>Ga0209824_10000029_pt1 | contig 128696 bp, 129 predicted proteins | sample VDWuncwatermetaG_FD_184124 | JGI IMG/M metagenome (GOLD analysis project Ga0209824, IMG submission 184124) | Wastewater microbial communities from Netherlands to study Microbial Dark Matter (Phase II) - VDW unchlorinated drinking water (SPAdes)... ... | reverse complement strand
GAAAGACGGCCATCGCGTTGGCGTATTTGTCGGGGCAATATACCATGGCGACTATCGCCGAACATTTTGGGGCGCATTACACGACGGTCAGCAGAATCGTGTCGGCGCATGAGAAATCGAAAGAGGGATGATGTGATAATGAAAGACCTGACCCCGTTGGTTGTGACATCCGGATGGCCGGCTGCTCGAAACTGGATGCGCCACCCCAGGCCGCAGCGGCCCGACGCATGGAGCGGGCGACCACCCGATCGTTGATCCTGGGGCAACAGCGCACGAAAAAAAACGAGCGCGGCGCTAACAATCGGAGGAGGAAGAACCGGACAGATCATGTGCTACATAAACCGGACAAGTTAACTTGCTATCTACAGTTCAGGGCAGGAAAAATATGCCAGGCTGCTTTGTTTGGGGCGTGGTTCGCTTGGAACGTCTGTACTGAAAAACAGGGGTGGCGCAGCAAGCGGCCCCCCACGAAGGGGCGGTCCCCGGATTGAAAGAGGGCGTATCGCCATACGCCCCTACATCGGATTGAAGACGGACGGGCGCAGCATACGACGCCCATACACGGATTGGTTGAATCTACGCAAGGGCGTATCGCCTATGCCCCTACGGGACAGACGGAATGCAGACGTGAAGAAAAAGGGGCCAGGCACCATTCGGAAATGGAGCCAGGCCCCTCAGGTCGTGCTCTTGGCATGTTTGGCCAGGATGTCGTTGATGAGCGTCTGGTAGCCGACGTCCCGCCGGCCGGCTTCTTTCTTGACCTTCATCAAAACCCGAGGATCAATGCGGATGGCGATCAACTGACGGGCGGACTCGCCGAGCGGCGGGCGCCCCACGCGCCGCATCGCCCGCAATTGTGCATCCGACAACTCGGGGATATCAGAGAAGTCAATTTTCTCTTTACGGCTCGCTGGCCCGCGCAGTCCGGCGGTAGGCCGCTTTCTCTTTGCGGCTCGCCGGCCTTGCACTGATGATGCGGATAACCTCGACATTGTCCTTCCTCCTCACCGTATACGCGATCGTGAGAACTCTCCCCGGGCCTGACAGGCCGACACGCAAGAACCGCATTTCCCCGGAAGAATGCTGGATGTCCGGACCGTCCAACCCTTGTGTGTCGGCGAAGACCAACTGTGCTTCATCGAATGAGACTCCGTGCTTGGATAGGTTTGCGGCTGCCTTGCCAGGGTCCCATTCGAACATGTGTTTAGTATATACAGAACTTAGTCGCGAGGCAAGCTGGATGGAGCGGAAAGAAGTGACGGGCTACTTTGTTTGGGGCACTCGCCCTGCTTCAAGAAGAGGGGAGGACGTATCGCCATACGCCCCGACATCGGATAGAACCGGGAAGATTGCTTCGCTCCAAGAAGGGGGACAGGCAACTTTCGGAAAAGTAGCCAGTCCCCTCTATGCGACCGGCGCCCCGACGGTGTCGACTTCGAAGCCGAGGTCGGTGATCATCTGCCAGGCTTCGGCGCCGGGCATGCCCGGCGTGGTGAGGTAGCCCCCGACGAAGAGCGAGTCGGCGAGATAGAGCGCCAGGGCTTTCTGGACGGCCTTTTTGAACATCCTGGGGGATCTTCGTGAGCTGTCCGTGACCCTTCACGTTGATGGCTTTCAAGGACCCGCACGCCGTTTTTCAACAACCTGCTAGTAGATATCAGGTACAATACATCTTTCTGGAAAGGGACACCGACGGGAGAAAGCAAGAATGTGGCTGGAAGTGATCGCGGTTGTGTGCTTGATTCTGTTGAACGGGTTTTTCGCGTGCGCTGAACTGGCCATCGTCAAGACCCGCCGTAGTCGCATCACGCAACTGATGGTGGAGGGCAACGATCGGGCCAAACTGGTACACGGGTTTCAGGAGGACTCTGAGCGGTTCCTGGCGACGATTCAAATCGGCGTGACGGTGGCCGGCGCCGCCGCCGCCGCCGTGAGCGGCGTCGCCGCGATTGAGTCGCTGAAACCGCGTCTCCTCGCCCTGCCCGTCCCCTTCATCGAGACCCTGGCCGAGCCGATCGCGGTCGGGACCGTGGTATTCGTCATTTCGTATTTCTCTCTCATCTTCGGCGAGTTGGTACCAAAAATGCTGGCCCTTAAGAATCCGGAGCGCCTGGCGCTGTTCATGGCGCGCCCGCTGGACTGGTTTTCGCGCGTCGCAGCCTGGGGCATCAAGCCCTTGGCCTTGTCAAGCCGAAGCATTCTGCGTCTTCTGGGGAAGGGGGCGCCGGACGAAAAGGTCTTTATCTCTGAAGAAGAAATCAATCTTCTGATGAAGGAAGGTCGGGAGACTGGGGTCTTCGACAAGACCGAACAGGATCTCGTCCGCAGCGTGTTCGAGTTCACCGATACCTCGGTGAAGGACGTCATGGTGCCTCGACCCAAGATGTGTGCGATTGCGAGCGATACGCCGACTCCCGATCTCCTGCGATCTATTGACGACAACAAGTTTTCCCGTTACCCGGTATACCGCAAGGGGCTGAACGACTTGCTGGGGATTCTCTATCAGAAAGACCTGTTGAGCCAGGTCGCATCCGGTACGCCCATTCGCCTCACGGACCTGCTCCATCCGGTGTATTACGTCCCCGAAGCCATGAAGGTGAGCGTGTTGCTCAAAGAGATGCAGCGCCGGCGGATTCACATGGCCATGGTGGTCAATGAGCATGGCAGTGTCGAAGGGCTGGTCACGTTGGAAGACCTGATCGAGGAAATCGTCGGGGAGATTCAGGACGAGTACGATACGGAGGAGAAGCCCATTGAGCGGCTCAAGGACGGCGCGGTGCTCGTGGATGCCTCTATCCCCGTCAAGGACCTGGTCGCGGGCTACGGGCTTCCGATTCCAATCTCAACCGAGTACGAGACCTTGAGCGGGTTCATCACCTATCGCATCCAGGGGCTGCCTCGTGGCGGTGAGGTGTTCTACCACGGCGATTACAAGTTTACGGTGGTGGATTTGGGCGATCGCCGGGTGGCCAAGGTCAAGGTCGAACGGATTGCGGATCGGTCACGCCCGATCGAGGAATCGGTCAAAGCCGGGATGAAGGGAGTGTGACGCTCATCCAATTCGCATCGCGTCACTGACCTCTGCGATGGTGTCGCGGGCGACCGCGCGGGCTTTCGTGGCGCCAGCGTCGCTGATCTCGTCCACCAGCGTGGGGTGCTCCGCCAGTTCACGGCGTTTGTCCCAGATCGGGGTCAGGCGCACAACCAAGCCATCGGCCAGTAATTTTTTACAATCAATACATCCAATCGCCGCAGTGCGGCAATCTTGGTTGACCTGCGCGATAATCGGTGGGGCCGAACTTGTCTTGTGGAGCGTGAAGACCGGGCAGACATCCGGGTTGCCTACGTCGGCGCGCCGAATGCGGGCGGGGTCCGTCACCATCGTCTTGAGCTTGGCGCGGACGGTGGCCTCGGGGTCGGCGAGGGTGATGGTGTTGTGGTAGCTTTTGCTCATCTTCCGTCCGTCCGTGCCCGGCACCTTGGGCATCTCCGTCAAGAGCGCCTGTGGTTCGGGGAAGACCGGCCTGTAGAGTTGGTTGAACCGCCGTGCGATTTCACGCGACAGTTCCAGATGCGGGAGTTGATCCACGCCCACCGGCACGAGGTTTCCTTTGTAGAGCAGGATATCCGCCGTTTGCAGCATGGGATAGCCGAGAAACCCGTAAGTGGATAGGTCGCGCCATTCGATGTTCTCCTGCTTCTCCTTGTAGGTGGGGGTGCGCTCCAGCCACGACACGGGTGTCATCATGGAGAGCAGCAGGTGCAGGACGGCATGGTCCGGCACACGAGACTGGATGAACAGCGTGGCGCGCTCTGGGTCAAGCCCAGCGGCGAGCCAATCAATCAATACATCGCGTGTGTATTCACGTAGGCGGGTGGTATCCTCGTAGTTGGTCGAGAGGGCGTGCCAGTCGGCGACGAAGTAGAAGCACTCGTGCTCGGCCTGGAGTCGCGTGAAGTTGTCCAGCGCGCCGAACAGATTGCCCAGATGCAACAGGCCGCTCGGCTGCATCCCGCTCAGCACTCGTGGTGGTCTCATCTCCGTCCTCATGGTGTGCCGGTCGCTGTTGTGAATTTTCCGTGTTTGACCTGGATGATCGCATGCCGCCGTTCCAGATTGCCTGCTGCCGTCATGGTTAAGGGGCCGACCAGACCGGGCGCGTTCGTTGTTGCTTGCAGACGCTCCCGCAGCTCTCGCCCCGTGGTCGCTCCTTTGTGGATTGCAGTCAGGATCAGTGTGGCGCTTTCAAATGCCTGCGCGGAGAGGGATGACGGGGGCATCTGAAAGCGTTTCCTGTACCGTTCCGCGAAGGATCGCGCGGCCGGCTCCGCGCTGTTGCCGAAAAAACTATCGGCGAAAATGGCGCCTTCGACCCCGCGAGGATCGAGGGTGAGCAACGTCGGCGAGTGCATGCCGTTGGTCCCCAACATGCCGATGGAGGGCGCCGCATAGAAGCGTACCTGCCCGGCGAGCAGTCCGACTTTCTTGGCGTCGCCGGGCAAGAAAATCGCGTCGAATCCTGGATGGTAGCGTTGGTCGCGGGCGCCTTTTTTAGAGGTCTCGATTTTCTCAAGCCGGCCCTGTTGCTTGAGGTCTGCGTCCTTGAGGCGCTTGATGGGGGTGGCCAGATCGGTGTCGTCCAGTCCATAGGACTCGGAGGCGATGATTTTTCCTCCCAGGCGGAGAATTTCCTCCTCGAAAATACGGGTCATCTCTGCGCCATAGGTGTCTTGGGAGGCGAGGATACAGAAACGCTTCCATCCCATGCCTTTGCCCGGCGGGTCGGTCGCATACACAGCCAGGTCTCGGATGAGGGCGTGGTTGTTGAGGGCGGCGTTAAACACGTAGCGTCCGCTTGCTTGTGCGTCCTGCAGGGTCGCCGTCGGCGTGATGAAGACGACTTCGTTGGCGTCCGCAGACGAGGCGACGGCTTTGACGTCGCGGCTCAACAGTGGACCGATCACGGCGAGGGGCCGGTAGTCCTTCAGCAGATCGTCGAGTTCGTGTGTCAGCCGCTTCGCGTCGCCTGCCGTATCCTTTGTGACGAGGCCGACTGAGAAGGACGGCGACGTGTCGGCAACGACTTCGAGGGCGAGGCGGACGCCGTTCAGCACATCGGCGCCGTAGGCACTCAACGGCCCCGACAGGGGAAGCAGGGCGCCGATCCGGTAGGTTTTACTCTGGAGCGTCTTCCGTTGCGCGGTGAGCAGGGCGGTCACATGGTCGGCTTGTGCGTGCTGTGAAAACTGTCCCAGAAATTCACGGGCCGCGCGACTGACCTGGTGGTCTTCGTTGGCGGCGGTGTAGATCTCGATCAGGCGCAGGAGGGCTATATCGGACGGGAACGATCGGGCGTACTTGTCGGCCAGGCGTCGGAGATCCTTTTCAGGAACCGTCGAGGCGATGAGGTCGCGCACATGCAGGGCAATCGTGTGGCGCGCCTCCTCAGATCCCAACTGACCGGCCTCAAGGGCCGACTCGATGGCGCGCATATAGTCCTGCTTGCTGAGATACGCCTCTTCAAGGTGCCGCTGGATGGTCATCAGGGCGGACGTCTCCGTGCTGTGGCTCTTGGCTTCCAGTAGCAAGGGCAAGGCGGCGTCTGGTTGTCCGGTCGCCAGCAGCGCAGTGGCGAGGGCGAGCCGTGCCGTAGGCGCCAATGCGGAGTCCGGATAGTCCTCCAGGAGGCGCTTGAAATAGGGGACGGCCTCGTCCGGTTTCTTGATCTCGATGAGGATCTGCCCCAACAGCCAGTAGGCGTTCGGGACCTGTACGCTCTGGGGCTGGTCCGCGATCATCTGTTGAAGGAGTGCCATGGCCTGGTCTATCTGCCCGGCTTCCTTCAGCTTGTGGGCGGTTTTCATCCGGCTTCCGGCCTGCTCCTCAATCGTTCCTGAGAGAGGCATGGACGGCGCCTGGGCGAAGGCAGATCCTTGGTGCAACAGGCCGACCACGAGGACGGTGGCGAAGACATGCCAGGCTCGTGGTAAGGGGTGGGCTGGGCGTTGGAGGGTGATGCGCATCGCGGACAATACCGTATACCATGCCGTTCGTATGAATCAAGGTTGCTTGCGCCGGGCTTCCGGACATGCTATCACCCCTACGCACCATGACCACACGCCACAAACTGTTCTGGGTCTCCGTCCTGTACTTTGGCGAGGGTTTTCCTTACGGAGTCATCATGGACACCGTCCCGGTGTACCTTCGATTGCAGGGCGTGAGCCTGGCCGACATCGGTCTCTTAGGGCTGGTGGGACTCCCCTGGACGCTCAAGTTTCTGTGGGCGCCGGCGGTGGATCTCTGGGGACGCCGTCGCACATGGATCTGGGTCTGCCAAGCCCTGATGAGCGTCTCGTTGCTGACGCTGGCGTTCATGCGCGCGCAGGAGAGCCTGTGGCTACTCTGGGCTGTGTTGGTCGTGTTGGCGGTGCTCTCGGCGACGCAGGACATGGCCATTGACGCCTACACGATTGCGCTGCTTGAGAAGAAGGAGATGGGCGTTGCCAATGGTCTGCGGGTGACGGCTTACCGGATTGCCCTGATCGGCGCGGGCGGGCTGCTGGTGGCGCTCTCTGGATTCGTGGGCTGGCCGGTCGTGTTTATCAGTGCGGCTAGTCTGATGGGCGTCCTCGCGGTGGTGTCCTTGCGTATTCCAACGGTGCATACGGAATGCGCCGCTGAATACCCGTCGCGGACTCGCTCCGTGACGGAGGCGATCCGTGAGCCGTGGAGGCTCTTTCTGTCGAAGCCCGGCTTTTGGGCCGTGGCGGCCTTCGTGCTGACCTTCAAGTTGGGTGACATGGCCATCGGCCCGATGATTAAGCCATTTTGGGTAGACCGGCAATTCACGCCAGTGCAGATTGGATTGGTGCCGGGCACGGTGGGGGTGGTGGCGACGATTGCCGGGGCGCTGATGGGAGGGATGCTGACCACTCGCTGGGGCCTGTTCAGGGCACTGTGGGTATTGGGGGCGTTGCAGGCCGCGTCGAATTTAGTCTATGCCGGAGCCGCGATGCTGCCGCCGTCTGGGGCCATGATGTATATGGCTTCGTTTGTTGAGTCATTCTGCGGAGGGTTGGGGACGGCGCCGTTTCTGGCCTTTCTGATGAGCATTTGCGACAAACACCATGCCGCCACGCAATATGCCCTGCTCAGCGCCCTGTTTGGGTTGACGCGCGCTCTGGCCTCGGCATTCTCCGGGGTCGCCACGGAGCAGTTCGGCTATACCGCCTACTTTACTGCCACCTTCTTCCTCGCCTGGCCGGCGTTTCTGCTCTTGCCATGGATCAAGGCGTGGACGGACGATAAGGCCGAGGGCGAACGGGAGAAACGGGGCTAGGCTGACTGGGGTCCTCGACGGCCCCGGCCTCGCCCACCCCGACGGCGACGGGCGGCAGAGGGGGCCGCCGGCAGCCTGATAATCACGGCTGTGCCCTGATCCGGACCGCTGGTAATCGAGATCAGGCCATGGTGTTCTTCGATGATCTTCTTGACCGATGCCAGGCCGAGTCCGGTGCCGGCCTCTTTCGTGGTGAATCCAGGCTCGAACATCTTGCCGAGATGCTCTGTCGGGATGGGGGCGCCGTCATTGTGGATGGTCGTCGCCACTTCGTGCCGACCGCGCACACCCTTGTGAGGCTCCACCTGCAAGAGGATGTGGCCGTGGGGTGTCATCGCCTCCAGGGCATTCTTGAGAATGCTGAGGAACACCTGTTGGAGCTTGCCTTCATCGGCCATGATGGGCGGCAGGCTCTCGGCAAATTTTCTGGTCACCGTCAGAAAATTTTTCTCCAGATCGTCGGCGATCATGGTGAGCGCGTTGTCAAGGACTTCCGAAACCTTGACCAGACGCGGGTGCAGGTCCAGCGGTTTGGCGAAGTCGAGCACCTCGTTGAGGATGGCCTCAATCCGCGTGAGATCCAGAGATGCCTTTCCAACCCGCTGGAGGAGGCCCTCGGCAGAGTCCTCGCGCGACGGCGATGCCTGCATGGCTTCCTCCATCGCCATACGTGTCTTGGTGAGCGGACGCTGGATTTCCTGTTCGAGAAACGTGGTGACCTCGCGGATCGCGCTTTGTCGTGCCTGGCGAATCATCACCTCACGGTCCTCGTCGGCGACAGGGGAGGCCGAGGAGGATTGGGAAAATTGTGGGGCGAGATGTGCGTCGGAGGGCGCGGCGGTGCCCGGTCTCGGCCCCAATGTCGGAAGCATGGAGGCCAATTCATCCAGATGGGGCGCGGCGGCCCGTGCCATATCGGCGTGGTAGACGTCCGGCGTTTGTGATCCCAGTACGATAGTCCCGATGAACTCCTGTCCCCTCCGGAGAGGGAGACCCAGCGCCGTCTTAAATTTATCCTTATATAATTCCTTGTAGTCCAGGAATCGGCCCTGGGTGGAGGCCAGATCGCGGTCGAGTCGTGGCTTCTTGTGCCGGATCATCCAGCCTGCTGCGGATCCGTCCAGTGTGAGCGTCTCTCCGTCTCGCCACTCGCAGCGTCCGGGTTGGTGGGAGAGCACGGTCGTCACCACTGTGGCCTGGGGGGTGTACCTGGTCAGGAGCACCCGGTCATAGGGAATCAGCAATCGGATCTGAGCCAGCAGCAATTCGATTCCGGCATTCCCGGATTCCGTGCCTGCGATTCCAGATGGCGTGGGCATGGTGGATGATGTCGAGGGCCGGCTTATGGAAGCGGGGGCGGTCAGGGCGAGCATCCCGGATCCGGCAAGCGCCGTCTCGAGTTCGCCGGCCGCCTCGGCCAGATGGCGGCGGTCCTTGTCGTTGAAGGAGACGATGTCTTTGCGTCCAATCACCAGTGCGCCGAAGACCCGCCGTGACAGCTTCAAGGGGATGCCCAAGAGCGAACGGTGGGCGGGCGCCGTCATCCGGATGCGGACGGCCTTCGGGCGGGCCTCACCGTTGCTTGCCGCGCCGTCGAATCCGACTTCCGGAACCGACAGCGCTTTGAGCACGGCCTGCGCCTCACGGGGAGAAAAGCCGCGGTTCGACGCGGAGACATAGGGGCCAAACCCGTCCTCTTTCAGCGCGATCAGCGCAATGTCGGAACCCAGTTCATTCAGCGCCGCTGTCAATGTCTTCGTGAGCGCAATCGGAATCTGCATGGGCATGGGCTGATGTTCTCCATTGATGCCATTGTGAGGCGCCTGATGGAGGCATTGTAGCAACCCTGGATGGAGCAAGTAAACGTGCGTTGCAAGCACCGTGTGAATGTAGGATACTGACGGACGCATGAGGGATCGCATGACGAGATGATGGACCAAGACGCGCTCAAGCAGATGGCGGCGGCAGCGGCAGTGGCGTATGTTCAGGACGGGCAGGTCGTTGGACTGGGGACCGGCTCGACGTTCCGTTACGTGATCGCCAGGCTGGCTGACCGGGTCCGAGAGGGTCTCCGCATCAGCGGCGTTCCGACCTCCCGGGAGACGGCGCGTTTGGCAAGAGAGGCCGGCATTCCCCTGCTGCCTGACGATGGCGCATGGGCCGTAGATATCGCGTTGGACGGCGCGGACCAGGTGGACCCGCAGTTGAACCTCATCAAGGGCGGCGGCGGCGCATTGCTGAAGGAAAAAATCGTTGCGGCGGCGGCGGCTCGATTGGTGGTCATCGTGGATGAGACCAAGCAGGTCTCGGTGCTGGGCGGCCCATTTCCGTTGCCGGTGGAGGTCGTCCAGTTTGGTTGGGGTACGGTGGCCAGGCAATTGGAGCAATTTGGTTGTCGGGTCGTGCCGAGGATGAAGGACGGCGTACTCTTTACCACGGAGTCGGAGCATCATATTCTTGATCTCTGGTTTCCGGCGATTGAGGATCCGGGCCGGCTTGAAATCGCGCTTGAGACGACGCCTGGCGTGGTCTGTGCGGGCCTCTTTGTCGGGCGCGCCGATGTTGTTCTTGTCGCGACGCAGCAGGGTCTCATCACGCTGAATCGGCGAGGCGCTCGCCCATGAAGGTCACGCGACTCTGTCCCACGGCGAAGCTGCCTGTGAAAGCCTCTGAGGGCGCGGCTGGCTATGATTTATTTGCGAGTGAGGCGGCTGTGGTGCCGGCCTCATCGGTATGCGATGGGCGAGTCGAGATCGGCCATGCCTTGGTGGGGACGGGCCTTGCCCTCAGTTTGCCTGCCGGGCATGTCGGACGGATCGGGTCGCGGTCGGGCCTCTCGGTGAAACACAATATCGAGATTGGGGCAGGCTGGATTGATCCGGATTACCGGGGCGAAGTGAAGATCGAGATCAAAAACTTTTCGGGTCGTGATGTTACCGTGGAGGCGGGGATGCGGATTGCGCAGTTGTTCATCCTGCCGTTCGCGTCCCCCACATTGGAGGAGGCGGACAGTCTTCCGTCCTCTGCGCGGGGCGCGGGCGGATTCGGCTCGACCGGTCTGGCATGAAGACGCTCAGGCTCCATGAACTGGCGAAGCGGATCGCCGAGCAGTTGAAGCTCACGCCCAGCGATGTGCGGGCTGTGCTGGAGTCCAAGAAGACTGACCTGCCGAAAACGGCGCTGCGACAAATTACCGAGTCGGCGCGGACGCTCATTCACGAAGAGTTGATGCGTCTTGACGCGCAGGGCCATCCTGAAGGCACGCCGTCCTTATCGCGTCGGAGCGCACCCGTTGTGTCGCGCAGGGGCCGTTGATGGAAGGCGTACTTGCGAGTCTCTTTGACACCAGGTACAATACCCACTTATGAAATTGTGTGTGTGTGCCGTTATCCTCGTTGTCGCCCTTGGACTGTCCGGCTGCGTGACCAAGGAGAACTACAACGCGCAGGTTCTCCGGACCAACAATTTCCAACGGCTCCTGGCCGAAGAGGAAAAACGTGCGGTCGAGTTGAGCGCCGAGAGCGCCAAGCTCAAGGAGCAGATCGTCAGTCTGGAAAGCAAGAACCAAGCCTTGACCGCTCAGTTTAACGAGGCGAATGCCAAGGTGGTGCAGTCGTTGGAAGAGGTGGGCCGCCTGCAGGATGATCTCAGCGAGGCGCGCGCCACGGCGACGGTGTTGTCCGGTCTCCGGTCTGCTAGTCCATTAGTCCGATTGCCGGCGCCGACCAGGCCATCGAATGCACAGGTCAGCGTGACCCGCGCCCCGTCTGTCTCGTCCACGTTTTCCACCGAGCCTCCAGATCGACTGGATGAGTTACAGTCGGGGCCTGCCAGTCACAAGAGAGCTCTGGCCTCGGCGCGGGTAGCCGTGGGCACATCGTTTCTCTATCATGACGTGAAGAAGGGCGAGACGCTGATTGGCCTTGCCAAACGGTATCACACCACCACGCAGGCTCTGCGCGAGTTCAACGACATGGCCGTCGGGGACGCCGTCAGGCCCGGCGACCGCCTCATCGTCGGCGAGAAACCGTAGCAACGACTTGATGTAGTTGCGGGTTGTCGGCCAGGAACGCCAGGCGTTCACGTATGCTCGCCAGGTTGTGGTCAGCGTATAAGAGACAAAGGATGAATCAGGTCACGATGGAGCGCCCGCTCGGCGCGGTCCAAAGCCACGTCGCAATCATAGGGAATCGGCGCTTCGGGATCGCCGGTCTCCCGGCTGGCGTCGCTCGGGCTTTTGTCGCAAAAAGCATGGATGTGGCACGTCCCGCAGGGGGACGCAGTTGTATAGCGTCTCGCGCGGACTTCTCCGAAGACTTTTTCAATGGCGTCTTTCACGGAATACTCCCGGAGTGACGCGCGGTGTTCATATTGCATCGTGCAGGTGCCCAACTCGCCCCAGGCGCTGATATGGATTTCGTTGCTTGCGCAGCCGCAGCGGTAGAGGCGCTCAGACGGGGCTGATCCTGCCTCGTGGAGGGTGTTGCACGGCTCTTCCTCGTCCGCCCGGTTCTGTGCCTGGGCATCTAGGGCGCGGATGTCATTCGGCGAGAGGCGATAATCCAATGAGGACAGATCGCCGTTCAGGCGGGGCGATAACGAGGTGGACAAGCCAAACCGCTGGCCGAAGGATTCGACGAACTGCTTGATCTGGGGCAACTCCTCCTTGTTCCAGTTCATGGCCTTGGTTTTGAAACAAAAGGGCAGGCCGCTATGGCGCAGCAGGTCCATGCCCTTCATGAACTGTCGGAACGATCCGGCGACTTGGGTGAAGCGGTCGAAGGCGGCTTCGTTGACGGAATGGACGGAGATGTCAATGGAGAACGGCGGCGTCTGTTGCAGCCGGTCAATGATCGCCTGCGTGAAGAGGGTGCCGTTGGTATAGAGCATCAGGAGCAAACCCTTGCGGTAGGCATAGTCGTAGATATGGAAGAAGTCCGACCGCATGAAGATGTCGCCGCCGGTCAAGTTGAGATACAGGATTTCCATCTCGACCATCTCATCAAGGATGCGCGTAATCTCCGCAAAGGTCATCTCGCGTTGAAAAAACTCTTTCGCATTGTAGGGGTCGGTGTAGCAATGGACGCAATGGAGATTGCAGCGATAGGTGATCTCCATCTGGGCCTTGATGACGCGACCGAGCGAACCGTAGCGGTCGTGGATCTTCAGGCTGAAGTCCTTATACTCGACAGTGGGAATCGGCCTGGCCATGGCCTCATGCGTACGAAACATCTCAGGCATGGCGGGCACTCGGTTGAATCAGGGATAACTGCGGCGCGACTTTCCAGGAGCAGGGGAACGTGGGGAGATAGTGGTAAAAACCCTCCACGAAGGACCCCTGTCGGAGGTCGTAGCTCTGAGTGCGATTGCCGGAACAGAGTTGGAGTTGCCCATAGGCGTCAATATGAAAACGCTGTTCGCCGCTCCGGCAGGGCAGAGCGGGCTGCGTTGCTTGCCGGCAGGCCTCGGCCCAGAGTTGAGAATCTTGCCGATTGATGTCCGCTAATTCCTCCTCCGACAGGCCCAGCAGCCCCGGCTCGTCGCTGCCAGCCAGGGTGGGGCGCATGTTTTCGCCCAACTTGTACCCGACCGTGTATGCGCCCTCTTGCAACCCATTGACGTACCGTTTGATCGCCAGGACTTCGTCCTTGTTCACGGTCATGGCGGTCGTCTTGAGCAGCAGCGGTAGCGTTCGCTCGCGCAGGAGTCCGATGGCCTTCAGGCAGCGTTCATAGGAGCCGTGCCCCTGGGTGACCAGTTCGAAGGTCTGTTCGGTGAGACCATGCAGGCTGATTTCAATGAGATGCGGCGGCAGCGCTGCCAGGCGGTCGGCGATGGCTTCGGTAATCAACGTGCCGTTGGTAAAGAGCGTGACCAGAAATCCTCGCGCCTTGGCATGGTCGTAAATCTCAAAGAAATCCGGTCTGGCGAAGGGCTCGCCGCCCGTCAGCGCCAGTTCGATACAGCCGGCGTCCGCGATCTCGTCCATAATGCGAAGGATGTCGTCCGTCGGCAGTTCGTTCCTGACTTTCTCAGGGCGGTTGAAGCAGTCGGTGTAGCACATCACGCAGCGCAGGTTGCAGCGGCAGGTGAGTTCCCATTGACAGGACAGGGGGTACCGTTCGGGGATGGACGGCAATCTGTCGCCGGCGATCATGGCGTCTGGGCGGATTCCTGAATGGCCTGGATGCTCAGGAGATCCGCGATCAGCAAGGCCGCGTCTGTTTCAAGCTGCGCGGGGGGGACGTCGAATTCGTTGAGCAAGTCGAGCAGGATGGCCGGCAGTGGCGTCTTTCCGTCCATGCGTCGCCACAAGGCCGCGCCCGTGTCGTTGAGGACATAGAGGCTGTTCACGTCGGTCAATCGTCGCCGGACGGGGATCAGGATACATTCGCCCGCGACCTCGCGCTGCACGAAATCATTGTTTTTTGCGTAGATGGCATCCATGTTCATACGTGGGTTCTAGTATAGCAGGCACGGGCACGTTTTTCCAGTTGTTGCCGTGAGCGAATGAGCGAATGATTGAACGGCTGCTTGGGTGGTTGATCGAGTGACTGATTGCGCAGTTGATTGAGCGTCCGTACACGCTATGGTACCATGGTGCCCATGAGTTTTTGGCACGACATCGCGCAGCCCATCATCGGTCTCTCGCCCATGGACGGGGTGACTGATCCGGCGTTTCGGTGCATCGTGGCTCGGTACGGTCAGCCGGACGTGCAGTTCACCGAGTTCATCAACGTGGACGAAATCTGTCACGGGAGCAACACCGCACTAGGGCAACTTCGCTACGCCGAAATCGAACGGCCGATTGTGGCCCAGATCTATGGGGCCGATCCTGAGAAGTTTTACCAAGTTGCGCAGGTGATCTGTGAACTGGGTTTCGACGGCGTGGACATCAATATGGGTTGTCCCTCCAAGAATGTCTCGGCGCGTGGTTGCGGCGCGGCGCTGATTCGGAATCCCTCGCTGGCCAGGGAGATTATTCGTGCCGTCCAGGCAGGGGTCAAGGAGTGGGCGTCAGGGCATCGGCTTGATGCGCTGGGCCTGCGTCCCAAAACGCTCCGTATGGTGCAGGAAGCCGTCGCACAACGATCCCCTACCGCCACGATGCCGCGCCGGACGATTCCGGTCTCCGTCAAGACCAGGATTGGCTACGATTCGGTGGTGATCGAGGAGTGGGTGTCGGTGCTGGCGGAGGAACGTCCTGAGGTCATTTCGATCCATGGACGGACGCTGGTGCAGATGTACCGGGGCCGTGCCGATTGGGACGCCATCGGTCGAGCCGCGACCACCCTGCGCGGGACCTCGACACTGGTGTTGGGCAACGGCGATGTGGAGACGATGAACGATCTGGTTCAAAAAGTGCGAGACACCCACGTCCATGGCATCCTGATCGGACGAGGCGCGCTCGGCAACCCCTGGGTCTTTCGTTCGAAGGCGTGGGCGAAGGCACAACGTTCTTCTCCTTCGCCACTGGAGGGAGAGGGCCAGGGTGAGGGGGTCGCCTTAGATGAGCGATTCCGCGTGGCGCTTGAGCATGCCCGCTATTTTGAATTCCTCGGCGGATCGCCCCGGTTTTCCTCAATGCGGAAGCACCTGGGCTGGTATTGTGCCGGGTTTTACAAGGCGGCGGAGATTCGCTCGCAGATGTTCCGCGCCACCAGTTCACAGGATGTCGAACGAATCCTTGACCTGGTTCTTCTGGGCATCCCTGAATCAGTCGGCAGTCTGTCCTCGTGACGCTCATTCTGGTCTCGACATCTCCCCGCCGCTATCAGATTTTCTCGCTGCTCAATCTGCCGTTTCTGATGCTGTCTCCTGATGGCGCGGAAGTAGCCGATGACGGACGTTCACCGACAGAGGAAGCACGTTTTCAGGCACGGCGTAAGGCGACATCGGTGGCCCATCAGTTTCCGAAAGCCATCCTCATAGGCAGCGATACCCTCATCAGCCTTGATGGAGTCACGATCGGCAAGCCGACGGACGTGGCGGACGCACGGGCGATTCTGCGTCGCTTACGGGGACGGTCGCATGACGTGGTGACGGCGGTGGCACTCGTGCGTGGCGAACGGATGATCGAGACCCTTGAAACGGCTTGCGTCACGATGCACGATTTCTCCGATACCGAATTGGATACCTACCTGGCAACCGGCGATTCGCTCGACAAGGCGGGGGCCTATTCGGTGCAAGGGCCTTGGCAGCACATCATTGCGGAGCTGGAGGGCGATTATCTGGCGGTGATGGGCCTGCCGCTACGGGCTGTTGCGGAGGGGTTACGGGAACTGGGCTATCCTGTGGCTGTTGATGTGGAAGGCATGTGCCGCGAACGGACTGTGCTTAATTGGTGGAGGTGTGACTGACCGGAGCGGGCTGCGGGATATACAGGCCGGCGGAGAATTCCATCTTCATCGCCTCGTGGAACCCCATTCTCAGCGGGATCAGCTCGTGGGTCAGCACGAAGGCCAGGCATCCTGTGAAGGGATGGGGCGCGGTCGGGATGAAGATCAGGCTGAGCCGGCCCTCCGGCGCAAGCTGGAGCATGGCAGGCGCATCGTCCATGAGGAGTCCCAGCGCATAGAGTCCAGGCCGTGGGAAGGGCAGCAGCACCACGCGGTTGTCCCGCCCGCGATCCATGAAGGAGACAATATCGGCGAGTGATTTGAGGGTCGTATAGACGCTGCGGACCACGGGAAGACGCAGGATCGCGGTCTCGGCAGATTGCCAGAGCCGCGCGCCCATGAGGTTCGACACGAGCACCCCAGTGGCGAGGATGACCAGAACCAGCGTGAGGGCGCCCAGCCCCGGGATTGAGGATGCGACGCCTGGCCCCAGGAGATTGCCGAGTGCGCTGTCTAGGGCCGTAAACATGGTCGTGAGAATGAGCACCGTGCCCCAGATCGGCACAATGACGACGAGGCCCATCAGGAACGTGCGTTGCAGAGACGCAAGGGTCATGCCGGGCCCGTTCTGCTTCCGCGTGACTATTTTTTCGAGCTCCCGGCGTCAATGTTGATGAAGGGCATGGCGCCGCTGCCGCCGAGTACCTGCGGGAATTTCCCATCCCATTTTTCAATCGCCCGGAGTTGCAGAATGATTGGGCTGATTGTTTCCTTTTGAATCCGCTGCGATTCGGCTTCTGCTTTGGCCTGCACGACTTTCTGCTGTCCTTCGATTTTGATCCGCTCCAGATCACGCTGCGCCTTCATGGCCAACTGCTCGGCCGTCTGTTTGGACTCCACCGCTTCGTTAAAACCTTTGGAAAACTGGAAGTCCGTGATGCTCAGTTCGCTCATATCAATGTAACTGGTGAGCAGCCGTGATTGCAGGGTCTGTTTGATGTCGTCTTTGACCAACTGGCGTTTGGTAATCAACTCTTCCGCCGTGAATTTGGCGGTCACGGCCTTGACGACTTCCTGGATGGAGGGATCAATGATGCGCTTCTCATACTCCATGCCGATCTCCTGGTAGATCTTGTTGACTTTGTCAGGAAACAGGCGGTAGTTCAAGACGATTTCGGTTGCCACAGTCTGGAGATCCTTGGACGCGCCGGTGGAACGGGTCTCCGACTTACGGGTTCGGACATCGATCTTGACGACTCGCTCAATGAGGGGAATGATGAACGAAAACCCTTCACCGAGGATGGTATCATCCACGCCGTGAAACTGATTGAAGACGACGCCGCGTTCGCCGGCTCCCACGATGACGAAGGGGGAGAAGACCCACATGAGAAAGACGACCGCCAGGGCAATCCCAGGCACGCTCATTTTTTTGAGGCCGGGCACTTCACTTAAGGGGTCAAAGTCTTTATTCAAAGCCATTGGGATATCCTTTCTTCAATCGTTCGTCTTGATTCGTCAGGCGGAGGGCTTATTCGCTGCTGCCCAGCATATCGTCAATGAGTGGTCGGTTTCGGTCATAGCAATTGGGGCACGCATGGTCGAAGACGGCGTCGTGATCGGATGCGACGTTGCGGGCGTCCACCAGTTTTTCCGCCAGCATGGTGTCATAACAGGCATCGCAGAGCTGAAAAGGGCCTCGCATGAGGCTGATGGTACGCATGTCAGGCGGTCAACAATCAGGCTTCGGCGACGATGTGCGTGTCGGTTTCTTCCACGCCGTCAATCGCGTGAATCTGGTAAATGACGATGGTGGAGAGCGATTGCTCGTCTGGCACGGTAATAAAACTGAAGACATCCGGCTGGCCGAAGCAGGGGTGAACCTGCTGGACGCCGGGGATCGCCTTCAGGGCCGCCACCACATCCTTGGTTTTGCCCGCTTTGGCCTTAATTAGAATATAGGCTTTCGTCGCCATGGGTCGTTCCCTCCACCGTGGGTGTGTGTCGTAAGACGATGAATCATAGCAGAATTGGGAGGGCGAAAAAAAGGGCGGACGAAGCGGCGGCCTGCCATAGCGCATTTCTTCAGGGCTTCCAGGTTGAAGGCGGTGCCAGCGTTTCGGAAGCGGGAGCACCGGCGGTTGATGGAGGAGGGAGACGAACCGCTCAAGTGAAGCACGTATCTGTGCGCTCCAGACGAAGCTTACGCTCGTTGGCCTTCCATCAAGTTCGGTGGCGCGCTTTTGGCGCGTCTACTATCCACACAAAACCCTGAAGAGCCATTTTTTTCTCTGAGGCGTATACTTTTTCTCATTTGCCGTGTCTGATCTCATAAGGAGGCGCGGACAGGGATGTTGGCCAAGGTGCAGAGTGTCGCGGTGAACGGGTTAGAGGCTCACGCTGTCGAAGTGGAAGTGGACTTGGCGCTGGGTTTGCCGATGTTTACAGTGGTGGGGTTGCCGGATGCGACCGTTCGGGAAAGTCGTGACCGGGTGCGCGCAGCGCTCCACAACAGCGGCTTTGGCTTTCCACAGCGGAAGATCACGGTCAATCTTGCGCCGGCCAATCTCCGCAAGGAAGGCGCGGGTTTTGATCTCCCCATGGCGGTTGGGATTCTGGCGGCGGAAGGCGTGATTCCTCACGATGCGCTGCGGCACGTCGTCATGGTGGGCGAAGTGTCGCTGGAGGGGGGCATCAAGCCGGTCCATGGTGTGCTGTCCATGGCCCTAGCCTGTCGTGGCCGTGGGCTCAAAGGATTGCTCGTGCCGACCGAGAATGCGTCGGAAGCCGCCATCGTGGAGGACGTACCGGTCTATCCCGTGGCGACCATTGCACAGGTTGTGGAATATCTCACCGGTGCGCAGGTTGTGGCAAGGCAGGAACAAGCGGCGATGCCGGTCTGTCCAGATGGAAACGGGGCGGGAGATTTTTCGGACGTGCGCGGTCAGCACCATGCCAAGCGGGCGCTGGAAGTGGCGGCGGCCGGCGGACATAACCTGCTGCTGGTCGGGCCTCCGGGATCCGGCAAGACGATGCTGGCGCAGCGGCTTGCCGGTATTCTCCCGCCGATGACCTTTGAGGAATCACTGGAATGTACCCGTATTCACAGCGTGGCGGGGACGCTTCAGGTGGGCCATCCGCTCATGTCTGCCAGGCCGTTTCGGGCGCCGCACCACACGGTTTCGGACGCCGGGCTGGTCGGGGGCGGGTCGGTGCCGAAGCCGGGCGAGATTTCGCTGGCCCACAACGGCGTGTTATTTCTTGATGAACTGCCGGAGTATCGCCGCAACGTGCTGGAGAGTCTCCGCCAGCCCTTGGAGGACGGCGCGATCTGTATCACGCGCGTTTCGGCGTCGCTGACCTATCCGGCTCGCGTGATGTTGGTGGCGGCCATGAATCCCTGTCCCTGCGGGTACTTGGGCGATCGGGTGAAGCCGTGCGTCTGTAGCGCCCTACAGATTCAGCGCTACAGAACGCGTATCTCCGGGCCGTTGCTGGATCGTCTGGATCTCCATGTGGATGTCCCGGCTGTGCCGTACCGCGATCTGGCGGCGGATGGGCGGGGCGAGGAGTCCACGATCATTCGTGAGCGGGTGATGGCCGCCCGCTCGTGCCAGGTTGAGCGATACAAGGGAAGCAAGACCCACAGCAACGCGCAACTTCGTCCCAGCCAGATCAAAAAACATTGTCGGATTGACGGACCAGGCCGTACCCTTATTGAACAGGCCGTGGCACGGTTGGGGCTGTCGGCCAGAGCCTACATGCGCATCCTCAAGGTGGCGCGCACGATTGCCGACTTGGAACAGCAGGAGGCCATCGCCGCCACGCACGTTGCCGAGGCCATTCAATACCGCAGCCTGGATCGGCGGGTGGTGTAATCGGCAGGTGCTGCAAGCGGGTGCTGGAAGAGGGGGCGTGACCGCAAGGCACAAATTGCTCTGCCCTGGCCTGGTGTGTTAATTTGGAGACCTATGGAGGGGCACATGGCGGACGAAGAAAAAGGCTTTATTATCCGGGATCGTCGAGGTGTGGGCGCCGAATCAGAAGACAAGACGGATCCCGTGCCGTCGTCGTTCCAGCCCGCCGAATCTCTCAAAGGACACCCGGCCCCACCCGTGAATTTCCTGTCGTTCATTTATTCCATGGCGGCATCGGCCTTGATGTGCCTGGGAGAGCCAATGGGCCAGGGCGTTGGCGATCAGAAGCTGAGCCTCTCGCATGCGCAGGAAATCATTGACATCCTGACGATGCTGGAGGCCAAGACCAAAGGCAACCTCACAGGAGAAGAAGAGACCCTGCTGGAGGAGATGCTCTACACGATCCGCATCAAGTTCGTCGAGAAAGCCGGCGCGCCGAAAGTCTAGTGCGATGGCCATGCGGCAGTGCCTGATCCTCCTGACCATCCTGCTGGGCCTGACGGCGTCGGCGGGCGCCGATCAGTCCCGGCAGGGTCGGTCCTATGACAGTCGGCATTTCACGATGCAGGTTGAAGGGCCGGATGATCCGGCCCTCGCGTGGGCGCTCCTTGAGCGATTGGAATCCGCCTCGTGTGATGTCGAACGGCGGCTGGGAGCGTTTCCGGGGAGCCGCGTCCCGGTCACGCTGTATACAGACGGGATATTCCCAGCGCAGGCGTTCGTCCCCACCTGGGCACAGGGACTGTTCGATGGGCACATCAGGCTGGCAGTGGTTTGGGCGGAGTTGCGCGAAGACAGTGTGGACAGAACTCTCCGGCACGAGTACACCCACGCCTTGGTTCATGCACGAACCGGGGGCAATGTGCCGACGTGGCTCAGCGAGGGCTTGGCGGTGCTGTCCGAGAACCGGGCCACGGATGAATCGGGCGAGGTCATGCGCAACGCGTGGCATCTGATCCCACTCTCTGAATTACACGGATCGTTTCTCACGCTTTCGGCCCGGCAGGTGTCGCTGGCCTATGCGGAAAGCGAGGCGGCCGTGCGCTATCTGCTGGCCCGTCATGGCGACGCGGCCGTCCGGACCCTGTTGAGGCGCCTGGGAGAGGGGAGGGCCTTTGAGTCGGCCATTGAGGATGCGACAGGAAGCGCCTACGCCGCATTCCAGTCTGTCTGGGCGCGTCATGTGCGAGCGCCCCACAAAACCGACGGATAAGGTGTCACCCGTTCACGACCATCGCGCAGTGCCCACGCCTCCCCATACGGAGGCCGACCGTGCGGTGGCCCATGTTCGCCCCATCCTGATTGTGCTGGCCTTTCTGGTGCCGATGGTCTTGCTGACCTGGTACTACTACGACCGGACGCAGCCCGCGCCATTCGTGCCCAGCAACATCCTGGTGCTGGCCCTGCTGAATGTGGACATCATTCTGCTGGTGGTGCTGTTTCTGTTGCTGTCTCGCAACCTGGTTAAGGCCTACTTCGAGCGGCGTCAACGGTTGCAGGGATCGGGGTTGCGGGCCAAACTCATTGCCGCATTTGTGGGGTTTACCTTGATTCCGTCGCTCCTGCTCGTCGGTCTGGCGAGCGGCTTGCTGTCCCAGAGCATTGATAATTGGTTCGGGCAGGAAGTGGAGCATGCGCTGCAGGATTCGCAGGACGTGGCGCAGGCGCATCGCCGTGGCCACGAAGTGGTGGCGATCAATGCCGCACAGGCGATCAGCCGTGAAATCTACGCTGATGGGTTGCTGGCTGCCGAGCACCAGGAGACGCTAGTGCTGGCGATGCAGCGCAAACGCTTGGAGCACGGCGTCGGCGGCGTGGAAGTCTACTCGGCGGAGAAGCGGATTCTGACCCGGTCGGTGGCTCCCGAGATTCCACTCGCCGTACTGGATGATCCTGAGAATCGCTTGGTGGAGAACGTCCTGCTCAGCGGCGAGGTGAAGTCCTTTCAGTCCATCGCCACGGGTGACCTGATTCGGGCCGCCGTGACCATTCCAGCGGCGGAGGACCCGGCGCTGGTGGCCGGGGTCGTCGTGGTGGATACCTACTTGCCGGAGGCGCTGGTGGCCAAAATGGATGGCGTCACGCGGTCCTACAAAAACTTCAAGGAAGCTATGGCGTTCAAGGCGCCGATCAAGGCGCAGTATATCCTGCTGATCGTCGGGATCGGTCTGGTGATTATTATGAGCGGGACGTGGTTCGGGTTTCAGATTGCCAAGGGGATTACGGTGCCGATCCAGCGCCTGGCGGAAGGCACCAAAGCCGTGGCCGCCGGCGATCTGAGTTTCAGGATCATGGTCAAGGCCACCGACGAGATCGGTGTTCTGGTGGACTCCTTTAACCGCATGACCAAAGATCTTCAGGCCGGCAAGGCGGATTTGGAACAGGCCAATCTGTCCCTCCAGGGGTCCAACCTCGAACTGGATCGCCGGCGCGCGTACACGGAGACGGTGCTGGACAACGTCGGCAGCGGCGTGGTCTCGGTGGATGCCGGTGGGCGCATTACGACGTTCAATCGCGCGGCTGAGCGGATATTGGGGCTCAAGAGCGACGAGATTCGTGGACGGCTGCTGCGCGATGTATGTAAACCGTTGGGGTTGAGCATGTTCATGGACATCGTGGAACGGCTCCGCGCGGGGGAGCGGGAGGCGTTGACCTGGGAAGGACAGGCGGAGGTCGGGGGGAGGGTGTTGGCGCTGGGGATGAATGGGTCGAGGCTGTGGGACGACAAGCGGCAGAGCCTGGGTGTGGTGGTGGTCTTTGAGGATTTGTCGGACCTGATCAAGGCGCAGAAGGCCGCCGCCTGGCAGGAGGTGGCGCAACGCATCGCGCACGAGATCAAGAATCCACTGACGCCGATCCAACTATCCGCCGAGCGCCTGCGGAAGAAATTTTTCGAGGGGGCGCCGGACTTTCACGACATTGTGGATCAGGCGACGGGCGCGATTGTAAAGGAAGTGGGTGCCCTCAAACGCATGGTGGACGAGTTCTCGAAGTTTGCCCGGATGCCGGTGCTGGTCATGGAGAGGCAGTCGCTCCACGACGCGCTTCACGAGGTGATCGCGTTGTACCAGGGGGCGCACCGCGACATCGAGTTTGTGCTCACGCTTGATGCGGCGTTGCCGTGGATCATGATGGACCGTGAGCAGATCAAGCGCGTGTTCGTCAACCTGTTTGATAACGCCGTGCAGGCGATGAACGGCAAGGGCCGTTTGTGGGTGGCCACCCGCCATGAAGCCCGTGAGGGCCGGGTCGTCATTGAGGTGGCTGATGAGGGCAGCGGAATTCAGCCGGGCGATCAGGAGAATCTCTTTCTGCCCTATTTTTCAAAGAAAAAATCCGGCACCGGCCTGGGACTGGCCATTGTGCATCGCATCATTTCCGACCACAACAACGGCAGGATTCGTGCGTCCGCGCATACGCCGAAGGGGGCGATCTTCACGATCGACCTGCCGGTTTAGCCCATGTTGCCTGTCGCAGCAGCCATGGCCGGACGCCTACTTCTGGTGGACGACGAGCCGGCGATTCTCGATGCACTCTCCGGCATTCTTCAGGACGAGGGCTACGACATCTTGACGGCCAGAGACGGACAGGAAGCCCTGACGCTCGTCAAATCCGATCCCGCTCCTGATTTGGTGCTCCTCGACATCTGGATGCCGGGACTGGACGGCTTGGAGACGCTCCGTCGCATGATGGGCCTGCGCCCGCGTCCGCTGGTCGTGATGATGTCTGGACACGGCTCCATCGAATCCACGGTCACGGCCATCAAGCTGGGCGCGTATGATTACATTGAGAAGCCGCTCTCGCTTGATAAAGTCACGCTCCTCGTCCGCCATGCCTTGCGGGAGCGCAGACTGGAGCAGGAGAACCGGTCGCTTAAAGAGCGGGCCTCTCGGCATCTGAAGATGGTCGGCGAGAGCGCGGCGATGCGCGATCTCCGGCATCAGATCGAGATGGCCGGACCAGCGCCAAGCCGTGTGCTGATCTCCGGCGAAAACGGCACGGGCAAGGAATTGGTGGCCCGCGCGATTCATGTGCAGAGCCTGCGCGCCGACCGCCCGTTTATTGAGGTCAATTGCGCGGCCATTCCTGAAACCTTGATCGAGAGCGAATTATTTGGGCACGAAAAGGGCGCCTTTACGGGGGCGTCGGCGATGCGGCGCGGCCAGTTCGAGTCGGCGGATGGCGGGACGCTGTTTCTTGATGAGGTGGCGGATATGAGTCTGGCCACGCAGGCCAAGGTGTTGCGGGTGTTGCAGGAGCAGCGGTTCCAGCGGGTCGGCGGGACGAAGCCAATTACGGTGGACGTGCGGGTGCTGGCGGCCTCTAACAAGAACCTGGTGGAGGCTATCCGCAAGGGCGCGTTTCGTGAGGACCTCTATTTCCGGCTGGCGGTCCTGCAGATTGACGCGCCGCCGCTACGCGAGCGACGGGGTGACCTGCCCGCGCTGGTTGAGCATTTCATGCGGATCAACATGGCGGAGCAAGGCTTGCGTCCGCGCACGTTCACATCCGAGGCGTTGGCGGTGCTGGCGCGGCACGATTGGCCGGGGAACGTACGGGAACTGCGGAACCTGGTGGAGCGGGTGGTCATCATGGCGCGGGGCGACGAGATTCAGGAGGCGGACGTGGCGCCGTTGGTTCGCCAGCCCAGTGATCCCTGTGATCCCGACATGCCGTCCGTGAGCGCGTATGCGTCGCTCAAGGATGCGCGGGCGGCGTTCGAGCGTGAGTACATCGGGCGCAAATTGCGCGAACACGGCTGGAAGGTCTCCCAAACCGCCGACGCCCTCAAAGTCGAACGCAGCCACCTCCACCGAAAAATCAAAGCCCTCGGCATCGAAGTCCGCCCGGAGAACTGAATGCGGGGTTAATTGTTCGTCGGTCGGATGATGGCCGTGACTTCGTTGGCCAGTAGGATGGTCAGGGTGTGCGGCGTGGACGGGTCGCCGTGCGTAATGGCGTACAGGGACAGGAGTTGGGGCGTCGGTTCAGGGGGAAAGGATAAGAGGGCGGCGAATTCGATCCCCGGAGAGACGACGCGTGTATTGGCCAGACGCAGCCGGAGCGCCATCAGCACGTCGCGCACACGGGCCTCGCGCTGATCCTCCGGAATCTGGTCGGACACCGTGATGCCCAACATCCAGAGTGGCTTGCTGAAGGAGATAGGCACCGGCAGGCCCACGGCCTGGGCGGTGGAGGTCACGTCAATCAGAAACCCGACTTGGATGGCTTGCTCCCGTGTGAGGATCGGCGTCGCGTCGTCCGATTCAGAATCAGGCACCGGCGAAGATTCGCTATGGGCCTCTGTGGTCTCCGGTTCTGGAATGGCTGGCGCACCCAGGGCGCCGCAGATGCCATCGTAGATCGCGCGAGCGGACGAGGACCACCGGGGGTCGAAGGGCAAGCCCTTGAAGGCCAGGTCCGCCGCCCGTTTTTCGTCGTGGGATAGTGCGCGTGGTTGTTGCGTAGGTTGCATATTCAATCATTAAGCCCCGAACAGAGGATTGTCAAGCCGGCGGGAGGATTTACCTAAATAGGCTCATCTGTTTGATGGGCGCGATAGGCTCAGCCGGACGGTCGAGGAACGCCTTTAGCTTACGGAAGTCTTCTCGTAGTGGCTCTCTCAAGTTTCCTTGGTGCAACGCGGCTGCCGGATGGAGCAGGGGGAAGACGACGACGTTATGCACCTGGAAGACCTGGCCGCGCACCTTCATGATACCGATGTTCTTGCCGAGCAGGGTCTGCATGGCGAAATTGCCGAGGGTGCAGACGACCTTCGGTTTGATCGTCTCAATTTGCTGAAACAGAAACGGCTTGCAGGTCTCGACTTCATCGGGAAGGGGATTGCGGTTGTCCGGCGGGCGGCACTTGATGACGTTGGCGATGTAGATACTGGTGCGGGACAGCCCGACGCTCTCCAGGAGTTCGTTCAGCAGTTTCCCGGCCGCGCCCACGAACGGAATGCCCTGCTTGTCTTCGTAGAACCCCGGCGCTTCGCCCACGAACATGATGTCGGCATGGGGGTTGCCCGTGCCGAATACGACCTGTGTGCGTCCGGACGATAGGCGGCACCGTTGACAGTCTTTCAGAGAGTCGCCAAGTTCCTGGAGCGTCACGGGGGGTAGTTCTCTCGGTCGCATCGCATCCGCATCATAGATTTGGCCATGTCCCAAGTCAATGTGAGCGAGGGGAAATTGACCCTCTGTGAAACGCTCTGCTAGACTCACTATTCCATGAGTGCCACACCCACAATCCAGGCTCTCCGGGCCAACATCGAGCGGGTCATCAAGGGCAAGTCCTCGGTGATTGAACTGGTCGTGGTCGCGCTGTTGGCCCGTGGGCATCTGTTGATTGAGGACGTGCCGGGCGTGGGCAAGACGACGCTCGCACACAGTCTCGCCCGCTCGTTGGGCTGCTCGTTCAAACGGATTCAGTTTACGAGCGATCTCTTGCCCTCCGATATTCTTGGCCTGTCGGTCTTTCATCAGCAAACACAGGTCTTCGATTTTAAGCCTGGGCCGATCTTTGCCCATATCGTGCTGGCTGATGAGATCAATCGCACGACGCCCAAGACGCAAAGCAGCTTGCTGGAGGCCATGAATGATGCGCAGGTGTCGGTGGATAGCCAGACCTATCCGTTGCCCTGTCCGTTCATGGTCATTGCCACGCAAAATCCCTGGGAGCACCACGGGACGTTTCCCTTGCCGGAGTCGCAGTTGGATCGTTTTCTGATGCGGATACGGGTCGGCTATCCAGCCCTGGCGGATGAAAAAAAGGTACTGGATCGTCCCCCGTCGCGTCATCCAGCCGATGAATTGAATGCGGTACTCACGCTGCAAGACGTGCTGGATCTCCAGAACCGAGTGGAGAAGGTGCGCCTCGACGACAGCCTCATGGACTATCTCCTTGCCATCGTGGCCGAGACCCGCCGGAACGAATTATGTGCGCTGGGCGTGAGCACACGCGGGGCGATGGCGCTGCATCAGGCGGCCAAGGCGCTCGCGCTCGTTCGAGACCGCGACTATTGTCTGCCCGACGATATCAAGGGCCTGGCCCCGATGGTGCTGGCCCATCGCGTCACGCTCCATACGGGGCAGGGCGCCAGGCGTCATCACGCTGACGACGCCGAGCAGGTCATCCGGGACATCGTGGAGACCGTGCCCGTCCCGCTGTAAGTCATTGGCCATGCGGCTCGAACGTTTCCGCGAATTCTTCCGCTGGTTCTATCGCTATCGGTCGTTGCGTGTGACGCCTGAGGGGACGAAGTTTCTGCTGCTGACTCTGGCCATTGGCCTCGCGGCGCTGAACACCGGCAATAATCTGCTCTATCTGCTGCTGGCGATGATGCTCAGCCTGATCGTCACGTCCGGCATCCTCTCGGAACGCTGTCTTCGGCATCTTCTTATTCGCCGGGTGATTCCTGAACAGCTTATGGCCAACCGCCCTGCGACGATGACGGTGTCCCTGACGAATCACCAGCCGACCGCCTCAAGTTTCTCGCTCCGCGTGATGGATGTGATGGCCGGCACGGTGGTGGATCGCGGCATCCACATTCTGCATCTTTCCGCCGGCGCGTCGGTGTCGCACTCTTACCCTGTGCTGTTCACGCGTCGAGGACGACACCGGATGGACGGCGTCAAAATTGAGACGCGGTTTCCCTTTGGTCTGTTCGTCAAGGGCGCAAACTTTTTCCTCGTCTCTGATCTGGTGGTGTATCCCGAACTCCGTCCCCTGCCGGAGCATCTGGTTCATGATTTGGCGGTGCTCGGCCACGACCAGGCCGTCTCGAAACGGGGCCCCGGCAGTGGCCTCTACAATCTCCGTGAGTACCGGCAGGGGGATGATTCGCGGGCCATCCATTGGAAGACCTCGGCGCGCCAGTCCCGCCTGATCGTGAAGGAAACCGAGACGGAGGATAGGCGGCAGGTCACGCTGGCCTTGCCCACAGGCATTCCGAGCGATCTCGCCCTGGAATGCTTTGAACAGGCGGTGCGCCTGACGGCGTCGTTGGCGGCGTATTTCCTTCGGCAGGGGTTCGCCGTTCGGTTGCTGATCGGTGCGCACGAGGTGTCTCATGGACAGGGACAGGACATGGGCGAGCCGCATCGCCACCGTCTGTTTCATGCGCTGGCGCTGTGCGAGGCGAGTCCGGTCGGGCAGTTCGACGAGGCGGTGGACGGCTTGCGGGCATTGGATGGTGTTCGGACATTGGCCACGCGCACGGCGCAGGGAGAACTGACCATCGTGGTCATGTCCTGGCCTGATCCTTCCGTCGAGGCTGCCTGCCAGGGCGCGAGTCGCGTGGTGCGGGCCTGGGAGACGCCATGACGTTGGAACGCGCCTTTTCCGTCTCCTCGCTCCTGCTGGCCGCCGTATCGTTTATCGGGCTGGTTTTGACCGATGAGATTCCGGTCGGGCTGGTCGTGCTGGGACTGTCGGCGCTGGCGGTGAGGATTGCCGGTGCATGTGGCTGGGGCGGCGACCGCCTGGTCGTCTGGATCACGGGTCGTTCGGAGTCCACTTGGACGGCTGTGCTGATCGTGGTGTTCCTGTGCTTTGGCGTGGATTTGCTGCTGATTTCGCGGGACATCCTGCCGGCCTCTGTGAATTTCCTCATCCTCCTGATGGTCGTCAAGCTCTTTCACCTCCGGCACCGCAAGGATTTCCTCCAACTGTACGCCATCAGCCTGCTGGCGCTCCTGGCTGCGGCGGCGCTGACGGTGGACCTCTGGTATGCGGCGGTCTTTACCGCTTACGTGTTTGCGGCGATCTGGACACTTATTCTCTCGCACCTCCGCACTGAAGCGGGTGAGCACACGCAGCACGAGGCGGCGCGCCAGACATCCGCTCCGCCGGCTGAGGCGATCACGGCGCGATTCTTCTGGACAACGAACATTATCGCTGTTGGTTCCTTTTGTCTGACGCTGGTGATCTTCCTGCTCATCCCGCGTATCGGGACAGGATTTTTTCAGAAAAATCGAACCGAGACGATTCGCACGTCCGGGTTTTCCGAGAAGGTGGATTTGGGGGTGATTGGCGCAATCAAGCTTGATCCCACCGTTGTCATGAGGGTCGAGTTGCCGGAGCAGCGAGGTCCCGCCAAGGAGGCCCTGTACTTCCGTGGCGCGGCCTACGATACCTACGATGGCCGATCCTGGGCCAACCGGTCTGTCATCAGGCGGACGCTGGATCGTACAGCCGACGGTTGGTTTGTGGTGTCCACTCCAGACGCCGCACCAGTGGCGGAGTCCAGCGGCCTGCGGCAGGACATTCTCATTGAGGCACTGGATACGACCGTGTTGTTCGGGGCCTCGTTCATCGAAACAATCAAAGGAGGATTCCAGTCTGTGCACGTGGACGGCGTCGGCGGTCTGTCGCTCGCTGCTCCCACGTCGGCGCGGTTTCAGTACCAGGTGTGGTCCATTCCCCATCGCGTGAGGGAGCCGGATCGGATGGCTGACGCCGGCAGCGCGCGTTTTCTGCAAGTGCCGGACATGAGTCCTCGTGTGGCGGCATTAGCCCGCGAGGTGGCCGTGGAGTCACGTACGCCTTCTGAGAAGGCCAGGGCCATTGAGCGGTATCTCCAGGAGGCCTATCAGTACAGTCTGGATGTCGGCACGGCCGTTTCTGCGAGTCCCATCGAGGATTTTCTCTTCACGCGCAAGACTGGCTATTGCGAACATTATGCGACGGCGATGGTGGTGATGCTGAGGACGCTGGGCATTCCCGCGCGTCTGGTCACAGGGTTTCTGCCTGGTCTGTGGAACGACTTTGGCAACTATTATTCAGTGCGTCAGCAGGACGCCCATGCCTGGGTGGAAGTGTATTTCCAGGACGCTGGGTGGGTGACGTTTGATCCGACGCCCATTGTGCCTGCCGCGCCGCTGGCGATGTTCTCGCACGTCAGCAAGGTCGTGGATTCGCTTCGACTCAAGTGGGATCGTTACGTCGTGCAGTACAGTTTCCGCGACCAGATGGCTGCCGCCAAGATGCTTCGGGAAGGAGGCGAGACGGTGCGGTCGGAGGTGTCCGGGCTACTTTCTTTGCTGACCCGAAGTCTGGCGTCTGTCAAGGCATGGATGATTGAATCGGCAAGCGCCTATGGAGGAATCCTGCTATGGATCCTGGCGGTTGTCGCGCTGGTGATGGGAGTGGTGATCTGGAACAGGAGGGCGCGACGCCGCGAGTCTCGCCACGGAGACCCTCGCACAGACGGTCAGATCGCTGCAAGCCATGTCTATGAACGGATGCTGCGGATTCTGGAGTCCCAGGGATTGCGAAAGCCCCCCGGCGCGACGCCGCTGGAATTCGCCCGACAGGTGGCGCGTGAACGGGGCGAGGCGGCGCGGTGTGTCGAGGCCGTGACCGGGATCTATTGCCGGGTGCGCTTTGGACAGGCGCCGTTGTCACCCGATGACACCCGACACGCCCACGAACTGCTTGCAGGGCTCCAGGCCGCCGGGCGCGAGGCGTAAGGCATAAGCGTCCTCCCCGCTTGTTGATGACTTCGGGGAGACGACACACTGGCATGTCAAGACGTGACCCCGCGCTGGTTCTTCAAGACACTGCTTGACTCAGGTGAGGGAGAGGATGGTTGCCTCACATTGCCCGGCAAAGAGTCGCGCACATTCAAGGTGATCAAAATTGAGCGAGTTGGCAGGCAGTAGCGAAAGTTAGCGGATACAAGGTGGCTGTTTAGGATGCAGTTATGCTTAACGCGGAGATTGTATAGGGAGCATACTTTTGCGTATCTTGTTATTGAATTAGATGCGTGGTATAAAGCATCAAATGATGTCTTATTCTGGCATCTATTTTGGGGTGAGGCTACCATGCGGACTACGTTGAATATCGAGGATGATTTGCTCGTGAAAGCCGCGCAGTTGAGCGGTTATAAGGAAAAAACAGCACTGGTGCGGGAGGGGTTGAAGGCGTTGATCGAGCGCGAAAGCGCGCGGCGTTTGGCGCAATTGGGCGGCACTGAGCCGAGCTTGCAGGCGGTGTCCAGACGGCGGGTCAAGGCGGCATGATTCTTGTGGACACGTCAATTTGGATAGACCACTTGTGCGGTGCGGAGCCGGCATTGGTATCGCTATTAAACGCGGGGCACGTGCTGATGCACCCCTTTGTAATCGGCGAAATGGCTTGCGGCAATTTGAGGAACCGCACGGCGGCATTGTCGCTGATGCAGGAATTGCCAGTAGCCCCGGTCGCCACCGATGAAGAAGCGCTGATGTATATCGCTAGGCACGGCTTGATCGGCAAAGGCATCGGTTATATTGATGTGCATCTTTTGGCGGCGGTGAGTCTGGCCGGGACGGCACAACTCTGGACGAGAGATAAACGTCTTGGCGAAATCGCCAAGACGATGCGGCTGGCCTTTACCGCGCAGTGATCTAAATTTTTTTGCCTCATGCTTGAAACCCTGCTCATTGTGAAGGTGTGCCATCCTTAGTTGAAAATTGACGACGCGGCTCCGGTGTGGTGCAGGGATCGTTGACGAGACACACCACCACCCACACCAAGAGAAAGGAGCCGCTCCGATGAAAAGAGTGGGTCTTGGGCAGTTAAAGCGGGTTTCATCGTACCAATGTGAGTGCCTCGGGGTACAGGGTATCACGGCGATGATGCAAGCGACATGCGGTGTCTTTCACATGCAGGTAACAGGTTGCAGCGGCGATACCGTGCACCTTGTGCAGCCTGCGTTGAGCCTGCCTCCACAACGATTCGATGCCCTTGATGTGAGACTCACCCCTGGCACATTCATGCGCCCCGTGATGCACCCGGCAGGGCTGGTCACACCCACTGTCGACCCGTCCGTCATACCCACGCCAGCCGTCAGAATGAATCGCGGTGTCAGGCGCGACACGCCCCCGAATCACCGCTTGCAACGTGGCGTTGGTGCAATCGGGAACGATCTCCGGAGAGACCGTCCCCGCGCGTTGCAACCGCCCCCAAACGATGGTTTTCCCGTACGCCCCGCGTCCCCGTTTCCCCCTGACGCGACGCGCTCCAAACTACGAGTCGTCAACTGCAACCGCGCCTTGCAACGGGGATTGCTGGTCGCACGCAGCGGCCATTCGCCGACGGATTGTGAGGTACATCCTATTCACCGATCGCACCGACATACCTGTCCATTGCGCCCCGTTAGTTGCGGTACAGTCCATCGCAAAAAAGCGGATCCGCTGCCTGAATTTCGCCTCGCTCATTCTAGAGCGATGATCGGATTTGTTGTTACTATTCATCTCAGTCAGTGAGCACACTTTCACAGGCGCGCAACTTCCTAAGACCCATGTGTAATGTCAAGACTTGACCCCGCGCTGGTTTTTCTTGGCTCCTTGTCAATGCGCTGTGACTGTGTCGGGTCGTGTGTGCCAATAGGCCCAGGCGATGAGGACGCCCTGCAAAGGCAGCCTGGCCCATAACGCGGCTGGGCTGATTGCCGGGTACATCTCCGCATTGACCGCCATGTGGATGTTGGCGGGAAAGACTGCGACCAGCAACGCGATCAGCCCCCAGGCCGCGAGGCGCTGCTGTCTCGGGATAAGAAGCAGGGCGCCCAAGGTGATTTCAAAGAACCCGCTCAGATAAACCAGGAACAGATGCCACGGCAGATACGGCGGCATGATCTTTACGTAGACATCATGATTCATAAAATGGTTCAGACCGGCCAGTACGAAGAACAGGGCGAAGAGATACTTCAGGACGAGCTTGATGCGCCGCATGAGGGCGATTCTCCCCGCTTTGCGAAGACGTGTCAATATTCTCTGCATTGCTGTTACCGGTCCGAATAAATAGGGACAGTCCCCATTTAATTTGTCACACAAAAGGGGAATATAAAAGGGGTCGGGAGTCTTTTTTATGAGCCTTTGGGCCGTCCATGTGGCCGGAGCGTGGATTCCATTCCGAACCGTCTCGCCATCCGTCGAATCCAGCCTTCCTCTCCGAACGGTCGGCCTCCTTGCACACTGCGGCGCACCGCTTCTCACTCCGTCGCCGTTTCCGGGTGGTTGGTCCGCGCCACCCACTCTCGTGGTCGCTCTACCGGCCAGTCGCTGAGCCACGCCTGCGCCTTCCCCTCCCCTCTCCATCCCGGGGCGAGGGTTCTTGGTCTGCGTCCTTCAATGGTCTCAGGGCGACATCCTTGACAGGGTAGGGGGAGCGGACTACGATAGTTGTATGGTGAATCAATCTTTGCTGGGTAGAGGACAGGGTCGCCAGGTCTGTTCGTGGGGACGCGCCACGGTTTCGCTCCTCGTCGGCCTGGCCCTGGCTCTGACCTCGTCGGACGGCTTTGGGGACACTGATGAGCGCCCTCAAGGGATCGTGCAAGGGACGGTGCATGTGGGCGCCTATGAGGGTGTCATCAATCCGGTGGCGGCGGAATACATCCATCATGTGCTGGAGACGGCGCAGGAGGCGGGCGCGGCGGCTGTGGTGTTGCGGCTCGATACCCCCGGCGGGCTGGACATATCCATGAGGCTCATCATCAAGGACATCACGGCTTCATCCATTCCGGTGATCGTCTACGTGTCGCCAAGCGGCGGGCGGGCGGCCTCGGCGGGGGTCTTTATCCTCTACGCCGCGCACATTGCGGCCATGGCGCCTGGTACGAACGTGGGCGCGGCTCACCCCGTGGCAATGGGTGGGGCCGAGATGGACAACGTGATGAAGGCCAAGGTTGAAAACGATGCGGCGGCCTATATTAAATCCATTGCCGCGCAACGGGGCCGGAACGTTCAATGGGCCGAGGATGCCGTCAGAAAAAGCCTGTCGGTAACGGAAAAGGAAGCGCTGGACTTGAAGGTCATTGACCTGGTGGCGGAGGATGTACCGTCCCTGCTGGCGGCCGTGAATGGGCGTGAGATTATTACAGGGGCGGGCAAAACGGTACTGAAGACGAAAGGGGCGCCAACGACCGAGACGGTGATGAGTTGGCGGATGCAGGCGCTCAAGGTGTTGAGCGATCCGAATATCGCATTCGTGCTGATGACGATTGGCACGATTGGATTGATTGCGGAACTGTACAATCCCGGCGCCATTCTGCCTGGCGTGGTCGGGGCCATCAGCCTGATCCTGGCGTTCTATTCCTTGCAGACGCTGCCGATTGATTATGCCGGTGTGGCCCTCATGATGCTCGGCGTCGTGCTGTTCCTCCTTGAGATCAAGGTGATGAGCTATGGCCTGTTGAGCGTGGGGGGTGTCGCGGCGATGACGCTGGGGGCGCTCATGTTGGTGAAAACGGATGTGCCGTTCATGCAGGTGTCGTTGTCGGTGGTGCTCCCCACGGTCCTCACCTTCGGTGGGCTGCTCCTGGCTGTGACCTGGCTCGCCGTGAAGTCCCAGCGGCATCGGGCTGTGACGGGGATCGAAGGCATGATCGGAACAATCGCCGTGGCCAAGACCGACCTGGCCCCCCGTGGCACGGTGCTGATGCAGGGCGAACTGTGGGACGCGGTCAGCGCGGAGCCGATCCATGCCGGCGACGACGTGGAAGTCACGATGCTGTCGGGCCTGACGCTGACCGTGCAGCCGCACCGCAAGTAAACCGAACGAACACGAGGGACCACGATGTCGTATCTGATTCCACTGCTTCTCCTGGCGGCCGTCCTCTACAGCAGCATCAAAGTCTTGATGGAATACGAGCGTGGCGCGATCTTTTTTCTGGGGAAGTTTCAGGAGGTCAAGGGGCCTGGCCTGATTATCGTGCTCCCGTTTGTGCAGAAGATGTTCCGGGTGAATCTCCAGACGATCACGATGGACGTGCCGTCACAGGACGTGATTACAAAGGACAACGTGTCGGTGAAGGTCAATGCCGTGATTTTCTTGCGCGTGGTGGATCCGCAGCGGGCCACATTGGCCGTCCAGGATTATCTCTATTCAACGTCCCAGATTGCCCAGACGACGCTGCGGAGTGTGCTGGGTCAGAGTCAGTTGGACGAACTCCTGTCCAAGCGGGACGAAATCAACGTCGAACTCCAGCGGATTATTGACCAGCAGACTGAGCCGTGGGGCGTGAAGGTGTCGGCGGTCGAGGTCAAGAATGTGGACCTGCCCCAGGAGATGCAGCGAGCCATTGCGAAACAGGCGGAAGCGGAACGTGAGCGGCGCGCGAAGGTCATCCATGCCGAAGGGGAATTCCAAGCCGCCCAGAAACTCCTGGAGGCCGCCGACGTGATGGGACGTAATCCAATTGCGCTGCAACTCCGTTACCTCCAGACCCTGGTGCAAGTGGCGGGCGACAAGAACTCGACCACGATCTTCCCCGTTCCGATTGATATTTTGTCACCCCTGTTACAAGCCTTGAAAAAGCCCTGATCCGCGACGTGTGATGGAGCAGGCCAAGCCTCAGCCAGGCATGACGGACATGGTCTTGGACTGGGTCCGCAGCGCACGCTACTCCACCAGCCAGATTGTTATGGGGGCGTTCCTCCTGTTCATTCTCGCCGGCTCGTTGCTGTTGATGCTGCCCTTTGCCACGACCGGCCACGAACTCCGCTTCATTGATGCGCTCTTCACCATGACGTCGGCCGTCTGCGTGACCGGCCTGATTGTGCTGGACACGCCGAACGACTTCACGCTCTTCGGCCAACTGGTCATCTTGCTGGGTATCCAGTTGGGCGGGCTCGGCTACGCGGCGACCGCCACCCTGTTGCTGTTGGCTGCGGGACGACGGATTGGGCTGCGGGAACGGATGGTCATGATGGAAGCACTGGGTGCCTTGAGTATGGAAGGCCTCGTGCGGCTGGTGAAAACGATTGCGGTCAGCACACTGCTGATTGAGTCGCTCGGAGCGCTGATCCTCGCCGTCCGGTTCTCGTTCAATATGGATCCCCTGCGTGCCCTCTATTTCGGCATCTTCCACTCAGTGTCGGCGTTCAACAACGCGGGGTTCTCCTTGTTTGCGGACAACCTGATCGGCTATCGGACGGACCTGACCGTCAATCTCACGATTACGATGCTGATCGTGCTGGGCGGGATCGGGTTTCTAGTGTACCGCGATGTTCTCGACAACATGCAGGGGCGCCGGTTTCGTCTGTCCACCCATACCAAGTTGGCTGGGCTGGTCTCCCTGCTCCTGATCGTCGTCGGCACGGTCGGGATTTGGGCGTTTGAGGTTCAGAATGACAAAACGCTGGCGGCCATGCCATTCGGCGAACAATTCCTGGCATCCTATTTTCATTCCGTCTCGGCCCGGACGGCCGGGTTCAACAGCATTGACCTGGGCCTGGTGGGAGTGCCCACGCTCTATTTTCTCGTCCTCCTGATGCTGATCGGGGGGTCGCCCGGCAGCACCGCAGGCGGGATTAAGACGACGACGTTCGGGATCATCTGCGCCTCTATCTGGGGCACGCTGAAAGGTCATGCCGACGTGGTGATGTTCTACCGGCGGATTCCCACGGAACTCGTCACCAAATCCTATGTCCTTGCAGCGCTGGCGCTGGGTCTGGTGACAGGGTTCACCATGCTTCTGTCGTACTCTGAGGATCAGCCGTTCCTGAGGATCATGTTCGAAGTGGCATCGGCGGCCGGCACCGTCGGGTTGTCCACGGGGAATGGCGGCGTCCTGAGTCTGTCCGCCCTGTTCAGCGATGTCGGCAAATGCGTCATCATTGTCACCATGTTTCTGGGACGGTTGGGGCCGCTCGCTATCGGATTGTTTGCGGTTAAGACCCATGAAGACCTGCGCTATCGCTATCCGGAAGCGCGCGTGGTGTTAGGCTAGGCTAAGCATGAAGCGAGGATTAGGCTAAACACGAAGGGAGTCTGGCATGAAACGTCAAGTGGCGGTGATCGGGCTAGGGCGCTTTGGATATGGCGTGGCGGAAACGCTGGTAAAAGAGGGCTGCGAAGTCCTGGCGATTGATACGGATCCGGAGAAAATCCAGGCCATCAGCGATCTGGCCACGTTTGCCATCCAGTGCGACGCGACCGACGAAAAGGCGCTCAAGGCCGTCAGTGCGCAGAACGTGGACGTAGCCGTCGTGAGTATCGGGGAGAACATCGAAGCTAGCATTCTAATTGTGCAGACCTTGAAGGAGATGGGCGTCAAACAGATCATCGCCAAAGGGGTCACCACCCAGCATGGCAGGATTCTCAAGAATCTTGGCGTCACCGAGGTTATTTTCCCTGAGCGCGATGCCGGAATCCGACTGGCGCAGCGGCTGATCTCCCCCAACGTGCTGGAGTACCTGGAGTTGGCCCCTGGCTTCAGTGTGGAGGAGTTGACCGTGCCGGACCGGATGTCGGGTCTCAGCCTGCGTGAGGCCAATATCCGGGAGACCTACAGCGTCAACATCATTGGGATTCGTAAAAAAGTCACGCGCATGGTTAAAGGCCGGATGACCACCGAAGAGGTGTTCAATGTCACCCCCGCACTGGATGATATCATCGAAAAAGAGGATATTCTGGTGCTCGTCGGCAGGCAGGAGGATCTCGCCAGGCTGACTAAGTTCGAATAATCCCCGCTCGATCCCGCAAGATTTCTTCACGCGCCGCGCTTGATATCGCCTCTGTGCCGAGTTATCTCAACAAAACAGAGTACAATAAGACAGACAGCGGGAGGGGTGCCTGTGCTTGTCAAGATGACAGAAGATCGTGAGGCCGAAGCGAACGATGTGGCGCTGTCGGGTGAGATGATGGATGGCGACACTCTGCTGCATGAGCGCGAAGAGGACGACGCCGTAACCGGGGAGGCCCCTGCGAAGGCGGTGCCGGTCGTGAGCCATCCGGCTGAGTTGGAATGGCTGTACTTCCAATCGTTCGGCAAAAAGGCCCTCCTGACCCGCGAGGGCGAAGCGGTGCTGGGGAAGCGGATTGAGGAGGGGGAGCGCCAGGTTCGACGCGCCATCAGAACGGTCCTGAAAATGATCCGGAATCTGCGCGTGACGGATCGGCTCGATGCCTGTCAGAGCGATCTCAAGGCAGTGCTGGACGTTAGTGGACTGTCGGCGCTGGATTTGAAGAAGGGGAGCCTGGCCATCACGCAGGCGCTCCAGGAGATCAGCGAGCTGGGCCGTTCGGCGATGCCGAAAGTTCAGCAGGTGCAGGCTCTCTTACGGGAGTATCAGGCAGGGGAGGCGGTCCTGGAAACAGCCAAGGACGAGATGGTATGCGTCAACTTGCGCCTGGTTGTGGACATCGCCAAACATTACAACGGGCGTGGGTTGAGCCTCCTGGACCTTATCCAGGAAGGCAATCTGGGTCTGATGAAGGCGACGGAGCGGTTTGACCACCGGCGTGGGTTCAAATTCAGCACTTACGCCACCTGGTGGATCCGTCAGGGCATCACGCGGGCGCTGGCCGACCAGTCGCGGACGATCCGAATCCCCGTCCACATGACCGAGGCCTACCAGCGGGTCACCAAGGCGAGTCGGCGGTTGTCGCAACGTCTCGGTCGAACGCCTTCGTTGAGTGAAGTGGCCGGCGTGATTGATTCGACCAGCGCCCGCGTGGAGCAGACCATTCAGATTTTTCAAGACGTGGCATCGTTGGAGCATCCGATCGGAGACGGGGACACCCTGTTAGGGGATTTCATTCCTGACAAAGAGACGGTGCAAGCAGACAGCCAGGTCGGACGGTATGAGCTGACTCGCGAGGTCGCCAAAGCATTGGGTGCGCTCAGTCCACGCGAAGCCTCCGTGATCCGCCTTCGTTTCGGTATCGGGCAGGAAGACGCGATGACACTGGAAGAGGTCGGCCAAATCTTGGGCGTCACGCGCGAACGTATTCGCCAGATCGAGGAAAAAGCCCTGGTGAAATTGAAGGCCCCGGAATGTCTACAGATTCTGCGACCGCTGCTATAACCCGCCGCCGGCCAGATGGTTGCGCATCTTCTTAATCTCGGGCTGACCGACTACCAGGACGCCTGCCGTCTCCAGATACAGGTCCATCAGGCGCGCGTGGCCGACCGCATTGGCGATGTCCTGTTGCTGACCGAACATTTTCCGGTCTATACTCATGGACGAACGACCCGTGAGGCCCATCTCGGCAACCGAGAGCAAGGGCCAGGGCCAGAAAATTGGCATGGGAAGGAAAATGGCGGGGCCATCGCCGGGATTCCCCTCCATGTTGCGGATCGTGGTGGGTCTGTCACATATCACGGACCTGGACAGATCGTGGGGTATCCAATCCTGAAACTCCGTGAGCACTGCGCGGGGCCCAAAGCCTATGTGGCGCGGTTGGAAGAGACCATCATTTTGGCGCTGGCCTGGCTGGGACTGTCGTCTGGGCGTCGTAGCGGAATGCCTGGGGTGTGGATGGCGGATCGTAAAATCGCCGCCGTGGGCGTTCGCATTGCGCGGAGCGTAACGCGGCATGGATTTGCGTTGAATGTGGCGAACGATCTGCGCCCCTTTTCGGCGATCATCCCGTGCGGGTTGGCCGGGTTCGGCGTGACGTCGGTCTTGCAGGAGCAGGGGGGGGATGGAGATGGCGCGGCGATGGAACAGGCCAAGATCGAAGCATTGAGCGCCCTGTGCAGGGCGTTCCAAGAGGTCTTTGAAGTGACCCTAACGGACGCGCTGGTCACGGACATCGTGGGGCCTCTATGACCAGTCACTCCCAGGAACTGGAGACCCCGACGTTTCGCCTGGCCGTCGCCCAATTTGAGGAGGCGGCGGAGCGCCTTGGCCTGGACGAGAATCTCCGCGCCCGGCTTAAGTTGCCGCAGCGGTCTCTCATGGTGTCCGTCCCTGTGCGGATGGACGACCAGCGCGTCACAGTGTTCATGGGCTATCGGGTCCAGCACGATACGGCGCTGGGGCCGTCCAAAGGCGGCGTGCGATTCCATCCTGACGTGAATCTTGGGGAAACGGCGGCGCTGGCCATGTGGATGACCTGGAAGTGCGCGCTGGCGGGGCTTCCCTATGGAGGCGCCAAGGGCGGCGTTCGCGTGGCGCCTGGTTCGTTGTCGCGTGGAGAGTTACAACGCCTGACACGGCGCTACACCTCGGAAATCCTGTCCTTCATCGGCCCTGAGAAAGATATTCCCGCGCCAGATGTCGGCACCAACGCGCAGGTGATGGCCTGGATGATGGACACTTACAGCCAGGAAGTGGGCTATGCGGTGCCGGGCGTTGTGACGGGAAAGCCGCTTGCGATCGGCGGGAGCGTGGGCCGTGAGGATGCCACGGGCCGTGGGGTCACCTATGTCACGCTGGAAGCGCTCCGGCATCTTGGATTGGATATCGCCGGCGCCACGGTTGTTGTCCAAGGCTTCGGCAATGTCGGGACGCACACAGCGCGCCTGTTGCACGAGGCCGGCGCCACGGTTATTGCGGTCAGTGATGCCCAAGGCGGTCTGTACAACACTCACGGACTCGATATCCCGACGCTCCGTGCCCGCTACCACGACACGCAGTGCCTGCTTTATGAATGTGGCCAGGGCGACCGCATCTCCAACGAGGACCTGCTCCGACTCGACTGTACGATCCTCGTGCCGGCGGCGCTCTCGGAACAGATCACAGAGCACAATGCGGATAAGGTTCGTTGCCGGATTTTGGCGGAAGGGGCGAACGGCCCGACAACCCTGGCCGCCGATCGTATTCTTGCGGACAAAGGCGTCTTTGTGATCCCCGACATTCTGGCCAATGTCGGCGGCGTGATCGTGTCCTATTTCGAATGGGCCCAGAATGTCCAGAAGTATTTCTGGAAAGAGCAGGACGTCAGGGATCGGTTGCATGACATCATCACGGCTGCGTTCCACCGCACCCTGGCCTTCTCAGAGGCGAAGCGCGTGAGCTTGCGCATGGCGGCGCTCATGAACGGGATTGACAAAATCGGCCAGGCGCACCTGGCTCGCGGGCTGTATCCGTGAAGGGATTCCTCTTCAGTTTCATCGGGGTGGTCTGGTTTTCCATCGGGTTGGGGTTGATGATCGCGCCGGCCTGGGCCATTGAGATTCTTGAATTGCTCGCGTCCGACGAGTTTCTGCAATTCGTGCTCGTGCAGGTGGAAATGGCCATCAGCCTCATTGTGCTCGTCGGCACGGAGGGGTTGCCGTTTCGGATCCTCTGGATCGTGGTCGGATGCCTGGGGATCGCTCAGGGATTATTTCTGCTCGGCGCCACAATCGGACGCCGCGAAACCTATCTGGCCTGGTGGTTCAAGCGGCCATTCTGGGAATATCGCGCCTGGGGTGTCGCGCTGGTGAGCCTGTCCGTGACGCTGGCCTATGGCGTGAGTACGTTGTGAGCGCAACGTCACAGCAGGACGACATCCACATACTGTGGCAGGCGCATTGGCAGGCAGCACTCCCTGACGTGCCCCATGGGCTCAGGGGCGAACTCTTCGTGCTGGACGACATTCTCGGCGGATGCGTGGCGTTTTACCTAAACGGTGGAACGTTGGATCAGTCTCGCCGGGCCATTCTGGAGGACTATCAGGCAGATCTGCGCCGCCTGGTTCCGGACCTTGACCCCGCTGCTGCTGCCTATTTCATCCGTTTGGAGAGACTGGCGGAACTGCTCTTGGTCGCGTCATCACATGCTGACGAATCAGTGGGCGAACCGGAACGGTGAGGTGGCCAGGAACGGTTTCCCGGTTACTGTGATGCGGCGACCGTCTCCGGGGAGGCGGGACTGAGGCTCTGGGCTGCGCGAAAACTGGATTCAATCAATTCATGCGCGCGCTCCCAGCGTTGGCGGGCATTGAGCATGACGAGCAGCACCTCTCGATCATCCCGCCTGACGATGGCGATCAGACACCGCCCGGCGCCACGGGTATAGCCGGTTTTGACGCCGATCGCTCCCTCCATGCTCCCGATCAAGCGGTTGGTCGTCCGGGCGACGTATCGTTTGCGTTGATCGGTGGTACGGATGACCGAGGCCGGTTCTTGCACAATCGCGGCAAAGGTCTCGTGGTCCATCGCATATTGCGTCAACCGCGCCAGGTCGTCGGCGGTTGACAGATGGCCGGGCATGTCGAATCCGCACGCGTTCTGGAAGTGGGTGTGAGTCAGCCCCATGGCCGCAGCCTTGGCGTTCATTTTCTCCACAAACAACTGCTCATTTTCGCCCACATGTTCCACGGCGGCTAGACAGGCATCGTTGGCTGAGCGAATGAGCATCGCCTCCAGGAGGCCCCGCAATGGCAGAACCTGTCCGGGCTTCAGATAGAGCTTGATCTTTTTGGCGGCTGCTGCCTTCCGGCTCACGGTCACCGGATCGTCCAGGTTACCGTCTTCGAGAATAATGAGGGCCGACATGATTTTTGTCAGGCTGGCCGGCGCCATAGGTAGGTCGGCATTATGCTCGAACAGCACATGCCCCGTTCGCAACTCTTTCAACAGAATACCCTCCGGAGGCAGGGGGCGTCGCGCGGGTGTGCGCTTGGCGATGGTCGGGGTCTTGACCTGCGTAGGTTTGCCGCCGGTGATGCGGTGAGCGCGCGTGGCATGGTCCATCGAGGCGGCTATGGCCGTGCCGGAAACAGACAACAGGAGCATGGCTGTGAAGAGGAGACCCACGACCTGACGGCCAGTGGCGCTGGTCATGAGGGAATCGTGACGTTGCGGTTCATGTCCTGCCTTCCGGCCTCCAGGACTTGATGAAAGAACCGTAGGAGATCCGCCAGGTCCAGTCTGAATCCACAGTTCAAGCACCGCGCATAGACACGGCGACTATCCAGCGCATAGTGCCGCTCTGCCACCATGCAGCCCTTGCATTTCAAGCAGCGCATGGTCGGCATGCTGACACGGTGTGTTGGGTGAGTCAAGCAAAAAACCGACGCCGGGCGCGCGCACGGGTCGTTTATTTGATCCGGTTCATGATGAGGGCGATGCAGCCTGCCAGCAGGCCGCCGCCGGCAATGGTAATCACAAAGTTGGCGGCGCTCTTGTCGCCGCTGATCAGATCCTGGACACCGCCCTGCACCATGAGCACGGCCAGCGTTGTCGTGGATCCGGTGATGAACCACCAGAGGAAGGTCTTCAGAGGTCCGGTCTGTCCGCGTTGTTCCACGGCCCAATCTAGCGGCGAGGCGCGGGATTGTCAAGCCTACTGAATTGTACTCAATGAGGAGGCGCCAGGCGCGAACGGGAATCCTTGGCCAAAAAAATTGAGACGGTGTCGGCCAGATTATTCGCGGTGACCAGCCCAGGCCGGGGATCCTGCGGCCCGAACGAGACGGCCGTGATGGCGAAGGGAGCCGAGCCTGTTCGGTAGTTCCTGGGTGGCTGCTGGAACGTGCCGTCGCCCTTGCCCAGCAGCAGGGAGAAGTCGCTGGACATGTTATTGGCCACGACGATGTCCGTCTTGCCGTCTCCATCGAAGTCCTGCGTCACGGCTGAGATCGGGCCGGCATTTGCGCCGAAGGCCGTCCCTGCGGTGAAGGTGCCGTTTCCCTTGCCGAAGAACGGGCTGATGTCGTCCCGCTCTCCGTTGATGACGAGCAGATCTACATGGCGATCGCGGTTGAGGTCCAGCACAGACAGGCTGAGCGGGCTGTGGCCGGTGCGATAGGGCACAGGGGTCTGGAACGTGCCGTCCCCAAGACCCAGGAACACTACGACGCTGTTGCTCATCTGGCCACTATGGGTGACCACAAGATCCGTCACGCTGTCCTCGTTGACGTCCGCAGCCGTGACCGAGGTCGGGGTATCGCCATATTCATAGACGACTTTCTGCAGAAAACTCCCGTCTCCGCGCCCCACCAGGATCAGGAGTTTGTCGCTTCGAAGGGCCACGGCCAGGTCCGGTTTGCCATCCCGGTTGAAGTCCCCCACCGCCAGGCTGATCGGTGATTTGACCGCCGGGTAGCTGTCTCCTTTCGTGAACCGGCCGGTGCCGTCTCCGAGGAGAATGGTCACGCGATGGTTCCCGGTTGTCCCCACAGCCAGATCGAGCATGCCGTCCCTGTTGAAGTCGTGAATGGCGATGGAGCGAGGCTGTTCAGGTAGTCGCAGCGTCAACGCCTCCGCAAAGTTGCCGTCTCCGCTGCCCAGGAGGATGCTGAGTGAGTCGCTGCTGATATTGGTCGTCACCACGTCGGCAAAGCGGTCGCCGTTCAGATCGCCGGTGACTATGCTGGTCGGATTCTTGCCAACCGCGATCGTCTTGTAGAGATAAAATAGATCGGGGACTTGGGGGGAGTCACCCGGCGCACAGGCGGTACCCATCGTGAGAAGCAGGGTGACGATGGATAGCCGGAGCGCGGACAATGGACGGTGCATGGTGGGCGCATTGTACGGCGTTGGCGGAGATGACGCAACGGCTGTGCTATACTCGCGCCTTCTTTCTCACAGGTGGAATGATGCCCGACGACCGTGTTGAACAACTGTTGATCGAATTACGTGAACAGTCCCGTAAAGTCGCCACTGCCGCCGCCGAGGCGCTCTCGGAGATCGAGGCAAGCCTCGCGCCCCATGAACTGGTCGCGTGGCTTGACCTGGTCGTGACCCTCAGCGAACGGTCCGGGGCGATGGCGTTGAAGGTGTGCCGGGATAGCCCCGCGTTGTTGCGCGACGTACCCGCGTCTTCGCGCCGGGTGGCGCTGGCCATGGCGTTGGAACTGGCCGAGCAGGACGCACCGATGGCGTATGAAGGACTGGCGCGGGCTGGCGGGGTGATCGCGGCAGCTGGCGAGGAAGCCTTACCGGCCTGGGCGCAGATTGGGGCCGACTTGACCGCATGGGATGGTGTGTTGGGCATGGAATATTTTCGGATGGGGCCGGAGGTGCTTCGCGTCCTCGCTGTGGACGACCTCAAGGCCTGGGCAGCCGTGAGCGTTCAATTGGTGACGACCAACAGCTTGGGCAAGCCCGATTACATGGCGGCGCTGGCCTTTTTTCGGACAAGCCCGATGCTGCTGGAGGACATGGCCTCGCCGTCGGTGCGCCGACTGGCGCTCACGCTCAGCGCACAACTCGCAGCGCGTTCTCCTGAACGAGCCATCGAGTGTCTGGGGGAAGCGCCGGGGCTGCTGCGGATGATCCGGGATGTGGCCTGGCAGGAGCGAGTGCTTCAGTATGGTCTGTTGGTGGCGGAACAAGACGCAGACGCAGCCCTGGCCTATCTGCGCCGCGCGCCAGAGGTGATCGAGTTGGCCGGGCCGGAGAGTTCGACTCTCCTGGATCATTTTGAGCAATGGTATGGTGGCGGGATGGAGGCGTTGGCCTACCATGCCGAAGCGGCGCGCGCGTACTTTGCCGCCGAGACCAGAACGGCGTTGGCGGCGATTGAGGAGGCGGCGAGCGGGGTCTCGTTACGAAGCGTGTCCAGGATGCTCAAGCTGTTTGCCGAGGGACTGAGCGGACAGCCGGTGACGATCCGCGCGCGTGATGAAGACAGCATGGCGTTCCCCTCGTCCTTGACTCGTGCCGACGGCGCCACGATTGTCTTGCCGGCGCGGATACACCGCTATCCTTCGAAGGACGAGAACTTCCGGCTCTACAAGGTGCTGACGGCCCACGAGGCCGGCCATCTGGCATACGGCACCTATGCGCTCTCGATGGCGCGTCTGGCGGACCTGTCTCTACAGGCATCGCTTCGGTATGGGCGTCCGGTCGTCTCGCCGCTGGCGTCTCTGGAGGAGCTGTTTCGGCTCTATCCGAATCCGTTGCTGATTCGTGATCTGTGGGTGATGGCCGAGGACGCGCGCATCGAAGCCTGTCTCAAGGCGGAATACTCGGGGTTGCGGCGTGATATGGAGGTCGTGGGGAGGGAAGAAGTCGTAGGGCGCTCGCTGGCCCATGGGATGACGGTTCGAGAAATGATCGTCGAGGTGCTCCTCCAGATGTCGCTTTGGACGGCGGAGCATGTTCGGGTGCCGGTGGCGTTGGAGAAGGTGGTCACTCGTGCCTGGGCGCGGCTGCGCGAGGTCGCGCAGCCGCAGGCGACGGCCGAGGATGTGGTTCGTGCGGTGCATCGCGTCTATGTGTTGATTGAGGAACTGACGCCGGAGCACAGGCTAAAGGAGCCTGGGGGCACAGAGGACGAGTCCGACCAGGCCATCCAACCTCGCGTCGGTGAAGAGCAGGGCGGGGGGTATCGTCCCGTGACGATGCCGAACCATCGTGGCGCCATGGACGCCGCGCTGGTTGGGGATCAGACACGCGACGCGGTGGCCGCTCCGGACCAGTCAGGCCGGGACGAGCAGAACGGGCTCCAGGGCGAGCCGTCACGAGCGGGTGACGCGCGGTCCGAGCAGGGGCCGCGCGTGATGCGTGATGCGGCGGCGCGGTCGGCGCCGATGCCGGGACCGGCGGGGGCGTCGCCGCTTGCGGAGGACGTGACCGTTGTGCCGGATGAGCGCACCGGCCCTGTGCCGGCGGCGATGCCAGGCACGAGGACGTTTCTCTATGACGAGTGGGACGGCCGGATTCAGGATTATCGAACGCACTGGTGCCGCGTCGTCGAACAGGTTGCGCCGGAAGGGTCGGACGGATTTCTCGAACGGACGCGCAGTCGGTACGGAGGGACCATCAGCCTGATCCGCCGCTATTTCGAGGGCATCCGCCCGCCGGCGCTCAGGCGGGTACGTCGCCAGGCCGACGGGGACGAGGTGGACATGGAGGCCGCCGTGGACTCGCTGATTGAGCGGAAGGCGCGAGCCGGCCCGTCGGAGTTTGTCTATATCCGCCGAGACCGCAAAGAGCGCGACGTGGCGGCGGTCTTTCTCGTGGACTTGAGCGGCTCGACGGGACAGCAGATCGGACCGGGCGGGGCGCGTATTCTTGACGTGGAGAAGGAAGGGCTGGTGTTGCTCTGTGAAGCGCTGGAGGCGATTGGCGATCGCTATGCGGTGTATGGCTATTCCGGGCAGTCACGCCACGACGTGCAGGTGCTCGTGCTGAAGGACTTTGACGAACGCTATGGGCCGCAGGTCGGGCGGCGCCTGGACGCCGTTCGCCCGCTGGTTCAGAACCGCGATGGCGCAGCGATTCGGCACGCCGTGCATCGCCTGTCGGAGTGCGCGGCCAGGATCAAGCTGCTGGTGATGCTGAGCGACGGACGCCCCTTGGACGATGCCTATCAGGAGGAATACGCATTGGAAGATACGAAAGCGGCGTTGCGGGAAGCGAAGGCCGGCGGGGTGCATCCCTTCTGCATCACCGTGGATCGAGACGCTCGAGGCTATCTTGACCGGATGTACGGAGACGTGTGCTACCTCATTATTGATCGGGTCGAAAGCCTGCCTGAACGGCTGCCCCGTATGTACAGGACACTGACAACCTGATGGAACCGAGGGTGCTCGATGACGATGAACGCGAGCGTCCGACTCAGCCGGCGCACACGCGGGGTACTGAGGAAGACGGTGCGTCTTGGCGCACCGGGGGTGGGCGGGTGCCAACCGGGGCATCGGAGCCCATGCAGATGGGCGCACGGGCTCCCGTTCCCAATTGGGTCTATAAGCTCTTCACGGGCCGTGCCTATCCTTACGTGCGGCGGCAGGCGAAATTTGCGAAGATCGCCCCGCCAGGGGAAGAGCGGCCGGAGCCCACGCCCGATGAGATCCAGGCCAAGTTCTGGGAGGTCTACCCTCGCTGTTGGCTGAAAGTCTTGCAGGAAATCAAGGTCGGGATGATTGTGAGCTTCATTGAATTAGGCCACTATGAGGCGGGAACGTTCCAGGCGGTCCTCGAACAGCCTGAGGCGGTGCTGGCGAAGACCTACGGCAAAAAAAAGATCAAGTTGAATTTTTATCTCGGCGAGAATTTCGTCTGCACCCAAAACTTCAAAGTGGCCGGATGGGTCTCGCACGATGACGGCAACGAACAAGGCATGGGCGACATGGCGGAGGGCATCCAGACGGGTGAGACGCTGAAGGAGCACGACAGTGGGACGTGAAAAAATTACCGTGATCGGCGCCGGCCATGTCGGGGGGACGACCGCGCAGCGATTAGTGGAACGCGGACGATACGACGTGGTGCTGCTCGATGTCATTGACGGAGTTTCTCAGGGCAAAGCGATGGATCTCATGCAGGCCGGCGCACTGGTCGGATCCGGCGGGCGGATCGAGGGCACGACGGATTACCAGGCGACGGCCGGGTCGGCCCTCGTCGTGATTACGTCGGGGATGCCGCGTAAGCCGGGGATGAGCCGCGAGCAGTTGTTGGAGATCAACGCGAAGATCGTGCGGGATGTGGTGACGCAGGTGGCCGCGCACTCGCCGAACGCGATTCTGATCGTGGTCACCAATCCGCTTGATGTGATGACCTATGTGGCCTACACGGTCAGCCGGTTCCCGCGCGAACGGGTGCTAGGCATGGCTGGGGTGCTGGATTCGGCGCGGTTCCGGGCCTTCATTGCGGCGGAACTCAGGGTGTCGGTGGAGAACGTGCAGGCCATGGTGCTGGGCGGCCACGGCGATGCGATGGTGCCGCTGATCCGCTACACGACAGTGGCGGGTGTGCCTTTGAGCGAATGGCTGTCGAAGGATCGCATTGATGCGCTGGTCAAGCGGACACAGGATGGCGGGGCCGAGATTGTCGCGCTGCTCAAGACCGGAAGCGCCTTTTATGCCCCGTCGGCCTCTATCGTCGAGATGATTGAGGCGATCATGCTGGACAGCAAGAAGGTTCTCCCCTGCGCCGCGCTGTGCAAGGGCGAATATGGCGTGGACGGTCTGTTCGTCGGCGTGCCGGTGAAACTGGGCCGGCGCGGAGTGGAGGACGTGGTCGCACTCTCCCTGACAGCCGAGGAACAGGCCGCCCTTGCCTGCTCCGCAGCGGTGGTGAAAACGCAGTGTGACCTCGTGGACCGGATGTTCTGACGGCGAATAGGCTGCCCGGACGGGGGCCGCCCCAGGCCCCTCCGTTCTTGTGCCGTCCCAATTTTTCCGCTAGTCTGAGCCCCTCATGCTCCATCTTATCACCGGCCCGTTTCATCCTGATCTCGAATCCGCTCTTGTGGCGCACGTCCGATTGCTGAAGCAGGGCGAGCCGCTGGCGCCGGTGGCGGTGATCGTCCCCTCGCAGCAACTGGCGCGGCGCGTGAAGTGGCTGTTGGCCGTCGAGCAGGGTCTCGCGCTGTTGGAGGTCCATGTCCTGACCTTCCATCAACTGGCCGTGATGTTGATTGAGGAAGGAGGGACGCAGCCATCGGACCGTGCGGCCGTTGCGGATGGCTTGCTGAGGGAGGCACTCCTGCGATGTCTGGTCGCGCGGGGTGTGCCTGGCTCCGAATCGTTCCGCAATTGGGGGAAGATGCGTGGGTTATGGGGCGGGCTGTGGACCACGATTCAGGATGTGAAGGAGGCGCGCGTAGACCCTGCGTCTGTCCTTGCGGCAGTCGGAGAGAAGATGGTGGGCGCCGAAGACCCAGAGCGGCTGGCCTCGCTGATTCGCCTCTATGCGACCGTCCTGGCCACTGACCGCGAACTCCGTCTCGCTGATCCAGATGACTTGGCGACCGTGGCGATAGCACAGATTCCGTCGTCGCCGTTTCTTGCGCGAATGCGTGGGGTCTGCTATTACGGGTGTTACGATCTGACGCAGGGCCAGCTTGATCTGTTCAAAGCCCTGGCCGCAGCCTGTCCCATGTCCATTTTTTTTCCACTCAGGCAGGACGTGCCGGCCTACCGATTTGCGCAGCGGTTTTTTGAAGCCTACATCCAGGGCCAAGGGAACGGGACCCCGCTCTCCCCAAGTCTCTCTTCCCAAGGGCGAGGGGCGAGCAGTGAGTCTCTGGCTGATGAGATGGCGCCGGTGGTGCGGGGGGCCTGTCGTATTGTCAGCGCGGTCGGGATGGACGATGAAGTCTCGGCGGCGGCCAAAGACATACTGCGGCTGATTGAAGACCAGGGATATGACCCGATGAGCATCGGCCTGGTCGTGCGGACGCTCGATCCCTATCTGCCGACGATCCGTCGCGTATTCGAGGAGAACCGGCTGCCCTTTACCTGCCAAGTGGGGGAGTCGCTGATGCACCAGCCGCCGGCCAAGGCGGTGATTCACTATGTCCGACGTGGCGTGGACGTGCCGGCGCGCGCAGGCTGGGGCGAGTACGTCGACCTCTTTGACAAACTCCTTCCTGCGTCGTGTGATTTGCCGGCGTGGAATGGCGACTCTTCGTCAGAGGGAGTCGGTGACGACCGAGATGGACTGGTGCAGGTGGCGATCCGCGACTGCCTGCTGGGGCTTGGCAAATTCGATGTGCTGGGTGAAGACGTGTCCCTGAGCGACTGGGTTGAGTGCTTCGTTCGGGCCATTGAGCGCGCGAGGTTGCCGTCGGAGACGCGCAATCAGCCGGGTGTGCAGGTGCTCGATGCCATGGACGCGCGGGGCCTGCCTTTTCGTGCGTTGTTTGTGCTGGGCCTCAATGAGAAGGTCTTTCCCCGCTCAATCCGCGAGGACGCGCTGTTGCGTGATCGCGACCGCGAAGTGCTGGCCCGCGATCTCGGGTTCAAGATTCCGCGTAAGCTGGATGGATTCGATGAGGAACGGCTGCTGTTCGCGCTGTTGCTCCGCGCCGCGCAGGAGCGGCTCTACCTCAGTTATCAGCGGGCCGATCGCACAGGCCGAGCGATGGCGCCCTCCGGGTATCTACTGGAACTTCAGCGCGAGAAGGGGCTGTTCGGCGCGGGGGAGCGGGAACGCACAATTATGCGACGTCCAAGCGAGCGATGGGCGGAGTGGCCCTACGAGCCGCTGTTGCTGACTCCCTGCGAGATGGGACTGTGCCTTCTTGTGAAGGGGGGGGCGGCTGTGTCTGCCTGGCGTTCGTTGTATGCCGAGCCGGATCTGCTGGCGCAGGGTCTCGGTACGTTGCACACATTGGAATCGCCCGTGACCGGGTTAACGCCGCATGATGGCCTGGTCGGGCCGGTGGCGTCTCATTGGGACGCCTTGGTCCAGCGCGGCCTGTCGCCGACGTCGCTGGAGCAGTATGCGCAATGCCCCTTTCGATATTGTGCCGCGCACGTCCTGAAGCTGCGTCCGATGGAGGCGCCGGACTCCGTGATCGAACTGGATGCCCGTGCGCGTGGCGAACTGTGCCATGCCCTGCTCCGCGCGGTCTACGAACGCGTGGCGCAGGACGGTCGTGCCATCGCTGAAATACTTACGGATAATATTGTGATGATGATGAAGGAGGTCGCGCCTGCCGTGTTCGCGGCGTATGAGGCCCAGCACGAGGTGGGCTATCCGCTGCTGTGGACATTGGCGCAGGAAGAGCTGCTGTGGCTGGTTGAGCAGGTGCTTCGTGAAGACCTGCGGGAACTGCGGATGAGCGGCTATGTCCCCACGTTGTTTGAAGTCGAGGCCCGTGGCAGGTTTGACTCGACTTTGCCCGCGTCGTTGCAGGGTCTAGCGATTCGAGGGATCTTGGATCGTGTGGATGTGCGGAGCGAGCATGGGCGAACGGTGATCCGCGTCGTGGATTACAAATACACCGCATTGGGCGAGCCGAAAGACCGCAATCTGGCCACGGCTGCCATGCGAGGCATGCGCCTTCAGCCGCCTCTGTATCTCCTGGCGGCGCGCACGGTGTTGGGACGCCCGGCGGAGCCGGAATCCGTCGCCCTCTATTTTTTGGGTCCTCATCGGACGGACGGGCCACACGGGGAAGGCGTCCACCGGAGTTATTTTGAGGCGTCCTGCTGGACCGGCGAGACCGGTACGCAGATTGGGCGAACACTGGCGTTTCTGCTCGATGGCATCAAAGCCGGACGGTTCTTTATCCTGCCAGGAGACCATTGCGCGCACTGCGACTATGCGGAGGTCTGCCGTCGGCAGCACAATCCAAGCTGGTGGCGCGCGCGAGAGGATGCGTCTCGCCAGGCACTCGACGCGATTCACCAACTGAAAGCGCCCCACACAGACAAGAAGACGCCTCATGGCTGAGATGCGTGACGCACAGGCACGGATGCTGGCCGCCACGACGTTTGATCGAAACGTGGTCGTGACAGCCGGCGCCGGCACGGGGAAGACGACGCTGTTGGTGGAGCGCCTCGTGCATCTGATTGTGAAGTCTCCTCATCCCGTGCCGCTCACACACATCGTGGCTCTGACTTTCATGATTAAGGCGGCACACGAGATCAAGAGTCGTCTCCAGGAACGCTTGCTTGAGTTGGCCGAGAGGCCTGAGGCGGCGACGGAGTTCTTGGAACGGTACCGGCTGTCCACGTCCGAATTGGCCGAGCGGGCTGCGGCTGCGGCGCTGGATGTGGAGCGCAGCCAGATTGGGACGATCCATAGCTTTGCCGCCCATGTGCTCAGGCTCTATCCGGTTGAGGCCGGCGTGGACCCAGGATTTGAGCCGGACGAAGGCGACGGCTTTTCTGCGTTTTTCCAGCGCGAGTGGACGAGATGGCTGAAGGACGAACTTGGTGTTGACGGCGCCGGCCATGAGGCCTGGCGGCGCGCGCTCCGGCTGGTCGGCATCGAAGACCTGTACGAACTGTCCAGCAAGCTGGTCAACGACGTGGTGCCGCTGGATGCATTGATGCAGCAGACACAGGACTCGTCGCTCCCCATGCCCCTGCGAACGTGGCTCCAGGACAAACGTGATCAGGCGCGCCACGGGCGATCGGCCTTTCTGGACGCAGGAAAAAAACCGCGCCAGGTGGAACATCTACTGGCCGCCGCGCAGTCCGTCTTTGATCTCGTGCTGGCACGAGGTGAACCAGGTAGCAGGGCCTGTGATGAAGACACAACGATGCTGCTGAACACCAAGGACCCTGGCTCCAAGCCGCCGGCCGGCTGGGACAAGGAGGCGTTCGACGAGGCGAGACGAATCATCCAGACCGCGCGATCCCTGCTCCGAACAGACCATGCGTACTTTCGTGACCTGCTCGCGCTCCTGACACCGTTTCTCCTCCGTTGTCGTCAGCGTTTTCTGGAGTCCGGCGCCATCACGTTTGACGGCCTGCTGGTGCGCGCCCGTGATTTGCTGCGCGACCATCCGAGCATTCGGCAGAGGCTGGCTGCGCAGTTTCAGGCGATTCTGGTGGATGAATTCCAGGACACCGATCCGGTGCAGTACGAAATTATTCTCCTGGTGTGCGAGCGGGCTGGACGGCCTGTGGCCGAGTGGCAGGATGTGCAACTCGAACCTGGGAAACTGTTTATCGTGGGCGATCCCAAGCAATCCATCTTTGCCTTTCGCCGTGCCGATATTGATGCGTTTCAGCATGTGACGGCGAGGGTCCTCGCGCAGGGCGGACTGCCCTTGACGCTCACGACGAATTTTCGCAGCCACGCCACGATCATTGCGACGGTGAATGGAATCTTTGAACGCCTGCTGGCTGAAGGCCGCGGCCCTCAGCCGCGCTACTCGGCCCTTGATCCGCAGCCGGATCGTAGCACTGGGGCCAGTACACAGGGCGTGACACTTCGGCTGGTCGCCGCGCCTGGCGGCGGCGCGTCTGACGACCATGAGGAGCGCGAGGACTTGAACGCCTCTCAGGCCGTGCGCGCAGAAGCCGAATCGCTGGCCCGTTGGCTGAAGACCGACGTCATCGGCAGGGAAATTCTGACGAGCCGTAACGGGCCTCCGCGCGCAGTTGCGCCAGGCGACGTGGCGTTGCTGTTTCGGACCTTGACTGAGAGCCACCATTATCTGGAGGCGTTGCGCCGCCAGGGGCTGCGCTATGTCGCGGAAGGGGAGCGGCATTTCTATCGGCGCCAGGAAGTGATTGATCTGGTGAATCTGTTGCGATGTCTCCAGCGTCCTGACGATCATGTCGCGCTGGCGGGCCTGTTGCGCTCGGCGTTGGGGACCCTGACAGATCGTGAGTTGGTCGAGCTTGTCGCGTTGGAGGGTCTGGACTCTCGCGGCGGCGGGCCGTCCAGTGTAAGCCGGCATTCTCGCGCCACGCATCTTCAACGACTGTATCTCGTGATCGAGTCGTTGCGCCGGGACTGTCCGATGAAGCCGTTGCCTGACGCGCTGGACCTCGTGTTTGCCAGATTGCCGGTGTTGGAATTGGCCGCTGCGTCGCTGCATGGCGAGCAGGCTGTGGCGAATCTCGTGAAGATCCGAGAGATGGCGGAGGATCTCGTAGACGATCCTGACATGACGTGGGAAGGATTCGTGGCGCTGCTGGCCGCACGCATCAACGATCCGCCCAAAGAATCAGAAAGTGGCCTGGCCGAGGAAGCGCGTGATGCGCTGCGAGTGATGAGTCTGCACAAGGCCAAGGGGCTGGAGTTTCCCCTCGTCGTGTTGGTCGGGATCCACACCGGCACAAAGGGACGACAGGACTCGATCCAGGTGCTGCATGATTGGTCTACGGACATGGCGGGCATTCGCGTGGGTTCGACGGGAACCATGGGCGGCCTGTTCGCATCGGACAAACTCGATGCCAGGATGGTGGCTGAGCAGCGGCGTCTGTTGTATGTCGGCATGACGAGGGCCAAGGAGCGGTTGATTCTCTCAGGGGCGTTGACCGGCCGGTCGTCTCCAGGGAGTCTGCTCTCGTTGCTCAGGACGGTTCTTGGGGAGGCTGTCGGGAAGCGTGACGTGACGGATGTGGCGGTGGGGGAGGGCGGCCTCACACAGAGCATTCTTCCTGCTGACGAAGGCCGTCCACGTGAACGAGTGATGACGGACAAACCGTCTGTGTCGGCAGACGACGTGTCGGGCTACGAGGCGCGTTGGCAGGCTCGTGAGAGTCGTTGGGCGCAATGTCGGGAGCGGTCAGTCTGGCTGACACCGACGTTGTTGCGTCCTCAAGGCCGCGCACATCTCGTCGCCTCTGATCGAAACGCTGGGTCAAAGAGGAGTGGCATGACTGTCGGCGCGCTCGTCCATAAAGAATTGGAAACGTGGACGTATCGTGAGACCACGCACGCGCGACTGGAACACTTAGCACAGGGTCTCGGCTGCGTGTTTCCTGGTGATGTGCGCGAGCACCGTGCAGAGATCATCGCAGAGGCCTGCGACGTGCTGACGACTTTTGCGCGATCTGAGGTCTATGCCGCATTACGAGGCGTGACCATTGTCGGGCGCGAAGTGCCGTTTCTGATGCCCTGGCAGTCCTCCCATTGCTCGATTATGGAAGGACGCATTGACCTCATCTATGAACAGGATGGCGCGCTGTGGGTGGCGGACTACAAGACGGATCGCCTCACCGAAGCCGACATCCCTGAGCGCATGGAGCGCTATCGCGCCCAGGCCACGATCTATGCGGAGGCCGTCCGTCGCGCCGTGGGACGACCGCTCGCAGGGGTGACACTCATTTTCCTTCGGCTAGGCATCAGCGTGCCGGTCGTCGTATAGTCTCTGTATGTCGAGTGTCTTCACCGTTGATTTTCAGGACCGGACGAGAGCGTCGGTCACGTATGAGTCCGTCGCGCCACGTTCCGGCGATGCCTGGACAGAAATGCTCTCTCATATCACCTTTTGTGTCGGGCGCGCGCTGGTCAATCTGGATCGCGACGATCAGATTGCATGCGCTCGGCAGTTCGACGCCTGGCTGCAGAACGACTTTGACGACTGTCCGATTCACATGGGACCGCCCGCCGTCGTGATTCCCTGTGCGCGGTTCGTCTCGTCCTTCGATGGCGATGTGCCGAGTTACGTCCGGGGCGCATACGGATTCGGGTTGAACGCGCGCGGGCTGGATTACTACGGCCCCATGGCGGCGGCTGTGCTCATGTGCCATATCTCTGACGACTGGGATCGTCCGGACGATCTCCTCCGGGCGGCGCAGACTTTGTGCCTGCGTGTGTTGGCCGATGGGGTGGATGAGGCGAATCATGTCCCACTGGTCATCGCGTGTGTGGCGGAGGCGTTGGAGGAGTTCGCGCAGCGCGACCATGCGGCCTCTCTGTCGCCGACGTTGTTGCAGGAGGAGGCCCTTCCGCAAAGAGGGTTCGCCTGGCAAAGAGTGGTCGCGACGGTTGGGCTTGCGCTGGGCCTGGGGGGAGGGGTGGCCTGGCATCTCTCGCAGGAGCCGGTTCCGTCTGCTCCGTCCGTGAGCGTGGCGGTTGTTCAGGCGCTTCCCAAGACGGCGCCGCTCAAGACGGTGATTGATACACGGGCGTTGGAGCAACAGCAGGTGGCGGCACTGGACCGGGAGATGGCCAAACATGCGGCACTCGTGGCGGAACTCGCGCGTCTGAAGGAGGAGGCGCAGGAAGCGGATCGCGGTCGTGTCCGGGCAGCGGAAGCACAGGCGGATGCTTTGCGGAAGGACGCAGAGGAACAGGCACGACAGGCTGAACTTGTCAGGAAACAGACCGAGGCGGATCGGACCGCTGAGGCGCAGCGGGCGGTGGAGAGCGCTGGTCGGCCAGCGCCTGTGGTCGTCAAGCCGGCTCCTCCGTCGGCGCTCGATAAGACGATGGTGGGTCGGGACGGCGTCCTCATGGTGTTGGTGCCTGCAGGAGAATTTCTTATGGGTGCCCAGGCTGAAGACGATGCGCCTTCCCACCTGGTCTCGCTGGACGCGTTTTACCTGGACCGGCATGAGGTCACTAATGGACGGTATCAGATGTTTGTGGAGGCCACCCGCCATCGCGCGCCACAACATGTGATGGACCCGCAATACGACCTCTGGGTGGGGGCGACGGCCTCGCAGGGGGTGGCTGATCTCCCGGTGGTCAATGTGGATTGGCACGACGCAGACGCGTACTGCCGGTGGGCCGGCAAGCGTCTGCCGACGGAGGCGGAATGGGAAAAATCGGCGCGTGGAACGGATCGTCGTCTCTATCCGTGGGGCAATGAGGCGCCGAGCGTCACGCGGTTGAATTTTTCGCGCCACTGGCAAGGCGCCCGTACGCTCCAGCCGGTCGGCACCTATGAGGCGGGCACGTCGCCTTATGGAGCGCAGGACATGGCCGGTAACGTGTGGGAATGGGTCGCTGATTGGTATGCTGCCGACTCGTATGCGACGGGACGGGCGCGCAATCCACGGGGGCCGTCGTCCGGATCGTCGAAAATCCTTAGAGGCGGATCATGGACGAACGTTGCGGACACCGTCCGTGCGACGCATCGCCGGGAGGAGGCGCCAGACAGACGCGATAGCGACATCGGATTTCGCTGCGCACGGAGTGCGCCTGCCGAGTAGCCCGCGCCTGATTGGGGGAGCCTTTTCTTGGCAAGAGCTTGACAATCCAACCGATAAAGCATAGTTAATATAGTTTGAGGTCAGTATTGTAAAGTGAGAGGGCTGTGTATTACGAAAAATTCTGGGATTTGAAGAAGGCGCCTTTTGACAACGTGCCGGATCCTCGGTTCTATTTTCCGTCGCCTCGGCACGAAGAAGGGTTGTCCCGATTGACCTATGGCGTGGAGGCTCGGAAGGGGGCGGTCATGCTGACAGGGGAAATCGGATGCGGCAAGACCATGCTGAGCCGCGCCTTGGTTCAGCACCTCGTTCCGGAGCGGTACGACGTGGCCCTCATCGCCAATCCCAGCTTCAAAGCCACTGATTTGATGAAAGAAATCCTCTATCAGTTGGGGATGCCCCAGAAACGGTCCAAGCTGGCCATGATCCATACGCTCAACGAGCGGCTGCTGGACAACCTCAAGCAGGAGAAGGATACCGTGCTGATCGTGGATGAGGCGCAGGTGGTTACCGATCAGGCGATCTTCGAGGAATTGCGACTGCTCTTGAATTTTCAACTCAACGACCGGTTTCTGTTGACCTTGATCCTGCTGGGCCAGCCGGAACTGAGGAGCAAAATCGAGGCGATCCCGCAACTGTCGCAACGGGTCGTAATCCGGTACCATCTCCTGCCTTTTACGGTGGAGGAAGTCGGCGACTATATCGAGTTTCGGATGAAGGCGGCCGGCGCGTCGCGGGCGGTATTTACACCGGACGCCATTGTTGCCGTCTATGCCGCGACGGGAGGCATTCCAAGGAAAGTGAATACCGTTTCTGATCTCGCGCTTTTGATCGGGTCCATGGAGCGATGCCAACAGATCGGTCCTGACCTCGTCAAGAAAGCATTGGTGGAGGCCCAATAAGACGATGTCACGTCTCAACGAGCTGGTACGGAATCAAGACGACGTGGTGAGGGAGGGCCAACGCCTCCCTCACCAGACGAAGGCCACGGGTGTGTCTTTCAAAAGCATCAAGACGAATGTGGTGCAGGCGGTGGTGGAGCAGGGTGCGCAGCGTGTCTGTGATGCCGATCACTGGTATGCCCAGGCTGGGAGGGAGTTGTCTCCCGTCCTTGAGGCCGTTCGCCAGGCGCAGCCGTTCTCACTTGATGGGGTCACGGGCGTGGTACAGGGATTGATCGAGTCCCTCACCAGCAGCGACCGGCTCATCGTCAAGGCAATTTCTATGGAGCGGGATGGGCTGGTGCTGTCGAACATGGTGAACACGGCCATTCTGTCGCTCACGATCGGGAGGGGTCTCAAGTACACGCCTGACGATCTGCTGCGGCTGGGGCTGGCAGCCATCCTGCATGATGTGGGCATGGTCCTGATCCCCGCCGACATTCTAAGCAAGCAGGGCCCGCTGAGCCTTGACGAACGGGATCTCATCAAACGCCATCCGGAGCAGAGCGCCCAGGCGATTCGCCAGTCCGGGGCGGATGCGGCCTGGATTGCGGACATTGTGGCGCAGGAGCATGAACGGTGGGGGGGGCAAGGCTACCCGCGCGGGCTGACGGGCGCCGAGATCCATGAGTGCGCCCAGATCATCGGTTTGGCCGACACGTTCGAGGCGCTGCTCCATACGCGCCCTCACCGCAAGCGGTTTCTGCCGCATGAAGCGGTGCGCGAGCTGGTGGTCAAGGACAAAGCGTTGTTTTCAACCAGGATGTTCAAATGCCTGATTCAGAAATTCTCCGTGTTTCCGCTGGGGACCATGGTGCAGCTCAACACGGGTGAAATTGGCGAGGTCATGCAGTTGAATCCGCAGTATCCGCTCCGTCCCATCGTCAAGGTCGTGATGGATCGTGGTCGTGTGTTGTTGCCGGAGCCTCGAGTGGAAAACCTCAGCGTAACGTCGCTGATGCATATCATGGCAGTCGTGCAAGACGAGTCGTGTGTATGATCCGGACAGGCCGATCCCTGGCGTTGTGCTGTGCGTTGGCGGTTCTGACCCTCTTGTTGGGCTGTACGCCGGTGCCGTACAGCTCCGGCACAGCGTCCCCGTACACCCGTGTCGTGACGCCGGCAGACCTGTACACGGAGGAGTCCGAGCAGGGCCCTCCTAAAATCGAACCCGGTGATAGTATTGAGGTGGTGGTGAGACGCGGCGCGGGCGAGGAACGGTCTACGGTGACGGTTCGGGACAACGGGCGCGCCTACATCGGCGCGCTGGAAGTGGATCTCACCAATTTGACGGTGTCGGAGGCCGAGGTCCGTATCACCGAGCAGGCGGCGACCATTTTCCGCAACCCCCGCGTGGAAGTGGCGATCAAGCAGAAGAATTTTCAAGTCCGCAAGCCGCGAGTCTATCTGCTGGGTGGCGGCGCGGGCGGCGGCGGCGGGAGCGCCAGATTTTCTGACCTGGATCGTAAAACGACGGTCGGGCAGCTTATTGCGCAGGTCGGCTACAACGAATTTGCCGTCCTCGACGACATTCGCGTGATCCGTGGTGACGCCAAGAATCCGGAAGTCATTGCGGTGGATATCCAACGCTTGTATCTCTATGGCGACCGCAGCCAGGACATCGTGCTGAAAAACAACGACATCGTGTTTGTGTCTCGCCAGCGGATCGGAGACTGGAACGCCTTCCTGGGGAAGATCAGCCCCACGCTGGCGCTCCTGTTGGGAACCACGACATTGAGTCCCGATGCGCTCACGAGGTTTTTGCAGCGGAACGACATCCAACCCGTTCAGACTCCGACCATCAACGCGCCTGCCAGGTAGACTCAGAACATGGCCCAATACGAACTGAATCTGCGTGATTACTGGCTGATCATTCGCAAGCGCAAGTGGATCGTCACGTTCACGGTGCTGCTGGTGTCCGGCTCGACGTGGTTCATGGGCCAGATGTCCAAACCGCAACTGCTCTACGATGCGTCGGTGCGCGTCAAGTTTGAGCGCTCCACCGCCGTCTCCGGCCTCATGACGGAAGTGATGGAGTTCTCGGAAGGCCATAACATCACGACCCAGGCGGAAGTCATTCGCAGTGTGCCCGTGCTGGTGCGGGCCGCGCAGAAGCTGGGGATGGTCGGCGTGGAGCTTGATGCCAGGGCCGCGCGTCTCGCGCCGGAGGTCCTGGTCGCGGTATACGATCTGAAGGACAAAGTGGAGGTCGCACAGGAACTCGGGACGAGCATTTTAGCGATTACCGCCACGGCGAACGGGGCCGAGCAGGCGGCGCAGTTCGCCAATGCGGTCGCGGAGGCGTACCGCGAAGAAAATATCGTCAGTCGGAATCGGCAGGTAGATGAAGCCAAGCAGTTTGTCGAAGCACAACTGCAGACCACGGAGGTGGCCTACCGGCAATCCGAGAACACGCTGCTTCTCTTCAAAGAGCGGGAAGGCAATGTGTTTCTGGCCGAGGAGGCGCGGGAGGCCTTGGCGCGCTACAGTGGCCTCGAAACCGAGCGCGATAAACTGGCGCAGGTCGGGCGCGAAGTCGCCGAGCAACTCAGGATGTTGCAAGCGAGCATGGCCTCGCCGGGGGCGGGTGGGGTGCGTATTTTTTCTGATGACGTGGAGGCCCTGATTGCCAAACTGAACCAGAAACTGTCCGACTTGACGACCGAACGCACCACCCTGTTGGTCCACTATACTCCTCAGCACCCGCAAGTTGTCGAGCTCGACGCGCGCATTCAGGGGGTCATGCAGGAAATGGCGCGCGACCTGGAGGCGAAACTCCAGACCTTCAAGGAGCGGGAGCGCACACTGCATGAGGCCATCGGACGCTACAAGGAACGGTACATCGGTCTGCCGAAGGCCTCGTTGGAGTTGTCCAGCCTGGAGCGCGAGGTGAAAGTGAACGGCGATCTCTACGCCAACCTCAAACATAAGAATCAAGAGTTTTTGATCAAGGGGGCCGAACGGATCGAGGAAGTGACGGTGATTGAGCCTGCCGTGCCTCCGGGGGCGCCGAAAAACCCGCAGAAACCAGGGCTCAATTTTATGCTCGGTTCGTTGATCGGCGGGTTGTTGGGAGTCGTGCTGGCCTTCATCCGGGAATCGTTCGATACCTCCATCGGCACCATTGAGGATGTGGAGGCCTTCCTGCATGTGCCGGTGTTGGGGGTCCTTCCGACGGAGGATCGGAAGGAGATCGGGAAGATGATCACGGAGACGTTTCCGGAATCTCTCGATCCGGCCAGTGTGGAGTTGCTGTCCAGTCTGTCGCCGCTCTTTGATCTCAATGGACTCAGCGCGGAGGGATACCGGTCGCTCAAGGTAAACCTGCAGTTCGCCTGCCAGGACCGCGAGGTGAAAAGTCTGGCGTTTGCCAGCGCGGGCTTGGGCGAGGGAAAGACCACGACGGTGCTGAATCTGGCCATTACGATCGCGCAGGATGGGCGGCGGGTGTTAATCGTGGACGCGGACCTTCGCAAGCCGACCGTCCACAGTCGGCTGGGGCTTGCGCGGGAGCCGGGCCTGAGCGAGGTCCTGGTCGGCCAGGTGTCGTGGCAGGACGTGGTCCAGACCACCGCCGATCTCATGCTCGGCAAACTCGGCTTCGACCAAGTGCTCAGCGCCCCTGGCGTGGATAATCTGAGCATCCTGACCTGCGGGCACACGCCCCCGAATCCGTCTGAATTTTTCAATTCCCAGCGGATCGTAGACTTGATCACCGACCTGGAAGCGCATTTTGATTTGGTGATCTTCGATTGCCCGCCCATTCTGCCGGTGGCCGATGCCCTCCTCATCGGGCCCAAAGTGGACGGCGTTGTGTTGGTGTACCAGGTCGGCAAAGTCGGGCGGACTCCGTTGTTGCGAGCAAAAACGCTTCTGGAGAATGCGCAGGCGCAGATCATCGGCACGGTGCTCAGCAACGTCAGCGCGGAATACTCTCCGGACTATTATAAGTACTCGTATTATAAGTATTCCAGCTAGCCCGCCGGTGATGAGGGATCGCTGCGATGGAGGCGAATAAGGGGCTGCTCCTGTTGGTGTCCCTGGCCCTGGCCGGCGCCCTGGGGCTGTTGATTGCCGCCAATCAGTCCTCCGTCATCCTGCCGATTGCGTTGAGTCTGCTGCTGTTGCTGGTGGCGTTTCTCTCCACATCGGCCAGTCTCTATATTCTCGTCTTCTCTATGCTGTTGAGCCCCGAGTTTTTGGTTGGCGGGTTAGGTGGGGGCGCGACCGCTAGCCGGGGGATCACGTTTCGGTTTGAGGATATTTTGTTGGCCGTGATCGGTCTGGCCTGGCTGGCCAAGCGGGCCTTTTTTAAAGAGGCCACCGCGTTTGCGAGGACGCCGCTGACCGGTCCGATTCTGTTCTACATCGCCATTGTGGTCATCAGCACACTGCTCGGCCTGTTGGAGGGACGTGTCAAGGGCCTGACCGGGTTTTTCTTCACGCTCAAGTACTATGAGTACGTCTTGGTCTATTTCATGGTGGTGAGCGCGGTGCAGACAGAGACGCAAGCGAAGCATCTGTTGATCGCCAGTTTGGTGGTCTGTTGTGTGGTGTCCCTGTTTGCGATCTCGCAGATTCCGGGCGGGGGCCGAGCCTCCGCGCCGTTCGAGGGCGCAACCGGTGAACCCAATACATTGGGCGGGTACCTCGTGTTCATGCTGGCGATCGTTGCGGGATTGCTCTTGACACCAGGGTCCCTGCCCAGGCGGTGGCTCCTGTATGTCCTCCTCGTGCTGGGGCTGATGGGGCTGCTTGCCACACTGTCGCGCACGTCGTTTTTAGCGGCCTTTGTGGTGGTGCTGACGCTGGCCGTGAGCCTGCTGCGTCGGAAACCGATTGTGGCGCCGGTCGTTCTGATCGTGCTCCTGGCGCTCCCATGGTGGGCGCCCCAAGCGGTGACCGATCGGATGCTCTATACGTTTACCCAACCAGTCGAACAAGGGCAGATTCATGTTGCTGGGGTCCGCGTGGATACCTCGACCTCCGACCGACTTCGCTCCTGGCAACAGGCCAGGCAATATTGGCAGTCCTATCCAATGTGGGGGACGGGGGTGACGGGAGGGCCGTTTATGGATACGATGTATCCCCGTGTGCTGACCGAAACGGGGACGCTGGGGTTGGTGGCGTTCTTCATCCTCATGGGCGCAGTGTTTCGCGTGGGATGGTCTGCGTATCAGCAGGCCCGCGACCCCTTTCAGAAGGGATTGGCCATGGGATTTTTGTTGGGGTTTATGGGGGTGCTCGTCCATGCCATTGGCGCCAACAGTTTCCTCATCGTCCGGATCATGGAGCCATTTTGGCTGGTGGTGGCGGTGGTGGCAAAGCTCGCGGTGATCACTCAGGTTGCGCCGCAGCCAGCAGGCGCTGAACAGACAACCAGGAGGGTCATCCCTCGTCAGCGTGAACAGCGCACACCCAGACCTGCCGTGGTCAGGTCAAGCTGGGCCGGCCACAGGGCGCGGTAATGGAGCGGACGTTTGGGGACGTGGTCTAACCGGTTCCAAGCGACACGCGAAAGGAGTGAATGCGATGGCCACGGCAACCGATAGTGGGACAGTGATTGTTCGGACACCTGAGATTCGTGGGGGGCGCCCACGCATCGCTGGGACGGGTGGCGCTGTTCGGCAAATCGTCGGCTGGTATAAGGAGAACATGAAGAATCAGGCCGAGTTTCTTAGCGCCTGGACGTGAGTGTGTTCCCAAGAACCCTGCTCGCCAACATCACGGCCGTGGTGTCTGCCCATGCCGCGATCAAGCTCATCAATTTTATCGTATCCATTGCCGTGGTGCGTGCCTTGGGCGCACAGGAACTTGGACGGTATGCCTACGTGCTGGCGTTTGCCTATCCCTTCGGGATTGTGGCGGATTTTGGGTTGGCCACCTTTGCGATCCGGGAGATCAGCCGGGAGCCGGCGCGAGCATCAGAGGTGCTGGCTGGACTCCGGCGCGCCCTGCTGCTCCTGTCAGGGCTGGGAAGCGTGGCGATGATGGGCGTGGCGATCCTGGCCGGTCACGAGACGACGACGATATGGTGCATGGGGCTGGCTGCGCTCTCCATGCTGCTGTCTGCGGCCACCACGCCTTATATCGTTGTCCTGACGGCCAGGGAAGACCTCCATCTCGTCTCGGTGCATCGCGTGGCGGGGGCGGTATTGGTGGCGCTGGCGACCATGATCGTCCTCCTGCAGGAAGGGGTGACGGTTGGTTTACTGGCGGCATCGGCTGCCGTCAGCGGGCTGATGCTGGTCGTGGCGCGTTACCTTGCTGGACGCATGCCGTCCGCGCCGGCTGTTCTTTCTGTCCACGTCAGGACCATGATCCGCCGGGCGTTGCCGTTCGGTGTGTTGATGCTGGGCTACGCCCTCTATTACAGGGTAGACATGATCATGCTGCATTGGCTTCGTGATGCCCGAGAGGTCGGTCTGTATGCCGCTGCGTACCGGTTCCTGGACGCCGTGATTCTCCTGGCCGCCTCTATCGGCGGCCCTTTCTATCCCCGCCTGTCGAGCATGGTGGGGCGTGATCCGCAAGGGATTCGGAATATTCTTGAGGGGACATGGAAACCTCTGCTGGCGCTTGGTTTGCCCGTGGTGATCGGAACGTTGTTTCTGGCTGATCCGTTGACGCAGGTATTGTTTGGGGAGGAGTTCGCCGAAGCCGGAGTGGCGCTGCAGGTGTTGATTTTGGGCAGCCTCCCCCTCCTGTGGATCAATATTCCTAATCAGGCGTTGATCGCGGCGGGTGTCGTCCTGCCGCTGGCGAGGATGTATGGCTTGAGCGTGCTGGTCAATGTCCTGCTCAACATCGTGCTGATTCCCAGATGGGGGCCGGTGGGCGCGGCGGCGGCCACCGTTGTGTGCGAATGGCTCACGCTGGCGCTCGTGGTCAGGATGGCACGGCGGGAGTTCGGGCTGTCCTTGTCTGCGGCAGGGCTCTGGCGGTATCTTATCGCTGCCGTCGTGATGGGTGTTGCTCTTTGGCTGAGCAGCGGCCTGGGGCCGGTACTTGCAATTCTGTCGGGCATGGTCGCGTACGCCGGCGGATTATTCTTGTTGGGGTATCGGCAGAGTGATGACATGCTGACGGTCAAGCGGCTGCTGGCCCAATGAGAGATAGAGGCGAGTGATGAATCGTATCGGGTCGTACCGTACATGCGTCGGTTCCGGTGATGCCTGATGCGAGCGGCGTTTCATGCGGTCCATGGCTTGTTGAAGGGTTTCCAGGATCGCATTGCCAGGCGCCGCCGCGATCATCCAGGCGCGCAACTGGCCCTGTTGCTGGAGCGCGCGCAGCAGGTGGGGACGCCGTCGGGCCCTCGGCTTGATCTGGGAGGAGGGGACGGGTGCTATCGAGCATTGTTGTCGAGCGGCGGCTCGCGTGTCTTCACGCTGGATCGGTTTGGCGGGCCGCAGGTGGACCTCGTGGCGGATGCCCATGCGGTGCCGGTTCGCCACGACGGGGTCGGTCTCATCGTCCTTGCCGAAGTCTTGGAGCATCTGGCGGAACCGGCGGTGGCGATCAAGGAATGTTATCGGGCGTTGCAGCCCGGCGGGATGCTGGCCATCACCACGCCGCAATACTGGCATGTGCATGGGCATCCGTCGGATTATTATCGGTACACGGATGCAGGACTGCGGTATTTGTGTGAGCGCGCCGGTTTCACCGTGGTGGATTGTTGGTCACGCGGCGGCCCGGCGCTGATCGGTTTCCACCTGATTCGCGTCAATCTCTCAGAGCGGTGGAGGCCCTTGTTCGTGATTCCGTTCTATGCGCTGGCCGAATGGATTGACCATATTACCTATGATTGCCGTCCGCGCACGATGCCGTATGATGCGTTGGGATGGAGCGTACTTGCTCGCAAACCATAAGAGGCGAGGGGTCATCATTGATGATGGGGAGGCGGTAACTTGTGAAGATGCGACGGGTGTTGATTACCGGCGGGGCGGGATTCATCGGGTCCCACCTGACCGATGCGTTGCTGGCTGAAGGATGTCATGTGCGGATCCTCGATGCGTTGGTTTCCCAGGTGCACGGCCCCAAACGGGAACCGCCGGCCTATCTCGCGCCAGACGGTGAGCTCCTTGTCGGTGACGTCGGCGATGCTGCTGCGTGCCGGCGGGCGCTGGAGGGCATTGAAGCGGTCGTTCACTTTGCGGCTGCCGTCGGAGTCGGCCAGTCCATGTATGAGATCGCGCCTTATGTCGCCGCCAACACGCAGGCGACGGCGACGCTCCTGCAAGTCCTGAGCGAACGGCGGCACGAGGTGCGGAAGCTTGTGGTGGCCTCTTCCATGTCCATCTACGGCGAGGGGGCCTATCGGTGCCCGCGCTGCGGGCCATGCGCTCTGCCGCTGCGCGAGGCCGCGCAGTTCGAAGCGAAGCAATGGGAATTGGTCTGTCCTTCGTGCGGCGGGGCGGTTGATTCCGTTCCCACGCCTGAGAGCAAACCGCTGGCGCCGACCTCAATCTACGCGATTACCAAGCGAGACCAGGAGGAGATGTGCCTCTGCATCGGACGCGCTTACGGGATCCCGACGACGGCGTTGCGCTTCTTCAACGTCTACGGCGAGCGACAGGCCTTGTCGAATCCCTATACCGGTGTGGCCGCCATCTTCTCCGCCTGCCTTTTGAACGACCAAGCGCCGCTGATCTATGAGGATGGACGCCAGAGCCGGGATTTCATTCATGTGCGCGACATTGTTCAGGCTGTTGTGCTGGCGCTAGAACGGCCAGAGGCAGCGTACCGGGTGTTTAATGTCGGGACTGGTCACGCCACCACGGTGGCCGAGGTCGCGCTGTTGCTGGCGGATAGCCTGGGCAAACGGATCACTCCGCAGATTCTTGAGACCTTCCGGGCCGGCGATATTCGCCATTGCGTGGCGGATATCACGCAGATTACGACCGCGCTTGGGTTCCAGCCTCGGACGCCGTTTCGGGAAGGCATGGCCAGGCTCGTCGGCTGGATCAAGGGCCAGCGGCCGCAGGAAGGGACTCGTGAGGCTGACGCGATGCTGCGGGATCGAGGCTTGGTGAAATGAACCTGACGGCGGAAATGAATCTGGAGGCGCCGCGCGTGGCCGTGGTGATCCTGAACTGGAATCAGGAGGCTCTCACGGCGGAGTGTCTTGCATCCCTTCGCAACGTAAAGCCTCGCTGCCTGAGGGTGATTCTGGTGGATAACGGTTCGTTGACGGAGTCCGTGGACCGGCTGGCGCGTGACTTCCCGGAGGTTACGCTCGTCCGTTTGTCGGACAACCGGGGCTTTGCCGGCGGGAATAATGCGGGGATTGAGCGGGCGCTCCAAGACGGAGCGAGCCACATCTTGCTGCTCAACAACGATACCCTTGTGGAGCCAACGTTTCTGCAGCCGCTCCTTGACGGCCTCGACAGTCCGGGAGTCGGGGTTGTCGGCCCCCGTATCTACCATCATCCGGATGTCGAACGGATATGGTTTGCTGGAGGCCTGATGGACTGGACGACAGGCCGTCAATGGCATATCGGCGCCGGCGAGCTTGACCAGGGCCAATGGGCTGTTTCGCGGGACGTGGATTATGTCACGGCCTGTTGTTTGCTGGCGCCGGCTCAGGTCTTTCAGGAGGTCGGCGGCCTGGATGAACGCTACTTCATCTACTTCGAGGAGACCGACTGGAACCTCCGTGCCCGTGCTCGCGGCTATCGCTGCCGGTATGTGCCGGAGTCCCGAATCTATCACAAGGTGTCGCAGGCCATGAAAACGGGCTCGCCCACCTCGGACTATTACTTTGCGCGCAACCGCCTGTTATTTTTTCTGACTCATGCTCCCAGACGGTATCGGATCTGGTTGATCGCGATCTACACCGCGCGATCCCTTCGCTTTGCCGTCACGCTACGGGGGCGCGGCTTGATGCAGAATGCCAACGCCGTGATACATGGCGTGCGAGACTTTTACACCGCCACATTCGGCAAATGCCGACTCCAGTTTGCGCAGGACGCTTCATCCACGCGGTGAGCATGGTGAAGATGCCCAACGAGGACGACAGGCACAGACTCCTCCAGCAACTGCCGCAACTCCCGCGCGCGGTGTTGATCGTGCTGTGGATTGTGGTGGCGTCGGCGGCCGTCCGGTTCGGCATGGATGTTGTGCTTCTTGCCAAGAAAAGCGAACTGCGTGATTTTGCCGCCTGTTACACCGCCGCCGTGCTGGCCAAGGACGGGCGGTCGTTCTATGACCCGCAGCCGGACCGCGAGTGGTTTGGGGACAATCAGAACCCCAACCTTGTTGCGGCTGCCAGAACACTGGGCACGCTTCACAGCCACGAGGAATTCGAGCACGTTCATATTTTTTCATACCCGCCGGCCATGATGTTTGTGATGCTGCCGTTTTCACTGCTCCCCTTTGCAGTGGCCAAGTTGATCTGGCTGGCGTGTTCCATCTGTGCGATCGGCTTGGGCATGTGGCTTGTTGGGCGCGCCATTCAGAGCAGCCCGCTGACTGCTTTGTGCATGGCATTTCTGGCGCTCATCTTTCATCCGGTCCGAAATACGGTGGACCTTGGCCAGGTGAATGCCCTCCTGTTCGTGTTGGTCGCCGCGTTCTTTTTTCTCTACCGCAGTGGACGCGATGTGTGGGCAGGATTGGTCTTAGGCGTGGCGACTGCCATCCGGTTTCACCCGGCGCTGCTGATTGCGTATCTTCTTTGGCGGCGCGATTTCCGAACGGCCGCTGTGGCATCAGCGATTGCCGTGGCGGTGAGTGTGCTGGCGGTTCCGGCATTCGGCGTAGAGGAGAGCGTGATCTATTTCACACAGGTGGCGCCAAAATTTGCCAGGGCGCTGGTGTCGGTCGAGAATCATTCTTTGGCAGGATTTCTTGCGACTGTTGGGCCGAGCCTGGGCCTGACCGAACCCGGCCAGGAAGTCGGCTCGCCGTGGACGGCGCGTCTCGCTGCCGGAGTTGTACTGGCATTGACGGCCACTCTGCTCACCGGCCCAGCCCCTCGCCGCAGTTCACAGGCTGCGAACCTTGAATTTGCACTGGTTTTTGCCATGATTCCCTTGGCGATGCCGAATACCACCATCAATCACCTTCTTCTTATTCTTCCCAGTTATTGGATGGTGCTTGAATGTTTGCTGCGGCACAGGGACGCACACGAAACATTCCTGGCGGTTCTTGTCGGCCTTTCTGTCATTGTGATCGGCGTGGTGAATGATTTCTACATGCACCCGATTCTGACACAGGGTCTGTTGGTGTTTGCCGGCGAGATCAAGTTTTATGGGCTTGCCATATTGTTTGGGGTGATAGGGTGTCTGCTCCACAGAGTGCGCGCGCAGCGTCCGACCCGTTGAGAGAAGAGGACGCAATCTATGGATGAAGAGCGGGACCTGCTTCGCATGCGCCAGGAATGGGATAACATTGCCCGGCTCAATCCGTATTATGGCATCGTGTCGTGGCCGGAATTTCAAGACCCGACGCGTGTTGATGAGGAAAAGTTCGAACTGTCCGGAAAGATTCAGGTGGAGAATCTTCTTGCGTCAATCGGGATGGGCGACACCCGGCATCTGAAAATGCTGGAAATCGGGTGTGGTCTCGGCCGCATGACGCACCGGTTTGCCGATCTCTTTGAAGAAGTGTTCGCCGTTGATTGTTCCCAGGAGATGATTTATCGCGCTCAAGCGCGATGGGGGCACCGACGCAATGTCCGGTTCCTCACGAACAATGGAGGAGACCTCTCAGACATCGCCGATTCGTCCATGCATTTTGTGTTTTCTTTTCTTGTTCTGCAGCATGTCATCAGTCCGCACATTGTGCTGCAATACATCAGGGAGTCCGGGCGCGTACTCAAGCCATCGGGAATGGCCTTTTTGCAGTTGCGCACGGTCTCTTCGGAAACGGGCCTACATCGTTTTCCGGAGGCCCCTCGTACTCTACGGGAGACCCTCACTGGGTGGGTTCCAGCCTCATTGGCTGCTGCCGCGCGGAGGATAAAGCCGCGCCTGAGTCGCGCGCGCAATCTTTTCCCGAACGCCTGGTGGAATGAAGGGCTGTGGGATTCCGAGGCACAAGGGACATCGGAATCGGCTGCGCGGATTACGAGCGCAACGGTATGGCAAGGAGGCCACGTTACGACGGCACAGGCGCGCCAGACCTGTGAAGAGGCAGGACTCTTTATTCGGCGCCTTGAAGGAGAGGGAACGCAGTACACGTTTGTGACTGCCGTCAAACAAGAGTGCCGTGAGGCCGCCGACAGGAAGGAATACTGATGCGTATCGGTCGTCAAACCGATTCCTCGCGCATCTTTGTCACCGCCTGGCTGGTCTATGCGGCGTTCTGGAATCCCTGGCTGCAATCGTCCATGACGTTTAATTTTTTGGATGCAGCGGTGTCCTTTGTGGATACAGGCCGCTGGGAAATGGCCCATCCCCAGTTCTATCAATGGTTCGATACCGCAACGCTTCCTGGACGGGTGGTGTCGGCCGAGCCTCCAGGGGTCGCGGTGGTACTCCTTCCATTGTACTGGGCCTGGCGTTCTCTATTTGGTCTGGTGGATACGGTTGAAACATTCCAGCAGTTCAATGGGGCCGCAGCACTTCTCGTGGGAGCGACGGCGTCCGCGTTCGTGGCGGTTCAAGCGGCCTGGCTGGCCGGATGGCTGGGTGCCGGGCGTTGTGGACGGCTGTGGACGGCTGCCTTGGTGGCTTTTGGCACGCAGGGATTTTATTTCGGCACGACGTTGTACAAAGAGAACCTTGCCGCATGTGCCGTGATCACATCTTTTCGGCTTGCCGTGGAACCGGGTGGCTCTTGGCGCCGGGTTGTAGCTGGGGCAGCGGGCGGCCTTGCCGTGACGATCGTTCATCCGACGGGCTTTTTTCTCGCGCTGCTCGCGCTGCTCGTTGGAGTGCGCGAAAAGGTGGGGCGGGCGGCGGCGTTTTGCGTCGGGTGCGCACCATTTATCGGGGTGCTGGCGATCTACAACCAGTGGCTGTTCGGCAAACCATGGTTGACCGGATATTACTTTATCACGGACCTGGCCACTCCCGGGTTTGTGCCGCCCAAAATTCCAATCCTTGTTGACCTTTTAATCGGGCCATCTGGGGGCCTGTTTCTCTATGCGCCATTTCTACTCTGTGCAGTCGCCGGCGTGATCCGGCTGCTCAGAACTGAGAGGCAGGGTGAGGCAATCGTCGCTGGTGTGTTCCTCGTCGGCTTGTGGCTGCTGGCTGCGAGCTGGCAGTCCCAGTTTAGCGACAACGCGATCTGTTCACAGGGGCTTGGGCCGAGAATGCTGTTTCCCGGCGTTCCATTACTTGCGGCATTTGCAGGACCCTATCTGGAGCATGTTGGACGGAATGTGCGCCTGGTCGTCGTCGTGCCCTCGATATTTTTCGGCTACCTCAGCGCCCAGGCGGGCCTTATTCCTGGCGTAGAATTGCTGTCTTATGCCGTCAAGACATGGATCTCAGGGGCCGGCATGGGGATCCTTTTTAAGGAGGCCCTTCCGTTGTGGTTCGGTCTGGATACCCTCCATACGATAGTGGGTCGTCCCGACGTGACTGCCGGTGATGTGCTTCGCCTGCTCCCGACTGCTCAAGGAATGCAATTGATGGGCAATCAGGCGCTGTTTCTCGCTCTGAACCTGGCGGTCTTGGGCATCCTGTTTTTGTTGCTCAAACGGATATGGCAGCGGTGATGTTCGGCTCCGATGCCCGACGGATTTTTGTGACGGCCTGGCTGGTCTATGCGGCGTTCTGGAATCCCTGGCTGCAATCGTCCATGACGTTTAATTTTTTGGATGCAGCGGTGTCCTTTGTGGATACAGGCCGCTGGGAGATGGCCCATCCCCAGTTCTATGAGGGCAAGGACACGGTCACCGTCAATGGGCGCGTGGTTTCGGCTCACCCGCCTGGCGTCGCCGTTCTTCTGATCCCGCTGTATGGTCTCTGGCATCATACCGTTGGCCCAGTGGATACGCCGGAAGAGTTTCAAGTGTTCAATGCTGTTTTGGTGCTTGTCGTGAGTACGACTATTTCCGCGTTGATTGTCGTTCAAGTGTTGTGGCTGACCGGGTGGCTTGGCGCCGGGCGTCGAGGGCAACTCTTAACAGCCGCGTTGGTGGCTTTCGGGACGCCAAACTTCTTTTTAGGCACGGTCTTGCTCAAGGAGAGTTTTGCCGCGTTGGCGGTGCTGACGGCGTTCCGATTGGCGCTTGTGCCGGGCGGTGGTTGGCGTACGGCAGCCGCCGGTGGTGTAGCCGGCTCGGCCACCGTCTTTGCTCTTCAGTGCGGCCTGATTGGACCGTTGCTGCTCGCCCTGGTGGGATGGCGTGAAGGCGCCAAACGAGGCGGTGTCTTTCTCCTGGGGCTGATGCCTGTTGTGATCCTTCTCGGAATGTATAATTGGTGGTTGTTTGGACAGCCGTGGCGCTCAGGATATTTCTATGCTGGAGATACGGTCCATCCAAGCTTTCTCTTGCCCAAGGTTGGAGTCCTGCTGGATCTCTTGGCGGGATCCCACGGTGGAGTATTGCTCTATTCCCCCTTTCTGCTTCTGGCATGCGCGGGTGTCGTGGTGGCGTGGCGGATGGGGCGACGAGGGGAGGTCGCAGTGGCGGTGCTGTTCATGGTCGGCCTCTGGTTGGGAGTTGGGGCGCATCAGTCTGAGTATAGCGATCAAGCGATCCACGGAACGAATCTCGGCCACCGTATGCTGTACCCGGCTGTTCCCTTGCTGGCCGGATTTGCAGGGCACTATCTGGATCGTTTGGGAAGGGGCGCGCTGCTGTTTTTTGCCGTGCCCGCATTGTTCTGTGGCTACCTGAGCGCCCAGGCGGGTGTCATTTCCGATTCCGGACTCTTTACCTATGCGATCAAGACATGGATGTCGGGGACGGGTATGGGGGTCTTGTTCAAGGAAGCGCTTCCTGCCTGGCTTGGACTGGATACGTTGCACACAATGGTGAGTCGCCCAGATGTCAGCGCCGGCGACCTGTTGCACCTGTTGCCGACTGCGGAGGTGGTACGGCTGGCTGGGAACCAACTCCTGCTGCTCGGCGCGAATCTTCTTGTTCTGGGCGGAATCGCCTGGTTTCTTCTACGATTGTGGAAACAAGGGGACAAAAGGATCGAGCCGTGACATGCGGATTCTAATGGTGTGTCCGTCCTATCCTCCTCACGATGTCATCTGTGGAGTCGGCGACTATACGCGCTGCCTGGCCGAGGAGTTATCCCGACAGGGCGATGCTGTGACCGTACTGACGTCGGATCGCTATCGTGGAGAGACCGGCGGCTCTGTCACGGTGCTGCCGAGGGTGCAGGGCTGGACGGTCGGCGAGGCCTGGCGGCTGACGTCGTCTGCGATACGCCCGTCAGTTGATGTGATTCACCTGCAATATACGCCCGATCTGTATGGGCCAGGGATGGGCTTCCTGCTGTTGCTGTTGTTGTCACGGATCAGGTCGGGGACGCCTGTGGTAATGACCTTCCACTGATCCTGGTCATGCTCGCCTTTCGTCTGGCGTGTCCGTCGGGATCGCATCCCGTGTCATGAGCGTTCAGACCGACGCTTTCTGAGACCGTTCCGGTTTTTGTGTGGGTAACCCCGGAAAAGCCCAAACTTTTTTTACACACCTCTTGACAGGAGATCATTTGACAGGGGACATTATGAAGAGTACACTTGTAGTCGTAACTTTAGGAGAATGCGCGGCATGAATCTGGTCAGCCTGAAAGACGCGCGGAAGCATCTCGGTGACTGGGTCGGCAAGGCAGAACGCGGCACGCCGGTCACCATCACCCGTCGCGGCAGGGAAGTGGCCTGTCTGGTACCGATGACAAAAAAAATCCGTAGGCCATTACCCGACCTGACGCTGTTCAGGGCATCCATCAAGGTCAGGGTAAGGGGAGGAAGCCTGACAGACGAACTTCTGGCCATGCGCCGAGAAGAACGAGACTGATGCCCTTTCTTGATACCAGTGTCCTCACCCCTTGCTATTACCCTGAGGCTCGCAGCGCGCGTGTGCAGCGTCTCCTTATACGCCTTGTTCCATCTGTCATTAGCCCGCTTGTTGAAGTCGAGTTTTATTGCGTGATAGCCCGTAAGGTCAGATCAGGTGCGATCAACAAATCCACAGGTCAGCGTATCCTGATAGAGTTCAAGCGGCATGTGGCGGAGTCCCGGTTCGAGATTGTTTCTCTTGAGGCCGGTGGATATGCTCTTGCGCAACAATACATAGGGGACATGTCCACCCCTCTCCGCGCGGTAGACGCGCTTCATTTGGCTACTGCGTCGGCCCATAATATCGCTCTTATCACGGCGGATCGCGATCTCGCCAAGGCCGCTAAATATTTCGGCATAAAACACAGGCTTATCCCGTGAACTTGCTGCCAACAGCGACATTTTCCACACCTCGACACGTTCAGGGCGAACGGAAAACGTAAAGCAACTTTGGATATAGTATACGAGGAGCCTGTACGACATTGACGTGTCCATTCTCTTGTCATGCGTCTCCCGTTCGTATATATGCTGAACGACCTAGTACCCTGTGTCATTCAGATGCCGTCTTATAAACTCTGGAAATCGCGTTGTTTCGAATGGGACCATCAAGCCGGTGGCCATGCTTATAAGTCACCATCGTTAAGACACGCTACACTCGGCGGGATCAAGACCTACGGCCTGCTGATCCTGGCCATGCTGATTGTTCGTTTACTTCGTCAGCCGGGATCGAGCGCAACACCATGAGCATTCAGACCGACATTGTCTTCCTCCTGGTGAAATGACATGCGGATTCTAATGGTGTGCCCGTCCTACCCCCCTCAAGACGTTACCTGCGGTGTCGGCGACTATACGCGCTGTCTGGCCGAGGAATTGGCCAGGCAGGGTGAAGACGTGGTCGTGCTGACGTCGGATCGTTATCGCGGGGAGGTACACGGCCCGGTGACGGTGTTGCCTGAAGTTCGTGACTGGACGATCGGCGAGGCATTACGGCTTACATCGTCTGCGGTCAGCCCTCCCGTTGACCTGATCCATCTGCAATACACGCCCGATCTCTATGGGCAGGGAATGGGCTTCACATTCTTGCCGGTGGTTGCACGGATTCGGTCGGGGCCGCCGGCGGTGGTGACATTCCACACGCTGGTCGGCGGCTCCCTGTGGTCACGAGTCGTGGCGCCGGTGCTTCTTCTGACGGCCCGGTGGAGCATCAGCGCAAACGAGGAGGTCAGCGCCATGATCCATCGCCGACTGCCCTGGCTCGCCGGTCGCTGCACGGAAATACCGATTGGCGCGAATATTCCAACGAATCCGGCAGGGGCGCCGAGGGTCTCGCGGGCGGCGTTGGGTCTTCCCCAGGAGGGGCCGCTCCTCGTCCATTTCGGGTTACTCTATCCTGGCAAGGGTCTGGAGACGCTGTTTGCGGCGCTGTCCCAACTGCTCTGTGTGCAGCCTCATGTGACGCTTGTCGTCGTTGGAGATAACCGTATAGAAAATATGGGCTACCTGGAAGACCTCAAGGCGTTGGCCGAACGCCTTGGGGTCGCGTCGTCCATCATGTGGATGGGCCACAGGTCCGGCGACGAGGTGTCGCGCATCTTGAGCGCCGCCGACCTCTTTGTCGTTCCCTACGACGATGGGATTTCCATTCGCCGTGGGAGTTTGATGGCAGGACTGGCGCACGGGTGTCCTGTCGTCAGTACGGTTTCAAGCCTGCCCTCTGCGTATCTTCGAGACGGTGACAATATTGCGCTCGTTCCCCCCAAGGACGCCGCCGCCCTGGCATCCCGGATCGTCTCCCTGTTGGCCCAACCAGAGGAGGCCGCCTGCTTGGGTAAGGCGGCGCTGGCGCTGGCGGAGCGGTTCACCTGGCCGGTCCTTGCCAAGGAGACACGGGCCCTCTACGCCGGGCTGCTGCGGCGATGAGAATTCTGGTGCTCACGCCGACGTTTCTTCCTGTTGTCGGAGGCGCCGAATTGGTCCTGTTTGAAGTCTATCGCCGGTTGGCCACCCGCCATGACGTCCTCCTTGTGACGCCCCATCTTGACTCGACATTGCTGCGCGACCAGGCTAGTACGGAGTATGGGGCTGTGCCGTTTCCCGTGGAGCGGTACCATGACCGGATCTCCTTCATGCGGATTCCCGGTCATCGCTGGAGCGGCGGGGCGATTCCGCCGTTTTCTCTGTCGGCGTTCTCCGCGGTGCGCGATGCCGTACGGCGGTTCTCCCCGGACGTGTTGAATGTCCATTATCTGATGCCGACCGGTTTGGCGGGGGTGGTGGCAGAGCACTGGTGGGGGGTGCCTACGGTGCTCACTCTGAACGGCCGCGATGTCCCGGGTCCAGGTGTGCCGGTACTGTGGCGGTGGTGGCAGCGCGCGCTGCTGGCCTGTGTCTCCGATGTGACCTATGTGTCACAGTACTGTCAGGACGCGCTGTATCGGGGTGTCTGCCCGCGTGGGCAGGTCGTGTACAATGGGGTCGCGATTCCTCCACCGCCTGGTGATGGGGCAGCTCTGAGACAAACCTTGGGCGTCTCCAGCGGTGAGCCGCTGTTTTTTTCACTGCAGCGACTCGGTCCGGAGAAGCAGGTGGACGTGATCCTCCGCGCGATGCGGCATTACCTAGACAAGGGAGGGGTCGGCACTCTGGTGATCGGCGGTCAGGGACCTGAGAAGGCAAAACTCCACGCCTTGGCCGATGAACTTGGTCTTCAGAAACACGTCCAATTTGTCGGGTATATCCCCCGCGAGCGACTCGGAGCGTATTTCCTGGCCTGCGATGTGTTTGTGTTCCATTCCACCTTTGAGACCTTCGGCCTTGTCGTGGCTCAGGCGATGAGCTATGGCCGTCCGGTCATTACGGTACGGAACACGGCTCTTCCCGAAGTGGTGGGCGATGCAGGCCTGCTGGTCGAGACAGGAGACGGGAAAAGTTTCGGCGATGCCATGGCGACGCTGGCGCGTGACGAACCGCTGCGGCGACGACTGGGCGAGGCAGGTCGCGCGCGGACGGAAGCCCTGTTCAACTGGGACCGGATCGCCGAGCACTATGAAACGGTTTTGCGGCGAGCCGCTGGGACACACGGCGATGGCCCTTAGGGTGCTCTATCTGCACCACGTCGTGCAGATCAGCGGGGCGGAGAACAGTCTGCTGCTCCTGCTCCGCCATCTGGACAGGGGACGGGTGAGTCCTCTCGTTGCGCTGCCGTCGTCCGGTCCCTTTTCGGACGCGCTTGAGTGGGAGGGGATTCCGGTGTTGCGGGTTCCGTTTGGTCCGTTACGGAATTTCATGGGTGTCCTGAAGTCTGTGAGGCGGCTCTTTGCGTTGATTCGCGAGCAGCAGATTGACCTGCTACACTCCAACGGGCCCCAGACCAATGTCTGCGCGGGATTGGCCGGCAGGTTGACCGGTGCGCCCGTCGTCTGGCATATGCGGAATCTCATATATGGCAACATGTGGGACGTGGACCGCGCCCTTGCGGGGCTGCCGACGAGAATCATCTGCAATTCCGATGCGATCAAGGCACGCTTTCGCGGAAGCTCGGGATGGGACAAGGCGGTGACGATTCTCAATGCCGTGGAGACCAGGGAATTTTATCCTGGACAGTCCGGCGAGCCGTTCCGGCTGGACATGGGAGTGCCCGATGGGGTCACGGCCGTGGGGATTGTGGGTCGGATCGGCCTGGGCAAGGGGCATGAGGTATTCGTCGAGGCGGCGATTCGCTTGCTGGCAGAAGGCTACGCCGCGCGATTTTTCATCATCGGCGATACGCTCTTCCCTGAAGATGCATGGCGGGCCGACGCGCTTCGCCGACGGGTCAAGGAGGCTGGGCACGATGATCGCATTCGATTTGTAGGGTGTCGCCGTGATATTCCAGTAGTGATGCGTGGCCTCGACATCCTGGTCCTGGCTTCCGAGGCGGAACCCTGCGGCAGGGTGCTGTTCGAAGCGATGGCGTCCGGCACCGCCGTTGTTGCCACCAATACCGGCGGCACACCGGAGATCGTCCGGGACGGGATGGAGGGCATCCTGATCCCGCCGCAGAATCCGGCGGCGCTGGCCGATGCCATTGGAGTCCTAATCGGCAACCCCCGGCGACGCGAGGAACTGGGAAGGAACGGCGTGGCCAGGGTCCGTGCGGAGTTCACCATCGAACGCTATGTTGCGCGAACGCTCGAGGTCTATGAACACGCCGTATCGCATTGAGGCCCGGCACAGGCCGGAGCCCTTGCCGGAGTGGAACCGGTGATGACGCACGACCCCATCCCTGATATTTCGATCGTCATTGTCAGTTGGAACACGAAGGACGATCTGGCCCTGTGCCTGCGCGCCATTCCCCACGCAGCCGACACGCTGGCCGTGGAGATCATTGTGGTGGACAATGGGTCCACCGACGGGTCTCAGGCGATGCTGGCAGAGCAGTTTCCCCTGGTCCAGGTGATCCAGAACCAAGACAACGTCGGTTACGGACGCGCCATGAACATTGGCGCGCGGGTCAGTCGCGGACGGGCGCTGCTGATCTTGAACAGCGACTGCGAGGTGCAGCCGGGCGCGCTTCAGTCCATGGTCGCGGAATTGGAGCGGGAGGCTTCAATCGGCATGGTGTTGTGCCGGATTCTGAACCGGGACGGATCGCTCCAGCCGTCCGTGCATGAGTCGTTTCCATCTCCCTGGTCCCAGCTCGGCGACCTGTTGTTTCTCCCTTCGCTGCGGTATGCCATGTATCGCCGCCCTGTGCTCCATCGCTGGCTGCTGCGCGCGACTGTGACAGCGCACCAACGCACAGGCGACGTGGCGTGGGGAGGGGGGATGTGCATGATGGTTCGACGGGATTTTTTTCTGTCGCTGAAGGGGTTCGACGAACGTTTTTTCATGTATTGCGAGGATATGGATCTGTGCAAACGGATCAGAGATGCCGGGTATCGGGTGCGGTACCTGGCGGAGCCAGCCGCCGTCCATGGGTGGGGAAAGAGTACGGAGCAAGCTCCGCAGCGGATGCTCTGCGAATCGTACAAGAGCCGGATTCTGTATTTCGACAAGCATTTTCCTGGATGGGGCGGAACGATGTCCCGATGGCTCACGGTGGCGGAGCTGCGCCTACGGCAGATACTGTTTTCTCTGATGGGCGTCGTGCCGTCACCGCAGCGGCAGCTTTTCCAGAGCCAGGCGAAATTTGCGGCTGAGTGTGCACACACGCTTGCGGGATCTGCGCCGCCGGCGTCGGTTCCCGGTTCCGATCAGGCAGACGGGCTCCACTTCTTTCTTGCCGTGCTGATCGGGTTCAGCCTGTTTCAATACCTCCATGATCTCGTCAAGTTTGCGGTGGAGTCTCCGTTCATTGATTTTGCGCATTACTATACGTATGCGAAAGTCGTGTCGCTGGGCCTGAATCCATTTGATGCGCAGGCAGTGGCCCAGGTTGATGCCTCGCTGAATATTCGGCGGGCCGGCGCCGCAGCCAATTACCCGCCGCTGTTCTATCTGTTCATGCAGCCGTGGGCCTCTCTCCCGTTTCGCGCTGCGGCGATCGGGTGGTTGCTCGCAAGCCAGGCCTGTCTCGTGCTTGTGCTCTGGTTCTGCATCCATCGGTACGGGGAGGCGTCGCCGCTCCAGGTGGCTGTGGCGGTGTTCGTCGTCCTGAACTATCAGCCGCTGATGGAAAACCTGGCGCTGGGGCAATCCAACGTCTGGCTGTTGTTGCTGCTGACGCTGGCGTGGTGGGGGCTGCGCTTGGAACGGCCGTGGGTGTCGGCTGTGGCTGTCGCGGTGAGTGTCCATATCAAGATTCAGTATGCGCTCCTGATCCCGCTGCTCTGGTGGATCGGATACCGTCCGGTCAGTTTTCGGGCGCTGGCTCTCGCCGCGCTTGGTCTGGGTGTGGGCGTCCTTGCGCTGGGTCCGGCGCACCATGTTGAGTATGTCCGGTACGTGATGGATCTCCCGGAGTATCTGGCCTCCTGGACCGCCAATATGTCGCCGCGCGGGACGGTTCATCGGTTGCTTGCCACCTCCGGCGACGGCCGGCTGCTCGCTGATGGCCTGACGCTGGCGTTGGATGCCCTGTTCCTGGGCGTGTTCGCGCGGGTTATTCCCAGAATGCCGACGCCGGATTCGTCCACGCTTGACTGGGCCTGGGGAGCGGGTCTGTGCGTGATCCTCCTGCTGTCTCCGTTGACGGAGGAGCATCACCTGGTGGTTCTTCTCCTGCCGCTGATGCTCCTGCTGTTGAGCGACTCCGTCGAGCGGATGCGGGCCAGCGACCTCGTCGTGCTGGTCGCGGCCATCCTGCTGTTGGGGAGCCGCTATTCGTTGGAGCAGTTTCCGGTGTTTCACCAGGGGGCGCTGTCGTTGCTGGCGGCAGGCAAGCTTGTGGGCGTGGCGGGTCTGGCGTGGGTTCTTGTCGGGCGTCTCCGCGCTTCAGCACGAGTTGACGCATGACACGTCCGACCGATCAGACGGTACACGCGCCCGAGATCGCGATCGTGATCCCGGCCTTGAACGAGCAGGAGAACCTTGAGCTGTTGATCCCCGCGCTGAAGGACATGGTGGCCGAACTGGGCCTCACGGCCGAAATCGTCGTGGCCGACGGCGGATCGCAAGACGGCACTCGTGAAGCCGCCGAGAAGCGGGGCGCGCGCGTGATTCTCCAAACAGAGCCGGGGTATGGCGGAGCGCTGCTTGCCGGTTTTGCCGCCACGACGGCGCCGTATATCGTAACGATGGATGCCGACCTGTCACACCGTCCGGTCTTTCTGGAGGAACTCTGGCGACGGCGGGATGAGGCCGAGGTTTTGATCGCATCGCGTTACGTACCCGGCGGGCGGGCCGACATGGGGTGGGTCAGGAGACTGTTGAGCCACCTGTTGAATCGCACGTTCAGGCGGGTGTTGTCCCTGCCGGTGCATGATCTGTCCAGCGGATTTCGCCTGTATCGCCGCGACGTGTTGCACGGGCTGTCGGTGGTGGCGCGTGATTTTGATGTCCTCGAGGAGATTCTGATTCGTGTGTATGCCGAGGGGTGGCGTATTCGTGAAGTGCCGTTCTCTTACATGGCCCGGGGGGCCGGCAGTTCGCACGTGCGGTTTTTCAAGTTCGCCCTGGCGTTTCTGAAGACGCTGGTGAGGATGTGGCGGCTGCGGAACTCCGTCGAATCGGCCGATTACGATTACCGCGCGTTCGACAGTCCGATTTGGCTGCAACGGTACTGGCAGCGGACCAGGCATCGAATCATCCTTGACTTTCTGGACGACAGGAACGCTGTGCTGGATATCGGTTGCGGAACTGGCAGAGTCATTGTGGATCTGCCAGAGGCGGTCGGCCTGGACATTCTCCAGAACAAGTTGCGCTGGCTCAAGCCTCGCCATCGGCTGTTGGTACGGGCAAGTGGCGACAGTCTTCCCTTTTCCGACGCGAGCTTTTCTACGATCATTCATTCGGAAGTCATCGAGCATGTGCCGGATGTGCCGGAGATTTGGACGGAGGTGTGGCGTGTACTCCGTCCTGGCGGCATCCTGATCGTGGGAACGCCGGATTATGGGCGTTGGCTGTGGTGGGTCTTGGAATGGATCTACGGCAAAGTCCTGCCGGGCGCTTACGCCCATGAACACATCACACATTTCACGCGAGAAGACTTGGCCGGGCGGCTCCAGGCTGATGGGTATGAGATTCTGGATTGCCGGTACGTGGGATTCTGCGAAATGATTTTCAAGGCGCGGAAGCCGCTGAGTCCAGATTCGTCCTGCCTGTGATGCGGATCGGTATAGATGGTCGTGAACTGATCGCCGGCGCGCGGACGGGGATTGGTCGGTACGTGAGCGAGGTTTTGCGGGCGGCGTCTCAGACTGGTCTTGAGTGTGTCGTGTATGGCGATGACCGGACAAGGCTCCCGGTCACGTTGCCGGGCGTCAGTCTGCACAGACTGAACGCCGGCCCGACTCTGTGGGTGGATCAGGTCGCTCTGCCGCAATGTCTCGCGCGTGATCGGATTGCGGTCTTTCTGTCGCCCTATTTCAAGTGCCCTCTGCGCGCGCCTTGTCCGGTGGTGATCACGATCCATGACCTCATGTTTATTCACTACCCGGACAGTCATCGCCCGCTATATGATTTCGTGATGACCAGTCTGGCGCGACTCTATGCGGCGCGGGCCACTGCTGTCATTGCGGATTCGGACTATTCAAAGCGGTCCATCGTGGCGACGCTTGGTGTGCGCGAAGACAAGGTATGCGTGATCCCGGTTGCGCTCGGCGCGGAATTCACACCGGAACCCCTGACTGATGCCGTCAAACTGCGATACGGGATTAGATCTCCGTATATCCTCTCTGTCGGGAATTTTCTGCCACACAAAAATATTCCGCGATTGATGCAGGCCTATGCTGGTCTCGACAGGTCTCTCCAGGGCAGGCACCGATTAGTGCTTGCCGGAGGAGGGGGGGATACGCAACACAGGGCGGAACTCGAACAGTTGACGGGCAGTCTGGGCTTGGCTGAGCGCGTGCTCTTTCCTGGACTGATCGAAGATGCCGACCTTCCGGCTCTCTACAGTGGCGCGACGGTGTTCGTGCTGCCGTCTTTGGAAGAAGGGTTTGGGCTGTCGGCGCTGGAGGCGATGGCCTGCGGTACGCCGGTCGTGGCGTCCAATCGGGCGGCGATTCCGGAAGTGGTCGGCGATGCGGCGCTGCTGTTCGATCCTGGCAAGATAGCCGCCATAACGGAGGCGATGACCATGGCGCTCACTCGTTCAGACATGCGCGATGGTATGAGGGAGCGGGGGTTCGTGCGGGCCGGGACCTTTACGCCCGACCGAACCGCCGGGCGTGTCGTGGCCTTGCTGCATGATGTGGCGTCAGGATAATCCCCCTTGTAGGGACGCATAGCCGTGCGCCCTCACGGGGATATGCCGGCCGTGATTATCCGCCAGAGGCGTAATTCATTGCGCCCGTAGTACCTCGTCCACACGTCCTTTCTCTGGTCGTGGGTAGGGTGTAGGGCTTGACAGAATCTGATCAAAAAGTCAAAATGTGGCTATGAATATAGCCACGCAGGGAGAGATCTATGAAGTTTGCAAATGTCAGGGAGCTTAAAAACAAGACGTCGGAGGTCTTACGCAAGGCAGAACAAGATGACGTCGTGATCACATCGCAGGGAAAACCTCGGGCCATTATCACGGCAATAACTGAGGAAGACTTTGAAGACTATCTCCTGGAACACAGCCCAACGTTTTTAAGGGCTCTCGATCAGGCTCGTGAAGAATATTTCAAAGCCGGCGGCACAAACCTTGAGGACTATGCGATAGCTCGCAAGGCCACGCGTGGAAAGATTCACCCTTAAACTCTCTCCAGCCGCGATGCGGGACCTTGCTACTCTCGACGACAAAGTCGCCGGGATGATTCTTGATCACTTGCCCATCCTCAACAAAAACCCATTCCCGCGAGGCAAGCTGACCAAAAAAATTAAAGGAAAGAAGTCCGCGTTCTACCGGTTACGGATCGATAAGTATCGAGCCTACTACAGCATCGAAAGTTCCCTCGTTGTTATTCTTAGGATCATCAGCAAGAAGGACGCCGGTAAGTTCATACAACGCTTATAACCGACAAACGCTCCTTGCTACTGTATGCCATAAGGTCCTCGCCGCCTGCACTAGGGGACTCCGTCCGCTTGACCTGCCACCGATGCCGTCGTACTGTGCTCAGGATGTCTTTCCCTGACGGCGACCGGTATGAATGACCTGTTTCAGGAGGCCCTCGGCGCGGATGTGCCCTGTCGCTGTCCATGCAGGGCGGCTCCTCAGTCGGCAATGGATGTCTGTGGGAGGAGCGGGCTCCTCCGGTGCCATGTGTGCGATCTGGTGGCCAGAGACCCCATGCCTCTCCAAGAGGAACTGGATGCCCGTTATCGTGATGATTACTGGTCGAGTTTTCAGGTCGAACAGACCGGACCGGCTCGGAACAATGTCCATGAACATGCGCTGGAATGGCTGCAGGAAGTTCATCCCGAAGCTGGTACAGTCGTGGATGTGGGGTGTGGCGCGGGAGCGTTTCTCGCCCTTTGTCGGGAGCGGGGGTGGACAGGGGTCGGCTTCGATCAGTCGGCCCACGCGGTTGCCTACGCTCGTACACGTGGGCTTGACGTTTCGGAACAAGGATGGCCAGCCTGTTCGCTTCCGGATGGATCAGTGGATGCCGTGACCTTTATCAATGTGCTGGACCACCTCCGTGATCCCTTCGCGGCTCTTCAAGAAGCCCAGCGGATTTTGCGTCCCGGTGGCCTGCTGTATATTCGGGTTCCGAATGGCGCACTGCACACTCGGCTTATGGCTCCGTTGTCGGTGATGGGGTTCGGCAATCTTCCCATCGTTCACCTGTATGGATTGAGCCGCGCCGCGTTCCGGTTTCACCTGCCGCGTCTGGGGTTTACCGTGCCTACTGTGCGCCCCGCGCCTCCGAGCCAGGGCGATGCCTATGAGGCGGGACACACCTCGGTACAGGCGATGGTCAGGCGGTTCCTGAAGACAGCCGATCAGGTGGTCTATGCGATCCTAGCCAACTTCGGGCTGGATCGTTGGGCCGTGGGGCTGTCCATCGAAGTTCTGGCGAAGAAAGAGGAGAAACCAGGCGGGCCGTCATGGAAGACTTAAGGGTAAAGCGAGCCTCTGGCTTGGCCAGGGCGAGCGCGGGGTACGGGGGCATCGGAGCTCATTCCGATGAGCGCGCGGGCCCCCGCTGAGGAATAGACTATGTGTGGAATTTGCGGGTTCAGCGGTGGTCCGGACGACGAGCGGTTATCGCGCATGGTCGGGAGTCTGGTCCATCGGGGTCCTGACGATGAAGGCCAGTATGTGGATGACGCAGTGAGTCTGGCCATGCGTCGGCTGAGTGTGATTGACGTGCCCGGCGGCCGCCAGCCAATCTGGAATGAAACCCGGACGGTCTGCGTGGTGCTGAACGGCGAACTCTATAATTTTCAGGCGCTCCGCGACCGCCTGATCGCCCAGGGCCACCGGTTCACGACCCAATGCGATACCGAAGTGCTGGTGCATCTCTATGAGGAATACGGGGAGTCCTGCGTCGAGCACCTGCGCGGCATGTTTGCGTTTGCGCTGTGGGATCGCGCGAAGCAAGTCTTGCTGTTGGCTCGAGACCGGCTTGGGATCAAGCCGTTGTTTTATGCCATGCAGGATGGACGATTATGGTTTGCGTCTGAAATCAAGGCCCTGCTGGTTGGCGGGGTGGATCGTGAGATTGATGCCCAGGCGATCCGGCAATTCCTGACGTGGCTCTATGTTCCGTCGCCAACCTCCGTTTTCAGGCAGATTCGGCAGGTGCCGGCCGGGCATGTCCTGATCTATGCGCGGGGTGAGACGCGCCTGCGGCAATACTGGCTGTTGACAGCCGACCACGAGGCCGGTGGTCTCTCCGATGACGAGGCCGAGGAACGGCTCCTGGCGCATTTGAAGGAAACCGTCCGTCTTCACCTGATCAGCGACGTGCCGGTGGGTGTCTTTTTAAGCGGGGGAATAGACTCCGGTACGTTGGTGGCGATGATGCGAGCGGTCTCGGATGGGCCGATCCGTACCTTTACAATAGGGTATGGCCCTGAGGATGAGTCGTACAATGAGCTGGCCGCTGCGCGTCTGGTGGCCGACCGGTTTGGCACGGTTCATCACGAGGAAATTGTGAGTCCGGACGTGGTGGCGCTGCTGCCGCGCGTCATCCAAGCCTTTGACGAACCCTTCGCCGATTCGTCCGCCATTCCGAACTATCTGATTGCCCAGGTGGCCCGCCGTTCCGTCACGGTGGCATTGGCGGGTCATGGGGGGGATGAGTTATTCGGAGGCTATCCCCGCTACCTGGGCCTGCGCTGGGGCGCGTCCTATGATCGGCTTCCATCAGGGTTGCGCCGTGGCCTGGCCATGGCCGGCCGATGGATCCCGGAGTCCGCAGAGTCTAATAATTGGCCGGGCCGGGTTCGCCGGTTTTTGGACGTCGGCACCCTTGCTGACGATCAACGGTATCTGTCGTGGATCACGCATCTGCCCTCAGAATGGGGAGAAGAGGCGTTTACGCCGGAGTTCCGCGCAAAGTTTTCTGCGTTCGGCGCGACCGAGCACGCTGCGCGTCTGTACCGATACTGGGATGCGCGTGATCCGGCCGAACGGGCCATGGCCCTCGATATTCAGACCTATCTTCCGGATGATCTGTTGGTGTTGGGGGATCGCACGAGCATGGCCCATTCATTGGAAGTGCGTGTGCCGTTCTGCGATCACGTGCTGGCCCAGTTTGCGATGGGGTTGCCCGCGCACGAGCGGTTTCGTGGGCGACGGTTGAAGTCGTTTTTGAAGCGGACGATGAGGGCACATCTTCCTCCTGACATTCTCACGCGCCCCAAGCAGGGGTTCATGGTGCCGCTGGCGAGATGGTTCAACCATGAATTGCAACCGATGGTGCGGGAACTGTTATCGGAGCAGACCGTCACGCAACGCGGCTATGTGCGGTATCCCTACGTCCGGTGGCTGCTAGACGAACATGCTTCTGGCCGCCGGAATTTCACGGATCAGATCTATGCGTTGCTGGTGTTGGAGATTTGGCAGCGGACGTGCGTGGAGGGCCGCCCGCTGTGAATATTCTGATCGTGGCCGAAGTCTCCATCGCGCAGGTTATTGGAGGGGCGGAGCGGGTTCTGCGGGAACAGGCGTTGGGGCTGGCGGCCCGTGGCCATGCGGTGCGCATCCTCACGAGGATGCCTACGGAGGACAGGGAAGGGCGAGTGGTCATCGTCGGCATAGAGGAGACTCGCTATCCCGTGGATCGGCGGACGGCACTGTCGTTTGTGCTGTCGTCGGCGCGCAATGCCAGGCGGGCCTGTGCGGTGCTCGCGCGTAAAATCCGGCCTGATGTCCTACTCGTCCATCAGGCGTTGCCTGGTCTAGCGGCGGCAGGGTGTCTTCCGGACGTGCCGGTTGTGTATACATGTTTGTCGCTTGCGCACGAGGAATTCGAGACGAGGAATCATCATCCATCCGGTCTGGGAGGAGGCATGTGGTATCGCTGCCAGTCCTGGGCGCGACAGAAGATTGAACAATCCATATTACACCGTGCCAGGCAGGTGATCGTCCTGAGCGAATTTATACGGAGGCGCATTGGCGAATACCACCGGGTCTCATCCGAGCATATCCGTCTGATTCCAGCCGGCGTGGATACGAGGGTGTTCTCGCCGAGACCTGATGACCGGTCATCCCGTCTCGCGCGTGGCCTGATCGGGGAGACATTCGTGCTGCTGACGGTGCGCAATCTGGTTCCGCGCATGGGTCTTGGTACTTTGATCCGCGCCATGGTTCGCGTTCGGCAGGCGATCCCGCATGTGCAGTTGCTGATCGGAGGGAGCGGCCCGCTCCGGGCTGAACTGGAAACGCAGGTGAAGACTTTGCATCTGGAAGGCTGCGTGCGGTTCCTCGGGTTTGTGCCTGAAGACGCGCTGCCTGACTACTATCGCGCCGCCAATCTGTTTGTGCTCCCGACGGCTCGACTGGAAGGTTTTGGGTTGGTCACGATTGAGGCGCTGGCGTCGGGCACGCCGGTGTTCGGCACGCGGATCGGTGCGACCGAGGAGATTTTAGGCGCACTCGATCCGGCGCTCCTTTCCTCTGGAACTGATGCCGAGTCACTCGCGGCTGGGATTGTCGCGCTCTATCGGCGGTTCACGGACGATCCAAGCGCACGCGCGAAACTGGCCGAGGCCGGGCGCGCCCTGGTGCTGCGGGAGTATGCCTGGACGCGGCACTGCGAACGGTTGGAGGCCGTGCTGAGTGACGTTCTTGATAAGAAAGGCGGCTGATTGACCTTCTGTTCCTCAAGATGTACAGTTAAAAGTGCAACCATGGAGATCAGCGCCATGCTCAAAGATATTCCGATCACCGCAGCCAGACATGAACTCACCTCCCTGCCGGAGCGTCTGGCCAAAGCACCCGGCGCTGTGGCCGTGACGCGACGGGGCAAGCCGGTACTGGCCATCATGCCGTGGGATTTGTACGAGTCGCTTGTGGAGACATTGGACATCATGGGTGACGCAGAGCTTATGGCCTCTTTGCGCCAAGGGATCAAGGATATAGAGGAAGGACGAACCTACAGCATGGAAGAGGTCAAGCGGGACCTTGGGCTGTGAACACTCGAACGTTTACGGTCCGGTGGTCTGCCAAATCCAAGGTCATGTTGGAAGCGATACAAGATCGGCGTATCCGCGAGAAACTGTACTCGCGAGCAGCGGCGTTATCAGAAGAACCAAAGCAACAAGGCAAGCCTCTGACAGAGGAATTGGCCGGCGACCGGAGCCTCCGGGCGGTGGGGCAACGGTACCGGATTATCTACCGCATTGAAGAGGGCATAGTCCTGGTCCTCGTCGTGGCGTTGGGCATCCGTAAGGAAGGGAGCAAGAAGGACGTGTACGTGCTGGCACGGAAGCTCCTGAGCCTTCGCCTTGTGTAGCGTGTTTCCATGGATCGTTCTTCGTTAACGGTCATCCACGTCATCACGCAGTTGGATCGTGGTGGTTCGGCTCGGAATACATTTTTGACCGTTCTGGGGCATGATCGGACCAGGTTTCGGGTCGGCCTCCTCTATGGGCGGGCTGCGGAAAGGTCTGAGGAAGAGGCTGCTCAGCTTGCGAGGGATGTGACAGAGCTTCGGCTGGCCGGGGTGTCGTTGTATGAAGTCCCGTCGCTGGCGCGCGAGGTCAGTGTCTTCAAGGACGCACAGGTGACAGTGGCATTATGGCGCATCTTCCGACGCGAACGGCCTGATATTGTTCATACCCATACGTCCAAAGCGGGTGCCATTGGCAGGGTCGCAGCCTGGCTCGCAGGCGTGCCGATCATCATCCATACCCCCCACGGGCATATTTTCTACGGCTACTACGGGCCGACGATAAGCTGGGTGATCCGCCTTGTCGAGCGATTGTTGGCCTTGATTACAGATCGGATTGTCACCTTGACAGAGCGTGGCAGTGATGAGCACGTTCGCCTCGGAATCGCGCCGAGAGAGAAGTTTGTCGCCATTCCGAGCGGGATTATCTTGTCGGCCTTTCGATCTGTTCGGAGCGATCCGGCCATGAAACGGAAAGAACTGGGGCTTCCGGCTGACGGGCCGATTATCGGGACGGTGGGACGTCTGGTGCCGATCAAGGGGCATGAGTGGCTGCTGAAGGCGGCTCCGCTGGTGCTGGCAGAATGTCCCAACGCGACGTTTGTGTTTCTTGGAGACGGCCTGCTCCTGGGGCAACTTCAGCAGGTGGCCGCAGAGCGTGGCCTCACGGCACAGGTGAGGTTCCTGGGTGCGCGGACGGATGTCCCGGAGTGTCTCGCGACGTTCGAGCTCTTTGTGTTTCCGTCCATCAATGAAGGCATGGGACGGGCGTTGGTCGAGGCGATGGCGATGGGCATCCCGGCTGTGGCCACGCGCGTTGGCGGCATTCCTGATGTCGTTGGGGAGGGCGTGACGGGTCTCCTGGTGCCACCGGAAGATGAGCACGCCATAGCCCATGCGGTGCTGGCATTGCTCCGTGATCCGGAGAAACGACAGGCCTATGGGCATGCCGCCAGGCGTCGCATAGACGAGCGATTTGATGCGGCCAAGATGGTCGCGGACATTGAGCGGCTCTATGATGACGTGTGGCAGGAGCAACATGGCAGGGCGTAAATGTACGCGCATGGGCCTGGGACTGCTATGGCTGTTGGCCTGTGGGGCATCCAGCGTATCAGCGGAGACAGGTGGGCCGACCTGGCGTCAGGTGGTCACGGCCGTTCACGTCCATAGTCATGTGAGCGCGGAAGGCGAGACGTTTGACAGGCTGGCTGCCGAGGCCCAAGCGTCCGGCATTGACGCGATTCTGTTCTCCGACAACTTTCTGCTTCGCTATGAGTACGGACTTCTTCCCCTGCGCGGCGTGATTCGATGGACGGTGGAATGGCCCTCGGTCCTGACCGTGGGAGTTGCACGATACCTGTCCGATCTGCGCGAGGCCGGCCTTCGCCACCCTGATGTCCTGCTCATTCCTGGCGTGGAAGTCGTGCCGCATTACTACTGGACAGGCTCGCTGTTCAACCAAGACCTGACGATGCACGACGCCCAGAAAAACATCCTGGTATGGGGCTTGCCCCAGGCGGAGGACTATGACGGCATACCGGCTGTCGGCAACGATGCGGCGTATGACTATGGATGGCAGACCGTCGTCCTGCTCTGGCCGATACTGCTGGTTCCACCGGCGATCTGGCTCATCACCAGACGGGTGCAGCGTCGGATCGGAGTTGGGTGGGCTGCCATGGTTCTGCGTGAGCGACGGCCGGCGCCTGGGATCGCCCTGCTCGCGTTGGCGCTGCTGCTGCTGGTCCATAACTATCCGTTCGGGACGCCGCGCTATGATAGCTATCGTGATGACAATGCACTTCGTCCCCATCAGGACGTGATGAATTATGTTGGGCAGAAGGGTGGCATCTCTATCTGGTCTATGCCGGAAGCCCGTGATTTCAGTCGGCATGACTATGGCCGCTTGGGCCGGGTCACTATCAAAACCGATCCCTATCCCGATGCGCTGTTGAACACATCCGGCTATACGGGATTTGGGGCACTCTATGAGGATACCATTCGTGTGACGGATCCAGGCGGCGTCTGGGATGCCGCGTTATTGGCGTCTCTTGAGAGACGGCGCGGTCATCCACCCTGGGGGGTGGGTGAAGTCGCCTATCACAGAGCCGATCACGCAGGGAAACGGCTGGGGAATATAGCCACGGTATTTTGGGTGAAGGAGAAGACCCAGGCTGCTATATTGGACGCCATGGCCAAGGGGCGGATGTATGCGCGTGAACAAGGACGGGACTATGGGCTGGCGCTGGAGGAGTTTTCGGTGACGTCCGACGAGACGGGCCAATCGGCGATGTCGGGCGAGACCATAACAGCGTCCGAGAAGAGCGCGATTCTCGTGCAGGTCACGGTATCCGCCACTGATGGACAGCGCCGACCTGTGCCGGTGGCGGTCATTCGTTCGGGGCTGGTGCTGTCTGCGACGACGGAGACCACGCCCTTCAGGATTCAGGTGCGCGACGTCGTTCCGTCCGGCGCCGGCGGCTATGTCCGACTGCTGATCGGGGCAGCCGCCCACAGGATTGTCTCCAATCCAATTTTTGTCCGCGCTGCGGCAGACTCAGCACGAACGGCAACGAACTAGTCATGCGTGTGGCGATCCATCAGCCTCAATATTTGCCCTGGTTGGGCTATCTTGATAAACTGGATCGTGTGAATGTCTTCGTGTTGTTGGACTGTGTGCAGTTCAAGAAACATGAATGGCAGAACCGGAACCGGATTAGGACCGCGCAGGGTTGGCAGTATCTGACGGTGCCCGTGCTGCACGAGTTTCCACAGCGTCTGGATGAGGTGCGGATCAATAACCAGAGCGACTGGCGCCGCAAGCACCGGCAGGCGCTGGAGACACATTACGGGAAAGCACCCTACTATGATCGCTACGCTCCGCTCGTCCAGCACCTCCTGGCCCGCAATGGGGAGTGGCTGTCCCCGCTCAACGAGGCGATGCTGACGATGTTGGCCGGGGCCTTGGGGATCACCACGCCAATCGTGAAGGCCAGTCAGTATGAGGCGAGACACGAACCGACCGGGAGGCTCGTGGATCTGTGTAAGGCCGTCGGCGCGGATTGCTATCTGGCGGGGGCTGGGGGGCGCGACTATATGAATCTCAAAGACTTTGAGGAGGCCGGCATCACCGTGGAATTCCAGGACTTCGTCAGCCCTGAGTACGCACAAGTCTATCGGCCCTTCATCGCGGGTCTGTCGGCCCTTGATCTACTGTTCAATTGCGGACCTGACGGGTTTCGGTTGGTCCGCGAGGCTCGCACGGGCCCTCGCTCCGAAAGGGATCACCCATGAACATCCTGGCATTGGGGGCGCATCCTGATGATATTGAAATCGGGTGCGGGGGAACGCTGTTGAAGTATGCGCGAGCGGGTCATCAGGTGGTGTTGATGATCCTGACGGACGGCGCGCACGGTGGCGAATATGCACTGCGACGGCAGGAGCAAGAGGCGTCGTCACGGATACTCGGAGCATGTGAGGTCGTCTGGGGCGGGTATGGTGATACGGAACTGCCGGTCTCACGGGAGGCCATTCAGCGCATCGAAAATGTCGTGACGCGAATGGATCCGGCGTTTATTTTTGTCAATTATGGCGACGACACCCACCAGGATCATCGCCATCTGGCGACCTGTACGGTGACGGCCACGCGCTCCCAGCGCAACGTCCTCTTTTACGAAACACCCACGACGCAGAATTTTTTGCCGACGGTCTATGTGGACATTGACGGATTGCTGGACGACAAAGTGCGGTGTTTGGAAGCACATGCTTCGCAGATTCGGAAGACGAACGTCGAGGGTGTGAGCATCCTGGAAATCGCCCTCGCGTCGGCGCATTTTCGCGGGGTGCAGGGACGCGTTCGATCGGCGGAAGCCTTTGTTCCCCTCCGACTCTTCATTAACGTTGGGTCTGACCACTGGTGAGCCGCCACCCGTTGATTCCCCATTCCCGTCCGTCGCTCGGCGAGGCCGAGGCGCAGGCGGTTGCCGACGTGGTCCGATCTGGCGCACTGGCTCAGGGCGAACAGGTCGCCGCGTTTGAGCGGGCCATGGCGCAGGTCGTCGGACAGGGTCAGGGCGTGGCCGTCAGTTCCGGCACGGCGGCACTATGGCTGACGCTCAAGGGCCTGGACATCGGCGCCGGCGATGAGGTCCTTCTTCCCTCCTACGTCTGCGCGGCGCTCTGGCATGCGGTGATTCAAACCGGCGCCACGCCGATGCTGGTTGATATCGAGCCGGAAACCTATGCCCTGTCGTCGAGCGCTGTGCTCCGCGCTCGCACACGCAAGACGAAAGCCGTGATTGTGCCGCATCTGTTTGGGCTTCCGGCCGATCTGTCGGCATTGGAGCAGTCGGGCATCCCCATTATTGAAGACTGCGCTCAGGCACTTGGGGTCTCCATGGGTGGGCGGCCAGTCGGCAGTGTTGGAACGTTGACGGTCTGCTCGTTCTATGCCACGAAACTCTTCACCACCGGAGAAGGCGGGATGGTCTTAGGACGGTTGGAACCGTTGATGGCCCGTATCCGCGCACTGCGCCAGTATGATGAACCGGTGACGCTTGCGCCGGCGTTTAATTATAAGATGACAGAGATGCAGGCGGCACTGGGGTTGTGCCAGGTCAGAGCCTTGCCGCAATTCATTGCGCGGCGACAAGCCATTGCCCTGCGCTATACCGAAGCCTTGCGGGGATTGCAGGCAATCCCACAGGCCGTCCCTCCTGGACGGGATCATCTGTACTACCGGTATGTGATTCGTCTGCCTTATCCGGTGGAATCCGCCATCACGGCGTTTGCCGAGCGGGGCATCGTCTGTCGGCGTCCCCTCTTCAAACCGCTCCATCAGTACATCGGCCTTCAGGGGTTTCCTGGAACGGACAAGGCCTGGGAGCGGTCGCTGTCGATCCCGATCTATCCCTCGCTGACCGACCACGACGTTGAGCGGATTGTGGAGGCGATGCATCGCGTACTGGCATGACGCCAGCCGCTTGCCAGGGCAAGTCTGTGGCAGTCGGAGCCGGCCTGTGCGCCGCGTTGTTGCTCCTGCCCTTTGCACAGGCATGGTTTTATGCCGGCGGGATGCGCTGGCTATACGTCTTGCTGGTGTCGTACTTGATCGCCGTCGGGCTGACACCGTTCCTCCGTGAATGGGCGCAGCGCATCGGCGCGGTGGATCAGCCGGCGCTGCGAAAAATCCATCAGTCCGCCACGCCCTTGCTGGGTGGGGTGGCGGTGTATGTGGCATTCCTCATCGCGTTGCTGGCCAATGCGGGGGACCTGGTGGATCCCTTGATTGCGACGGAGGGGATGCTGGGGGTGTTGATTGGAGGGACGCTGCTGTTTCTCGTCGGCATCCGTGACGATCTTCATGAGATGTCCGCCTCGGTGAAACTGGCGGTGCAGATTGTGGCTGCTGGGATCGTGATCTATTCCGGCAAGCTCCTGAGTTTTTTCCCGCATGGCGTGGCAGGGGATACGCTGAATGTCCTGCTGACCGCGCTGTGGATCATTGGCATCACCAACGCCTTTAATTTTTTTGACGGGATGGACGGGCTGGCCACGGGGCTGGCCATTATCATGGCGTCTTTTCTGGGCCTGGTCGCGTTTCAGACCAACCAGCCGGCCTTGGGGTGGGTGGCGGTGGCGCTCGTCGGGGCGGGGTTGGGTTTTCTCCCCTACAATTTCAAGCGTGGGGCGCCTGCCACGATTTTTCTCGGAGACGCAGGCAGCACCTTTCTTGGGTTTACCCTGGCCTGTCTGGCCGTGAAGGGCAACTGGGCGGATGGGAAGCCCCTTGTGTCGGTGGCCACGCCGATCCTGATTTTTGGAGTCCTGATCTACGATATGGTGTATACGACGGTGGCGCGGATAGGGCTGGGCAAGGTGCGGACGCTGAAGGAATATCTGGACTATGTCGGCAAGGATCACCTCCACCATCGGTTGGAGCGGGCCTTGGGCAGTCGCACCGATGCGGTCCTGATGATTTTTCTCCTGAGCATCGCCTTCGGTCTGACGGGCCTGGTCCTGCGGTCGGCGCGGATGGATGATGCCCTGCTGTTGTTGTTGCAGGCCACCAGCATCGTGGTGGTCGTGGTGATTCTGGAGCGGCGGGGGCGTCGCGCATGAGTCGCGTCGGCGAGACACGGGTGGTGTTTTTTGACGCCGCCGACACGTTGTTTCACGTCACAGGTTCGGTGGGCGACGTCTATGTGGCGTATGCGAGAAAGTATGGCGTGACGGCGAGGGCGGAGGTGATTCAGCAGGCGTTTGTCAAGGCCTTTGCTGATGCGCCGCCGCCGGTGTTTGCCGTGCGTGATCCGAAAGGCATCGCGTCGTGTGAGCGTTTATGGTGGTTCGACGTGGTCCATAGCGTGTTCTATCGGGTCGGGATGTTCGAGGGATTCGATGAGTATTTTGATGAGGTGTTTGCGTATTTTTCCACGCCTGAGTCCTGGGCCTTGTATCCTGACACGCTTGCGGTTCTGTCCACACTGGAGGCGCGTGGGATGGAGATGGGCATTATTTCCAATTTTGATTCGCGCCTCTATCCCGTCCTGGTCGGTCTGGGGATTGACCGATATTTCGAGAGCGTGACGATTGCCAGCCTCGCCGGCGCCGCCAAACCTGCCGTCGCGATTTTTCAGCGGGCGCTGGCGAAGCACGGCGTCGAGCCATGCGAGGCGATGCACGTTGGGGATAGCCTGCAGGACGACGCGCAGGCGGCCGCCGCCGCCGGACTTGGCGCCGTGTGGCTTGATCGGAATGGGAAGGCCACCGGTCGCCAGGATATGGTGACGATCAGCAGTCTGAGCGACCTGGTGACGGTGCTTGATTTTCATGGGAGCCGCGCATGAATCTCATGATGGTGGGCGCGGGGTCGGTGGGGGGCTTCTATGGCGCTCGTCTGGTGAAGGCCGGCCTGGCCTGTTCGTTCTTGTTGCGCCCTCGCACGTTGGACGCGGTGCAGCGAAAGGGCCTGACGATTCATAGCGTAGACGAGTCTTTCACGGTCCATCCGCGTGTCAGCGACAATCCCCGCGACCTGCCCCATCCTGATTTGATTATCCTGTCGGTGAAGCGCTATGACCTGGATAGCGTCATCGCGCAGCTGCAGCCCATCCTGACTCCTCAGACGGCGATCCTCACGCTCCAGAACGGAGTAGATACGGAGGTGCGTATCCGTGAGCTGGCGCCGGGCATTCCCGTCATCGGCGGGGTGGCCTATGTGTATGCGAGGATTGCCGAGCCTGGGGTCATTAACCATTACACCAAAGGAAACGTGGTTATGGGATCTGTTTTTCCCTTGGCGCCTGGCCAGCCGATGTCCAGTCTCGCGCTGCCAGAGATCAAGGCCCTCTTTGAAGGCGCGGGCATTCCCTGCCGGCTGTCCACGGACATCATGCAGACCAAATGGGAGAAGCTGTGCTGGAACGTGGTGTTCAACCCTCTGACGGTCGTGTTGAACGACTGTGTTGCGAAGGCGCTGTCGCATCCCGAGATGCTCAGGATAATCCGGCTGATCGTGGATGAGGCGGTGGCCGTGGCGCGGGCCGACGGCGTGTCCCTTGCGCCTGATAGCGCGGACCAGGTCATTCAGCAGTCGCAGGCCATCCGCGAGATCCATACCTCCATGTACGATGATTGGAAGGCGGGGCGTCGGACTGAAATTGACTCGCTCAACGGCTATCTCGCGCGGCGCGGGCGCGAACGGGGCATTCCGACGCCGGTGAATGACGCCCTCTGCGCCCTCATCAAGACCCTTACCGAACCCCCAATCTATGAGGCCGGTGACATGAAAGGCTGTTGGCTTACGCGATGAAATCACTCGCCATTCGGCATAAAATTGCGCTCACGGTACTGTTCATGCTGGCGCTGAGCGTCGGCATCGTGCTGGTCATGCTGGAGGGCTTCAACAAGGTCAAGGAGTCCATACGAATGGTTGCGGAGGTGTATGAACCCGCCAACCAGGCATCCTATGAGATGGAAATCAACGTCGTCGAGATGGGCTTCGGCGTGATGAAGTATCTGGAAACTGGTCATCCGCAATATCGCGTCACGGTCGAGGACGATGAGGTGGACTTTCGGAAGTTCTATGCCCAGTGGGAGGACCGGATTCAGACCCCGGAGGCTCACGCACTCGACAAGGAGTTGGAGCCGGCGTTTGAGGAGTTCCTGGTGCTGGGCAATACCCTGATGGCTCAGCGGGATCAGTTCAAGGCGATCATGGCGGAGGCGCAAGGCAAGACGAGTACGCAACGTGCGCAGGACGTGGAACGCACGATGCGTGAGAACATCAAGGCATTTCTGGCGACGCGTCAGACGTTGGATGACATTCTGGACGAGGGGATTCAGGCGATGGCTGCGCGTGATTTTCTGGCCGCGAAGGAGCATGCGGACAGGACCTCGGCGGATGTCAGGCAGATGCTCGTTATCGCGATTCCGTTCTTGTTGATCTTAGGAGGCGGAGGGGGACTGTGGCTGTTCCGAGGCATCATGGGGCCGCTGAGGCACCTGCAAGATGGCATTGAGGCGCTGAACCGTGGCGAGATGCACGTTCGGGCGAAGGTCGTGGGTCAGGATGAATTGGGGAGAGTGGCCGAGCAGTTTAACCAGATGGTGGAGAATCGGGCGGCGATCACCCAGGCCCTGTCACATAGCGAGGAGCGGTTTCAATTGGCGGTTCGTGCGACGAACGATGCCGTCTGGGAGTGGAACGTTCAGACCGGCCACGTCTGGATCAGCGAGAGCTTTCTGGCCCTGTTTGGGTACAGCAAGGAAGAGCTGCTGCCGACGCGTGACTTCTTCACGTCGCGCTACCATCCGGACGATGCAACGACCCTCATGAGCGAGGTGGAGACGCTGCTGGACGGCCGCGCAGAGACATGGGACGCCGAGTATCGTTTTCGTCGGGGCTGCGGGAGTTACGCGCATATTCACGACCGGGCTTTTGTGGTCCGCGACGAGATCGGCGCCGCGATCCGTATGGTCGGCGCGATGGAGGACATCACCGCACGTAAGCGTATCGAACAGACCTTGCAGCATGCCCATAACGACTTGGAACGACAGGTCTTCGCGCGCACGGACGCATTGCTCCTCGCCAACCGCACCTTACTGGAACAAGCTGTGGAGCAGAAGAAGCTGGAAACGCAGTTGCTCCATGCCCAGAAAATGGACGCTGTGGGTCGCTTGGCGGGAGGGATTGCCCATGACTTCAATAACGTGCTGACGGCCATCATGGGATACAGCGGGCTGCTCTTGACGGATAGCAGTAGTCCTGAGACCCGTCGAAAACATGCCGAGCAGATTCAAAAGTCGGCGGACCGGGCCGCCGCCATGACCCGTCAATTGCTCGCGTTCAGTCGTCGTCAAGTCATGACGCCGACGGTCCTTGATCCCAGCGCAGCCGTGACCACCATTGCGCCGATGTTGCAACGGCTGATCGGCGAGCACATCACGTTGGTGATCGTGCCGAATCCGAACGAGGGGTGGTGTCGGAGCGACGCTGGCCATCTCGATCAGGTCATCATGAACCTTGCCGTGAATGCCCGTGACGCGATGCCCGACGGCGGGACCCTCACCATCGAGACGGCCACTGTCATGGTGGACGAAGCGGCTTGTCACGCCTCCGGATGGTATGAGCAGCCTGCGTTGGGTCCGTATGTGATGGTGGCGGTCAGCGACCAGGGATGCGGGATGGACGAGGCGACCAAGGCCCATGTCTTTGAGCCATTTTTCACGACCAAAGCGGAGGGGAAGGGCACAGGGTTGGGGTTGTCCACGGTCTATGGCATCGTCAAACAGAGCGGCGGCTATCTCTGGTTCACGAGCGAGCCGGCGCAGGGTACGACGTTCAAGTTCTATCTGCCGCTCGTGAACAAAGCGACGTCGTTGAGGGCGACGCAGCAGGCAGGCCCGTCGGCTCCTGTGCGTGGCACGGAGACCTTGTTGTTGGTGGAGGACGATGCGGAGATTCGAGACCTGGCCGCCGCGATGCTGGAATCGTGCGGCTATGTCCTTATACAGGCTGCCGACGGCGACGCCGCGATCCGGCTCAGCGAACAGCATGGGGGCGCGATCCACTGCCTGGTTACCGATGTGGTGATGCCCGGCATGAATGGGCGTAAACTGGCCAGCCATTTGCTGGTGCCGTATCCGCAGATGAAGGTGCTGTACCTGTCGGGGCACACGGACGACGTGCTGCTCCATCATGGGGTAAGCCATGAGGAGATGGCGTTTCTCCAGAAGCCGTTCACACTCGAGACGCTCAAGCGGAAGGTCCGGGCACTGCTGGACGCCTCCTCGTTTCAGCCCGGCGTCTAGTCCTTCCAACGTTGTGTGGACTGGTCGCTCCCTTGACAGTGCCGGTGGTGGTGGATAGAATGAGACTCAAGAAATATCTGCAAGCGGCCGACAAACTGTAGGGGCGCCCGACCAACCGGGAGGAACCGAATGTTCGAACGATTCACCGATAAAGGCCGAAAAATCATCGTTTTGGCGCGAGAGGAAGCCGAACGGCACCAGAACGATTATCTGGGCACCGAGCACCTTGTCCTGGCCGTCTTGCGTGAGAGCGACGGCGTGGCCTTGATGATCCTGAAGAAGATGGGACTCTCCTCCGAGCAGGTTCGGCTTGAAATCGAGCGGAATCTTCCGGGCGGTGGGACGACCATGACCTTCGGGGAAATTCCCTTTAGCCCCAGGGTGAAGAAAGTGATCGAATACGCCGTCGAAGAAGCCCGACTGTTGGGCCATAATCACATCGGCGGCGAGCATTTACTGCTGGGCCTCTTGCGGGAAGAGGAAGGCATTGGCGGGAAAATCCTCCGGAGCCTGGGCGGCAATCTGCTGACCGCTCGCCAATTGACGGTGTCGCTGCTGCGCAAGAGTGCCCCGCGTGAGCGCGATCGCAAGAGCAATACTCCTGCACTGGATGAATTTGGGCGAGACCTGACCCACTTAGCGCAGGAAGGCACATTGGACCCGGTGATCGGTCGGTATGACGAGATTGAGCGGGTGTTGCAGATCCTCAGTCGGCGGACCAAGAACAATCCAGTGCTGATCGGGGAAGCCGGCGTTGGCAAGACGGCGATTGTCGAAGGACTGGCCCAGCGCATTGTGAGCGCGGAGGCGCCCGACAATCTGCTCAACCGGCGCGTCATCGCGCTGGACCTGGGGTCGTTGGTGGCCGGCACCAAATATCGCGGTCAATTTGAAGAGCGTCTCAAGGTGGTGATGAAGGAGGTCGTCCAGGCGGGCAACATCATCATCTTTATAGATGAGTTGCATACGCTGGTGGGGGCCGGCGCGGCGGAGGGGTCTATTGACGCCTCCAACATGCTCAAGCCGGCGCTCTCGCGGGGCGAGATTCAGTGCATCGGCGCGACCACGCTGGATGAATATCGCAAGCACATTGAAAAAGACGGGGCGCTGAAACGCCGCTTCCAGCCCATCTATGTTCAGCAGCCCAGTGTGGAAGAGACCATTTCCATTATCCATGGACTGCGTGACCGGTATGAGAGTCACCATGGCGTGGAAATCACCGAGGCGGCCATCGCCGAGGCCGTCAAGCTTGCGGATCGCTACATCACGGATCGGTTCTTTCCCGACAAGGCGATTGACGTGATTGACGAGACAGGGTCCCGCGCCAAGCTGCAAGCCTACGCCTTGCCCGGCGATCTGCGCGCGATGGAACAGGCGCTCAAGAAGGTGGCCCGCGAGAAGGAAATGACCATTGCCCTCCAGCATTTTGAGGACGCCGTCAAGTTCCGCGAGGAAGAAGAGCGTCTGCGTAAGCTGCTGGACGAGTCCAAGCGGGAATGGAAAAAAAGCCAGGAGAAGGCACGGCCTGTCATTACCAAGGACGATGTCGCGTATGTGGTGTCCAAGATGACCGGGATTCCCCTCTTCAAGCTCGAAGAAGAAGAATCCCAGAAATTGCTGCGCATGGAAGAGGCCCTGCACAAGCGCGTGATCGGTCAGGATGAAGCCGTTTCTGCGGTGGCGCGCTCAATCCGGCGCTCGCGGGCCGGGCTGAAAGAGTCCAAAAAGCCCATTGGGTCCTTTGTTTTCCTGGGGCCGACGGGTGTTGGCAAGACCGAACTGGCGCGGGCGCTGGCGGGATTTTTGTTCAACACCGAGGACGCGCTGATTCGGATTGATATGTCCGAGTACCAGGAGAAGTTCAGTAGTTCACGGCTATTCGGGGCTCCGCCCGGCTATGTCGGCTATGAAGAAGGTGGGCAGTTGACCGAAAAGGTGCGCCGCCGGCCCTATTCCGTGGTGCTGTTTGATGAGATCGAGAAAGCCCATCCGGATCTTTTCAATGTGCTGCTCCAGGTGTTGGACGATGGCGTGCTGACGGACAGCCTGGGGCGCAAGGTGGACTTTAAGAACACGGTCATCATTATGACCTCGAATCTCGGGACCCGCTTTGTCAAAGGGGCGTCGCTCGGATTTCAGCGCGACACCCAGGACGAACTGAATGTGCGCCAGAAAGACAGCATCCTTGGCGAGCTGAAGCACACGTTCAGTCCGGAGTTCCTGAATCGCCTGGACGAAGTGGTGGTGTTCCACTCCTTGGACAAAACGCACTTGATTACGATTGTGGACAATCTGCTGCGTGAATTTAATCAGCGTCTGGCGGAGCGTGGGATCGAGATCGAAGTGTCGGAAGAGGTCAAGGCCTGGCTCATTCAGGAAGGGTATCAGCCTGTCTATGGCGCCCGCCCGATGCGGCGCTGCATCCAGAAGCACATTGGCGACCCGCTCTCCGAGGACTTGTTGCGGGGGCGGTTTAAGGACTGCCAGAAAATCAAAGTGATCTTCAAAGACGGGGCGCCGGTCTTTGTCGAAGAAGAGGCGCTGGCCGGCGTCTGATCCCACGACCGCCTCGCACCCACGTCGTCTGCTGATCCTCGGCATTGAAACGTCCTGCGATGAGACTGCGGCTGCTGTGGCCGGGTCCGACGCCTCGCTGTTGGCGGAGGTGGTACAGTCGCAGGATGAGACCCATGCCCGTTTCGGCGGTGTCGTGCCGGAACTCGCCGGACGCCGCCATATCAAGGCGATTGATCCGGTGGTGCGGGAGGCGCTGACCCGCGCAGGAATCGGGCCGAAGGATCTCGGCGTGGTCGCTGTAACCGGAGGGCCGGGCCTCATTGGGGCGTTGTTGGTGGGCGTGGCATACGGTAAGGCGCTGGCCTATACCTTGGGCATTCCGCTGGTTCCCGTCAATCATCTCGAAGGCCACCTGAGCGCTGCATGGCTCGGTGCCGGCCCTGTGGCCCCTCCGTTTGTCGCGCTGATCGCATCGGGCGGGCATACCAACCTGTACCATGTACAGGCATGGGGCGAGGTCCGATTGATGGGTCGCACCCTGGATGATGCGGCGGGCGAGGCCTTTGACAAGGCTGCTCGGATGTTGGGCTTGGACTATCCCGGCGGGCCTGTCATTGATCGGCTGGCGCGGGAGGGGAATCCCCGTCACGCGCCATTTCCTCGCCCCTATCCCACCTGCGACGATCTCAATTTCAGTTTCAGCGGAATCAAGACGGCCCTCCTCTATTACCTTCGTGACTGCGAAGCGGCGGGGCGTGCCTGGCATGTGCCGGACGTGGCGGCAGGATTTCAGCAGGCGATTGTGGAGGTGCTGGTGGAGAAGACGCTTGCCGCTGCGCATCGCGTCGGCGCGCGCGATGTGGTCGTCACCGGAGGCGTGGCGGCCAACTCACAATTACGCGCCCTGTTCGAGACACGCGGAACCGCAGCAGGCATCGCCGTCCATATCCCACCCTTACGCTACTGCACGGACAACGCCGCCATGATTGCTGTTGCCGGCGCCAGGCTGTGGCAGGGCGGGCGTACCGCGACACTCGAATTCGAGCCTCGGGCTGATTGGGCCATCGGCGACTGAACGGCGATTAGCCATGCCTGCCCCTCACGGCAATCTGACAGGCCTCAAGCCTAACCACCTGCGACGATTGGAACAGGTCTATCGTCGGCGGGTGCCAGAGGATGCGATCATTTCATGGGAACTGGCCCGTTTCTGTACAGGCTTGTCACATGAAATCGGCCGGCAAATTGGCCTGCTCATCAATCGGCGAGGGGCGATTGATGACGTGATCGTCGGGACTGACCGCGAGATCATGTTGCCGGACCTGTCGGGGTACCGTCTGGGGCGGCGCTCGTTGCGTGGCATCAGGCTGGTCCATACACACCTGCGCAACGAGCCATTGAGCCAGGATGACTTGACCGATCTGGCGCTCCTGCGGCTCGATCTGATCGCGGCGGTCGGTGTGACTGAGGATGGTCAGCCAGGTCGCCTCTACGCCGCAAACGTGCTCCCCCCGAATCAGGCCGGCAAGCCCTATGACCTGTGGACACCTGTTGCGGTGCAGGACTGCGACGTGCCGCTCGGCGAGTTTCTCCGCGCACTCGACGAGGAGTGCAGCAGGGCTCGGTTTGCCCATCATGTGCAGGGGCAGGAGCAGGCCTTGCTAGTCAGCGTGTCTCGGCAGAGCCTGGCCGATCAGGAGGACTCGCTGCTGGAGCTGGCAGACCTGTCGCGGTCGGCTGGGCTGGTGGTGTTGGATCGCGTGATCCAGAGGCCACAGACGATTCATGCCAAATATCGGCTGGGCAGCGGCAAGCTCAAAGAAGTCGTCATCAAGGCGTTGCAACAGGGGGCGGACTTTCTGGTGTTCGACCAAGACCTCACACCCGCGCAAGCGACGGCCATTGCGGAGGTGACGGAACTCAAGGTGATTGATCGGACGCAGGTGATTCTCGATATTTTCAGTCGTCGGGCGCAGAGTCGAGAGGGAAAGATTCAGGTGGAACTGGCGCAGTTACGGTATCTCCTGCCGCGTCTCACAGGAAAGGGGACGGCGATGTCCCGATTGGCGGGCGGCATCGGAGGGCGTGGCCCTGGCGAAACCAAACTGGAGGTGGATCGTCGGAGGGTGCGGGATCGCCTCACGCATCTTGAAAAACAACTGACCTCGTTGTCGCGGAACCGCACCCAGCAGCGCGCGCGGCGATTGCGCCGGGACGTCCCAATCATCTCGATGGTCGGCTACACGAATGCCGGCAAATCTACCTTATTGAATGCGTTGACGCAGAGCCAGGTGACAGCGAAGGATCGTCTTTTTGACACGTTGGATACGGCTAGCCGACGCTTACGGTTTCCGACGGAGCGGGAGGCGATTGTCACCGACACGGTCGGATTCCTCAGGAATCTTCCCGAAGAACTGATGGGCGCATTTCGTGCCACGCTGGAGGAACTACACGATGCCGATTTGCTCCTGCATGTGGCCGACATCAGCAGCCCAATGCTGGAGCGGCAGGTGGCGGTCGTCGAGGGGATTTTGCAAGAACTGGGACTCGACCGCATCCCGCTGGTGCTCGCCTTGAACAAGGCCGACCGAGTGGATCCGGCCCAGGCGGCCATCCTCAGTGCGCGGATGGGCGGGGTGGCGGTCTCGGCTCTGACACCTGCGACGCTGATGCCCCTGCTGGAAGTGGTTGAGCAGCGGTTGCGATGTTTGACCCAGCCCGGCCTTCCCTGCTAGCATGGCGCTTGTTTGCAAGGCGTCACGATAATTTTTAAGGCGTTACGACACCGAGATGGGTCGCTCTGCGGATAGGGTCAGCCAGATCCTCACGCTGCTGGATGAGGACATCCCGAATCCAACGGTGGCGCTCCAGGCGACGACTCCGCTCCAGTTGTTGGTGGCCACGATCCTGTCGGCCCAATGTACGGATGCGCGGGTGAACCAGGTGACGCAGGGATTATTTTCCCGGTATCGCACGGCGCAGGACTATGCGAACGCCGAGCCGTCCCTGTTGGAGCAAGAGATTCGCTCGACGGGGTTCTATAAGGCGAAATCCAGACATCTCATTCAGTGCGGGCAGATGTTGGTCAGTCGGTTCAAGGGGCAGGTGCCGGCGACGATGGAGGCGTTAGTCTCGCTTCCTGGCGTGGGCCGCAAGACAGCCAACGTGATCCTGGGAACGTGCTTCGGGGCGCCTGCGGTGATTGTGGATACGCATGTCAAACGTGTCAGTCGCCGGCTGGGTTTGGCGGACACGGATGATCCGGAGAAGATCGAGATGGCGTTGCAACGGATTCTGCCGAAGGCTGCGTGGACGCGAGGGTCGCACCAACTGCTGCTGCATGGGCGGCATGTGTGTTGGGCGCGTACGCCGCAATGTCATGTCTGTCGGCTGTATGCGCTGTGCTCATGGGAAGGGAAGCGTCCCGCATGATCCGTAGCATGACCGGGTATGGCCGGGCTGAAGGCCGTCATCAGGGGACGTCCATCACGGTTGAAGTCCGGTCGGTGAACCACCGCCATAGTGAGGTGGTGGCGAAAGTGCCTCGCCTATTACAGGCCCAGGAGGATCGGATTCGCACCCTCGTCCAGTCCCGCGTGGCTCGCGGGCGAGTGGACGTGGCGGTGAGCTTCAGCGGCGAGCGGGATTCCGGTCGGGGGCTGGTTCTTGACCGGGCGTTGGCGCATCAGTACCTGGCGCTGCTGGAGGAATTGAAGCAGGAGCTTGGATTGAAGGGCAAGCCGGACGTGGCCTTACTGGCCGGTTTTCGGGATATCATTAAACCGACTGAGGCGGTGGGTGATGATCCGGGCGCGGTGCGCACAGTGGACAAAGTGTTGGTGCAGGCACTGAAGGCCCTGGACCGTATGCGTCGGGCCGAAGGCCGCACCCTAGAGCGAGACCTGCTGGCCCGGCTGCACGAGATTGTCGGGCGGCTGCGGGCGATTCATACCCGATTGCCGGCGATTGTCCAGGAGCGGCAGGCGCGGTTGCAGGAGCGGGTCAACCGGTTATTGGCCGGCGCGGGCGGAGGCCAGGACGGTGTGGACCGGAACCGGGTCGCGCAGGAAGTGGCGCTGCTGGCTGATCGGAGCGACGTGAGCGAGGAACTGACCAGACTGGACAGTCATGTGGACCAATTCAGGCATTTCCTTCGTAAACCTGAGCCGGTGGGACGTAGCCTGGATTTCCTCTGCCAGGAGATGAATCGGGAGGCCAACACCATCGGCTCTAAAGTCGGTGATACAACGGTGACGCAGGAGATCGTGTGGCTGAAGGCGGAATTCGAGAAGATCCGCGAGCAGGTGCAGAATGTCGAGTAAGGATATTTCGGCGCGTCGTGCCTGGGGGACGCTCTTTGTGGTGTCGGCACCATCTGGGGCCGGCAAAACGTCGTTGTGCTTGGCGATCGTCGCCAAGATGCCGGACGTGCGATACTCGGTGTCGTACACGACGCGCAGGCCCCGCCCGGGTGAGGTAGACTCCCGCCACTATCATTTTGTGGATCAGGCGACGTTCCGTGGCATGATTCAGGAGGACGCATTTCTCGAGTGGGCCGAGGTCTATGGGAATTTTTATGGGACCCCTCGGGTGTTTATCCACGAATGCCTCAAGCAGGGGGGCGATGTTGTGCTCGATATTGACGTGCAGGGCGCCCGGAAAATCCGGCACGAGGAGCCGGAGGCGGTCTCGATCTATATTCTGCCACCGTCACTGGCTGTGCTCCGTCGTCGCTTGGAGGACCGGAAAGGAGACGCCCCGGAGGAGATCGCCAGGAGACTGAGCCAAGCGCACGACGAACTCAAGTGTTATCATGAATTTCGACATGTCATCATCAACGATGATTTTCAGTCTTCCGTGCGTCAGTTTGAAGCGATTGTGCTGGCCGAACGCACGAAGACGGCTGTGTTGGAACTGTCCGGCATGGACAGAGCTGTACTGTACTGAGGGGCGAAGGGGGGAAAGACATGGACGCGTTATCGTTGTTGCCGGATTATCAGACGTTACCCGTGGAGGCGAGAAGTCGCTTGGTCATCATTACGGCCCAGAGAGCACGACAGTTGATGCAGGGCGCTCATCCTGCGATGGAGACCAAACACGCGAAGCCCACGACGATTGCGCTGGAAGAAGTGCTGAATGGGCATGTGCGCTTTCTCGTCGGGAAGGAGGCGCAAACGGCGATGAAGGACGCTCGCAAACGGCGCGAGCGTGAGCTTGAAAAACTGACCATGGCCAAGGTTGCGAGTGCGGGCGCGGACGTAGCCGAGGTCAAACAAGAGGGGCGCGTGAGTCCGGCGGACGCCCCGCTGGCGGAGGCGAGTGAAGACGACTGATCACCGGTCTCATGCGCTGCTCGGGCGTTTCCGTGAGAAGGCCATCGTGCTGGGTGTGACGGGGAGCGTGGCTGCGTACAAGGCCGTGTCCCTTGCCCGCCGTTTGATGGCCGAAGGCGCGGTGGTGCAGGTTGTCATGACGCAGAACGCGCAGCGGTTCGTCGGGCGGCTGACGTTTGAGGCGCTCACGGGCAGGCCGACTGTGAGCGATTTGTTTACCTCGTCAGGGGGGCCTCCTGCACAGACGGTCATGCCGCATCTGGCGCTGGCGGACGGGGCCGATCTGCTCGTGATCGCGCCTGCGTCGGCGCATTGCATGGCGAAGCTGGCGCATGGGTTGGCCGATGACGCGCTGTCCACGCTGGCCTTGGTGGCGGAGTGCCCGGTGGTGGTGGCGCCGGCCATGGATGGCGGCATGTGGACCCATCCGGCGGTGCGCGACAACGTTGTGACGCTCAGGCGGCGCGGGGTCACGGTGTTGGATCCTGAGGTGGGGTTGCTGGCCTCCGGACGAACGGGCAAGGGGCGTCTCCCTGAAGAGAGCGTGATCCTGTCGGCGATGGCGGGCGCGCTGCATCCTGTCAAGGATTTCACCGGTCGGCGCGTACTCATTACAGCTGGGCCGACGCAGGAATCGCTCGATCCGATTCGGTTCATCTCAAACCGCTCATCGGGAAAGATGGGCTGGGCGCTGGCCGAGGCCGCACGTGATCGCGGCGCCGATGTGTCACTGATTGCGGGGCCGACCGCGCTCGCGCCGTTGCCCCATGTTACGATGGCGTCGGTGGTGACGTCTGAGGAGATGCAGAAGGAAGTCCATGCCAGATTTGCGGATGCCGATGTGCTGATTATGGCTGCTGCGGTCGCTGATTTTAGGCCCGCCAAGCAAGCCCAGGAAAAAATACCGAAGGGTCGTGGGACACGAGCGCTCATCCTCGAACCGACGCCGGATATTCTGATGGGTCTCCCGCTGCGTCGGACTGGCCAGATCGTCGTGGGGTTTGCGGCGGAAACCGGTGATCTGATCGAGCGCGCCCGGACCAAGCTGCGTCGGAAGGGATTGGACATGATCGTGGCCAACAACGTCACGGAGCCGGGGGCCGGGTTTGGTGTCGAGACGAATAGGGCGACGTTGCTCGATCGCAGGGGCCGCTGCAAGGCGCTGCCGCTGATGTCCAAGCTGGATCTGGCGCATCGGATATTGGACGCGGTCTTGGCGTCTCCGCCTGATCGCGCACAGAAGAAAGGGATATGCTAATGGCGGACGCAGGGTCGCGGGCGTTTACAACGGAAGCCAAGGAGCTGGCGGCGGCGGGGCAATTCGGTGAGGCGATCAAGGTCCTTCAGCAGGGGTTGAAACAGTTTCCTAAAATGGTGAGCGCACGGGTGTTGATGGGGGAAGTCTATTGGATGTCCGGGAACGCTTCGCTGGCCAGGGCGGAGTTGGAGCAGGTGCTCAAGACCGCCCCTGACAATTTCGCGGCTCATCGGAAGCTGGCCCTGATCTATCGCGATATCGGCGATCGGCATGCGGCAGTCCAATCCTGCGAAGTCGTGCTCCAGGCGAATCCAAAAGATCGTGAGATGAACGACTTGTTGGAGGAACTGGGAGGCGGTGTCACGGTGACAGCGCCCCAACTGCCCTCGCAAGAAGTTGCTGCGGAAGAGACCGACAGCGAAACGCTGGCGGAACTCTACATCGTGCAGGGGCATCGCGCAAAGGGGCTGGCGGTCTATCGGCGATTGGTGGAGCAGAGGCCCGACAACATGACGCTACACGAGCGGATCATGGCGTTGGAAGTGGATGTGCTGGTTGAAGACACGACGCGGCAGGAGACGCCGATGCAGATCTTACGCAAGGCCCGCATCCGTCGTCTGGAGGGGTGGCTTTCTGTGATTAGGGAACGTCGCCTGTCGTGAACATTCTGGTCCTCCACGGTCCCAATCTCAATTTATTGGGGGTCCGTGAAACAGACGTGTATGGGACCGTCACGCTTGACACCATCAATGAGGCGTTGGCATCCTTGGCGCGCGAACTCGGCGTGGAGGTGGCGATGTGCCAGTCGAACGTCGAGGGTGAATTGGTGGACTGGATTCAGCAGGCGAAGGGTCGCTACGACGCACTCGTCATCAATCCAGGCGCCTACACACATACGAGCATCGCCTTGCGGGACGCGATTGCCGGGGTCGGTCTGCCGACCGTTGAAGTACACCTGTCGAATCTCTACCGCCGCGAGGAGTTTCGCCAGCATTCCTATATTGCCGGGGTTGCCGTGGGTCAGATTTCTGGTTTTGGCGGGGACAGTTATGCGCTGGGACTTCGGGCGGCGGTCGCGCATCTGCGGGCGCAGCCGTTTGTCGCACAGCCCAGTACACAGGCACCAGGAGAAGGAGTGAGGACCCAGTGATTTCCACATCAGACTTTCGGAACGGCTCGAAACTTGAGCTGGAGGGAGAACCTTTTACGATTGTCGAGTTTCAGCACGTCAAGCCGGGCAAGGGCGGGGCTTTTGTGCGGACGAAGTTGAAGAGCCTTCGATCGGGCCATGTTATTGAGCGAACGTATCGCTCGGGAGAAAAACTGCCGACGCCCGATTTGGACGAACGGGAGATGACCTTTCTCTACATGGAGGGGACGCAGTACACCTTTATGGATACCACCAGCTACGAGCAACTGACGTTTGAGCGGAATCAGTTGGGGGATGGCTGGGATTTGCTCAAGGAAGAAATGGTCGTGACGATCCTGCTCCATAAGGGTGCGCCGATTGGCATGGCGCTGCCAATTTTTGTGCAGTTGAAAATTGCCAAAACCGACCCGGGTGTGCGCGGGGATACGGCCTCTGGCGGATCGAAACCGGCCACGCTTGAAAGCGGGGCGACCGTCAAGGTCCCGCTCTATCTGGAGGAGGGCGTACTGGTCAAAGTGGACACCCGATCGCGCGAATACGTGGAGCGAGCCTGATGACACGACGTCCTCCCAAGCCAGCCAAGAAAACGGCCAAGCCGATGCCCACGCCTCGTCGGGACGTTCTGGTTGATCCGAAGGTCCTGCAGGAACTGATCGCGGTCTTTCAGGCAGGGGGCGTGGGTGAGCTTGAAATCGAACGGAACGGACTGCGTATCTGGCTGCGTCGGGAAGGCGCTGTGGTTGTGCAATCAGAATCGCAGGCTGTGCCTGCCGTTCAATCTGTGGGCCAGCCAGAGGCCGTTCCTGTTCCTCTCTCCACAGAGGGGATGGTGACCATGCGGTCGCCCATCGTGGGGACGTTTTACCGGTCGGCGTCTCCCTATTCCGAGTCCTATGTGGAAGAAGGTGCGTATGTGAAGAAAGGGCAGGTGCTTTGCATTGTCGAGGCGATGAAGCTGATGAATGAGATCGAGTCGGAGTTGGATGGGCGCGTCGTCACGATTCTGTTGGAGAATGCCAAGCCGGTTGAATACGGCGAGCCGCTCTTCCTCATCGAGCCGGGTTCGCAGCCGGAGGGCTGAGGGTGTTCAAAAAAATCCTCATCGCGAACCGTGGCGAGATCGCCGTCCGGGTCATCCGGGCCTGCCAGGAACTTGGTGTCCGCACGGTGGCGGTCCATTCGGAAGCGGACAAGGATGCCCCGCATGTCCGGCTCGCGGACGAACATCTGTGCATTGGGCCTGCCGATCCTACGCTGAGTTACCGCAACATTCCCAATATTCTGAGCGCCGCTGAGATTACCGCCTGTGATGCCGTACATCCGGGATACGGTTTTCTGGCTGAGAATGCCCACTTCGCTGAGGTCTGCGAGTCCATCGGGCTCAAATTCATCGGACCGTCCTCCGAGAATATCGCCACCATGGGGGACAAATCCAAGGCGCGCGACATGATGATGAAACATGGCTTGCCGGTGCTGCCTGGCAGCGAGGGCGAGATTGCAAACGAGCAGGAGGCCGGAGCGGTGGCCGCCAGGATTGGCTATCCGGTGATCATCAAGGCTTCCGCCGGCGGAGGCGGGCGCGGGATGCGCGTGGTCAATAAAGAGGACGAGTTGGCACATGCCTTTCAGTCGGCTCGGTCGGAAGCGTCTGCGACGTTCGGGCACCAGGGGGTGTATGTGGAGCGGTATTTTATCGAGCCGCGACACATCGAAGTCCAAATCCTGGCGGACGAAAAGGGCCGGACGATTTTCTTAGGCGAGCGCGACTGTTCCGTGCAGCGCCGCTACCAGAAGCTGATAGAGGAAACGCCGTCGCCGGCAGTGGACGATCGGCTGCGTCGTGAATTGGGACGAGCGGCGGTCGAGGCAGCGCAGGCGGTCCGTTACCGTAACGCGGGCACGGTCGAGTTCCTCTTGGACAAAGAGCGGCGCTTCTATTTCATGGAGATGAATACGAGGATTCAGGTCGAGCACCCGATTACGGAAGAAGTGACGGGCATTGATCTGGTCAAGGAGCAGATCAAGATTGCCGCCGGCCTGCCGTTGACCTGGAAACAGCAGGAGGTCAAGGTTACAGGCCATAGCCTGGAGTGCCGGATCAATGCCGAGTGCCCGGTCACGTTCACGCCCTCGCCGGGACGGATCACGCGCTGTCAGTGGCCGGGCGGTTTTGGTGTGCGGATTGATACGGCGATTGAATCAGGCGCCACCATTACGCCCCACTACGATTCCCTGATTGCCAAGTTGATCGTGCGTGGCCAGACCAGAGAGGAATCCCTGGCTCGCATGCGGCGGGCGTTGGGTGAGTGTGTGATCGAGGGGATTAAAACGACGATCCCGCTGCACCTCCGTGTGCTCGACGATCCGGACTTCCAGAAGGGTCGCTTCTCCACGGCGTTCCTTGAGCGGTTTATGAACCAGCCTGCTGCCAATTAATGGCGCGTCTCTCCGGCCTGTACGTTCTGCTTGATCCTGCCGTGTCGGGGGATCGCCCGTTACGAGACCTGGCACAGATGGCGCTTGATGGCGGTGTGCGGCTCTTTCAACTCAGGATGAAAACGGCGGAGGCCCGTGCGTGCTACGAAATGGCCACCATTTTGTGTCCGCTGGTGCAGCAGGGAGGGGGACTGTTCATCGTCAATGACCGGTGCGACGTCGCGCTGGCGGTGGGCGCCGATGGTGTCCATCTTGGACAGGAGGATTTGCCGCTGGCGGATGCACGGGCGATCCTGGGTTCCGGTCAACTGATCGGCATCTCCACCCACACTGTCGCCCAGGCGGTCGAGGCGGAAACAGGCGGGGCGGACTACATTGGGTACGGGCCAATCTTTCCCACAGCGACGAAGACGAATCCCGCCCCTGTCGTGGGTCTGGCGGGGCTTCGTGACGTGCGAGCCCTTGTCCGCCTGCCCATCGTGGCCATCGGCGGACTTACGCCGAAGAATGCGGGAGCCGTCCACACTGCCGGCGCCGACTGCCTCGCCGTTGTCTCCGCTGTCTTAGCCGCTGCCGATCCCAACGCGGCGATTGCGGAGCTCTTGCGGGCCATCCCATAGAACCCTCTCCCCACTGAGGGAGAGGGAAGGGTGAGGGGGATTCTCCAATGTAGGAGCGACCCGGCGTGGTCGCCCCTACACCAATTCGACGTAGGGGAGGAGTTTCCCCTCTCCTACGTTCCTCTCCGTTCGCCCTGAGCACGCCTGTCCTGAGCGTAGTCGAAGGGCCTTAAATTGACTCCCTCTTCCCACGCGCATATGATTGCAGTGGAGGTGCATATGGATACCACGTACATCAGTAGTGACCCCGAGATTATGAGTGGTGCATTGTGTTTCACGGGTACACGGGTCCCCGTGCAGAACCTGTTCGACTACTTCGAAGGGAGTTCTTCGCTTGAGGATTTCCTGCAAGACTTTCCATCCGTGCGTCGAGATGCAGCCATAGCCGTTCTCGAGGTCGCAAAGAGCAGGCTGTTCGCGGATGCGATTGCTTCTTGACGAATCTGTCCCGGCTCGTCTGCGGCGAGCTTTACCGACACATGCGGTCAGAACCGTGGTCGAAATGGGTTGGGGAGGAGTGAAGAATGGTGCTCTCCTGGCGCTCGCTGCCAAGGAATTCGACGCAATACTCACTGTTGACAAGAACCTTCCTTATCAGCAAAACGTCGCGAATCTCCCAGTTGCGGTCATCGTGCTTGAATCTTTTTCCAACGAACTCGCCGTGCTATTGCCGCTCGTTCCCAAGATCGAGCAAACGCTTGGAAATCTTCAGCCGCGTACTATTGTGCGCGTTGGGGTATAACAAATTGCTTCAGCCGACGCCGTATCGCGGCGCGGGGACTGTCCGCCTTCTTGTGCCGGTTCCGTTTGCCCTGAGCACGCCTGTCCTGAGCGTAGTCGAAGGGTCAAAGGGCCTTAAATTGACTCCCTCTTCCCGCGCGCATATGATTGCCGCAGTAAACTGTTGGAATTCAACTGAGTGTGTGGCCACTGATTCCTTGCAGGTTAGAGGTGATTCAACGGTGAGCAAGATCATTAAGGAGAGCGATAAAACTGTCATGCCAGACCTGACCCCACTGCGCATTTCTGGCCTCTTCGACCTAAGGTTTTTTTGCTCGCCTCACAACCTTTGTTCTTGATAGATTATAGGGATCCTTCCCTTAAGGCTATGCGACAAAATAACTGTATCAAGTCAGGGTTGACGATGTGGTCGAATGGTATAGTTCCAGTCGCCATGGAAATCATCACGGAGCAGGGTGATCATCGCCCACTCTTCGTCGGAGACTTTGCGGCCGACGGGATATCGCCGGCGATCCAGCCGACAGGAGACTTTCAGGCCTGTCGTCGTCGTCGTTTGAGAGATCAGGTGCACCACGGTGGCATAGTCGGCCAACGGCTCACCGCGCCAGTTCGAGCTGATGAACGAGAAGAGTCGATGTTCAACCTTGTTCCATTTGCTGGTACCCGGCGGAAAATGGCAGACCGCGATGGGAAGACGAAGTTCATCGGAGAGACGTTGCAGCTCCCATTTCCACAAACGCAGCCGCGAACCATTGCTTCCCCCCGCATCTGCCGTGATCAGCAACCGGTTCGCCTGGGGGTACGCGCGCCGTCCTTCCGCCCGCCACCATGCCCGGATAGAGGCCACGGCAAAGGTCGCGGTGTCATGGTCCGTTCCGACGTTGACGAACCCCCTGTTTCGCGCCAGTTCGTAAATGCCGTAGGGGTGCGCTCGCGGGACCGACGGGTCGGGAAAATCATGCCCGTTCACCTGGGGGGCCTCGCCCTGCCTGCGCCATTGCTTTCCGTGATTGGCATCGTTGCCTATTAGTTCCTTCTTCTTGGTGTCCACGGAAATGACCGGTTGAGCGGCGCGCATCTCCTGGGTCACGCAGGTGTTAATGTATTCAAACTGCGCATTGCGATCAGGATGCTGTTGGCCTTCGACCGTCTTGCGATGGCCCTGGAGACTGTAGCCCATCCCATGTAGCAGCGCCCCCACCAGTCGGCTGCTTGCGGAATACCCGAGCGTGGTCAATTCCCGAGACAGCCGTCGTGTGCTCTTGCAGGTCCAGCGCAGCGGCGACGCTGGATCGCCACGCGTGAGCGGCTCGACCAGACCCTCCAGCTTTTCCGGAAGGTCGGGTTGATGCACGATGCCGGATTTGCGCCCCCCTCCGGGCCGGCGGGCTCGGCCTTGGGGCAGAATGGTGCCCGACTGGATCTCACGCAGGCCGACGAGAATCGCACGCCGCGAAATGCCTGTCGCGCGCGCCACTAAAGAAATGCCGCCGTAGCCATGCGCCACAGCTTCCGTGGCGGCCCAAATGCGTCGCGTATGCTCGTCGAGACGCGACGCAAGAGATTGGAACTTCTCCCGAAGTAGCGCTGCGACACCCATACAACAATCATAATGGATCCCGGACTAAATTGCTATACTTATTTTGTCGCAGCTACTAACGGCGCCTCAATCTGACTTCTCAAATATTTCGCCTTTCATCTATAGCTTGCGGGTTATGGGTGGAAAGCGAGAGGCGTTGATCAAGCATTTAAGCTCGAACGGCATCGACGTTGGGATACATTTCGTGCCTGTTCACAAGCATACGGCATTCCGAAATGCCCGTTGCGGGAATCTATCGGTAGCGGAAAGGGTTGTCGACGAAGTATTGACCCTGCCTCTTCACTCCAACATGAAACCGGAATTCGCTGACCGCATAATGGAGGGCGTCACGAGTTTCTTTGCCTGATTTTCTTCCAGCTTACGGCATGAATTGGGAAACCAACTCCCGCTCAACATTACAAGGCCTTAATATCAAACCTTGTCCAGTCGGGAGTTCCAATACGCTTAATCCATTTTCCTTAATTATCGGATCCAAAGCGATTTTTTGCGCGCTATACCCCCACCAACCATAGTCATCAAGAATAACTACTCCTCCCCTTGATAATTTAGGCAGCACAGCTTTCAGAGCACCTGCCTCTGGATCAGGGTGGTTCATATCAAGATGAGCAAAGGCAATTTTGTCAGGAAATCCACCACTAAAAGATTGTGGCACAGACCCTTTGATTATTTTCACAAAATCGAATTCCGAAAACCGTTCCTGGACATCTTCAAACATTCTTGCATTATCGTGACCCGCAAGATGTGTATGCGCATCTCCTTCTTTCCATTCGAACAGATCACACAAGAAGTATTTTTTTGCGGTCTTGGCAAAGTCAACCTTTTGTATTACTTTCGAGGCGGTGTAGCCTGTATGGCACCCCAACTCCAAAAAATCGCCTTCAACCGAGCTCGCAATTTCAGCAAAGTACAATAAGATATACGTACGCAAAATAACGCTCTTTTCAATGAGATTGTCCTTGTCATCACTCAAAAGCCCGCTGAAAAATTCATCCCTTAAAAAACTTAAATTTTTGTTCCACGTTATCAGGTTGTCACTACAAAAGAAAGTTGCTCCCTTATCAAACAAACTCTCCTTGATAAGCTCAATTCCTTTGTGAAATTTGTCACTGTCAGCAACGTTAAAAACACCTCCTGCCATACTTACAGGTTGCAACATCATTCGCTCCTCCAATTGTTTATCTTCTGAAGACTATAGTGGACCCCATTGTCTAGACCACAATCGACGTGACATCGGGGTCAGGTCTTGCAATCACACATCACTGCTGATGATAACGGCAGATGCGCGGCCCTTCTTCCCCCTCACCCTAACCCTCTCCCTCGCTGGGGAGAGGGGACGAGTGAGACCCTTCGCTACGCTCAGGGTGACACACCCAAGTCTGATTTAGAAATTCGTTATCAGAGGTGGTGGCCGGCCTCTTTGGCGTGTTCCTGGACGTCAGCAGGGGTGTCCTTGGGACGTTTGGGGCGGTCGAAGATGAGCACCAGGATGATACCGACCAGCGCTATTCCTGTGAGGATCGAGAACATAATGGCAACCGGCGTCATAGTCATGTTCATGCTTTGATGTCCTTTTCGAGCAAGATTGCCAAGCTCAGAAACACGATCGTTGCGATTAGTCCCCAAACGAACTCGAAAATTGAAAGCCCTTTGGTTATTACAGGATTTAGCACGGCAATCCCAAAGGCCACTTTGCTGATGTCGTAACAGTATTTAACGAGGCTTTCCCGGTGTCTGTCAAGCTTCATATCTGATGAGACACCCGGACGGCAAAAAGGTTACATGGGGTAGAAAGTAAAAGCGGGTAGCGCCGGACGGGCGGCGCGGATGGCGCGTTAACGCTTGCGCTTGGGTTTGGACGCGGCTTTGGGCTTGCTGCCGGGGGCGGGCTTGGCTGCGGCCTTGGTTTCCAGCGCCTTCAGACGCTCTTCCATTTCGCGGAATTGCCGGCGGAGTTCGGGGAGTTTGGCGACGAGGGCCATGGACTTGAGCCATTCCAGGCGCGGTTGGGCGGGGGCGCCGGCGACGATGTCGTTTGCCGCCACGTCACGATTCAGTCCAGACCGCGCTGCGATCATGGCGAAGTCTCCGATCGTGATGTGATCGGCAATGCCGGCCTGCCCGCCGATGATGACGTGATGGCCTGTCGTGCTGCTCCCTGCGATCCCCACTTGTGACACCAGGATGTTGTGTTCGCCGATCTCCACGTTGTGGGCGACCTGCACCAGGTTATCCACTTTCGTGCCGTTCCGGATGATCGTCTTGCCGAATGTGGCGCGGTCTACCGTGACGTTGGCGCCGAGCTCGACGTCGTCCTCGATCACGACTGTCCCGATCTGTGGAATCTTATGGTGCCGCCCACCGTCCTGCACGTAGCCGAATCCATCGCTGCCAATGACCGTGCCGGCATGGATAATGACGCGGTTGCCGATGGTTACGCCTTCGCGGATCGTGACGTTGGGGTAGATCACGCAGTCTTCGCCGATGACCGTGCCTTCACCGATGAAGACGTGGGAGTAGAGCGTGGTGTGATGTCCGACAGACACCCGGTCGCACAGTGTCACAAACGGCCAGACGGACACGCCGTTGCCGATGGTGACGTCTGTGCCTCGGTGGAACGGAAGAACAAGGCCCATGGCTCGGCGCTTGGGGACAAAGAATGCCTCCACGATCTGCGCCATGGCCAGGGCTGGATGGGCGACAACGATCTGTGCGCAGGCGAGCGATTCGATCTGCTTGGACACCAGCAGAGCGGCGGCGCGGGTGGACAGCCCCTGTTTGGCAGCGGAGGGGTCTGTGAGAAAAGAGAGGTCGCCTGGGCCGGCTTCAGCGAGGCCGGATACGCCGGTCAGGGTCACATTGGGTGGACCGATCAACGTGCCATGGAGATAGTCCGCGAGTTGTTGCGTGGTCGTGTTCGTCACGGTAAGCGACATAGACGGTTCCATAAATCCGTACTCAGCATAGGCGGTTTAGGTGGGCACAATCAAGACGTGCATGGTACAATTCTCGCCATGATCCGGGTCAAAATTTGTGGAAACGTAACGCTGAAGGACACGATGGCGGCGGTGGACGCAGGGGCCGACGCGGTCGGGTTCGTCTTCTACGCGAAGAGTCCACGGGTTGTCAGCCCGAAAGCCGTGGCTGAAATCGTTGCACAGTTGCCACCCTTTGTGACACCGGTCGGCGTGTTTGTGAACGAGACACCTGACGTCGTTCGCCACATCATGTCGAGGTGCGGGCTGGCGTATGCGCAACTTCATGGTGAAGAATTGCCAGCATATTGTGCGGAGCTTGGCCTGCCGGTCTTGAAAGGGATACGGGTACGCAGCCGTGAAGACCTGGCGAGCGTGCCATCCTATGCTGTGGCAGCGGTTCTGCTGGATGCCTATGTCGAAGGCCGGTCTGGCGGCACGGGCGCGACGTTCGATTGGGCGCTGGCGGTTGAGGCCCAAGCCGCCTTGGCGGTTGAGGCTACACCATACCGTCCGATGATTCTTGCCGGCGGCCTGACTCCCGACAACGTGGGCGACGCGATCCGCTTGGTCCAGCCGTATGGCGTGGATGTCAGCAGCGGTGTCGAGTCGTCGCCTGGCGTGAAGGACCATGCGAAGGTGCGGGCCTTCGTGGCGCATGTGAAATCATGGGGCCTGTGAGCTATACTGCGGTGCGATGATACGATTGCCTGATACCCATGGCCGTTTCGGCCCGTTCGGGGGCCGTTACGTCCCTGAAACCTTGATGCCCGCCCTCGATGAACTGGCCCGCGCCTATACGAAGGCGCGTCGTGATCCACGGTTTGCGGCAGAGCTTGATTATTACTTACGTGAATATGTCGGGCGTCAGACTCCCTTGTATTACGCCGAGCGGCTGACCAAGAAACTCGGCGGCGCAAAAATTTATCTCAAACGCGAAGACCTCTGCCACACCGGCGCACACAAGATCAACAACGCCATCGGGCAGGCGCTCCTGGCTTGTCGCATGGGCAAGAAGCGTGTAATCGCCGAGACGGGCGCGGGCCAACATGGCGTGGCGGTGGCGACGGCGGCGGCCTTGTTCGGCCTTGAGTGCGATGTGTATATGGGCACGGAGGACATGGAGCGCCAGGCATTGAACGTCTTTCGGATGCGCTTGCTCGGCGCGACTGTGAAGCCGGTCCATGCGGGAAGCTGCACACTCAAAGATGCGATCAGCGAAGCCATGAGGGACTGGACGACCCACGTGCGGACAACCCATTACATCCTCGGTTCGGTGCTGGGGGCGCATCCCTATCCCATGATGGTGCGGGATTTTCAGGCCGTCATCGGACGCGAAGCGAGGAAGCAAATCATGAAGGTCGCGGGCCGGCTGCCGGACTATCTGGTGGCCTGTGTCGGCGGTGGGAGCAACGCGATTGGTCTCTTCACAGCATTTCTCAAAGATCAACAAGTCAACATGATCGGAGTCGAGGCGGGCGGGCTGGGCATTGAGAGTGGTCAACATGCGGCGCGTTTTGCCACGGGGTCAGTCGGTGTCTTGCACGGCACGATGACGTATCTGTTGCAGGACGACGACGGGCAAATCCAGCCCACCCATTCGGTATCAGCAGGCCTTGATTATGCCGCAGTCGGGCCGGAACATGCCTATTATAAGGAGCAGGCGCGGATTGCCTATACGTCCGTTACGGATGAAGACGCGAGGGCGGCGTTTGATCTGCTGGCCAGGACGGAGGGCATCATGCCAGCGCTGGAGTCCGCCCACGCCATCGCGCATGTGACGACACTTGCCCCCACGCTGACGCGCCGCCGGATCATCATCGTCAATCTGTCTGGCCGGGGAGATAAGGACGTGCAGCAGGTGGCGCGGATGAAAGGCGTGAGCCTGTGAGTCGTCTCCAGCCGATCTTTCAACAAGTCTCCGCGCGCCACGAAAAGGCCCTGATTGCCTATATCATGGCGGGCGATCCGACGCTGGAGGAGACGGGAGCCTATGTGCAGCACTTGGCTGAGGCGGGGGCCGATATCATCGAACTGGGCGTGCCGTTCTCGGACCCGATTGCCGACGGCCCGGTGATTCAGCAGGCAGCAGAGCGGGCGCTGCGGTCTGGGACCACGCTGAAGAAAATCCTGGCGACTGTCCGGGCGATTCGGGCGGCGACACAGGTTCCCCTCGTGCTCATGGCCTACTACAACTCGATTTTCCGGTACGGAGAGGCGGCTTTCTGTCGTGATGCGGTGGCGGCCGGCGTGGATGGGGTGATTGTGCCGGACCTGCCGCCGGACGAGGCGGGGACGTTTCAGTCCTTTGCAGACGCGGCGGGGTTGGATGTGATTTTTCTGCTCGCGCCCACGAGCACTGCCCCACGGCAAGCCATGGTGGCACGACGCTCTCGCGGGTTTATCTATTACGTGTCGCTGACGGGCATTACAGGATCGCCACTCACTGACAGGGCCGACGTGGAGAAGAAGGTGCGCGAGATTCGGCGGCACACAAAGACCCCGGTGGCGGTGGGGTTCGGCATTGCCACGCCGGACGACGTGCGACAGGTGGCGCAGGTAGCCGATGGCGTGATCGTCGGCTCCGCGCTTGTCAAGTTACTCACCGACGGAGACCGCTACACCGCCGCCGCCCGCCTCGCGGCGTTCACGGTCTCCCTGAAAACGGCCACCCAAAGGCTGTAACGTTTTTCCTTGAGCCGAGACTGGTGGGGTATAACCAGGCTGTCGAAGGAGGTCCCATGCCCTCCACGTTGACGGAGAGTGTGATGTCGGAGTCACAGAACGTATCCGCCCAGCCTGCGTCATCGTCGGCCGGCAAGTTTGTCGTGATGGGGTTGTTTGCGCTGGCTGTTGCCGTGTTTGGGTATTTTGATCTTGCCCAGTATCTGTCACTGGATGCCCTGAAGGCCAACCGCGACAGCCTGCTGGCCTACACGGAGACCCACTACATCACGGCGGTCGCGTTGTTCATCCTGGTCTACTGTCTTCAGACGGCCTTTTCGCTGCCAGGCGCGGCAATCTTCACTCTGGCGGGGGGATTTCTGTTCGGCAGCCTTGTCGGCACACTGTACGTGAATCTTGCGGCGACATCAGGGGCCACGCTGGCATTTCTGGCGTCGCGCTATCTGTTGCGGGAGTGGGTCGAGCGGAAATTCGGCGATCGGCTGGCTCCCATCCAGGAGGGATTTGCCGCGAACGCCTTCAGCTATCTGTTGACGCTGCGGATGGTGCCGCTCTTTCCGTTCTTTCTGGTGAATCTCTTGTCGGGCGTGACCCGCATCCGCGTGGGGCACTATGTTCTGGCCACGTCCCTTGGCATCATGCCTGGAAGCTTTGTCTTTGCGAACGCCGGACAGCATCTCGGCACGATCAATTCGCTGGGTGACATTGTCTCGCCGTCAGTGTTGGGGGCCTTTGCGCTGCTGGGGCTGTTGGCGCTCATGCCCATCCTCTACCACAAATTTTCCGACAAGAAGGTCTAAGGCCATCACGATGTCTGCGCGAACGCCCATGTCGGAACCCGTCATCGTCCTCCCCAGCGACGAGCACAATCAGAAGCTCGTTGCCAACGTCCATCCCTCAAACTGGGTCAATCCCGATCCGACCGGCCCCTACAATATCGTCGTGGTCGGCGCGGGCACGGCGGGGCTGGTCACGGCGGTGATCGCGGCGGCGGTCGGCGCCAAGGTGGCCTTGATCGAAAAGCATCTGATGGGAGGCGATTGTCTCAACGTGGGCTGTGTGCCATCGAAGGCCCTGATTCGCGCTGCGCGAGCATGGGCGGACGTGCGCCATATGGACGAATTCGGCGTCCATATCCCGCCCGGCGTGCAGTACGATTTTGCGGCGGTGATGGCCCGGATGCGACAATTGCGGGCGCGTATCAGCCATGCGGACTCGGCCCATCGGTACAAGAGCCTGGGCGTGGACGTGTTTATCGGGGCGGGACGATTTACGGGATCGAATACCATTGCGGTCGGAGAGAAGACCCTCACGTTCAAGAAAGCCGCGATTTGCACGGGCGCACGAGCGACCGCGCCACCCATCCCTGGATTAGAGGAGGCGGGCTATTTCACGAACGAGACGATCTTTTCGCTGACCGACCTCCCGCGACGGCTGGCAGTCATTGGGGCGGGACCAATTGGGTGTGAAATGGCGCAAGCGTTTGCCCGCTTCGGCAGCCAGGTGTTCCTGATCGAAGCGATGCACGGTATCATGCCGAACGAGGATCGGGACGCAGCGGACATTGTCCATCAGGCGATGCTCCGCGACGGCGTGATAGTGCTCTGTTGCGGCAAGGATACGCAGGTCAGCAAGACGGAGAACGGCAAGCGGCTGACGGTCGCTTCGCACGGTCAGCCGTATGACATCACGGTTGATGACATCCTGGTCGGTGTGGGCCGCAGGCCGAATGTGGAGGGGCTGGGCCTGGAAACAGTCGGCGTTGAATACGACAAGACCGGCGTCACCGTGAATGATCGGCTCCAGACGACGAATCCGAATATCTACGCGGCCGGAGACATTTGCTCGCGGTATCAATTCACCCATGCTGCCGATGCGATGGCGCAGATCGAGATTCAAAATGCGCTGTTTCCGCACCCGTTTGGCTTAGCCTATGCCTCAGTGGAGTCGGTCATCATGCCCTGGTGTACCTTTACGTCGCCTGAAATTGCGCATGTGGGTCTGTACGAGGCGGACGCCAAGGCCAAGGGCATGGAGGTAGACACGTTCACATGTAAGCTGGACGAAGTAGACCGCGCCATTCTGGATGGCGAGGAAGAGGGCTTTGCGCGAGTCCATGTGAAGAAGGGCACCGATCACATTCTCGGCGCGACGATTGTGGCGGCCCACGCGGGCGATCTGATTAACGAATTCTCGGTATTGATGAAGGCGGGTCTGGGCCTGAAGACCATCACCGGCACGATCCATCCTTACCCAACCCAGGCCGAAGTGGTGAAAAAAGTCGCCAACGCCTGGCGCAAAACGACCTTCACCCCCCGCGCAAAAAACATCCTCACAAAATGGTTTACTTGGACCCGATAGGGTGTACTCGCACCTACTCCGCAAGCACTCGGTCTCGGTACGCCAGAAATGCGGCATGAATCCGGCGTGTGATGGGACCGGGCCGGCCGTCGCTGATCAGGTGTCCATCCACTCGCGTCACGGGCAACACTTCCTGTGTGGTATTGGTCAGAAAACATTCTTCGGCACGGAGCAGATCCTCGACGTGCAGTTGCGTTTCGTCCGCTGGAATTCCCATCTCTGACGCGACGTGAAGCACGACGCCGCGGGTGACGCCTTCGAGGATCCCACAGGCGGCTGATGGCGTTTGTAATCGCCCGTGATACACGGCGAACACGTTACTGACGGTTCCTTCGGCGATGTCACCACGATGGTTGAGCATCAGGGACTCATGGACGCCCGCCGCCGTTGCTTCCATCTTGGCCAGAATGTTGTTGAGAAAATTGAGCGATTTGATCTGCGGTGGAAGGGCTTCTGGTAGGTTGCGCCTGGTCTGGGCGATCATCACCGAGACTCCGTCGGCATAGAAGGATGCGGGAGAGGGCTGAAAGAGCTTGGCGATGATGACCAGGGTGGGCCTCTTGCAGAGCGCGGGGTCCAGCCCGATCTCGCCGGCGCCGCGCGAGACGGTGATGCGCAGATAGGCGTCGCGCAGCTGATTCCGTACAAGTGATTCACGCAGGAGGTCGGCGAGCCGCTCGATTTCAACTGGCAGGCGGAGCTGAAGACGCGCGGCCGACCGCTCCAGGCGGGTGAGGTGGTCGCTGAGTTTGAACACCCGTCCACGATAGGCGCGCAACGTCTCGAACACGCCATCGCCATAGAGGAAGCCATGGTCGAAGACCGACACCACAGCCTCCTCTCTCGGCACGAACCGGTCGTTCAGGTAAATCCACATGTTTCCATCCTACAAAACCCTCGCCCCTGGAGGGAGAGGGTTCGGGTGTTCCGTTCGTGGTGAGCCCGTCGAACCACGTTCATTTGTTAGCGTGTGACTCTAGACCGCCAGTAACCTGGGCGACGATACGCATGAGCCACTGCGATAACCCGTAGCAAGTCTGAGGTGGAGCTGTAGATTAGGAAGTACGGAAAACGAGTCAACATGAGCCTGCGTAGGTCTGTATCAATTGGAGAACCGAGCTCAGGGTACTCCAAGAGTCGGTCTATAGCGCGGCGCACCTCGCTCCCGAAGCGTTCGCCAAGGCCCGTGACATTGTGTTCGTAATAGGCTGCGGCCTCGATGAGTTCTTGCTCCGCCTCCGGGTGAAACTCATATATCATAGACCAAGACGCGACCGCAGATTCTCAAACACGCGCTCGCCTGGAACACCCTTCACCTTTCCTTCGATGAGTTCCCTGTATCGTCTCTGTGTCTCTTCACGCCAAGCATGTTCGACGTCGGGGTCAGCCGGAGCATCGAGTTCAGCTATGAGCGAGCGCAGCAGTTCCACTTTCTCCCCGGAACCTAACGACCGAATCTCTTCCTCGATCTTTTCAATTGCGCGGCCCATAACTATTTTCCTTCCGTTTCCTGCTGGCGCGTAGTTTACCAGATACCCCATGTGGACCGCAGCCTTTTTCCGCGCCTCTCACCGTCATTCCCGCGAAAGCGGGAATCCAGACAACCCCTCGCCCCTTGAGGGAGAGGGGTCGGGTGAGGGGAGCGGCACGGGGACTGGCTACTTTTCGACGTTGAAAAGTTGCCTGTCCCCCTTCTTGTGCCCCGAAGCCCGCTGTAAGCCAGTCCCACTTGATCGGAATGTTATGCATCGGCGTCAGCTTGCAACATGTCTTTCACTGCCTCAATGGTGTATGGGGGATGCCGCAAGTGAATGACGGCATGACAGTTGGCGCAAACAGGGCGTAGGTCTTTGACCGGGTCAATGACGTACTCCTCTCCGATCGATGCAAGCGGCTTCAAATGGTGCACATGGATGTAATCTTCAGCGGAAACACCGTACGTGGCGCCAAAGTTGAACCCGCATACCGAACAACTGGTTCCATACTGAATGATACATTTCCTCCGGGCTACGGGGTTGCGTTCGAATGCGCTGACCTGAACCGTAACACTAGCGCCCTCAACAAGCGGCTTTTCAATGCCCAATTCTTCCTGAAACGACCACGCACTGTGGCTTTCTATGCCAAGCTCGTTGAGTGCTTCAATGGCGGATGGTCTCAGGCGCAATTCGTGCTCAGAACCGGGCACCTTGGAAAATTCGACAAGCACCGAAAGGTTGGTTGACGGAGACACCTCCAGCTCAGTACAGAGTTTCCCTGCAAATTTTCCATAGAGGAGATTGATCGTTTGCCAGTTGGGAAAGCCAAGCGCGCGCGCGAGATGGCGCGCCGTGATAGTCTGATTTGGTGCAGCCAGATGCACGCGCAGCATATCCCACTCAGCCTCGGCAGGTTTCATTCGCCTCAAGGCGGCAACATAGTCTGTTTGAGTGAGGCACTCAATCCGTTGAATGGCAGCAGTCGTCATCATTGCTCACGAAATGCCCCACTATGGATTATCTGGCTCCGTGTAAGACCTCGGCGTTTCCCTTCTGCAGCATAAGCCCCCTCCGCTTCTCCCGGCATGGTAGCTGAGAAGTGATGATCTTTCCAGGCGCAGATCGCGACGCGCAAAAAAGTTGAAGATGAATCCCCTCACCCTGGCCCTCTCCCTCGATGGGGCGCGGGAGGTTTTTAACTTTCGCGTAGCGCCTTGAGGAGTGCTTCGGCCTTGAACAACGTTTCTTGGTATTCATGCGCGGGGTCGGAGTCCGCGACGATGCCGGCGCCGACGTGCAGCGACGCCTGTTCCTCCGCGATCACCAAGGTTCGGATGATGATGTTCAAGTCCAGATCGCCGCTTGGGCTGAGATAGCCGAGCGAGCCTGTATAGGGACCGCGGCGGACCGGCTCGAGTTCGGCGATGATCTCCATGCAGCGCACCTTGGGTACGCCGGTCACGGTGCCACCTGGAAAAACCGCGCCGATCAGGTCCAGCGCGTCGCGGCCAGGCGCGAGGCGTCCGCGAACGTTCGACACGATATGACTGACATGCGAATAGCGCTCAATGGCCATAAACTCATCCACGCAGACGCTGCCGTACTCGCACACACGGCCCAGGTCGTTCCGTTCGAGGTCCACCAGCATGAGGTGCTCCGCTCGCTCCTTGGGGTTGCGCAAGAGGTCTTCCACCAGCCGACGATCCTCCTCGGCGGATAGGCCGCGCGGCCTGGTGCCGGCGATGGGCCGCGTGTCTACGTCACGACCGGCGCGTCGCACGAGTCGCTCTGGGGAGCCGCTCAACAGCGTGATGCCGGGCAGTTCCAGCAAGGCGGCGAAGGGCGAGGGATTGATCTCGCGCATCCGGTGGTAAATGGCGCGGGGCGCGCGTCCGCCCAACTCGACCGTAAAGCGATGAGACAGATTCGCTTGATAGATGTCGCCGTCCGCGATGTACGCCAAGCAGCGCCGGACCGTGGCGGCATAGTCCGTTTCGGACAGGCCGGGCGTAATATCCATACATGGATGAATCGGCGGGTTCCTGTTCGGGAGGATCGTCGGCTGGCCGGCCAGCCTGGCTTCGAGTTCCAGGAGGCGCGCCGCGCCTTCGTCATATAAGCGCCTGCGCGGTTCTTTGAGGAACCGTTCGCCGAAGGGGCAAAAGATCAGCCAGAGTTCCTGTTGCGCGTGATCCACAACCGCCGCCAGATCATAGAAGGCCAGCACGGCGTCAGGAAGTGTGAGGTCAGCGGATGGGGGCGCGAGGCCATCGGCTGGCGCAGGAGGCAGGCGCTCAAACCACCGCGCGACGTCATAACCGAAGTATCCGATGGCACCGCCATAAAACGGTGGAAATCCGGCGGGACGTGGAACGGCCATGCGGCTGAGAAGGTCACGAATCGCGCTCATCGGGTCGCCGATGCCGGCCATCCAACGCTCCTCGCCCCGCGCTCTCCAGTCCCAGCAGGACCCGGCGCATCGGAACACGAGCGCGGGATCGCTGCCGATGATGGAGTAGCGCTGACCAGGCGCGAGTCCGTCAGGTCCTTGCCCGCTTTCCAGCAAGACTGGGCAGGGGGCCGTTCCGACTAGACGTTCGTACAGGTCCAACGGGGAGAGATTCGGCAGTGGGAGGATCGTCGCCAGAGGGACGGGAGGGGAGGCGGTCAAAAATGACTCTGTGGACGTTCGTTGCATCGTTACCACCGTTTCGCGTGCCTATTTGCGCATCTTAACGCAGCGGTTCGAGGCCCGGCAAGGCAGACGGATGTCTTGACTTCGTCCAGCACTTCTGTTTAGATAGCGCGTTTTTGGGGACGCTATGCCTGATCAGCGCGATGTGTTCCGAAAGGGCCTTTCGATGGCCATGCGGATCGGCGTTGAATTGGTCGCGGCGCTAGTTGTGGGCGGTGGGTTGGGCTACTGGGCCGATTCCTCTTTCAACTCCAGTCCGATCGGTCTTCTGATTGGTGTGTTCCTGGGCATGTCGGCGGGACTCTTGAACGTGTATCGAATGGCATCGCGGCTCTGAATCAATGAACAACAATCCCCTCCATCCATTTGAATTACACCCCTATGGGGCATTCCACTTGTTTGGTCTGGATATCTCCCTCAACAAGGCTGTTCTCATGATGGGAGTGATCATTATCCTCGCGGCCTGGCTTCTGATCGCGGCGGGGAACGGGCGGCGGCTGGTGCCGACGCGATTACAGAGCCTCGCGGAATTGCTGGTGGAGTTTATTCGGGGCATCATCCTGGATACAATGGGCGAGAAAGGGATGCGCTTCTTTCCCTTCATCGCCACCCTGTTTGTCTTCATCCTATTTTCCAATATGCTGGGGCTGATTCCCGGCGCGTACACCGTGACCAGCCAGATTGTCGTGACGGCCGTGTTTGCGTTGTTTGTGTATACGATGAGCCTGGTGGTGGGGTTCGTGACCCACGGCGTCAAGTTCCTGGGGATTTTGATTCCCCCAGGGACGCCAACGCTTCTGCTGCCGCTGATGATGCCGATTGAGCTGATCAGCCAGTTGGCCAGACCCGTATCGCTTGCGGTCCGGCTCTTTGCCAATATGACGGCGGGCCATACGATCCTGGCCGTCCTCTTTGGGATGGCCATTTCGTTGCCGCTACTCATTGGCTGGATGCCCTTTGTATTTACCATTGCGATGAACGGACTGGAAGTGGGCATTGCGTTTATTCAAGCGTATATTTTTACGATTTTAACCTGCGTGTATCTCGGCGACGCCATTAACTTGCATAGCCATGCCGAGGGCGCGCATTAGCGATGTCGTTGACTGAATTATGCGGATAGAAAGGAGCAACTGAATGGAGGTCGCATCGGCTGCGTTGATTGGAATGGGCTTGGCGGCTGCCGGATTTGCCGGCGCCGGCGTGGGTATCGGCTATATTTTCGGCAAGATGATCGAAGCGGTGGCGCGCCAGCCGGAGGCGGAAGCCCGGGTCGGCAAATACATGTGGATCGGGTTTGCTCTTGTGGAGGCGATCGCCCTCTATGGACTCGTGATCGCGTTCATCATCATGGGGAAAGGTTAACGCGGCGGCTATGCCACAGTTTGATACGCACTTTTTCTCGTCGCTGATCTTCTGGGAGATCGTCTCATTCGCGATCCTGCTGTTTGTCTTGGCGAAATATGCCTTCCCGCCGATCTTGCAGACGCTTGATGAGCGGGCACGCAAGATCCGCGAGCATATTGAATCGGCGGAGCAGCGGAGCGCGGAGGCCGAACGGCGGATGGCGGAGTATGAGGCCAAAATCAAGTCCGCTCAGAAGGACGCAGAGGAGATGATCGCGCAGGCGAAGGCCAGAGCTCAGCAGATGAAGGACGAGAACGAACGGCAGCTCTCGGCGGATGCGGATCGGATCAAAGCCGCTGCTACCCGTGAGATTGAGCAGGAGCGTCGCAAAGCGCTGAACGACGTGCGCTGCTATGCCGGTGACTTGGCGTTGCAGATTGCAGGGAAAGTCTTGGAACGGAGCCTGACGGACGCAGACCATCAACGCCTGGCAAACGAATCGCTTGCCGCCGTGGCACGAGACGTCACGCAATCCTAGTCTGCGCGGCCATGAGTATGGCCATGAATAGTGATGCTATGGGGTAGTTGCATTGTGTCTCGAAGTGTGGTAAGATTTATTCGTGAATTGCTGCTTTCGTCGTCGTAGGGCCGGGCGCGGAAGCGGGTAATCTATCTGGCCCTGAACCGATATTGGCTTGCTGGTAGGAATCTGAACGGAACGTCTGTCCTGAGCGCTGCTAGGTTTACTCATTTGCACCGTCCTCGATATCATTCCTTCGTGCTTCCCGACTCTCAAGACAATGTCATAATCGTAGGAGGTGTGCGATGAGTACTAAGTTGTATGTGGGCGGTCTGCCCTATTCCGTCACTGAGCAACAGCTCAGTGAGTTGTTTTCTCAGCAGGGGACCGTGTCCTCGGCCAAGGTGATTACGGATAAGTTCACCGGCCAGTCACGGGGCTTCGGGTTTGTGGAGATGTCCACTGGCGAAGAGGCAAAAAAGGCCATCAGTGCGCTCAACGGCACACAGATGGATGGACGCTCCCTCACCGTGAACGAAGCTAAGCCTCAGGAAAAACGGACCGGCGGCGGCGGATTTGGTGGTGGCGGCGGCG
>Ga0209824_10000028_pt1 | contig 130625 bp, 136 predicted proteins | sample VDWuncwatermetaG_FD_184124 | JGI IMG/M metagenome (GOLD analysis project Ga0209824, IMG submission 184124) | Wastewater microbial communities from Netherlands to study Microbial Dark Matter (Phase II) - VDW unchlorinated drinking water (SPAdes)... ... | reverse complement strand
TATCATCCTCAAGGTCCGCCACCAGGCGCTGATACTGCTCCTGGGGATCATTAAGCTCGGAATAGGCATTGCCCACTTCCAGGCCCCCGATAAAAAATTCAAAACGCTGGGCCACTGCCGGATTGTCTACCCTGGCCTTGGCCAGCGGTGAAAGAAACGTAAAGTAATCCAGCATAAATACCGGGTTGGCCGTTGCTTTCTCATCGAGTACTTCTTCGACTATCTTCATAATGGCTGAACGTGTCAGACGATCGATCTTGATACTGCCTGACCGCTCGGATTTAACCTTAGCTAACATTTGTTCAGCCGTATCCTCCGGATTGATGTCAAAATGCTCTTTGACCATTTTCGCAAAAGAACGTCTATCCCAAGGCGTTTTAAAATCAATCTCCTGGCCTTGATACTTAATTTTATAAGTACCGTACATTTTCTTCACCAAGGAACTGATAAGCTCCTCGGTCAACTGCATCATGTCCTCAAAATTGCCATAGGACTGATAGACCTCAAGCATGGTGAATTCCGGGTTATGCCGCGTCGAGATCCCTTCATTGCGAAAATTACGGTTGATCTCATAAACCTTCTCAAGGCCGCCGACTAATAAACGTTTCAAATAAAGCTCAGGCGCAATGCGCAAGTAAACATCCATATCCAGCGCGTTGTGTTTGGACTTAAACGGCTTGCCGCGCGCACCGCCGGCCATGGGCTGCAACATCGGAGTTTCCACTTCCAAAAAACCTCTACCGTCAAGAAATGAACGCACGTAAGAAACAATGTGACTGCGTTTGATAAACACATCACGCACTTCGGGATTGGCGATCAAATCCACATAACGCTGACGGTAACGGATGTCCACATCTTTTAAGCCATGCCATTTTTCCGGCAAGGTCCGCAAGGATTTGGAAAGCACCTGATATTTAGCGACCCGGATACTGTCCTGGCCGGTTTTAGTTTTGAATGTTTCGCCTTCAATGCCAATAATGTCGCCAAGATCTAAACACTTCAAATTCTCATAAGCTTCTACCCCGATATTATCCGCTTTGACAAAAAGCTGCATGCGCCCGGTCTGGTCCATTAAGTCCATAAAATGGACTTTGCCTTGGTCTCGGTTGGCCATGATGCGCCCGGCAGTCACCACATGGACGCCTTCTTTAAAATCTTTCAAAATATCCGCAACTGAATGTGAACGTATGAAACGCTGGGCATACGCATCCACACCCTTTGCTTTGAGGGCGTCCAGCTTCTTTATCCTAACACTTTTATTTTCATCAACTTCCATCATTTCTCACCTTCTTCTAAAAGAGCAGAAAATCGTAAAACTTAGTATTACTTATAAAAAATTATTATATAGAAATTAAGCGGGGAAGTCAATCAAATCGGGCTATAATCGGGCTATAACAGGCAAAAAACGCTCAAAGCCGAAATAATTTTTCAGCAGTTCAGGCAGGGGACTTCACTCCCATTTCTACTCCTCCCAAGCGATGTCTTCGGGGGATGTGACCGCGGCTGTTTGGGCTTCCGCCTGCTTGTCGTCGGGAGAAGCGACTGGCTGCGGCTCAGCGATATTGTTTTGCTTCTTGGGCAAAAAATGAACGGCATTCGCCGTAATCCGCACGCGGCTCTGGGTTTTGCCGTCCTTCTCCCAGCGATCCTGCCGCAGGCGTCCTTCCACAATAACACCGCTTCCTTTGAGCAAATATTTGGAACAATTTTCCGCGGCTATCCCCCACACTTCCACGTCAAAATAGGAAACTTCGGTCACTTTCTCGCCATTTTTAGTGTACACGCGATTATTGGCGATGGAGAGGCTACACACTGCTTTTCCTGAAGGGATGTATTTCATTTCCGGATCCCGCGTCAGATTGCCCATGATGTTTACGCTGTTTAAACTCATATGTAGTCCTTTCGTTAAAGAAACACTGCCCACTACTATTTTTCTGCCTTGGGGGAAATAGGCATTTTGATCTATTTAATACGACTTGGGGGAAGTCGTTAGAGTATTTTTACCACAAATGACAGGTTTTGTCATTCCCAAATCAAAAAAGGAATTATCAAATAGAAGCGGCGGGGATGGTACGGTCGGTGGGCTTCTTTACTAATTCTGCACGTTTACTTTATAAAGTCAAGCTGTAAAAAAATTGCCCTCAAATTCAAATCAAGACACATTTCCATTATCCGAATTTATAGTGCTTACGCACATTTTTTTTAACTTGCCATGTGCAACTTAACCCTTGGGGGAAGATCACTAAATCGCCTTTACCAAAAGACACGGTCTCATAAGGCGTCTTTACGGTAACCTCACCTTCTAAGAAGAAGCATACTTCCTTTTCGTCGTAATGCCAATCAAAGATCGAAGGCTCCTTGGTCCAAATCCCCCAACTAAAAACATTTAGTTCTTTGAGTTTGGCTTCAGTTGGTTTTTCAACGAGGACTTTCAACATTTCTCCCTCCTGCTTATCATAATCTCCGATGGATTTACTTTGAGTAACCATATTTTAGATAATCAATTTTAAAATTATGCATATCATTTTTCATAGGGCCATGAAATCCAAACGGTGTTTCTGCAAAAAAAGCGTCTACTAAATCTTTTTCGGAAACAATCCTACGGCCATCTTTTTGAGTAAAATCTACCGCTTTTTGAAACACCTTCTTTTGGGCTATATCCCGTAAGAAAATTGGTATTTTTGCAATCATCTGATCGAATTTCTTTTGAGTAGCTAAATCCCAAGTGATATTATTGTGTTTTTCGTTATCGCCCATAACAACTTCATTTTCTGAAACTGATATCAAGATGTGTTCCCGTTGCTAAAGCAATTTTCTCAAGAGTTCTCAGACTGCATTGCCAATAATCGCCGCTCTCTAACCTGGAAATAACCGTTTGAGAAGTTTTAATCTTTTCAGCTAGTTGTTTTTGGGTAAATCCAAACTTTTCCCTCAACCGGGCAATTTTATAGCCAATTTCGAGCTTCCGCCCTTCTTCCTCGTAGAATTTTTTGAATTCCTTGTCTTTAAGCTCTTCACTTATATATTCTTTAAATGTCGGCAACTTTTGGTGCATATTATCCTCTCCTTATTATAAACTTATCTTACCTTGCCTGTATTGATCTAAGAAATTATGCATGTTTCTCTCGGCCTGTTCAATTTCCCGCTCTGGTAATTCTTGAGTCTTCTTTTTAAACGCATGAAGCAATATAATACTTTTCTCAATGAAGAAAAAATAAAAGATGCGTATATTGCCATCGGTTGTACGAACTCTGAGCTCCCGGATTTTATCCCTAACCTGGTCCGCATATGGCCTTGGCAAATCCGGGCCATGCTGTTCCAACAAATCTATATACCGCCCAATCTTAGCGCGTGACTTTTTATTAAATTCTTTTATAAAACTTCTGACCGGGACATCCCCTCTTTCATCAATATAAAAATGGATACTGTACATTCCGACTCCTTTCAAGGATATATCAAATTTGCTATACTGTCAAGGGTAATATTCAGAAGCGGCGGGATGGTACGGGCAGTATGCTTCTTTTACTAATTCTGCACGTTTACTTTATAAAGTCAAGCTGTTCTTACAGGGACCGTCCCCTTCTCTCATGGATTGAGCCGGTACCAATAGCGGAATTTTTTCTTTTTAATTTTTATGCCCTTAAACCAGTAGTTATATAACTGAACAATGGAACCCTTGAATTCTTTTAAAGTAAGGTCGCCTTTCATTTCATTGATCCAGGCGCTGGTAATGACGATCTTCCTTGGATCGCCGGGGACCAAATGGTCGAATTCCAAAAACCACGGGCTTGTATAATCGAATACATCAAGCTCCTGTCCCGTGTAATAACAGTAATAGCCACGGCGTCTGCGGACATAATTCCAAAGATCCTGGCGGATCTTAGGCGAAAATTTCTCGTCCGACATCCGGTGGCTGAAATAAGAACAGATACGGCAATATTTGGCATTAATAGCGTGAACCGGCTTTCCGCACATGCAGCATTTTTTGACCAGCTTTTTTTGCATCATGACTCCTTTATTCTCGCCGTCTTGGGCCGACACCGATATATTTTTTCTGCTAAAACCTTAGTTCATGCTGGTACCGTTGGCTCCCAAAAATTGGTCACGCCAAAAGTTGGGTCGAATGCAGCGTTGTCAGATTTCTATACGCAGAAAAACATATCGGCATCGGCCACCTAAGGACATCAAAGCCCAAATTTATCCCTAACAATAATGCGTCCAAGCCAATGTTATGCTTCTATTCAGACGCTGCCCCTATTATTATGACCCTGCTATAAATTTGTCAACTATTCCATCACATACAGTCTTTGAATATGAAAGCCAGTTAAACAGCTCAAATAAATTCTTCGATATTTCAAATACTAAACCTTTTAAATCTGCAGAAATAATATCAATTGAACAAAATTTCATAAACTTATGTTCGTTTTCTTCACATTTATAATTCATAGAAAGATGTCGTCCCCTATCAGAAGCTTTTAGGATTCTTCCTTTTAAATCATAATGGTTAATATGAAAATGAATAGTTAATTTGGAATCAACGCCGAGCGCTTCGTATAAAGCCTTACAATGCAAAAGCGCCTCTGTAATTCTTCTAATCCTTGTATCAAAATCAAACACCCGCTCCGAAGTTGGATTACCCTCATAAGTAAGAATGCCCTCTTCCAAAGTCCTTCTAAAATAAAATTGACCACTTTTGTGTAATTCCCAATAGTCATACATTGGATCAAGCTTTGATTGAATACTCGTTTTAATTCCGAAATTCATAACTTTTGGTCTCCCATCATCACGATTTAAGGTGACACCGATTGGCCACCCAGATAAATGAATCTCTGATTTCTCTGCCGCTGATAATAATGATGAAATATCCCAATTTGGCTTGATAAGAGGACTAAGATTATGTGCGACTTCCCAATAAGCAAAATCACTATGCTCATCGTTGATATTATTTTGTAAAGCTTCTTTTTCTTGCATCATTTATCCAATCTTCTGATGAATCTCTAACGAATAAAGCATTTTCCGAAATGGTCTTACCTGTGGCCGTTTCTAACAACCCTCTAAACTCCGATAAAATCTCCGCCTGTCTATTGCGAACGCATCTATCTATAATTATTTTAAACTGAATTACATTGGCGATTTCCAAAGTTCGAGCGCTTTCATCCCGATAATATAAGCTTCCTTTTTTAAGAATTCCCTCAAATTTTAATCTTGTTGCTTTATCAGACGTAAAGTATGGATAAATCTTAAAAGGCTGAACATTAATGATTGGGAAAATATGCCCAGCAAAGTCGATTTTATGAACAGATAGCATTACGCTTTCATCATTAGAAATATGCGATTTGACATATTGCCCAAGCCTCGTTGTATCATAACTCGCTACTATCTCTGCGCTTAATTTAGGATCCATTTTAAAATCCCTATCATTAAACCCTATGACAACGTATCCACCATTACTATTAGCAAAACCAAGCATATGCTTTACAAGTTTAATAGAAAACTCAGTATCTTCCTCAAACTTTATCGCTGCTTTATATTCAGCTCTAGTTGATTCACCAGGTGATTGCAAAAGATATAGAAAATATTTTGGATTATATTCTTCCATAAAATCTTAAGATGACTCTCGTAAGATTAATCAAGGTGACCGCTATTTCTTGACCATTTTGCTGACGTCAGCAAAATGGTTATTAACTGATTTAAAAAACTTTACTGCTTTGGCATGAAAGTTCCTATCAAACACAACAAAATCAATATTCCCCCAACTATAAGAATCACTATTTCTTTTCCAGAGAATTTTTCATTTGGGACATTGTTTGGATTCAAAACAAAATTGTTATAATTTATTGCTTTTTGTACGATTAATAACGGAATAAAACCAAAGAAAGAAATCAACCACCAGTTTCCTGGCAGATGCCAGGATATACTTAACAGTACGTATAATAAATATAAGAGTCCTGGCGATGATTGTCTTTCATAACCATTCTTAATTGCAGACCCCAAAATCCTTCTAAATAAATCATATGAAAAAATTATTAAAAACCATGCCCTTAGCCCTGGGAAAACTTTAAAATTAGTTTGAAGTCTCACCGCTTTCCAATTCTTATATTGCCAATAAATTTGATATAAACTAAAAGTACATAAATAAAGCATTACCAACTTCATAATAGGAACCGCATAGAATTCTATTGATTCGACGGGATATTTTGTATAATTCGTTTCCACCTTTGGATCAACAACATTCTCATTGCCTATCGAAGGTTTTAAGTTATCCGCTTTTGTACTCATATTTTCTACGGAATTACCAACAGGGATTTCTTGTATTGTATTTTTAATTAACTTTTTCTTTTTAATTTTCTCAAAGTTTGCCTGACCTAAAGTTGTAAAAATTAATACCCCAAAAATGCCCCAAAATATCGTAGCTTGCATGAACTGTAAAAATCCCCATCCATCTTCATTGCTAAAATACCAAAACAATATAGTAAACGCCCAAAATATGGCAATAACCCATAAGCCTATTAATTGTCTTTTTTTCATTTAATGTCCTTTTCTACTTAACATAATCTCCGTTCAGTAATGTAAAAATATACTACCTGAAAAACGTAATATACCACTAAATAGAAAATTCGTCACTAAAATGTGGGCGTGGAGCAGAAAAATAAGGGATAAATTATTGTTTCGAAGCGACACTGTCGATTTTAGCCGACGCAGGCCGAGGGAACGAGGGTATTCCGAGCCGAAGGGCGAGGAATGACGAAGATGTTCAAGTTGTGAAATTCCAGAGAATTTCACAACGAGTTTCTGAGGAACCGAGTGACCGAGGAACGTCGGCGTTAAAAAATCGACCCGTGGAGCAGAGAAACAATAATTTGTCCCCTAGAATATATCGGTGTCGACCCAAGATGGCTACTAACGGGAATGACAGGGGTAAGGGCTAAGCTTGTTAATTTAATGCCATGCGATGCTGGGCTATAGCTAAATCTCTTTGGGTCTGAAGATTCATCCAGAACTCAGGACTTGTTTTTAAGAAACGAGCCAGCAAGATGGCTGTTTCAGGGGTCATGTCCCTCTTTCCATTAATAAGCGTATTAATGCGTTGAATCGGTACTTTGATCTTCCGGGCCAAATCAACTTGGGAAAGTTTCTTAGGAATAATAAATTCCTCAAGCAGAATTTCCCCAGGATGGACCGGTAAACGATATTTTGGAATCATATTATCCTCCTAAGTTAATGATAATCGATAATTTCAACTTCATAAGCATTGCCATCTCTAAACTCGAATACTAGACGATATTGATCATTGATACGGATACTATATTTGCCTTTCAAGCGCCCTTTAAGGATCTCCAGCCGATTGGCTGGTGGAGATTTCAAATCACTCAAAGAATGTGCCGCATTTAAGAGATCAAGCTTGCGTTCCGCCACTTTCCAGATGCTTTGAGGTATTTTTCTGGCCTGCTTGGATTCTAAGCCGTCATAAATATCCTTCGTAGCTTCTGAAAGAAACGTAATAATCATACCTAATGAAAGAATACCATATTAACGGTATACGTGCAAGTAGTATCTTAATTGGGGAATGACAGTGCGGAAAGGACGGAAATGACGAAATTATTCCGCGCCGGTTTTGCGCTGGAACATCTTTTTGAAGAAACCCTTGGACGTGACTTTGGGGGTTGATTTCACATCAGCCTTGGAATGTGTCGTTGGCGTCGCTGTCACGCTTGGCGTTGCCGCGGGTGCCGGCGTTGCAGGCTTGGTCTCTGCTTCAGAAACTTTTTTAACATTCCCTGCTTCCTTGACGGCTTTGACGCGCTTCTGACCGGTGATAATGGTGCGGCTTTTTTCAGTTAATTCCAAAAAAGCCAAAGCGGCATTGTCACCACCGCGCTGGATATAGGGAATAATGCGCGTATATCCGCCGGTGCGGGCCTTAAAGCGGGGCGCTGTTATTTTAAACAGTTGGGAAACAAGGGTGTGATCGCATAGGATCGCGAAAGCGCGGCGACGCGAGGCCAAGGTGTCTTTTTTGCCGAGGGTGATGAGTTTGTCAATCAGCTTCCTGGCTTCTTTGGCTTTGGCACGGGTGGTGCAAATACGCTCTTGCAAAAATACGGCCTTGGCCATATCGCGCAAAGTCGCTTTTCTTAAACTTTGATTACGGCTTAAACGGTTGCCGGATTTTCCGTGTCTCATATTACTTTGTCCTTAATTTCTTGGTATCGACTTTCATGCTCAAATTCAAACCCATGGCTTTAAGGATATCTTGAATTTCTGTTAACGATTTTTTACCGAAATTACGAAACTCCAGCAATTCCGGTTCCTGACGGCGGACCAAATCGCCGATGGTCTTGATATTGGCATCTTTGAGGCAATTGGAAGAACGCACTGATAATTCCAGCTCGGAGATCGGCAGGCGCAGCTTGGTGTACAAGGCCTCTTCTTCGGCGGAAACTTCTTCTTCAGCTTCTTCCTCTTCGGGCAATTGGCCGTAAGCAACGAAGACATCCAAATGGCGTTGTAAAATATTGGCCCCGTACAGTAAAGCTTCTTTAGGATTGATGGCGCCGTTGGTAAAAATTTCAACGAGCAAACGGTCATAATCCGTGCGTTGGCCGACACGGGTATTCTCGACGGTAAAATTAACTTTGATGATCGGGGTAAAAATAGAATCCACGACGATTGTCCCGACAGCGGAGCCTTCTTTTTTATTCTGGTCCGCCGGCACATAACCACGGCCGCGGGAAATTTCCAATTCCATGTTAAATGGAATGTCCTGGGTCAAGGACAACAGGTGATGCTCAGGATTCAAAATCTCAATAATCTCGTCGGAAATAATATCTTTGGCCTTGATCTCGCCTTTTTTATTGGCCTTGATATAAACCGTCTTGGGGGCCTTGGAATGGGAACGGACGACCAAAGCTTTGACATTAAGAACAATCTCCGTCACTGATTCCATAACACCGGAAAGGGTGGAGAATTCATGCGAAACGCCTTCAATACGGATAGAGCTGACAGCACTGCCTTCAATGGATGACAAAAGAATGCGGCGCAAAGAGTTGCCCAAGGTCACGCCATACCCGCGCTCAAAAGGCTCAGCCACGAATTTACCGTAGGTATTCGTATAGCTGTTTTCTTCGCAATCTAAACGTTTTGGCATTTGAAAATCGCGCCATTTGACACCCATGTGATTACCCTCCGTAGAATTAATATTATCTGGAATACAACTCAACGACGAGCTGTTCGTTGACCGTAAACGTCACATCTTCACGTGTTGGAACGCGCACGACCTTGACAACCAAATTCACGGCATCTACCTCCAACCAGCCCGGGACTTTGCGTTCTTTAGTGGTTTCTACATTCGCCTTGATAGTGGCCTTTGCTTTATCATCCGTTTTGATCTCGATGATATCATTGGGCTTAACCATAAAAGAGGCAATATTGACCCGGCGGCCATTGACCGACACGTGATTATGGCTGACGATCTGGCGGCCATCGGTACGTGACTTGGCAAACCCGCAATTAAAAAGAACACTGTCTAAACGGCGTTCCAGGAATTGCAAAAGGGTATGCCCGGTCACACCTTTGGTGGCGGTTGCTTTCAAAAAGTAATTACGGAACTGTGTTTCCAAAACGCCGTAAATACGCTTGATCTTTTGTTTTTCGCGCAATTGCACCCCGAAGTTTGACAACTTGGTTCTCTTATTTAAACCATGCTGGCCTGGAGCGTATTCACGACGGGACACCGCGCATTTATGCGTGTAGCAGCGGGCACCCTTTAAAAAAAGCTTCTCGCCTTCGCGGCGGCAGAGACGGCAATCTGGTCCTAAATCACGACCCATATTATTTAATATCCTTTCAATCTATTTTCTGGATTCCCGACAGAAACATTCGGGAGTGACACTCCCCGGGCTAAAGCCCGGGGCTTCTTGACGATTATTTCGATTCGCTACCTCCCCGGACTTAAGTCCGGGGTTTCCGGTGTTTTTAATGACATTGTTTTATACTCTGCGTTTCTTGCGTGAACGGCATCCGTTATGCGGGATCGGCGTCACGTCTTTAATAGAAGTCACATGTAAACCAGCCGCCACTAAAGCGCGGATCGCTGATTCACGGCCTGAGCCCGGCCCTTTGACAAATACATCAACGCTCATTAAACCTAATTCTTTGGCCCGGCGAGCCGCATCTGTCGCGGCTATCTGGGCGGCAAACGGGGTAGATTTCTTGGAACCATGGAAGCCCACTAAACCAGGGGACGCCCAGCTGATCGTATTGCCCTGCTTATCAGCAATGGTCACAATGGTATTGTTAAATGTCGCTTGAATCATCGCTATCCCTGAAGTGACCCCTTTAAGGTTCTTCTTTTTCGTTTTAAGGGTCTTCTTTCCGCCGAAGGCGGATCCGCCTTTGGTGGAGGCGGCGGCCTGGGATTGATCTTGCTTCTGTTCCTTCTGTTCCGGCGGTTTAGTGGCCATGATTATCCTTATTTTTTAACAGGAGCTGCTTCCTTCTTAGGAGCTGCTTCTTTCTTAATGATATGTCCCACGACGGGCTTTTTACCTTTGCGCGTGCGGGCATTAGTTTTGGTCCGCTGGCCCCTGACCGGCAATCCTTTACGATGGCGAATACCGCGGTAGGTGCCGATCTCCATATGACGACGCACATTCTCATTGATCTCGCGGCGCAAATCACCTTCGGTAACATAATTCTTCTGCACCAAACCCGTGATCCGTGAAATTTCTTCTTCCGTTAAATCCTTGGCGCGCTTGTCCCCGCTAATCTGCGCTTGCGACAAAATTTGACGGGTTCTCGTGGGGCCTATACCGTAAATATACGGAAGCGCTGCTTCAATCCGTTTTTCTTTGGGAAGATCAATACCTAAAATCCGCGGCATACTTCTTATCCTTGTCTTTGTTTGTGTTTAGGATTGGTACAAATGACCCGCACCACCCTGTTACGGCGGATGATTTTACAATTTGTGCAAATTCTTTTAACGGATGATTTGACTTTCATTTTAATCTAAAGGTAATCCGCCCACGGCTTAAATCGTAAGGCGATAATTCCAGTTTGACTTTATCCCCGGGCAAAATACGGATAAAATTCATCCTGATCTTTCCCGACACATGCGCCAATACTTTGTGATTATTCTCCAAAACCACGCGAAACATGGCATTCGGCAATGCTTCTGCGATTGTTCCTTCTACCTCTATTAAATCTTCTTTGGCCAATATTCCCTGCTTCTTTATTTGCGAAAGGTTTTTTTAGTTCGTTCGCTCTATACTTGTATTTTCATTTTAAAATTATTAAAGTGTCAAAATCTCAGGTCCATTAGCTGTGATGACAATGGTATGTTCAAAATGGGCCGACGGTTTGCCGTCTTCGGTCACCACGGTCCAGCCATCACTGAGGACCTTGGTGCGATGCGTGCCCATGTTAACCATAGGCTCAATGGCAAACACCATGCCTTCTTGAAGTACAGGACCTTGCCCGGGTCGTCCATAATTTGGAATTTCCGGTTCTTCATGCAATTGCCGGCCTATCCCATGCCCAACAAAATCCCGAACCACTGAAAAGCCATGCATTTCTACGAAACTCTGCACCGCAAAAGAAATATCAGAGAGCCTGTTTCCTGCCCTGGCCTGCTCTATACCGCGAAACAACGAAGCCTGGGCCACATCTAAAAGACGCCGAACTTCAGGCGAAATATTTCCAATCGGAACAGTAACGGCCGTATCGGAATAATACCCTTCGTAAATAATACCGATGTCTACGCTGACAATGTCCCCGTCTTTGATAACGCGCAAACCCGGAACACCATGCACGACACCTTCATTGACCGAAATACAAACACATCCCGGAAAACCGCGATAACCTTTAAAAGCCGCGATCACTTTATTTTGACGGATCAATTCTTCCGCTTTAAGATCAATGTCCTTCGTCGACATACCGCTTGTTAAAGAGCCTTGCAACGGGACAACAATGGAACTAAGAATTTTACCAGCTTTTCTTAAAATGTCAACTTCATTAGCGCTCTTGATCCGAATGCCTTGAGTAGTCTTCATTTAAGCATGGCGGCCAAAGCTTGGGCTAGATCGGCCGTTTCTAAATTACCATTCAGCTTTTTTAACTTACGCTGTTTGGCATAATAATCAATGATCGGCTGTGTGCTTTCCCGGTAGACTTGCATACGCGCCTTGATCGTTTCTTCATTGTCATCCGTACGCTGATAAACCTCACCGCCGCACACATCGCAAACGCTGTCCTTCTTCGGAGGCTTATTGGTCATATGAAACAAGGCCCCGCATTTGCGGCACACCCGGCGGCCAGTCAGGCGTTTTAAAATAATATTAAGATCTGCCTCCATGTTCAAGGCAAAATCCAAAGGCACACCTGCCGCAGCCAATAGCACGTCCAGGTCATGGGCTTGCTTGACCGTGCGCGGAAACCCGTCGAGCATATAGCCTTTTTTCAAATCCGGGTCATGCAGAATCCTCTGCTCAACCAATTTGGTCACCAGTTCATCTGAAACCAACACACCTTTGGTAATTAAGCTTTTGATCTCAGACCCAAGCGCGGTACCTTTTTTAATTTCCTCGCGCAGCATATCGCCTGTCGAAATATGCGCCAGGGAATACTTTTTTTTTAATAATCCAGCCAAAGAACCTTTGCCAGCCCCCGGAGGGCCCAACAAGACAACCCTCATACACGTCTTCCGCGTAAATGCCCGGATTTCATAAAACCTTCATAATGATGCATCTGCAAATGCGATTCAATCTGTTTCATGGTATCAAGCATGACGCCAACGGTAATCAGAACACCGGTACCGCCGAAAAAAGAAGCCACCAGATACGGCACTTTAAAAGAAGCCATGATGGAATCCGGCATAACAGCGATCACGCAAATAAACACAGAACCGACTAAGGTAATACGCGTCAAAACATAATCAAGATACTCCGCGGTTTCTTTGCCCGGACGTATGCCCGGCACAAACCCGCCGTGCTTCTTTAAATTTTCCCCCACATCCGCGGGATTAAAAACAATGGCCGTATAAAAATAACAAAAGAATATGATCAACGTCGCGTAAATCGCGTAATACGTCATATGCCCGCGCTGGATCCAAGAGGCAAATTGCTGCAATCCACTATGAGGCATAAATGAAGATATGGTCGCCGGAAACAAAATAATAGACTGCGCGAAAATGATGGCAATAATACCGGCTGTATCTACTTTCAAGGGGATAAACGTTCCCTGCCCGGCTGCGGGTGAAGTAGCCCCGGCCCGGCGCGCATATTGCACCGGAATGCGGCGCTGACCCTGGGAAATCAAGGTGACGCCAATAATGACCGCGATTAAAAAGAACACCATCAGGACAATGGCGATGGGCTGTAATTGGCCTGCCCCGCTTTTAGGGTCCAATAAAAGTATCAGATAATGATACGCTGTCGGTGCCCTGGATATAATACCGGCGGTAATAATAAGAGACATCCCATTACCCACTCCTCGTTCCTGGATACGCTCACCCAACCACATGAGGAAAATGGTACCCGCGGTCAAGGTCATCACCGTCGAAAAACGGAAACCCCAACCCGGATTGGACACAATTTGCATCCCGCCAAAGGTGCTTGGACTTTCAAGCCAAAGAGCGATAAAAAAAGACTGTATTACCGCCAGCCCCATCGTGCCGTAGCGGGTGTACTGGTTGATCTTCTTATAACCGGCCTGACCCTCTTTGGAAACCTTCTCCAAGGCAGGGATCACCGCCGTTAAAAGCTGCATAATAATTGAACTGGAAATATACGGCATGACCCCGAGCGACAGGACCGTCATCTTCCCAAGCGCCCCGCCGGAGAACATGTCCATGATGCCAACCACATTGCCGCCGCCGTTGGCGTTGCTCATTTTTTGAAAAAACTCATTTAAAGCCACCCCATTGATACCAGGGGTCGGGATAAAACAGCCTAAACGATAAACCGCGAGGATGCCCAACGTGAAAAGAATTTTCTGGCGTAATTCGGGGACTTTAAAACAGTTCGAAAATCCTTTTAAAAAATGGGAGAACATAGAGTGTTAGGACAAAATCTCCGGGCTGCCGCCGGCCTGGGTGATCTTGTCAGCAGCCGCCTTGGAAAAACGATGCGCCTGCACCGTCAATTTCTTAGCCACTTCCCCCACGCTTAGAATTTTTACCGGTTGCAGCAGGGACCTGATCAAATGATGGCTTTTTAAAAGCTCAGGAGTGATGGTTGTCCCGTCTTCAAAACGATTTAAACTTTCGCAATTGACCACTTGATACTTGACAGGCCATTTGCTGTTAAAACCAACCTTGGGTAAACGGCGCAGCAATGACATCTGGCCGCCTTCATAAGCTAACATGACACCGCGTCCGGAACGGCAATTTTGGCCGGTTTGACCGCGTCCGGAACGTTTACCGTGACCGGTGCCTTTCCCACGTCCGACGATCTTTTTACGTTTGCGCGACCCTTCAGGGCTTTGCAGTTGATGGACTTGCATTAGATTGGTCCTCTTTTTGTGCCCCCTCGCCATTAGGTTTCGACGACGAAGAAACAGGGAATATGGCAGGACGTACAGCCTTCAAACGGGACAATCCGTCAAAGGTAGCCTTGACCACATTGATGGGATTATTGGAACGGTGACACTTGGTTAAAATATTGGTAATTCCGGCGCCGTCACAAACTGCCCGCACAGCACCTGAAGCAATGACCCCGGTACCTTCGGAAGCCGGTTTAAGCAAAACAATGGCTGAACCGCATTGACCGATAATTTCATGAGTGATCGTCGTACCACGACGGGAAATAACAATCATTTGCTTTTTAGCGGCGGCTAACGCTTTCTTGATGGCGGTCGCCACTTCACCCGCTTTACCCAAACCATAACCAGCCTTGCCCTTGCCGTTGCCGACAACGACTAACGCTGAAAACGCCAGGCGTGTACCACCCTTGGTGGTTTTGGACACGCGATTGATGGAAACAACCTTTTCAATCAAACCGCTGTCTGTCAAAGACGAGGGTTTCTTGGAAAATGGTTTGCGCTCCCCGCCGCGCCTGCGGCCGCCGCCTTTACCGGCAGGAACTCCGGCAGTATGACCCACCGCAGGCACTTCAGCGGCAACTTCTTCATGCACGGCTACAGCTTCACCTTCCTGCTCGAGAATTTGCTCAGCCTGGGCCGCGGTTTTAACAGCTAATTCCTTTTCGTCGATTTTCTTAATTTCTTTCATTCAACTCCCCTGAACTCCATGATTAGAACTCCAATCCAGCTTTTCGCGCGGCTTCGGCAAACGCCTTAATCCGCCCGTGGTATAAATATCCGCCGCGATCAAACGCGACTTTTTTAATTCCCTTTTTAATGGCCTCCGTGGCCAAAACTTCTCCTAAAACGCTGGCAGCGCTGACATTGCCGCCAGATTTTGATTTTGACTTTACATCCTTGGCTAAAGTTGACTTGGCCGCCAAGACCTTGCCGGCTGAATCGTCAACAATTTGGGCCTGCAGATTGTTCAAAGACCGGTGCAGGCACAGGCGTGGACGCTGGGCTGTTCCGCTTAAATCCTTACGGATGCGTTGATGGCGGTAAATCCGTTGTTGTTCTTTAACGTTTAACATATGTCCCTTTTAATTGTGTCATTTCGTCACTTGTTTACCTTGTTTGCGCCTGACAATTTCCCCGGCATAGCGGATACCTTTGCCCTTGTAAGGCTCCGGCGGTTTAAACCCGCGGATTTTAGCAGCCACCAAACCAACCAACGCTTTATCTACACCTTCGACGGAAATTTCAGTAGGCTTAGCCGCGGTCACCTTGACGTCTTTAGGAAATTCATATTCCACCGGATGAGAAAATCCGATGTTTAATACTAATTTATTGCCCTGCACCGCGGCACGGAAACCAACGCCCTGAATCTCTAAATCCCGTTTATGACCATTACTTACACCGGCGCACATATTTTCAATCAATCGCTTGGTGGTGCCGTGATTGGATCTAGCCTGCTTGCTGTCCGCTATACGGTTGACAAACAGTTTACTATCTTTGTTCTCTAAAACCACACTCGACGGAATAGTCATGGACAATTTGCCCTTAGGACCTTCCACGTTGACTTGGGTCTTATCAAAAGAAATTTTAACGTTCTTAGGTAATTCCACCGGTGTTTTTGCAAGTCTTGACATATTTACCTCGCCTTAAGATCCTTCGGCCGTTGCCTCAGGATGACGTTAAACATTACGTTTAACGTCACCTACCAAATGTAACACAATACTTCCCCGCCGATTTTTAATTTACGCGCCTCACGATCAGAAATTAACCCCTTGGAGCTGGAAATCACCGCCGTGCCTAAACCGTTAAGCACTCTGGGAATACGGTTATTATCCGTATACACGCGCAGGCCCGGACGGGAAACACGCTTTAACCCCAAGATCAACGGTTTACTGTTTTCGTATTTTAAATAGACTTTAAGAATGCCTTGTGTCTTGTCTTTCAATAAACGGAAATCTTCAATGTAACCGTCATTCTTAAAAATAGCCATCATGCGCGCCAGTAATTTGGAGGCTGGAAACTCGACGGTTTCTTTGCGTGCGTTGGCGGCGTTGCGCAAAATGGTTAATGTATCAGCGATCGGATCAGAAACGGACATATTATTTATCCTTTACAAATCGTACGGGCGATTCATGAATCGCCCCTACTTTTTAAATTACCAACTGGCTTTTTTCACCCCTGGGATTTCACCTTTCCAAGATAGTTCTCTAAAACAGATACGGCATATACCGAAACGGCGCATATACCCGCGCGGACGACCGCACAATCCGCAACGATTATGCTGGCGTACCGGAAACTTGGGAATTTCCATAGATTTGTTGATCAATCCTTTTTTGGCCATACTATCCTTCCCACTATTGGGACTACAGTCCCTATTGTTTGCCAAAAGGCATGCCCAAAAGACGCAAGACCTCAAAATTTTGTTCTTTATTACCGCCCTCAAACACAAAAGATATATCCATACCCTGAATGCGATGATCGCGGGCACCAGGGTCGATCTCAGGAAAAATACCCTGGTCGGAAATACCCAGCGTATAATTGCCGCCGCGGTCAAAGGCCTTGCGGGAAGTTCCATTAAAGTCACGGATACGGGGCAGCGAGACATTCACCAAACGATCTAAAAATTCGTACATGCGCGCGCGGCGCAGCGTCACCTTGCAGCCAATGGGTAAATTCTCACGCAATTTAAAATTCGAAATCGCCTTCTTGGAGCGGCGGACGGATGGTTTCTGTCCGGTGATCGTCGCCAGATTCTCAGCGGCACGGTCTAAAAGCTTGACATCCCCGACAGCCTCACCCACCCCCATGTTAACGACAATTTTAGACAAATGCGGGACAGCCATGGGATTCTTGATGCTGAATTTTTCCTGCATTTGAGGAATAACTTCTTTACGATATTTTTCTAATAAACGGACAGCCACTTTTCGTTACCTCTATTTAAACCGTTTCTCCACTTGCCAATGCAATGCGCTCTTTAGAGCCGTCTTTTAAAACCTTCACTGTAAAACGGGTCGGCTTATTGGATTTTTTGTCCACCAGCATCAAATTCGCCAACGCCAGCGGCTTTTCCAACTCAACATACCCCCCCTGAGGATAGGTATCACTTTTCTTGACGGATTTTTTAACCACGTTGATATTTTCGATGACCGCTTTGTGGCTCTTCGGGATAACGCGAACGACCTTACCGGTTTTACCCTTGTCCTTACCCGCCATCACCATCACTGTATCATCTTTTCTAATACGTAACATAGTAGAGACCTTCCCCTTCAAACCACCTCGGGAGCTAAAGAAATTATTTTCATGTATTCCATATTGCGCAACTCGCGCGCCACGGGCCCGAAGACGCGTGTGCCTTTGGGATTACCCGCATCATCAATAATAACCACCGCATTGCTGTCAAAACGCACATAGGTGCCGTCCTGACGGCGGATGGATTTTTTAGTACGCACGATAATACCCTTGGCCATGCTGCCTTTTTTAACCACGGCGTCCGGAGTGCTTTCTTTGACATTGACTTTAACAATGTCGCCGACCTTTGCCCACATCTTGCCCTTGGCTTTTAAAACGCCGATCAAAGAGGCTTTACGCGCCCCGGTATTATCCGCCACATCTAAAATTGTCTTTAACTGTATCATACGACCTCTCTAATTCCCACGGCACGTCCCTAAGGTGCAGCCAAACAAAGCAATAGGGAATATTCCTTTACTACACCTTAGACCCGACAATTTCGCTGATAATCCAGCGCTTGTCTTTCGATAAAGGCCGCGTTTCCATGATACGCACCACATCACCGGTCTTGGCGGCATTTTTTTCATCATGCGCCTTGTATTTAACTATATTACGCACTTGCTTTTCATACTTAGCATGCTTGTGGACTTTTTGGACCTGGACCACACGGGTCTTGTCCATTTTGTCGCTGACGACCACCGCTGTCAAAAATCTGCGGCGATTAACTCTATTTTCCATGAACTTTTCTTTCGTTTAAAACCGTTAGAATACGGGCAATGTCTCTTCTTAAATTACGAAAACTAGCCGGCTTCTCCACACGGCCCATCTGGCGATGAGATTCCATATCAAACAGATCTTTTTTTAGCTGTTTTTCTTTGGTGATCAAATCATCTTCGGTTAAATTGCTTAATTCTTTAATTTTCATATATGACTCCTACTGCCTTTCAAAACCCCAGCCTCAAAACTAAAAGGTTGGGCCTATTTCTTTAATTTTCATTAAACACTCCCGCGAATAACAAATTTAGTTTTCACCGACAACTTAAAAGCAACTAAACGCAAAACCTGTTTGGCAAAATCTTCCGGAACACCGCCTAATTCAAATACGATTTTACCGCGCTTGACCACCGCTACCCAATGGTCCAAATCACCTTTACCTTTACCCATGCGGGTTTCCGCGGGCTTTTTAGTGATGGATTTGTGCGGGAATGCGTTGATCCACAACTTTCCGGAACCGCGTAATTTACGGGCCACCACGACACGGGAAGCTTCCAGTTGACGCGCCGGAATAAACCCGTTTTCAAGGGCCTTCAAACCGAATTCACCAAAGTGCATCTGGGCGCCGGTGGTTGCGACACCGCGGGATTTCCCTTTTTGTGTTTTACGGTATTTAACCCGTTTAGGCATTAATAGCATATATCAACCTTTTCTATTTCTTGCGTCAACCGACGAGGACGTAATGTCCGAGGAGTCCTGAGGCAACTGCCGAAGGAACTCCAATAAGTCTTAATATTACCTTAAGATTCTTCGCTCCGCTCAGAATGACGTTTAAGCAGCCGCTGCCGCCACCACTGGCGCGGCCGGTGCTGCCGGCGGTTGAATGACTGCTGCCGCCGCTGCCTTGGCTTCAATTTCTTCCTGGTCCTTGATCACATCACCCTTATAAATCCAAACCTTGATCCCAAGTAAACCATAGGTTGTCTTGGCTTCGGCAAAACCATAATCAATGTCCGCGCGCAAGGTCTGTAAAGGGACCTTGCCTTCATGATACTTCTCGGTACGGGCCATTTCAGCGCCGCCCAAACGGCCGGCGCAGCGGATCTTGATACCTTTAGCGCCGGCGGCGCGGGATTGTTCAATGGCACGCTTCATCGCCCGACGGAAAGCAACGCGTTTTTGCAGCTGAAAAGCCACGGCCTGGGCCACTAATTGAGCATCGAGATTGGGATTTTTAATCTCTTGAATATCGATGACAATTTTATCCATGTCCTTCTTGGTGATCTCTTTAAGCTCGGCACGCAGACGGTCGATGTCAGCGCCACGGCGGCCGATGATAACACCGGGGCGCGCGGTATGGATACGCACTTTAATCTGCTCGGCTAAACGCTCAATGACAATCATGGAAACAGCCGCCTGCTCAAATTTTTCACGGATATAAGCACGGATCTTAAAGTCCTGTTTAATATTATCGGAATACTCACGGCGTTGGGCAAACCAAAGGCTGCGCCAATTTTTGGTGTATCCAAGTCTTAAAGCTAAGGGATGAACTTTTTGACCCACAGGTAATTTTCTCCTTGTTGAGATCCTTCGCCAGTTGGCTCAGGATGACGTTCAACATTCCGTTGAACGTCATTTTGTTTTTATATCTAATTCCACGGTTAAATGCGTTGTCCGGCGTAAAATCGGGGTGGCCCTGCCAAATGAGGCCGCGCGAAAACGTTTCCAAGCACCGCCATGATTGGCGCTGATAGCTTTGATAAATAACTGCTCTTCGCTTAAACCTTTTTGCTTGGCATTGCTCACCGCGGAATCAAGCACTTTTTTCACAAAAGCGCTGGAGCCTTTGTTAATTTGGGCCAACATCGCCAAACTTTGTCGGACATCTTTGCCGCGAATAGCATCGATGACCTGACGCATTTTCATCGAAGACACTCTTAAATATTTCCCACGGGCGATAGCTATCATATATTTTCCCTAATTTCTCATTCTGTCTTGATTCAAGATCCCTCGCTATTAGGCTCGGGATGATTCCGACGTTACGTCGGAATCATTTTTTCTGCATCGCTTTCTTGGCTTTAACACCGCCATGCGCTTTAAAGGTACGGGTCGCGACAAAATCACCCAGTTTCATACCCACCATGTTTTCCGTCACAAACACCGGCATATGTTTACGGCCGTCATGCACGGCAAACGTATAACCAACGAAGTTAGGAATGATCGTGGAACGGCGAGACCAGGTTTTGATCGGCTGGCGCTGACCGCTGGCAACGACCTTATCAAACCTGCGCGTTAAGGATGCTTCAACGTACGCGCCTTTTTTAACGGAACGGCCCATTTTACTTTGTCCTTCTTCTGACAATCATATGATTGGAATATTTACGGCGGCTGCGGGTCTTATAACCCTTTGTCGGTTTACCCCACGGAGTGACCGGATGAGGGTTACCCTGAGGCGCTTTACCTTCACCGCCGCCGTGCGGGTGATCAACCGGATTCATCACCACACCGCGCGACTGCGGACGGCGGCCCAGCCAGCGGCTGCGTCCGGCTTTACCGATCGAAACAGTTTCATTTTCCACATTGCTTAACTGTCCAACGGTGGCACGACAATCAATAGACACCTTGCGCACTTCACTGGAAGGCAGGCGCAGGTGGGCGATATTGCCTTCCTTGGCGACCAACTGCGCGGATGTACCTGCGCTGCGCGCCAACTGGCCACCGTTGCCAGGCTTTAATTCGATATTATGAATGCCACACCCAAGCGGAATCTTACGCAACGGCAGGCAGTTTCCCGCCAACATATCCACGTCGGCATTATTGGTGCTGACAATCACATGACCGACCCGCAGATCAACAGGTGCCAAAATATAAGATTTGCTTTTATCGCTCTTGTACTGGATCAACGCGATGCGACAAGTGCGGTTAGGATCATATTCAATGCCCAAAACTTCGGCTGGATCATCGAGACGCGTACGCTTGAAATCAATGACGCGGTACATGCGCTTGTGCCCTGCCCCACGGTGACGCGAGGTGATACGGCCATAGGAATTACGGCCGCCGGAACTCTTTAAAGGCTTCAGTAAAGATTTTTCTGGTTTGCCACGGGTTATCTCGCTGAAGTCCGGCAACGCCGCATGACGAACACCGTTTGTATATGGTCTAAAACGTTTGATCCCCATCGTGATACTCTCCTCTACGCCTCGATTTTCTGCCCCTCTTTAAGAGAGACAATGGCTTTTTTCCAACCCGTCGTGTACCCTGCACGGGCGCGCACGCGCTTAAGCTTGCCCGGCACATTGACGGTATTAACAGAATCAACCTTGACCTTATAAATCTCCTCGACCGCGCGCTTGACACCGGCCTTGGTGGCCACCGTGGCTACACGAAAAAGGTATTTACGTTCTTTTTCCAAAGTACTGCCTTTTTCAGACCGTACCAAAGTTTTGACAATATCATAACAGGTGATCATTATTGGATTCTCTTTAATAAAGTTTTTAAAGCTTCCTTAGTTACCAGCACATTTTTATTGCTCATAATATCTAAAGCGTTGGCGTCAACCGCGCGCACCAGGGTCAAACGCGCGATATTGCGCGAAGCGAGCAGCGTTTTTTCATTGGTGCCATCGAGCACTGCCAAGGTGCGGCCTTCGACCTTTAAATTCTTAAGAATGGCCTCAAAATCTTTGGTCTTGCCCGTGGGCACTTCCAGATTATCGACACACAAAAGATTATTACCTAAAAACTTGGCATTCAAGCTTTCACGCAAAGCAGCCACACGCGTTTTTTTAGAAACAGTATACCCAAAATCACGCGGCTTAGGACCGAAGGCGATACCGCCTTTTTTCCATAACGGAGAACGGGTCGATCCCTGACGGGAACGGCCGGTACCCTTTTGGGCCCACGGTTTTTTACCGCCGCCGGAGACTTCCGAACGGGTCTTGGTGGAAACCGTCCCTTGACGTTGATTGGCATTGTACATGACCACGGCCTGATGAATAACAGCATCATGGACATGCACGCCAAATTGTTCTTTGGGTAACTCAACGCTTGCTGCTTTTTGTCCTTTGATATCAACCACATTTAATTCTGGCATAATTATTTTTTACCTGCTGGCACTGCTGCTGTCTTACCAGTAGCAGCCTTGCTCTGTTTCATGGGGTTGCGTCTGACCGCGTGCGTTGCTTTCTTTTCTTCCAATGAACGGAAGGCCCTCTTCTTCGATTTATTAATGACCACGACCCCATTCTTGTGGCCTGGAACAGCCCCTTTAACAAGAATCAAATTTTGATCAGCATCCACACGCATGACACGCAAGCTCTGCACGGTCACCGTATCCATACCCATATGACCTGGCATATGCTGTCCCTTATAAACGCGGGAAGGATCTGAGCTGGAACCAATGGAACCCACCCGGCGGTGATGCATGGAACCGTGCGCTGCCGGGCCACCACTCCAATTCCAACGGACCATCCCGCCTTGAAAACCTTTACCGATGGACATTCCGGTCACATCCACGAAATCCCCTGCTTTAAAAAGATCTGCTTTGAGCAAATCACCCACTTTATAATCTTTATTGTCAGCGGATTCAAATTCTTTAACATGCTTCAAAGGAGTCTGACCTATTTTCTTAAAAAAACCCAAAAGCGGCTTTTTCAAACGGGTTTCTTTGACCGGCTCATAGCCTAATATGACCTTTCCGCCGCAGGCGATTCCGCCTTTGGCGGACAAAGGCTTATCTTTCAAACCCAAAACCGTGCAAGGACCCGTTTCGACAACTGTCACAGGCGTGATATTGCCTTCTGTATCGAAAATCTGGGTCATACCTATTTTTTTACCCATAATACCGCGGATCATTTATGTCACCTTCCTTTAAATTTTATTATCCGTACGGGCGATTCATGAATCGCCCCTACTGTTTAATCTCAACGTCGACCCCGGCCGGCAAATTCAATTTGCGCAGGGCCTCCACTGTCTTGGAGGTAGGGTTGACTAAATCAATAAGACGCTTATGCGTCGCTAATTGAAATTGTTCACGGGATTTTTTATCGATAACCGGTGAACGCAGGACCGTATACAACTCTTTTTTAGTGGGTAACGGCACTGGTCCCAAAATCTGGGCCCCGGTACGGATGGCGGTATCCACAATTTCCTGAGTGCTTTGGTCAATTAACCGGTGATCAAACGCTTTTAGTTTTATGCGTATTTTTTGCATGATTAGCCTTATTTAATAATCTCCGAAATAACACCTGCACCGACGGTATGTCCGCCTTCACGGATGGCGAAACGTAATTCCTTCTCCATGGCGACCGGTGTGATAAGTTCAACTTCCAAAACAACGTTATCCCCCGGCATACACATCTCAACACCCGCCGGTAATTCGGCGGTCCCGGTCACGTCAGTGGTCCGGAAATAAAATTGCGGACGGTAACCCTTGAAAAACGGGGTGTGTCTACCGCCTTCTTCCTTGGTCAAAATGTAGACCGAGGCTTTAAATCTGGTATGCGGTTTGATGGAGCCGGGAGCGGCCAAAACCATGCCACGTTCCATAGTGTCTTTATCCGCGCCGCGCAAAAGCAACCCGACGTTATCGCCAGCTTGCCCTTCATCCAGTTCCTTGCGGAACATCTCAACACCGGTGACAACTGTCTTGGAAACAGCCGGGCGCAAACCGACGACTTCAACTTCTTCGCCGACATGGACACGACCGCGTTCAATACGGCCGGTGGCCACTGTACCACGACCGGAGATGGAAAAAACGTCTTCCACGGCCATCGAGAAGGGCTTGTCTAATTCACGCACGGGTTGGGGAATATAATCATCGACCGCTTTCATCAAATCAAGGATCGGCTTGGCTTTGCCTTCAAAATCCTTAGGATTATTTAAAGCATCCAAAGCGCTACCTTTGATGATGGGGGTATTCTCCCCGTCGAATTTATATTTGGTCAAAAGATCACGGACTTCCAACTCGACTAATTCCAATAATTCCTTGTCCTGCACTTGATCGCATTTGTTCATGAAAACGACGATGCGCGGAACGTTGACTTGACGGGCCAAAAGGATGTGCTCGCGGGTTTGCGGCATCGGGCCGTCAGTGGCGGAAACGACCAAGATAGCCCCGTCCATCTGGGCGGCACCGGTGATCATGTTCTTGATATAATCCGCGTGGCCCGGGCAGTCAATATGGGCATAATGGCGTTTTTCAGTTTCATATTCCAAATGCGAAATATTGATAGTCACACCGCGCTCCTTTTCTTCTGGAGCATTGTCGATGGTATCATAAGCGCGCGCCTGGGCTAAGCCTTTTTGGGCCAACACAGTGGTAATAGCCGCTGACAAGGTGGTCTTGCCATGGTCAACGTGACCGATGGTACCGATGTTCAAGTGCGGTTTATTACGTTGAAATTTTTCTTTTGCCATGACTCTACCCTCCGTTTAATTGAATCATCGGTTTTTTAGTTTTCCTTACCGATGATTCATCCCCGAATGCTTTAATCGGGGATCCAATTAAGAACTAATTCCTTTATGGATTCCCGCTTTCGCGGGAATGACAACCACATCAGCTGACTTTAGCAACGAAATCCTGACGGGAGCCGATTATTTTCTCGGCAATGCTGTTTGGAACCTGCGCGTAAAACGAAGGTTCCATAGAGAATGATGCGCGTCCCTGCGTGAGAGACCGCAGCGCATTCGCGTAGCCAAACATTTCAGCCAAGGGAACATCGACCAGGGCGGTCTTGAGTTTGCCCCGATTGCCGGTTTCCTTGATTTGCGCACGGCGCTGCATCAAATTGCCGGTCACATTGCCCCAATAATCTTCGGGCACTATAATTTCCAATTTCATGATCGGTTCCATAAATACGGAACCAGCCTTACGTAAAGCATCCTTTATAGCATACTTTGCCGCTAATTGGAAGGAAATTTCGTCCGAGTCCACATCATGATAAGAACCATCAACTAAGGTAACGATGAAATCGGTCACAGGATATCCGGCCAACACGCCGTTTTGAGCACCGATTTCAATACCTTCCTTACAGGGTTTGATAAATTCACGCGGGATAGCCCCGCCTTTGATCTTATCGACAAACACTAATCCTGTACCAGGCTCGCCCGGCTCTACATCAATGACCACGTGGCCGTACTTACCGCGGCCACCGGTTTGCGAAATATATTTACCGACAACATTATTAACTTTTTTAGTGATCGCTTCCTTGTAAGCAACTTCCGGACGGCCAACGTTGGCTTCCAGATTATTTTCACGCTTCATGCGGTCCACAATGATTTCCAAATGCAACTCACCCATCCCGGAGATAATCGTCTGGGACGTTTCTTGATCAAATTTAACGCGGAGTGACGGATCTTCGTCCAAAAATTTGCGCAAGACCATACCCATTTTATCCTGGTCCGCCTTGGTCTTGGGTTCAATGGCCAAAGAGACGACCGCATCCGGAGCCTTCAAGCCTTCCAAAACAACCGGGTTGTCTTGCGCACATAGCGTGTCCCCGGACTTGCTTTCTTTCAAACCGACAAAAGCCACAATTTCACCAGCGGAAGCGGAGGTAATAATTTCCTGTTTGTTAGAATGCATGATGACCATCTTGGCAATTTTTTCTTTCTTGCCATTGGATGAATTCAAATAAATCTGGCTGGGTAAGAATTTACCGGAATAAACGCGCGTAAAGAAAATTTTCCCCACATAAGGATCGGAAGCGATTTTAAAGACCAGGGCCATGGGAGATTCTTTCTCATCAGCCTTGCGCAGAATAATTTCTTCTTTATTATCGGGATTGTAACCTTTCATGGGGGGAATGTCTAACGGGGAGGGAAGATAATCAACAACGGCATCTAATAACATTTGTACGCCTCTGTTGCGAAGTGAGGTGCCGGTTAAAACCGGAATAAATTTGGAGGCGATGACCGCGCGCCGGATAGCTTGCATGAGCTGTTCTTTACTGGGGTCCTTGCCATGTAAGAACAACTCCGCCATTTCATCATCAACTTCAGCCACACGTTCAATCAAATCATGACGGTATTTAGCGGTTTTTTCTTTAAATTCTTCAGGTAGAGGTAGGCGCTGAAATTCGTTACCGTCTACGTCTTTATATTGAATATATTCTGCGTTAATAACATCTATCAAACCCTTGAAATTATCTTCTGCCCCGTCATTGTAAACAATACCAGCGGCATTGGCCCCAAAGCGCTCGCGCATCTCTTCTAAGACCCGGTCAAAATCCGCCCCCATACGGTCAATTTTATTGATAAAGGCAATGCGCGGGACATGATACTTGTCAGCTTGACGGTAAACGGTCTCGGTTTGCGGCTGAACGCCGGAACAAGCACATAAGACGATCACAGCGCCGTCCAAAACTTTCAGGGAACGCTCGACTTCGATGGTAAAATCCACGTGGCCAGGGGTGTCGATGATATTAATACGGTGATCACGCCAGAAAGACGTGGTCGCCGCCGCGGTAATGGTGATCCCGCGTTCCTGCTCTTGGGGCATCCAATCCATGGTGGTGTTGCCGTCATCGATATTGCCCATCTTATGAATGACACCAGTATAGTACAAAATGCGCTCAGTCGTCGTGGTTTTACCCGCGTCGATATGCGCGATGATACCGATATTGCGAAACATATGTAAAGGGACTGTGTTAGCGGATGCCATATTATTCTTTACCATCTTAAATGACTGAAGGCACGGTTGGCCTCGGCCATTTTATGGGTTTCATCACGCTTTTTAATGGCAGGACCCTCGGACTTATAAGCCGCCAAAAGCTCTTCGGCCAGCTTAATTTCCATGGGCTTGCCTTTTTTGTTGCGGGCATAATCGCGGATCCAGCGCATGGCCAAAGACGTGCCACGCGCGGGTGTGACATCCGTCGGTACCTGATAGGTCGCGCCACCGACACGGCGGCTTTTGACTTCCAGGCGGGGACGAACATTATCAACAGCTTTGTTTAAGGCTTTGACACAACTTTCATCCTGTGTCTTTTCCTTAAGGATATCCAAAGCGTTATAGATGATATTCTCAGCGACGGTCTTTTTGCCATCCACCATCAAAATGGAGATGAAACGCGAAACCAGATCGCTGTTATATTTAGGATCACCGATTACTTTTCTTTTTTCTGCCCTACGTCTTCTCATATTGAATTCCTGTTATTCCCTTCCCTCGAGTGTCCGGCATGAGGACGACCGACGTTACGTCGGAATCATTTTTTACCTCTTTTGGCCCCGTACTTGGAACGGGATTTTTTACGGTCTGCTACGCCCGAAGTATCCAAGGTGCCGCGCACAATGTGATAACGCACCCCCGGCAGGTCCTTAACACGCCCGCCGCGCACCAGCACAATGGAGTGTTCCTGCAGATTATGCCCTTCCCCCGGTATATAGGAAGTAACCTCAATTTTGTTCGAAAGACGCACACGCGCGATTTTGCGTAACGCCGAATTAGGTTTCTTAGGCGTCATGGTCTTGACCTGCAAACACACGCCGCGGCGTTGCGGGCATGATGTCAAAGCCGGAGACTTACTGCGCTTTATTTTCAGCTGTCTGCGGTGTCTGATTAACTGTGATATCGTCGGCATATTTTACCATTTCTACTTGATTGTATTCTTTCATTCCCGTGCCTGCCGGGATCAAATGCCCGACTATGACGTTTTCTTTAAGCCCGCGCAAGAGGTCGACTTTACCAGATGCCGCGGCCTCTGTCAAGACTCTTGTTGTTTCCTGGAAGCTCGCCGCGGAAATAAAACTCTCCGTCGTCAAAGAGACCTTTGTGATCCCCAGCAATAAAGGCGTGCCTTTAGCAGGCTTACCCTTTTTCTTGAGTGCGGCCTCATTGGCCTTTTTGAAGATCGCGCGGTCAACCTGATCGCCCACTAAAAACGCGGTGTCACCCGCGTCATCGATGCGTACTTTTTTCAACATTTGCGCGATGATAATTTCGATATGCTTATCATTGATACGCACACCCTGCAGACGATAGACTTCCTGGACTTCATTTAATAAATATTCCTGCAAAGCCTTGTCCCCGCAGACGCGTAAAATATCTTGCGGAACAACCGGCCCGTCGGTCAACTGCTGACCGGCAAAAACATGATCGCCTTTATAAACATTGGGATGCTTACCGTGAGGAATAGTATATTCCTTGGCCGTACCGGTGGCGCTCTTAACAACGATGGTACGCAGTCCCTTTTTATCTTCGCCGAATTCGCAAATACCATCGATCTCAGCAATGACCGCCGGATCTTTAGGACGGCGCGCTTCAAAAAGCTCGGCAACGCGAGGCAAACCGCCGGTGATGTCACGGGTCTTGGAAGCACCTCGCGGAATTTTAGCAATCAACGCGCCCGCCGCTATATTATCCTTATCATTGACGAGGATGTGGGCACCCGTTGGAATCGAATATATCCCTACGATTTCGCCCTTGCCATCACTGATGATAATCTGCGGATGGAATTCTTGTTTATGTTCGACCACGACTCGCTCAACGACCCCGGTGACAGGATTTTCTTCGCGCTGATAGGTTGTTCCTTCAATCAAATCTTCAAAGGAGACCTTACCTTGGGCCTCGGTGATGATGGGGATGGTATAAGGGTCCCATGCCGCCACCACCATACCTTTAGCTACATTTTGTCCGTCGGCAAAAGCCAATGCCGTACCTTGCGGCAAAAGATGACGCTCAAACTCACGGCCGTATTCGTTGTTGATACTGACAGAACCATTGCGGTTTAAGACAATGAATTCTTTACCACGGGCAACCACGCGCAGGGTATGGTATTTAAGGACACCATCCTGCTTAATCTTGATAAAGGACTGTTCAATGGTACGTGATGCCGTACCGCCGATGTGGAAAGTACGCATGGTCAGCTGTGTGCCGGGCTCGCCTATACTTTGGGCCGCGATGGTGCCGACCGCTTCGCCGATCTCAACGATGCGATGAGTGGCTAAATTACGGCCATAACATTTAACGCAAACGCCGATCCCGGCCTCGCAGGTCAACACGGAACGGATACGCACTTTTTCAACACCCAACTGCTCGATCAAATCAGCTTTCTCTTCGGTAATTTCTTCACCGGAAGCCACGACTTGGTTGTCGGTGACCACGTCCAAAATATTGTCCAAAGCCACACGGCCGACGATACGCTCTTTGAGAGACACCACCAACTCATCACCTTCAGTGATGGTCGCGACCGTAATACCGTTGACAGTACCGCAGTCTTGGATATTGACGACCATCTCCTGGGCCACGTCCACCAAACGGCGGGTCAAATATCCGGCGTCCGCGGTTTTAAGCGCTGTATCCGCCAAACCTTTACGAGCGCCATGGGTGGAGATGAAATATTCCAAAACCGTTAAGCCCTCACGGAAAGAAGCTGTAATAGGATTCTCAATAATCTCGCCTGATGGCTTTGCCATCAACCCGCGCATGCCTGAAAGCTGGCGGATCTGCAATTTGGAACCGCGAGCGCCGGAATCAGCCATGATGTAAACCGGATTAAACTGGTCCATTTTCTTAAAGACCAAGTCTGACAAAATTTCCGTCGTATGTGTCCAGATATCGATGACTTTATTGTACCGCTCACGGCCGGTAATAATACCTTTACGGTATTGATCATCCACCTTGGAGACTTCCTGCTTGGCATTGGCGATGATGCGGGGTTTATCCTCAGGGATCGTCAGATCCGACATGGCAATGGAAATACCTGCCTCGGTGGCTCTGATGAAACCTAAGGTTTTCACATCATCCAATAATTTTACGGTACGATGATGACCAAAGCGTTTATAGCAATCAGCGATCACAGAACCAACACGCTTTTTATCCAAGAGATCGTTCACAAAGCCATATCCGCGCGGCAAAACTTCATTAAAGAATACTCGCCCGACGGTGGTTTCAATAATTTTTGACGTGATACCCGAAGCTAATAGTTGTTTTTTAGATTTATCCTTACCTGAGGCCTGAATAACCATGGAAGGCTTCTCCTGGCCCCAGACATCTGTCAACAAACGTAATTTGACGCGCGCGTGCAATTGCACATAGCCGTCCGCGTACGCTACCTTGACTTCATCAATGGAGCCGAACAAATGACCTTCGCCAACAGCCCCCGGACGCTCCTTGGTCAGATAATAAAGACCAAGAACAATGTCCTGCGTTGGAGAAACAATGGGACGTCCGTCTGCCGGAGAAAACAAATTGTTGACGGACAATAATTGCAAACGGCATTCGATCTGAGCTTCCAGAGAAAGAGGAATATGAACAGCCATCTGGTCCCCGTCGAAGTCCGCGTTAAAAGCGGTACAAACCAGCGGGTGCAATTTAATGGCTTTACCTTCGATCAATACCGGCTGAAAAGCCTGAATGGACAAACGGTGCAGGGTGGGAGCGCGGTTTAACATTACCGGATGGTCCTGAATGACCTCATCCAAAATATCCCAGACCTCAATCTTGGCGCGCTCCACCATCCTTTTGGCGCCCTTGATCGTATGCACAAAACCTTTCTCACGTAATTTACGGATGATGAAAGGCTCGAATAATTCCAGCGCCATTTTCTTAGGCAGGCCGCACTGGTGTAATTTCAATTCGGGACCGACGACGATGACTGAACGGCCGGAATAATCAACGCGTTTACCTAAAAGATTCATACGGAAACGGCCTTGTTTGCCTTTAAGCATGTCCGACAAGGACTTCAAAGGACGGTTCCCGGAGCCTAACACCGGACGGCCATGACGGCCATTATCCAACAGCGCATCCACCGCTTCCTGCAACATGCGTTTTTCATTGCGGATGATGATTTCCGGCGCGTTGAGATCGATCAACTTTTTGAGACGATTGTTACGGTTGATGACCCGACGGTATAAATCATTAAGATCAGAGGTGGCAAAACGGCCCCCCTCGAGCGGGACCAACGGACGTAAATCCGGAGGGATCACCGGCAGGACATCCAAAACCATCCATTCGGGATTATTCCCCGAGGCCCTAAAATCCTCGGCGATCTTAAGGGTCTTGGCTAATTTCTTAAAATTAGTCCCGTTGGGATTAGCTTCCGAGAGGTCTTTGCGTAATTTCTTGCACAAAGCGGCCATATCCAATTCTTTGAGCATTTCACGCACGGCATCCGCGCCGATCCTGGCTTTAAACGCGCCACCATACTTGAGCACGGCTTCCTGGTATTCATCCTCGGAGAAAAATTGCTTTTTCTTTAAAGGGGTCGTACCCGGATCAATGACCACGTATTCTTCATAATAAATCAATTTTTCCAAATCACGCAAGCCCACCTGCATCAGGGCTGCCAGGCGGGACGGGACCGCTTTATAAAACCAGATATGCGTCACCGGACAGGCCAGGTCAATATGGCCCATGCGCTCACGGCGCACCGAGGAGCGGGTCACCAAAACACCGCAACGGTCGCAGGTGATGCCTTTGAATTTAATGCCTTTATATTTTCCGCAATTACATTCCCAGTCGCGCATGGGGCCAAAAATCTTCTCACAAAAAAGGCCGTCCTTTTCAGGCTTCAAGGTGCGATAGTTCAACGTTTCCGCTTTTTTGACGGGGCCTTTGGACCAGGACATGATCACTTCAGGTGAAGCAATGCGGATCGTAATGCGATCTTGTTTTGTTAAATCAGGTTTGCTCATTATTTTCACTCCATTTACTGGTAGCCATCTTCACCAATGTACTTAGGACAAAGCTGCCCAATGGCATAAGCTTCTAATAATTTTCGCTGCCTTGCACTTTTTACTATCAAATATTTATAAAAATATTTTCCTCGTAATTTATTGCCCTTTTTTTCGAGTGGACGATAATTCCAAACAAATGAAGATTGCCCCTGCAAATGATTACTTAATCTTTGATATAGCCCCCACTGCCCTCTCGGAGTACAGCCAACATGAACAGGGCGGTCAGAAGCATCAAAAATAATATATACTCCTTTTTGTATAGATGGCTTAAATTCACCTCTCTTAAGAGGGAATAATATTTGCCGGGCTTTAGATAATTTCTTAAATTTTGTTTTTATTCTTTGTGGTTCAACCATAATTACCTAAACCTTGAATAGGCTGACACCGATATATTGTTCTGGCGTATAAAAATTTGTACCGTTCGATTTCGACTCAAACTTTTCGCGTGACCAAATCCTTGAGAAACAACGTTACCAACGTGAACTACAAATTTTAGCCAGAACAATATATCGGTGTCAGCCGTCCATGCTTCATATTCTGGATTACCGCGCTATTTAGACTCCTCTTCCGGAGTACGGCCTTCTTTTTGTTCAGTTTCGCTTTGGGCTTTTTCCATGCGTATATCCAGGCAAAGCCCTTGCAATTCTTTAACCAAAACGTTGAAAGATTCAGGGATCCCGGGACTTAACGCCTGTTCCCCCTTGACGATCGCTTCATAAATGCGGCTGCGTCCGGTAACGTCGTCGGATTTGACCGTCAGCATCTCCTGCAAAGTGTAGGCGGCGCCATAAGCTTCCAGGGCCCAAACTTCCATTTCCCCGAAACGCTGTCCGCCGAAATGCGCTTTACCGCCTAAAGGCTGCTGAGTGACTAATGAATACGGCCCAATGGAACGGGCATGGATCTTCTCATCCACCAAGTGGTTAAGCTTAAGCATATAAATATAACCAACCGTGACCTTTTGTTCAAAAGGCAAGCCCGTATGCCCGTCCATAACAACGGCCTTGCCATCTTGAGGCAGCCCTGCTTCTTTGAGCAAAGCACGGATCTCCTGCTCGGTCGCGCCATTGAAAACCGGGGTCTCGCAATGAAAGCCCAATACTTTCGCGGCCCAGCCCAAATGGGTTTCCAAAAGCTGGCCCACGTTCATACGCGAAGGCACGCCTAAGGGATTGAGGACCACGTCCACGGAACGGCCGTCTTCTAAAAATGGCATATCCTCTTCCGGCATGATGCGTGAGACGATCCCCTTATTACCGTGGCGGCCGGCCATTTTATCACCGACTTGCAATTTGCGTTTGGTGGCCACATAAACAACCACGCGTTTGAGCACTCCGGCCGGGAGCTCATCACCGCGACGGATACGATCGGTTTCCTGAAGTTCTTCTTCCGTCAGTTCAGCGATTTTATCCATATAAAAGGACATGATGTCACGGCCTTCCGTACCTTCTTCAATATCATCCAGCGCCAGCTTACCGACGCGTTTTTTATCGATCCCCAAGGATTTAGCCACTTTCTCATCTTTTTCATGGATGATGAGATCAATTTCCTGTTTATAATATTCTTTGATCTTATTGATAGCCAAGGCTTCTTTAGTTTTGTCTTGTTTGGATTTGCGGCCGCGCTCATTGCGCTGAAATACTTCCACGTTGACCACAAAGCCCTCTATTCCGGGAGACAACGTTAAAGACGTATCGCGCACATCCGCGGCTTTTTCACCGAAGATCGCGCGCAGCAAACGTTCTTCGGGGGAGAGTTCTTTTTCGCTTTTGGGCGTGACTTTACCGACGAGAATGTCGGTCGCCTTGACTTCCGCGCCCACGCGCACAATACCCTCTTCGGTCAAATCCTTGAGAGCTTCTTCAGCGACGTTGGGGATGTCCCGGGTGATCTCTTCATTACCTAAGCGGGTTTCGCGGCATTCGCATTCAAAACGCTCGACGTGAATTGAGGTAAACACGTCTTCGCGCACGATGCGTTCATTGATCAGAATAGCGTCTTCGAAGTTATACCCGCGCCAGGGCATAAAAGCCACCAGGGTATTGCGGCCTAAGGCCAAACGGCCATTCTGGGTGCCGATACCATCCGCGATCGTTTGGCCCACTTCCACTTTCTGGCCTAACTTCACGAGCGGACGCTGATGCACGCAGGTATTGGCGTTTGAACGTTGAAAATTCTTTAAAGAGTAGACTGTCTTACCGACGACAATTTCACGGCCGTCAACCTTAGTGACCGTGCCGGTCTCGCGGGCCAGCACAACAACCCCGGAGTCCCGGGCCACTTTTTCTTCCATACCAGTACCGACCAAAGGGACTTCCGGTATCATCAAAGGCACCGACTGACGCTGCATGTTAGAACCCATCAAAGCACGGTTGGCGTCGTCGTGTTCCAAAAACGGGATCAAGGCCGCGGCCACCGAAACCAACTGCTTGGGAGATACATCCATGTATTCAATTTTATCCGGCTTGACTCTGGGAAAGTCCCCCTTGTAACGGCAGGACACTAAGCTTTCCGTGAATTTACCATCTGAATTCACCGGTGAATTAGCTTGGGCAATGTACTTATTCTGGTCCACATCCGCTGTCAGAAACTCACTTTTTCTTGAAACTTTTCCATGGGCAACTTTGCGGTAAGGTGTTTCGATGAAGCCTAATTCATTGACACGGGCACAGGTGGTCAGGGACGCGATCAAACCGATGTTTGGGCCTTCAGGCGTTTCAATGGGGCAGACGCGGCCATAATGCGTCGGATGCACGTCGCGCACTTCAAAACCGGCGCGCTCACGGCTTAACCCCCCAGGGCCCAAGGCTGACATACGGCGCTTGTGGGTCATCTCGGAAAGCGGGTTGACCTGATCCATAAATTGCGACAGCTGGCTGCGGGCAAAGAAATCCTGGATCTGATTAGAGAATAAACGGGAATTGATCAAATGATGCACAGTCAAATTCTCAAAAGAACTCATCACGACCAGACGTTCTTTGATGGAGCGTTCTAAGCGCGCCAAACCGATGCGCACCTGGTTCTGGACCAATTCACCGACGGATTTAATACGGCGATTACCCAAGTGATCAATATCATCGCATTCCCCGGTGCCTTCACGCAGGGCGATCAAATATTTAATCACCGAGACGACGGTCTCAATATCCAAAACACGGTTGTCCATCGACACCGTGGTATTTAACTTACGATTGACAATGTGACGGCCGACCTTAGAAAGATCGTAGCGCTTGGGATCAAAGAACAAACGGAAAAATAAAGTTTCAGCCACTTCCACGGTCGCGGGCTCTGTTGGTCGCATTTTTCTGTAGAAATCCAAAAGAGCATCTTCCTTGGTGGTGGTATGGTCCTTCTCAAGGGTATTTTTTAATTTATCAAAACGCTCCCCCAACATCTTTTGCATATCAGCGGTAGATGAAAGGCCCATGATGCGCAAAATTTGTGATGCCGGAAAATTACGGCGGCGGTCCACATAAGCAATCAACACATCATTCAAATCATATTTGATCTCAAACCAGGCCCCGCGGGACGGGATGACACGGCCGTAATAAATGCTTTTACCAGTCGGATGTGTTTCCTCTTCAAAAGAAACACCCGGCGGACGCTGGATTTGAGAGACAACCACACGCTCATCACCGTTGATAATAAAAGTACCGGTGTCGGTCATAAGAGGGAAATCACCAAAATACACTTCCTGCTCTTTGATATCCACCGGGGTGATCAGGCGTAACTTGACTTTCAAGGGGGCGGCATAGGTCATCCCCCGGCGCTGACACTCATAGCGGGAATATTTTTCTTTGCCGATATTATAACCGATGTATTCCAGGCGGATCTGCGCGTCATAGCTTTCCAGAGGGAAAACTTCGCGGAAGACCTCCTCTAAACCCTGGTCCTTGCGCTTATCCGCCGGCACATTCCTTTGCAGGAACTCTTCATAAGAAAGGGTTTGAATATCGAGCAGCTTGGGCAGCTCGAAGGTATCCTGGAACTTACTAAAATCTTTGACTTTTAGTTTTTCCATATAGTCCTTGGTTAGTGTATAGAAGAAATTTTATTGCGGGTCCTGTCTTGGTCTTGATGTTAAGGTGCTCCTAATTGAAATTCGTATGGCGAAGCCTTATAGGATAGTGGTTTACCTTAACTGGCCCTTTGATCAGTCACCGTCCGCCCCTTAACATCAAGCCCAATCCACCCGCCGCAATCTTAACTTTGTATTACTTCAACTCGACTTTCCCACCGGCAGCTTCGATCTTTTTCTTGAGTTCTTCGGCTTCGGCTTTGGGAACAGATTCCTTGATGGTCTTGGGTGCTGATTCGACCAAGGTTTTGGCCTCAGCTAACCCCAAGTTTGTTACCGCGCGCACTTCTTTGATAACACCGATCTTTTTGGCAGGATCAACTTCCTTCAAAATGACATCAAAGGATGTTTTTTCCTCGGCAGGTGCGGCAGCGGCGGTGGTACCTCCACCGGCAGCAACGGCCGCAGGGGCCGCGGCTGAAATACCAAGACGGCTTTCCATAGCTTTGACTAACTCGGCTAATTCCAGGACAGTCAAGCCAGTGACTTCCTTGTAAATCCCCTCAAGTTTGGGGGCTAATTCTTTAACGGCTGTGTCAGACATCTTCCTACCCTCCCTTTTCACTTTTTTGTTTTAAAATTGAAATCATATCACGAGTTTTGGCGTTTAACGCCCCGGCAAAACGGGTCAATGGAGCCACCATGGTGCCTAAAAGTTTTGCCAAGAGCACTTCACGCGACGGCAGATCGGAAAGCGTCTTGATTTGCTCTTGTGTCAAGAAAGCCCCATCAAGCATGCCGCCGCGAACGATGAAACCTTCACAGTCCTTGGCAAATTTAATAAGAATTTGAGAAACTTCAGACGCATCGGCATTACTTAAGATCAACGCCATCTGGCCTTCAATGCGAGCTGCCAAATCTTCAAACTTAGCTTCTTTAAGAGCGATGCGCGCCACTGATGTTTTAGAAACCAAAACTTCAGCCTTTTTGCGGTGCAAGTTTTTCCTCAATGTATTCATTTGAGCAGAAGAAATACCGCGATAAGAAACCACGAAAGTACTGGATTTCTTTGAAACGCCTTCCTTAACAGAAGTAGCCATCCGTTGACGATAAAGTGTTCCAACCTTCATCATAGCGCCACCTTTACGCCGGGCCCCATCGTTGTTGCCAGGGCCAGACTTTTAATTAAATTACCTTTAACCGCCGAGGGTTTAGCATGATTGACAGCTTCAATGACATACTGGGCATTTTCCACCAGCTTATTTTCCGCGAAAGAACGTTTGCCGATCCCTAAATGAATGCCGCCCTGCTTATCAGACTTAAACTCAACACGGCCGGCTTTGACTTCCTTAATAGCGCGTTCCACATCCGCCGTAACAGTACCGGCCTTGGGTGTAGGCATAAGACCGCGAGGACCGAGCACCTTCCCCAGCTTACTCAAGTCACGCATCATATCAGGGCTTGCCACCACCACGTCAAAATCCATGAATCCGCCGATAACTTTCTCAATAAGATCATTGTCGCCCACATAATCCGCCCCTGCGGCCTGGGCCTTGGCTACGGCATCGCCTTTGCAGAAGGCGGCAACCCGCACCTTTTTACCAATGCCGTGCGGAAGAACGACTGTACCGCGAACGCCCTGGTCTGAGGCTTTCAAATCCAGATTGAGATTAAAATGCAATTCAACGGTTTCATCAAATTTTACTTTAGGAGCTTTTGCCAAACGGTTAACCGCTTCCTGTAATGACACAGGACTTTCGATGGCACCAATGGCCTTATGTGCTTCTTTCATTCTTTTGCTGGGTCTGGACATAACCTTATCTTCCTTGTCATTCCCGCGAAAGCGGGAATCTAATTCTTGACTTCTATACCCATGGAACGGGCTGTACCGGCGATCGTGGCAATCGCCTCGTTCATGTCGATGGTATTTAAATCATCCATTTTCATTTTGGCGATTTCCTCGACCTGCTTGACCGTCAAAGAGCCGATAACTTCCTTGCCCGGGGTGCCGGAGGCTTTCGCTAATTTAGCGCTCTTTTTGATCAATGCCGAAGTCGGGGGTGTTTTGATGATAAAATCAAATGATTTATCCTTGTAAACCGTAATGACAACCGGCAAAGGCAGCGGATCACGGCCCTTGGTTTTATCATTAAAGGACTTGCAAAACATCATGATGTTAACGCCATGCTGACCTAAAGCCGGACCAACCGGAGGTGCGGGGTTTGCCTGGCCGGCAGGAACATATAATTTAATTTGTGCGATAGCTTCTTTGGCCATATTAAATTTTCTCCACCTGCCAATATTCGAGCTCCACGAGGGTGGAACGCCCGAAAATAGACACGCTGACCTTTAGTTTGCCGCGATCCGGATAAACTTCCATCACCGAACCGTTGAAATTCGCGAAAGGGCCCTGCCCGATGCGAATCGCCTCGCCGATCTCAAAGACAATCTTCGGGGAGGGTTTGGACTCAGTTTCCTGCGTACGCTTGAGAATATTGTCCACTTCAATATCAGTCAAGGGTTGAGGCTGTCTCCCCGGTCCGATAAAGCCGGTAATTCCCGGTGTCGTTTTGACCAAATACCAGCTTTCCTTGGTCATGTCCATTTTGATCAAAAGGTAACCAGGAAAAAATTTACGGGCGGTGATCCGCTTCTTTCCCCCGCGCACTTCGGAAACCTGCTCCGTGGGGACAACAACTTCTTCAACAAATTTCTTTAATTCAGTGGTGGCAATGCGGCTTTCGAGCCCTGCCCTTGCGCGCTCTTCAGCCCCTGTTTGCGTGTGAACAACATACCATTTCATAATTATTTGACAATTACCGCGACACCTTTAGAAAAAGCGAAGTCGATAACTCCCACAAATATGCCCAATAAAAAAGAACTTAAAATAACGATCAGCGTTGAATCCACCAGCTCGCGGCGGGTGGTCCAGGAGACTTTTTTCATCTCCGCTAAAACTTCACCGATAAATTTTTTAATCTTGTCAATCATGTTTTCCCTAAATCTCTTGCTAGGCGTTATCTTTTTTTTGGAAAACATTAAAACAGGCCTGGCAGGAGTCGAACCTGCAACGCACGGTTTTGGAGACCGTCGCTCTACCAATTGGAGCTACAGGCCTATGTCGTTACAGGTTTAAAGAACTCGTTTATTTCTTGGTCTCTTTGTGTGGTGTACGTTTTCGGCAAAAAGCACAAAATTTCTTTAATTCCAGGCGTTCTGGACTTTGTTTTTTATCTTTGGTGCTGTTGTAATTGATACGATTGCACTCAGTGCATTGAAAATGAATTGTCTCGCGCATATTTATTTCCGGTTCTTGCGCTCCTCCGTCTTCGGCGGACAAGCCCGCTTACTTTTACGGAGTAACAGAAGAGTTTGGTTTAGTTAAGAAGCCCCCGAGCGGGATTGAACCGCTGGCCTCGTCCTTACCAAGGACGTGCTCTACCAACTGAGCTACAGGGGCAGCTAGCTCGCCGCCTGCAGCAATTTGCCTATGAATCAGGCAAAATAATGAACCTGAAGTATATCCGTGAGACAAAATGTTGTCAAGGATTTTTATTGTCATTCCCGCGAAAGCGGGAATCCAGACACGCATGTTGGCTGACACCGATATGTTCCTTCTGCTAAAATTTGACCTTCACGCTGGTACCGTTATTGCCCAAAATAGAGGTCACGCGAAGGGTTAGCCGAAAGCAACGTTGTCAAATTTTTATACGCAGAACGAACATATCGGTATCAGCCGTTAATAGGTAACATCTACAAGCCGCAAAAACCGTCGTTTTCCAATTTTTAAAACACCTGGTTTCACCGTCCAATTTTCGTCGTGAATAGTATTGCCTTCGTGCGTCACTGCGCCTTCCTTGATCAGACGGCGGGCCTCATTCTTGGAAGCCACCATGTTCGTAAGTACTAAAATATCAACGAGTTTTTGCCCTGATACAATTTTAAATTCAGGGATATTTTCTGTTGGGATTTGATGTTGGCTAACCGTGTTTTCGAAATAAGCACGAGCTTTAGCGCCTTCACGTATGGGATGAAACATTTCCACAATAGTTTGAGCCAACTGTAATTTAGCTTCTTTAGGATGCATTTTTTTAACCGCGTCTAAATTAGCTTCCGTGAGGATTTCATAATAACGCAGCATCAGATCATCGCTGATGGACATAATTTTACCAAAAATCTCATTGGGTTTATCATTAATACCAATGGTATTGCCCAAAGACTTGCTCATTTTATTGACGCCATCCGTGCCTTCCAGTAAAGGCGTCATTATCACCACTTGGGGCTTTTGCCCATACGCTTCCTGCACTTGCCGGCCCATGAGTAAATTGAATTTCTGGTCAATACCTCCTAATTCCACATCAGCTTTCAAATGCACGGAATCATAGCCTTGCAAAAGCGGATAAATAAATTCCAGCAAACTGATCTCTTTGCCGGATTCGAAACGTTTTTTAAAATCAGCTCGGGCAAGCATTTGCGCCACCGATGAATGGGTGGTCAATTTCAACACGTCCTGCAATGTTCGTTCATTCAACCAACTACTATTCAAAACAATTTCAGTATTTTGATTAAATTGATCAAGAATTTTAAAGACCTGTGCTCGATAGGTCTCGGTATTTGCAACAATTTCAGCCATAGACATTTTCTTACGCAGTTCATTGCGTCCGGTTGGGTCACCGATTTGAGCTGTAAAATCTCCAATCAAAAAAACAACCTTATGCCCTAAATCCTGAAACTGCCTCATTTTGCTTAACAAAACAACATGACCTAAGTGAATATCCGGGGCTGTGGGGTCAAAACCGGCTTTGATGATCAGTGGGCGGTTTTCTCGGAGTTTCGCTTCCAAGTCAGCACGACTTATGATTTCCGTTGTGCCGCGAGAAAGCTTATTGAGGGCATCTTGAATGGACATTTATAATCTGGCACTGACGCCGATCTTCATGCCTTCGACATCAACTTTAATGATCTTCACTTGAAGCTTGTCCCCGGGCTTAAGGGCACTGGCCTGGGTTTTATCAATTTCTGAAGAATAAACCAATGCTTCAATATCATCTTCCAATTTCACAAAAACCCCGAAATTGGAATTCATGATCACAACCGAATCCACCACAGAGCCAACCGGGAATTTATCGGCAATGGTACTCCACGGATTGGCCTGTAATTGCTTAAGTCCCAAGGTGATCTTGCGGGCTTCAGCTTCCACGGCCAGGACCTGGACTTGCACTTCCTGCCCCTTTTGCACCACTTCCTGCGGATGATTGATCTTTTTGGTCCAGGACATGTCAGAGACATGGATCATGCCTTCTAAACCATTGTCTAATTCCACAAAAGCACCGTAATCGGTAAACCCGCGAACTATACCCTTGGTCTGTGCGCCAATGATAAATTTGGCTGCAGCAGAACTCCACGGATTTTCTTCCAGTTGTTTCATGCTCAAAGAAATACGCTTGGCATCCTTGTCCACGTTGATCACCTGGACTTCGATTGACTCTCCCAATTTAAACATCTCCTGAGGATTGACCATCTTCTTCTGCCAGGTGATTTCGGAAGAATGCAAAAGGCCTTCAATGCCTTTGTCAATCTCAACAAAAACACCGTAAGGCATGATATTAACGATCTTACCCTTGATGCGGGATCCCGGAGGGAATTTAGCCACCGACTCATCCCAGGGATTAGAGGTAATTTGTTTTAAACCTAAAGAAACTTTGGAATTATCCTTATCAAAATCCAGGATCAAAACCTCAAGCTTCTGTCCGACGGCAACGATCTCGGAGGGATGATTAATACGGCTCCAGCTCATATCAGTGATATGCAAGAGTCCATCCACTCCTCCTAAATCAATAAAGGCGCCGAAATCGGTAATGCCTTTGACGCTGCCACGGCGCTTCTGGCCTTTTTTAAGTTCAGCCCAGAGCTTTTCGCGCACTTCTTCCCGTTCCTTCTGCACCATTTCACGACGGGAAAGGATCAAATTGCGGCGCTGCTTGTTCATCTTGGCCACCACAAATTTGTAATGGTGGGTGGTGATGTCATGGTTGGATAACCCTTTGAAAGCGGACAAAGACATCGGCAAAAACGCCTCGATGCCAAAAACATCGACGATATAACCACCCTTGACCGCGCGCATCACATGGCCTTCAAGGATGTCGCCTTCATTAATATCCTCGGAAAGCTTCTGCCATCCTTTGAGCCTCTCAGCCTTGGCAAACGAGAGGATCAAGCGTCCGTGGTCATCTTCGATATTCTCGATGAAGACCTCTAACGATTGTCCAATACTCAGTTCGGCGGGATTACGGAATTCCTCAATGGGAACAAACCCTTCAGACTTAAAACCAATGTCAACGATCACCTCTTTGGCGGTAATCGCGGCAATGGTCCCTTTAGACACTTCGCCTTCCTTAATGTCCTTTAAAGTACTGGCGTACAACTCTTCCATTAATGATTTTTCTACACTCATGGATTTAAAACCTTCTTTCTTTACAGGAATTCTTTGCGAGGACCTGCGTCACAAAGTTTTGTCATTATGCCAAAAAGATTTCAAATGTCAAATAAAATCTTTTTAACCTTTTAAGCCAGGGCGTAGATTTTATCCAAGATGCACTGGGAGGCTTCTTCATAGGTAGGAGCGTCAAAAGGCCCAATTCCTTTGACATCGCGAAGTTCCTTCAAGACGTAAAAAGGCTCTCCGAAGGTGGCGGACACATGGCCTCTTTTGAGAAATTTAGTACCAGGGGCCATGACTTTATTGGTCCCCTGCACATAAACAGGCACTATCGGCACGCTGGATTTGATCGCTAAAAAACCAACCCCGGCCTGGGCCTTGGGTGGCTCATTGCCGATACGCCGGGTGCCTTCTACAAAAATCAAAATCACACGGCCTTCTTTCAAACGCCTGAGCGCTTCTCTCATGGCGCCGAAATCCGCCTCACCCCTTTTGACCGGAAAAGACCCTAAATTTGTCAACAAGAATCCCAAAAAACCTTTAAATAATTCTATCTTGGCCATGAAATTAATACGCCGCACGGAACAAATACCTAAAAGCATCGGATCCAGATTACTCATATGATTGCTGGCTAAAATAAATGCGCCCTGGCGCGGGATGTTGCGGGTCTGATAGGCTGTAAAAGGAAAATACGCCCAACTTAAAACCTTGGTTGAAAAATAGACAATGTAATAAATCATAAATGGTTATTCGTCCGTTACGTCGGAGTCACCTGTTGGCGGCCGAATTCCAGTATATCTTTGGACCGCTTGGAACTTTTAGCTTCCGCGTAAATACGTACCAGCGGCTCCGTGCCCGAGGGGCGAAACATCAGCCAGTCTTCATTGTCACAGATGAGCTTAACTCCGTCGAAATCTTTGACCTCAACGACTTTCTTGCCTAAAACAGAACTAATTGTTTTCAATTTATTTAAATCCACTTGCTTTGAATCCATCGCATAATCCAGCCGCGAATAATAATAACGCCCGAATTCACGCTCCATATCTTCGACTAATTGCTTGAAATTTCTCTTATTATAAACCATCATCTCCAAAAGCAAAAGCCCGGCCAGGGTGCCGTCACGCTCGGGGATATAATTGGGCAGGCCCATGCCTCCGGCCTCTTCTCCACCGGCAACTATTCTTTCGGACACCATCAAATCCGAAATGTATTTAAAACCTACCGGTGTTTCGTAAAGTTTGCGGCCAAGTTTCTTAGCAATATGATCAAGCATGGTCGTCCCGCACAGGGTCTTGACAATGCCGCCTTCCACCTTGCGGTTGCGCGCTAAATGTAAAATCAAAAGCCCTAAGATTTTCTGGGGAGAAACAAATTCTCCGCCGGGCATGACCGCGGCGATGCGATCGGCATCGCCATCGAGCACATGGCCAAAATCAAACTTTTCTTTTTTCATGCGATGCATCATGACCTGCAGGCATTCAGGAATGGGCTCCGGCTTGCTGCCATCAAAGCCGGGATTTACATCCTCACGCATAAGGGTAAGCTTAATATCTGTACCCTGTAGTATATGGAGCATCAAATCACGGCCGCTGCCGTGCATGATATCAGCCAACACTTTAAATTTAGCCGTCTTCATTTTCTTTAGGTTCAGATAAGCACGGATAAATTTAACATACTCTTTTTTAAAATCATGCATCACAATCAAACCCTGATCAACAGCTGCAGGACAGGCTAAACGTTTCACTGGGATTTGACCCAGATAATTCTCAACGAGATTGGTAATGTCTTTAGAGGCCGCTCCCCCCTGGGCAGTTTTAATTTTAATACCGTTAAATTTAGCAGGATTGTGTGAGGCCGTGATCATAATACCGCAAACTTGAGACAGCCCGACAACTCCGAAACTTAAAGCAGGGGTGGGTAAGGATGTGTCTGAAAGATATGTTTTGATACCATTGGCCGCGAAAACTTCAGCAAAGGCTTGCGCATATTCGGCGGAAAGAAAACGGTTATCATAGCCGACCGAAGCGGCTTTAAGTAGAAATTGGGGATTATTTTTATTGACCCAATCTGCCACTGCCTGGGCTACAATGCGTACATTCTCAAAAGTAAAGGTATCTGAAATGACCGCACGCCAACCGTCGGTACCGAATTTAATTTGGGATTTAATATCACTCATATACCCCCTTATACATTGTCATCCTGAGCCCCCGATTAAAACATTCGGGGGTAAACTGCGCGAAGGATCTTAAGACATCTTGAGATTCTTCGGCGAATAATAATGAGTGTCCGGTATGAGGACCTTCGCCTCAGAATGACAGTAACTAACTATACAATTTATAACGCTTAATATAACCGATAACTGCCTTGGGCGTCAAATACCAGATTGATTTCTTCATTTTTATACGCTGACGGATGTCGCTGGAAGAAATATCAACGGCCGGCATATTGATTTTCAAATAAGGCCAGCGTTTAGGATAATTCTTATCAAAGCCCGGGCGGTTTAATATGACCAGGCTGGCCAAATTTAGAATGCCCTGCGGGTCCTTCCAGCGGTGAAAGGTCCTTAAATTGTCCGCTCCCATCAATAAATAAAATTTAGACTGAGGGTACTTGACTTTCAGTTCTCTTAAAGTATCTATTGTATAAGAGGTTTGCCGTCGACATATTTCACCATCGTACAATTTAAAGGCCTTATTGCCTTTGATAGCTTCTTTGACCATCACTAAACGTTTGGACGCAACAGGCAAAAGATGACTGGTTTTAAACGGTGAACAATGAGCCGGCACAAAGAACACCGCGTCAAGCTTCAAAGCCTCCGCGGCACTTTGGGCCATCAGCAAATGGCCAAAATGGATAGGATCAAAACTGCCGCCTAAAATACCGATACGTTTCAAAAGGCCCTCTCAAATGGTTTCCCGACCGGGTCAAATACGTACCTGACCGGTACCATAAATTTCGTATTTATAACTGGTCAAGCCTTCCAAAGCCATGGGCCCGCGCACGTGTAATTTATCAGTGCTAATACCCACCTCTGCCCCGAAGCCGAATTCATATCCATCGGTAAAACGGGTTGAAGCATTAACATAAACGCACGCCGAATCCACCGCATCCAAAAAAACCTGCGCTTGATTTTTATCCTTGGAGACAATGGTATCCGAGTGATGCGAACCGTAAGTATTAATATGTTCAATGGCTTGATTGATATTTTCAACCACTCTTACTGAAAGGATCAAATCCAGATATTCCGTACGCCAATCTTTTTCCGTCGCTTTTTTAACATTATCTTTGACAATGGCGCGCGTGGCCGCATCCCCGCGGATTTCACAGCTGGCTTTTTGTAAATCCTTAATCACCGGTGGTAAGAATTTCCGGGCGACCTTACGATCAACCAATAAGGTTTCCATGGCATTGCATACGCCGGGCTTTTGGACCTTGGCGTTCATGGTAATGCTATGCGCCATATTCAAATCAGCTTTATCGCTGACGTATACATGGCAGACGCCATGATAATGCTTGATCACCGGGATACGGGAATGATCCGCGACAAAACGAATCAGTCCCTCGCCTCCGCGTGGGATAATCACGTCCAAGCACTCATCAAGCTTCAAAAGCTCGTACACAGCCTGCCGATCGGTTGATTCAATCAATTGCAAAGCATCCGCAGGGATTTTGGTTTTTTTTAATTGGCTTTTTAAAATGTTAAAAATCGCCTTATTCGAATAAATAGCTTCCCTGCCGCCTTTAAGGATGGCGGCATTGCCGGATTTCAGGCACAACGCCGCGCAATCAGCGGTGACATTGGGCCGCGATTCATAAATAATACCTACGACACCTAAAGGCACACGGATTTTTTTGATCAAAAGGCCATTGGGACGGTGGATAGTTTCCAGTAACTGACCAATTGGGTCTTTAAGTTTGGCGGTCTCACGCAGGCCATTGGCCATGGCAGAGATACGTTTGGGATTAAGTGTCAGACGGTCGACGAGGGCTTTGGAATAATTGGCTTTTGAGGCGGCAGCCAAATCCTTGGCGTTTTCCTTAATTAAATAGGACTGTTGAACTTCTAAAGCTTTGGCCATCTTAATCAGTGCGTGCGCTTTCTGCGCCGAACTAACCAACGCCATTTGATAGGAAGCTCTTTTAGCTGCCTTTGCTATTTTTAAAATGTGAGCGGATAAATTCATGTTCCGAATCCCCGTCTAATAATTTTTCTTGTCTTTCTATAAAATAAGTGCCGATGCGAGCACCTGCAACCAGCCGCACCAAAACATCTTTGATATCCCCGGCCGTGATCACGCAGGGAATGCGCGCGTGCGTGGCTATTTTGATAGCGTCAATCTTAGCCCGCATGCCGCCGCGGGCCATATGGGCATTTTTTGTTCCGCCCGCGGCCCCTTCGATTTCCGCGGTGATCTCTCTGATCTCTTCGTATACTTTCTTATCAGCATCGTACAAACCTTCCACGTCAGAAAGGAGCACCAGCAAATCCGCATGCAGAAGGCTGGCCACCAATGCGGATAATTTATCATTATCCCCGAATTTGATCTCTTCGGTGGATGTTGTGTCATTTTCATTGATGACAGGAACAACTCTTTTTTTCAAAATAGCTTCCAGGGTATAACGGGCATTTAAAAAACGGGTGCGATTATCAAAATCATCCCAAGTCAAAAGCACCTGGCCGCATTTAAGAGAGACCTTGCGAAACAATTCGCTGTAAAGGCGCATGAGGGCCGCCTGACCAATGGCCGCCCGCGCCTGCAGTTGAGCCAATTCCGTCGAGCGTTTAGTCTCGCCTAGCTCACCCATACCCAGAGCAATAGCCCCGGAAGAAACCAGTACTACCTCAATGCCCTGTTTGTGTAATTGACTAATTTGCTTACACAGCGATGAGAGTTGCCCCGTCCGCGGGCGCATTTTACCATCAGCAATCTGGCTCGTGCCAAGCTTGACGACTATGCGTTTAATAGGTCTTTGAAATGTCCGTGTCATATTTAATTAAATCCCTTTGTCATTCCCGAATGCTTCTGTCGGGAATCCAGTCATGCGTTCAGAGTCTAAATTTATTCTTTTCGCTCCACGGTCGATTTTTTTAACGCCGACGTTCCTCGGTCACTCGGTGCCTCAGAAACTCGTCCTTAAATCGTCTTCGATTTAAGGACTCGAACATCTTCAGCATTCCTCGCCCTTCGGCTCGGAACATGGCCTCGTTCCCTCGGCCTGCGTTGGCTAAAATCGAAGTGTCGCTCAAAGAACAAATTTATCCTCTTACCTCAACTCTACCACTACGTGTCCCTTTAATTTTTTATCATAATTGTTTAATAGGATACCCTGACTTCTCAAATAATGTTAGAAATTCTTCCCCTAATCTAGTGATACAAATTAAATTATCTTTGTTTTCAATTAATTTGGAGCTAAAAAGAAAAGCTAAATAATTTTTAGTATCCCAAGAAGATAGCAAGGGATATTTGAACTTTACTCCATTAAAATAATCTTCTAAGAATTCTAAAGTTAAAGGATTTGCTTTTAAATTTATAAGTAATTGGATTTGACTACCAAACAATGTGTTGTAAGTCTTCTCAAACCAAGTCAATACTTGAGAACCAGCTAAATGTCGAATTAATACCTTAGCAGTATTATTACTATAATCTATATGCCTACTTTCCAGATCTTTCTGAATATTTATTTCCTGCTCTTTAACCAATTCAAAATCTTTTCCATATTGCATTAATTTTTCTACTTCTTTACTACTTTCCTGAGCATTTAAAAACTTCTGATCATTTTGCCTAATGGCCTTTAAAAATGAATCATCATCTCTATAATCTCTAGGAGCATATAATTTGTTATAATGTTTTGCAACTAGCCAAGCAAATACTCCTAAAACGAGAACCGGAAAAAGTGAAGTAAACCAAATTAAAGGAAGCCTTTCATTTGGGGTTAATTCTTTTGCTGAAAAACCAAATAATAGACATGCAAAGCCATAAACCAATACAATAAATAAAGCAATTATTCCTAAAGGGTTTTTAGATAAATCTTTAGCAGAATCTGAAAAATTCATATTTAAAGTCCTTAATATAATGTTAGGTAGCGCCCTTTTTCAACTCCCCGTCCTCTCTTTATGTAAAAGAGGGGAAATTTGCTATGCGTCAAACAGACGTTGGGATAATTTTTGGAGCCAAAACGCGTGTGACTTGCGACCAACTGGGAGTGCCCGGTATAAGGGCCTCCTAACTTATCCAGGAATCAGTAAGTAGCAATCATTCCCTGTTGAGCCAATTGCTTGGGGGTTAGGCCTGCCAAGCAAGCAATAGGGAATATTGGCTGTTTAGTCCCTTAGTTCCATAATGCATTGCTCTTGCCTTTTTCGAAATCAGCCAATGCTTTGGCAGCCATGGCGTACGCTTTTAACTTTTTATACCGACGCGCGGCTTCAAATTCATCAAGCCAATATTTTACAATAGTAGCTTTATGTGGAGGCAATTCAGCTATAACTTTTTTTATTTCTTTAATTATTGGCATTTACTCTCCTACCTTTCTTCAACTTCCCTCTTATAGATTCCCACTTTCACGGGAATGACAATGTGCTAATAATGGGACTGACAAATTTACCTATTATAGCAATAATCTGATACTTGCCAAAAGTTTATCCAAGCCTTGTTTTTCTTTGGCGGAAATGGGGATGATGTCCTTGGTGACTTTGCGTTTGAAACGCGCCAGGTTCTTTTTGGCATCCGGCAGATCCATTTTATTGGCCACCAGGACACGGTGCTTTTGCAAAAGCTCTTCGCTATACAAATCTAGTTCTTCGCAAGTTTGATTATAATCATCTATAGGGTCACGCCCTTCGCTGCCGGACATGTCGATCACATGCACCAGGATTTTAGTGCGCTCGACATGTTTGAGAAACTGATACCCCAGCCCCTTGCCTTCATGGGCACCTTCGATCAATCCTGGCAAATCCGCCATCACAAAATTCTTTTTTTCATCATCGTCATCTTTAACGATGCCCAAGATCGGGGCCTTGGTGGTAAAATGATAACTGGCGATCTTGGATTTGACCTTGGACACCGCGCAAATGAGCGTTGATTTGCCGGCATTGGGGAATCCCACCAACCCCACATCAGCGATGATCTTTAATTCCAGGCGTATCATGCGTACTTCACCGGCATGAGGAGGCAGGACCGTGCGGTTATGATTATTGCCCCGGCCGCCCTCACCGCCGCGGGCCACAATCACGCTGTCCCCGTGCACGTTTAAATCACGGATCAATAGAGCCGTGTCATAATCCCACAGAATCGTTCCCACGGGAACGCGCAAAATACAATCATCGCCCCTTTTGCCGGTTTTATTATTACTGCTGGCATGGCCGCCGCTTTTGCCCACATAATGCTGTTTGAAGCGGTAATCCAAAAGGGTATGCAAATTACGGTCTGCTTCAAAAATAATATTAGCGCCTCGCCCGCCATCTCCGCCATTGCAAATGGGATAACGCGTGTACTTATCGCTATAATGGCTTTCGCAGCCTTTGCCGCCGTTACCGGCCTGAACTTGAATGCGTGCCTGATCAACAAATGCCATAAAATAAATCCCTGAAATTAAAAATCCCAGCACCCCGTAACCAAGCCGGGAGACCGGGATCCTGAATAAAGACATGACTGGACCCCCGATAAGTACATTCGGGGGTGACAATGATGAGTTCTTTAAACAGTAATTTTTGCAATTTTAACGGTTGTCAAATCCTGGCGATGGCCATGGGTACGCGCGGAATCTTTACGCTTGCGGTACTTATACGCAATGACCTTGGGCGCGCGCATTTGATTAAGGACCTCTGCCTTGACCTCAACATCTTTCAAATACGGCTGGCCTAATTTAACATTTTTACCGTCGGAATAAAGCAAAACTTTATCCAGAATAATGTTCTGGCCTTTTTCATAATCCAGACGATTGGCCTGAATGACATCGCCTTCGCTGACTTTAAACTGACTGTTTCCCACCTGAACTACTGCAAACATAATAGCCTCCCTTAGAAAGTCCGTATTATACAAGGAATCGTCGGTTAGTCAAAATATTTTAAATAGTGAAGGAAGCACAGAGTTTTTGGAAACAATTTTTGAAGACTACTGTTGTCCCGACAATCTTCATCACCGATTCAGAAATACAGCCCGAAGGGTGTTGTATTTCTGAATAATTAGAAAAGATTGTCGGAAAAAGACGACCAACTGGGAGTGTCCGGCATGAGGACCAACCCGTAGTCGAAAAAATTCGTTTCCAAAAACGATGACATCAGTTAATTTTGACCTTCCCCCGGCCTTCACAATAAGGGCAGCTGTGAAATTCCAGGGATTCGATGGTCTTGCCCGTACGCGCCCGGGTCATTTCCACGAGCCCTAACTGGGAGATGCGATTGACCTCGGTCTTGGCATGGTCTTTGACTAAACCATCACGCAGGGCATTAAGCACCTTGCGCTTGTGTTCTTCGCGGTTCATGTCGATAAAATCGATAACAATGATGCCGCCCAAATCCCTTAAACGCAGCTGGCGGGCGATCTCAGGAGCAGCCTCCATGTTAACCGCAAAAGCCGCGTCCTCCGGCGTACCCTTGCTTTTAAAACGGCCGCTATTGACATCCACGACCGTCACCCCTTCCGTTGGTTCAATGACCACATACGCACCGGACTTCAGATACACCTTAGGCTCATAAATTTTATCCAGCTCGCGCGCCACGTTTTTGGCCTCAAACAAAGTCTGGGGTCCCGGGTGGTAATGGATTTTATCCACCACCTCCGGGCCTATCAAATTCTGCGCGAACTTGCGCATTTTAATAAACTCATCCTTGGAATCGATGATCACATGCTGTACATCGTCCTTAAGCAGGTCCCGGATGACCTTCCAGATCAAAGAACCTTCTTCATAAATAAGAGCAGGCGGTTGTTTTTTCTTGGATAATTCACGGATCTCATGCCATTTATTGACTAAGAATTTAGAATCACGGAAAATTTCTTTTTCACCCTGCTCCATGGAAGCTGTACGGACAATAAATCCTCCGCTTTTAGCAAAGGTGAATGTTTTTAAAATATCCCGCAGGCGCTGACGCTCTTCTTGTTTATCAATTTTTTTGGAAATACCGCTATGCTTGTCTACCGGCATATACACCACAAAACGCCCGGCCAGACTGATATGGGTAGTGAGCCTTGCCCCCTTGGTGCCGAAGGGGTCTTTGACAACCTGCACTAAAATTTCCTGGTCCTTCTTTAAAGGCAATTCATTTTTGTCCTTTTGGGAGGGACGACTGTCAAAAGGCTGAGGAGTTTGCGTCATTTCAGGCTTGGGAAAGATCATGTTAAGGATTTTTTGAGGAGCGCTTAGGTTTAGTTCATCCTCGATTTTCTCAATATCATTGAGAAAAGGATTATCAGCGTCAGTCAGGTACAAAAAGCCGTTTTTTTCCTGCCCGATGTTGACAAAAGCCCCGTTGATCGACGGCAAAATGGACTCGACCTTACCTTTGTAGATGTTGCCCAGCATGGATTGATGGCGGTCAAGCTCAATATAGAAATCATCCAGCTTACCATCTACTAAAACCGCCACGCGCCTCTCATCCTGGGCGACTTGAATCAAAATTTCTTTAGCCACCGTTCTCTCTCCTTCCAATTATGTCACCCCCGAATGTTTGTCGCCCTCAAGCCGGGCACTCACAGTTGTTCGTCGTGGGTCCAATTCAGAATTAATTCTGTATGGATTCCCGCTTTCGCGGGAATGACAGGCTGTTACTAGCAGGATGAAAACTATTGGGTTGCGCTCGAGGCAGAATCTTTACCAACTGTAATGATGTGCGGCGTCAAGAAGATGAGCACTTCGCTTTTAGTCTTCACGGTATTGGTACTCTTGAAAAGATTACCCAACCAAGGGATGTCCCCTAACACAGGGACCTTTATCTTGGTGACATTCGTCTGATCCGTGATCAAACCACCGATGACTAAAGTTTTGCCGTCTTCCACCATCACATTGGTTTCAGCCTCTTGATTGGTCGTTTCAGGCAGTTGATTATTATTTACTGTAATCGTTGCCTTAAGCGCCGAAATCTGCGGATGCAAATCCAATGTTATCATTCCTGCATTGTTCACATGTGGTGTAACCTCAAAATTAACACCGATAGGTAATTGAGTAAAACCGGTAACTTGCTGCTGTCCTGTACTCGCGTTAAAAGAATAAATCGCCTCCGGATATTGCAGGCCGATATTAATCTTGGCCTTTTGATTGTCCAACGTCACGATACGGGGATTCGAAAGGATTTTTGTCGTGGTACGGGAACTCAAAATTTGCAGGGTGGCCGAAAGCTGAGTGGCATTGATGGTCCCGTAAGTAAAAGCAGTTGCAGCAGGAGCAGCTGCTGTTGCAAAAGAAGTTGAGGCCGGCACAAATGAACTGGTACCGCCATACCCGGCTATGGTATGTGGTGACTGTGTAAATGGAAAAATCGTCGGACGTTGAGAACCTGACATGGTCGCCTGAAGTACCCAATCAACACCCAGATTTTCAGTATTACTTAAATCTGTTTCAACAATTTTAGTTTCTATCATCACCTGCGGGGTGACAGTGTCAATAGACTTGATAACGCCAGTTATCAACTCCAGATTGCTTCCCAGGTCCCGCACAATAATCGAGTTGGTGCGCGCGTCAAAATTAATAAACCCTCGTTTACTTATCAATTTATCAATGATCTTCATCGCGTCCTCGGCCTTAGCGAAGGAAAGAGGGAATGTTTTAGAAACCAGAGGTTCTTGGGCCTGCAGGCTCAAAGAATCCTCACGATACTTTTTCAAATTTTCAACAGTCATGACCGTGATAATGTTATCCTTGCGATCAAAGCCGTACCCATAGGTGGACAGGATCACAGCCAAAGCCTTCTGCCAGGGCACATCTTTTAACTCAATATTAACAACACCTGTCACATCAGGCGCGGCCACAATATTCATCCCGCTTTTAAAGGCCAGCACTTTCAATACATTCCTGATATCCGCATCCCGAAAATTTAAACTAACAAACCCGGCTTCCGCAGGCAAATTGGCCGTGGCCAACTCACTGGCTGCCGCTCCACTGGGGCTGGTCTGCGTGGCAGCCCAAACCATCGGCACAGAAACTGCGGCCACCATCAAAATTACTACGCTGGATGCCGCTTTAAGCATTACATCCCTCCCCGTTTAAGTTTCAATATAAATTTCTCGGTCCCTTTTAAAAATTCCACATGATCGACAGCAATGACATCCACGACATAAAGACCAATGTGATCACGGACCTTAACGACTTTGCCGTTGACAAGGGCAGCATTATTCCCTGACGCGTCCGCCACAATCCCCTCCAGGACCAAATCATTCACTGACAAATCTTCATCGTAGGTAACCACCATTCCGGCTGAAGACACTAAAGGCACAAAGGGATCACGTTTCCCATGATCATCATACACAAAAGCCTCTTGGGCATAAACTGAATTCGTCAATAATAATATTAATACCAAAATAAGGAATCTCATAAAATTTTAGACTAAGTTGACGCTCGATCCACCAAAATAATTTTAATGGTCAAAGAAAACAAACGCGCATTGGGGTCCTTATCATCGTTTTGAATAATAAAATCTTTCAAGATAAAATACAGATTTTCATTTTCCAGTTTGTTAAGGAAGCGCCCAAACATATGATATCCGCAACGGGCCTTGATCACAACGGGTAAAGCGTAATATTGGCCATCCGCAGCTGCTGTTAAAGCTTCCTGCTGGTTTTTTTCAGGGACCAACTGGTCAATCTTAACACCGTATTCATTGGCGATACTGGAGATGGTGCTGAGAATAGCAGGAACTTCCTGGATGGGGCGCACCTTCATGCTAAGAGAGCTTAATTGAACGCGGTACCCCTGGAGATTTTTTTTAAGCTGGTTGATCCGCTGTCTATCAGTCAAAACTTCTTGAGTATCCTCGGACATTTTCTTTATTTGATCATTAACATCGGCAATGCCGCCGATTTGAGGTAAAACCAAAAGAAATACATCTAATAAAATAATCAGAAAGACCACGCCCGCCAAAATGCCATAACGCGCCTGGTCGTTTAAATTGTTGAAATATTCAAGAATTTTAGTTGCATCTAGTTTCATTTTAATTTTGCCATGACGGTAAAATCCGTTACCTCAACGGCATTTGTCTTGCCGCGCTGGATAGAATTGACTTCCAGCGAAGAAAAATCTTTCATAAAATCATCATTTTGCTTTAAGGCAGATAAAAACAATCCTACATTATTAATTTCATTCTGAGTTCTGGACACCACACTGCCTTCCATCGACAGACCGATTTTATCTAAAGTCATTTTTCTAATCCAGAGCCCTTTGGGCAAATCGTCGCTGATGGCATTGAATTTGGGCGCCCATAACACCGTTTTTTTGATCGTCATATCAGAAATCGTATTGATCTTCTTTTTTAAATCCTTAGACTCATTATTGATGGCATCCAATACTGCTTTATCGGGCAATAGCTTCTGCCAATTTGCCCTTTCACTTGATAAACGGCCCATACCTGCCAACCATATAGCGCCTAAAACAAGATGAACCGTCAATAAAAGCAAAATCAATCCCCCCCCTACTCCTAAAAGAATTTCATGGGGGATATTGATCGCCCAGGAAGCATTTTCTTTGCCATTTTTTCTCAAAACCGCTGGAATTAAATTAATGTCAATCATCGTCTACAATCCCAAACCTAAAGCCACGTCAAACTGTGCGGCATAGGTTTGAATGTCTCCGGATGCCGCCGGGGCATTTAAACGCACCCTCCCCAAAGGATTCCAAATTTTAACCGGTAACTCTAAATTTTTTCCAAAAATATCTGCCATGCCCTTTAATAATGAACCGCCGCCTCCTAAAAAAAGTTCATCGACCTGGATATTTTTTTCAGTCATATAATAATCCATCGACAAACGGATTTCGGTAATCAAATTATTGATCGGCATGTCACAAGCTTCAATAACTTGAGCTAATTTCTCACCAGGTTGGCATTTGATCGCCTCAGCCTGTTTTTCATCAACCCCCAGGGCATTGGCAATTTTCTTCGTCAATTCCTGACTGCCGACGAATATGTCTCTGGTAAAACGCGGAGAAGAATCTTTAAAAATCATAAGACAAGACGCCGATCCACCGATATTTAGCACAGCCTTAGCTTTCCCCGACGCTGTAACCTGCGGCCCCAGGCGGTTAAAAGCATTGGCGATCGCAATTGAGTTGATTGTCACACGGTTTAATTCAAGTCCCGTTTCTTTAAACAATTTTAAACGTTCATCCACCATTTCTTTTTTGACGGCCGCCAGCAATACTGACATTTTCTTATCTTTACTTTCGGGATCTAAAATAGAACAATCCGTGTAAATACTTTTGGAATCAAAAGGAAAATATTTATCCAGGTCAAAAATATATGATTTACGCAAATCTTCCAAAGGCATGCGGGGCAAGTCAACATAACGGATCAATGCCCCCCTACCAAAAACTGCGGAAACCAGAAGCTGATTATTAAAACGCAGGCGTTCGCCAATTTTCTTTAAAGCGCTTTTAGTGTCATTGCCCGCCACAGGTTCAATGGCCCAATGACGTATTTCAACCCCCCCAGCGACAAAACCCAATTCCACCGCTTTAATCGAAGAGGTTCCGATATCAATACCGATGACCGGAGGCGCCGCAGGCTTGGGTATTAAACGGTTGACCAATAACAAATATTGATCAAATAATTTCTTATAATCCAATATTCCCTGTTCCTTTCTTTGCAGAGGTTTCTTTAATGCGTACGCTATTTTAGCAGATTCACAGAGGAGGTGTAAGCAATATCCTAATTTTTTGTTCTTTGATAAGCAGTTGCACAGGCGGCTTTTCTCGGCTATACTTTCTTTATAGATAATAAAGCTATGAATAAACACGGCCAATCCATGATTGAATACGCTTTAATTGCCGTCCTTGTTATTTTAGGAATCGTCATCATGGGTCCCTATGTCCTGCGTTCGGTCAACGCCCATTTTAAACTATGGGATGAAGGTGTCCAAGATTCTTTTACAGAGAAACTCAGTCAAGCCCCTGTTGGCGTTATACCGAATATTCCTATAAACTGCACCTGTACGAATTCCGCTGGAAGCTGCGGAAGCTCTCTTGCCGGCTCGCAATGCGGTGCCAATCAACGCATTTATAATCATACCTGCAGTCTGCAGGGATGCGATGGTGCGCCGGCCTCTTCGTGCATAAATGATCCAAGCTGCTGTACTGCTTGGGTACCTGTTGGCTGCGGGACTGTTCCTCTGGGGCAGCCCGCTACATCCACTAATTGTAATTATGGCTATCAAATTCTACATCATCAATGCGGTTCTAATAATTCTATTCAATGCAGCCAAGATTCTAATTGCCCCCTACCCGCGTGCCTGGGAATTATTTCTCCGGGCGCAACACCTTGCAGCAATGAACCGCAATCAGCAGCAACCGGTCTGCTCCAAAACAATGGCATCACCTATGTGCAGGATCCTACGCATTGTAATCTCAATTCCAATTCCACCTGCCAGTATTCTTGCGCTCCCCCGTTTCTCCTTAATCCGACGGGGACAAGTTGCTTACAAACATACGTAGTGGCTCCCGTCACCAATAATTCTACCAGTGGCGGTTACAATGATTGGAAAGTATGCGTTGCTTCAGGCGTAACTCTTACAGTAAAATCTCAAACACCACAGTCTGGATGCGGCAATGGAATCAGTGATAACCCTCCGGGGACACCTGGGACTCTATGTACTGTATCCTTCACCTATTAATTAACAACATCCAATATCCCCAATGTAAATGAACTACAGCCCTGCTAATCTTTTTGCCGGTATCGACAATCTATCGTTAGATAAAAGAAAATTCGATCCATCCCGGGATGATATCCAACGCATTTGCCGCTTCTTCTCCTTAGGACAACTCCAACATTATGAAAAAGAAAAAGGCATTATCGTCTCCCACTCCAATTTCTTTGTCTTTGTCGAAACGACCCATGGGCAGTACGCGCTTAAATTCTATCCGCCGGATGCGGCCAAAGCAATCACTATTGAATATGCCATTAACCGCATCTTAGTCAATCATCATTTTCCGACCCCTATCATGTATGCTGGTAACGGAGGGCAACCCTTTTCTCCCAGCAATAACCGGCTCGCAGCCTGCTTTTCTTATATTGACGGACTTCCGGTGTGGCAACACATCAAACAACGAAACACTTTCCCAAAAATCAATGCCGCTATGCTATCTCTAAAAAATATCTTATCTACTATCAAAGGACGCATCCCTTTTCTGAAACAAGAAAGCTTGCTATCAAATACAGTTACCTTGGCCCAAGCATCTCGGCTCACAGCTCCTTATGAACAAAAAAAAATGATCGATGCCGCCCTGCAGGATGCCTGTCGAACATACCAAAAACATCAACTGTCATTTACCCGCCAACGGCTTCACAATAATGCCTCCTTAACAAACTTTCTCATCTATAAAAAAACCGTCTACACCCTTGATCTATCACACATCCGGGAAGATTACGTTCTTTCCGATCTGGCAAGCTTAGTCATTTCCTGCCTATTCTTTGATATTCCCTTCACAACGATCAAAACCATCGCCAAAGACTACTTTACCCAGCATAGAATAGAGACAAAACATTCCCCAGTCCTCAACACCCTTGTCAAAATTGGTCTGATTAAAGAATATCTACTTAATATACGACGCGAAAAATCTGTCGGGCTTTCCGCCTATTCGCCGGATCTTATACGTGCCTATATAACCCATCTCTCAAAACGCAAAAAATCTATTACTGCCGTATTGAAAAAAATGAACGATAACCCATCCGACGGATCAACCATGGGTCCGTCCTGACTTCAAAGACTTAAGTGTGGAGCGGATCCTTTCTGCGACAGGGACTTCTGATAAATAGATAGGGCACTGGGTACAGGGAACGTCGCTGCCTGGGGTGATTGTCCCCATCACTGTTTTTTTCATATCTATATAACGCTTGGATCTCATCACCGCTTCCAGCCCATCCTGAAACACATTCCCTACACCCAAAAAATAATTAGCACAACATCCGGTCATCGTCCCATCCCAGTTGATCTGGGGAGCTGTCCACAGATCAGAACAGGAAAGGCAGGCCGACATCCCGTATTGATCGCTAAATTCTGCTCTGGTCGCACTGTTGGAGCCGCTAAGCTGCCGAACCAATACCTTGTTCTTGACCGGCGCATAGTCCGCCCTTGCATTTAGCTTGACCTTAAAGCCCATGTTCAATTCCTGCGCCATCTTTTTAGCCGTTAAAATCTGATGTTCATTATGAGAAAACGGGATAAATTGCCACACTAATTGTGGAAGAGAACTGTTGTATTTTTCTTTGTAAAAATTAATCTTTTTTATGTTATTAATAACCTCTGTAAAATTACCCCCCTGCCGGTACTTAGCGTATGTCTGCGGATCAGTCCCATCAATAGCCACCTTAATTCCCTGAAAATGATATTTAACCAGGTCTTCACAAATCTGTTCGCTGACTTTATTTAGATTTACACCGGTCCAAGCGGTCAAAGCCACTCCCTGCTCATAAGCATCTTTAATGATGATCCCCAGTTCCGGATTCAGGAATATTTCTCCTGAATGGGATATTTCAATCGTTTTTATTCCCGGATTGCTGCGGATAAAAGCCGCAAAGTCTTGGGCCCGCAAGTATCCCCAGCCCAGCACCCCATTTTTTTTCTCCGGACGTGTGTGGGGCTCGCACGCGGGACATGACAATTGACATGCACTGCAGACGCTCAAACGAACAGCCTTTGGCGGGACGTAAGAAAACAATTCCGATTTAGTAATCATCTTTTCTGTCTCCCCCCGCATTCAATAGATCAGAAAAAAGGACCGTGCGAATTTTCCCCTGGGCCCGCTGCTGCAAGACAAGTCTCATCAACGCCATTAACACATCCTTGTCCCTGGGGGTGACCATCATCTGATGACGAAATACCATGCCTGTTATCAGGCCTGATTCTAACACACTGGCTAAATCCCTGGAAAGGCAATGAAAATCAAGCGGACTCGGAACCCCTCGCGCATCGGCCCTATTAACCCAAATCTGTGCCGGCATTTCAATAAACTTTTTTGCCTGACGAGGGACCTTCAAGCGTGAAGAATAAAGCGGGATATTCAATGCTTCAATCGCATCGATTGTTTTTGCGTCATCGGCATGGTACGGCGGGATAAACCCGGGTGTCACTAATTCCCCAAACCAACGGCGCATGATCCCCATCCCACGAGCAATGTCCTTGCGCTGCTGTACGTACGACCTCGCCGGACCAAATTCATATTTATCTTCACCCACGGCTGCATAATTGCGATGGGCAAACCCGTGCTGGACAAGGTCTAAAAGTTTTGGATCTCTTTCCTTGGCACGCCGAAGAAAAACAGCAGCATCCTCTTCGAGTTGTGTCGGAATGACCCCGTACACAACAGGAATTTTCTGGCTGAGCATAAAATCAAAGAATTCTCGAAAAGACTTATCCAAGGTCCAAACATCATCATCGCGGATAAAAAGAACCTTGCTCATAGCCCTACTATTCTGCCTGTTGTTTTTTCCAACCAGAGGCCAAGAATAATCTGCCGTAATGTTTGGTCAACCTCGCTACTGCACCTTCTATGAACCGATACTGGACTGGGCCAAGCTCTATCGCCATACGTTTTAATCAAAATATGCCATATCAATGGTGAAACTTGCTCCTCACTTCTGGCTCCCCGATGAGGGATCGTATTGGCGATTGCCAACGCACGCAACAGCTTCTTATCTTTCTTCATGGCTGGGGGAACCGATTGAGATAAAGTCAGCATGAACCCTGATAAGAATGGAAAAACAAACTTACATCCATGAGCTTGTGCCACCCGCTGATGAGCGTCCTCATCCACCATTGCCCAATCCAGGCACACCGCAAAACCACCAGGCCTCACTTCCAAAGCCTTATCGCCAAACCACTGGTCACTACCCATCCCTGAAATAAGCACATCTCCTGCGATCCGGGTATCATATTTCTTTAAAGCAGCATAGACAATCGCCAGATCCAAGTCCAGCAGAGGCTCATCTGTTATACCAGCAAGCTCTTCAAAAGCAGACAAAAATTCTACGGTTTTAACGTGAAGAATATGATGCGCAATCCCTACTTTATTAGCAAATTGAATGGACCCTGCCACTGTTAGGGCGTTAAAATCCTCAAATTGGACAGTCACAGCAGTCACCTGCGCCCCGCAGTGCTTTGCCAAGCACGCTATCAACATAGAATCGAACCCACCGCTGAACATGACTGCTCGATGCGACCCGGCCATATTGCCCATTGCAGACTCAAGTGTTTGTTGTACCAAAAAAGAAATTTTGCTTAAATCGACTGAAATAGCCGGTAATATAGACGGCGGGAGTTTCGTTCGTCCTTTGAGGACTGTTCGGGGGCCGAGCAGATATCCATCATGGATGTAATCCCAGGCTGCATCCTGATCAAGTTCATACCCAATTCCTGTGTATGCACAAGAACCCATCATGTCTTCCGAACCCGATTGTACATTTCCATTTGCGTGGCAATCTCTTTATTGCGCCAAGCTGCGCGGCAATTAATACAATCGTGATCACTTCTAAAGGGTTGCCCCCCCGTCAAAGCTGAGGCGCGCGCACGGAAATACTCCTGCGATCCCCATATATCTTTAAAAGATGTCGTATAAACATTCCCAATCGTCAAACTTTGCGAATAACAGCAAACATTCACATCACCGTTGAGTTTTATCGCACTGTAAAACCATCCATGATAACAAGGAGGCCATTCGCCTGTGATCTCTTCTTTCTCCTCTTGGTCCGGCAACATAATATGACGGTTATGCTCGCTTGGTTCAAACTCTTTCTTCTGCACCAAATTGGCACCGAGCTTCTTGACAAGATTCTCTGTCCTTAATAAACTTTCCACATTCAAACTGGTCTTGATGAAAACCACTTCAATAGAAAAATTTGGGTTAAACTGAGGTTTAAGCTTGGCCAACTGCCTGATATTTTTAATGACCTTGACAAAAAGGTCTCTCCCCTGCAAGGCACGGTAACTTTCACGGTCAGCTTGGCCTAAATTGATCACAATGCGATCCGCCCGCAAAATGTCCCGGCAACGTTCAATGGGAAACGTTCCATTGGTAAAAATGGTGACCGCAAAGGAGGGCTCAAGATGACGCAGGATGTCGTAAAAACGGGGATGCAGCGTCGGGTCTCCTATGCCTGACAAATTTATTGTATCGACTTGAAGGTCAACGCAGTCGCGTGCAATATTTTCAAACAAATCAAACGGCAGATGGTTTTTTCCAGTCGGATGAAGGGCACTGCCCGGCGCATAATACCAACAGTACGGGCACGCAAGATTGCACAGGTCCGTTAAACGAAGATGGACCGTGGCCGGGCCGATCAACGAACGTCCGGACTCAATGCCTTTTAAGCGCAACAACAATCTGCGCTTTTGTTCCCTAGATCCAAGGATCACATTGTCCTTCCCGCTGCTGCTTGGCGGACTTTTTCATCAAGCATTTTATTGATCGGAACATAACTGCAATACCGGCATTCCTTCCACTTGGAGCTACAGGTATGGATTCCCCGGGCCGCTTCCCGCAGCGTATCATGCAGAAAATCATTATCAAACCATATGTCTTTAAAACGGCGCTCATTGACATTCCCAGCCACACACACGCCGACATTATCGCAAGGGGCCACCACCCGTCCCTTCTCATCAATATTAGCATAGAACCACCCTACGTGGCAATTGATACTCCCGCCCGTCGCATCATAAAATAACAGCCGGTCATTGTGCATCGGCGTGTGCGGCATCGAAACAACATCGTCGAACAACTTTCCGATAGATAAAACATCATGTAGCTTTTTAAGTTCGCGCTTAAATTCATACGGTTTTTGCAATGCGTCCTCAACGGTCTGGCGCAATGAGGCCAATGCCTCTTTTGAAAAAAACAGGTCCCTCATCTCTTCGGTCGGCTTAAAAAAACGTATGACAATTTTATCAACCCCGCGTTGCTGGGCCATATCCAAAAATCCGGCCAATTCCTGATAATTATGGTCATATACGACAAAGGACAGAACAATCTTAGGTTTGCCGCATTTATCCCGCATACTCAAAAGGCGATCCATATTCTTTAGTACACGGGTCTGAGACGCTTTCTTGCCATGGACACGTTTAAACGATTCTTCTGTAATGGCTGAAAAATTCACCGTCAATTGGTCGGCATAACACAAACCCGGCAAATAGCCTGCGCTGCAATCCAAATGGCTGTAGGCGATCAACCGCATTCCCAATTCCTTGACTTTACGAAACGCATCCACCCAAAAAGGATAAAGGGTAACTTCTCCCCCTTCAAAATTGATCTCATCAACGCCTATTTCCTGGCAATCTTCCAACACTCCCTCGAGCACCTTATAATCGAGTATCTTTCTCTTCGGCTGGTCTTTGACCCATGGAGAAAAGTACCAACAAAATTCACATTTATAGTTGCAAGAACTAGTGATATGGATATTCACGGACTTAGGGCCGATTAACGGTCTTCCGATTACAGAACTTTTCACCCGCAATGCATCCCTGATGCCTGGATCAGCTATTTTTGACATCGCACTGGTGGCCATGTTTACCTTTCTTTAAATCTCTTAGATCCTGATAAAATATCAGAAAACAACAGCACTCGCCATCCCTTTTTAGCCTCTAATGCCGTGATACAATCAAAAAACCGTGTAAGTTCCTTACGAAATGCAGCAGTTGTAAAATCCGCGTGATGTGTCACCACACCTGATAATGGCCGGCGGTGAATGCCACGAGCTAAGAGACCTACCACATCCCTGGCATTATAAATACTCTTCTGACCTTGCTCATACCGGCTAAATGAAACCTGTGCTGGTATTTCTATGAATCGCTTGCTTTTCTCTGACCTGCGAATCCCGGCTGAAAAAACTTGAAAACCCTCCTCGTGAAGCACCTGTAATGTGCGTTCATCATAACCGTGATACGGCGGAACGAACGCGGGGGTAAAATGCTCGCCAAAGGCCAAGCGCATCTTTTTCAAACCCTGCTGGATATCTTCCCGCTGGGATTTCAAAGACCGCAATGCACCAAATTCATATTTTGTACCAGCATCAAGAGAATGGTTCGCATGGACCCATCCGTGCTGGACAATATCCAGCAATTGCGGTGTTTTTTCCTTAGCACGGCACAGGAACCGGATAAGCCCTTGATCCATCTTCCCCGGGATAACAGCATGGACAACGGGAAGACAGTGGTCTATTGCTGAATCAAAAAAGAAACGGAATTCAGGATCCAGCGTCCAAACATCATCATTACGAATAAAAGAACGTGCACTCATCGTATTATTAAGTATACTATTTTCTACCAAACAATGCGCGTCTTACTCCATTACACCCATAAACAAACCCTCGGGCATACGACCAGGAGCATAGCTCTTGCAGCAGCTCTTTGCCGCCACAAAGCAGAAGTTCTTATCCTGCAGGGCGGTGTGCCCCAGCCTTTTATCCGCTTCCCCAAAGACTGCATGGTCAAGGATATCCCGCTTCCTTTCGATACCCGTACCAGTTTTCAATCACGCGGTGTGCCTGTATCCACGGCTAAACGTGCTCAATTCATCCTCAAAGCAACTGCTGCGTTCTGTCCGGATGTTTTAATCACAGAATTCTTCCCTTTCGGAAGGCTGGCTTATCTGCCGGAACTGTTGCCAACCCTGCGCTATCTGCGCAAAAAAGGCACGCGCATTATGGCCAGCATTGGATACCCCTTGATAGTTGATCTGGACCGTCTTGAAGATAAAAAATTTGCCGCCTTGCATCGGGCCATTTTTGCTTTCTTTGACACCTTCTTGATCCATACACCTGAAGGGCTTGAAACCTCCTACATCCAGGAAACAATTCAATCTCCGGCTCTTTCCCGTACATACGCCGCCATAATGAAAGACTTAGAAAAAAGAATTATCTATACCGGCTATGTATTTCCAGAAAAGATAATCACCGGTGGCACGCAATTGCCCATAGAAAAAAACACTGCATCCACCATTGTCATCAGCCGCGGCGGCGGCGCTGTATATCCGAAAATGATTACTCTTGCCATTGAGGCCCAACGCCACATCGACGACAAAATCCGCACCATCATCTCCTGCGGCCCGGCCACCTCCTCTGAAGAGATGGCCCTGTTCCAATCCTGCCTTAAACCTAAGGACAGGCCCCTTGTTTTTCTGGCGGACCACCTTGCTGATCTTGATGATCACCTGCGTAACTGCCGGGTCTCCGTCAGCCTATGCGGCTATAATACATCCGTTCAATTGATGCGCTATGGCACGCCCTCGGTCATCGTTCCTTATCAAAACAGTCTTTCCAAAACATCAACCAATGACCAGGTCGCCCGCGCCCGGCTGCTTCAAGAACGTTTTTCCAGCATCATCCTTGATTACGAGACCATGACAGCGAGATCCTTCGCCGATGCTATCAAAGAACAAATGTCATCTCCCCGTCCTGCCCCTGCTCCTGCGAACTGGTTTAATGGAGCTGATGTTGCTGCACGTTTTGTGGTTCGAGATACTCCAAATTAAATTTTTTCAGGAACCCATGGTACGCAAAACAGCCCGGACAATTGCCTTGCGCGGCATCATCCGTGTGCTTCTGCCTCACGCGGTCTAAATCTTCCGGTAATTCTCCATTAACACCCAGCTTGCCTGCCGGGGACATATAAAGGCAGGGATAAACATTACGGCGGGAATTAATAAAAAGAGATTTTGCCGGAGTAGCACAGGCACGGATGCATTTTCTGCCGCCGGCCAATAATACCATCATGGCCTCAACTAATGGTCTGTCAACGCCCGGGTATCCGTCGTTTAACATCCGGGTAACCTGATCGCGAACGCTTTCAATCATCTCGACAGTCAACGCGGCCAGTATATCGGTATCCGGCATCTGATGGCGATGATAATAATCAGATACACCTGATTCCATAATTTTGGGGGAAAACCGCGCTTTAAAATGCTGTGCCAGGCGATAGACATCACCTAACTCGGCATAATTGACCCGGTTGATGGTAAATTTAAATTCTAAAATAATGTCTTGGCCAAAATTCTCTGTTAGCCACTCAATAGTTTTTAAAGTTTTCTGGTAGGCCCCGGCCCCTCGCAGTCGGTCATGCGTTTCTTGACCCCCGTCAATACTGATACCCATATGCATCCTGCGCAGGTGTTGGCCATAAGTGGAAAAAACCCGACGGACCCCTTCAAAATAAGCCGCATTGCTGTACACACCGAATCCAGTGATCTCTCCACGCTCACGGAAAAAGGATATGGCCTTAAGCAGGCGACCGCAATTTTTATTCAAAAACGGCTCCCCGCCGGTGATAGATACAAAATTAATCCTATAACGCTCCAACAATTCCCGCATCATCCGGACAACCATGGAAGCGCTCATCTCATGCCGCTCTTTTTCCGCCCATATCCCGCAATGCTGGCAGTGCAGCTGGCAGTGATTGGTTATTTCAATCGTAATATCATTAAGTAATGGCTTCAAAAGGCCCTATCCCTTCGATGTCGTAAAAATGAAAAGCAATGATCAATAACATTTTGGGCTTTTTCCTGGCTCATGAACGAATGCAAAGGAAGGTGCAATCCAGCAGCAGAGTACATTTCGCTGACCGGAAATTTTTCTTTTTTGATCCCTTTAAATACCGCCATTTGATGAAGCGGTAAATAGGGCCTCTGGACCATTACTCCCTGGGCCGTCAGAAATTCGATGAGTTGGTCTCTCTGTTCACAGCAAACGACAAAATTCTGCGCGACGCTTTCTGTTTGCGGACGGTCCTTAAAAATAGTCAATCCCTCTATTGAGCCAAGCCCCTGTTCATACAAAGCCTTGACCTTGTGCCGTGACTTGATGATTTCCTTAAGGTGGAAAAATTTAACCCGCAAGGCAATAAGGTCCATCAACGACATCGGCGCAAACCGTTGTCCTAACTTCAACAGATCGTCGTCATTACGCCAGTCTTCCATCCAGTGACGGATACGGTTTCCTTCATCATTGTTAAAAACCACCATGCCGCCTCCACCGCCGCAGGATGATAATGGTTTATAATAAGAAAAAGAAAATGTTGCCATATCCCCGAAGGTTCCCAGCATGCGCCCCTTGGTACGGGAGCTTTCAGCTTGACATACATCTTCGATAAAAAAAATATTTTTGTCCCGGCATAATTTCCCGATCCGCTCGACCTCACAGGGCCGGCCAAACATATGGGCAGCAATGACCGCCTTAGTCTGTTTGGTTATGGCCGCTTCTACCTCGTCGGGATCCATCTGCAAATCATCAATCCTTGCATCCACCGGCACCGGCTTGGCACCACAGTAAAATACTGCCAAAGCTACTGCCTGGTAGGTCAAATCCGGAACGATCACTTCATCTCCTGGCTTTACCCCTGCCGCCAGCAAGGCCATTTTTAAAGCATCGCTTCCGGAGTTGACCGCAACAGCATTCTTTACCCCGATATACCGGGCAAATCCGTTTTCAAAATCCCGGATCATGGGCTTAATATCATTAAGCCCGCTCATCCCCTTGAGGGCAAGTTCCATTTCAGTGGCATATTCACGCACCAAGGCTTGTTCAACTAAAATACTTTCATATCTTATCGCTGCCATACAGCTGTTCCCATGATCTTATGATCAATCTCCTCGATCCGCTCGCATAGATCAATGTAACGCATAACCCTCTCTTCATAACGGCGCCCAGGTGGCGTCTTAACCGCTTGCAGGGCATTGAAATTACTGATGCTACGGTAACTGCAATTTGGACGGCTGGCAATATGTTCTTGCAATGCTCGAAAATATGGTTTTGCCTGCGGCAGAAATTCCCCCGAAGATCCGCGGCTGAAATCCATCAAATAAAGATGCTCACGGACTTCCTCGGGAAAAGACAAAAGCAACCAATTCGCCAAAACCTTCCCGCTGGGAACGGATAACAGATCCCATGTCCCTCTGGAAGGTTCACTATACCCACGGCCGATCAAACCATGCATTCCCTCTTTCAATTCCCAGGCGCAAGCCCGGCGGTATTGGTCCAAAAAAACCCCTGCAGACTCCGTATCCCATACTTCAAGGAAAGCCGGATGCACTTCCACTGACTTCAAACCCATCGCTGCCAAATATTTTAGATTTTCCAGCAATTTGATGGCGCTCGAGGGATGCACGACCATGGTCGTGGTGAACGGTCCTTGGGAGCGCAGCACCAGATTCACCCCCCGGACTATATCCGCATAATAATAATCGCCGATCCCCGGCCTGTTGCGCTGGGTGGTTGCTTCATCCCCATCAATTCCAACTTCAAGATTGACCCCATGCTGCAAAAAAAATTCCATCAGAGCTTCATCCAGCAAGGTGGCATTGGTTTGGACAGAAATATAACGGCTTAACCCCTCCTGCCGTATGGCTGTAATCATCTCCTTGAGCCTTTCGGCATCCATCAAAGGTTCTCCCCCGGAAAAAACAAATTCCGCCGGTGCAACCGGGCGGATAAATTCTAGAATGTTCTCGAAAATCTTTAGCAGGATAACCTGCTGCTGGGTCCTGTATTTATAAAAACAATACCCGCACCCTAAATTACAGCGGTCCGTAAAAAACAACCAGACATGATTAATATGCTTTATCATTGTGTGTGACGTTCCCCAATTCATTTATAATAAATCACCCTTATGAAGCCTCCTATCTATTATATCTGCAATAATCTGATTGCCCCGCGCGTCCAAATGCACATCATCCATAAAATATTCTTTTTTAATCAATCCTTTATAAAGATTTAAATCAACATATTTGATATTATTACGATCAAACACCTCCTTAGCTCTACTAAACAAATACCTCTCCCGAACCCGAGCCTCCCTCCCATACATCAGACGCTTAACAGGTTGAAGAAAACAAATAAAGTTAGCATGATAACTTTTTGCCAGACGATCCATTTTAAGTATATTCGCACAATACGTCGCGGCATACAAAGATCCGACATTATCCGAATCCTTCTCGTCAGATATTTCTCTGCTGTGAAAATAATATATTGTCTTCGCCAATATTGATCTGTAAATATTTACACACCGCATAAAGAAATTAGAATAAATAAACCCATCTAAATAGTTCAAATTATCCTGAATCATATACGCCCCGTTCACATCCGGCCATTCCTTATCTAATTCCCAACAATCATTAGACCCGTCAAAAGCAAGAATTAAATCCGGATGAAGATCCATACCCTTCGTTACCAAGAATACAAGTTCTTGTGCTGATTTGTACCCTACGACCGCAGCATTAATCACTTCAACGTTTTTATTTTTTTCGCCTAATTTAGCTTCAAACGTTTCGGCGTCACTCATCAACCCTGCTCCAAAAGCTGATGATCCGCCCACTACGACTATCCTTCTCTCACCGACTTTCTTTGCCTCAACTTCCGGCCCACGGAATCCTTCACTGTTAATAGAGAAATATTTTGTTCTCTGGTTTGGAAAATTCACATAGGCTAATTGAGGATGATACATAAACTTCAACATTCCCCGCTGATTGCCTAATCGCTGACCTTGGGAAGTATAAAATGACCATCGATAAAACGGTTTTGGCTCTTCCTGCTTTCTTTTACTGTCAACAAACATGTAACTTTCTACCAACAGTTCGACAGAAATACCAACAACAAGGAGAAAAATTAATCCTCTAAAAACACATTTAATACTTTGTCTCACAGTTGTCCCAACGTTTTTAAATCAGTTTTTGTAAATGATTGATTTTCATATGTTAACAGCACAAAACCTTATGGATCGCGGGTATCTCGATTTTGCCAGACTTTAGAAAAGAGTATAAATAAAAGGTGCGACCGCTGAACTTTGGACAAAAATGACCAGGAGACTTAAAACCATAAAGATAATAATAATGGGGGCCAACCAAAAACGCTTACGTACTTTCAAAAAATCCCATAATTCTTTCAACAATCCTATTTTCGACATATTCCCTCCCCATCAATAGTATTACAATCAATGTCGATCCACCCGCCGCCATAATTAAAATTGTTGCGTGTAATTATTTTGTTCTTTGATAGACCTGTCGCTCCAATAAGATAAACGTTTTTGTTTAAAATTTCTGTTTAGAATATCTTTTTTAAACAATCTTAATAATATCCCTACCGGCGTAAAAATAACAAAGAATGTCACCATAAAAAGAACTATGGTAATGAACTGACCTATAGGATACCAAAGTTTCGTCAAAAAAGTCAATACACGTTGTAATAAAAAATGATTAAATAATGCCAGATACAAAGCAAAGGTCCCCAGGACAATAAGGATGATGGTCACTAAATCCACCCCATGCCGGACATAGTGCCATAAGCCCAAAGTGATCATGATCAAAGGAGATAAATAATTCATCACTAGTCCAGGATGGTGGAAATATCTTCTTTCTTATATTTCTCTTTATGGGGTTGTTTTTCCCGTTCAAACAAATAATTACCAATCAGTAAATAGTCCATGTTAGTACACATGAAACAACGATATGCATCCGAGGCGGTGGCGACAATAGGTTCTCCCCGGATATTAAATGAAGTGTTAATAACAACCGGGCAATTTGTTTGTGCGTCAAGTTCCTTGAGGATCCGATAAAAAAGGGGGTTATCATTTTCAGATACCGTCTGGACACGGGCTGAATAGTCCACATGGGTCACCGCGGGCACCACGGAACGTTTGACTTTTAATTTTTGTATGCCCTCCAAGTTCTCCATCGGCACTGCATTCATCCTTTTATCTTCCTGGATGGAAGCCGTTAAAAGCATGTACGGGCTTCTGATAGGAAGATCAAAATATTCCGAGGCCTTTTCTTCCAATACGCTGGGCGCGAAAGGCCTGAAAGATTCGCGGAATTTAATTTTTAAATTCAGCTCAGACTGCATCTTCTCGGAACGCGCATCTCCAATAATACTACGGGCCCCTAAAGCCCGAGGACCAAACTCCATACGCCCCTGACAAAGACCGATGACTTTCTCTTGTTGTATTAAACCGGCGATCCTGGCGGGAAGCTCTTGATCAGGAATATACTCGTAAAGCCAGGCTTTGTTATCCGCCAAACCTTTAATATCTTCATCAGGCAGGGGCCCAAGTAAAGAACCCTTTTGTTTGTCATGGACATTATCCGATGATCTTGGGCGATTCAAATAGTGATACCATGTCAAAAAGGCCGCTCCCAATGCTCCTCCGGCATCTCCTGAAGCCGGCTGGATCCAAATATTCTTAAACGGCACTTCTTTTAAAATCTTCCCATTGCCGACGCAATTAAGGGCCACCCCTCCGGCTAAACATAAATAATCCTGTTTTGTAAGTTTGTACACATGCCAGGCTATCTTAACCATGATCTCTTGCGTAACATCCTGGATGGAACGGGCGATGTCCATATGCTTTTGGGTAATGGGTCCTTCTGGCTTTCTGGGAAGCCCGTTAAAAAGCTTGTGAAAGCTTTCATTGGTCATGGTCAACCCTACCGGATAATTAAAATATTTTAAATTCAAATGAAATGAACCGTCGGGCTTTATATCAATCAGTTCTTTTTTAATAAGATCCGCGTATTTAGGCCAGCCATAAGGAGCTAACCCCATTAATTTATACTCGCCGGAATTGACACGAAAACCCGCATAGTAAGTAAACGCGGAATAAAGAAGCCCCAATGAATGAGGAAATCGTATCTCGCTTTTTAATTCGATCTTATTGTTTTTGCCAATGCCCCAACTGGTCGTTGTCCATTCACCTACCCCATCCAAAGTCATGATGGCCGCCTCCTGAAATGGTGAAGGGAAAAATGCCGAAGCGGCATGGGATTCATGATGCTCAGGAAAAATGATTTCTTTATCAAATTTCAACTGTTCTCTAATGAAGTCTTTAATAAATATTTTTTCCTTCAGCCATAGGGGCATGGCTTTTAAAAAGGAGTTGAACCCGGAAGGGGCATAGGCAAGATAGGTCAACAGTAACCGTTCAAACTTCAAAAACGGTTTTTCATAGAAAGCCACATGACTGACATTATCAATACTGATCCCTGCTTCTTTTAGGCAATATTGCGCAGCATGGGATGGGAAAGAGGCATCGTGTTTTTTACGGGTAAAACGTTCTTCTTGGGCAGCGGCGATGATTTCACCATCTCTGACCAGGCAGGCAGCACTGTCATGATAAAAGGCAGATATGCCTAAAATATAAATAGGCGCGCAAGGAGTCATAAGTTAATTTTTTATCATCTTCCGTATTTTTTAATCCCTAAAGTAAGGTGTGTGCGTGTCAAAAACCGCATGATGTCATTGATCGCCCAGGTGTTCATATACTTCTCGCCCATCATGGTGTTCATCAACTCAAAACTATGGCATACATGTTCGCGGTAAGGCAGCCTGGCATGCTGTTGATGCATTTGCTCATAAGCTTCCTGATAAATAGACAATATCTCCGGACGGAACTGGCCGTTAACGGGGTCCCAAAGGGTAAATTCCGCCCGCTTATTTTCCGGCAGGCAAAGAAAAGCATCTCCCCCAAATAAATAGCCCGGAGGATGAAGGCTTAAGTCCATGACCCCGGGGCTTATCCATTCAATGTCCTCATTGGCATACATCACCCGGCGAAGCTCCGGCCTGCGTGCCAGCGCTAGATAATTCTTTTTAAAAAGCGCCACCGTTTCAGGCGTCCAAGGCATAAAAGCCGCAGGAGTAATATCCACATGCGGGATTCCCCGTTTTCTCAAGAAATCCAGCCCTTGCTCCATATGCTGGACTTCATGCGGATGGACCGTCATCGTAGAGCCGCAATGGATGCCGGCCTTCACGCATTCCCCGATAGTATCCGTCAATTTCTTAAAAGACGCTGGTTTTAATCCGCAGCGATGCTGTATCGTTGTCTCAGGTCCGCCATCAATACCGAACTCAAGGCTGACTCCCAGTTCCTTCAATTGGACAATCGAGTCATGGTCGATCAATAAACCGTTTGTTTGAATATGCAAAGATGTGTCTTTAAAACGCCGGTGAGCTTCGTTTAAGATTTTAAAAAGATTTTCTTTGGCTAAAAATGCTTCTCCACCGCTGAATATCAAGGTAGATGGTGCGGTTTCTTCCCTTTCGAACAATAAAAAAAGCTGCTCAACGGCGTCCATTGATATTTCCCGACCATGCATGTGCCTGAAAAAACAATAGTCGCAATGCAAATTGCAACGCTCTGTCACATAGATCCAGGTATAATGGACCTTGAATTTCTTATGCTTTTGTTCTCGCGTCAATAAAGTACTTGATTTTTCCATAGAGAAGTCTTCAGGGACAGCCGTGTCTTGGTTGATCGCAACCCGTGGTTTTTTATTTTCCTGTAAGACAAAAATTTTGACCAAAGGTATGCAGGATATGAAATGTCTTAAGGAAAATTTTTAGGTCCTGTTGCGTCCGAGACGACAGATTGGGAATCTTATCAGCAAGCTTAATGAGTTCTTTGCCGGAGAAGATTCTTCCCCTCAATTTTTCAAAGAATTCAATCGTTGTTGAGTCCTTAACAATCAGGTGGTGATCTTGGTCCCCCAGTTTAAGCTGTCCATGAACAGTTTCGTATTTTTCCGGATGAAAATAATACAGACGGTCTGTGCATGCATTCTTTAATCCGATAAATTCGATGAATCGAATGACCTTCCAGAAATAGGTTCTGTCTTTGAAAGTTTTCAGATTTAGTTCAACAATCAAATATAAATCAGGATAAGAAAATCTTTTTCCAATAATACGCTCTTCAAAAACTTTTTGAACAATTTTGTTGGTTATGCGGACTGGTTTACCCTCATTAATAATAGACAGTGAGTTCTTTGTTTTAATAAATGCACTTCTATCAAAATAATAAACTTTGATCCCTGTTCTTAAATAGATTCTTGCGAACTGGTCGACGGATGGGACGGATGGCAAGAAGGCTTCTAAGTTGTCTAATTGCACCCGTTTTGCGGTTTCCGTGATTCTGGAGGGCTGAAAATGCCTGGAAAATCCACCTTGCAAAATTGTCCTGTTGATTTCTTGGTTGGTCTTTTTATTGAAGGCGGCGCCTGAATACCAAGTGCCAATTCCATCGATGACCGTTTTTAATAAAGCGTTACAGTTTTTTTCATACCATAAATGATCAAATTTACCTTCGTTTTTATTAAGGATGTTGGCGATGGTGATGGCTTCCAGCATGGCGACCCCTGATCCAGTGGAATAGACCGGGTCAGCAAAACAACAGGCATCTCCGACAAGAATCCAATTTTTACCGGCACATTTTTGGCTCCTCCTGGAGTAATGGAGACGGGAGTGAACTTCCTTCATATAAGGCTTAACGGCCCTATCGGGATTTTTGGCAATAGATGTCAGTTGATAGCAAGCGGCCGAATATTTTTCAACATATTCAATAAAATTTTCATTTGATAAAGGGGCCCCCCGGTGAAGTAAGCCCATGCTTAAAATCGAACTTTTATAAAGGGGGATTTGCCATATCCAACTGTCGTGACCGATTTTATTAATAACTGTCCAATTGGCCCAGGAACCAATGTCGTTGTTCAACCCATCGATCGCCCAATAACTCCATTGGGCCTTCATGCCTTTGAACTGGTCGACGGGAGACACAAGATTCAATTTATTGGCAATGACCATGGCCGGCCCAGAGCAATCCAGAAGATATTTTGTAAATCGATAAGTATTGTGGTCGGTTATAACAAGATTTTTGGAAAGATTAATATCAACAATTGTTTCTTTTCGAATCTCGCTGGATAATTCTTTGGCGAGTAACTTTTCAATCTCTTCTCGTTCACAATGAAAGGTAAACCGAGTTCCCAATGGAGTGGAAAAGTTGGATGCATATTTACCGTGATAAGAATCACAAAAGACCGTTCCCAGCTTTCTGGTGTAACTTTTCATTGTCGCAATTTTGGGGACCAAACTAAGCAAACCTTGGTCTTCATTGATGAGATTAGGGACATGGGATTCGCCGATCTTGTATTGGAAAGGATTCTTGTCAATCAAGATGGTTTTGCCCAACAATTTATATTTTAGGCCGATACCGGCAAAGCCGGAACCTACAATTAGATAATCACATGTGATCATGCTTGTTTAGCCTGAATTTCTTATGCTTTTGTTCTTGCGTCAATAAAGTACTTGATCTTTCCATTCAATGTCCTCGGGATCGTCCCTTCATGCGCTCTTACATCAATACAATTATCTACCCCCAGCGCTCTAACCACGGCCCCGGTCAAGGTTTGAAGATGCTTGACGGTGCTGCCGGTCACGTTAATTATAAGTCTATCATAATATTGAAGCGGATGCTTATCAACAACGAAAAAGAAGCGTGGGTGGCCCAAAAAATCGTTCACCGTACGGATCAATTCCTGTTTCAAAACGACAACACCATTTAACAAGAGGCTATCCTCTGTCCGGCCGATCACCTTGATCCATAATACACCCCTGCGATGCACAAGTTCCACCCTATCGCCCAGGCGATAACGAATAAACGGCATACAGGTATTGTTCAAGTCCGTCACCAACAAGTCCCCGGTCCCTGTTTCTGATGCCTTTCCGGAATCTTCCAGCACTTCCAGCAGTAATCCATCTGCAACGACCCTCATATACTCATCGTCAGGTTTAAGAGCTACACCTAAGCCGGAGACTTCCATGGCGCCATAATGGTCATGGATATGGATCCTTCCCATCTGCTCTATCCGTTTTCGGTAATCCGGCCATAGAGGCTCACCGTTGACCAAACAACGACGAATAGAATGTTTACGTCCCAATAAAGCAAAAAGGTCAAATAATTGATTGGTGTAAGCATTGATCATCGCGGGTTTCAATAACTCAATAAGACGGGCCGCTTCAAGAACTTTATCCGGGGTGCTGATAGGTCCCAACGGAATAACCCCTGATCCAGCGGCCTTGAAAGCAGTCTCCATCAACCGGCCGCCGCTGTTTAGTTCATACGCGCACAGATTTAAACACAACACCCCTGCTTTAGCGCCAACATGACGGTAAATTTTGACCAAACGATGCAGATGAGCTTCGTGCGCCTGCCGGGAATGCGCAATAATCATCCTGGATGATGTCGAACCTGAAGTTGCCGTAACATTAAAGGCGTCACGCACCAAACCGGCTTCGGTAAACGCCTTAAGATCCTCCCTGCCCGATGCAGGGATACGCTTAAAATCTTCCCAAGAACGCAATCGTACCCTGTAGCGACGGTCCCTTTTGGAAAAGACTTGGAGTAATTGTGAAACCTTTTTTAATGCCTGTGCGCTAAACATAAAAACTGTTCTCCTCAGGCTCCCGCTGCTTTGGCCTGGGCCAGGACCGAGTCCAGCGCCGGCGTTTTCATGCCTGCCTTACGGGCCTGACGGACGAGGGCTCCGGTAACAAAATCAAGTTCAGTCGGACGTCTGGATAAAACATCCTGAAATATTGATCCCCGGTAAGATATGCCCGCCAGATCCCCGTCGCGTACCCTATGAATAAGCCGCAAAGGATCAAACGCAAGCCGCACTCCTATAGCTCTGGTTACTGCCCGGCCTTCCTTAACCGCCTGCCATACTAATTTCCAGGTTTCCTGATCCTTCTTCAAAATATCATATCCTTGCCCGGTTATGACAGGCAATGGATTCATCACCGCGCTAAAAATAAGTTTTGCCCAAATAGACCCACTGGGATCATAGTATGCTTTTGTACCAATCCCGCACTTGCGAAAAAGACCTGCAATCAGCGGCGCACCATCACCACCGGCATAAATATTGCCTCGATAAAACAATGTTACTTGTCCGGGATCAATTTCTTGGCACGCCATCGTTGTCACCCCACGACAAGTTTTGGCCGTCTTGAAAAAACGCTTCATCCAACCGGTATCAAAAATCCCGTTTTGTGGGAAAAAAACACACTGTGGATCAAGCCCTGCCGCTTCTGCAGCCGCTCCTCGCAGGTCCATAATCTTGGTCGCAAAAATTAAAACATCGATCTTGGTACCCTTTAATTCTGCCAGGGACACGACTGCCCGAACCTTCACCTTTTTCATGCGTCTTTTTTCATTAAAAACAAACCAGCCCTTCATCAGAGCCCGACAGGTCACAGGGTTTCGTTCGTACACCGTTATGACTGCCTGATCTGCCAATAAGGCCGCTAAGCACTTCCCCAGCGCTCCTGCCCCAATAATGAGAACTGTCGGCCGCACGATACCGCGTTGCTTCCTTGGCATCACACCCCCGCCATGGATAGGACGCCGCTGTTAAGATCATCCAGCGTCCGGCTTTTCAATATCAATTTTGTCAGCTCTCCTCCTTCGTAGCGCAATAACCGGTCGTAATCTCTAATCACCTTCTGCTGCGGCCTGGTCTTAAGAAAGGCCGCAAGATACTGCATTAATGTGAGGCTTTCATGCGATTCCGTCATGCACCAAAAATCAAAAAAAGGCTCCCGGATGCACATCTGAAGGATATCTCGCATCAACGCCGGGCTCACCTCCATCCGACTGGGAAGAAAATTCATTATAAACATAAACGGGACAATATAATTAGGGACTGCCGGGGCCCTATTTCGTCTGTTAAACAATATCTGCCAACCGATATTCGGTTCGATACCCTCCACGGCCCCGATCTGAAGTACCATTTCAAGGTTACGACGTAGTGCCGAAGGCGTCTCCCCGCGGATCCCCGTCATGAAAGAAAGATGAAGGTCTGTTTCTTTCCGGCGGTACTTCAGGAACTCCGCCAGCCTCTTTGCGGAATTTTCTCCCTTGCGGATCCGCCGTAACAATGCCCGATCAACATGTTCAACACCAAAAAAGATCGTCCGGCAGCCCGCCGCCGTCATCCGGCCATAGATATCAGGATCAATGTCGTCTAACCTTGTCTTACAGCGCCACGTTACTCCGGGGTTCTCCTGTTTCAAACGTTTAAGGAAACTTTCTGTAAACGGTCTGTCTGATATAAAATTCGGTTCGCAGAACTCAAAATATGTTTTCCCGCTACGCTGAGCACAACGCATCCACTGCAATACCCTTTCGGGAGAGCGCTGCGTGATCGCCGGCGCCCCCTCAAAAGGCAGGCGATTATAACAAAAGGAACACTTGGCATAACAGCCGAACGTCAAATATTCCCAAAAACGATAATTCTGATACCCATAGCGCGTCAATAATGACTCAAGGCGATCAAAAAAAACATCCTCTGTCAAGTGGGGGTCTCCGACATGCTGGAGGATATATTCGTCGATATTCAATGGGCTAAAAACAACGTTGTCCCGCTGGATCAATGATGTTTCATACAGGGAGAAATACGGGGAACAAATGATGATTTTCTTATTCTTTAACAGGGGCAGATAAAGATAGAGAAAAATCAGCGATTCGATCTTTGGGTAATTATTATGGCAGGCCATCGAAACAAGGATTGTATCTTCCTTGATACCGGCCAGCAATTGCAGCAGCGACGAACGAAAATCGGGCTCAGGGGAGCGTTCAATATCATAAAACCCGTAAGGGTGCCCCAATTCATCGAGGTAGCTCAAGGCTTTCACCAGTCCGACGGGTAAAAGGTCATGATGTTTGGGAATAATCTGAAGGACCGCGAGCGAACGGTGCACCTTCATCGTCTCATCCTCATTCGTTCAAGCACAAGGTACCCGTTGGCCTGATCCGTGTCAATTTTTAAAGCCAACTTTCGTGCCTGTTGTACAAGCACACGGCCAGGGGAAACCCCGCGACCCATAAAATCATCCCCCGCATCAAGATAGCTGATGATCCGTCCCCCCGGACGCAACAGACCCACCATCCTTGCCAGCTTTGCCTGATAATACGCCAGGGTCTCCGGCCAAAAAATATCCGACATATAAATCAAATCCAGTGATCCTTGTTTGAAATAATCCGGGCTGTCAAAAATATCCATCTGCGCAAACCGCAAACAACCAAGCCCTGCGCGCACCCGAGCAGTAAACAACAAGTCTTTTTGCCAGAATGGCCCGGATTCCGACAAGACAAACATTTGACCATCAAGAACAAGCGAATATCTTTCAGCCCATCCAGCAGGCGGCGCAATCATTTTACCGGTGACCGTATGGCATAAATACATCTGTTGCAAACGTCGAATGTTCTTTTTAACCGCCGCAATCCTTCCGGGATAGACCTGCCGCAACTGCCCAAAAGAAGGCATTGAATTCTTTTGCTTTAGAAAAAAAGCTTTGGCAGCGAGCACAAAAAGCTGGGAGGGATTAATATCAACCGCCCATAAAGCGCCTCTCCCGCCGCCGGCACCAAGTATGGTCAATGCCTGGTCGCCACCGCCACAACAGGCCAAAATATTTCGGCAATTCCCCGCAGATACCAACCGGGCAAGCTGTGACAAGGGTTCGGTGGTGTCATAATAGCGAACGAACCCGCCAAAACGCTTTAACGCCTTATTGAATCCTATCTTCTCACATGAGTTCATTCCCGCCACCGGCACCACATCAATAAATTTTATATTGAAAAAATGAGAATTACCCTATAATGCTGGAATGTTATTTGCGTCTCAATCATCTCAAATCTTTCTTTGTATTATACTGATGATCGGGATATTGACCACTTCAACAGACCTCTGGCAGAAGAAGATATATAACATCCATCTGATCCTGGGAGCTGGACTCGGGCTTATTGCTGTTTGGTATACCCTTCTCATCAGCCCTAAAATTATTATATCACATTTAGCTGATGGCGGCTTGGCCTTCTTCATCGGCTGGCTTCTGTACCACTTCAAGCTCTGGCGCGGCGGAGATGCTAAACTTTTTGTCCTCTACGCGTTTCTCATGCCTCCTCTGGAACATGGAACCTCCCTGTTTTCCGGCGCCATCCGCCTGTTCGCCTGCTCTTTTATTGCTGGGATGATCATCCTCATTCCACTCTTCATAAAAGATATTGCTTCAAATTACAATACCGTGATCAACAAGCTCTTGTCCCCGAAAAAACTATTCACAGCTATTGAAATAACAATCTTGTTCTCCTGGATCATTTTCCCTGATTATTATCTCGCAAGGATCATTCATATTCCTAGCATCTCTCTGGTGATCACCTATCTTATTTTTTATATAGCCCGCCGTTTTCTAAAAAAAATAGAGGTAAACTATATTATTATTGGCAGCGGCATTACCTTTGGGTTCTTAATGCGCCTCTGGCTAAGCCCCCATTCTTTGTCCTGGCCAGCCTTACCCTATTCCATTTTTAAGATCGGGCTGTTTTCTGCCCTATCCGCCTGCATTTACGCCGCGCTCGATCTTTTAAAAGAATATCACGACCGCATCCCGTTCGCACCATTACTTTTTACGGGATGTGTCCTTAGTTATACTCCCTTTTTAACATGGATCATGCATCTTGTGAGCCGATGAAACGTCCCTCTATCCCTATAGAAATTATCATTGAGATCACCGGCAGATGTCGGCAGGTATGTCCTTACTGCACCGGTCCCAGGATACCTGACGTGCCCTTAAAAGATATCAAAGCAACACTAGATGAAGCCGCAAGCCTTGGGGTTAAGGCCATTCGCATCACAGGCGGTGAACCCCTTCTGCATCCGGATATCAGGACGATCCTGACGTATACAAAGCACAAGAAATTCGCGGTCATTCTTAACACCTCCGCTGATAACATCAACCCTGCCCTAATGAAAACTATTATCGCGAACGTTGACGTGGTGCATGTCTCTTTGCAAGGACATGACGAGAAATCCAATGCGTCTTATACCCGATCAAAAATCTCTTTTCTTGATAAAATCAAAAATATCTTTCTCTTAAAGGCCTATTTGCCGACCCTGTGGCTTGCTACAGTAATTACTCCCGCTACGACGCGGTCTTTCGCGCAATTTATGCCGCTGATCAAAAAAATTAACCCCGCGGCCTGGCTCCTGCAGCGTCCCATCAGCGACTTGAATGAAGACCTAAAAAAAATGGGCATCCCATTCTACCGCGCGCTTACACTTCAAATCATGAAGGCCCGCCAAGAGAACATCAATGTCTTTGTTTCCAACCCGATCCCTCTGTGCATCACAGGGGACCTGCGGATCGGCAAGGAAGCCTTCTTGGGTGCCAAATTAGACGAGGGTCATTTACGCATCGTGCGCAGCGCCAAAGGATTTTTTAAACCAAACTACTTTTTAGAAACAAATTTAGGTGACACAATCAAAACTGCCTGGGAGCATCCTTTTTTGAATGAACTTAACCGCACTGATTATTTACCAAATTTGTGTCAACACTGCCCTGTGCTTGATACTTGCCGTGGCGGATCTCGCTCCATGGCCCTGCGCGCCCACGGAACGGCCTTGGCACCGGACCCTCTTTTTTGTCAGGCTATCGCCCAAAAAGCCCTATCAATGCCTTATCTAAAAAATCCGCGCCCATAAACCACTCCTTAGGGACCTGTTGAATTAGATTCCCGCTTTCGCGGGAATGACGAACATTTATTGTCAAAGTTTCTGCGGTTAAATCTTGAATGGATAAAATCTTGGCCCCGATCATTTCTTTTAACATGGCTGCCCGTGCCGGCTGTTCATAAATCGACATCGATCCATAACCTTCAAAAGGAATAATCACTGCTTTTTTCCGATGTTTAAGCAACATAACAGAGGTATGATATGAGGCCACAGAAACACAGACGTCACTTCTCTTGATCAATCCTTCATAATCACCCACTGCCCTCAGCAATACCAAATTATCAACCTTCTTTTTTCTAACAAGCATGGAAAAGAAATCCCACTCCTGGAGTGTCGTTGATGGTCCTGCAACCACGGTTAGGTAATATTCCTTCCCCAAGAGATCGCTGGCACGGATGGCCTGGGCGATTACCTTAGGAAAGTACGCTCCACCGCCCCGAAGAACTGCCACCCGGCAAGCTCCTCTGGGAACAGGTGCTTTAGGTAGATTTTCATCTTCATCGTCACGCACCACTTCTTGCTGAGGCAAAAGATACCCCGCGAATATGATCTTTTGCGCGTTTCTTTCAAAAAAATCTAAATACCGTTGCCTATCCTGCGCCCGGGTAAAGGAATCAGCAATGTGTTCCTTTTCCAAAGATGGCGAGAAAATGATGATCTGTTGATATAATTTAAATATCTTCTGACGCCATTCATTATTTGTTCCCGTTAATAATGGATATCCTGCAACCGCCCATAATGCGGCGCCTTGCGCGAGTGCTTTAACCAAGGAAGGAATCAATTCATGGCGGCATTCCTCACGGCCAAGGGGAAAAAACTCTGTTATAAAAAGATCCGGTTTTTCCCGGGTCACAATATCCACGCACACCTGATTGCGCTTACCAGCATCGGCCCCTGCCCCACGGATTGGTCCCCTGAAATGACGACGATCCATGAACGCCCTTGGCAATGAATACACCCGTCCCAGTTCATCTATTTTGGCCTTGGGCTGTTGAACACCTGCCTGAATAAAAAAAAGTTCCCCTTTCGGGAACTTTTTTTTAAAAACCTCACCAACCGCCATGACACGGGAGGTATGGCCAAAACATTCATAATGGGAAAAATAAATACCTGTCTTGGGAGAAGCCCTACTGCTCATAAACAGGTGCGGGAGATATTGCTCCGGGAGCGTTGCATGCTTTGCGCATCTCGCTATTAACGATATCTGAACAATTGCCCAATCCCTGGACGACCCCAAGCCATGTATAAAAATCTCTTTCTTCCTGCTCACGCGTACTCTTGTGCGCAAGAATACGGCACCCGGACAAGTCCCTATACCATTGATAATTCCATTTAGGGCCACCGTATGGACCAACATAATTCTTTATATAGTCCTCACATGACGCCACTGATCGCTTTATAGCCAAAAGAGATGCTCCAACTTTAATCAGATCATCTTCCGGCATATCCGGATTATGGATCAATAATGCTCGGCCTGTTTCAGCACTGGGAAATTTTATAAAAGGACAAATCGACGCATCTATTTGATCTAGAACCTTTATAGAGGGATTAGAGAATCCATCGAAACAAGCAATCGGTTCTTTACTTTTATCTGTTCCATCACATACGCTAGCAGCACAAAGCCAAGATTTAACCCGCTTCGCATGTTTTAAACAGATCTTATCATCTGCGCACAATGACAAATCACCCACCGCTGCTTCATACATCCTAAGGTCCAACTGGTCAACAAGAAATTTCCTTGAATCCGTTGGTTCATTAGTTACGGGCCCGCTCACAGGAGTCATCAATGGCTGATCCTGGTTATTAGAATCCTGCTGGGCCACGGCCATGCTGCCGCCGGCACTGGCAACGAACAACAAAAAAATAAACATATAGTTAATATGATGAATGCGTCGTGACATTGGTATGGGTGGCACAATTCGTATTATTGGTAGCGATCGAATTAGTATGTGTTACCTGCCCAGAAGTAATATCTGTCAGGGCACCTGCTACTCCCAACGCGGCAACGGTTGACAATCCAACCTTTAAAATGGTCTCCTTGCTGACAAAACCGTCTTCATCTTTCATCAACTCACCGAGAGACTTAGTCAGCGGGAGCGTTGTAGTAATGACCTTACTTTTTCTTTTCTTTTTCATCAGGAACTTCCTCCCTGTGTCCAACGTTGAAAAACCTCTGCGTATTTGTTGTCCCCCAGTAGATAGGAAAAAACCGTCTTAAACTGATGTTTCAAAACTTGCTGCAGGCGCGATCCCCCCTTGGGGACAACATTTTTCTCCACAGCATAATTCACCACGGGATCTACGCCGAGCCAGGGACTGTAAACAGAACGGTAATTCCACAAGTCAGAACATCCAGCGCTTAAAAGATAGAGCAGATTTTCATTATTAAGCATCTTGTCGTAACTTTCATTCATGATGTTCCCCAATCGGAAAATATTGTCCCCTAACATCCTTGCTTCATCGGTAGGGTAACACCCGCCATCCGGCGCGTAAGACATCACTGTACGCCCCGCCCCGCAGGGATTCATCATATCCACGTAACCTGGATCTCGCTTTAGCAAAACCTTGGTCAAAATAGTCCTGGCCATCCGCTCGCTTAAATAAGAGCCGGATGTATTTAACTTCATAATATACGCCATCGCTTTGGTATAAAACACATTAAATTCCTCTGCCGTATACCCGATATCTTCCCAATTACCACGGGCATACCCTATTCTATTGACCGGCCTTAAGGCAATCTCCCCTTGTCCTAAACGCAGGTATTCATCAACGATCCTCTCGGGGTGTGCTAACGAATACCTGGTAATGGTCGGCAACATATGGATCTTGCGGCCAAATTGCTTAGAAAAACGCTCAATTTTTTCCACCACTTGGGCGTGCGTCCCTCGCCCGGAAACATCCACCCTGTTTTTATCATGGATATCAGCCGGCCCGTCCAAAGACGTACATACATCAACATCATGGTCTGCTAAAAAACGCATTTTTTCATCATCCATAAGCAACATGTTGGTCACTATAACAATGTTAAGATTCTTTCCTAATGTGTTGAACTTACGCGCATGCTCGGTCAAAAATTTAACGGTCGGCCAATTAAGCAGAGGCTCTCCTCCTTGAAACTCAAGCGTCACTGAATTATTGCGCACATCAAAAAGGTATTGCAATACGCGGCCGGCCGTCTCAATGGACATATCCTCAGAGGAAGCTCCTCCTTCAGCATGACAATACGTACAACGGAGATTGCAGCGTTTTGTAACAACAGCGATATGCAGGCTTGTATCTGTAAATAAATTCGCGTTTAAATTCCTAAACCCGTCAATAACGTGGCGTATATTTTCCGCATCGACGATCAATCCCCGTTCTAACAAACGATTAAATAAATCGCCTCCCTGCTCCACACGCAGGCTGTGCAGTTGGCGGAACTCTTTTTCATTCAAAGCGTCCCAACAACCCATCATGTTGGTCACCAAATATTTATCATTGATTTTTTCGGCATTAAACGGAAGGATGGAGGATTGAACGGTTGATGTCATATGAAAAAAGTTTGTTATTTTTGCGGCTTGGGTTCTGTCTTTGACTTCGGGGTCCCTTGTTTTTCTTCCGCCTCAAGCTCCTTGATCAAATCCGCGATCTCTTTATCTTCTGCCTCTTTGACGATTGATGGGGAAGCTGAAAAAAGGGCCCGTTGCAACAAAATTTTCATATTCTCCGCATTGATCTTCAAGCTGCTGAAATAATGCGCATAATTAAGCAACTCATCGGAAAATTCCAGCGCCAGCTTTTGCAGGTCTTGGGCTTCATTTTTGGGCTTAAGCCAAACCGCTACCAAATCCTTCTTTTCTTCCTCAAGCCTGACATGCGCCCTGTCCATAAAAACATATCCGGAAGAATGAACAGACTGCAGCGGATAAACCTTCAAATTGACCAGGACTTTAACCCAGTCGTCCATTTTTTCAAATTTTGCTACCATAAAATATTCCTTTCCAATTAATCACAGAGAGGCGCTGTTTCCTTTCAAATTATACACATTCCCAGGTGTTTTACAATAGCTTTTACGAACGGGCTACTGGCCCCTTCTATTTCATGGCCGATGTCATACTTAGAATCGGCATAAACAAAGCGATGACGATAAATCCCACCACAACCCCTAAAAACCCGATAATCAAAGGCTCGATCAATTTGGTCAGGCCCTCAACCGCCGTATCCACCTGTTCGTCATAAAATTCCGCTACTTTGGATAACATTTTGTCTAATTGCCCGGATTTCTCGCCGATGGCGATCATGCGGGTGACCATCAGCGGGAAAATGGTGCTTTTAGACAAGGGCACGGCAATGCTCTCGCCTTCCTTGACGCTGACCTTGATCTCATCGACTAAAATTTCAATCACCCTGTTGCCGCAGGTCTTTCCGACAATATCTAAAGATTCCAAAATAGGTACACCGCTTTGACTTAAAGTAGCAAGGGTCCGGCAAAAACGGCTGACAGAAACTTTGCAAATCAAGTCTCCGAATACCGGCAACTTTAAAAGCAAGGTGTCCACCCGAATATGGCCGGCGGGTGTCTTTTTGTACTTGTTAAAAATGAATACGGCAACGAAACCGCCAGCCACCAGAAATATAAGATCATGTTGAAGTAAATTACTGAAATCAATCAGCAGTTGGGTCATGGCCGGCAATTCTTGGCCCAGGGACGCGTAAATCTGGGAAAAGGTAGGAACGACCTTGACGAGCAATCCTATGGTGATCAACATCGCCATGCTCACGACCACCGCCGGATAAATCATTGCTCCCTGCACTTTTTGACGGAGCCGCTCGCTTTTTTCCAAATACATGGCCACGCGCTCAAGGATGGTGGTGAGAGTTCCACTGCTTTCCCCTACCCGGATCATATTCACATACAACTGGTTAAATATTTTGGGATGCTTGGCAAAAGCACCGGAAAGGCTGCTGCCTGTCTGTATGTCCTCGCGGATAATAACGAGTGCCGCTTTGAAGCTAAAATTAGCGGTTTGTTCACTCAGGGCTTCCAAGGATTGCAAAATGGGTATGCCCGCATCCACCATGGTGGCAAACTGGCGGGTAAAAATAATCAGGTCTTCCGGCTTAACTTTTCCCCCCCCCCGGGGCTTGGAGGATTTCTTAAAAGCCGATTCCTTTTCTTCCGAAACGCTTAAAATGATCAAATTGCGCTTGCGCAGCTCGGCCACGATCACCGGTTCATTTTCCGCGGAGATCCTTCCAGAGACGCTTTTGCCTTCCTGATCGCGGGCGGTGTATTTATACGTAGGCAATGACACGACTCCTATTATTCATAATTCCTTGCGATGGCTTCTTCAATTTCCGCTTTAGTAGAAATAAAAGTAGCAATACGGCATTTGGTCAACGTTTCTAAATAATTTTTCTTATCATCGGTCAAAGGATTGACCATCACCACACTTAAAATTTCGCCGATGCGGTCTAAGGCAATCACTTTTTCTTTTTGAGCCACCTCTTTAGGGATTAAACACAGAATTGCAGGATGAATGGTATATTTATTGACGGCGATATACGGCAGGCCGCACTGTATGACTAATGCCACCACAATGTCCCGTTCGTCAAGAAGGCCAAAGTTGACAAGAATCTCACCGATAATACCACCCTTTTCCTTCTGCGCTTGCAGGGCAGCTTCCAACTGCTCGCGGGTAATCTTTTTGCGTCGAATCAAAATTTCTCCCAACAAAACTTTATAAGCGTCCATCCTTGCTCCCTGGCACGGATGAATAGCTATGCGTTAAACAGACGTTGGAATAATTTTTGGAGCCAAAACGCGTGCTTTTGCTCCTAACTTATCCAGGAATCAGTAAGTAGCAATTAGCGTTTTGGCGGAAAAAATTCATTCCAATGGCTGTTTACTCAGCTGTTCATCCCCTTTTATTCTTCATCTTCGGAGGCCACGCGAAAGACTTCTGTCAATGTGGTCTCCCCTACACACATTTTATCAACAACATCGTCAAAAAGCAATTTCATCCCCTGATTTTTCTGAGCATAGCGGGTTATTTCCATAGACGTTTTTCTCTTCAGAATCATATCACGAATGTTATCATCGATTTGCAGCACTTCCGTGACACCTACACGGCCTTGATACCCGGTACCCCGGCAACGCTCACAGCCCTTGCCTTCATATAAAACAATACCCGGCTTGATTCTATGCTGGATCTTTTTCAAAATTTCCGGTTTAATGTCCATGGCTCTTTTGCAAGAATCACAAATACGCCGGCACAGCCGCTGGGCACAGACTAAAACCAAGCTGGAAGCCACTAAAAAAGGCTCAAGGCCCATATCCACCAGTCGCGTGACAGCTCCGGAGGCACTATTCGTATGCAAGGTCGAAAGGACCAACTGGCCCGTGAGCGAGGCTTTGATCGCAATATCCGCTGTCTCCGCGTCCCGGATTTCACCCACCATCACCACATCCGGTGACTGGCGTAAAATAGCACGCAGCCCCGTAGCAAAATTGAGCCCTATGTCTGGTTTAACTTCAATTTGAGTCAGGCCATCCACCAAGTATTCCACCGGTTCTTCAATGGTGACTATATTTCTCTCCGATGTATTTAACTTAGCTATCAAAGAATACAACGTCGTGGATTTACCGCTGCCGGTAGGACCGGTCACCAGGATCATCCCGTAAGGCTTATAAATGGATCCTTCCAGGAGGTCTCGCGCATTTTTTGAAAATCCTAATTTAGACAGGCCCACCGAGAGACTATTTTTATCAAGCACGCGCATGACTATTTTTTGACCAAAGATTGTCGGGAGCATAGACACGCGGAAATCCACTTCCTGATTACCCACCTTCATTTTGAAACGCCCGTCCTGCGGGGTTTGGGTGTTGGTGATATCCAAATTCGCCATGAGTTTAATACGCACCCCCACCGCGTTTTTACTTTCCTTAGGGATGGTCAATATGTCCTGTAATATTCCGTCGATACGAAACCGCACACGCATTCCCTGCTCCAGAGGTTCTATGTGAATGTCAGATGCCCTTTGACGCAACGCTTCCTTGATAATCAGGTTAACGATACGAATAACCGGAGCTTCCACCACAGCCTGTGACTCCTCCTGTTCGGTTTCCATATTCAGACTCGCATAGGCCATGTCCGCAGAGGCTGATTTGTAAAATTGATCGATGACCCGCAGGATCTGACTTTCAGAGGCGATCACGATCTCAATTTCCTTGCCTGTCACATTACGCAAATCATCCATGATAAATACATTTAACGGATCAGCGATCGCCACTGTCAAGGTCCCCCCCAGCAAAGAAATCGGCATCACCAGATACTGACGCGCGCTCTTTTCGGGAAGAATACTTTTAAGACGTTCATCGAAACGGTATTTGGTCAGGTCAATGGAAGGTATGTGGAGTTCGCGCATCAAGAGAACCAGCAGATCCTGCTCGGAGATAATCCCCTGTTTAAGCAAGGCTTTGACCAAACTTATTTTTTTATCCTGCTGGACTTCCATCAGCGCATCAATATCCGCTGGATGAATATTCGGCAGACTTTTAAGCGTTTTTAAAATCCGTTCTTGAGTTGTATCCATATTAATCCGGTGCCGTCAAACGGATTACTTCTTCTAAAGTCGTCAACCCCTGGGAGGCTTTGATGACGGCGTCCTCACGCATCGTTTTCATGCCTTGAGCACGCGCCGCGTTCTTAATCTCCGCCTCTGAGCTTGAAACTAAAATCAATTCTTTAATTTTATTGGTCAACACCAGCGTTTCGGTAATCCCTACCCGCCCCTTATAGCCGGTATTCAAACATTTACCGCACCCTTTGGGCCTGTAAAACTGCCCGTTATGTTTTGGTAACAATCCGTTGAGGTGAAATTCTTTAATAATCTCATCCGTAACCGTGTAAAGCTCACGGCATTCCTGGCATACCCGCCGCACTAAGCGCTGGGCCACGATAGCCATCACCGAGGAGGTGATCAAAAACGGTTCAACACCCATATTGATCATGCGGGTGATGGAGCCGGGACCCGTCGTGGTGTGCAGGGAGGAGACCACCAGATGCCCGGTCAAAGCCGCCTTGACCGCGATATCCAGGGTTTCCGAATCCCGGATCTCACCGATGAGGATCACATCCGGGTCTTGACGTAAAATGGAACGCAATGCTGCTGGAAAAGACAAACCGAATTCAGTGCGTATGTTAACCTGATTAAACCCTTTCATTTGAAATTCCACCGGATCTTCCACGGTCACAATATTCCTTCCCGGGGAATCGATATATTTAAGGATCGCGTACAAGGTCGTGGTTTTACCGCTGCCGGTAGGTCCGCAGGCCAAAATCAAGCCGTGAGGCTTATGACAGCACTCTTTTAATCTCTCCAGGGATTCAGGTTCAAACCCCAACTTATCAATATCAGCCATTTCCTGATCTTTATCCAAAACGCGCAAAACAATTTTTTCTCCCATGGCGGTGGGCAGCACATTGACGCGGAAATCCACCTCTTTGTTTTGATCAGTCACGATCCGAAATCTCCCATCTTGCGGAAGACGGTGCTCGGCAATATCCAGACTTGAAATGACTTTGACACGGGAAATCAGGGGAAAATGCAGGCTCTTGGACATGCGGTCGATTTCCCTGATATAACCGTCGATGCGATAACGAATGCGCAGGCAGGTTTCCATAGGCTCGATGAACACATCGCTGGCCTTGGCCTCCACCGCCTGTTGGATAATCGTATTTGTCAACGTGATGATCGGCGCTTCTTCACTGAGATTCTCAACCACTCTCCTTTGCGGATTATCTTTGACTAACTCGAGGATTTCCGCCCCTTTTGTATCTTTAATATCCTGAAAAATTGCCTCAAGGTCCGAAGAGTTATTTTGCGCGTAACTGCGCTCAATGGCGGCACGCATTTCTTTAGGCCTGGCCAAAACAACGCTCACCGACATGGATGTCATGGCCTTGATATTGTCGACGGTCAACATGTCCAGCGGATTAACCATGGCAATGGTCAGATGATCCCTGAACCTGGAAATGGGGATCAATAAAAATTTTTCAACTGTTTCTTTAGGGATTAATTTTAAAAGGGAGGGATCAATCCGAAATAAATTCAAATTGATCAAGGGTAATTGCAAGACTTCGCTTAAGACGACGCTTAACTGATCTTCGGCAACCAATTTAAGCCTTAGAAGAATAAGGCTTAACTCCCCACCGGACCTTTCCTGTTCTTCAATGGCTCGATTGAGATCTTCGGGGGTTACGATATGATCCCGCAGAAGAATTTCTTTAAGAAGGGTGTCCCGTAGCATAAAAACTCAACTCGACGATGTCGAAGCAATAGGGAATATCATCAGCGTGTTTCGTAATAACGATTGATGGCACTGTTAATGTCCGTCCCTGTACTGATAAATGCTTGCACCGAACAGCCGGTAATCTTCTCAACATCTTCCAAAGCCTTAACATTTAAAGGATTGGCCATGGCCAAGGTCAAACTACGGCCGATTTTATCAATGGGAACCAAACAATACTGCTTGCATACACCTCCAGGAACGATCGCTACAACTTCGGGGGCAATGTCGTAATTAGCCAAAGGCAGATAGGGAAATCCGTATTGACAGGTCAAGGCCTGCATCACGTCCTCTTCGGTACCCAATTTCATCTGGACTAATGCTTCACCAAATAGAATGCCTTTTTCTTTTTGGAAAACCAAAATTTTTTCCAAATTGGCGCGCGTAAGAACACCACGCTCAATCAAAATTTCACCTAACTGCTTATTTACTACTTTACGGAAATGTGGCATATGAACTACTCAATTTATTTCTAAACACGGGTCGTCATACCCGACACTCACAGTTGTTCGTCATTCCCGAAAGCTTCTGTCGGGAATCCAGACATGCATGACTGGACCCCCGACTAAAACATTCGGGGGTGACAAATAAAGAAGCGTTAGACTCAACCACACTAGCGGACAATAAGTATACCGATTATACAAGATATTGTCCAGCCCTGGTTTTAAAAAATAGTCCGCTTTTTACTCAAATTCAATAAAAATCCGAGCAATAGGGCAAAAACCATAAAAGAAGTGCGGCCATAACTGATTAAAGGCAGAGTAATCCCCACCACCGGTAAAAGCCCCATGACCATGCCGATATTGATCACCACCTGCATGGCAAAAATACTGACGATGCCAACGGCCACCAATTGCCCAAAAGGATCTTTATTGTACCGGGCAATTTTAAAACCGCAATAAATGATGATGCCGTAACAATAGACTAAAAGAATCCCTCCCAAAAGACCCCATTCCTCGCCGATGACGGAAAAAATAAAATCCGTGTGCCTCTCGGGTAAGAAATTTAATTGATTCTGCGTGCCGGAAAGCCATCCCTTGCCTAAAAGCTCACCGGAGCCCACCGCGATCTTCGATTGGGTAATGGTATAACCCGCGCCCAAAGGGTCGTGGCTGGGATTAAGAAAGACTAACAGCCGGTCTTTTTGATACGGTTTTAAAACATGCCAGGCGAATGGCAAAGTCAATCCCAAAATTCCAAGCAGACCCCCCCAAAGCCTAAGTGCTATACCACTGGCATAAAGCATGACCAGAAAGATGCCCATCACTAAAATAGCGGTCCCCAAATCCGGCTGTTTAAAAATGAGGACTATCGAAATACCCACCAATATCAAAGGCCAAATCAAATCACCCCACACCTCAGCTAATAAAACAGTGTTTACGCCAAACGAAGCAATTGGGCCTTTAGGGCTTTGAAAATCAAAGGACAGTCTTGGACGGCGCTGTGAAAAATAACGGCCTAAAAAAAAAATGACAGCCAGCTTGCTGAATTCAGAAGGCTGAAAACTAAAACCAGCCACTGAAAACCAGCGTGTGGCACCTAAGGCATGACGCCCCATGACCAGTACCAAAATCAAAAAAACCACACTAATGCCGTAACCCATATAAGCCACATCAAAAAACTTCCGGTAATCCCCCCGGCTTAATAAAAACATCAGCAAAATCCCCAGCAAGGCGCAAAATAGCTGATCGTAAAACACGGAGATACCCACCACATTGTTATTAAAAGAAGCGCTATAAAGCGCCAGAAGCCCGATAGCTATGATCAAAATGGTGTGTATCCAAATGACTCTGGGGATATGACGGGCGGAGATCATAGATGACACTGTCCGTTCGTGCAGGAATGGAAAACCGGAAATAAATAACGATTGCGGGCAATCCACCGGTAGACAAAAGGCCCCAGGATCCCTGCCCCTGGAAAATAAACTACCGCTATCATCGGATAAAGCATGGGTAATATCCAAACTAGCCTGCGGAAAGCAAAAAAACCGCCATAAATTTTATCGTCTGATGCATAAAGCCGCATTTCACTCATGCCCTTGGGGCCTGGTATGTATTCAAGCTTTCCCCACAAATCCATCACTTGCAAAACCCGTACACTCAAGCGGCAAAAACCGCATTCTCCGTCATAGATTATTTTCGGCCGAGGGCTGTTAGCATTAATGCGGCGATGGGCAGAGATCCAATCTGTTATTTTTTGCGGATGGATAAACAGCATCATTTGTGCCGGGAACAAAAAGAAAAAAATCGTCGGTACATCCAGGGTCAGGACCAACAAAATATGCCAGCATAACCCTAAAATAATCGCTGCCTGTCTGGTCCTGGGGATAAAAAGCAAAAACGGGAATATCAATTCCGTCATCACTATCATAAGCCCAACCACGTAGCAAAAATGCGGATGCACAGCCATCCATTCCTTTAAAAGAAAATGCTTGGTCACTCCCCCCGGGGGATAATTCATCAAATAATAAATGGGATTACCTGTAATCCAGTTTCCCTCACCTGTGATTTTATAAAGGCCGGTGAAAAAAAATGTGGACGCTGTCTGCATCTGCAATAGCCGCTGGATAAAAAACGGACGCTTACGCCGCCAGGCATCAATGTCCCCGCGTCGTAAAGCATCAACAGAAAAATAATCCCCGTGATATGATGTCACGCACATCAAAAATAAGGTCACCAGCAAAATGTCCCAGGACAAGGTGCCGATATGAAAATCATTAAGCGCGTAAAAATAATAACAACATCCCGTCATTAAAATGCAGCTGATCTGTGAAAACAATCCAATGAGAAAGCAGAACCAGGTAAGACAGAAGGCCCAGACAAAGAAAATGACTAATGCATCCGGACTTCTTTGCACCCAATCGATAAAAGAGGTCGGGAAAAAATTATAATTAAAGGTTTTAAATGCCGTGGAGAGATAATTGTCATCTAAATGAAAAAACGACGGAATAACATGCAGCCCAACGGTCAAGGCCACAAAAATACGAAAAAACGACAACCCGATCGACGGCCGTTCTTCTAAAAATAGCGTGTTCCAAATATTTTTCATAATTCTTCTTAACGCTTGTCATTCCCGAATGCCTTTGTCGGGGATCCAGGAACGCTAAACTCCAGTGTCAAAAGGCCCAATTGCTATATGTCCAATACGATAACAGGGTGCCCTAAGTAAGTAGAAGGCGATTGCTTTCTTGTAGTGGCGTCGTAAAGTTGTGTCAATATTCCCTGTTTCTTGGTCGTCGAACACTAATGTCAATATTCCCTGTTTCTTGGTCGTCGAACACTAATGTCATTGCGAGGAGCGCTTTTTGCGACGAAGCAATCTCTTATCACTGTCATTCCCGCAATTACCACTGTCATTCCCGCGAAAGCGGGAATCCATTTCTATTCGGCCATTGTATTCCCTTCTCAGGCACGCTCGCCGCATCCAGCGATGCGGCTTCGCTAGTCTCCGGGCTGATTTGCCACCGCAAACATTTATGCAGGTGGACCATGCCAAATCAGCCCTCTACTACCTTCGAAGAAAACACAATGTCCTCATAGATACGCATCATTTCCCCCTCTTTTTTATAAAGAGGGGTTAGGGGAGTTGAATCAACGGTACGTGGCCCCCTTTAAAACCACATTTTTATTGCAAAGAAGAGGGAACATTATTCCCCGCATGTGTAAGCGACTGTTTGCGTCCTCTCTAAAGGTTGTTCAGTCAGATGAGGATACTCGACGTAAGTGACCAGAAATTTTTCGAAATAAGGAAATTTGCGCTCTAAAAACGAGCAAAATGACTTGGGCACCCCAGGCGTCAGCACCGTAATTAATGCATTACGGTTTATATTATCATAGCCGATGGCCCTGGTCTGTAAAATCTGATGGGGGTCAATTAGCTGAGGTGCACCATTTTTAACACCATAGACTTCCGTGTACCCAAAGTTATCTCCGATGTTATAAAACATGATCCAGCCCGCCGGCGGAAAAAGAAACTTCATTCTGGGTAATTCGCGTTTGAACAAAGGTTGTAAATAGTAATAACAGGTCGATTCATAATAAAAAACCGCCAGCCATATAATGACAAAAATGGAAATTAACTTGTTACGAAGTTGGATATTCAATATTCCCTGTTCCTTGCTTTGCTAAAGTTTCTTTGAGTCGGAAGCTTCCGAGAAGACATCAGCGGTGAAGACATAAAGAGCGGTGTCAGGGTCTTTCCATGCATCCGGCGGCAAGCCTGCCTTTTGGCTGCATAGTTGCGATAAAAATTCCTCCTTGCTCCAGCCGGTTTCATCCGCCACTTGCGGCAGGAATACCCCCTGATGACCGCCGTTGCTGACAATCACACCATGCTTGCCCAATTGGATTTCCGAGGCATCTTTAACGCGGCGGGGTTGAGACAGGACAGAGATTTCAACATCGATACCGTTTAATTCCGCCGCTGTCAGGGGCGTAAAACGCGGATCCCGGGAAGCCGCAGCCACGGCCATGTCACGCACGGTTTCATACAAAGGCTCTTGACCAATGATATTACCAATGCAGCCGCGCAAAGCCCCTGCTTCGCGGATGGTGACAAAAGCCCCTTGGATCTCATTAAGCCTTGCATCCTTGATACTGAAATCCGGCGTCTTGCCGGTTTTAACAAAGGTTTCAATGCTGTTGCGGGCAATTTTCAAAAGCTCTTTTTTCTCCGCTGAACTTAATGCCATATTCCCTATCACTTCGGAGTCGTCTCGTCCTAAAAGGTCAGAATAAAAAATCACCGACGAATAGCCCACCACTCTGCTTTTATCTCCCGAAGTGTCACCGGAATTAGCATGCTTTAAAACTTCCACGTGTTTGATCCCGCGCAGCCGTGCATAGATCAAAGCGGTGGTCACCGGCACAAATCCGCACATTTCCATTTTGCGGCTTATACAGCCTTCAAAGAATTTCTTGAGGTCAATCTCCTTGATCGCTTGCAGGGTAAGAGCATCCATGCGATTGGCCACGTCATAGGTATAATAATGCGACATATCCGAACTGATTAAAATCAATACATCATCCCTTGTACCGATAAGCTTGTCCAAAGCCACGGCCAAATCCCGGCAGACTTGAAGGTCAGGATTACCCATCAGAATGGGCACAATACGCACGCTGTCAAAGGTCTTTTGTAAAAATGGCAGTTCGACCTCGATGGAATGCTCGCGCTCAAAGACCTGGGGCAAGAATTGGAACTTGGGATTTTCTTTCAAAAGAGCTTGGGCAAAATCGTCATCGACAGAAACTACCCCTAACGGCGTTTTAAAACCTCCACGGGGATAGACGGAAATACCCTCAAAAGGAAAATAATGGCTGGGGCCGATAATCACTATCGTTTTATAATGATTGCGGGCAATGGCCTTGAAGGCATAAGCAGCCACCGGCCCGGAATAAGGATACCCGGCATGCGGGGCAATGGCTATCTCTACTTTTCGGTCAGCCGGTACCGGGCCGGTCGACTGTTCAAAATTATCAATAGAGTCAGAAAGTTCTTTAGGATCGGCGCTGTAAAAGCCTCCGGCCACATTCGGTTCCTTGACCATATCCCCCCAAGATTGAATGGAAAAAAGATTAATCAAAATAAAAATCGAGACTAAATTTTTTAACATAGGAAAGATTACGTAATAATAATAAGGTCAGCAAAAGACCCGCGCTGTCCATGATGATAACGGTCTGCGGTTTTAAATGGATCCAGTCACCAAAGCAACCGCAACTCTCGAGCGGCAGTCCCCGTATCAGTGCCTGCCCTACCACCACTACAAAAATTCCAAATAAAACCAAAGTTCCTCTTAAACTCCAAGAAGTCCACAACCCTAATAACACGAAGAACCCGACGAACAATTCTACCCATGGAAAAATTTGGGCAACTAAAACTTCACCCCACGAAGGCAAAAGCTGATAGGCCTGGACCACATACAAAAAATTCTGATAAGGGCCCAGAAGTTTCCCAAGCCCCGAGACTATAAAAATACCGCCGATGGCGATACGAATAAGGACCCACATAAAACTTTTCCTTCACTGCGGGTCCTGTCTCGGCCTTGATGTTAAGGTGCTCCTAATTGAAACGCGTATGTTACCAGCGTATAGGATGGTGATTTACCTTAATTAGACCTTAGATCAGTCACCGTCCGCTCCTTAACATCAATTCCGAGCCACCCGCCGCAATTATTGCTAAACATGCGAAAGAATCATTAGCTACCTAGGGAAATAGGTTTTCAGTTCGTCCTCCAGAGATTTTGTCCCCACCACCATTTTATTATTGATAAAATACGTCGGTGTGGAGGCGATCCCCAAGGCCTGGCCCAGAGACTTCTCGTCATTAATCACACGACGCGCATCATCCGAGGCCAGGCAGGTGTTTAACTGATCGATATTCATCCCCACCTGTACAGCCATGGACTGAAAAACCGGTTCCGGACTGATTAATTGCGCCCACTGGCTCTGTTGAGACATCATCATCTCATCCAGGGCCCAAAATTTTCCCTGACGCGCGGCGCATTCGCTGTAAAGAGCGCTGATCATGGCATGATGATGCATATTCGTCAAAGGAAAATACCGCACCTGCAGATAAATATCATTAGGATGCTGGTCAAAAAATGTTTTCAAATATTTTACACCATAGGCGCAAGCAGGGCATTGAAAATCGATAAATTCCACAATTTTAACTTTGGAATAAAGATTGCCCCTGGCCCTGGCCATTTGCAAATTAATCGGATCTTTCTTAGGCGTCAAAAAAACTTTCGCACTCGCTATAAGCCCAACTAAGACTAAAATGATCGCCAAGGTTAACTGCAGTTTTTTCATATTATTTCACCCTCCTAACCAAACCCGCCTTGACGAAGTCGAAGGAATAGGGCCTTTTAAGTCCGACTAAAACCAAAACCACACCCAAGGTTGCCTGCAGTTTATTCATCCTAGGCTCCTCTTTCTACTGTCATCCCCGAATGTTTTTATCGGGGATCCAGGACATGGATGAACTGGATTCCCGCTGGAGTTTACCCCCGAATGTTTTTGTCGGGGGCGGGAATGACAATAAGTACTCTATTAAAAATTCGCCCTGCCTGTTTTTTTCGTGATACGCGCGATTTTTCGGCTTAATCTACGATTCAAGGCGTCCGCCTTTAGCCGCCATTGCCAATTATTGACCTTGGTGGCCGGTGTATTCATACGCCCTTCTTCCCTTAAACCCAAAAAATCAGCCATAGGGATAATGACGGTTTCAGCTTTTGATCGCATCAACACTTCAATCATCGTCCAATGCAAATTCCGGGGTGTGAATTTCGTTTGCAAAACTTGTGGTATGTTGGCCTTCTCATACGGTTTGGCCTCTTGATGATACCATCCCTGAATAGTATTGTTGTCATGTGTTCCGCTATAGGCGACACAGTGGGCCGGATAATTGGCAGGCACATGCGGATTACCGTCAATGTCTCCATCGAAAGCGAACAATAATACCCGCATGCCCGGAAAGCCTAATTTTGTCATTAACTCAATGACATCCGGCGTGATTTCTCCCAAATCCTCGGCGATAATGGGAAGCGGCTTAAACTTTTTGGACAATACCTTAAAAAAATGCGCTCCCGGCCCTTTGACCCAACGCCCGAAAACTGCCAATTTTTCATGCGCGGGAATTTGCCAAAAGCCGACAAACCCGCGGAAATGATCAATGCGCAAATAATCAAACATTTGTAAATCATGCGCTACGCGCTTAACCCACCAGCTGTACTTGACTTTTTTCAACTGCGCCCAGTTATACACCGGGTTCCCCCAGCGTTGGCCGATCCTGGAAAAATAATCAGGAGGGCATCCGCTGATAAATTGCAAATTCCCTTTGCTATCAATTTTAAAAAATGAAGGATGTCGCCAGACCTCCACACTGTCATAATTGACATAAATGGAAATGTCTCCGATGATGGCCACATTTTTACGGGTGGCATAGGCTTTAAGCTTATACCACTGACGGAAAAATAAATACTGGATAAACTTGACCCGTTCTAAATCCGAAAAATTCCGACGGTGAAATTCCTTTAACCCCTGAGGCTGACGAGTCTTCAGGGAATCTGGCCATTCATTCCAGCCGCGACCGCCATAGACAGATTTGATGACCGTAAATAAAGCGAAATCTTCAAGCCAATAGTGCTGGGCTTTAACAAAATGATCGAAATCCTCATGGTCCGTTCTTTTTTGAAAACGGCGAAAAGCAACATTAAAAATCTTTTCCTTAAACCCCGCAACTTTTGTATAATCCACCCTTCCCTCAGCTAACGGCATCGCCATATTAACATCGGATGGCTGCAAGAAACCTTCAATGACCATCATCTCAGGGCTTATCAATAGCGCGTTGCCGGCAAAAACTGAAGAACAACTGTACGGTGAATTACTATTAATACCATCGGTGGGATTAATCGGCAAGATCTGCCAGTATTTTTGTTCACAGGAATTCAAAAAGTCAACAAACGCATAGGCAAAAGAGCCCATATCCCCGATGCCGTACCTGGAGGGCAAAGAGGTGATATGCAGTAAAATGCCACAATAACGCTTATGCATTGGCAAAAACCTTACGAATTCGAAGCAATAGGGCCTTCTTTTGCATGTGAGTTGATTTTAACCTGGAGGATTTCGCCCAGGTGTTCAAAAAGTTTCACCCAGCGGCCTGCCAACTCATCAGTCCCCGCCTGCGGCATGATGTCCGGATAAATTTTACGGCCCATGGCAAAATAAGTATTTTGCGCCTTCCATAGGTCCAAATCCAGACTCAACTGCCTCAAAAGTTCCAAAATGGCAATGATCTTTTCCATGTGATGAATATTATCCGGATGATCTGATAAACGGTTCATCAGACTGCTGATCCGTCCAGACGCCAAAAAAGTAAAATTGGCCTGGTCGCGCTTGAAAGACCAGCGTTTCATCTCTTCGACTAATTGCTTAAAACGCTTAATGTCCACATCCTCGGCTTCGAGAACAGCGCTGATGTCCTGATTAAGGATAAATTCCACGACCGTCATCAGCATACGCGGCAGGGGCAGACTGATATCATTTTTGATCTGCATCAAAGGATAATGGTGATCGTAAATCTGGCGGAAACTCGTTTCAATATCATCCATCGTCGAGCTTAAGACCTGATTAAGGATCTTTTGCTGTTCCTCTTTAAACAGGTGCCAAAGTGAATAATTATGATACTTAAAATATTCTTTGATGCCCCCTATGACACCGGGAGTATCACTCTCTAAAAAAGCATTCGTCATGAGGGTGTGCATTTTAGCGAACTCATCAACATTTAAATAATCAACCCCGCCGATAAAATTATGATCGCCTAAATGCAGCACCGCGAAGCAAATAGAGGCCTGCTCCCAGGTATCTTTGGAACGCACCATCGCGCGGCCCACCGCCAATCTCAAGCGCCCCGCCTCTTTAAGGTCATACTGTTCGCTTTTGACGGTATAACTGTACAGGTTGGTTTGCGGCGCGTATTTCTCAAATAAAGACGTCATCGCGTAATGGGCGCCCACGCGCAAAAGATCGACGATGGAAGGCTTGACCATGGCATGGTAAATGTGGGCACCGTCTTTTAACTCAAGAACATTGCTGATCACCCCTGCCAGACGGGAGATAAAACCTTCTTCCAGGTTAACGCCGGCGGCATCCTGGGCCAGTTGTATGGCGCGTCCCGCGTATTTAAGGACCTGTACCGTCTCAAGGCCGGAAACCTCGTTAAAAAACCAACCGCAGGACGTGTACATCAGCAACGTATTTGTCTGCATTTCCAAAAGCTTGAGAATTTTAATTTTCTCATCTTCCTTAAGAGTACGGCCGGCGATATTTTGTAAAAACCGTCCCATATTCTCTTCGCTGCGGTCCAAAATGACTTCGATATATCTATCGCGAACACCCCAAGGGTCATTGGTAAAGGCAGCCATTTGAGTTTCATACAAGGGACTTATCTGATCGCGCAGCCAGTCTAAAGACCCTCGCAGAGGAGCACGCCACTTTTGATTCCACCCTGCCTGCCCTCCGGTTGAGCAGCCGCAATCCGAACGCCAGCGCTCAATCCCATGCACACAGCTCCAGGACGAATTTTCCACGATCTCCACCTCTTGTGTGGCGGGGTATTTTCGCAGGAATTCGCCATAGACGGTCAATTGGGCCAGGTGATTGCTTTCAATATAATGCAGGCAATACGCCAGGGCCATGTCGCCGAATTTATGGTGATGGCCGTAGGTTTCTCCATCGGTCGCGATACTGACAACTTGGGCACCGGGATTGCCCGCGCTAAAACCATCCGTTAAGCGCCGGGCAAATTGTTCGCCATTATTAAGCAGGCCATCAAAAGCAACTCCCTGGGCAATCGGCCCATCATAAAAAAAAATACAAATTTGCCGGCCCGACGGCAGATAACAGCGATAAGGCACGCGCGGATCAACCTTGGCCGCAGCCACATCACGCCACAGCATTTCCTGGCCGCCCTGCTTGATACGTTTGGCCTGATGGGGCGCTAAAATCGTAAACTTGATCCCCTGCTCGGCCATTAAATCCAATGATTCCAGATCAACCGCGGTTTCAGCCAGCCACATGCCTTCAGGTTTTCGCTTAAACCGCGACTCAAAATCTTTAATGCCCCAGATAATTTGCGTCCGCTTATCTTTGGGATTGGCCAGAGGCATGATCATATGGTTATAAACTTGAGCCATCGCAGAGCCGTGTCCGGAAAAATACTGCTGGCTTAAACGGTCAGCTTCCAGAACGGCCGCGTAAATTTCAGGGTCTTTATCTTGCATCCACGACAAAAGGGTGGGACCGAAATTAAAACTGATTTTGGAATAATTATTAACGATATCAACGATGCGGTGATTATTGTCTAAAATACGCGCGGCCGCGTTGCGGGCATAGCATTCCGCGGTCACCTTCTCATTCCAGTCATGATAAGGATAGGCGGAATCCTGCACTTCTACTTCATCCAGCCACGGATTTTCCCTCGGAGGCTGATAAAAATGGCCGTGAATACAAACATATCTGTTCATAACGCTTATCCCTTACTTCTGGCCTTCTCATTCATGTTGTAGACGACCGTGTTAAAGGCGCGCAATTCCGCCTCCACCAAAGAAACAAAGGTACGGCGGTTTTTAACGGTATAGTCAATTTTATCCTCACGGGCCAGCCAACCCAAAGCCTGAAGGACCACTTCATCCTTCTCTTTGAGAGACCTTGCCAATTGACTGACATTGGTCTGCCCGTTTTGGCCTAAAAACCGCCATGCTTTCCCCGCTGTTTCAATAACTTTTTCTTTCATAAACTCAGCTCCCTTTTTATAGATATAAATAGTATTTTAATATCAAGAGCAACCGTCGTCAACACTGGACTGTCATTCTGAGCCCCCGAATGTCTTAATCGAAGGATCGCAATAACACGTAAAAAAAATTATTTTTTAAAAAATAAAATACCCAGAGGAGGGATGGTCAGAGAAATGGAATAAGGCCGGCCATGAAATGGTTTAGCAACCGCCTGCTTGCCGCCTAAATTGCCCTGGCCGCTGCCGCCATAAACAGCAGCGTCGCTATTAAGCAGCTCCCGCCACCTTCCTTGCTCTGGAACACCGATATTATAATCATGCAGAGTCTGTGGTGTAAAATTGCACACCGCCGCGATTTTACTTTTACCGTCTGCGGACTTGCGTAAGAAGCTGATCACCCCCTGCTTGTAATCATTAAGGTCAATCCATTCAAAACCATCCGGCGTAAAATCACGCTGAAAAAGGGCCGGCTCATCGCGGTAAAATTTGTTTAAATCTTTGACCCATTGATGAATACCCTGATGAGGGCCATATTGCAAAAGATGCCAGTCTATGCTTTGATCATGCCGCCATTCCCCCCACTGGGCCATTTCAATGCCCATAAAAAGCAATTTTTTACCGGGATGGGCAAACATATAGCCTAACAGTAAACGTAGATTGGCGAATTTTTGCCAATCATCACCCGGCATTTTAGCGGCAAAAGCACCCTTGCCATGCACCACCTCGTCGTGAGAAAGCGAAAGCACAAAATTCTCGGTAAAGGCATAATAAAAACTGAAGGTCAGATCATTATGATGGTATTTGCGGTAAATGGGGTCTTTGGACATGTAAAGCAAGGTATCATGCATCCAGCCCATGTTCCATTTCAGGCCAAAACCAAGGCCGCCGGTATGCACCGGCCTTGACACCCCGCCCCAGGCGGTCGATTCCTCCGCGATCATTTGAATATCCGGAAATTCCTTGTAGGCAGTTTCATTGAGCCTGCGCAAAAAATGAATAGCTTCCATATTTTCCCGGCCGCCGTATCGATTAGGTATCCATTCCATAGGCTTACGGGAATAATCCAGATACAGCATGGAGGCGACCGCATCAACGCGTAAAGCATCAATATGGAATTTCTCCAGCCAGAACATGGCGCTGGAAATCAAAAATTCACGCACTTCATTGCGGCCGTAATTAAAAATATAACTGCTCCAGTCCGGATGAAATCCTTTGCGCGGATCATCGTGCTCAAATAAATGCGTGCCGTCAAAATACGCCAAGCCATGCTCGTCGGATGGAAAATGAGAAGGTACCCAGTCTAAAATAACACCGATACCGTTTTGATGCAGCCTATCCACCAGAAACATAAAATCCTGAGGATTGCCATAACGGCTGGTGGGCGAAAAGTAACCCAGCGTCTGATAGCCCCAAGAGCCATAAAAAGGATGCTCCATCACCGGTAAAAACTGAACATGGGTAAACCCTAAATTTTTTATATATCCGGGCAGATCTTGGGCCATCTCCCGGTAGGTCATCGGCCGGTTTTCCTCTTCCACCACCCGCTTCCAGGAGCCTAAATGCATTTCGTAAATAGAGATGGGTGATTCAAGACTGTTATATTTATAACGTTCCTTCATCCAGGCGCCGTCTTCCCAAGAATAATCCAAATCCCATATGATCGATGCTGTTTTAGGGGCTACCTCATTGAAAATCGCAAAAGGGTCCTGCTTCTCGACTTGATAGTAATGATGATTAGAGACGATATAAAACTTATACAGTTCACCACGGCCCACATGAGGGACGAAGCCCTCCCAAATCCCTGAAGAGTCCCAGCGCGGGGCCAATGGATGTTTGTTCCTGTCCCAATGATTGAAATTCCCAATGACCGAAACGTTTTTAGCATTAGGGGCCCAGAGGGCAAAATGAGTTCCCGCGACTCCGTTGACCGTACCCGGATGGGCGCCTAATTTTTCATATAGTTTAAAATGATTGCCTTCTTTGAAAAGATAAACGTCGTGTTCGGTGATCAATGATGCAGAGGTGATTTTATTTTTGGGGACGATTGACTGAGCCATTGGGGCATTATAGCCATTGGCAGCGCTTGCTTCAATACAAATGATATTTCCTTGCCAGCTATTTGGTTTCAATTAATCTTTTTCCGTTCACGGTTCATTTTTTTAACGGCAAAAATGAACAGTTCACTACAAAAAACAAATTGAACCCAAATAGCCTACATGATTAACTAAATATGCGTTAGAGATGAATAACTATTGTATTTTAGGCACAATAAGGGATTTTTCGCCAAATGTCTGCGAGGCTATATCCCCTATTACTTGCTCGGCAATCCTTGGTTTGATGCGTACGCGATTAATAAAAGCGTTCGATCTCGAAGGAATAGGGAATATAAATATCCCGTGCCGAAAATACAATAGCTGTTCATCTCATATGCGCGATTAGACAAAATTTCAAAGCTGCTGGAGTAGACGGGCGGCGCCCAGAAGTACGGCATCATCGCCTAATTTAGAAGGTAAAATACGGCAGGTGTTGAATTTTTTGAAGAAAGGGTCCGCGTTAACTTCTTTAATCACAATAGGCAGGATAAAATTGCCGCAAGCTTTGATCACTCCCCCGCCAAAAATAATGGCTTGAGGATTAAACGTATGATTTAAAGAAACAGCTGTCTTGCCCAGGACCCTGGCAGCTTTAGCCATAACTGATTTGACCACTGCGTCATTTTTACTCAGGGCTTCTTTTAAAATCCGGCTTTTGATCATATCTAATTTCCCGTCATTAAGCTTTGAGACAATTGTATTATGTCCGGCTTTAACAGCCAAACGGATATCGCGTTCAATGGCCCAACGGCTGGTCAAGCTTTCCAGGCACCCGCGATTGCCGCAATGGCACAAGGGGCCATCCACGTCCACAATCACATGGCCTAACTCCGTGGCCGCGCCCTGGGCGCCTAAAAGTAATTTACCGTCGCAAATAACCGCCCCTCCGACACCGGTGCCCGGAAAAATACCAACGACATGTGACAGTCCTTTGGCCGCGCCTAGCCAAGCCTCTCCTAACAGCCCGGCATTGACATCATTGGTCATGACCACGGGCTTACGATATTTCTTTTTTAAAAGAGCACTTAAAGGAAATCCAGTCAATGCAATATTGGGAGCGGCCAGGATATGATGATTACGAGTGTCTACAATACCAGGAACCCCAACCCCAATGCCTTTGAGGGAATAGGGAATATTACCTTTGATGGACGAGAGGCTAATGCCGGCCACGTGGATCAACTCATCAATGGCATCGGTCACACACGTGTAAATATCTTTAGGCTTGACCCTTTTAGGGGTGGATGTCTTGGTGCGGGTCAAAATTTTACCCGAGGCTGAAACCAAAGCCCCGGCGATTTTAGTGCCTCCTATGTCTAAGCCAATATAGTAGTTCATTTGCATACGTTCAGATCATCGGGTCCTGTCCTCGGGTTTCCCCAGCGTGCTCGCCAAAGCCTGCGCTCGCTGGGGATTCCCCTCCCTCGGCCACCCGATGATACGCAAATTATCTCGTATAGTGGTTAATAAAATATTCCTGCACGTCAAAAGCCGCGCCTTCTTTTTTAATGCGGCCGTAGGTGTGGTCGCTTCTTAGAACCCTGGATTTGCGGGTGTCTTTTAAATAACTATCCAGGATAAACTGCACATGACTCTTGATCTCAGGCTTGGTGATCTCAAACAAGAGCTCAATACGGCGGTCAAAATTTCGCGTCATCCAGTCTGCCGAGGACAAAAATACGCGCCCATTACCATTATTGTTAAAATAAAAAATACGTGAATGCTCCAGGAAACGGCCCACGATACTACGCACTTCAATGTTTTCGCTTAACCCCTCCACCCCCGGCACCAAAGAACAGATGCCGCGCACGATCATTCTGATTTTAACACCCGCACTGGAAGCCGCGTACAATTTTTCAATAATTTGGACGTCTTCCAAGGCATTCATTTTAACAATGATTCCACCGCTTTTATGCGCCTGCTGGGCTTCGATTTCCTTGTCGATCAGATCAAAAAAATATTTGCGCAGATCATGCGGGGAGGAGATGACCCTCTTCCAGGGGCTAGGGAGAGAATAGCCGGTGATAACATTAAACACATCCGCGATATCGCGGGCAAAATCATCATTGGCCGTAAAAAACCCGATGTCCGTATAAACATTGGCTGTTTTTTCATTATAATTCCCCGTCGATAAATGCACATAACGGCGGATGCGGCCTTCTTCCTTACGCACGATCAAGGTCATCTTTGAATGGATCTTAAGCCCCGCGATCCCGTAGATCACGTGGCAGCCTGCCTGCTCTAATTCGCGCGACCACTGGATATTTTTCTCTTCCTCAAACCGGGCCTTGATCTCAACGACCACCGTGACCTGTTTACGATTTTTAGCCGCCTCCATCAAAGCCTTGATAATGGCTGAATCCTCATCGGTGCGGTAAAGCGTCATCTTAATGGCTAAAACATCCGGGTCACGGGCCGCCGCGGCGATGAGATCACAGGTTGGCATAAAAGACTGAAAAGGCACGTGGAGAATAAAATCCTCATCTTTAATTTTATCAAAAATATTATCATAAGCCGCTTTAATAGACGTAAAACTGGGATAACGCAGCTGCGGTTTATCCGTCCAGGCAAACAGATCATAAAGAAAAGTCAAATCCAAATCCGAGGAGGTAAACACCACTTCTTCTTTAGGAAAATCAATGCCGTTGCATAAAACTTCCAGGAGTTCAGGCGTCGTCCCCCCTACCATCTGCAAATACACCGCCTTGGCGCTTGAGCGTTTTTTTAATTCTTTCTCCAGGGCTTTAAGCAGATCAGGCGCAAACCCTTCATCAACTTCCAGCTCACTGTCGCGCAAAACCCTGAAAAGCGAAGCATCCTGGATCTTATAGCCTTTAAAAAATTTCTCTAAATTTTCTTTGATCAGAGAATCGGTCAACACATACACCGATTCCTCGCCTTCCACCGGGACTTTTAATAAACGGGGCACGGATTTCGGGATTGGAATAATAGCCAGATGATTTTTTTCAGAACGGATAATGTTGGTCGCAAAGGCAATGGTCCCCGAGGGCAGCATCGGAAAAGGATGGCCGCCGTCCACGGCCATGGGGGTAATGATGGGATACAGGGTGGTATCAAAAAAACGCTGCACATATTTTTTTTGTTCCGGGCTTAAGCTTTCGGGTTTTTTGATAAAAATCTTCTCAGCTTGTAAAGCGTCCCTGACAGGACCATCATAAACCTCATAAAATTTTTTCACCAGTTCGTCTGTGCGTATTTTGATTTCCGCGAAAAGTTCTTGAGGATAAAACCCAAATTGGTCGCGCTTATTGTAACCAGAATCCAGGAGTTTTTTGGCCCCTGACATCCTAACCATGAAGAACTCATCAAGATTACTGGTAAAAATGGCCAAAAATTTAATGCGCTCCAAAAGCGGATTGTGTTCATCAGAGGCTTCTTCTAAAACCCGGCGGTTGAATTCCAGCCAGCTCAAATCCCTATGAATGAATTTTTCTTTAGTCTCCATAAAATGTGTGCTTTCCAGCGAGTAAATATGGTTAAACACCGTTTAACCATATACTAAACCATTAGAAGGCTGATACCGATATGTTTTCCTACGTATAAAAAATTTGACACGTTGCATTCGGATTGATCTTTCGCGTGACCTCTATTTTGGGCATCAACGGTACCAACGTGAGCCGTCAAATTTTTAGTAGGAAAATATATCGGTGTCAGCCAAACATTATCTGTTTAGTCCTGTGTCCTTACAGTTAATGTCAGTTTATTACCCGTAATTTCCTCGAATAGCTCCTTCTTTTCCAAAAAGTTCTCTTTTTCCAAAAGAAAATTCTCATGCGTATAGGCCACGATCGTCGCGTCCCCCGCGGCATTAAATTTAACTTCTATCTTTTTGACCTTTTGTTTATGCGAACGGTCCAAAGAATTGGTAATGCGCAAAAGGGCGCTTAATTTCTGTACTAAAATCTGCTCGAGCGATGCCAGAGAATTATACAACAAATGGGATTTTAAAGGTGCTGAACGGCGATGATAGCGGGCAATACAGGCGATGATATTGATCTCGTGCTCGGTCAGCCTGAATAAATTCAGGGAGCTGATGATGTATTCGCTGTGCTTGTGGTGCGAACGGTTATTGACAAACATGCCGATATCGTGCAGATAAGAAGCCAGGAGAAGATACAAACGGTCTTTTTCTTCCAGGCCCAAAATGTCCTTGAAAGCGCCAAAAAGCTGGTCCGTCAAAGAAGCCACGTGTTTAAGATGGTTTAAATCCATGCCGTATTTACGGCAAAGAAAATGGGCCACCGACACCAGCTGGCTTAACTTATTGTCGTCTTCCGCCATGTCGAATTTAAACAGTAAATGCGCCAGAATAGCTTCGGACAAAGAGGCCTCAAGAATGTAGATATACTCATTTTTATTAAGTTTGAATAAGGTGTTAAGGATGATGGCAAATCCGGTGATGGTCGAAGCAATGTCCCCTGGGACATTGTAGGTATTGGCAATCTCCTCGACGTTCATTTGCCTTAAACGCGCCAGCAATTCCTGGGCTTCACTGGCTTTGAATTTAAAAAAATCTGACTCACGGCGTTTATTGGGCAGCACATTTTGGATAAAAACTGAATAATTCTCATCAATGAGGATAATATCGTCAATACTCAAATTAGTGTTGTTTTTATTAAGGGAAAAAACTTCATTCTCGATATACTCCTCGGTGGCTTCATGCACTTCCTGCAGGGACCCATCCAGGGTTTCCATAAATTGTAATAAGCGCAGCGTTCCTATGGGAAAACCGATATTCATCAGCGTCAGGCCCTTTTCCATGACCGAGATATCCAAAGAGCCGGCGCCTAATTCCGCTATCAAAAGGTTTTTCTTGTCCACCGGATAGGTTTTCTTTAATTTATGGCTGAGAAAATAATCGATATAATAAACCACATCACCCGCGTTTAAAACATCGATCTTAAAGCCGGTTTTGCGCAGGACCGTATCAAGAAAAATATCGCGGTTACGCGATTCGCGCACAGCGGTGGTGGCAATGACACAGACATTTTCGACATCGTATTCTTTGAGAGTTTCTTTGTATTTCTGCAATACCGCGGCGGTTTGGTTGATAATAGTCTGCGGGATACGGCCTTTAAGGAAGACGTATTTTCCTAAAAGAATGATATTTTTAAGCGACTCAATGATCTTAACATCTTCTCCCTGGCTTTCAGCGATCAAAAGCTTGATGGAAGAAGAACCGATGTCTATAACAGCCGCTCTCATAATAAACCTCTCTTAACGACTTCGCGCCTTAAAATAACTTTACGACGCCCTTACAAGAAAGCACCCGCCTTCTACTTACTAAGGGCTCCCTGTTATCGTATTGGACATATAACAATTGGGCCTTTTTGTGCCTTTTAACAGCAGCTCGCATGATACCCTCTTATAGCCGGACAATATGATAATATGATAAAAATTGCGTGAAATTTACAAGAGTATACCATATTCTCTATAAAAGGAAATATTTAATGAGTTCAGCGGAGAAAGAACGCAAGAATGTATTTTTGATAAGGCCAGCTACCCCACAGGCTCACAGGGGCTGCTTATAACCAAAAGGCCCAATTCCTTCGACTTCGGAAAGTTATGTCAAAAGGCTTCGAAGAGCCAAGATGGTGGGGATGGGGGTCGTGCGTCCACGGCTATTCTAATTTACCCAATAAACGAAGTAAGCCATCAAGGATGGTCAACGGATGCGGCGGGCATCCGGGAATAAAAAGATCAACAGGAAGAATGGTGTTTAGCCCTTTAGAGGCTTGCGGGCTATCACTAAATATCCCTCCTGAAATAGCACAACCCCCTATCGCAATCACAATCTTGGGTTCGGGAGTGGCTTCATACGTTTTAAGGAGTGCTTCGCGCATATTCCTTGAGATAGGACCGGTTACGACAATGCCATCGGCATGCCGGGGAGAAGCAACGAATTGGATACCAAAACGGCTCAGATCAAAAACCGGAGTATTTAAAACATTCAAATCCAACTCGCAGGCATTACATCCTCCGGCTGAGACTTGCCTGAGCTTAAGCGAACGGCCAAAGATTTTGAGCATTCGATCATTTAAAGCGCGGGCCAGCACAAGTTCATGATCTTGGGAAAGAATTAGATCCTCCCGTTGAGACCCCGCCATCCGGTAATCATTAGAATAAACAATATCGCTATCAGGATTAAAAGATATTAACCCAAGGTCAACACTGCCCTTTTGCCCCGCGATAACAGGTCGCCCGCGATAGCGTTCAGGAAGGGTAGGTGCCGGAGCTTTAGGAAAAAGCATAGTCTTGCAGCCTTGTTTAAAACGTGTTTTAAGAATTTTTAACATAATCTTTCTCCTTAACTATCATTGTCATTCCCGCGAAAGCGGGAATCCAGTTCATCCATGTCTTGGATCCCCGACAAAAACATTCGGGGATGACAAATTACTAAACGTCTATAAATCATGCCCGCTGTAAGATAAATTGAAACTCTTATTACACAAAGGAAAATCAGAAATCTCCTGGCCCCGCATAGCAAAAGCCAACCCAAACCAATTATGAAACGACGGGTCTTTGATCTTATAGCGGGTAAATCCGCCTTTGGCGTCGCTCATACCCACATGCATTATCTCACCGCGCCATCCTTCAACCAAAGACACGGAAAGTGTATCCGGCTTCATTGGTCCCGGACGCACAAAAATCTCTCCTCTTGGTAAAGAGGGTAAAACTTTAAGTAAAAATTCCAGGGACCTTAAAACCTCCTGGCGTCTGACTAACGCTCTGGCATACACATCCCCGGTTGCCCCTAAAGAAATCGGCACATGATGAAACTGCCACATCCCTGAAGAATAATTAATCCTGACATCACATTCCAACTGACTGGCACGTCCAGCCGGGCCCACTAACCCTATCTCTTTGGCGTCTTTTAAGGCAATCATCCCTACCCCTTCAAAACGCGCTAACACCGACGGCCTGGTAAATAAAAGATCGCTTACATCTTGAAATTCATCTTTATACTTTTTTAGTTTAAGACAAAAATCATCGGCCATCCCGGCATCGATATCAAATAAAACTCCCCCGGGCCGGCACAGCCCTTTCCCAAAACGATTCCCCGTCAAAGCCAAAGCCAAGTTTAAATAATCCCCTCGCATACGTCCAAAATAAGCGCTCGTTGGTAAAAATCCCGCATCCATGCCAAGCGCGCCTAAATCCCCAATATGATTGGCCAATCTCTCCAACTCCGAGGCAACCGCCCGAATCGCCTGGGCACGAGGAGAGATGACACACCCTGTTAGAGATTCAACCACTTCACAAAAGGCCGTGGAATGGCCGATGGCTGTATCTCCGGCTATTGATTCACTTAAAAGCACACTCCGTTTTAAGTCCGGGCCTGCCATGAGAGGTTCGATGCCCCGATGCTGATACCCTAACTGTATCTCCAAATGCAGGATCTCTTCCCCATGACATTGAAAACGAAAATGTCCGGGTTCAATAATCCCCGCGTGCACCGGCCCCACGCCGACTTCATGAACTTCTTCTCCTTCAACCGCGTAAAAAGGATATTCCCCGGGAATCGTCTTGTTAGCAATATCCTTCCAAATGTCAGCGGCTACCCGATAATTGGAATGATATCTTAAAGGCTTAAGCCATGGATGCCCCGCAGGCTGTATGGCCCACTGCTCCGCAATCTCCCGCTCAAATAAATGCGCTTGCGGTAAATCCTTCGTTAAAGATTCGTACTGCGGGGATTCTGAAGAAATAAGTGTCGATAAAATCTCAAGCCCTGCTTCTTCATCCAGCCCCAGAATGGCCAATAACCGCACCTTACCGCTTGCCTCTAAATGCCCAAATAAATTCACCAGCCTGGCATCATCATGACAACGATTAAGAATTTGGGCCCGAAATTCTTCAAAACCTAAGGTTGAAATATTCGATAAAGATATTTGACCGCCATTAAACAATTCCATAAACTTTTTATCCTCCCAAGAGCCCCGCGGCCTTCTGTAAAACGTTGTCCAGGAATGGCGGGATATAAAAACCAAGTATAAGGACTATAAGGATTAAAAACAAGATCGGCATTATCATGCTCAAACTTTCTTTTGTCGTCATTCTGAGCCCGAAGGGCGAAGAATCTTTAGGCACATTAAGATCCTTCGCTGCGCTCAGGATGACAGAAGGGGAAGGGTCTCCCTGTATCATTTTTAAAATAATGTCCGCGATGCCTATAAAAATAAGCGCCAGAAACAAACAATAAAAAAACGCGACCACGTAATGATGCCCCGCGATAGCCGCGTACAGGATAATCAATTCACTGATAAATGTCCCGAAGGGCGGCACTCCGCTTACAGCCAAAAAAACGGCTAAAAGAAAAATACCCGTGATCGGATAATTGCGAAGGACCCCTTTGATCTCGCTGACCTTTTTGCTTTTGTATTGCTTATAAAGATTGCCGGTCACCAAAAAGGCCCCCCCCTTGGTAAAGGCATTGTTGATCACATGAAGAAGTGCCCCATAAATACCCACACCGCCCAAGCCAATACCAATAGCTAAAATTCCCATATGCTCTACACTGGAATAGGCAAACATCCGCTTATAATCTTCCTGACCTAAGATGAACACATAAGCAACGCCCATGGAAATAATCCCTAAGAGGATGAGCATGGATGAAAAAAATTGGGCTTGGCCCGCGGCATGACAAACCTGCCCCACTCTTAAAATACTTAAAAAAGCGCAGTTTAATAAACATCCGGAAAGCAGCGCGGAAACAGGCGACGGGGCCTGTGAATGGGCATCCGGCAGCCAGGTGTGCATGGGGGCAAGCCCCATTTTAGTCCCGACCCCGATAAGCAAAAAAATAACGCTCATTTTAAGCCAGGGCAAAGACAGTTCTTTGGCATGATTTAAAAGTTTATCAATAAAAAGGCTTTGAACATTGTCCAGGCCCGCAACAGCAAGAAAATATGTCCCCAGAAGGGCCAAGGCTATCCCGACTAAACAAATCATTAAGAATTTCCAGGTAGCTTCAATGCTCTGCCTGGTTTTTACAAAGTTAATCAAGGGAACGCTGGATAAGGTCGTGGCTTCGATGCCGATCAACAAAAGCCCAAAATGCCGAGCTGTAGTGACCAGGGTCATGAATGAAAGAAAAAATAATAAAAACCCGATAAAAATCTTATGGGAAAGGTCCGATTCGTTTTTAAAATATCCCATCAGGTAAAAAGAAACCATTAAAAACAGAACACTGACGACTGAAAGAACAAGGAGGCCTAAAGCATCCAGGCCCAAGAACCCGTTTAAAGACATCGCCGGTTTAAACTTCCAGAGGCTAAATACGCAAGCACTGTGCAGGAGTGCCGCGAAAATGAGCATCCTGTCCCTGGATTTTTGTCCTTGAAGGATAAAAACGGACCCTCCGGCCATCAAAGGGAATAAAACCAAGAAAATCAGCATAAATCAATCCTTTAAAGTGGTCAGCACAATAGTATCCGTATTATTAAATTCATCACTGATGTGATTGACCACGATCCCCATGACCACGGCCGCGATGAAAAGGTCCAGAAGAATCCCCATCTCCACCAAAAGAGGCATTTTCTTCAGCAATAAAATGGCAAAAAGGAATATGCCGTTTTCCAAAACTAAATATCCAATGACCTGGCTGATGGCTTTTGTGCGTCCGACTAAAAGCAAAAATCCCATAATAATCAAGGAAAATGAAGATGGGATCACCAGCCCCGAGCTTATGCTCACCGGGAAAATAAGTTTCGAGGCCAGTAAGAACGAACCGGCAATTGAAAAACCGCTTAATAAAAGAGTGGTCCCTATCCCTATGAACGGGCTTACTTCACTGCGGACAGAAACGTGGCGGATCGCCCAAAAAAGAAAATTAGGCATGACAAAACCCCGAAGCACAATCGCGGCCAAAGCGACAATAATGATATAAGCTTCCATGTCTTTAGCATACAAAAAGAACGGCACACAGCCCAAAAACACAGACTGCATGCTAAATATCTGTATCATCGTTCCCAGGCGGGTGCTCGTTACAATAAAAAGCCCCAGGATTAAAATTAAAATTAAGATGGCATCTAACCAAACATTCATGAATGCCCCCTTACAAGAATAACGGTAAACCCGATGACCGAAAATATGAACGCGGAAAACAATAAATAAGGCACCTTGTTCAAACGTAAACGGGCCATCGTTGATTCAATGACGCCGATAAAAATAGCAAGCCCAATGATCTCAAAAATGAACAAAGCTGTATCTGTTAAAAGATCTTGGGTTTTAAACGTAAAAATGATGGAAACAAGTATACTGCCAAAAAGAAAAAGTTTTACAGCCTTGCCATAAAGAATGAACCCCAAATCGGCTCCGCTATGGTCCAGAACCATGACTTCATGGATCATGGTAAGTTCTAAATGGGTGTCAGGATCGTCAATGGGAATGCGGGAATTTTCAACCAGAAGGACCAAAAAGAAACTGACAACTACCAAAATTAAAACCGGCCCAACCAGAAGCCAGGAAGAGGACAATCCTCCCAGGAATATTTCCGATAAAGAAAGGCTTCCGGATAATAATGCCAAAATTGTAAGGTTCAGGAACATGGTGATCTCGGACAAACACCCGAAAGTCGCTTCCCTGCTGGCCCCCATCCCTTCAAAACTTGATCCTGTATCTAAAGCAGCCAGGATAATGACAAACCTGGCCAGGGCAAATAAATAAACAAAAAGAATGATGTCCCCCCAGAATTGGACCGGCGGCTTAAAGGCCGCGATCGGCGTCATGAAACCAGCGGCTAAAATGGCCGCCGTGGAAACCATGGGAGCGGCCCTGAAAATCCAATTTGTTGTCACACTATAAACAGACGCCTTGCGCATCAGTTTAAAAAAATCAAAATAGGGCTGCAATAAAGGCGGCCCTATCCGACCGGCAAAAAAAGCCTTGGTCTTTCCTATGAACCCCAAAAGCAAAGGAGGAAAAACAAAAAGAATGGTTAAATGTAATAATAAAGAAACATTCATCTTAATAAAGTTTCCATACCAATAAAATGACAAGAAGAAAAAGGATATACAATATATAGGTTTGTGTATGCCCGCTTTGGATCCATTTTAATTTTCTGGAAAATCTTTTAATATCAGCAAATAACGGCCGGAAAAATAAATACTCTGACGCGTCTTTCACGGAAGAACTTAACTTGGTTTTAGTTGGAAAATACCCTTTGGGACTGACGGTCTCAACTTTAAAGAACAAAATCGACCTGAAAATCTTTAAAATCGGTTTGGCAAATGAAGAGGCGGTGTACTGCATCCGGGAAGAGACCTTCGCGTATCCGCAAGCCCACGTTTCTGTTAATTTTATCGGATAGTTTAAGGTAAAAAATTTACGTAAAAGAACAAGGACCGCAAAAATTATACCGCCAAATAATAAAACTTTTGTAGCCGACAAAAGCGGATTAATGATGGCCTCTTCTAAAACAAAAGGGGCTGGCATGCCTGTGATCGCTTGAGTCCCTTGAAACGCGTAATAAACCATATTAGCCGGAAAGAGCCCTGCCCAAAGGCAAATGGCCGCAAGCAAAACCATGGGGCCGCGCATTATTAAATCCCCCTCCTGATAATGATGTTCTTCAGAAGTCCTATTGTTCCCCAGAAAGATAACGCCAAAAGCTTTAGCAAAACAAAGCGCGGCCAAGCCTCCGATCAGGGCCAGGGCGACAATCCCTAAGCTTGAAAAAATAATACCAAAAATATCAAGATGAAAAACCCCTTCCAACAGCGACCGATAAACCAGCCATTCGCTGATAAACCCGTTGAAAAGAGGTAGCCCGCAAATAGACAGGGATCCGATTAAAAAAAGATGCCCTGTCCAGGGAAGCAATTTGAACAGCCCTCCCATGTGTTCCATGTCCCCCGTGTAGGTCGCATGGATCACGGAGCCCCCGCTTAAAAACAACAGGCCTTTAAATACCGCGTGATTAAAAGTATGTAAAAGCGCCGCGGTGTATCCGATAAAGGCAACTGTGTCCTGATGATACGCGTGGCCTATCATCCCTACGCCAAGGCCCAGCGTGATAATACCGATATTCTCTATGCTGTGATACGCCAACAGTTTCTTGATCTCATGTTGGCCCAAAGCGTATAATACCCCTCCCACGCCTGAGACGGCAGCCATTATTAAAAGAAATACTCCGCACCATAGGGGAAAATCTTTAATAATGGTGATGACGCGCATCAAGCCATAAATTCCGATTTTAATAACTACCCCTGAAAGCAAGGCGGAGATATAACTTGGCGCGGCCGGATGGGCATGGGGCAGCCAAATATGAAAGGGTATGAATCCGGCTTTAATACCGAAACCAAAAAAGGCCAGCATAAAAAGCACCGCGGCCAACCCAAGAGGGAATTGGGCTGCCGTCATCTGATCAAAATTCATAGACCCTGCATGGGCCCCCATGACCAGAAACATTAAAACCAGACAAAAAACTCCCGCATGGGTCGCTATCAAATAAATAAAGCCTGCCTTGCGCACCTGTTCGCTTTCATTGTAAAAAGTAATAAGGAAATAAGAGACAACCGTCATGAGCTCCCACGCCGCAAGGAATAGAACCGCATTTTTAGCGACCAGAACAAGGGCGATGACCAAAATAAGCAGATGATAAAGCGCAAAATGCGCTCCTGTATTTCTTTTGCCGGTGTAATCCCGTAAATAGCCGTACCCATAAATGCCGGCTGCTAACGATAAAATAAAAAGCAATAAAAGGAAAAACGCGCTTAAAAGATCTATGCCTATATAAAATTCACCCAACGGAATAGTCCCAGGCACTCGAAAGTCCGCGCTTGTTAACGGCAATGATACCGCCTTTTGGCATAAAACACTTAAGGCTGACCAAAGGCCAAATCCGCAAGCCGCAACCAATGACCACAAAAACAGGTAGGCAGAAATTTTCTTAGATTGACAAAATAAGAATATTAATACGCTTGAAGTTATTAGAATGGAAAGGCTTATTAATAGAAATATCATTATCGGATCTCTTTCACGGGCTGTTATGAAGTCTTTGCTATCCTTGATTCCGCCACTTGAAATGCGGCCAGGATCTCCTCACGATGCGTACGGCGCTTCAAAACCGATTTAACATCTTCATCCTGCAGACAAAATGCCAGACGTGATAGTAAAGACAAATGCCCTTTAAACGATGAAGATAAAATGACAAATAAAGTATGCACGCCTTCGCGATCCAGTGAAGAAAAATCAACAGGCTTTTCAAGAAAGAAAAGTCCAACGATAGGTTCCATTCCCGCCAGCACAACCGGATGTTTAACATGCGGAATAGCAATACCATTGCCAATACCGGTTGTTCCAACCTGCTCACGTGACAGCAGCATCTCTTTTAAAGGTAATCTCTGGACATGATTAGGTAAAGGTAAAAGGTCTATCACTTTTCCTAAAATTTCTTCTCGATGGGTCCCATTCAGCCCGAAATACACTCCTCCCCGCATGAGTGCCGGAGTAATGACGTCCGTCCCCAAGCGGGCTTTTTCGCAAAGCCTTAACGCGCCCGTTGTCAAACGAATTCGATTTTTCAAAGCCCACTCTAAGATTTCAACCGAATTAAAATAATACTGATCATTGGCCTTAACCGCCGGCATCCCCTGGCTATTAAGCCATTGATAGAGCGTCCCCTCCTCAATCTCAAATGCCTTTTCTACGTCACGAAAAGTCAGCTGCATAAAATCCCCCTTAAAAGGAGACATAAACCCGCACAATGTCCCTGTTTAATATGATTAATGGGTTCTACCGCGCCGGCGAGATTAATTTGGGCTTAAAATCACCCGGAAGGATTTCCCACTCTCGAATTAAATCATATTTCGTTATATGTCAATACCCATATATAAGAATAATATGACAAAGAAAAACAAATGTCAATGCCGTGAAGATTTTACATAAACTTAAGAGCGCTTGCGCTAGGCATAAGGATGATTTAATATTAACTTATGGCTTCTGAAAATCCTGCGCCCCAAAACAGTTTTGACCGCAGTGTCAGCACTGTGCTGGTTGGACTCTCATCAAATGTCATGCTCGCGGCCATAAAGATCATCACCGGCATTATAGGAAATTCTTATGCCTTACTGGCAGACGGTATTGAGTCTACCTTGGATATTTTTTCATCAGTGGTGGTTTTAGGGGGAATAAAGATCAGCTCCCTGCCCGCGGATGAAAATCATCCTTACGGCCACGGCAAAGCAGAATCGTTGGCCGCGATGAGCGTATCTTTAATTCTTTTGATGGCAGGCTTGAGTATAGCCGTCAAAAGTACCCTTGAGATCATGCAGCCTCGCCATAGCCCGGCGGTTTTTACCTTAATTGTCCTCATCGGGGTCATCATCATCAAGGAAACCCTGTTCAGGTTTGTTTTCTCCGTTGGAGCATCGGTCAACAGCCTTTCGCTCAAGACAGAAGCATGGCATCACCGCTCGGATGCATTGACATCCACTGCTGCCTTTATCGGCATATCCATTGCTATCATAGGCGGCAAGGGTTATGAAAGCGCTGATGATTGGGCGGCCCTTGCAGCCAGCGGGATCATTATCTTTAACGGCACCAATATGCTCAAGCGCGCCATCCAAGAAATTATGGACTATGCCCCCAATCCTGAATGCGAGGAAACCATCCGCAGTATAGCCGGACGGGTCGCGGGAGTTGCTGCTATTGAAAAATGCCGGGTGCGCAAAAGCGGGCTGAATTTATTCGTGGATATTCATGTGGAAGTCAACGGCGATATGCAAGTCCACAAAGCCCATGCTATAGCCCATGAAGTCAAAAACGCACTCATCACATCTTCTTTAGGCATAGCTGATGTGCTGGTGCATATTGAGCCCGCCAAAAAGTAGTGACACTACTTTTGGGGACCGATAAAGGGACAAAAATTGTGCCACGAATAGCAATGTGCAAACCACATGCCGGCGGCAAAAATAAAAGCACCAATCAAAAAACCGATGAGCAATTTGGTACCCTTACAACAGCAGCACCCTTTAGATGAACTGCAGCTTTCTTCTTTTTTTTCTTCGGACATATTGCCCCTTCCCTTACCCCTCCCGCCAGGGGAGGGGAATTTTTTTGTTTAAAGTTATTATGCCATCCTTTTTGAAAAACGTCGAATACTAAAAACAATGACCAAGACCGCCATGACAAACAAGGGCCAGACTTGGGTCGCCAAATCAAAAAAGCCCAGACCTTTGAGAATAATGCCACGGACGATTTTTAAAAAATACGTCATGGGGATCAAATTACTGATTTCGCGCACCCACCAAGGCATCGTTTCCCTTGGAAAAATAAAACCCGAAAGCAAAATCGAAGGCATGGCAAAAAACATGACGATTTGCGCGGCTTGCTGCTGATTGTCCGCGATCGTCGAGGCCCACAACCCTATTCCTAAGCATACCGTCAAATAGACCAAGGTCATGAAAAATAGGGTGACAATACTGCCATGGATAGGCACAACGAAAAGATAATGCATCGTTGTAATAATACTGGTGGCAATAATAACGCCAATGACTAAATAAGGAATTATTTTCCCCAGGATCAACTCATAGGGCTTGATAGGGGTCACTAAAAGCTGTTCAATATTGCCTCTTTCTTTCTCGCGTACAATGGCCGAGGCTGTAATCATGGGGACCAAAAACTGCAAGACCAAAGCAACCAATCCGGGAAGCATAAAATACGTGCTTTTAAGGTCGGGATTATACCAAAGCCGCGGACGAAAATCGATGGGGGAAACTTGAATAGGGACCAGCCTCTGATTTTGCATAAAAGCGCTGATAATCGCCTGGCTGGCATCAAGCGCCACATTCGCCGGGGTGGAATCTGTACCGTCAATGATCAGTTGGACCTGGGCGCCTTTTTTCTTCAGTAGATCCCCGGTAAAATTGGGCGGTATAATCAAAGCCGACTGGGCCAAACCTTTATCCAGGGCCGAATACACTTGGGACAGGGAACTTGCCTGGGTCTTGACCGTAAAATAATCGCTTTGAGTAAAAGCATCAATCAAACGGCGGCTTAAATAGGTACGGTCCTGATCATACACATAGGTAGGCAAATGCTTGACATCGGTATTGATACCGTAACCATAGATCATCAACTGCATCATTGGCATAAGGATGATCAGCATCAATGTCCGGCGGTCGCGCAAAATATGAATGATCTCTTTAAAGGCAATGGCCCTAATGTTACGCATCCTTCGGCCTTTCCGAATCTAAATCTGAAAACACATCTTCCAGCGAAGCAGGGATGGGTTGAATAGAAAATACTTCCACTCCTTCTTTGCCGGCGGCGGCGATCACGCGTGCTTCAACAGTCTTCTGGTCGGTCACGTTCAAATTCAAGGTGGTACCGTATACCGTGACCCCGCGGACACCTTCTAATGCCGCAAAAAGACGGGAAGCTTTCATCAAAGGACGGCAAGTCACTTCAAGGATTTGCCGGCTGATTTTCTGTTTTAGCTGTGCCGGCTGGCCTATTCTTAAGATTTTACCGTCACTGATAAAGGCAATAGTGCTGCAGCGCTCGGCCTCTTCCATATAATGGGTGGTCACAAACAAAGACGTGCCGCCTTCAGCTAATTGATATAAAAGTTCCCATATGGCCCTGCGGGACAAAGGATCAAGTCCGGCGGTGGGTTCATCCAAAAAAATAATCTTAGGCTTATGCAAAATAGCATTGGCGATGGCTAATTTTTGTTTCCATCCCCCGGATAGCTCGCCTGAAAGACGCTGGCGAAAACGATCCAAACCGCTCAACACCAAGACTTCTTCGATACGGGTAGAAAGAGCAGTACCATCAAGGCCATAAATCCGTCCGTAAAATAGCAAATTTTCTGTGACGGTTAAGTCTGAATAAAGGCTAAAGCGCTGAGAAACATAACCGATAACGCCTTTAATTTGCTCCGGCTGTGTCTGCACATCGAAGCCTCCCACTTTTCCGTTACCGCTGGTGGGCTCTAAAATACCGCAAAGCATGCGGATGGTGGTACTTTTACCCGCGCCATTGGCTCCCAGAAACCCAAAAATGGCGCCATAGGGGATTTCGAAAGAAACTTCATCGACCGCGGTGAATTTTCCAAACCTTCTGGTCAATTTATCCGCGCTAATGGCAAATATTCCCTGTTCCTTTGTTTGCGAACGGCTCATTTAGGTCGTTTGCTCCATACTTCCATTTTAAAACTTCACATCCGCGGACACGCCCGCATGAAGACTTTTATCCGGGTTATCAACGGTAATTTTAACGGCGATGGTCTGGGTGACGCGCTCCTCAGGAGTCTGTACATTGCGCGGGGTGAATTCAGCCTTATCAGCAATAAAGGTCACATGGCCTTGATACGCTTGGGCAGAGCCATCCACCAGAATGGATGCCTGCTGATTTAAGCCCAACTGATACACCATATCTTCGGATACATAAATTTTGACCCACTGGTCATGAGGGTCCCCGATGACAAGCACGCCTCCCCCGGCGGGAATGATCTCCCCTGTTTCAACGTCTTTAATCAAAACAATGCCGTCTATCGGAGAGATGACCTGTTGGTCTTCCATCGTCAATTGGGCATATTCCAAAGACTGCTGATTAGCGCCGCCATTTTTATAAAGAACACCGACGCGATCAAAATCCTTTTTACTTTGCTCAAAACGATCCAATGTCGCCAGAAGCTGGCCTTTTTTGACAAAATCACCTTCATTGACATTAAGTGTCGTCAGGCGTCCGGCTACCTTAGCGCCCAATACATGCTCGGTCAATTCCATTGTCCCCGAAAAGGTCATGTTTTTAATATCTTTTTGCTGGGCGCAGCCGCAAATTAAAACCATTGCCAATAAACCAATTAATCCTCGCACGTTATTCTCTCCTCAATGTCATTCCCGCGAAAGCGGGAATCCATCTTTTTTAACCAACTCCCTTAATCGTCCCTGAGCATGAAGTAAATCAATATGGCTCATCACCCAGGTAGCCTGGGCCTCATTGTATTCATCTTCAGCTGTAGCTAAATCCGCTTTTGCCTGCATTACTTCTAACACCGTGCCGCTGCCAATTTCTTGGGCGTGCAAAGCGATCCGCAAAGCTCTTTGATCTGTCTGCAATTTTTGGGCTTTTGCTTGCCTTAGATCATCGGCCTCCGCGATGGCAGTACGGGACTTGGCTATGTTCACTTGCTCCTGCCGGCTGGCATCAAGCAAATTCTCCTGGGCTTCTTTGATCTCTCCCTTAACTTCCTTGAGCTTTGCTTGTTGCGCTCCACCTTCCCAAATAGGGACGCTAGCCTGAACTCCCACAAAATAGGTATTACTCCCGCGGTCGGGGGAAGCCCCCGCACGACCATATTCAGCACTGCCTGATACCTTTGGTAAAAAATCCGCGTTGGCGGTTTTTTGATCAGCCTTGCGCGCCTCTAACTGAGAAGAGGCCAGTGTCATATCAGCATTAGTTGCATTATTAAAATTAATGACAGACTTTTTTTCCAGGAGGTTCAAGAAATTCTTATCATCGAGAAATACCATAGGCTCATCCAACGGCAACTGCAAGGCCGCCGCCAAATCCAAAGAGGCATCTTGCGCCTGAAGTTTGGCTTGGGCAAATAAATATTTGGTCTGACCCAGATCTGATTTAAATTTATTAGAATCCAATAAAGTCCCTGTCCCCTGGGTCAGGCCATCTTCACTTAAATCGTATGCCATTTGATCTTTGTCCAAAAGAGTTTTCAAAAGCCCGACAGTTTGCTGCTTACGCTGCGCGTCAACAAACAAGGTCGCAACCAGCCCCAAGATATCTTCCCGTGTTTTCTCCAACTCTGCCCTGGAGAAATTCTCTCCCTTTTTAGCCGCTTGAAATCTCTCAAAAGCTGAAGGGTCAAAAAGCGCGATGGTCACGCGGCCGCGGGCATCGAAAGTATTATAGGGCCTAATATGTGGTCCAATACCCACAAACTGTATGCCTCCGGAGCGAATATCTCCAGTCTGACGGCCGCCGCTGACAACGCCCTCGACATGGGGCAGTAAATCCGACTGTGCTTGAGATATACGGGCGATGGCTTGGCTTAACCTGGCATTGGCCATCATCACTTGAAGATTAATGGCATCTGCTTTTTGCAGGGCATCTTCCAGGGTCAGACGAAAATGCGCTTGACTATTCTCAGCCATGCTTGAGGAGTCAAAACCAATACAAACCCATATCAAAATAAAAACTCTTATCAAACTCACAGATCTCTGCCCTTAAAAGGAATGATTTTAGCAGCCACATGCTCCACGGCACTAAGCGTACCGGGGATAACATTGAACACGATAGGAAACGCGAATAAAACAAAACTCAAAGACGAGCTAAAAGGACTGACTACAATCCCAATCAAAGAAAATCCCGGTGGCAAAAGCAGACGAATAGTGGCCTGTTGAACGATTTTGGGATCGATGGCTTCATGACGAATGGCATCGTCATTCACCGCCCAATGAAACATCAGGTATTGCACCATCCCGATCACAATAACATTCCCCCCGTAAACCGATACTGCCAGTTCATTGTGCGGGTACTGGCCGACTAAGTGAGCGGAAAAAGGAATCAGTGAAATAAAACACAGGAATACAATATTGATGTAGGTCAAAGGACGGTTGGCGTGTTTAACAAACAAATGAAATAAGGCGTGGTGCGTGATCCAATACATGCCTAAAATAGCAAAACTGAAATAGTAGCTTCGAAACAGCGGCCACAAGAGCACCAGACGGCCCCATAACTCATGAGTACTATTAGCATCCGTCATGGGCGGCACCCGGATGTCAATGATCAACAAGGTCATGACAATAGAGAAGACACAGTCACTAAGAGACTCAATCCTGGCTTTATTCATAGTTTTTATTCTAACGCCATGAATACCATAATTCAACCCAAACATTCCCTATTGCTTGCTTGGCAAGCTTGAGTTAAGAATATTCCCTATTGCTTGCTCGGCAAACCTGGATTATGAATATTCCCTGTTGCTTGCTTGGCAAACCTGAGCTATTATTGGGTCATGCTTTGGCTTAGGAAGATTGTTTTCTATATTTTCGCCCTGGTATACCTGATCTTATGCCCCTTGATCGTCGCCCGTATGCTGGGGTTTGTCATCAATCCGCTGACGCATCGCTTAGTCAAGACCGGCTTGGTCTATGTTTCCACCAATCCGCCGGATGCAACCGTTTACATAGACGGCCGCCTGGCCCATCAAAAGACACCAACGGCGATCAGGGATTTAACTCCGGGGGAACATTTTATCCGCATTGAACTTAGCGGTTATAACGATTGGGAGAGAAATATCCCTATCGTAGGCAAAAAAGCGACTGTCCTGGCCAACACCCTGCTCATTCCTGAAGAATGGCCCATTAAAAAAATTTCTAAGCAGCCTTATCAAAACATCATCTTTGCCGCGCAGGACATTTTGATCGCAACGACCAAAGATAAAAATAAATTCTTACAGATAAATTTGAACCAAGACCCGCCTGCCATCAAAGATATCTTACCCCAAGATGCTGAAGGCATGCTTCAACGATCAGCGCATTACACTCAGGACAAATTCCTTATTAATGACAGCAATGACCTGCTTATCCGCCAAGGGACGCGGATACGGGTTTATCCCAAAGAAGATTTTGGCAGCCCCCAGATCTATGATATAGCAGGGTCAAAGCCGTTGACCAATATGTATTTCGAAGAAAAGAACGGAGAACTTTTTTATTTGGATGAGGCAGGTTTTTTGTCCGCGGTCAAAATCCTGCCGAATCATCCTATATTAAATATACCCATTCCTGAAGCACTAAGGATTGAAATTTCGAAAAAAGAACCTACTTTATGAAATTCCATTACTCTAAAGAGAACCTGAAACCTCGAGTTGCCAAACTGCAAAGATACCTGGAAATACTGCCTGGTGCTTGCAGCTGGAGTGTTTTGCTGGGGCTCATTTTCCTTTCGATCTTTTTTCCCTTTAGCGCGGCTATCCTTATTGTGGCCTTTTATCTGTCATGGATCATGAGGGTTTTGTATTCCACCATTTTTCTGCTGCTTTCCTACCTGCAGTTGAACATTGAAAGGAATACAAACTGGATGCGCCGTATTCAGGGCACCTGTATCTTAGCCATTTATTTAAAAGAAAATAGATCCAAAAAATTTGGCCGCCATTGGCGCCAGGCCATCTCGCACAAGATTCACCTGGATCAATTAGATAAACTCATGGCCAGTAAAAACTTACCCCCAGCACCCGAAGATATTTATCATTTAATCATATTTCCGATCATCAAAGAAGGCCGTGATATCCTGGGACCTGCCATTGAAGCCATCAGCCGTCAACATTTTCCTCTCAAGCAGATGGTCATTGTCTTTGCCTTGGAAAAACGCGCCCTGCCGCCGGTCCAAAGCGCCGTATACGAAATGGAAAAAAAATATAAAAATGTCTTCTTCGATTGCATCACCGTCCTGCATCCGGCCGCAGTCCCGGGGGAAGCCCGGGTTAAAGGGGCCAATGCCACCAGTGCTGCCAAACAAGCCGCGGCATTCTTCCAAAGCCGTCAAATACCTTTTGAAAATGTGATCGTTTCCTGTTTTGACGCGGACACCGTTGTCAGCCCCAATTATTTTGCCTGCCTGACCTATCATTTTATGATCTGCCCGGATCGTCTGCGTGCCAGTTTCCAACCCATTCCGGTTTACCACAACAATATATGGCAAGTGCCCGGCTTCGCCCGTGTCGTGGAAACAGGTTCCTCATTTTATCAGTTAATCGAAGCCACCAACCCCGAAAAATTAGTCACCTTCTCCAGCCACAGCATGAGCTTCAAAGCCCTAGTAGATGTGGATTACTGGCCTGTGGACATGATCTCCGATGACTCGGCTATTTTCTGGAAAGCTTATATTCACTATGACGGTCAATATCAGGTAATTCCCATGTATGTCACCTTGTCCATGGATGTCGCCTGTGCGGATAACTGGTGGCAGACGGTCAAAAGCGTCTATAAACAAAAACAGCGCTGGGCTTGGGGGGTAGAGAATTTTCCAATCGTGATGCGGGCTTTTCTCAAATCCAAAAAAATTCCTTTATATGAAAAACTGCGTCTTGGTTTTAAACTTTTTGAAGGGCATCTCTCCTGGGCCACCTCGGGATTCATTCTCTCCCTCATCGGCTGGCTTCCGGTTATTTTTGCCCGCCGGGAATTTACCGCTTCCGTGGCTTATTACAATGTGCCTGATATCGCCAACACGATTTTTGCCCTGGCATTTTTCGCGATATGCATCACCATCGTCCTGTCTTTGTCCATCTTACCCAAGACAAAAATACGCTACCGCTGGCTCTTAAAATTGGGCCATGCCTTTGAATGGCTGATGGTGCCCTTCATTCTGGTTTTCTTCAGCGCCCTGCCGGCCCTGCACGCCCAGACCCGCCTGATGTTAGGCAAATATTTGGAATTTTGGGTGACAGACAAGCAACGCACAAAATAAAAATTACCCCTCTTTATTACAAAGAGGGGTAAGGGGAGTTAAAAAATCATGTCTTTGGAACAATATGAAAATTTTCTCTGCCCCTATTGCGGGGAGACTAATGATCTTTTAGTTGATGTCAGCGGCGGGCCACACCAGGAATTTGTGGTGGATTGCGAAGTCTGCTGTGCTCCGATCTTGGTGCGATTAAAAGTTCAGGGAGAGATCGTGGTCTCGATTGATGTTCAAAGAGAAAACGAATAAAATCACCTTTATTCATTGTTAGGCAGGATAATAAACCTTCAAGTGGGACTTAAGGGTCACAACGTCCACCTGGCCCGAAGCTGTAGGCTTATTGAGGAAGGTATAGGTGTACTGGCTCCCCGCGGCCGGAAGGACCAAACGCGATAGTGCCCCCCAAGGCCCCAGACACATGGTGATTAAGGCGTGCTTACGATGACGATGGGTAAAGGCCAGCATCGTCATCAGATCGCCGAAGGAATTAGCCCTGGCTGCGATTTTAACAATATCAGCCTCCATGCTTTTGACACGACTATACATGGATTCCAAATCCCGCGGCATACCCTGCAGATGGTGGCTGGAAACAATGACCTTAACCTTGAAATTACGGGCTCTTGCCACGACTTGTTTTAATAAAGGCGAACTTAGCTCAATATCAATCATATCCACCAAGGCCAAGGCATCTGTGATGATTTGCATTTTAAGCTCATCGGAAAATGTTTTTATAGCACCCTCTTTTTTTTGATTACGCAGGGTCAATAATAAAGGAATTTTTAAAAGTTTACGTCGCTTGATTTGATCAATGATATAGGAAGGGTTTAATTTGTGGAACAGATCCACGCGCAGTTCAAGCAAACCAACGCCCAAATTCTTGATTTGAGAATTGGTTTCTTGGTCAGTAATAACTAGTGCGATGCGTGAGTTAATATTAGACATGCTAAGTACATGTCTGGATTCCCGCTTTCGCGGGAATGACAGTGTTTATACTAAATAGTCGCTTCCGCTTCTTTAGCCGCCATGTCCAAAAAGGACTTGATGCGGCGGGAACGCGTTGGATGGCGCAGTTTTCGCAAAGCCTTGGATTCAATTTGGCGCACACGTTCGCGGGTGACGTTAAACTCCGCCCCCACCTCTTCTAAAGTACGGCTGGTCCCGTCCATGATCCCGAAACGCAATTCCAAAATCTTGCGTTCGCGGTCATCCAAGGTCGAAAGCACTGAGGTGATCTCTTCCTTGAGCATTGAATGCAAGGTTGCATTCGCCGGAGAAACAGCTTTTTTATCCTCGATGAAATCCCCGAAATGGGTGTCCCCCTCATCGCCGATGGGTGTCTGTAAAGAAATCGGCACTTGGGAAATCTTTAAAATTTCTTTGACCTTGGTCACCGGCAGGCGCATTTCCTTGGCGATTTCCTGGGCTGAGGGTTCACGGCCGTATTCCTGCACGAACACGCGCGAGACACGAATGATCTTGTTGATGGTCTCCGTCATATGCACCGGGATACGGATGGTGCGCGCCTGGTCCGCGATGGAACGCGTGATGGCTTGCCTGATCCACCAGGTGGCATAGGTGGAAAATTTATAACCGCGCTTGTATTCGAATTTCTCGACGGCTCGGATCAAACCCATATTGCCTTCCTGGATCAAATCCAAAAAAGACAAACCACGGTTAATATACTTTTTAGCGATGGAAACAACCAAGCGCAAGTTGGCCTCGACTAATAACTTTTTAGCCTTGTTAAAACGCGATTGCCTGGTTTTGATCTCGCGCAGCTGCTCTTTGACTTTGTCCAATGGCTCGCCTAATTCTTTTTGCAAGGCCATCAATTGCCTCTTAAACTCCAAAGCATTGGCCGGCAGTTTCTTGACCTTCAAGTGTTTTTCCACACGCTCAATGTTGGCGATCAAATCAAAAATCTTGATGACAATTTCTTCATTGATGGTGGATGTCAGTTTGAATTCCGCGATGGATTTAGCGGAAATATCCGATCCCACCCTCGTATGGCGAACGTGCTCGAGGATTTTGGCCAAATCCTTCATCAAGCGCCCGCGGCGTTCCAATTCATCTTTAATCACGTCTTCCGCGTTGATCTCATCGCGCAAAACCTGATTGATGATGGACAACGCTTCTTTACGCGCGTAATAAGTTTTAAACAAAGACTCCGCGAACCGCAACTCCGCCTCTTCGATACGTTTGGCCAGAGAGATCTCTTCCTCACGGGTCAAAAGCGGGATGGAACCCATCTGCTTTAAATACATCTTGACCGGATCATCCAGAGGAATGAACTTGTCGGAATAAACATCATCTTCCTTGTTCTCCTCACGCAAGCGGCGCACTTGATGCTCACGGCTTTCTTCAGCGGCTTCTTCAGCAATAACAGGCGTCTCTTCGCCGGAATCAACAACCTTGATGTCCTGTCCGTCTAACACATCAAAGACCTGATCGATGTCCTCGGAAGAATCAATGGCATCAGACAAAGTTTCGTTGACGTCTTCATAGGTCAAAAAGCCTTTCTTTTTACCTAACGTCACCAATTTGTCCAAATCGCCCTGTAAATCTTTTTCTTTGACCGGTTCTTTCATGATAACCTCGTTTTGGATTCCCGACAGAAGCATTCGGGAATGACAAAGGATTACGTTTTAAGCGACTGATTAAACTGTTCTTTGAGTTGATCTAATTTTTCTGTGTTCTGCTCGGCTTCAGCCTGATGAATAGCTTCTACTAACCGGGATCTCTCCTTCTTTTGTTTTTCTTTCTGGATTTTTCTGATGCAATCTTGAAAAACCAACGCTGTGTCACCTAATTTACCTTCTTCAATACTGATGAGCTTGGTAACTAAACTCTGAGCTGACTCCTCATTTAAACGCACCAAAAGATCATTGGTTGACCAATCGCTTGTTTTTTGGGCCAATGACCAAATTACATCCACCACCTGACGCACTTGCCCCTCGGAAAAATCTTCGGGTCCGATGTGCTCCCGAGCGGCCGTAACCCATGCCGGGTCTTTTAAAAATAAGGCTATCAATAATTCCTGACCGGCCCAAGCTGAAGCAGATGCTTTTATTTCTGGCTCGGGCAGCCTGAATGACGCCTGTTGACCTGTGCCTAAAGCTGCTTGTTTAAGCAATACGCTTTCAGGGACATTCAACTTTTGGGCTAAGCCCTTCGTCAATTCATATTTTGCCACTTCACTTTTAAACCGTGCGATAGTACCAAGCAATTCTCGGGCGATCTTCGATTTGCCCTCGACCGTCACAGGGTCGTATTGGGCGGCAAGCCAGTTGAATTTAAAATCCAAGAGCGACGAAGCGTTCTCAATGCATGCGGCAAATGCCGGCACCCCTTGTTGACGGATGAATGAATCCGGGTCCTCATCCTGGGCTAAAGTAGCCACGCGCACGTTCATGTCTTCGTCAATGAGTAAATCAAGACTGCGTACGATCGCTGATTGTCCGGCGGCATCTGTATCAAAGAGCATCACCACATTGTGCGTATAGCGGCGGATCAATCTGATTTGCTCAATTGTCAATGCCGTGCCTAAAGACGCCGCTATATTTTCCACCCCGTGGATGTAAGGCATGATCATATCCATGTAGCCTTCCACCACGATGATCCTATCCAATTTTCCAACCGCGGTCTTGGTAAGCCCTAAGCCAAACATTTGCTGGCCTTTGGTGTAAACCGGGGTCTCCGGAGAATTGATATACTTGGCCCCATCGGAATCTGCCATCGCACGTGCGCCAAAGGCCACGAAACGGTTTTGAATGTCCCCAATCGGAAACATAATGCGGTTGCGAAAACGATCGTAAAATCCGCTTTTACCCTCGCGGGCAATGATCAATCCCGCTTTAGAAATCATATCTTCACTGATTCCTTTGGATCTTAAATATTTTAAAAGAGCATCCCACTCATTAGGCGCGAAACCCAATTGAAATTTTTTAACCGTTTCTAAATTGACTCCCCGGCCTTTAAGATAATCCCGGGCACCTTTAACATCAGCCTCACGGCTGGTTAAAAGCGTTTCATGAAAAAAAGCCGCAGACACGGCATTGATCTTTAAGATTTCCTCGCGCAACTGACGCGAAGGGCTTACTACGGTCGTTAACTGATCCTCAGGAACCACCACACCGGCTTTATTGGCTAAAAACCGCACGGCCTCGGGAAATTCCATAAGCTCCTGGCGCATGAGAAAGCCAACCACGTTACCGCCGGCACCGCATCCGAAACAATGAAAGATCTGTTTGTCAGGATTGACCACGAACGACGGTGTTTTTTCATTATGAAACGGACAAAGAGCTTTAAAATTACGGCCGGCTTTTTTTAAGGCCGTATAATT
>Ga0209824_10000027_pt1 | contig 131979 bp, 108 predicted proteins | sample VDWuncwatermetaG_FD_184124 | JGI IMG/M metagenome (GOLD analysis project Ga0209824, IMG submission 184124) | Wastewater microbial communities from Netherlands to study Microbial Dark Matter (Phase II) - VDW unchlorinated drinking water (SPAdes)... ... | reverse complement strand
ACGGTCTTCACCGCCGGGGGGACGTAGACCGGGGCGGGAGGGAGGACCTTGGTGAAGACGCCCTTGTAGTCGGGAATCACGGGCCTCCGCTTGGTCCGGCGCGCCTTCAGGAACACGGCCTTGGCCTCGGCGCTGATCTTGCCGGGGCCGGATTTCCCCTCGAGCAGGTGACCGAAAAGATAGCTGGCGTAGTCTTTCGGATCGAAGCCGTTTTTAACGCCGTCGACGAGCGACCATTTCAAGGTGTTGAAGTCCGAATCGGACAGGCTCTTCTCCATGGAGACGCGCACCAGATCGGCGGCGACGTCGTGGGGGACCTTGCCGTCGGTGAGCTGCTTGTAGCCGTTGGCCCAGGTGGAGAGGGTGTCTGCGGAGACCTGCTTGCGGTAGCCGTAGAGCGCGATGCCCTCGACCACCTCGGGGTCGGCGCCGCGCGACATGGCCTGGTAGGCGGAGAAGGCGACCTCGGCGGTGCGCTCCGGCGGAGCCTGATCGAAGGAGCCCTCGGTGAGGAGGTGCATGACGACCGGGATCGCCTTCGCGCGCTGAGGGTTGACGATCTGCACGCCGTAGTCGGCGAAGCGGTTCTTGATCGCGGAGAGCAGGGCCGCGCGCTCGGCGGGCTCGTAGCCGGGGTCGGCGGCGAGGGAGGATTCGAGGGTTTCGAGCACGTTCTTGCGGGGCTGGGCCGCGGCGGGCCCGGCCAGCAGCAGCGAAAGGAAGAGGGGGAGGAGCCTCATCGCTTGGTTCTCATTCGGATCTCATCGCGCATCTCGTCGCCGAGGGATTCCATCAGGGAGATTTCCCGCTCGATGACGCTCTTGTTCTTAAAGGGCTTGCTTTCGGTGATCATGACGCGCGGCTGCGCCGGCGGAACGACGCTGAAGGTGCGCGGAGACGCGCCGGCCTTGGGCGCGCCGCGTTCGGCGACGACGGACGGCGCGGGGGCCACGAGCTTGGCGTCGACCGCGGCGGGGGCGGGGACCGGATCTGGGACGCTCGCCGTCTGAAGGAGAGGCGAGGCGGCGCCGCCGTACGCGAGCTTCGCACCCTTGCCGGACAGCCAGCGCTTGGCGACGTCGGCCTTCACCGCGAAGTTGACCGAGGTGATCGCCAGGCCGTCGGCCGCCTTGCGCGACATGAGGGTGTTGACGCCGACCAGGCGGCCGGAGGCATCGAGGAGCGGGCCGCCCGAGTTGCCGCGGTTGATGCTCGTGTCGGTCTGGAAGGCGTCCTTGCCCTTCACGCCGCCGAGGTCGGCGAGCACGGTGCTGATCACGCCGGTGGTGAGCGTCCACAGCCCTCCCTGCTCGGGATGGCCGATGGCGGCCACGCGGTCTCCGACCGAGACCGAGTCGGGATGGCCGAGGGCGATCGCGGGCGTGCCGCCCGGGAGGGCGTCCACCTCGAGGAGCGCCAGGTCGAGGGCGGAGTCCCAGGCGAGGACCTTGGCGGACGCGGGCGAGACGAGGTCGCGCTTCGGGTCGCCGGTCATCTTCGCGGGCTTGAAGTAGACGCTGACGCGCTGCCAGGGGCGGCGCGTCGAGTCCTGGATCACGACGTGGGCGTTGGTGAGGATGCGGCGGCGGGCGGCGTCGACGACGGAGCCGGTGCCGAGCTCGCCGGAGCCCGACTCGGCCGCGCAGACTATGAGGACGACGGACTTCGAGGCCTTCTGGTAGATGGCCTTGGGCTCGAAGGCGACGTCGGCTTCGGAGGGCGAGGGGGCGTCGTCCTCCGCGACCGCGGCGGCGGGGAGCGCGGCGGCGGGTGCGCGGCCCTTCAGGTCCGCCTTGGCGAGCGCAGCGTAGACCATGCCCGCGAACAGGTGCGCTTTGGCCTCGGCTTCGGGCTCGAGCTTGCGCAGCAGCCAGGAGTCGGAGAGGCCTTTGAGGGTCTCATCGAGCTTGGCCGCGTCCTCTCCGGCGGTCCACCCCGCCACGGCGGGAGCCGCGGCCGCGCCCGACGGCGCTAGGCGGCGCGCGAAGCCTCCCCAGCCGGCCTTCACGAGCTCCTTGTCGTCGATTCGGGCGGCCGGGCCGGTGAACAGTGCGATGACTCGCTCGGGAGCGGCGGGTTCGCGCCGGTCCTTGGCCCAGTCCTCGAGGGCCTTGGCCGCCTCCCCGCGGGCCTCGGGCGCGCCGACGATGGCAAGCGCCTGGACGAACTGAGACGCGGCGAGGGCGTCGTAGATCGGGCGCAAGGCGGCCTCGTCGCGCGGGGCCGGGTCGGGCCTGTTGAGCGCCGCCCGAAGCTCGCGCGCCCGGTCGAGCAGGCGCCCATCGAGGTCCTCGCCCTGATCGGTCGGGATGCCGCCGCGGACGGCGGCCACCGCGGCGTAGCGCGGAGCGCCGCGCACGGACGGCCCCCGTAGATAGGCGGAGACGCGCTTGAACAAGGAGGCGGCCGTCGATGATTCGGCGTGCGCGCCGGGGGCGAGCAGCGTCAATGCCGTAAATAGGATGATTGTCCGCATGACCCGATTATGTCCGGGCGGAGCCTGCTTGTCAACGGGAAAAACGCCGGCGATCAGCGCCGCTTGACGTTCACGAAGATCAGGTCGTCGAAGCGCGCGAAGAACACGGATTTCGAAGGCGTGTTCGAGGCGGCCATCGCGACCGCGCCCATGGCCTTGATCATCTCCACGCGATACTCCTCCCAGCCGCGGTCCAGGTTAGCGCCGTCGCGAGCGACCATGTAGGCGCGGAAGCGTTGGACGAGGTCGTGGGTTTCCTCGTTCTCCATCAGACCGATCACGCGGTCGGCCTCCTTGAGGAATTGCCCGCGGCTCGCGCTCGAGTGGGCCAAGGTCGTGATGCGCCCGGTCAGGTAGATCGTCTTCAGGTGCCAGGTCTGCTGGAGCCAGTGGTACCCTTGAGCGCGGGCGGCGGCGGGGGCGAGCAGGGCCAGGACGGCGGCGGCGGGAACGAGGAAGTTTCGCTTCATGGGGGCATTCTCCTTTAGGATCATGCGGCTATGTTAGCGCGCGACGGCTTGCCCGGGCATGAGGCTTCAGGTACGCAAGAGGGACCGTTGGGCTCAGAAAACGAGCTTAGCCGCGGCGGGGGGGTTTGTGAAGCGGGCTTAGCGCCCGGGCAGCTCGGCGAGGCGGCGCACGCGGCCCTCGACGAGGTACAGCGCGCGCTCGCCGGGTTCGTCGGCGGCGTAGACGCCGGAGCCGAGGACGGATTGGGCGAGGTACGCGAAGTAGTGGCGCAAGGCTCGAGGCGAGGCGCGCAGCAGCAGCCCTTCGTACATCTCGGTCTCGCCGCCTTTCTTCTCAAGCGCGTCGTATCGCGCGAGCATGGCCTCGAGGCCGTCGGGCTTATAGGGGAGGCGGCGCGGATAGGCGTGGATGACGCCGCGGGCCCCGGCGCGCCAGCGGCCGTCGCGCTCCTTCGCCGCGAGGCCGGTCTTCGCCAGCGCGGCGAGCGCGCGGGCGACGGCCGCTCGCGGCAGGGACAGCATCTCCGCCAGCTCCTCCCCGGACCAATAGCCGTCGTCGCAGCACAGCACGTTGAAGCACCAGAACGAGGCGTCGTCCTTGCGGATGGCCTTGACCTGCGCGTCGGTCAGCCGGCGTCGCCGGTCCTCGAAGTTGCGCCGGAACGCCTGCCGCAAGGGAGCGTTCTCGCCTCCAGGCTTGGCCGCGAAAGAAGCCGCGATCATCTCCACGAGCTTGTCCGAGCGCAGGGAGGCGCGAAGGAAGGCGGTGAAATACTCCCGCGCGGTGGCCTCGAACTGCCACACGCGCAGGGCCGTGGCCGAGCGCTCGGCGAGCTGCGCGCCGGGAGCGGACCGGCCGCTTTCGACGTGGGCGTACTGCTCGTAGGTGCAGCCGAAAAAGGGCCTGCCGCCGCTCGTCCGGTAGAATTCGCGGGCGGAGGAATGCCCCGCCCGCTCCCGAAGGCGGCGAAGAACGCGTCCGAAGGCCGGTCGATCGTCGCGCATGACAGCATACTAGCAGAATGATAATATCCGCGCATGGCACGCGCCCGGCTTTGGCTGAAGGTTTCCGCCGTCGTCGCCCTCATCGCCGTTCTCGGCGCGGCGGCGGCGCTCGTCGCGCTCAAGGCCTTCTTCCCCGAGCCCAAGGCGCGCGCCTGGGTCGTGGAGGCGGCGCGCAAGCAGCTCGGCCGCGAGGTTCGGCTGACGCGCATCGACGCGGGCCTGACGGGCCTCCACCTAAAAGGCCTTGAGATCTCGGAGCGGCCCGACTTCGCCGCCGGGACCTTCCTCGAGGTGGAAACCTTCAGCGTGCGTCCCAGCTGGCGAGCGCTGCTGAAGAAAAAGCTGGTCATCGCCTCGGCCACCGCGGCCGGCTTGAAGGTCAGCGTGGTCAAGCACGCCGACGGGAGTTTCAACTACGACACCCTCGCCTCGTCGGGCGCGGCGGCGGCTGCCGCCAAGCCCGCCGGCGCCGCGCCGCCCGCCGAATTCAACGTCCGCAGCCTTCGCGTCACGCGGGGTGAGCTCGACTACCGCGACCCGGCCGGAGCCTGGGCCGTCAGCGGCCTCGCGCTGCATCTCGATGATTTCAGCCTGTCCGAGCCGTTCGACCTCGACCTCTCACTGCGCGCCAAGGGCGCGGCGGGAGAGCGCCATGTCGACGCCGCGGTGGAATTCAAGGGCACGGTCCTCCTCGCGCAAGGCGACAGCGGCAAGTTCCGGCTCGATTTCAAGCGCCTCACCGTCGAGCAGGACGGCCTCAAGCTGGCGGCCAAGGGGAAGATCCTCGGCCGCGACGCCGTCGACGCCGAGGTCGACGCGACGCTCTCCGCCGCGGGCAAGACGGTGCTCGAGGCCGTGGGCGCCGTGCGCGCCTCCGCTTCCGGCGGGAAGGGCGCGCGCGTCGTGGACGCCGACCTCAAGCTCAAGACGCCGGGGCTCGACACGACCTTGATCGCCAAGTGGGCGCCCGGAACGGGCATACCTTCGCTGAAGATTCCGGCCGCGGAGGCGGAGTTGACCGGCCGCTGGGAGGGAAGCGCGGCGACGCTCTCGACCCTGCGCGTGGCATGGCCTGACGGCAAGCTCGACGGCGCGGGCGCGGTGAAAGGGCTCGACGGGAGGTCTCCCGTCTATGAAGGCCGCGCGAAGTTCGGCGTCGACGTGCCGGAGATCCGGGCCGGGCAGTACTCCTTCATCAAGCTCCCGCCGAAGTCTTTCGTCCCGGCGATGCGCCTCGATGGAGAAGCGGCCTATGCCGGAGGAGACGTCACGCTTACCTCGCTCGCGGCTAAGTTCAAGCAGGGCGTCGCCTCGGCCTCGGGCGCGGTGCGCAAGATCGGTTCGGCCAAGCCCGTGCCCGATCTGGCCCTTCGATTCGCCGTGGACCTGCCCGCCATCAAGATCTCGGAGCTCCCCTTCGCCGTCTCGGCTCTGCCTCGCGACTTCGTCGTGCCCGCGATGAGGCTCGATGGCGGCGCGCGCGTGCGCGGCGACGACGTCGCCCTTGAGAAAGTCGAGATCAAGGGGAAGAGCGGAACCCTGCGCCTCGACGGCGCCGTGGCCAAGGCCCTGGCCGGCGAGCCCGTTCCCGAGCTCGAGATTCAGGCCGCCCTTGACCTTCCCGCCCTCGTCGAAAATGACCTGCCGTTTCCCGGCGTGCCGCCGGGCCTTGAGCTGCCGCCCTCTCGCTGGGATGCGGACCTCTCCTACACGACCAAGGCGATACGCCTTCGCCGCCTCGCCGTCAAGATCGCGAGCAACGAGTTCTCGGCCGAGGGCGCGATCTCCGACCCGTCGGGCCGCGGCGCCTTCGACCTGATTCTCAAGTGCAAGCGCTTCGTGCTCGAGGAGCTGACCCGGGTCACGCCCCGCACGCGGGACCTGAGGCTCTCCGGATCCGGCTTCTTCGCGCTGTCGATCACCGGAACCAAGGAGAAGCCCGTCTTCGGCGGCAAGCTCCAGTTCAAGGACCTCGGCGCCGTCATCGCCGAGCTTCCGCTCTCGGGCTTCAACGGCACGGTCTCCTTCGACGAGCGCCGCATCGACGTGCCCAACCTCAAAGGCAAGGTCGCCGACGGTTCGCTCGCGATGGACCTGACGATCAAGGACTACACGAAGGTTCCCGAGGTCCAGCTTGAGGCGACCCTCGACCGCTTCGACCTGGGCAAGTACCTGGCCGCCAAGAAGAAGCTCGACCAAGATGCGCGAGCGGCGAAGGCCGCCCAGGCCGCCAAGACGGGCAAGCCCGCCGACGAGAAGCCCGTGAAGCCGATTCGCGCGCGCGGAAAGGTTGAAATTGCGTCGCTGATCCATCCGAACGTGCAGCTCCAGGGCGTCTCCGCCTCTTGGGAGCTCTGGGGAGTCACCCCGGATATGAAACAGCTCAATGGGGACGCCAAGATCGGCGCCGGGGGGGGGAGGCTAAAGGACATCGCCCAACTGGCCATCCAATCCCCGACCGCGAAGGTGATGCTCTTCCCGTTCCTGATCGTCCAGAAGCTGCGCTTCGGCGTGGACCTGAACAACATCGCCGTTTTGGGGATCGCCGGCGACTACGCCTTCAAAGACGGCCTCATGACCTTGCGCCGCTCCTCATTGGACGCCGGGACCGTCGCCCAAACCTCGAGCGTTGGGACGATCGACCTGCCCACCGAGCGCCTCGACCTGACCGTCACCGCTCAGATAGGGAATTTGCCCGCCGCCGACTTTGCCGTGACCGGCACGATGGCCGACCCCAAGTCCAAGCTCAAGGTCGGCAAGCTCCTGGAAAACGCCGGCAAGAACCTCCTCGACATCCTCAAGCCGCGCTGAAACTCCTTGGTGTCAGGCCTCCCGTTGTTGCATAAGTCCGGCCGAGTTAGGCAACAACGGGAGGCCTGACACCGGAACTTATTGGTTCTGGAAGAAGTCGGCGATCGCGGCGGAGACTTTTTCGGCGGCTTTTTGGGCGAGGCCGGCGGCGGCGCGGCGGCGGGCTTCGCCGGCATCGGCGGAGGCTTGGCGGTCGGCGACTTCGAAGCGCGCGAAGGTTTTATCCTCGCGGCCGTCCTTGAGGACGACGGTCGCGGACCCTCGCGACCACTTCCAGCGGGCGTCGCCGCTTTCAACGGTCTGGGCGCCGGAGTGGGATTCCACGATGAGGTCTCCCTTGTCCCCGGCGGCGCCGCGCTTGGCCATCAGGCCCGAGGCGACGAGGCCGCTCACGACGCCGGTCTCGAGGTCCTCGGCGTGGTCGCCGGTCGCGATGACCACCACGTCGAGAGCCGCGAGCGCCTTCGCGGCCGCGATCTTGGCTGAGGCGGCGTCGACGACCGAGGGCAGCGGGCCGCCGCCGAGAACGCGACGGTCGTTCTCGAGGCTGAGGCGGCCCTTGAGCAGGACGGAGAGCTTCGCCGCGGCCTTGGCGCGCTCGAACTTGTCGCCGGCGGAGTCGAGGCGGGCCTTCCACTGCGAAGCGTCCGCGTCGAGCGCGATGGTCTTCTCGGCGACCGCGCCCATGGCCTTGCCCTTGTCGAGCACGGCGAGGGCGTAGTAGCGATTGGTGGCGGCGTCCTTCCAGCGTTCGACGATCTCCACGCCTTCGAGCATCTTGTCGGAGGCCGTCCGGACCTTCTGCGCGACGACCTGGGAGAAGGAGCTGTTGGTCTTGCCGCCCTGGGTCAGGTTCGTCTCGGTCTCGTCGACCGTGGTGTCGACGCTGACGGCGCTTGAGAACACGCGGGAGATCTCGCCTCGGCCGCGGTCGGCGGCGGAATTTTCATCGTCGCCGCTGCCCACGCCGAGGACGTAGCGGGCGCGGGGCCACTTCGGGCTTTCACCTTCCACCCAGAGGGGGCGGGCGCCGCCGGACGACTTCGGGCCGCCGCCGCCTCCGGCGCAGCCTGATATCAGCATGACGGCGAGAAGGGGCATGATTTTCATAGAGCGGTCCTGTCGTGGAGGTAGGTTCGCCGTCCCTTGCGGATGACGACGTTTTTGAAGGTTTGCGTCGAAAGCGAGGCGCCCGTGGCTCCGAGGTATTTAACGACCACGTCGTGCGAGCCGGGGGGGAGCCGCAGCCGCGCGACGCGGAATTGCGCGGGCAAGGTGGCCCAGGCGCGGGTATCGGCGCCTTCGGTGGCGGCGGAGGTGGCGGCGCCGCCGGCCTGCGCGAGGAGATGCTGCCAGGAGTTTTTGCCGTATTTCTTGGACACCTCGTCGGAGACTGCCTTGGCGAGGACGAACTTGACCGTCGCGCGCGCGATGGCGCGCGTGCGGATGACGGCCTGGCGCTCGGCCAGATCCTTCTGCGCGATCGCGGAAACATCCTGGGCGAGCTCGGTTTCGGCGCTCACGCCTGCGGCCTCGACGGCCGAGCGGGAGACCAGGAACGGATCCTGGACGTAGTCCGGATAGGAGACCGTGATGGATTTTCCGAGCAGGCCGCCGCGGATCGCGTTCTTGGCGCGCGCCGACTCGGCCTCGTCGTCCTTGGAGGCGTCGAGGGCGATGGCCGCGTCGCGCCAGGCGACGGAAAAGGATTTGCTCACCTTGCGCGGGGCCACGCCGTTGTAATGAAGAAACACCAGCTCGCCGTTGCCGTTCCAGCCGCCGTTGCTGCCGTTGATCTTCCCGGCGGGCTCGAGCGAGGGCTCGGAGGTGCCGTAGGCGGAGGCGTAGGCCGAGTAGGCCTTGCGCGATTTCTCGAGAGCGATGCGCGCGTCGTCGCGGCGTCCGTCGTCCTCGTAGAGCAGGCTGGCGAGGTACTGCGCGAACGCGTCGTCCTTGTACGCGGTCCTCTTGCCGTTGTAGACGTCGGCGTACTCCTGAAGCAGACGGGAGAGCTTTCGCACCTCGACGAGGGCGTTCTCCTGATCGCCGAGAAAGACGTAATTCAGGGCGCGATAGACGTTGACCATCGCGCGCTCAAAGCGCTCCCCGGCGTACTCGGTCGTGTTGTCGTTGAGCAGCAAGGTCCCGGCGGCCTGCGTGACGCTCTTGGTGTAGAGCTCCTCCATGCGCCGCTCGGCCTTGTCGAGGCTTTCGTCGCTTTCCTTGAACTTGCCGGCGTCGTGCTGAACCGCGCCGAGGTCGAGATAATAGAGAACCTGGTTCTTGCGGCCGTAGGAGGCTTCCTTCGCCTTCTCGGTGAGGGCCAGCGCCCCGTTGAAGTCGCGCGCGGCGATCAGGCCGTTGACCTGCTTGCGCATCGAGCCCGACGGCCCGCCGCAGGCCGCCAACAGGAGAATGAACGGCAGAAAAGGGACGGCCCCGCCTCTCTCGGGAGAAAGGCGGGGCCGGGTAACGCCCATGCGGTTTAGAATCCGACCTTGGAGCGCTTGACGAACTTCTTGAGCTTCTTCTGGCCGTTCCACACGATCTTGTTCGACTTCATGTCGAGCATCTTGAGGTTCGTCTGGTAGAAGACGACGGCCTTGCCGCCTTCCTGGTCCACGATCTGGTTCAGCGCGCCGCTGAGCATGAAGTCCGCGCCCGTCTCCTGGCCGTGGGCCTTGCGCGTCGACTCCTCGGCATTGGTGTCCTGATCGAGGCGCTCGTCGCGGACCTCGCCGCGCTCGCCCTTGCTGGCCACGAACTCCACCTTGCCGGAGTTGATCAGCGAGCGCTGAAGATCCTCGACGAAGGTGTCGGTGTTGATATGCTCCTGGGACTGGTTCTTCACCGACCCCACGATGACCGTCGGATTCTTGCCGAGCTTGGAGTGCGCCGCGGCGTACCACGGGCGCGACAGGGAATCCGCGATCATCTCCTCGGCCACGAGGCGCGAGTCGGTGTCGTTCCAGCGGCCGCTGACGTCCTTGACCTCTTTCTCGTCCATGCGCTGCACCGAGGTGCCGCACGCGGACAGGACGAGGACCAAGGCGCCGAAGGCGAGGGATTTGCGCATCTTAATGCTTGGCCTCTTCCGCGGCCAGCTCGTCGAACGCCTTCTCGGCGTTGGCCTTCACGTAATCGCGAACCTTGGCGTCGAGCTCCTTGGACTCGGCGAGGCTGCCCTGCACCGCGGCCATATCGAGCTTGACGAGCGCGAACAAAGTTCCGTCCGTCGGATCCTTCCAGTGGTCCACGGGCACCGCTCCGTGGAGGGTGAACTTGGCGAAGTTCTTCATGGTGTTGGACACCATCTGTTCCTCGGAAGACTTCGTCATGTCGCCGGCGGTGATGGAGGCCATGTAGTCCTTGGTCAGGGTGGTGACATAGGAGTTCATGATCTTGGCGAGCTCGGCGCGGCCGCGGTCGTCGGCGGCGGAGACGGAGAGCGCGCGGTTGCGGATGCCCTGGGCGATGCCGACGCCGTAGAACACCTGCTTGCCGTCCTTGTCCTTCATGGCGCCGGAGCCCTTGTTGACCCACTCGGGGGCGTTGTTGGCGATGGGGGAGACCTTGTTCCCGGCACAGGCGCCCAAGGTCAGGGCGGCGACGAGCATCAAGGCGATACGGCTGAAACGGTTGCTGTTCATGGTTCCTCCAAACCCGGCCTTTGGCCGGGCATTTCGAAGTCTAACAGACAGGGTCGTCCCTGTCAAGAATTAGCAATGTGACCGGGGTCACGCGCGATTTTGGTATCATGGCGGCATGGCGTCACCCGACGAAAAAAATCTGGTTTGGCTCGACCTCGAGATGACCGGTCTCGAGCCCGAGAAGGACTTCATCCTGGAGATCGCGACCGTGGTGACCGACGGCGAGCTCAACGTCCTGGCCGAAGGGCCCTGCCTCGCCATCCATCAGCCCGACGATATCCTGCACGCCATGGACCCCTGGTGCGTCGAGCAGCACGGCAAGTCGGGCCTGACCCAGCGCTGCCGGGACTCGGCGGTCACCGTTCAGGACGCCCAGCTTCAAACCTTGGCCTTCCTATCGCCGTGGTGCGCGCCCGGGAAGTCGCCGCTGTGCGGCAACACGATCGGCCAGGACCGCCGCTTCCTCGTCAAGTTCATGCCCCGCCTGCACGACTACTTCCACTACCGCTCGATAGACGTTTCTTCCATAAAAGAGCTCGTCTCGCGCTGGTATCCCGAGCAGAAATACGTGTACTCCAAGAGCAAGCAGCATCTTTCGCTCGCGGACGTGCATGAGTCCATCTCCGAGCTCAAACACTACCGCAAGACCGTTTTCAAGTAGCCCCGGACGAAGTACGGCCCCCGGCGTTTTCTCCGCCGGGGGCCGTTTTGCTTCTTGGGCCTAGTTTAACGGCTTCGGCCCGTTGAAGCCATGGTGAGCGGGTCTCGGGCGTGTGATGGCCTAGTTGCCGACGGACTTGCGGTCGGGGTGGCCGTTGATGCCTTCGCACCCGCAGGAGTCGGGGTGGGACTCGCCTTCCTTCCAGCCGTCCTTCTCGAGCTGGCTCTTGACCCAGCACGGGTAGCACAGCATCAGGCGGTTGATCGGCTTATTCTCGCCGCAGCGCATGCACATGCCCTTGGAGGGCGGGGCGCGCTTGGGGATCTTGGCCAGATCGACCTCTTCGCGAGGCAGGTCCTTCGGCTCCGCCTCTGCTGGGAGGGCCTTCTCGACGACGAGGTCCTCGGTCAAAGTCTTGGTCATCGGCGTTATCATGATCCCACACCTCGATTGCATTTCTTGCACCAGCCCCCGACCTTGCCCGGGGCGGACTTGCGCGTCAGCGTCACCGTTTCCTTGCAGCCCGGGCAGGCGACCGTCAGCCCGCCCGCGTCAAGCGTCGGAAAATCCTTGTCGAACGCCTCTTTCGAGCCGTGGCGCGGCTGAAGCCATTGCCCGGGACGGCTCACACCCCGGCTCCCTTATCCTTGATCATCTTGGTGAGCTCGGCCGGAAGGCCGAAGTGCTCGTTCTCCTCGACGGTCTCGACTTCCTCGATCGTCGCCACGCCGAAGCGATCCTTGGCCATCGTGACGACCTCTTGAAAAAGAATTTCCGGCGCGGACGCGCCGGACGTCAGGCCGAGCGTCTTCACGCCCTCGAGCCACTCGTCCTTGATGTCGGCGGCGCGCTCGATGAGCCGGGATTTGACGCCCTTGGCCAGCGCCACCTCGACGAGGCGGTTGGAGTTCGAGCTGTTCGGCGCGCCGAGCACGAGAAGCAGGTCGACCGAGGGCACCATCGCCTTGACCGCGTTCTGGCGGTTCTGAGTCGCGTAGCAGATGTCGTCCTTCTTGGGCGCCCCGAGGCTCGGGAAGCGGCGCTTGAGGACGGCCACGATCTCGCGCGTGTCGTCGAGCGAAAGCGTGGTCTGCGTGAGGTAGGCGATCTTATCCGGATTGGGAACCTGGATCGTCTCCGCCTCGGCGACCGTGCCGACGACGATCATGTGCTCCGGCGCCTCGCCGAGCGTGCCGATCGTCTCGACGTGGTCGCGGTGGCCGATAAGCGCGATCGTGTAGCCCTGCTTGGCGAGCGCGATCGCCTCGAGGTGGACCTTGGTGACGAGAGGGCAGGTCGCGTCGATGACCTTGAGCTTGCGCGCGCGCGCCTCGGCCACGACCTCGGGGCCGACGCCGTGGGCGGAGAAGATCAGCCACGAGCCTTCGGGAACCTCCTTGAGGTCTTCGACGAACACGGCGCCCTTGGCGCGAAGCTCGTCGACGACGTAGCGGTTATGGATGATCTCGTGGCGCACGTACACGGGCTTGCCGACGATCGCGAGCAGCTGCTCGACGACGTCGATCGCGCGCACGACGCCGGCGCAGAAGCCGCGGATCTTGGCGATCACGAGCTTCTCGATGCGGATCTGGGAAGGGGAGGAAGCGGTCATCTAATTCTCCTTAGCTCTGCGCCGCGGCGCGGGCCTTCTGCGGGAGCCACGCGGCCACCCGCTCGGCGATCTTGGGCGCCGAGAGGCCGATCGAGTCGTACAGCAGGTGCGGCGCGCCGTGCTCGACGAACGCGTCGGGAATGCCGATGCGCAGAACCTCCGCGCGTCCGGGCGTCAGCGCCTCGAGGACGGCCGTGCCGAAGCCGCCCTGGATCACGTTGTCCTCGATCGTCACGAGGCGCGGAGTCTTCGCCGCGCACTCCTTCAGAAGCTCGACGTCGATCGGCTTGACGAAGCGCATGTTGACGACACCGACTGAATAGCCCTTGTCTTCAAGGATTTGAGCGGCTTCCAGGGCCGGATGCACGCGGTTGCCGATCGCGAGGAGGGTTACGTCGTTGCCGTCCTTGAGGCGCGCGCCCTTGCCGACGGGGATCGCCTTCGCCTCGGGGTCCATCGCGACGCCGACGCCGGCGCCCCGAGGATATCGGATAGAGACCGGCGCGTTCAGCTCGATCGCGGTGCGCAGCATGTTCTGCAGCTCGTTCTCGTCCGCGGGCGCCATGACGGTCATGCCCGGGATCATGCGCAGGTACGAGTAGTCGAACACGCCGTGATGGGTCGGGCCGTCCTCGCCGACGAGCCCCGCGCGGTCGAGCGCCAGGATCACCGGCAGCTTCTGCAGGCAGACGTCGTGCTCGATCTGGTCGTAAGCGCGCTGAAGGAAGGTCGAGTAGATCGCCACGATCGGGCGATAGCCCTCGGACGCCAGGCCCGCGGCGAACGTCACCGCGTGCTCCTCCGCGAGGCCCACGTCGAAGTAGCGCTTGGGGAAGCGGTCGCGGAAGGCGTCCATGCCCGTGCCTTCCGGCATCGCGGCGGTGATGCCGACGATGCGCGGGTCGGCCTCGGCCTCCTTGACCACGGCCTTGCCGAACACGGCGGTGTAGGTGGGCGGCGGCGCCTTGGTCACCGGCTGCTTGAGCATCTTCGCGGTCGCCACGTCGAACTTGCCCGGGCCGTGCCAGGTGTACTGGTCTTCCTCGGCGGCGGCGTACCCCTTGCCCTTCTTCGTCACGCAATGGACGAGGATCGGCCCCTTCAATTTCTTGACGTGGGCGAAAACCGCGGCGAGCTGCTCGACGTCGTGGCCGTCCACGGGTCCGAAGTAGGTGAAGCCCATTTCTTCAAAGAGCATGCCGGGGAACAGGAGCACCTTCGCGCGCTTGGCGACGCGCAGGATGGACTCTCCCCAGAACTGGAAGCGGGCGAGGAACTTCTTGACCTCGTGCTCCGCGTCGCGCACGGCGCCGAGCGTCAGGAGCTTCGACAGGAAGGTGCCCAGCGCGCCGACCCGGTTGGAGATGAACATCTGGTTGTCGTTGAGCACGACGATGATGTCGGTCTGCACCTGGCCGGCGTTCTGCAGGCCCTCATAGGCCTCGCCGCCGGTCATGCAGCCGTCGGAGACGATCGCGACGACCTTGTTGGACTCCCCCTTGAGATCACGGGCGACCGCCATCCCGAGCGCCGCCGAGATCGCCGTCGACGCGTGCCCGGCGCCGAACGTGTCGTATTCCGACTCCGATCTCTTGAGGAATCCCGACAAGCCGCCGAACTGGCGGATCGTGTTCATGCGGTCCTTGCGGCCGGTCAGGATCTTATGGCCGTAGGTCTGATGGCCGGTGTCCCAGACGAGCTTGTCCTTGGGCGTGTCGAAGGCGTAGTGCAGGGCGACCGTGATGTCGGTCGAGCCGAGGCTGGACGCGAGATGCCCGCCCAGCTTCGAGACGGTGTCGAGGATGAACGAGCGAACCTCGGCGGCCACCTGCGGCAGCTGCTCGGGCTTGACCTTCTTGAGGTCGGCCGGCGTATTGATGTTCTTGAGAAGTTCCATGTTCATTTATCCCGTTCGATGATGTAGTCGGCCAACTCGTGAAGCGTCTCGGCCTTGCGTCCGAAAGTCTCTAAATTCGCGTGCGCCATCTCGACGAGCGCCCGCGCCTTCGCGCGCGCCCCGTCCACGCCGTACAGCGAGGCGTAGGTCAGCTTGTCGTTGTCGCGGTCGCTGCCGCGCTTGCCCAGCTTCTTCTTGTCTCCGACGACATCGAGGACGTCATCGGCGATCTGGAAGGCGAGGCCGATGCACTCGCCATAGGAGCGCAGGGCTTCACGCTTCGCCTCGGAGGCGCCGGCCATGACGGCGCCCGCGTCGAGGCTCGCGACGATGAGAGCGCCGGTCTTGCGGCGATGCACCGCCTCGAGCACCTTCGCGGCGGCGGCCTTGGAAATCTTCTTGGACATCCCTTCGGCGGCGAGATCGGCCACCTGGCCGCCAACCATCCCTTCGCCGCCGGCGCCGTAGGCGATGAGGCGGATGAGCTCGGCGGTCTCGCGGCCCTTGAGCTTCAGGTCCGCGGCGTTCTCGGCGGCAGCCTCAAAAGCTTTCGTCAGCAGGCCGTCGCCGGCCAAGATCGCCATCGCCTCGCCGAACACCTTGTGGTTCGTGGGCTTGCCGCGGCGCAGGTCGTCGTCGTCCATCGCCGGCAAATCGTCGTGGATCAGAGAATAAGTGTGGATCATCTCCAAGGCCGCGGCGGTCTTGAGCGCCTTCTTGGCGCTGAGGCCGCAGCACTCGGCGGCTTCCAGCACGAGCGTCGGGCGCAAGCGCTTGCCGCCGGCGAACAAAGAGTAGCGCATCGCCTTGCGGATCGACTCGGGGAGATCGGGGGTGGAGGCGAGCAGCTTTTCCATGGACACATCGACCATGGCCGTATTTCTTTCCAGCGCCCGCGAGAGTGTCGTGCTCAAATCGTCTCCAGGTAAGTCTTCAGAAAAGCGGACAAGGTCTTCATCGCGCGCGTCGTGCGCAGGCCTGTGCCGATCAAGGAGGGGAGCGAGCCGGCGTTCTTCAGCGCGTAGCGCGCGAGCGAAAGCGCGTCCTCGCCTTCGGGGACGTCGGACGGGATCTCCTCGTTCACTTCGTCGAGCACGACTCTTACGGCGATCGTCTTATTGGGCGACCAGCGTCGCAGCGAGGCGGTCTCCATGTCGCAGGCGAGCGCGCGCTGCTCTTGGCCGAGCGCCTTTTTGACGGCCGGCTTGAGCACGATGTTGGTGTGCAGGATCTTGCCGAAGTGAAAGGGCAGCTCGAGCTTGAGCGCCGTCTCGCGCAGAGGCTTCACGAAGTCGAGATCCGCCTCGCGGGCGTCGGCCACGATGTCGCCGGTCTTAGCCTCGACCTGCATAGCGCCGCACAGGCCGGCCGAGATCGCCAGGCCGAAATCAGCGGCGGCGAAGCCGCCGGCGAGGGCGTCGGCGGCGTTCTTGGCGCCGATTCCGGTCTTGAGAAGGACGACCTTGCGGCCCCCGACGGAGCCTTCCCAACGGGCCTCGGAAACGGGCTCGAGCGCGAGGGTCTTGGCGAGCGGATTCGCCTCCCATTTCGTCGCGGCGGTGATCAAAACCGGGGTTTTGGGCAGCGCGGCGCGGGGGGCATCTTCGGCGTCGAGGGGGTTTTCCATCAAAATGGGCATCGACGCATATTATCCCATTTTTTCCGGCCGCTGAAACCGTGTTTTTAAGACGGAGGAGAGCGGCGGCTGCCTATTCGAGGGCGACGGCCGCCGCGTCGGATGCGGCCTGCGCCGTGGCGGCCGAGGGAGCCGAGAACATCGCGGCAAGGGCCAGGCCGCAGCTGCGCCCGGCCTCCTCAAGCGCGGCGTCCTGGGCGGCGCGATCGTCGAGGTCCATGGCCGCGCCCTCGCAGGTCTTCTCCTCCGCCCGGCCGCTCCGGGTGTCGGCGACGCTGAGCGTGACGACCACCCTCTGGGCGTGAAAGCCCGACAGCCTCAGGTCGGACTTCCCGTAGGTCTCGACCACGCCCAAGACGAGGACCTCGGCCTCCGCCTCCTTCTCGCTCAGGGGGAAGTCGTAGGCGATCAAGGTCGTGCGCAGGGCCGACGCCGCCTTCTCCTGAGGGAGGCGCACGAAGAAACGCGTCGTCTTGAGGCGGCGCGAAGGCGCCTGCGGGCGGTAGAGCACGACGGCCCGAATGCGCACCTTGAAGAAGTCGCCGTCGGCGCGCTCGGAGAGGACCGAGTAGCGGCGGATCGTGCCGCCCATGTTCGCCTCGATGCTTTCGCGGATGTTGATCGCGTCCTCGACCTTGGTCCGGGCGCGCACGGTCACGCCGACGGCCTTTTCGACGGCCTTCTTTTGCGCCTCGGCCAGGGCCCGGTGACGGATCGACAGCAGGTTCTGGCCGGCGGTCGGCGCCCAGCCCTCGGCCTCGACGACGAGCTCCCGGCTGCCGTCCTCCCGGCGCGCGCCGGTGCAGGCCGCGCCCGGGAGCAAGAGCAGCAGGAGCAGGAGTCGCTTCAATTGAGGGCTGTGAAGCCGTTGAGCCCGGTCAGAGGCAGGCGCAGCGTGACCACGCAGCCGTTGTCGGCCGTGAACTCGGAGCGCACGATCTCCGCGCCGCGGATGAGCTCGTGGATGTAGGACTCGATGACCGAGTCGTCCTCCATCGCGCGCGACACCTTCACGCCGCCCTTAAGCGTGACGCCCTTGAGATAGCTCAGCATCTCGAACTGGGCCTTCACGATGGCGGCGTCCCGCGCCAGCGCCTTGCGCTGGGTGTCCGTTTTGAGCGCCGGGTCCGACGCGCCGACGCCGATGGCGAACACGTAGTCGCCGTCGATCGACTTCTGATTGAGGACCGTGTCGACCCGGCCCTCATGCACGCGGTGCGGCACGCCGCCGCAGCCGGCCAGGAGGAGGCCGCCGAGGGCGGCGGCGGCGAGAACGGCGGATTGGAAAGGCAGTCTCTTGTTCATCGAAGCATTCTCCGTGCGCTCCAGTGGGAGGCACGAAGAATCTAGACTATCGACGATGGGACGGCCTATTGAGCGGAGGTAGCTTTATCTCGACGGGCGCACGTAGCCGTGGGCGATGGTGCCGCCCGACCGCGCGAGTTTGAGCGCGTCTTATAGCCTCCCGATACGCCGCCAGACTTCGTCGTGATCTGGGTCGGAGGGAGGAGACCAATTGTCGGGGTCGCGCGGCGCCCGCGGCTCGTACTTGGGGGTGTAATACGAAACCTGCCGCTCGAGCCACCCGCGCTCGCGGACTTTCCACCACTCCTCTAAGAGTATGAGGTTGACGAAGTCCGTAAACAAACGCCGGGAACAGCCGGTGAGGGATGCCATTTCGACGTCGTACGCGCTTTCGTACCAGCCGACGAACTTGGCTTGCCTGGCGCCTCCGTAGTAGAACGCCGGCGCAGTGCCCGAGCCGGGGCGGTTGCAGGAATCAACAGCGAACTTCGCGAACTCGGGAAGAAGCATTGCGAACTCCGAGGGAACCTTGGCGACGAGGGTCGCCGGAGTCGTGGGGCCCGGGGCGACGGGCGTGGCCACGATTTTGGCCGGCCCGCGGCTCAAATAGACGCTGACGACTATGTCCGCGGCGGTTGAGCCGTTTCGAATCCATTCGAAGACGTTTAGAGAGCACCCCGAGACGCCGGTGGGATAGCGCGACTCGAAGCCCGGCTCGAGGGATTTCGGAAGCGCGTCGATCACGGACTGGCGCAGGCTGTCGGGATCGGCGCACACACGTCTGGCGAGGCCGGCCATCGCGGCCAGCAGGCGGTCGTCGTGCTTTCGGCGCTCGAGCGCCGCGTGCGCCTCGCGCTCCAGTTGCTCGCGCACCGCGATCGCCCTTTGTCCTCGCGCCTGCTCGACCAGTTTGAAAGCCTCCGCCTTCGCCAGCTCGAGAAGGTTTTTCTGATTGGACCAAATCGCGTCATCCAGGGCCTCGGACTCCTTGCGTCGCAACTGGAGGACCGTTGCGTCGAGCACCCCCTTCTTTTTCAAGATGTCGTAATACGCCTGGCGTCCGTGTCCCGCGGTGCCCGGGTTGTCTGGCATGACTATATATTCGACCGCTTTGGGCGTACGGCCATGCGCGCCGCACCTCGCTTTCAACGAGGCATTCGCGCAGAAAAGGTCCCATTTCTTTTTGAAATCGACCGGGGAATGCCTATCGGCGACCATCGCACCGACCTTCGCCACTTCGTCGTTCAAGGAGCGGACATAAACTACCTGGGTCCCGGTCCGCTGAGCGAGCATATCCCATTTCTCGTATTGATTGTCGGGAACCCCGACGATGATCAGCTTCTTCGGCGGAAGCATGTAGCCGTTGAGGATCGCGGCGTACATGAGCTCGGTCCCCCAGCTGTGCGCCACGATCTCATTGATCTCCTTTCCCGCGAAAGCCTTCAGCGCATGCTTGCCGCGGCTCGTCAGCTCCCCGGCCGCGGCTCGTTCGAATTCCAGGGAGTCGTGCATCGCTTCGAAAGGTAGAGTCGGGTCGGGGGCCCACCCGGTCGCCCACCTCCTCGCCCTGCAGAATTGTTTCCAGATCGCCGACGACAGGCTGTTGTCGTCGGCGGTATACGACGGCTTGGCTTGGCCGTCGAAGTCCATCTGGTTGAACGCGAATGTGTCGTCGAAGGAAGCGACACCGGTGACTTCGATGCGGGCGTGATCGAACAGTTCTCCGTCAAGCCGCTGCTTATTCTTGGCGAGGGCCGCGACATCGATCTTTTCCCTACGCAGAATTTCCTGCGTCGCCCGGCGCAGTTCGGGATCGGCGATATTCTTCGCCAGGTCGCCATAGGGGTCGCTATGAGGCTGGTCTTTCGCGAGCGCGGGGGAGACGGCGAGGAATATGGCGAGGAGTGAGTATTTCATCGGGTCACCTTTTTGCGGATGAGATAGGCGGCGGCGAGGACGAAGCCGACGGGCAGCGCGAACGGGAGGATCGGCCTGCGGGCGGGGGCATCCCCACCCGGCAACAAAGACGCGGCCAGCGAGCGGCGCAGGAAATCCCCGGCCTCGTCGCCGCGGCCGCCGCTCGTCGTGAATATATAGAAGCGCTTAGAAGTCTGCGAGTACGTCTGCGAGTATCGATGCGGCTTAGACGCCTCGACATGGAAGGTCCCCGAGGGCCACCTCCCGTCCGCGTCGCGAAGCTCGAAGGCGACGCCATTCGCGTTCAACGTCCGCTCCTTCGCTTCCCGGAGCGCTTCGAGGCTGCGCATTCCGCCGCGAGCGTCCTTCGGGATTACGACGAGCTCCATGAGGCCCATGGACGCGAATTTGCCCAAAGTGTACTCGGAAGGCTTGGGATTAAAGGGGATCGTGGGATCGCCGTTCACGAAGGCGCGGTGAAAGTGCACGATCTCGGCCTCGCCGCGCATCTCGGCCTCGGCGGCCCATCCGGACGGGAACTCGAGGGCCTGTCCGTAATGTCCGATGAAGAGCGAGGAGGTGGGCGCTGCACCGTAGGGTGAAGGAGGTGCAAGGGGCTCTCGTGCGGCGGTGACGGCGGCCGTTAGGAGGAGTCCGGCGGCCAACGAGATTCTTCGGTTCATAGTATCCTGTATCGTGAAATTATACAGCTGATTATTATACCAACGGCAGGTAATTTTGAATGTCGACTGTAGCCGGCTACCTCTGGAATGAACTGTTCCCGTAACTGGTTGTCAGGCGTAGGTGTTAGGCTTTTTGGCCTCTCAATCGTATGGGTCGTGATGTCTCGACCTGGATTGCGCCTTCAGGAGACGACCATGAAATATTCGTGCCGGTGGACGGAGCGCAACCGCGGCGGACAACAGATGGCAATGGCCTGTCCGACGAGGCGGGGGCCCCCTCGGTCTTCGTCGATTTGTTGCGGAGGTCTCATTTCGCGCTCGGGGTCGAGGCGCCTGAGCTGGGCCGGATCATCGCCGGGGAATAATCTCAGTTCTGGGCGTAGCCGTTGGCGCAGTACCACTCGACGGCGTCCTTCAGCGCGAGCTTGGCCGCGCGCGGCGCGAACCCGAGCTCGTTCTTAGCCTTGTCGGAGGAGAACCACATGTAGTGCTTGGCCATCTTGACCGCGTCGAGCGGCGCCAGCGGGGTCGTGCCGCGGAGCACGGCCAGGGCGGTGTCGACGGCGCTGAAGGCGACCGCGACCGCGTAAGGTGTCTTGAATTTGGGGCCCGGCCGGCCGCTGACCTCGGCGAGCAAATCCAACACCTGCTTGAGCGTGAGGTTCTCGCCGCCCAGAATGTAGCGCTCGCCGATCCGGCCCTTGAGCGCCGCGTTCCAATGGCCGAGGGCAACGTCTTCGACATGAACGATATTGAGGCCGGTGTCGATGTAGGAGGGGATCTTGCCATTCAAGAAGTCGACGACCAATTTCCCTGTTGGAGTCGGCTTGCTGTCGTACGGCCCGATGGGCGCCGCCGGATTGACCGTCACGATCGGCAGACCCTCTTCTTTTGCGAGCCTGCGTGCGAGCACGTCCGCCAGATATTTTGATTTCTTGTAGTGCCCGACGATTTCGTCCAAGCCGGAATACTCGCTGGTTTCATCGACGGCGGTCTGGTCGTCCGGAACCTTGACGGCGGCGACGGAAGAGCAGTGCACGATCCGTTCCGCGCCGGCCTTCGCGGCCGCGCGCAGGACCACCTCGGTCCCCGCGACGTTGGCTTCATACATGGAATCCGGATTGGGAATCCAGATACGATAGTCGGCCGCGACATGAAACACATATCGGCAGCCCTTCACGCCGTCCTCGATTGCGGACCGATCGAGAAGACCGCCCTCCACGATGTCGACGCTCAGCCCATCAAGGTTCCTCCGGTCGTTGCCTTTGCGGGCGAGCGCCTTGACCTTGAGGCCCTGCTTCAAAAGTAGTCGGGCGAGAGAGGCTCCAACGAAGCCCGTCCCGCCCGTCAGAAACGCCGTATCGGCCATCTAGTGCTTGGTCTCGGCGGGCTGCTTGCCTTCGGCCTTGGCGAGGACTTCCTCGTAGGTGCCGTTGCGGTCGTAGGAGAGCTGAACCTTCTTGGGCGCCTTGATCGACGCGAAGTCCGCGACCATCTCGAAGAACGAGGAGATCGACGAGAAGGAGTCGGCGACCGAGGTGGGCTCGAAGCCGCAGTGCGTCATGCAGTTCAGGCACTTCGGGTTGCCCGACGCGTGGCCGTACTTCGACCAGTCCGTCGTCTCGAGGAGCTCGTGGTAGGACTTCGCGTAGCCTCCCTCGTTCATGAGGTAGCACGGGCGCTGCCAGCCGAAGACGTTTCGCAGCGGGTTGCCCCAGGGCGTGCAGTCGTAGGTGCGCTTGCCCTCGAGGAAGTCCATGTAGAAGGGCGAGTGGTTGAACGCCCAGCCCTTCGTGCGCCAGTCCTTGAGCGCTTCTTTAAACCAGGCCTTGCTCTGCTCCTGCTTGAGGAACAGCTGCTGCTCCGGGGCCTTCTCGTACGCGTAGCCGGGGGAGATCATCATGCCGTCGATGCCCATGGCCATGTTCTCGTCGAAGAAGGAGCGGAACTCCGCGACGTCCTCGCCCTGGAAGATGGTCGAGTTCGTCATCACGCAGAAGCCGAGCGACTTGGCGAGCTTGATGGCCGAGATCGCCGTCTTGTAGACGCCTTCCTGGCAGACCATGCGGTCGTGCGTTTTTTCCACGCCGTCGAGGTGGACGGAGAAGATGAGGTAGGGGGACGGCTTGAACTTGTGGATATTCTTCTCGAGCAGGATCGCGTTCGTGCAAAGGTAGATCGGCTTCTTGCGGGCGATGAAGCCCTCGACGATCTGGCCGATCTCGGGATGGATCAGGGGCTCGCCGCCCGCGATGGAGACGATGGGGGCGCCGCACTCCTCGACGGCGTCGAAGCACTCCTGAGGGGTCAGGCGCTTGCGCAGGATGTCGGTCGGGTACTGGATCTTGCCGCAGCCTGCGCACTCGAGGTTGCAGGCGAAGAGGGGCTCGAGCATCATGACGAGGGGGTACTTCTCCACGCCCTTCATTTTCTGCGTGACGAGATACTTGAAAACGGTCAGCTGCGCCTGCATGGACATGGCCATTCGTTTAGTCTCCTGAAATTACGCGCGGGCGAGGCCCTGAGCCAGGGCCCTGCGGTAGATCCCCAGCGCCTGAAGGGGGAAATTGTTGCGGTACATGGTGTACTCGAGGTAATACACCTTCGGAAAGCCCGTGCCGGTGAACTCCGTCTCATCCCACGTGCCGTCGGGCCGCTGGGTGGACAGAAGATGCTCGACGCCGCGCTTGAGCGCCTCGCTCGAATGATCGCCGGCGGCCATCAGGGTCATGATCGCCCAGGCGGTCTGCGTCGGCGTGGCCGGGCCCTTGCCCTTGAGGGACGCGTCGTGGTAGGTCTCGCAGGTCTCGCCCCAGCCGCCGTTCGGCAGCTGCACCGACTTGAGCCAGGAGACGGCGCGCTTGATCGCGGGCTGGTTCATGTTCTCGCCGATCGCGGCGAGGCCGCGCAAGGCCTGCCAGGTTCCGTAGATGTAGTTGACGCACCAGCGGCCGTACCAGGAGCCGTCGGCCTCCTGCTCGGCCTTGACGAACTTGATCGCCTTGGCGGCCGCGGGATACGAGGCGTCGTAGCCGCTATAGCCGAGAAGCTCGAGGACGCGCGCCGTGATGTCGGCGGTCGGAGGGTCGATCATCGCATTGTGGTCGGCAAAAGGGATTTTCTCGAGGACGGCCTTCGTGTTTTCCTTGTCGAAGGCCGCGAAGCCGCCGGTGACCGACTGCATGCTCATGAGCCAGTTGAGGCCGCGCACGAAGGACTTCTCGCGGATCTGGGCGTTGGGCTCCTCGAGATGGACATGGCGCAGGGCGAGTAGGACCATCGCGGTGTCGTCGATGTCGGGATAGAAGGCGTTGTTGAACTGGAAATGCCAGCCGCCCGTTGGGCCGGAGGGATTGGTGACGGCCCAGTCGCCGCGGATTTTGACCTCCTTGGAGATCGTCCACTGCGCGGCCTGCACGAGCGCGGGGTGGGAGCGGTCGAGGCCTGACTCGGCCAGCGCGATCATCGTGATCGCGGTATCCCAGACAGGCGAGCGGGACGGTTGATAACGCGTGGAGTCCTCCGAAGGAACCTCGAGGCGGTCGAGCTCCTGAAGCAGGGACACGAGGCGGGGATCTGTGTCGGGGTATCCGAGGCACTTCATCGCCATGATCGCATTGACGATCGGGGGGAAGATGGCGCCGGGGCCGTCGGAGTCCTGAAGACGCTCGAGAATCCAGTCCTCGGCCAGGCGCAGGGCCCAAACGCGGATCCAGTGGCCGCCGCGGCCTTCCATGCCTTTGAGGAACGAGTCCCAAACGAGGAAGAAGGTGGACCAGGAGACGAGGGCGTGCGGCCCGACCGCCTCGGACAGGGGGATGTGGCGGCGCGAGTCGGGGAACAGCTCGTCGACCGTCGCGTGAGGGGGGCACGGAATCTGCGGCTGGAACGCCCAGACGATCGAGAGCGGGACGACGATCGGGCGCGTCCACGAGGACATTTCGTAGAGGTTGAAGTAGAACCACTTCGGGAACAGCATGATCTCCGGCGGGATGGAGGGGATGCCGCGCCAGTCGTACTGGCCGAACAGGGCGAGATAGAACTTGGTGTAGGAGTTGGCCTTGTGCACGCCGCCGAGCGCCTTGATCTTCTTGCGCGCGGCCTCCAGGCGAGGCTCGTTGGGGGAGTGGCCGGCGAACTTGAGCGCCCAGTACGCCTTGACCGTGGCCGAGATCTCGGAGGGGCCATTGTCGTAGATCGGCCAGCCGCCGTCGGCGTTCTGCTTGTTGAGGATGTGGTTGGCCAGGCGGCGGACCTTGACCGAGTTGCCGCGGCCGAGGAAATTCAAGAGCATGATCGAGTCGGAGTCGATCGTGGTGTCGCCGAAGATCGGCCCGCACCAGTAGCCGTCCTCCTGGTTCTGCATTCGCAGGAGCGCGTCCTGCGAGCGGCGGATCGCGTCGGTCAGGCGCTCGGGAGTTTCCTTATTAGAGGATGCGAACCGCTCCGGACGGATGCTGCCGAGCAAATCGGCGGGCTTGCGCTCGCGGCCGAGGGTGAGCCAACCGGACACCATGTTGTTGATCATGCCCGGAGATTATACCACGCGTCGCCCCTTGTCGCACCGCTGAGCACCTAAGTCGGCCCGTCGGCGGAATCATATCCCACGGGGACGGTCGGGATTGACCCGACCTCGGGGGTCTGTCCGCAACGTATAAAGGCCCCTTGTCGCGGCGAGACCCACGCCCCTCGGGACATGATTCCGCCGCCGGGCCTTCGGTCTGCTCATTCGTCCGCGCAACACGCGACGCGCGACGCGTCGGCCAATCGGCCCGCTCCCGCATGAGCGAGGCTCGCGCGTTGGACAAGGCGAGGCTCAATGAGGCATAATCGCGCGCGTTACGATTTGAACATCAGGAGACAACGATGAGCTTCCGCTTCGCCGCCGCCGCCGTGATGATCGCGATCACCGCCGCCTGCGGCCCCAAAGAGACGGTCGTGAAAATCGCCGTCGCCGTTCCTCTGACGGGCGACATGGGCACGGAAGGCCAGGGCCTGCGCCGCGCCGTCGAGCTGGCGGTCGAGGAGGCCAACGCCGCCAAACGCTTCCCCTATAAGCTCGTCGCCGCGCCTTACGACGACCGCGCGGACCCCAAGGAGGCCGTGAACGTCGCCAATCTGATCGTGTCGGACTCCCGCGTCGTCGCCGTCGTCGGCCACTACAACTCCGGCTGCGCGACCCCCGCCGCGAAGGTGTACGCGCGTGCGCCCGTGGCGATGGTCTCGCCGGCCGCGACGAATCCCGAGGTGACGGCTCAGCAGAACTCGAAGGATTGGATGGGCCCGCGCATGGTGTTCCGCGTGGTGCCGACCGACGACGTCCAGGGCTCCTACGCCGCGACCTTCGCCGGCAAGAAGCTCGGCAAGAAGCGCATGGCGCTGCTCCACGACAAGTCGCCCTACGGCCAGGGCCTCGCCGAGGAGTTCAAGAAGGGCTTCGTCGCGCAAGGCGGCAAGATCGTTTCCGAGGACGGCATCTCGGTCGGCGACAAGGACTTCAAGGCCCTGCTGACCAAGATCAAGAGCGACCCGTCCAAGCCCGAGGGCATCTACTTCGGCGGCCTCTACACCGAGGCCGGCCTGCTCCTCAAGCAGATGCGCGAGCTCGGCCTCAAGGACCCGTTCGCGTTCATCTCCGGCGACGGCTCGATGACCTTCGGACTCTTCGACGTGGCCGGCGAGGCCGCGGATGGCGCGTACCTGTCCATCGTCGGCGTCCCCGCCGACGAGCTCCCGAGCGCGAAGAAGTTCGTCGACGACTACAAGGCGCGATTCCCCAATGACGAGCGCAAGCCCTTCGACCACTTCGGCTACGAGGCCGCGAACATCATCATGGCCGCCATGGAGCGCGCCGGCGGGCCGGACCGCGCGAAGGTCATCGATGAGCTGAAGAAGACCAACCATGCGGGCGTGCTCGGCACGACGGTCTTCGACGACAAGGGCGATACGACGAGCAAGATCGTCACGATGACTCGCGCCGTCGCCAAGAAGCGCGCCTTCGACTCCGTCCGCTAAAGCGTGCTGGTTCAACAGCTGGTCAACGGGCTGACGCTTGGCGCGATCTACTCCCTGATCGCGCTCGGCTACACGCTCGTGTACGGCATCCTGACCATGATCAACTTCGCGCACAGCGAGGTGCTGATGCTGGGAGCCTTCATGGCGCTCGGGCTCGCGGCATTGCTGCCCGCGGTGTTCGGCACGGGCCTCGTCGGCCTCGCCGGCATGTTCATCCTCTCGATGGCGGGCGCGGGCCTCATCAACGTGATCATCGAGCGCTTCGCCTACCGCCCGCTGCGCCACATCTCGCGCCTGGCCCCCCTGATCTCCGCGATCGGCGTCTCGATCATCCTGCAGAACGGCGTGTTCATCTGGGTCAGCACGCAGTCCCTCCCGTTCCCGGAGCCGGTGGCCATCGACCAGGTTCAGGTGTTCGGCGCGACGATCAGCACTTTGCAAATCATCATTCTCGCCACGGCCTTGCTCCTCATGGCCGTTTTGCATTTCTTCGTCGAGCACACCAAGCTCGGCAAGGCCATGCGCGCCTGCTCCGACGACATCCAGACCGCCGGCCTCATGGGCATCAACCCCGACTACATCATCGCGCTGACCTTCTTCGTGGGCGGCGCGCTCGGGGGTGCGGCGGGCGTGCTGTACGGGATGAACTACGGCTCGATCAAGTACAACCTCGGCTTCCTGCCCGGGGCCAAGGCGTTCACCGCCGCCGTCCTGGGCGGCATCGGCAACATTCGAGGCGCGGTTCTCGGGGGATTCATTTTGGGCTTTCTCGAGGTCCTGGCTTCCGGATACATCCCCAACGGCGCGCAGTGGCGCGACGTGATCGCCTTCACGGTCCTGATCATCGTTCTCCTGGTCCGTCCGTCCGGGCTTCTGGGCGAGAAAATCGCCGAGAAGGTTTAACATGAAGAAGATTCTCAACAACCGCTGGACCCCCTGGATCACGCTGGCGCTCGCCGCGCTCTTCCCGTTCGTCGCCGGCGCGATCGACGCGCAGTATCTCGTGCGGGTCGGCGGCGTGATCGGGCTGTTCATGCTGCTGGGCCTCGGCCTTAATTTCACGCTCGGCTACGCGGGCCTCTTCGACCTCGGCTTCATCGCGTTCTACGCCATAGGCGCCTACACGACCGCGATCGCCATGCGCTCGGGCGTGCCCGCGCCGTTCGCGCTCGTGCTCGCCGTGCTCGTCACGCTTGCCTTTCGCGCCTTGCTCGGCCTGACCATCCTCCGCTTGCGCGGAGATTATCTCGCTGTCGTCACCATGGGCTTCGGCGAGATCGCGCGCCTGACGATCAACAACCTCGACGCGCTCACCAACGGGCCCAAGGGCCTGCAGCTGGCGCCCTGGCGGCCGCTGAGCTTTCTCTCGCCCGACCCGAACGTCCAGTACTATCTCATGATCCTCGCCGCCGTCGCGCTGAGCGCCGTCGCCTCGGCCCGCCTCGAGGACTCGCGCGTGGGCCGGGCCTGGATCGCCATCCGCGAGGACGAGATCGCCGCCCGCCTCTCCGGCATCCCGGTCCGGCACTACAAGCTCCTGGCCTTCACCCTGTCCGCGGCCTTCGCCGGCCTCGCCGGCGGCCTGTTCGCGCAATGGGAGCAGTTCGTGACTCCGGAATCCTTCGTGTTCTGGGAATCGATCCTCGTCGTCTCGATCGTGGTCCTCGGCGGCATGGGCTCGATTCCCGGAGTCCTCGTCGGAGCCCTCGTGCTCGTCGGCTTCCCGCCGCTGATGCAGTGGAAGCTCTCCGCGGACTGGATCAACTACCGCTACCTGTTCTTCGGGCTGATCCTGGTGCTCGTGACCCTCTTCCGGCCGCAGGGCATCCTGCCGTCCTCGCGGCGCGAGGCGGAGCTGACGTCATGACGCCCAAGGCCCCCGCCGCGGCCGGACGCGTGCTGCTCGAGGTCAAGGACCTCGCCCAGCACTTCGGCGGCCTCAAGGCCGTCGACCAGGTCAACCTCACGATCCACGAGGGGGAGATCGTCTCGGTGATCGGACCGAACGGGGCCGGGAAAACCACTTTTTTCAACGTGCTCACCGGCGTCTACCCCGGCACGCGCGGCGAGATCCTGTTCAACGGCCAGGAGCTGCGCGGCATGTCGGGCCACGACATCGTCGCCGTCGGCGTGGCGCGCACCTTCCAAAATATCCGGCTTTTCGCCCACATGACGGCGCTTGAGAACGTCATGGTCGGCCGCCACACGCGGACTTCGCAATTCCTGCTGGGCCCGCTTCTGCGCACCCCGTCGTTTAAAATGGAAGAAAAGGCCGTCGAGATCATCGCCAAGGACCTCCTCGAGTTCGTCGGGCTGAAGAGCCTGGGCAACGAGCTGGCCAAGAATCTCCCGTACGGCGCGCAGCGCAAGCTCGAGATCGCGCGCGCGCTGGCGTCCGAGCCCAAGCTCCTCATCCTCGACGAGCCGACCGCCGGCATGAACCCGACCGAGTCCGTGGATCTCGTGACGCTCGTGCGCAAGGTCCGCGACCGCGGCGTCACCGTGCTTCTCATCGAGCACCAGATGCGCGTCGTCATGGATATCTCCGACCGCGTGTTCGTCTTCGACTACGGCGTGAAGATCGCCGAGGGCAAGCCCAAGGAAGTCGTCGCCAACGCGCGCGTCATCGAGGCGTACCTCGGCAAGGAGGGCGTATGACGATGAAGCCTCCCGCCATGCTCGAGCTCGAGGGCGTGCACGCCGTCTACGGGAAGAAGATCCGCGCGCTCAAGGGCGTCTCGCTCACTGTCAACGCCGGCGAGGTCGTCGCCCTCATCGGGAACAACGGCGCGGGCAAGACCACGATCATGAAGACCGTCGCGGGGCTGCTCCAGCCCGAGAAGGGCACCGTCAAGTTCCAGGGCCGAGACCTCCCCGGCCTGCCGCCCGACCAGATCATGCGCATGGGGCTGTCCTTGGTCCCCGAGGGCCGGCGCATTTTCCCGCGCCTCTCCGTCATGGAAAATCTCGAAATGGGCGCGTACTCGCGCCGTGAGAAAGACCTCTCCCGCGAGTACGACCATGTCTTCCACCTGTTTCCGGTCCTCGGAAAACGGCGGTCGCAATTCGGGGGGACCTTGTCGGGGGGCGAGCAGCAGATGCTGGCGATGGGGCGCGCGCTGATGGCCGCGCCCAAGCTCCTCATGCTCGACGAGCCCTCGATGGGCCTGGCGCCGGTCGTCGTCGACAAAATATTCGAGATCATCGAGCTGATCAACAAGGAAGGCGTGACCGTATTTCTCGTCGAGCAGAACGCGAAGCGGGCCCTGCGCGCCTCCACGCGCGCCTACGTGCTCGAGACGGGGGAGATCGTCGCGTCGTCGGACAGCGCGGCCTTGATGAAGGATCCCGCCGTTCAGAAAGCGTATCTCGGCCTGCATTAGACCGCCGCGCGGCGCCGCTTATCTCAAGATAATCATGCCGTGAAATAGGGTAAAATGTTCTCCACGCCGGGATAGCTCAGCGGTAGAGCAGCTGTTTCGTAAACAGCAGGTCGTCGGTTCGAATCCGATTCCCGGCTTAGATCTGATGAAGCGCCCGTTCCCGGAATGGAACGGGCGCTTTTGTTTCAAATGATGGCCTCCGCATGAAGACCGTTCGCGTGAAGGTGAAGCCGCAATCGCGCGCCTGAAGCTCGTGCGGATCGACGCCTGAACGTCAAGGCGGCGCGTCACGCAAATTAGGTATTTGCTAATCTTTTCCTCAATGAACACGGCCCGCCGGTGGCTGCTGGTGACGGCGCATTTCATGTGCCCCCTGCTGTTCTTCACCAACCTCACGCGCAATCCCTACATCTCGCAGATCGCGTTGCTGAATATTTGCCTCGCGCTGGCGCTCGCGGCCTGGTCCTGGCGCGAAGCCTCCCGCCCCGATGGCGCCCGCCTGCCGGCCCTCCCGATCGCCTGGCCCCTGGCCGCGTTCGCGCTCGTCTGGTGCGCGAGCTGGGCGCGCGCGTACTTCGGGCACGTCGAATTCTTCCGGCCCTCGATGGCCGCGGAGGGCGCGCGCGGAACGATGTTCCTGCTCGTCAACTGCCTGGCCGCCTTTTGGCTCGCGGCCTCGGCGGCCGCCGAGGAAGACGGGACGAACGACGTGCCGCTTGGCCCCTGGATCGCGTTCGTCGTGCTCTGGGGGCTGATGTGGATCGCGTTCCCGTCCGCGCGCACCCGCTCCGGCGCCGCCGCGGACGACTTTTTCAAGCTGGCCTGGGATCCGTACGGGGCGCTGGTCTGGGCCGCGGGCCTGGGCGCGGCCGCATGGCTGTGCCGGCGCGGGCGTATGACCGATTTTCTGCACCTGGCCTTCGCGACGGGCTTCCTCGCCTCGATGTACGGCGTTTGCCAGTACTTCAACTACGAGCTGGTCTGGCCGCAGGTTCTCAACCCCTACGGCGGCCGCGCCGTCTCGACCTTCGGCAACCCCAACTTTCTCTCGACCTACAACGCGGCCCTGATGCCGTCCGCGCTGGCGCTATTCCTTGTCGAGAAAAACGGCGCGCGGCGGTGGGCGTACGGGGCGCTCTTCCTGGCCCTCGGAGCGGCGCTGCTCGCCACGCTCACGCGCTCCTCGTGGGGAGGCGCCGCGGTCGGCGTCGCGGCCCTGGCGCTGTCGTCGCGCATGAGAGCGCGCGTCCGGGAAGAGCCGCGCGCCGTCGGCCTGCTGTTCGGCCTGGCTCTCGCCATGGCGCTCGCGTGGCCCTCGAGCACGATCTCGTCGGGCTACACGCCCACCTTCGTTGGCCGCCTGACGGAATTCTCGGCCATCGCCAAGCGCGACGGCTTTTACAGCCCTTTTCATCAACGCGTGCTGATCTGGACGTCGGCATGGATGATGGGCAGCGAGGAGCCTCTTCTGGGCAAGGGCGGCGGCCTCTTCGAGCTCTTCTATCCCTTCTACCAAGGGAACCTGCTGCACGCCTACAAGTTCTACCACAACATGCGCACGCACGCCAACAACGCCCACAACGAAATCCTCGAGGTCTTCGCTCAGACCGGGCTCATCGGGCTCGGCGTGTTCTTCTGGCTGTGGACGACGTTCTTCTCGACCGCCTGGCGCTGGACCAAGGCGAAGGCGACTATTGGAGAAGATCCCGTCTGGATCGGCGCCGTTGCCGGCGTCGCCGCCGTGCTCGCCGACAACCTGCTGAACGTCTCGCTGCATTTCGCGGTGCCCGCGTTCATGTTCTGGTGGCTCGCCGGCGCGGCCATGGGACGCGGCGCTCGCGACGGGGGCGTCATGCTGAACTGGTCTCCCTCGGCCGCGGCGCGGCGCTTCACCGGCGCCGCGCTGATCGCCGCCTCGCTTTTCGCCGCCTGGTGGCAGGTGCGGGTATGGCAGCGCGAAGCGTGGTACTTCGCGGGGTTCAAGCAGATCCGGCAGGGCAATATGCCGGCCGCGACCCGCTCGCTCGAGCGCTCGCGCGCCTGGGGGCCGCGGGAGGTCAACGCGATCTACGAGCTCGGCAACGCCTATGCGCGATCCGGCCAGCCTCTCAAAGCGGCCGAGGCTTATGAGGGCGCGCTGAAGGCGAACGCCGGCTACGACGAAATCTTTTTCAACCTCGGCACCGTTTATGCGTCGCAGATCGGGCGGCCCGATAAGGCGGGCGGCTTCTTTGAAACGGCATGGGCGGTCAATCCTCTCTCCGAGGCGATCGTCAACGGGCTCAGCGCGTTCTACCTGCGCGATCCCGCAGGGAACAAGGAGGTCGCCGCGGCCCTCCTGAGCGAGGCGACGAAGATCTTCCCGGAAAACGCCAATCACTGGAACAACCTCGGCTACCTGATGACGATGGACAAGCGCTGGCCCGAGGCCGAGGCCGCCTACACGCGCGCCGTGGAGATTTCTCCGGAGGCGGTCGTGCTGGAACGCAACCTCCTCGCCGTCGCGGCGCAATCAGGCCGCCCGCCCGCCGCCGTGCTGCCGGACCTCGCCGAGCTGCGCTCGCTTGATCTGGACGTTTCGAAAGGGAATTGGTCGGTGAAATCCCTCAACCGCGCCTCCGCGCTCGTTCAGCGCCGGCCGACCTTCCTCAAGGCGCATTTTCTCCTGGGAAGCCTTCTGCTGGCCAACGGACGCGCCGCGGAGGGCGCCGCCGCGCTCGAGAAGGTCGTGGCCCGTGATCCGCAGCGGGCGGCGCCGCGGGTCAACCTCGCCAACGCCTATTTGGCCCTCGGCCGCCAGCCGGACGCGGAGGCGCAGCTGCGCGCGGCGCTCGCCTTGGAACCCGGAAACCCCGCCATACGCGCCCGTTTGGCCGCCATGGGGCGGGCGCCGTGACCGGTTCGGTTAAAATCGCGTAATAATTCAGCAATCGGGTTCGCTTATGATTCCAGTTGTCCCAGGCCAATGCGCCCGGAACCGCGTTATTTCATGCCTTTAAAGAACATCGCCCTCGCCGCCGCCCTATTAATAGGCCTTGGAGCCACGTGCGCGCACGCTCAGGATGACGAGAGCGGCGGCGCCGGCCTGAGCCGGCCGATGAAGCTCGCCGTGCGCTTCTACGAGCAGGGCGAGGATATCCAGGCGATGGACCGCTTCATGGAAATTCTGACGAAGGGCGATCCGTCGGAGCGCTCGATGGCCAACGAGTACATCAATCTCATCACGCACCGCATGAACACGCACGGCGGCGGCAGCGGCAACCCGACGCCGAAGGCCGGCGTGACCGTCGCCGAGCCCCTCAATCCGGGCGTCGCGAGCCCGATCCGGCGCGCCGAGCCGGTGCGCACCGCCGCGCCGGAGACCATCAGCGACGCTTCGGCCGCGCGCGTCGCGCCCCGCTTCGACTCGATCGACGACGATTCCGCGCGCTCGTCGGCCCGCAAGAAGGCCGCGCCCGCGCGCGCCCGCGCCGACGACATGCCCGCGGCGAACAAGGCCTTGATGCGCAAGGAGATCCGGGCGCGCCTGCGCAGCGCCGTCGAAAAGAGCCTCGTCGACATTAAATCGGTCGAGGGCGTGCGCGTCGTCATGCGCGAGAACGGGGATCCAGAGGCGATCGGCATCCCGACCTCGATGCTGTTTCAGTCCGGGATCGCCTTCCTGCCCGGCGCGGTCAAGATCCTCGATCCGCTGACGAAGCTGGTTTTCGCGCTCGGCACGACCCAGGCCGTGATCCTTCCGGAGGGGACCTCGCTCGGCGACGCGAAGGTCATGGACATGCGCCGCACGATGGGAATCTCGTCCCACCTCCTGAGCGCCGGCGTCGCGCCTCCCCGCGTACGCGTCAATCTTCTGAACACCCAGGTGGACATCCCGAAAGGCCTGCTGGACTTCAAGGGGGTCGTCCTCGTGTTCGTCTACAACCAGCCGTTGAGCCTGGTCGCGGAAAGCGCGGTCGGCGACGAGCTGGGACCGCCCATCTCGCTCGGCGTGTTCCCGCCCGCCTTCCGGCCCGCGAGAGGACAAGGAGTCATCATCGAATTCTCGGTGTCCGATCCTCCCGCCGGGCTCGTGTCGTGGAAGTTCCAGCTCCTGCAGCCGTCGCGCGACGGCTCGGAACTGGCTCCGCTCCAAGACGTCGTCGGCGGCGGGCCGGTTTTCCATCAGATTTTCTGGAACGGGAAGCAGAACTACTTCGGGGAGTCCCTGGCGCCGGGCCGCTACGAGTGCGTCCTGACCGCGCTCGACGCGAAGAACCGCCAGCGTTCGCTGCACCGCTGGATCCAGGTGCTCGAGGACGGCTCCGTCGACAAGCTCCTCGCCGACAAGGCGCCCGCCGAGGGCTCGAGGACCGAGAGCTCCTCTTCAGCGGAGAATGGCGGGGGAGAGTCCTCGCCTAAAGCCTCGCTCGCCGCCCCCGTTCTTGCGCCGAGCGCCGACCTGGGCGGCGGCGCGGGGAAGCCGCTCGTCAGCGGCGTCAAGGCGGCGCCGAAGGCCGTGGAACTCGTGCCGCGCGGGGCGACGCCGCGAGTCAAGAGGCAGATCGTCAAGCGCCCCGTCAGAGGCAAGAAAGCGGGGAAGGCCGATAAAGGCAAGTCCGCCCGCACGACCGAGCCGAAGGCCTCGGCCGCGGCACCGGCCGCGCAGGAGGATGCGTCCGAGGCTCCGGAGGCCTCGTCCGAGCCCGCGGCCGAGAAGGCCCCGGCGAAGGCCGGCGCGGCCTCGTGGGTCATGAATTTCAATAAGGGCACCTACCAGCTGACGCCGGAGGCCGAGCGCCTCCTCGGGCAGGCCGCCGCCGCGGTCCCGGCTCATCCCCTCGAGAACCTGCGCGTGACGGGGCACAGCGCCGCGGGCGAGGAGAACGGCGCCGCGCTCGCCGACAAGCGCGCCAAGATGGTGGCCAGCATCCTGATTAACCGCTATCAGGTGGATTCCAAACGGATCTTCATGTCTGCCGGCGCGTCCGGCGCCGGGACGAAGGTCGACCTCGCGTTCGCGAGAACCGAATGAGCGTTAAAATCGACCAGCTCATCGACACGTTGGCCTTCGGCAAAGCGAAGCCGGCGAGCGGCCCGTCCCTCGGCCTGTATCTCAGCCCGGAGATGATTTACATCGCCGAGACGAAGCCGGGGAAGGGCGGCTCGATTTCCGTCGAACACCTCGTGCGCATCCCGATTCCGCCCGAGGGGAAGGCGGCGACCGGAACCATGACGATGAGCACGGACTTCCTCGCCGACCCGGTCAAGATCGGCGGCCTGATCCGCCAGTCCATGTCCCAAATCCGCTGGAATTCAAAGAACGTCGTCGTCACCCTCTCCCATCACCTCGGGCTACTGCGCTATTTCCCTCTGCCGCCGATGGAGCGCCGCTTCCTGGCGACCTCGGTGCCGATCGAAGCCAAGAAGTACATCCCGATCCCTTTCGAGACTCTGGCCCACGACTTCCAGGCGGAGTCGATGCCGCCGGACGCGGCCGGCAAGCCTCGCCTGGGCGTGCTCATCGCGGTCACCCAGAACAAAAATTTGGCGAACATCTCCGCGCTGCTTGCCTCGCTGGGGTTGAACCTGATCGGCCTCGAGGTCGCTCCCTGCTCGGTGCTGCGCCTGTGGCAGGGCGTGGAGCCCGTGAAGGGCCCCGAGCCGTACGTGCAGGCCCATTTCGACGGCGGCAGCGTGCGCATCATGATCTGCGACCGGGGGCTGCCGGTCTTCTTTCGCGAGGTGTTCCTGGGCGCGACCGCGTCGCTCGACGATCAGCGCAAGGTGGACATGACCGGCTGCCTCTCGTTCGCCTCTAAGCAGCTCGGGCTGGCGAAGATTTCGAAGATCAAGCTCAGCGGCACAGCGGCGACGCTTGGGCCCTGGAAGGACGCGTTCGCCGCGGAGACGGGAGTGCCCGCGGAGATCCAGGACACGGCGAAGCTGCTGTCGATCAAGGGGGGGGACTGGGGCGGCTACGCCGCCATCGGCGCGTCCACGCGCGCGAACGTCTCCTCCGCGGTCACGATCGACCTCGCCACGAAGGATCGCGTCGGCGAGGATGAGCGCCAGGTGGCGCGCGACATCATCATCGCCGGCATGGTGGTCGCCGGCGCCATCGCCTGCGTCGGAATCTTTCAAACCATGACCTACGCGCACCGCGCCCGCGAGCTCGACAACTATGTGGTGGAGCCCGACGTCAAAGCGGCGCTCACGGGCCTCCAGCCCGTCGAGATCGATACCAAGCTTCTCGAGATGAAGGATCAGCTTACGCGCCTGCAGGCGGTCACGGGCACCAAGCGCGTGATGCTCTCGACGATCCTGCGGCAGATCGTGGAGCTCATGCCGGACAACATGTGGATCGTCAAGCTGACCGCGACCAATCCGCTGGCGAGCGAAAAGGACAAGATGGAAATCAGCGTGAAGGGCCGCGTCCGCGGAGCCACCAGCGCCGAGGAGCAGGACGTCGCTTTCCAGTTCAAGGAGGTCCTGCTCCGCGACCCGCAGCTGGGGGCGTTGTTCGACGTGCAAATTTCCGTGCAGGGCAAGGCCGCGACGGCGGACCTGGCCGGCGGCGGCCTCGATCCCGAGGCGCTCGCGCGAAAGCTCGAGGACCGGACGGAATTCACCATTGAGCTCCGGGGGAAGCGCTGATGGCCGGCAAGGATATCGATCTCACGATCTACCTCAACGCGATCACGAGCGAAGCCAATCTTCTGCTGGCGACGATCCGGGAGAAGGGGGGCAAGCGCTTCGGCAAGGCCTTCGGGATGGCCGGCGCCATGATCGCGATCGCCTACTTCGGCATCTACAATCCCCCGCAGAAAAAGATTTCCCGCCTTCAGAAGGAGATCGACGCGGCGCAGGCCATGTCGACGTCGGGAGCCTCTTACCGCGAGCTGCGCGACCAGCTCGTCGCTTCCTACGGGACCTTGCCCCAGGTCAAGGATCAGCAGCAGTGGCTCTCCAACGCCATGATCGATTCTCTGCGCGCCGACAGCCTGTTGCCGGATTCCTTCCGGCCCGTTTTTGAAACCGAGGGCAGCGGCCTCATCTTCCAGACCTCCACGGTTCAGCTCTCGGCCAAATTCAACGATATCTACGTCTGGCTCATGCGCCTCGAGAGCGCGACGCCGCTGATGCACGTCAGCCTGCTCGACATCGCGAAGAAGCCGGATATGATCGGCGTCAACAGCGTGTCCGCCTCGGTGATGACCGCGATCCCCAAGAAGAGGTTCAACTGATGAGCGCTGCGGGAAACGCCAAGGGGGGGCTCGGCTGGGTGATCCTCGTGGTCGCCCTCGCGGTTCCCGGCGTGCTCTTCTATAATTGGTGGTCGCACCTAAAGGCCGACCGCGAAAAAGCGGTCGCGGCCAAGGCGCGCGGCCGCGTTCCCGAGGGGGGGGTGTTCCAGCCCTCCCCGAACGACAAGCTCGTCAATCCCATGACGCCCGCGGCCTCGACCGAGACCGCGACGGCGGCCCTGTCGGCGTCCACGGAGGCCGCCGCGGCCGTCGCGGCCTCTCCGGCCGCCGCCGCGCCCGCCCCGACGCCGGAGCCCGCGGCCGAGGCGCCGGTCGCCGCGCCGCCGGCGGCCTCCACGGCGACCGCGGCGGCTCTGCCGCTAAAGCGCGATCCCACGCTCTCGCCGTTCGATCAGGTGAGGCTCCTCGAGGAAGAAGAGGCCCGCCGCGCCGCCGCCGAGGCCCTAGCGGCCGCGGCCCGGCCCAAGCGCGGCTCGAAGGCGAAGGCCGCCGTGAATCCGATCACCTTGGTGGAGCTGATGGGGATCATCAGCAACGCGGAAAGCGGATTTAAGGCCATCGTCAACAACGAGGTGCTCGGCGTCGGCGAATTCATCGGCAGCACGAAGATCAAGGTCGTGAAAATAACGGATCTGGGCGTGACGTTCGATTATAAGGGCAAGAGATTCTCGAAGAGCGTCAGCCAGGAGTAGGACCGCTGGAGGCATCATGATGAGCAACAAGAGCCGCTGGATGAAAATCGCGAAGGCCGCAACGTCGGGGCTGGCATCCTTAGCCCTGGCCGCGTCCTCCCCCATGGAGGCGCTGGCCCAGCGTCGCCGCGCGGAGCCCGAGGCGAATCCCCAATTTCAGCAGCAGGCCGCTCCCGGCGGCGGACCTCTCGGCGAGGCGGAGCCCGCGGCGCCCGGCGGCTCCGAGCCCGACGAGCCCTCGGCGGCCCCGCGCCAGGTGCAGGGCGTTCAGATCGGAGCCTCCGCTCCTGCCCGCAGCGGCGCTTCGACCTCGACGGCGCCTCTCGACATGCGCGTGACCGTGCGCGTGAAGGGCGCGCCGCTGGCGACCTTCCTCGACACGATCTCGGCCCAGGCCAAGGTGAACTTCATCATCACCGAGGGCCTCGAGTCCAAGCGCGTGACGGCATTTTTGCAAAACGTGACCGTGCGCGAGGCGCTCCAGGTCCTGCTCGAGATCAAAGGCCTGACCTATCAGCAGATCGGCAAGAGCAACACCTACGTCGTGACCCCGCGCTCCAAGCAGGTGGAGAACCTCATCACCCGCATCTACACGCTGAGCTTCATCCCGCTGATCCCGCTGAGCGGCGACACGGGCTCGAGCCCGGTTCAGTCCTCCGACAGCTCCGGCTCCTCCTCCTCCTCGTCCTCTTCGGGCGGAGGCGGCGGCAGCGGCCCGACGGGCAACACGGGCGGCGGCACGTCCGGGGCGGGGAACTCCGGCCCGGTGTCCTCGGACGTGGCGATCATCAACGTGCTGAGAAGCGTGCTCTCCAAATCCGGCCACGTCGAGATCGAGCCGCGCACGAACGCTCTGATCGTGACCGACATTCCCGAGGTCTTCCCGCAGGTTGAGCAGATCATCGCCGAGCTCGACAAGAAGGCGCCTCAGGTATTAATCGAAGCTCAAATCGTGGAAATCGACTCCCAGCGCTCCCGCGAGCTCGGCTTCGAGTGGGGCGGCCCCAACGGAGAGCTCGCGTCGTTCACCGCCGGCCTGCGCGACACGACCTTCCCGCTGAACCTCCCGAAGGATATCAGCAAGGCGCGCTTCTTCGACCCGTTGAACCCGGTGTCCGGCGTCATCAGCACGATCGGCACCGGCAGCGGCGCGGGAAGCAACTCGGACAAGATCGTCACGGGCGCGTTCCTCAAGACCAGCGTGCTGGACATGACTTCCCTGAAAATCGCCTTGCGCGCGCTCATCGCCCGCTCCGAAGCGCGGTTTCTCGGCAAGCCCAAGATCCTGACCCTCAACAACAAGAGCGCGATCATCGAGATCAGCGCCCAGGAGGCGACCAACTTCGAGATCTCCCAGGCCGGCGCGGCCGGCGGCACGAGCCTTCAAGTCTCGGGCGTCCATCGCGAGGCGACGGGCTTGATCCTCAAGGTGACGCCGCAGGTCAACAAGGAGGGCTATATCACGATGCTGGTGCAGCCCTCCTTCACGGACATTCAGGAAGCCTCGATCTCCGTGACCTCGAACCGCGTCTTCAACCCCATCAAGCGCTCGGCCTCCACCCTGGTCAGAATCAAGAACGGCCAGACCTTGGTGCTCGGCGGCCTGCTCCGCTCGACGGAATCGAAGGTCGTGCGCAAGGTCCCGTTCTTCGGCTATATTCCGATCATCGGGTGGCTGTTCACGAGTTCGTCGACGCGCCGGGTCAACTCCGACCTCGTGATCTTCATCACCCCGACCATCGTGAGCGACTAAAATTTGACCTTACTATAGGAAGGGCTTGACAACCGGGGCAGTCGGGCTATACTTCGGTAAAGGGACGGTAAAAATAACCCATGTCAAACTTGGCAGAAATCCTGGTGAGCAGCGGCGTCCTGACCGAGGAGCAGCGCGATAAGGCCCAGAAGGCCGCCATCCAAAGCCGCTGCCACTTCAGCGAGGCCGCGGTTAAGCTCGGCTTCACGAAGGAAGACGACATCGCCGTCGCCCTCTCGAAGCAGTTCGGCATCCCCTACGCCTCCCGCGAGAACAAGATCCTCAAGTCGGAGAAGGGCCAGAACCTCGAGAAGACCGTCCCCGAAACCTACGCGCGGGAGCACCTGGTCCTGCCGCTCTTCCTGGATGAGAACACGCTCGCCGTGGCGCTGTCCGACCCGGACAACGTCATGCTCATCGACAACCTCAAGCTGCTGAGCGGCCACGAGATCCAGGCCTTCATCGCCACGAAAACCCAGATCCTCAGGGCGATCGACGAATTCTATCTCGGCAGCAGCGCCATCGACAGCAACCTCAACGCGAAGAAGCCGGAGGACGAGGTCGAGGAGGCGCCGACCGTCGGCGACGAACGCCTCAACCTCGACCAGCTCACCGTGGACGCCGCCGGTGCCCAGACCGTTTCGCTCATCAACGCCATCTTAAAGCAGTCCATTCAGGAACGAACCTCGGATATTCATATCGAGAAGTACGACGAGCGCGTGGCGCTGCGCTTCCGCATCGACGGGATCCTCTACGAGCGCAGCCCGCCGCCCAAGCATCTGTTCGCGGCGATGATCTCGCGCATCAAGATTCTCTCGAAGCTCGATATCGCCGAGCGCCGCCTCCCGCAGGACGGGCAGTTCTCCATCAAGGTGCAGAACCGCGTCATCGACCTGCGCGTCTCGATCTGCCCCTGCGTGTTCGGGGAGAAGGTCGTCATGCGTATTCTCGACAAAGGCGCCGTCGACCTCGACATCAACAAGGTCGGCCTCGACCCCCGCCAGCGCGACGACATCATCGACGCGGCCAACAAGCCGCACGGCCTGTTCTTCATGACCGGCCCGACGGGCTCCGGTAAAACGACGACCCTCGGCGCGATCCTGAACTCGATCAAGAGCCCCGACATCAACATCATGACGATCGAGGACCCGGTCGAGCTCAAGATCGAGGGCATTAACCAGGTGCAGGTGCGCGCCGCCATCGGGCTCACCTTCGCCTCGGCCCTGCGCTCCTTCCTGCGCCAGGACCCCGACGTCATCCTGGTCGGAGAGGTCCGCGACCAGGAAACCGCGCAGACCTGCCTGCGCGCGGCGCTCACCGGCCACCTGGTCATCTCGACGCTCCACACGAACGACGCGTTGTCGTGCGTTGCACGTCTAATCGATATGGGCATCGAGCCGTTCATGCTCGCGAACTCCCTGCAGCTCGCGGCCGCGCAGCGCCTCGTGCGCCTGCTGTGCCCGTTATGCAAGAAGCCCGCGAAGGTCCCCGCGGACCTCGCCGAGCAGGTCGTGCGCGAGGCCCTGCTCGAGACGCCCCCGGATCCGGCGTCGGTCGTCTTCTACGAAGCCCGCGGCTGCGACAAATGCTCCCGGACCGGCTACTCCGGCCGAAAGGCGATCTATGAGGTCTACAAGCTCAACGCCGCGATGAAGGAGATCATCTACCGCTACGGCGCGGACGTCGGGAAGCTCAAGAAGGCCGGCGAGGAGGCGGGCATGTGGACCATGCGCGCATCGGGCTTTCGCAAGGTTCTCAACGGCCTGACCACGATCGACGAGGTGATGTCCGTCACCGTGTCAGATTGACACGGTCCACCGCTCCTGTTACACTGAGACACTAATGGCACGCTACGCATACACGGTGCAGGACAGCAAGGGAGAGACCTCCTCGGGGGCCCTCGAGGCCGGCAGCGAGAATGAAGCGATCAACTCGCTTCAGGCCAAGGGCTACTTCATCCTGTCCATCATCGCCGATAAAACGAGCGGCGGGAGCGGTGCCAAGGCGGCGGGCAGCGGCGGCACCCCGGCGTTGCGCGACCTGGTCTTCTTCGCCGAGCAGCTCTCCACCCTCCTGAACGGCGGCGTACCGCTCGTCCGGGCCCTGGCCCTGCTCGGGGAGAACTCGAGCTCCAAGCCGCTTCAGTACGCGCTCGCCCAGGTCACCAAGGACGTCAGCAGCGGCACGGCGCTGTACCGCGCGCTCGAGCGCCACCCCAAGGCGTTCGACACGCTCTGGGTCTCGCTGGTGCAGGCCGGAGAGATGGGCGGGCAGTTGCCGAAGGTCCTCAAGCAAATCGGCGCCTATATGCACTCCCAGGCGGAAATTCAGGGGAAGATCATCACCGCGATGGCCTATCCCGGCGTACTGATGACGGTTTCCGGCGGCGTCCTCCTCTTCTTCATCATCAAGATCGTCCCCGTTTTCGCGGAGATCTTCGCGAGCTTTAACGTCAAGCTGCCGCCTCTGACCGCGGCGATCATCGTCGTCTCCAATATCCTCGTCAACCATCTCGCGGCTCTGATCGTCACCCTGGTCGCGCTCTGGTTCGTCTGGAGCGCGTACGTGGCGACCGAATCCGGGCAGGAAACCAAATGGGCGATCCTGTTCGGCATGCCCATGTTCGGCGACTTCCTCAAAAACATGATGATCGAGCGCATGCTGACCACGCTCTCCACCTTGATCGAATCCGGCGTGAGCATCCTCAACGCGATCTCCGTGCTCGAGGGCGTCTTCGCCAACAACATCGTCTTCCGTCGGGTCCTCTCTTCGGTCAAGGCCGACGTCGCCGGCGGGAAATCCATCTCGCAGTCCTTCAAGAAGACGGGGGCCCTGCCGTCGCTGGTGACCGAGATGATGTTCATGGGCGAGGAGTCGGGGAAGCTTCCCGACATGCTCGTGACGCTCTCGTCGTTCTACAAGGAGCAGATCGACCAGTTCACCCGCCGCTTCAACGCGATCATCGAGCCTATCATGGTCGTCGGCATCGGCATGCTCGTCGGCGTCATCGTTCTGGCCGTCTTCCTGCCCGTCTTCAAATTGTCGAGCCTGGGGAAATAATGACCAACATCCGCCGCGATTCAGGCTTTACCCTCATCGAGCTGCTCGTCGTCGTTCTGATCATCGGCATCCTCGCCGCCGTGTCCGTGCCGTCGTACCTCAAGAGCGTCGAGACGACCAAGGCCGACGACGCCGTGGCCCTCGTCAACATGATCGGCACGACGAACAAGATGTTCGCTCTCGACCACGGGAATGCCTACGTCACCGGGACGTTTCCGACCGCCGCCGACACCGGCTGCGGCGCCGCCGCCTGTCCGAGCGTGGCTCCGTTCACCAGCGCCTGTACCTTGGTCTGGTGCAAGTACCTCTCCGACCAAAACTTCGGCTCGAAGCCGTTTTTCTTTTACGCGTGCGACCCCGCGGCCGGCGCCTGCGGCGCCAGCGGAGGAAGCAACGCGACGGCCGGCGCGAAGCGCAAGGCCGGGACCTACGCGGCGTGGGGCTACGCGCAGAGCGGCTCGGGGGTCATCACCAACTATGGCGGCGCGCCGACACCGACCTATTAAGCTTCTCCGGGCAGACCATGGCTATACCCTCGTCGAGGTCATGGTCGCCATGCTGCTGACCTCGATCATGGTCACCTCGGTGTTCAGCGTGGCGCTCACGGTCAAGACCGGCGGCACCAAGGGCGAGCGCAAGATCAAGGCCGCCGCCGGCGCCCGCCAGATCGCGGCCGTGCTCAAGAATTACGTGACCGGAGATCCCACGAGCACCTTGATCCTCGGCCCCGGCACCGGCGCCGGCGCCGCGAGCTGGTCCATGGATTCCGGCGGCGTCAACGACCTGAGCTGCGTCAACTGCTACGCGCTGACCGCGGGCAGTCATACCTTGACCGGCGTCCTTCCCGCCTCGTTCGAGGCCGCCCCGTTCAACGCGCGCGTCATCTATTTCGTCTCCGTGACCGACACCGTCAACGGCCGGCCGGTCCCCTCGGTGAGCATCACCACGACTTGGACGGACCCATGAAAAAGTCCGCTGGCTTCTCTTTGATTGAGCTCATCATCGCGGTCTCGCTCGCCTCCTTCGTCCTCGTCGGCGTGGCGACGATCGCCGCGCAGATGACGCGCGCCCAGGTCGAAGGCATCCGCTCCGGCACGGTCACCGGCTGGTCGCTCGTGAGCTATCTCTCGATGGCCAAGGAGGTCGAGGATTCGAACGTCCTCGCCTTTCCGATCGCCGACGCCTCCTCCGCGGACTCGCTCCTCGTCTGCCGCAACTGGTCCAGGATGATGGGGGCGGCTCCGGGAGGAAAGCTCGACGCCGCCGGCATCGTGACCGTCGTGCAGTACTGCGTGGACAGCAGCGATCCGACCAATCTGATCCTGCGCCGCTACGCCAACGCGGGCGCGCTCGTAGTCTGCCCAAGCCCGGGCGCGCCCGTGCCCTGCGTCGCGTCCCCGTCGGGAACCTGGACCGAAACGGGAGTCATCGGCTTCCGCCTCGAAAAGCTCGCGGGCTTCCCGAACATGTTCACCAGGGACAACAGCATCGGCGGGGTGCGCCTGCGCTACGCGATCGGCCAGCAGGCCGGGACGCCGCAGCAGCCCATTCCGAAATTCACGCCCTTCGACATCGGCATCGCCATGCAGAAGCAGTACAACAGCGCCAGTGATTAAGCTCAACAACCGCGGTTCCGTCCTGCTCCATGTCCTCGTCACGGGCATCATCGTCGCGTTCATCGCGGCCGGGCTGCTGCGCATGGTGCTGATGAACTACATCGCCGTCGACCGGGCGGCCAAAGGCGCGCAGAACCGCAAGGAAGCCGAGGCCATGCTTCAACGCGCGCTTACCTATTGGAACAAGACGAACTCGGTGTGCTCGACCGACGCGTCCTTCTTCGTGTGCACCGGCGCCGGCGTCGGGGCCAACCAGTGCAACTGCGCCTGCCCTTCCGCCGCGGCGCTGCCGCGCGTCGTCGTCACGGGCGGCGGCGCGCCCCCGTGCGTCATTACGGTTATTTCTTCCGATCCTCAGTGACGCGGTTCGCCGCGGCGTAGAGGCCGAGGCCCGCGGCGGCCCACAGCATCTCGCGCGTGTGGCGGATCAGCCCGACCGTGAATCCGACGCTCGCCCCGAGCCCGAGGCCCTTGAAGATGGCGGCCTTGCCCGCCTCCTGGGTGCCGATCTTCGCGGGGACCATGAAGGCGAAGGAGTCCACGACGTTTGAGAGGAACTCGACGCACAGCGCGGTCTCGGCCCCGACCTGGAGGCCGAGAAACCGGCAAATAATCCAGATCTCGGCCGCGCCCCACATGTATCCGACCATGAAGAACATCGTCGAGCCCGCGAGCCTCCAAGGGTGCTTCCCCAGGTTCTCCCGAAGATGGCGGCGAACCGGCTCGGTCTTCTCGAGCGCCGCCGGGAACCGTTCGGCCAGGAACGCCGGCGGCCGCGCCGCAAACAGGCCGACGCACAGCGCGACGCCGAAGAGGATGACGCTCATGCCCGCCGCGGCCCACCCCGCCTGGCCGGATTGAAAGGTGTAGGCTCGAGCGTTGATCAAATAGATCAACCCGAACAGCACGAACAGCGCTTGGCCGATGGCCTGCGCGGCCTTGGCGAGCACGACGCTCGAGACCTTGGCGTCCAGAGACAGGTCCGACCGCAGCATCCCGGGCCGCACGAACTCGCCGGCGATGTTCCCGCTCGGGGTCAGGTAGTTGACCCCGTCGCCGGCGATGCGCACGCGCACGAGATCCCAGAACGCGACCTTGCGCGCCTCCGCGGGGGAGAACGCCAGCTTCCAGCCCATCGCATTGAGCATGTGGTCCGCGATCTGGAACGGCAGCACGACGGCATAGCCCCAGCCGAAGCCGCGCAGGCGGTCCCAGACCAGGAGCGGTCCGAAGGACCATAGGAGGTAGAGAAAGGTCGCCGTGCCGAGGACGACGATAACGAGGGTAATCCAGCGCCGTGCCTGCCGCATCTCGAGCCTTAGCGCTCCGCGGGCAGCGCGTGGCGCAGGGGGAGGGGGGGCGCCGCGGGCACCAGTTGTCCTTGCGACCGGACATGGAAGAGCACCCCGCGCCATACGACGGTGTTGGAGGCGCAGGCCCCGAGCCAGGCGGCGAACGCGAACCACTCCGACAGCGGCAGGAGCCACAGCGCGATCAGCGGCTGGCGACGTCCGAGCCCGGCATCCAGTGCCGCGGCCGCGGCCGCCTTGGCCGCCCAGATTCCGGCCATAAGCCCCACGCCGGACGCGTCCGGGCCCGCGACGAGCAGCCGAAGGGTCAGAAGGGAGAAGCCGTGCGAGACCAGGCTCGCGTAGAAGCCGGCGGGCTGGCAAAGGCGGATCGTGCGCGCCCAGCGGACCAGGTGCTCGAAGTGCATTTGGCCGTTTGCGATGCCGGGGACTGCATCGACGCAGCCCTCCGCCGTCTCCAGGCGCCAGCCGGCCTCGCGCACGGACACGCCGAGCCAGAAATCGTCGGCGAGGTGGTCGGAGAGGTTGGCGAAGGCCCCGGAAGCCTCGAAGGCCTGGCGGCGGACCATCATCGCCGCCCCCATGGCGAAGCGCATGCCGAAGGCGGCCGCGCAGGCGGCCTGCGGCAGGAAGTGCGCGTTGATCGAGAGCGACTCCATGTGGCCCCAGAGGCCCCGGGCGCCCGAGGCTTGATAAAACGAGGTGACGAGCCCCACCGAGGAGTCCGCGAACGGCGCGGCCATGCGCCGGAGGAAGCCGGGCTCCACCTTGATGTCCGAGTCGGACATCAGGAGAAGGTCGTACTTGGCGAACGGGTAGGCGTTCGCCATGTTGTTGACCTTAGGGTTGTAGCCGATCCGGTTTTTGGAGACCACGACCTCGATGTCGGCCTCGGGGAACTCCTTGATCAGGCGCGTGACGACGGGCAGCGCCGCGTCGTCCGGGCTCGCGAGGCAGAACAGGATCTGGAAGCAGGGGTAATCCTGGCGGCAGAAGCTGGCCAGATTGGCCTCAAGGTCCAGGTCCTCGCCCTTGAGCGGCTTGATCAATGTGATGGGAGGGTACGGCGTGGCCGCGCGCGCGCGGCGTGTGAACAGGAAGCGCCGCGCGAACACGACCGAGGCGAGGGCGAAGACGAAGGTAAAGGTCCCGCTGGCGAGCGCCACGGCCGACAGCGAGGCCCTTCCCGCCACGGCGGCGGCCAGCATGACTAAGCCGAGGATTTCCCATTCCATGGACGTATCCCCTAGGCCGCGACCGGTTCCTTGTGCTTGGTCTCGCCCGAGGCAAGGCGAGAGACGGCCGGCTTCTGCCGTCCGCGGAGGTAGTCAAGGAACTCCTTGCCCTCGCGCAGGCGGCGCTGGCGCTCGAGCGGATCCTTCGCCATGCTGACGAGCATGCGCATGATCGGCGTAGGGCGCGCGTAGAACTTCGAGTAAAAGCGCTTGACGCCGGCCTCCATGTCGGCGGCGGTCAGGTGGGGGTAGGAGATGGCGCTGGCCTGGGTGCCGTCGTTGCGCACCATCGTGCCCTCGTCATACCACTTGTTGGTCATCGCCTGGCGGTACAGCTCGGTGCCGGGGTAGGCGGCGGCCAGCGATACCTGGATGGTGTCGACATTCAATTCACAGGCGTACTTGATGGATTCCTCAATGGTATCCTTCGTCTCGCCGGGCAGGCCGAGGATGAAGGTGCCGTGGATCACTATGCCGAGCCTGCGGCAGTTCTTCGTGAATTCCTGAGCGATATCCACGCGAACTCCCTTCTTGATGTTGTTGAGAATCTGCTGATTGCCGGACTCGTAGCCGACCAGCAAGAGTCTTAAGCCGTTGTCCTTGAAGATCTTGAGGTACTCGAACGGGACGTTCGCGCGGGAATTACACGACCACATGATCCCCAGCTTCCCCAGCCCCTTGGCGATCTCCGCCGCCCGGGTCAGATCGGCCGTGAAGGTGTCGTCGTCGAAGAAGAATTCCTTGACCTCCGGGAACATCTCCTTGGCGCGCGCCATCTCCGCGATGACGGCCTTCGCGGACTTGGTCCGGTAGACGTGGCCGCCCACGGTCTGGGGCCACAGGCAGAACGAGCAGCGCGCCGGGCAGCCGCGGCCCGTATAAAGCGAAAGGTAGGGGTGCTTGAGGTAGCCGATGTAGTAGTTCGGCACCACGAGGTCGCGCTTGTAGACGTCGAGCACGGACGGGAGATTGTCCATGTCCTCGATGAGCGTCCGGTCGGGGTTATGAACGATCGTATCGCCGTCCCGGTACGACAGTCCGGCGATACTGCTGTATAATCGTCCCTCGGCGACTTCCTTGATCGTGTAGTCGAACTCCTCGCGGCCCACGAAGTCGAGCGCGGGGGCGTTTTTCAGGGACTCTTCGGGCAGAACGGCGACGTGGGCGCCCACGAAGCCGATCTTCATGTCCGGGTTCTGCTTTTTCAGGGCCTCGGCGACCTTGGAGTCGTTATCAAATGAGGGCGTGGAGGTGTGAATAACGCAAAGCTCGAAGCCGCGGGCGCGTTGGAGCACCTGCTCGAGGGTCAGGTCGTCGGCCGGGGCGTCGATGAGCTTGGAGGTGGGGATGAGGGCGGCGGGCTGGGCCAGCCAGGTCGGATACCAGAAGGACTTGATCTCGCGGCGTGCCTGATAGCGGGCGCCGGCACCCCCGTCAAAACCCTCGAAGGAGGGGGGGTTGAGGAACAAAGTTCGCATCGTGGCCATCGTCTCTCCGCGCGGCAGGGGTGTCAGGCTTTCACTTTGGTAAACGCGACGTCATTTTACCAAAATCCCGAATCCCGGGCAATGGTTTCTCGACGAGAGGGCGGGGCTAGCGGAGAGAGACGAGCTCGTAGGCGGAGGGCTCGGCTTCGTCATTATCCATGGCCTTCACGAGGCCCACTCCCGGGGCATACAGGCGCTCCCCCGAGCCCCCATCGCCCTCGGCGATCAGGTAGGCGACCCTCAGGCAGTCTTTGAACTTCCCGGCGGGGGTCTCGACCGCGGCGTCGAGGGCCTCGATCCAGTAGCGGCGCGGCGGGCGGATCCACTCCGTGCCGGTCCTCAGGGGCCGCTTGAACTCGAAGAAATCGCCTTCGCGGACGCCTTCGGGGTCCTGGAATACGGTGAATTCGGAGGCGGCGGTGGGCTTGCCTGGGATGGACACCGTGCGGCGGCACTTGGCCGTGGTCGCGGCACCCTGTTTGGCGACCTCGAGAACCTCGATCTTATGGCGGGCGGTTCCCCGGGAGTCCGTCAGCGCGTACTCGCGCACGGCCCCTTTAACGAGGGGAAAGTAGTCGGGCATGGGGGAGTATAGCAAGGACTCCTGGCGCGGAGCCCCATGTTCTGCTACTCTGACGCCATGCGCGCGACCCTTCTCGCGGTCCTCCTCGTCGTCCCCGCGCGCGCCGCCCGCGATGGCCAGGATTGGAGCTGGAGGCAGAGCCAGACGCCGCATTTCATCATCAATCACCAGACCCCTTGGCTGCCGGCCGGGTTTACGATGGGCGCGGAGAAGGTCCACTCCCGCCTGCGCATGGACCTGGGGGCGTTCTCCCCGTGGATGGCGAAAGAGAAGATCAACCTCTACATCTATCGCGACCAGGAGTCCTACCTGGCCGGGGAGTTCTCGCCGCCGAAATGGTCGAACGGCCTGGCCATCTACGACCGCAAGGCCGTGGCCCTGCCCGTGATGAAGGGCACCCGCAAGCTTCTCTCGATCATGGCCCACGAGACCACCCACCTGCTCTTCAACAGCTACTGGCAGGAGGCCCACCGCTCCCCGCCGGCCTGGATTAACGAGGGCCTGGCCATGCTCGAGGAAGCGGAGTCGCCGGAGCGCCCCGAGACCTCGCTCTGGTACCAGCACATGAGCGCGGCGGACCCCAAGCGCTTCCCCGACCTTGCGGTCTTCTTCGAGATCACGCCGACCAAGGACCTGCACAACAATAACGCCGCGGTTGCCGAATGGTACGTCCAGGCCTACTCCGTGACCCACTACCTGCTGCGCAAGCACTCCCGCCTCCAGTTCAAGAGCCTGTGCGCGCAGCTACGCGACGGCAAGCCCATCGCCGACGCCCTGTGGCTGACCTATCGCTACAAGAAGGTGTCCGATCTCGATAAAAAGTGGCGGGCGTGGCTCGCCGACCCGGCCCACAAGCGACGAGTCGCGGCCATCTCCCAATCCGCCCGCGAGGTAGCCGATGAAGAAGCCGAGGCCAAGCCAGGGCTCAAGTCGTCGGCCTTCAAGAGCTTCTCGACGGGCATCGGACGCCCTCAAAACGGCGCTCCGGCAGAAAAGTAAATTCGCGAAATTCGCATATAAAAATAGGGCCTTTTTTCACATTTAGGACTTGCTTTCGGACGGTTGCGGGGGTATATCGGGAGTGGTCCTCCCGATGCGACATTCGCGACCGTGGTCGGCGTTCTTCCTCGCGATCCTAGCCCTCGCCGTCTCCACCGGCGCCCACGCTCAGACCGCCAGCGGCGACTTCTCGCTGTCGAGCGGCGCGGTTTATCAGACCACCGCCGTGGCGGACGAAGCCCGCTCGGTCGCCGTCGACACGATCAGCGTCGGCGGCCCCTACATCTACGTCACCGGCGACAACGGCACCACGGGCGCGACGGTCAAGCTTTCCTCGGCCGGCGTCGCCCTGACCTCGGCTTCCTTCATCAACGGCGGCACCGGCACGGGGCGCGGCGTTAGGGTCGATAACGGCGGGAATGTCTGGGTTGCGGGCTACAGCGAGACCGGCGGCGGGACCGTCGCCAACTGGGTCGTCCAGAAATACGATTCCAGCCTTCTGCTCCTCTCATCGAGCGTCATCAACGGGGTCGGCCTCGGCGCACCCATCGCGACCTCGATCGTCCTCGACTCGTCAGGCAACGCGTTCGTCGCGGGCTATTCCTCGAACACCGGGACCGGCTCGGATTACCAGGTGATAAAGTACTCGCCGTCCTTGGTCGTGCTCGCCTCCGCGACGTTGGGCGGGGGCTCGATCGAGCAGGCGCACGCGATGGCAGTGGACGCCTCCGGCAATGTCATTCTGACCGGCGACCTCGTCTCGGGCGGCTACGATTGGTGGACGGTCAAGTTCAACTCGTCCCTGGTCATGATCTCCTCGGCCGTCTTCGACGGCGGGGGGACCGACCGGGCTTACGGCGTGACGACGGACCCGTCCGGGAACATCTACGTGGTCGGAGAATCGAACAACGACCTCAAGATCATAAAATACAACACCTCCCTGGGCCAGACCGGAACCGTTGGCTTCAGCTCGGGCGGTTACGACGCGGGCAACGCCGCGATGTTCGTCGGGGCCTCCACGCTCGTCGTCGTGGGCGTAAGCAACGCCGGACCGAACGACGACTGGCTGATCTTCGAGTACGACTCGAGCCTCGCCCTCATCTCCTCGCGCGCCTTCGACGGCGGAAACAGCGACCGCGCCTTCGCCGTCGCCAAAGGGACCGGGTCGTATATGTACGCGGCTGGATGGTCGGGCGCGCCGGCCGACATCGCTTTCCGGACCATCCGAATGAACGTCACCGGCGCCGGCGCGGGCGCGCTCGCCCCGGTCGCCCCTTCGGCCTTCACCGGGGTGGCGCAGTCGTCGACCTCGATCCTGTGGAGCTGGACCGACGCGTCCTCGGACGAGACCGGCTTCCGGGTCAAGCTGGGCCCGGCCAACCTGTCCGGGGATCTGGCGGCCAACGCGACGACCTGGCTGCAGACCGGGCTCAGCGCCAATGTCAGCACCGGAGCTCTGCTCGTGCAGGCCTTCAACACCGCGGGCGCGGCCGACTCGAGCGCTTCGACGCGCTACACCTTGACCGAGCCGCCCAACAGCATCACCGCGACCTTCTTCGGCTCGAGCGTCGCGTTTACCTGGCCGGCGATGACGAACCCCGCCAACACGCTCTGGTCGGTGGAGCGGGGCACCGACGGCGTGAGCTTCGCCTCGCAGCTTTATTTCAGCAGCGCCGCCGCGGCCTACACGAATACCGGGCTGTCCGCCGCAACGACGTATTACTACCGCGTCGGCTCGGCCAACCAAAACGGCGTTATGTCCTACCACGCCAACTCCTCGGCGATCGTTTATACCGGCGGCGCCCAGCCCCCGGCGGCGCCGTCGGACTTCTCGGGGGTCGCGCAGACGACAGCATCGATCCTGTGGACCTGGACCGACAACTCCTCGGACGAATCAGGCTTCCGGATCATGGCGGGCGCGGCCAACGTCTCCGGAAGCCTGACGGCGAATACGACCAGCTGGCTGCAGACGGGCCTCGACGTCAATGCGAGCTCGGGGTCGTTGTTCGTGCAGGCGTTCAATTCCACGGGAACGGCGAACTCAAGCGCGGCGACACGCTACAGCCTCGCCGCGACGCCCGGAACCCTCTCGGCCGCGGGCGTCGGCCTCGGCGCCGCGTCGTTGAGCTGGCTGTCGGGGGGCAATTCCGCCGGCACCCTGTTCGAGCTCGAGCGCTCGACCGGAACGGGATTCGGCCTGCGGCAGTCGAGCGCGTCCTACACCTTCGCCGATCCGGTGCTGGCGCCGGCCTCGACCTATTATTACCGCGTCCGGACGAGAAACGCCGACGGCTTGGCGGCCGCCTACACCTCCACGATCGCGGTCGTCTCGCTGCCGATGCCCGTCTACCCAGCGCCGGCCTCGATTTCGATCTCCTCAGCGGAGGCCGGGTCGAGCGTCGCGGCGGCCGTCACCGGGACGAGCTTCACCGCCTCCGCCGTCCTGACCTTCGAGCGTGCGGCGCCCGATGCGGAAACATGGATCTCGACCTCCTCCTTCACGCAGGCGCGTCATTCCTCCACGCTCATCAAGCTTCGCGACGGCCGCGCCCTGCTCGTCGGCGGCTTGGTCGAGGGCACGACCGCCGGACGTCCCGAGGTCAATCTGTTCAACCTGGCCTCCGGCATCTGGACGGCCGCGGCCCCCCTTAAGACCGGGCGCTTTCAGCACGCCGACGTCATGCTCTCCGATGGGCGCGTGCTCGTCACGGGCGGGCAGGCTCCCGACGCGAGCGTCGTCGCCTCCGCCGAGATCTACGATCCGGCGAGCAGCACCTGGACGACCGTCGCCTCGATGTCGCAGATACGCAAGGGGCATCGCATGGCCCTGCTCCCGGACGGCCGCGTGCTGGCCGTCGGCGGCTACGACGGCGTCGTCTCGCTGCTGACCGCGGAAATCTACGACCCGGCGTTCAACACCTGGTCCGCGGCGGCATCCATGAGCGTGGTGCGTGCCTATCCCACCTTGACCGTGCTGGGCAACGGCAAGGTCCTGGTCGCGGGCGGACGGGACCCCACTCTCACAACCGCGTCGGCTCAGCTGTACGACCATCTGCTGAATACCTGGACGCCGACGAATCCGATGAGCGTCTCGCGCTCCGATCACGAGGCGGTCCTCCTGCCCGACGGCCGCGTCCTGATCGCGGGAGGCCTCGACGCCGGCGGCGAAGCGAACACGGCGGACCTGTACGATCCCTTGTCGAGTAGCTGGACGGCGACGGGCCTCATGGCCGCCAAGCGCCGGTCCCTCTCGTTGGTCCTGGTCACCGGCGCGGCGATGGCGATCGGCGGACAGGACGCCGCGACGGATTACGCCAGCACGGACCTTTACAGCGCGACCGCCAACGCCTGGGTCGCGGGCCCTAGCCTGACGAACACCCGGACCATCGCCGCGGCCATCGCGCTCGACGACGGCCGGGCGCTCGTCGCGGGCGGACGTCGCGGCCTGGGCGGGGGCACCACTTTGAACACGGCGGAGCGCCTGGGCGGCGCGGGCGCTTCGGTCACGGCGACGGGCGTGAACGTTCCCGACTCGCAGCACGTGAACGGGACCGTGAGCCTGGCGGCGGCCGCGACGGGCTATTGGGACGTGGTTGTGCGAGAGCCGGGCGGCCGCGTCGGACGGCTCAACGGCGGCTTCCGGGTGCTGGTGCTTTCGACGCCGGCCGCGCCCTCGGGCTTCGCGGGCGCGGCGCAGTCGACGACGGCGATCCTGTGGAGTTGGACCGACGGCTCCTCCAATGAATCGGGCTTCCGGGTCATGGCCGGCGCGGTCAACGTCTCGGGCGATTTGGCGGCCAACACGACGAGCTGGCTGCAGACGGGGCTTGGCGTCAATACCAGTTCGGGAGCGCTGCTGGCGCGAGCCTTCAACGCGGCCGGAACGACCGACACCCTCGCGGCGTCGCGCTACAGCCTGGCGGAGGTTCCGACGGTCCTGGCGTCGTCCGGCGTATACCAAACGAGCGCCACCGTTATCTGGACGGCGGGCAATCCCGCCGGGACGGTGTTCGAGCTCGAACGCTCGACCGGCACGGGCTTCGCGCTCGTGTCCGCGAGCAGCCTGGCCGCCGCCTACGCGGACTCCGGCCTGGCAAGCCCCGCCACCTATTACTATCGCGTGCGCGCGCGCAACGCCGATGGCGTTGCGACTGTGTATGCCTCCTCGATCACCGTCGTGACCTTGCCGCCGCCGAACCCCCTCGCGCCGACGGGCTTCTCGGGCGCGGCGCAGTCGACGGGTGTGATCCTCTGGAGCTGGACGGACAACGCCTCTAATGAGACGGGCTTTCGGGTGGTCGCCGGCACGGTCAGCGTCTCCGGCGACCTCGCCGCGAACGCCACGTTCTGGCTGCAGCCGGGGCTGACGGCGAACGCTGCGTACGGGCCCTACGCCGCGCAGGCGTTCAACGCCGGAGGCAGCACCGATTCCGCGACCGCGGCACGGACGACCTTCGCCGACGCGCCTTCGACGCTCGCAGCCGCGGGGGTCTACCAGACGAGCGGCACGCTCAGCTGGAACGCGGGCGTCAACCCGGCGGGAACGACCTTCGACCTCGAACGCTCGACCGGCACGGCCTACGGCCTGCAGTTCACGGGCCCGGCGACCTACTACTTCGACCAGTACCTGACGCCGGGAACGACCAACACCTTCCGCGTGCGCGCCCGCAACGCCGAAGGCGTCGCGACCGCCTACGCGGCGACGCTCGCCGTCCCGACCGTCGCGGCGCCGCCGGTTCCCGGCCCGGCGGGCACGCCCGTCGGGACCGCGCTCGGCACGAGCTCTGCATCCTGGACCTGGGTGCTCGCCGCCGGCGCCACCAACCATTTCCTCTTCCGCGCCTCGGACGTCTCATATCTCGGCTCCTCGTCGTCAGGGCCGTATGTCCAGACCGCGCTGAGCCCGAACACGGCCTATGGCATGCGGGCCGCGGGGGTCAACCTGGGGGGGACCGGCCCGCTCTCGCCGTCGGGGACGGCCTACACCCTGGCCGCCCTCCCGTCCGGCGGCGCGGTCGGGACGATCGCCTCGACGAGCGTGGTCGTCACCTGGGGCCTCAACGGCAACCCGGCATCGACCGTCGCCCAGCTGCAGCGCTCCACCGACGCCGTCGCCTACGCGGCGCTGGCCTCGGGAGCGGTGACCTCGTACGCCGACGCCGACCTGCTCGGCTGCACGACCTACTACTACCGCGTGCGCAACCTCAACGGGGACGGCCTCCCGACGGGCTACTCCTCCTTTACGGGCGTTACGGCGAACACGACGCCCGGTCCGCCGGCGGGCCTGACCGCGTCGGCCAACGCGGGGGGGACCGTCAGCCTGAACTGGAGCCTCTCTCCGACCGAGGGCGTCACGGGCTATCGCCTGTATTGGGACTCCGGATCGGGGACCGTGAGCTACGGCGCGGCCATCGCCGTGCTCGCCTCGACGCAGACCTCCTGGACGAGCGGAGTTCTGACCTCGAGCGCGTCGTACACCTTCGCGCTGCGCGCGGCCCACCGCTGCGGCGTCGTGGAGACCGCGGGCGCGCTCGCCATGTCCGGGGCCGCCGTGGCGCCGCCGCCCGTACGGGCCGTCATCAAGGAGCCCGACTCGGGGAGGCGCATCAGCGGCAACAGCATCACGATCCTGGGGGAGCTCATCTCGGGATCGCCCGGCGACGTCCAGCAGGTGCTTTTTCAGTATAAGCTCGCGTCCTCGACCGCCTGGCTCAACGTCAGCGCGGCTAACATCAACAGCCCCAACGGCGACTTCAGCTTCCCGTATTTCACGCACGTCAACGCGGCTATTCTTGCGTCCGGAGACTACGACCTGCGCGCGGTCGCCTACGACCGAAACGGCGTCCCCGATTCCGCGCCGCCCGCCGTCCGCGTCGCGGTCGACCCGGTCGCGCCCGACATCCGCGAGAGCCTGACCGTGGAAGGCAAGATCCAGAAGGAGCAGACGGTCTCGAACAGCGTGACGAGCACGATCGAGACCGCCGGCGCCGGCGCCGCCGACCCCGCGGTGCGCGTGTCGCTCCCGCCCGGGGCAGTGACCGCGGCGACGGCGACCTTGTCGGTGATCGCCAACCCGACGATCACGACCGCCGCGCCGCGCGGCCAGTCCTTCGTCGGCTCCGCGATCAAGATCGATCTCTCCAACGGTCAAACCGCGCTCAACGGCACCGCCGCGATCACGCTGACCTACCCGGAGAACGTGCGCTTCCCGTCCCTGCTGCAGATTTTCTACTTAAACGAAGCCACGGGGCAATGGTCGCGCGACTTCGCGACCACGGTGGACACCGCGAGCCGTACCGTCACCGGCCTGACGCCCCACTTCAGCACCTTCGCCCTGATGCTCGGCACCGCCTTCGCCTCCGACCTCAACAGCGTGCAGGTGTATCCCGTGCCTTTCAAGTCCAACGGCCCCAACCCCGACGAGGGCCGCCCGTTCACGACGGGCGACGCGAACTCGGGGATCATCTTCGCCAATCTCGCGGCGGGCGCGGACATCGAAATTTACACGCTGTCGGGCCGCCTGGTCTCGAGCATCGGCAACCCGAGCATCGCCGGAACCGTGCGCTGGGACGTCCGCAACCAGGACGGGCGCGACGTCGCGTCCGGCGCCTATTTCGCCGTGATCAAGGCCCCCGGCCATAAGGCCGTGGTCAAGAAGCTGGTGGTGATCCGATGAGCCTCGCGCGCGCGGCGGCGGTGATCATGCTCGCGGCCTTCGCCGCCGCGACCGCGCGCGCCCAGTCGGCGGCCGGCGGCGACGCCTTCGATTTCCTGCGCCTCGACGCGAGCGCGCGCGCGGTCGGCATGGGCGGCGCTTACACCGCGCTCGCGACGGACTCCAACGCCCTGCTCTACAATCCCGCCGGCCTCGCGCGCGTGCGCACGAGCGAGGCCACCTTCATGCACAACCAGTACGCGCTCGGCGTCGGCCAGCAGTACATCGGCGTGGCCATCAAGCGCGGCTTCGGCTTCCAGTTCAACTACGCGAGCCTGGGCAACGTGCCGCGCACGACGATCTCCCAGCCCGACGGCACGGGCGGCAAGCTCAACGTCAGCGACACGGCCCTGGGCGCGGGCTACGGCTACGCGCTGTCGCCGGATCTGGCGCTCGGCGGCGGCGTCAAGTACCTCAGCGAGTCGCTCGGCGACGCCACGGCCAACGGCTACGCCGTGGACGCCGGGGCGATGTACCGGATGAGCGAGGTGAAGGGCCTCACCTTGGGCGCCTCTCTGCTCAACCTGGGTCCGGCCGTCAAGTTCCAGAACACGGCCGAGAGGCTGCCGACGACCATCCGCCTCGGCTCGGCGTACGCGATGAAGGTGCCGAGCAACGACCTGACCTTCGGCTTCGACCTCACCAAGAGCCTCACCGACGGCGTGCGCTTGGGCCTCGGCGCCGAGACCGTCGTCAACGAGCAGTTCGCGGTGCGCGCGGGGTTCACGACGCGCCAGGACGCGGGCCTCGGCCTGTCCTTCGGCCTCGGCTGGGTCGGGCGCAAGGTCGGCGCGGACTACGCCTTCGTCCCGCTCGGCGAGCTCGGCAACGCCCATCGCCTGAGCTTCACCTTGCGCTGGGGGGAGTCCGACGACCCCTCGACGGCGAAGGCGCCGGAGGAGGGCTCGCCGGAGGCGCGGCTGGCGCAGGCGCAGGCCGCGATGGACCGGGGAGACTACGTCGCCGCTCGCTCCTTCCTGCTCGTGGGCCTGCGCGCTCTGCCTAAGGGCGACCGCCGCCGCGTACGCTTTCAGGAGCGCATGGGCTCCCTGCATCTGCTGCAGAAGGACTTCCGCGGCGCCATCCAGGCCTACGCCGAGGGCGTCAACCTCGCCTTCGCCGACGGCTACACGGACCGGAGCGTCGCCGACTCCTATATCGGCATCGGCATGTGCTTCACCGCGGGGAAGAACTTCGTCGACGCGGAGCGCAGCTTCCGAAAGGGCCTGGCGATGGGCCCCTCGCCGGCGGCGCTCGAGATCGCGCAGTACCAGCTCAAGCGGCTCAAGACAGACGCCCCCGCGCAGTAAGCTATAATCGCGCCGTGGCCGCCCCTGAGACGCTGTCCGTCATCGTCCCGATCCTCGATGAGGAGGAGATCCTCGATGAATTTCACCGGCGCCTGACCGCCGCGCTCGCGTCCCACGCGGCCGGCTACGAGGTCATCGCCGTCGACGACGGCAGCACGGACGGGACCTTGGAGGTCCTCAAGAAGATTCGGGGGCGCGACCCGAGATGGAAGATCATAAGCCTCTCGCGCAACTTCGGCCACGGCAGCGCCTGCACCGCGGGGCTCGACGAGATGAGCGGCGACGCCGCCGTCCTGATCGACGCCGACCTGCAGGACCCGCCCGAGCTGATCGTCGAGTTTCTCGCCAAACGGCGCGAGGGCTACGACGTCGTGTATGGAGCGAGGACCAAGCGCCATGAGGGCCCCCTTCGCCAATTCTTGGTGGGCTGCTTTTACCGGACGCTCGATCTGTTCAGCGACACGCCCTTGCCGGTCAACGCGGGCATTTTCTCTTTGCTCGACCGCCGGGTCGCCGACCGGCTGAAGGCCCTGCCCGAGCGCCAACGCTACCTGACCGGCCTGCGTTCCTGGGTCGGTTTTAAGCAAGCCGCCGTCCTGTATGAGCGGCAGGAACGCTGGGGCTCCTCGCCGAGCCAAACCTGGGTGAAGCTGTTCAAGCTGGCCGCGGACGCGATCTTTTCGTTTTCGATCCTGCCCCTGCGCCTGGCGACCTTCTTCGGCGTGGCGCTCGCCATGGCCTCGTTCGCGCTGGGCGCCAACATCCTCTACGAGAAGCTCTTCACCGACAAGCCGATCATCGGCTGGACCTCGACGATGCTCGCGCTCATCACCATCGGCGGCATGATCCTCATCACGCTCGGCATCATCGGCGAATACCTCGGCCGGATCTACCACGAGATCAAGCAGCGGCCGCTGTACATCGTCCGGGAGTCGGCGGGCTTCGAGAAGAAGAGCTAGGGCGCGGACGGGCGCCGCAGTTCGTCCGCCCAGCGCCGCTCAAGCGCCGCGTTTCCCGGAAGGCCCGCCTCGCTGAATATCTTCGCCAGGCGCTCGTGCGCTTCCGCGTCGCCGGTCAGGTCATAGACGAAGAGGGAGTGGCCGAGGACCTTCGCGGGCCGGCGCTCGCGCAGCCAGGCGAACATTCCGCGGTCGCGGTAGTAGACGCCCTGCAGGTTGGTCGCCGATACGGCGAGCAGCACTTCGCGCTCGCCGTGCAGGGAGACGCCGGCCTCCGACGGGCGCGGGACGTTGCCGACAGAGAGTACGGGGACGTGGCGCACGCCGTAGGCGCGTGGATCGGCGGTCCCGAAATAGGAGAGATAGATCGCGCCGACGCCGCGCTCGCGCGCGTAGGACCCGAGCGCCTTGAGCTCCTGCCCCCAATCAAGGTTGGAGTCGCTCAGGTAGAACAAGCCGTTGCGCGAGCCGCCGGAGAGCTCGTTGAAATAGGCGATGTGATGCGGATGAGCCCAGGCCGCGGCGAGCGCTATCCAGGCGCACAGGACCGCGACCGCCGGTTTTCCGGCGCGCTCGCGCCAGAGTCTGTGCGCGGCCTCGCCCAGGGCCAGGCACAGCAGCGGGTAGACGGGGAGAATGTGGCGGTGTCCGATCTGCACCTTCGACATCGAGGCGACGAGCACGAAAAGGGCGCTCGCGCCGTAGACCCAGGCCAGGAGGAACTCCCGGCGCCGCCACCGGCGGAAGGTCCCGAGCGATAGGCCCAGCAAGGCGAGGAAGGCCGCCGGGGTCTTAAGCAGGAAGGCCGCGACGAAATAATGCGGCCAGCCCGCGTCGCTGTAGCGTCCCAGCAGGAAGCTCGAGCGTCCGAGAGCGACGTTGCTGGATATGCGGCCAAGGCCGTCGACAAACACCCGCCATTCGACGATTCCATAGGCAAACAGGATCGCGACGAAGGCCGCAGCGGCGCACCATGGCAAGAGCATCACGGCCCTTCGCGCGCGAGTCGGATCGGAGCGCCATTCCCAGAGGAAGAGCCCGGCATAGGTGGGAAGAAGGATCACCGCCGAGAACTTCACCGCCAGCGCCGCCGCGAACGCCGCTCCGGCCGCCGCGGCCCGCCCGCGAGAAGGCGCGTTCATGAATTTCCAGAAGAGATAAAGCGCCAGCGTGTAGAACGAGGTCACGGCCATGTCGTTCGTGGCCAGGTGCGCGTGCGCCAGGACCGGAGGGGAGAAGCAGTAAAACAGCAAGGCGGCCGTCGCGGCGCCCGGCCCAAACAGCGCGTTGGCCCAGGCCCAGAGCAGCACGCCGAGCAGGACGCCCATCGCGATGGCCATCAGGCGGGCGGCGAGGAGCAGGCGCTCCGGGGCGACGGTGTTGCGGTAAAAAAACGCGTCGGCGAACTCGTAGCGCAGCCGCTGGCGCCACGCGGGATCGTTCGTGTCCACCTCCGGCGCGAGGGCCAGAAGCGGCGCGGCCAGGATCACGCGGCCCAGCGGAGGGTGGTCGACGTCCATCCAGTACCGGCCGGTCTTGAGATACGAGTAGCCGGACGCGATGTGAAGGGCTTCGTCGTAGGTCGGCGCGTCGCGACGGGCGGCGTCGAAGGCCAGGGCGGTGAAGACGAGCAGGATCGCCGCGGCGATTATTTTCACGCCGCGACGGAATCAGGCAGCTCGAGATAGCGGCCGGTGTGGGACGCCTTGGCCTTCACGATGTCCCGCGGCCGGCCGGCCGCCACGAGCTCGCCGCCCTTGTCTCCGCCCTCTGGGCCGAGGTCGAGGATCCAGTCGGAGGAGCGCATCACGTCGGTGTTGTGCTCGATGACGAGAACGGTGTTGCCTTGGTCGGTCAGGCGGTGCAGAACCTCGAGGAGCTTGGCGACGTCGGCGAAGTGAAGGCCGGTCGTCGGCTCATCAAGGACGTAGAGGGTTCTTCCGGTGCCCCGGCGGGAGAGCTCGGTGGCGAGCTTGACCCTCTGCGCCTCGCCGCCGGAGAGCGTGGTCGCGCTTTGGCCGAGGCCGACGTACCCCAGGCCCACGTCCTCGAGCGTCTTCAGCACGCGCGTCATCTTGTTGTAGGCCCCGAGGAACACGCGCGCCTCCGAGACGGTCATCGCCAGGACCTCGGCGATGCTCTTCCCCTTATAACGAACAGATAAGGTCTCCTCATTGAAACGCTGGCCTTTGCACTCGTCGCACTGAACATAAACGTCGGGCAAAAACTGCATGCTGATCTGCAGCATCCCGTCTCCCTCGCAATTCTCGCAGCGGCCGCCTTTGACGTTGAAGGAGAAGCGGCCGGGCTTGTAGCCGCGCGCCTTCGCGGCGGGGAGCATCGCGAACAGGTCGCGCACGGGGCCCCAGAGGCCTGTGTAGGTGGCGGGGTTCGAGCGCGGGGTGCGGCCGATGGGCGTCTGATCCACCAGGATGATCTTGTCGAGCTGGTCGCCGCCGGCGACGCTCTTCACCTTGCCGGGCTCGTCCTTGGCGCCGTTGAGCTCCTTGGCGAGGGATTTGTAAATCACCTCGTGAACCAAGGTCGATTTCCCGGAGCCGGAAACGCCGGTGACGCAGACCATCAGGCCGAGCGGCACGTCGACATCCACGCTCTTCAAATTGAATTGCTGCGCGCCGCGCACCTTCAGCCAGCCTTTCGGAGGGCGGCCCTTCGAGAGCGGGGGCCGCAGGCCCTCGCCGCGCAGATACGCGCCGGTGACGGATTCTTTTGCCTTTAATATGTCGCCGATCTTGCCTTCGGCCACGATCTTGCCGCCGTGCACGCCGGCGCCGGGGCCGAGGTCGATGATCCAGTCGGCCGAACGGATGGTCTCCTCATCGTGCTCCACGACGATCAGGGTGTTTCCCAGATCGCGCAAACGGCGCAGCGTCGTCAGCAGACGGGTATTGTCCCTGGGGTGCAGGCCGATAGAAGGCTCATCGAGAACGTACATCACCCCCGTGAGTCCCGAGCCGATCTGCGTGGCAAGGTGAATGCGCTGGGCCTCGCCTCCGGCGAGCGTCTCCGAGGCGCGGTCGAGCGTGAGATAGTCGAGGCCGACGGCGGAGAGAAAGTCGATGCGCGACACGATCTCTTTCATGACCTGCTTGGCGATCGTGCGCTCGGTGTCGCTCAGCTTCAGCTCCTTGAAGAAGCGGCGGGAGGTCTCCACCGACATCTCCACGATCTTATCGATCCCCAATCCGCCGATCTTGACCGCGAGCGCCTCCGCCTTCAGGCGCGCGCCCTTGCAGGTCGGGCAGGACGCGCGGCCCATGAAGCGCTCGGCGATGGCGCCTTTGACGAAATCGGACTCTGATTCTTTTATGCGGCGCTCGAGGTTTTTGATGACGCCCTCGAAGTCTTGTGGATTTTTCGCCCAGGACGGCGTGTAGGTTCCGCCGCCGTTTAAGACGATGTCTTTCTGCTTGTCCGTCAGCTTGTTCCAGGGCTTATCGAGGGGAATCTTGAACTGCTCGCAGATCTGCTCCAAAATCTCGGTGTAGTACCCCGACCAGGATTTCTTCCAGCGATTGGTGCGCGTGGTGACCGGATCGGACCACGCCACGATCGCGCCTTCTCCGATAGAAAGGGAGGGGTCGGGAATTATTCGATCCTCGTCAACGGATGTCTTAACGCCTAATCCATCACATGTCGCGCACGCGCCGTAGGGGGAATTAAATGAGAAAAGGCGAGGCTCGATCTCCGGCAGGGATAAGCCGCATTTGGGGCACGCGTGATGCTCCGAGTGCAGCGAGCCGCCGGCGGGGTCGTTCGACGGCTCGACCCGCACGAGGCCGCGGGATTCTTTCAACGCGATCTCGATCGAGTCGTTCAGGCGCTGTTTTTCCTCGCCCGATACTTTCAGCTTGTCCACGAACAGCTCGATCGTTTGCTTTTTATACCGGTCGAGCTTGGGCGGGGAAGCGAGCTCGTGCACCGTGCCGTTCGTCCGCGCCGTCACGAAGCCCGAGCGAAGCAGGCGCTTATACAAGTCCTCGTAGGTGCCCGGCCGCGCCTGGACGAGCGGAGCGTAGATCGTCACCGACTGCCCGGCGCGCGTGCGGATCACCTCGCCGACGATCGCCTGCGCCGACTGTTTCTTGATAGGAGAACTGCAATTGGGACAGTGGGGGTGTCCCACGCGAGCATACAGCAAACGCAGATAATCATAAATCTCGGTCACGGTGGCGACCGTCGACCGCGGGTTATGCGACGGATTGCGCTGCTCGATCGCGATGGCGGGGGAGAGGCCTTCGATGAGATCCACGTCCGGCTTGTCCATCAGCTCGAGAAATTGGCGGGCGTACGCCGAGAGGGACTCGACATAGCGCCTCTGCCCCTCGGCATATAAAGTGTCAAAGGCGAGGGAGGACTTGCCCGAGCCCGAGAGCCCGGTCACCACCACGATCTTGCCCCGCGGTATATCGAGAGAAACGTTCTTGAGGTTATGCTGCCGCGCGCCGACGACGCGAATGACGTCCATGGGGGCAGTATAGCATTTCGGGCCCATCGAACAAGTGTACGGTATGCAACTTTTTTTGGGGTCAATCGTATAGTAGGTAGGGCTGCGCCGCGAGGCACCCGTGCGACTGTTCCCGGGAACAGTTGTTCTGACTCTTCCCGGGAACAGGTGTTCCGACTCTTCCCGGGAACAGTTGTTCCGACTCTTCCCGGGAACAGTTGAGTTCATCTCAAGGAGGTCTGAAACCATGAGCGACGAGAACGGTATGACGGCGTGCGCGGGGCTGAAGGACGCAGACCTTATCCGGGAAACGAAGTTCCTGGCGGATCACGCGCGCCACAACGAGATGCGCCTGCTCGATCACCTCGCCGAGTTCGACGCGCGTCGCCTCTGCCTGGAGGAGGGCCACCGCTCCCTCTACGAGTACAGCACCATGGTGCTGGGCTTCGAGGAGGCGGAAGCTTACCGCCGCATCCGCGTCGCGCGGGTCATTCGCGCGTTCCCGGAGGCGCGGCTCGCGCTGGCTCAACGGCGCGTCACCGCTTCCTCACTCGTTGTGCTCGCGCCCTGGCTAGAACGCAAAAATGTCGGCGAGTGGCTGTCCCTCGCCGGAGGCAAGTCGAAGCGCGAGGTCGAGGCGCTGGTCGCCGCCCGTTACCCGCAGGCGCCGCAGCCGGACGCGGTCCGCAATTTCCCATTTCATCCGCTCATACTGACGACGCCGCCGCTCGCGGCGAGAGGGGCGGAGGATTCGCCCATCGCGGCGGCGGGCGCGCCGCCTCACGCCGTGGAGTTGGGAGAGGCCGGCGTCCTCGCGGAGGCCCCGCTCGAGCGCATTGAGGGCGGCTGGCAGCAGCTCACGCCCGTGGCGGCCGGACGCGTGCGCGTCGGCTTCGACGCCGCGGTCGTCATCGCGCAGCTCCTCGATCGGGTCAAGCAGCTGCTGCGGCATAAATATCCCGAAGGCCGGCTCGAGGACCTCATTCGGGAGGTCTTGGACTCTTATCTGGAACGCAAGGACCCGCAGCGGCGCCTCGAACGCAATCCCGCCAAGGGCGGAGTCGTCGCCGAAGTGACGGAGCGGCCGGAGGAGATCTTCCCGCGGGATTGGGCCGCCGGCAGGTACATCCCGGCCAGGGTCAAGAGCGCGGTCTGGGCGCGCGACGACGGGAGCTGCGCGTGGCGCAATCCCGACGGCAAGATATGCGGCGCCAGGGATTGGCTCGAGTACGACCACGTCCATCCCTACGCGAAAGGCGGGAGGTCGGACGATCCCCGGAACATCCGCCTGCTCTGCCGCCAGCACAACATGGCGGCCGCGCTGGCCGCCGGCTTCAGCGCCGGCCCGTCGCCCTCTTGAGGAACGTGTCGCGGCGCCAGGCCGCCTGGGGCTTGGGGAAGTCGAGCGTGTAATGCAGGCCGCGCGACTCCTTGCGCCGCATCGCCGCCTGAATGACGAGCGCGGCGACGTCGGCGATGTTGCGAAGCTCGACGACGTCGGGCGTGGGGAGGAAGTCCCAGTAGTATTCGCCGATCTCGCGCCGCAGCAGCTCGAGGCGGGCCCAGGCGCGGTCGAGGCGCTTATTCGTGCGCACGATGCCGACGTAGTTCCACATCAGCTGGCGGATCTCGTCCCAGTTCTGGGAGATGACGACGGCCTCGTCGGAGGTCACGGCGCGCCCCGGGTTCCAGGGCTTCGCCTTGAACGGCGCCGTCCGGGCCCGGGCGCCGTTCCCGGCGAGATGCTGGGACAGGCGATGGGCGAAAACGCAGCCCTCGAGCAGGGAGTTCGACGCCAGGCGGTTCGCTCCGTGAAGCCCGGTGTGCGCGGTCTCGCCGACGGCGTAGAGGCCCGGCACCGAGGTGCGCCCCGAGGTGTCGGTGTGCACGCCGCCGCAGAAGAAATGCGCGGCCGGGACCGCGGGGATCGGGGCGGCCGCCATGTCGATGCCGAACGATTTGACCTTCGCGTAGATGTTGGGAAACCGCGTTTTCAGAAATGCCCGCGAATGATGGGTCATGTCGAGGTACACGCACTCGTCGCCGGTGCGCTTGAGCTCGGCGTCGATGGCGCGCGCGACGATATCCCTCGGCGCGAGTTCTTTTCGACGATCGTACCGGGACATGAAACGCGTGCCGTCTTTAAGAAGCAGCCGCCCGCCCTCGCCGCGGAGGGCTTCCGACAACAAGAAGTTCTTGGCTTGGGGGTGGTATAAACATGTCGGATGAAATTGCACGAATTCCATGTTCGCCATGACCGCGCCGGCGCGCCAGGCCATGGCCATCCCGTCGCCGGTCGCGATGTCGGGGTTGGTCGTGTACAGATAGACCTTCCCGGCGCCGCCGGTCGCCAGGACGGTCGCCTCGGCGGTGACCGGCTCGATCCGGCCGCTGGCGCGGTCCATCACGTAGGCCCCGCGGCAGGCGCCGTTCTTGTCGAGCAGGAGGTCGACCGCCAGGGTGTTCTCGAGCAAGACCACGTTCTTATCGCGGCGCACGGAGGCCACGAGCGCGCGCTCGATCTCCCGGCCGGTGATGTCGCCGGCGTGCAGGATGCGCCGGTGGCTGTGCCCGGCCTCGAGGCCGAGGTCGATCACGGACTCGCGCTCGGAGAAACGTACGCCGATCTCCTGGAGCTCGCGCACGCGCTCGGGAGCCTCGCTGACGGTCAGGCGCACGACCTGCTCGTCGCAGATGCCGGCGCCGGCGATCAAGGTATCGCGGACGTGGGAGTCGAAGGAGTCGAGCTCGCTCATGACGGCCGCGATGCCGCCCTGCGCGTAGTTGGTATTGGACTCGGCGGCTTCCTTCTTCGTGACGAGCGTTACCCGGCCGAGGCGGGCCAATTTGCGCGCGGTCAGGAGCCCGGCGATGCCGGAGCCAAGGACGAGAAAGTCGGACCGCCGGGAGTTGCGTTTGGTCATTGAACGGGGGGTCGCGGAGTGCTAGATTACCATAAGCGACATGATCAGGTCCTTCAATAACCGGAAGCCCCGGATCCACCCGAAAGCGTTCGTGCACGACTCCGCCGAGCTGATCGGCAAGGTCGCGCTCGCCGAGGACGCCTCGGTCTTTCCCGGCTGCGTGCTGCGCGGGGATATCGACGAGATCAAGATCGGCGCAAGATCCAATATCCAGGATTTGACGGTGATACACACGCGAAACGGAAGCCCCACCATCATCGGCCGCGGCGTCACGGTCGGCCACCGCGCGGTCCTCCATGGGTGCCGATTGGGAGACCAGGTGCTCGTTGGGATGGGCGCAATCATCATGGAAGCGACGGTCGGCGCGCGCACTCTCATCGGCGCGGGCGCCCTGATCCCGGCCGGCGCCAAGATCCCGTCCGGCGTGCTTGTCCTCGGCTCGCCCGGCAAGGTCGTACGCAAGCTCCGCCCCGAAGAATTGCGCATGCTCGGCGAGAGCGAGCGAATGTATGTCGCTCTCGCGCGCCGGCACAAGTCCTCCTCGCGCGTCCTCTTCGGAAGCTAGAACATGAGCCCCGCGGCGGTCTTCCTCGCGGGCTTCATCGCCGGCGCCGCCGTGGCCGGCCTCGCGGCGCACGCCGCGTACCGCCGCAAGGCTGAGCAGTGCGGCCGCCTGTTTTCCTTCGCGCTGCACGAGCTCAACACGCCGATGACCGCCGTCAACATGACCGTGCTGAACCTGCTGACCGAGGTGTTCGGCGAGCTCCCGGCTACGCTCAAGCCCTGGGTCGAGATGACGCGCGAGCAGGTCGGCCGCCTCAACGGCCTCGTCGGGGAGGTGCGCGATTACGTGCACCTGGAGTTGCACAAGGACCTCCACGTGAACACCGCCGAGCTGACCGTCGCGGAGATCCTCGATGAGGCGCTCGTCTCGATTTCCCGCGGCATGGAGCAGGCCGGCATCGCCTTCCAGGTCGTAAAGGCCGAAGGCCTGCCCGCGGTGCGCACCGATCCCGATCGCGCGGCGCGCAGCCTGTCGAGCGTGCTCTTCCACGCCCGCAAGTTCCGCACCGGCGGCCCGATCACGCTCGAGGTCTCCCGCGCCCCGAGCGCCGTCGCATTCGCCGTGTCGTATCAAGGCCCGCGGCTGACCTCGGCGGAGGTCGAGGAGAGCCTCGACCTGTACTATCCCGCGCGCCGGCGCAAGGATCAGGTGCTGGGCACGACCGGCATGGGCCTGGGCCTCGTCCGCGAGATCGTGCGCCTGACCGGGGGAGACTTCACGCTTCGGGTGGAGGAGGACGGCCGCGCCCTCGCGACCCTGACGTTCGCCGCAGTGGAGAGCCCCTCATGAATCCCGTGCGCATCCTCATCGTGGAAGACGAGCCCGCGATCGCCGACAACCTGGCAGCCCTCCTGACCGCCAAGGGCCACAAGGTGGCGACCTGCCTGGAGGGCGCGGAGGGCGTGACCCGCGCGCGCAAGGAGGCCTTCGATCTCATCCTGCTCGACGTCATGCTGCCCCGCATGTCGGGCTTCGACGTGTGCAAGCTCCTGCGTGCCGACCCCAAGACCAACAAGATCAAGATTATCATGGTCACCGGCCTCGGCCGCATGGGGGACGTGGAGGAGGCGTTCCGCGCGGGCGCCGACGACTACCTGATCAAGCCGTTCGACTCGGCCCGGCTCTTCAAGAAGCTCGAGAAGGTGCTGGCCACGCCGTGAGCCGTCCGCTGCTCGCTCTCGCGCTGCTCGCCGCCGCAGCACTTCCGGCGCGCGCCCTTGAGGCGGCGGCCGCCAAGGTCGACATCACCCCCGACCTCAAGACCGAGAAGGTCTGGCTCGCGGGCTTCGGCGCGAAGGGACGAAAGCCGACGGGGGTGCACGACCCGCTGTACGCCCGGATCGTCCTCCTGCGCGAGGGGAAGAAGATGGTCGCCCTGATCGGGCTCGACCTGCTCGGCGTCTACATCAACGACACCGAGGGCTTGCGCCGCGCGTGGGCACGCGGCGACGACGACAAAAAAATATTTCTGCATGCGACCCACACCCACTCGGGCCCCGACACGCTCGGGCTGTGGGGGCCGATGGTCGGAGTCTCCGGGATCAACCGCCGCTACGGCGAACGGATCAGCCGGCAGATCGTCGCGGCGCTCGCCTTGCTCGAGGGCCAGCTGCGACCGGCCACGGCCGCAGGGGGGCATGGCTCGCTCGACCCGCGCGGGCTGTGCCGCGACCTGCGCGATCCGCAGGTCATAGATCCTAATCTCGGCGTGCTGCGCCTGACGGGCGCCGACGGCAAGGCCGTGGCCACGATCGTGAACTGGTCCTGTCATCCGGAGGTGATCGGGCGGGAGAACACGCTCATCACCGCGGACTTCCCGGGCCCGCTTTGCGCGCGCGTCGAGGAGAAAACGGGCGGGGAGTGCCTGTTTTTCAGCGGCGCGATCGGCGGCCTCATGTCGCCGGACACCGAGACCGAGAACTTCTACGAGACCGCCCGCATCGGAGGCGCGGTCGCCGACGCCGCGCTGGCGCTGAAGACGGCGCCGGGCGGGAAGGGGCTTTCCTACCGCGCCGAGAAGGTCCTCGTGCCGGTCGAGAACTCCCGCTACCTGCTGTTCCTGAGCGCGCTGACCGGCGGCCACGATCTCTATCGCGCCGACCGCACGCCGATCCCGGCGTGGCGGGCCCGTCCGCTGTCGCTTCGCCATCTCGTCTTCGGCCTCGCCGAGAAGGACCGGCCCTGGGTCGAGACCGAGGTCTCCGTCCTCGACATCGGCCCCGCCCGCCTGCTCGGCATGCCCGCCGAGGTTTTTCCCGAGCTCGCCATCGGCGGCTACGACGGGAAATACGCCTTCGGCCGCCCGCTCGTTTCGCCGAAAGGCCCCGAGCGGGATCTCAAGTCGGCGCCGAAAGGCCCTTACCTGCGCGATTTGATCAAAGCTCCGGTGCCCATGCTCGTCGGCTTGGCGAACGATGAATTGGGATATCTGGTGCCCGAATACGATTTCCAAGTCCGCCCTTCGAAGGCCATGCTTCCTCGATTGCCCGGGCACTACGAAGAAACCAACTCGATAGGCCGCTCGGCGACGAAAATCCTGACTGAGTCGGCCGCGCGCCTGCTCCGGGAGCCCCGCCCTTGAGAAGGCTCAACTTCGGGGCCGGCCCCGCCGCCCTGCCGCTGCCCGTGCTCGAGCAAGCGCAGCGGGAGCTGCTCGACTTCGAAGGCACGGGCCTGTCTATTCTGGAGCACAGCCACCGCGGCAAGGACTACGAGCGCGTCCACGTTGAGGCCCTCTCCCTGTTCACCGAGCTGATGGGCCTGCCCAAGAGCCACAGCGCGCTGATGGTCCAAGGCGGCGCAAGCCTGCAGTTCGCGATGCTGCCGATGAACTTCCTCAAATCAGGATACTCCGCCGACTACGCCGTGACCGGGCACTGGGCCCGCCTCGCCTTCGAGGAGGCGCGCCGCTTGGGCGCGGCACGAGCGGCCTGCGACACCGCCGACCGCGCCGGCAAGCACGTCCGCGTCCCCAAGCCCGGCGAGCTGCTCGTCGATCCGCGCGCCTCCTACCTCCACATCACGACGAACAACACGATCTTTGGCACCCAGTGGCACACCCTGCCCGTCACCAAGGGCGTGCCGCTCGTGGCCGACATGTGCTCGGACATCTTGTCGCGTCCAATAGAGACCTCCCGCTTCGCCCTTATATACGCAGGCGCGCAAAAGAACCTGGGGCCCGCGGGCCTGGCGCTGGTCGCCGTGGATCGCGACTGGCTCAAGACCGCGCGCCAGGACCTCCCCGATATTCTCAGCTACGCCGCGCACCTCGAAGCCGGATCCATCTATCACACGCCGCCCACCTTCGCCGTCTATCTCGTCGGCCTCCAGCTCAAATGGATCAAGGCCAACGGCGGCCCGGCCGGCATGGAAAAGCGCAACCGCGCGAAGGCCGAGCTCCTCTACGGGACCCTCGACCGGCTCAAGGACTTTTACGCGGCGCCGGTCGAGAAGGAGTCGCGCTCGCTCATGAACGCGGTCTTCCGCGCTCCCTCGCCCGAGTTCGACGACCGGTTCTGCCTGGAGGCCGAGCAGAAAGGCATCACCGGCCTCAAAGGCCACCGCGCGACGGGCGGCATGCGCGCGTCCCTCTACAACGCGATCTCCCTCGACGACGTGAAGGCTCTGGCCGCCTTCATGGACGACTTCGCCCGGCGCCGCGGCTAAAGCAGGGCGAGCGTCAGGCGGTAGCCGGCGAAGGCCAGCGCGTAGGCGAGGCCGAACAGGAAGGAGAACTGCAGCGCGGGGATCCTCAAGCTTCCTGTCTCGCGGCGGACCGTGACGATCGTGGACATGCACTGCAGCGCGATCGCGAAGAAGATCAGCAGGCTCACGGCGGTCGCCAGGCCGTAGCGCTTCGTCCCGTCGGCGTTGCGCGCCTCGCGCAGGGCGGAGATCAGCCCTTCGGAAGCGTCGGACTCGCCGCCGAGCGCGTAGATGGTGCCGAGCGTGCCGACGAACACCTCGCGCGCGGCGAGCGCCGACAGCGAGGCGATCGACACGCGCCAGTCCCAGCCGAGCGGCCGGAACACGGGCTCGATGAGGCGCCCCGCGCGCCCGAGCACGCTGCCTTCGATGCGCGCGGCCGCGATCCGCCCCTGAAGCGATTTCTCGAGCGCCGGATCCGCCGGCGAGGACGCGCGCACGGCCGCGAGCTCGGCCTCGAGGGGGGAGAGCCGCGCGGCGTCGCGCGGGAAGGCGGCCAGCGCCCATAGGATGAGGCTCAAGGTGAAGATGACCCGGCCGGCCCGCGATAGAAAATGCCAGCAGCGAGCCCACACGTAGCGGAACATCTCGCGGGCGCTCGGAATACGATAGGGGGGAAGCACCGTCGCGGGCGCCGGGTGAAGCTCGTGCAGAGCGGTGAACTTCAGGGCCAAGGCCAGCAGCAGCGCCAGAGCGACTCCGAACGCGTACATCCCCGCCATCACCACCCCCTGGCCGTTGAACCCGAGAGGCCGGAAGGTCTCCGGCACGAAGGCGGTGATGAGCAGGGTATAGACCGGAATGCGGGCCGAGCACGTCATCAGCGGCGCGAGCAGGATGGTCACGATGCGGCGCTTCTCGCTGTGGATCGTGCGCGCCGCCATCACTCCCGGGATCGCGCAGGCGAAGCTCGACAGGAAGGGAATGAAAACCCGGCCATCAAGGCCAAAAGGCCTCAGCGCCCGGTCGACCATGGCCCCGGCGCGCGGCAGGTAGCCGCTCTGCTCAAGGAAGCCGATCATCGTAAAGAGGATCGCGATCTGCGGCACGAACACGACGACGGCCGAGATGCCGGGGATCGCGCCGTCGCAAAGCAGGCTCGCGAGCGCGCCCTCGGGCAGGCGCGCGCGGAGCAGGTCGGACAGCGAGCCGAGCAGGGAGGAGAGCGCGTCCATGACGGGCGCGGCGCCGACGAACAGGGCCTGGAACACGGCGAACATCGTCGCGGTGAGCATCACGGGGCCGATCACCGGATGCAGCAGCACGCGGTCGATGCGGATCGCGCGCGCCACGACGGGAAGAACCGAGCGATGCGGCCACGTCACCGAGGCCGCGGCGGCGGCGGCGGCCGTCGCGAGCGCCTCGTCCTGAAGTTCGTGCAGGCGCTTCTTCGTCGCGCGACGGAAATCGAGCGCCTCCGAAAGGTCCGCGCGCAGCGGCGGCGGCGCCATCAGCGCGTCGAGCTTGTCGACGCCTTCCCCGGTCCGGGCGGAGACGAGGGCCACCGGCATGGATAGCCGTCCCGACAGCTCGGCGGCGTCGAGCTTGACCCCGTTGAGCCGCGCCTCGTCGATCATGTTCACGGCCAGGGCCACGGGATAGCCCGCGGCCTTGAGGCCGGCGGGCAGGACGAGGTCGTTCTCGAGATTGCTCGCCTCGGCCACGCATAGCACGAGGAAGTCGTCGTTCGAGTCCGCGCACTCGGAGAGAAACCGGAAGGACACCTGCTCGTCCTCGGTCTGAGGCACCATGCTGAAGGTCCCGGGCAGGTCCACGACCTCGACGTCTGAGTCCGCGCCGCGCAGGGCGCCCGAGGCCTTCTCCACCGTGCATCCGGCGAAATTCGCGGCCCGGTGGCGCAGGCCCGTCAGGGCGTTGAACAAGGTGGTCTTGCCGGTGTTCGGGCGCCCGGCGAGGGCCACCACCCGCTTCATATTGCGGCCTCCACCCTGATATGGGGAAGCAGGCGGGCTTCGATGGCCAAAAGCTGCGTGCCCACGAGGCACTCAATGGGGTCCTGGAGGGGGGTTTTAAGGATCTTGGTCACCGCGACGCCCGGGCGCAGGCCCAGCCCGGAGAGGCGGTCCTTATCGAATGAGGCGAGCCCGGCATAGCCCAGGACGCGAACCGGAACATCGAGCGGCACCGAGTCCAGGGTCATGGGGAGAGTATAGCCTTATTGAGATATGTTTTCAATAAGAGCGCCCCAGGCCGCCGCCTCGGGCATGAGGGTTCCCTAAGGACTCGCCGAGTTCTATATAATACGTCCGTGACCGATCCCTTCTCGCGCCTCGAAGCCGCCCGCGAGCTGTGCGCCTGCGGCCGCCCCGATAAAGCCCTCGCCCTTCTCAAAGCCTCCGTGCCCGCCCCGCTCCAGGCCGAACGCCGTCTCATCCAGGGCGAGGCCCTGCGCGGCCAGGGCTACTTCGGCCGGGCCTCCGCCGCGTACCGCGCCGCGCTAACGGGCGTCGATGCCCAGGACCGGGACCTCGCCTTCGACGCATGGCTGGGGCTCGCCCGTTGCGCGCGCAGCCTGGGTGCGACGGCCGACGCGCGCCGCGCGCTCTCCCAGGCGCGCCGCGTGCCCGGCGCCGACCGCGAGACCTTGGCCTTGGAGGACGCGCTCGTCCTGCGCGCCGAGAGTCGCCACCGCCCGGCCTTGAAAGCGCTTCTGCCTATGCTTGTCACGGCCCGCCGCCGCCGCGACTGGTCCGCCGTCGGCTTTCTGCTCTGGGCCATCGCCGGTTCGCGCCGGTTTTCGGGCGACCTGGCCGGCTCTCATCGCGATTTCAAGGAATCGTTGTCGTCGTTCCGGCGCGGCAACGACGCCGAGGGGGAAGCCTACGCTTTGTTCGGACTGGGCGGGATCGCGCGCGTCCGCGGTCTATTCCCCGAGGCTCGCCGCGCGTATGTCGAGGCGGGCAAGCGCCTCAAGTCAGGGCCCGATCTGTTCGGCCGCGCGTACGCGCACTGCGGACTCGCCAACTGCCTGCGGCAGATGGGGCTTCTCGCCGAGGCGGAGAAGAATTACCGCGCGTCCTACAAGCTGTACGCCGGCCTCGACGACCGCGTCGACCTCGCCTTTGTGGACTGGGGCCTGGGACAGATTCATCAACGCCGCGGCGAGCTGGCACCCGCCGAGCGCCGCTACCGCGCCGCGCTGAGCGCCTTCTCCGGCGGCGGTGAAGATCGCGGACTTGTGCTCGCGCGCAAGTCGCTCGCCGAGGTACTCCACGCCCGCGGCCGCACCGCAGAAGCCGAAAAGCTCTTCGACTCCGCCGTCTCCCTCGCCCGCCGCGCCGGCCTCACCGCCCACCTCGAGTCCTACACTTAGTTCGTAACAGAACCGAAACGCAGTATTCGTAGTTTCTCCGCATGGGACATCGAATCTGGGCGGTGCTGGAAGAGTACGCCGGTGAGTGGGTGACGATCGACAAGTCAGGGCGCGTGATCGATCACGCCGCGACTTTACCCGAATTGACCGGCCGCGCGGGCGAGAATATTCATCGCATGACCTTCGTTTATGCGGCGGCGTCGCGACAGGCGGCCAAGGAGCTCGAGCCGGCCTAGATCTTGAAGTCTTGGCCCAGGTACAGCTCGCGCGCCTGGGGGTCCTCGATCAGGCGCTTGGCCGTGCCCTCGACGATGATGCGGCCGTCGAAGATCAGGTAGGCGCGGTCGATGATGGGGAGGGTCTCGCGGACGTTGTGGTCCGTGATGAGGACGCCGATGCCCTGGCTGACGAGCTTGCGGATGATGGCTTTGAGCTCGCCCACGGTGATCGGATCGATGCCGACGAAGGGCTCGTCGAGCATGATGAGCTTGGGGTCGCCGATCATGCAGCGCGCGACCTCGAGGCGGCGCTTCTCTCCGCCGGAGAGCGTCCAGGCCTTCTGGCGGCGCATGTCCCAGAGGCCGAACTCCTCGAGCAGGCCTTTGACGCGGCGCAGCTGCTCGACCTTGCCCGGGGTGGTGCGCTCGAGCACCGCGCGCAGGTTTTCCTCGACGGTGAGGCCCTTGAACACGGTCGGCTCCTGCGCGAGGTAGCCGAGGCCGAGGCGGGCGCGCTCATACATCGGAAGCTGAGTCACGTCCTTCCCGTCGATCAGGATAGCGCCCTCCTCGGGCGTCACGAAGCCCGCGAGGCTGTAGAAGGAGGTGGTCTTGCCCGCGCCGTTCGGCCCGAGCAGGCCGACGATCTCGCCGGAGGAGACGGTGAGGGAGACGCCCTTGACGACCATGCGTTCGCCGTAGGTCTTGCGGATGTCGCGGGCCTCGAGCTTCATCGTGCGAGCTCCTTGAGCTTGTCCCGGTCCTTGAAGATCATCCACCCCTTCACGCTGCCGCGCGCGTCGATGCGGCGCGGGGACTCGAGGGCCACGACCTCGTCGGCCTTGAGCGCGGTGGTCCACTCGCCCTCGACCTTGCGCAGGACAGGGCGGCCGCCGTTGAGCGTGAGCCGGCCCGCGGATTTTTCGTAGACGGCCTCGTCCGCGGCGAGCTCGAGGCGCGGGCCCCAGACCTTGGCGCCGGCCGATAGGGTCACGTGGCGCTCGCCGTTCCAGGTGACGCGGCCGGCCTCGCCGCGGTCCGGCTCGAGGCCCCGGGGGGTGCGAGTGAATAGGACGCGCTGGCCCGGGGCGGGCTCGAGAAAGCCGCGCTTGGTCACCTCGTCGTGGCCCGCCCTCTGCCCGCGCGCTTCGAAGAGATCTCCGCTCTCGGCCTCGCGCCGAAGGTACACGCCGCCCCGCGCCTGCCAGGTCCGGTCGGCGTGCCGGAACAAAGCCCAGTCGGAGCTCAGGCGGGTTCCCGCCGATTGGTAGCGCACGTCGCCGATGAATTCCTCTTCTTTGTTGTCGCCGCGCCGGATCACCCACTCCTTGCTGCGCACGACGCTTCCCGCGACGGGAGCGGATTGGGCGGCGAGAGGGGAGGAGAGGGACAAGGCGAGCAGCGCGAGGATCAACGTCCCGCTCCGCTCAAGGTCGAGCTCTGGTTGAAGATCCGGATCGTAGACAGGTCGGGCGTGGCCTCGAGTCCCTTGCCGCGCAGGACGCCTTCGGGGCGCTTGACCAGAATTTCGGCCTGCGTCGTGAAGAGGCCGCGCTTGGCGTTGTAGAGCAGCTCGGTGGTGGTCAGGCGCGATTTATCGTCGTAGGAGTCCATGACGACGGACGAGGAAAGCTTCACGTCGTTCGAGTCGGTCTCAACCGTGCCTTCCAGAGCGGTGACGCGCGAGATGGCCTTGCCGCCCTTGTAGAACTCCATCACGGGCTCGGCCAGGGTCGCGGTCTTCGAGTCCTCGCGCAGGACGGCGCGGCGCGACTTGAGCGTCCAGGCAGGCCGGCCTTTTTCCGACTGGCTGAGGGTCAGGCCTTCCATGATCTGCCGGCGCTCCTCGACGGATTTCTCGCCGCCGCGGCCGCAGGCGGCCGCGGCGAGCAGAAGCGCCGCCGCGAGTATTCGGCGCATCTCACTTCTTCGCGGGGGCCGGTGGAGGCGCGTCCTCCCCCGGAGCCTTGAGCTGCTCCTCGGGGAGGTGGACCTTGCCGCCGGGGTTGAGCCACGGCGTCATCTCCATGGGGATGCGGCGAAGCTTGTAGGGCTTGGGGAGGTGGCTGAGCGCATAGGAGACGCCGAAGTAGACGACAACCAGCCCGGCGTAGATGACGCCGAGGGTGCGCGCGTGCCACTTCGCGTCGGGAAACCAGGGGGGCGAGATGAGGGCCTCCTGGGCGGCGGCCTTCTTCGATTTCTTGAAAGGTTGCGGAGGGGTGGGCTGGCTCATCGGAGCTCCTTGGACAGCGCGTCGAATCGGCGGACTTCCTTCAGGAACGAGGGGATCGTGGACAGCGCGAGGGCGTTCGGCCCGTCGGAGAGCGCCTTATCGGGGTCGGGATGCGTCTCGAAGAACACGCCGGCGACGCCGACCGCGACGGCGGCGCGGGCGATCGGGCGCACGAACTGGCGCTGGCCGCCGGTGGTCGCGCCGTTGCCGCCGGGCAGCTGAACGCAATGCGTGGCGTCATGGACGACGGGAAAGCCGAAGGAGCGCATGATTTCGTATGAGCGCATGTCGACGATCAAATTCCCATAGCCGAAGGTCGCGCCGCGTTCGGTCAGAAGAATATTTTTGTTTCCGGTGGACAGGAGCTTCTCAACCGCGTGCTTCATGTCCCACGGCGACAAGAATTGGCCCTTCTTCACGTTGACGGCCTTGCCCGTCCTGCCGCAGGCGACGAGCAGATCGGTTTGGCGGCTCAGAAACGCGGGGATCTGCAGCATGTCCACGTATTTGGCGGCGATTTGGGCGTGCGAAGGCTCGTGCACGTCCGTCACGCAAGGCACGCCCAGCTCCTTGGCGACCTTCGAGAGGGTCCGCAGGCCCTCCTCGATGCCGGGGCCGCGGTACGACTTCACCGAGGTGCGGTTGGCCTTATCGAAGGACGCCTTGAGAACGAAGCCTTGCCGGCCGGCGGCCTTCTTGAGGGCGCGGCCGACGGTACGAAGGAGACCCTCGGACTCGATGACGCAGGGGCCGCCGATGAAGGCGACGGGAAGGGCGTTGCCGAAGCGGACCTGCCCGACCTTGACGATGTGCTCACGCATGGATCGGGTTCCTCACATGGGTCTCGGCGCGCTCGACGCAGGCGGCGACGAAGTCGCGGAACAGCGGGTGCGGCGCCTCGGGGCGGCCCTTGAACTCGGGGTGGAACTGGCAGGCCACGAACCAGGGGTGGTCCTTGAGCTCCACGATCTCGACAAGGTTCTTGGGGGCGTGCAGGCCGGCGACGACCAGGCCCGCGTCCTCGAGCAGCTTGCGGAACTTGTTGTTGACCTCGTAGCGATGACGATGCCGCTCCGAGATATTCAGCATGCCGTAGGCTTTATGCGAGAGCGTGCCTTTCTTAAGCGTGCACTCGTAGGTGCCCAGACGCATCGTCGCACCCTTGTCTTTGACGGTCTTCTGCTCCGGCAGGAGGTCGATGACGGGATAACGCGACTTCTGGTCGAACTCGGTCGAGTGCGCGCCCGACAGCTTGAGCACGTTCCGGGCGAATTCGATGACCGCGATCTGCAGGCCGAGGCAGAGCCCGAAGTACGGGATCTTCTTCTCGCGCGCGAGCTGGGCGACGCGAATCTTGCCCTCGATGCCGCGATCGCCGAAGCCGCCCGGCACGAGGATGCCGTGCACGCCCTCGAGCTGCTCGTTGATCTTGGGGTCGGTGGTGTCGAGAAAGCGGATCTTGACCTTGGCCTCGTTGGCGATGCCGCCGTGAACGAGGGCCTCGTTGACGGACTTATAGGCGTCCTTGTAGTCGGTGTACTTGCCGGCGAGTGCCACGACGACCTCGCGCTTGGGATTCTTGAGGCGGCGAACCACCTCGTTCCAGCTTTCGAGATCCTTGGACTGCGTGCGCAGCCGCAGGAGCATCATGATCTGATCGTCGAGGCCCTGCTTGTGGAAGACCATGGGGACCTCGTAGATGCTGTCCACGTCCGGCGCCTCGATGACGGATTCCTTGGGCACGGAGCAGAACATGGAGAGCTTGGCCTTCATGTCGGCGGCGATCGGCTTCTCGGAGCGGCAGACGAGCACGTCGGGGGCGATGCCGATCTCGCGCAGCTTCTGCACGGAGTGCTGGGTCGGCTTGGTCTTGAGCTCCTCGGACGCCTTGATGAACGGGATGAGGGTGACGTGCACGTAGAGCGAGTTCTCGCGGCCGGCCTCCAGGCCCATCTGACGCGCGGCCTCCATGAACGGGAGGCTCTCGATGTCGCCTACGGTGCCGCCGATCTCGATGATCGCGATGTCGGCGCCCTTCGCCGCGGCGCGGAAGCGGTTCTTGATTTCGTCGGTGATGTGCGGGATGACCTGCACGGTCGTGCCGAGGAAGTCTCCGCGGCGCTCGCGCGCGATCACGGTCTCGTAGACTTTGCCGGCCGTGAAATTGTTGAAGTGGTGCATCTCCTTGTTGAGAAACCGCTCGTAGTGGCCGAGGTCGAGGTCGGTCTCGGCGCCGTCCTCCGTGACGAAGACCTCGCCGTGCTGAAAGGGATTCATGGTGCCCGGATCGACGTTGATGTAGGGGTCGCACTTCAGCATCGTGACCTGCAGGCCGCGGGACTGGAGCAGCTTGCCGATCGAGGACGCGGTGATGCCCTTGCCCAGCGAGCTTACGACTCCGCCCGTCACGAAGATATACTTGGTGGTCATTTTAGTCCTCGGCGCAACATGGTCTCGGCGCGACGCAAATCAGAGGGGACATCCACGGCGACGGGGCGCTCGCGAACGATCACGCCGTCGATGAGCATGCCGTCTTCCAGGGCCCGAAGCTGCTCCAGCCGCTCGCTCTTCTCGAGCGGCGAAGGGGGCATGGACACGAAGCGCTTCAGCGCCGCGCGGCGGTAGGCGTAAAGCCCCAGATGCTCCCAGGCGCTCACGGGGGCGCGGGAGAAATAAAGGCAGCGGCCATTCTCGGTTAAAACGGCCTTCACGACATTCCTGTCGTTCTGACGGGCCTTGTCGTCCAAGGCGATCACCGAGGTCGCGATATCCGCTCCCTTCCTGAGCGCCTTCACCGTCGCGCGCAAGGTCGCCGGCCGGAGCAAAGGCATGTCGCCCTGGTAGTTCAAAATGACGGGTTCGCGGCGGCCTTTCGCCGCCGCCCAAACGCGATCCGAACCGGACGGCAGCGAAGGCGCGGTCATGACGAACTCCCCGCCGAAGCGACGGACCTCGTTCGCGACTTCTTCGCTGTCCACAGCGACGACCACCGGGCCGAGCCGCGCCGCCTTTGCCGCCCTCCAGCACCACTCGATCATCGTGCGGCCCGCGAGCTTGGCCAGGACCTTTCGCGGAAAGCGCGTCGAGCCCAGGCGCGCGGGAATCACGGTGAGGCAGGCGCTCATTTGACCGCCCTCGCGAGTTCCTTGGCGTCGGTCGTCGCGGTGCCGAGCTTGGCGACCACGATGCCTGCCGCGTGGTTGGCGAGCGCGGCGGCGCGGCGCAGCGGGGCTCCGGCGGCGAGCGCAAGAGTCAAGGTTGAGATCACGGTGTCGCCGGCGCCGGAGACGTCGAACACCTCGCGCGCCTGCGTCGGGATGTGCGTGACGCGCGGCCGGCGGCCCTCCTCGAAGAGGCTCATGCCGTCGGGGCCGCGGGTGATCAGCACCGACCGGCTCTTGAGGACCTTGAGAATGTCCGCGCCGAGGGCGTCGATCGCGTCCGAACCGGCCTTAGGGTCGCGGCGCATGCAGGCCCAGGCCTCGGAGGTGTTGGGGGTCACGCAGGTCACGCCCTTGTACAGGCGGAAGTGCTCGGGCTTGGGGTCCACGGTCACCGGCAGGCCGCGGCGGCGTGCGGCCTTGATCGCGCGCGCGAGCACGCGCGGGTTGATGACTCCCTTGCCGTAGTCGGACAGGATCACGGCGTCGGCCCGCGGGAGCGCGTCGTCGAGGCTCGCGAGCAGGCGGGTCTCCGTCGCGTGCGAGAGCGGCCCCGCCGTCTCCCGGTCAAAGCGCACGACCTGCTGGCGCTCGGCGATGACGCGGCACTTCTGGGTGGTCTGCCGTTCGAGGTCCACGCAGACCCCGTCCACGTTCACGCCGCGGCCGCGGAAATGCTCCATGAGGCGGCTGCCCGCCTCGTCCTCGCCGATCACGCCCAGGACCGACACGGCGGCGCCGAGGGCGGCGAGGTTGTTAACGACATTCCCGGCGCCGCCGGGAATGTTGGATTCGCCGGTGACGCGCACGACGGGGACCGGCGCTTCGGGGGAGATGCGGCCGACCGCGCCGCGCACGTACTGATCGAGCATGAGGTCGCCGACGACGAGGACGCGGCGCCCCGAAAAGCGGGCGATGGTCCGTAGAAGCTCCTGGCGCTCGGCGCGAGTCGTCGGCATCGTACGGGTATTGATCATAACATTTCCCGCAGGGACGCCGTGATATTCCCGAAGAAGACCTCGGCCTTCATCATGAGCATGCGCCGTTGGGGATCGTCGGAGAACCACAGGCGCAGGCGCTTGCCCTTCTGCACGAAGATGCCCTCGCGCGCCATCGCGGGCTCGACTTGAACGGACGGGAACCTCCCCGCGTTGACCTTGACCTTCTCGCGCTTCATGACCTTGATGATCAGGGGCCAGTTGTCGGGGGTGTTCACGTTGATCTTTACTTCCTCGCCGTCGGCGAGCGGCTGCGAACGTGTATAGAAAATGCTCGACAGGATGTCCTGCACCTGCGCCGGTATCGTCCCCGAGCGCACGCTGAAGTTTCCGTCCCGTCCGACCTTGCGGTTGACGAAGATCCCCGCGTCGCGGTCGTAGAGGACCCACTCGTCGCGGAAGAATTTGCCCTCGCGAATTTTCTTGGAATAGCCGAGAGAGGTTAAGGTCCTCGCGTCGAGCCAGGACTCGTTGAGGTCCCGAACCACGTAGAAGGTGTCGCAGAAGGCGTTCGAGCGGGCCTCGCTGACCAAGTGGTACGCGGGCCGCCCGTTGAACATCACGATCTTGTCCACGCCCAAGGTGGCTTCGCCGACCGACAGGAGGCCCCAGGACATGTCGAAGATCAGCTTCTCGGGAAACACAGGCAGCGCGCGGTACTCGGGAGAGTACGGCACCTCCGGCCCAATCAGCTGGGAGGGGGAGACGATCGCCGTGGTTATGGCCACGCGGCCCCACTGCCGTTGCTTGGCGGCGGCGGCCGGCGCGGCGCTCTTAGCGGGCGCGGTCGACGGCGCGACCAGGGCGGGCTCCGGCGCGACCAGGGCGACGCTGACGGGAACCGTGCTCTGGTCGACGAGCAGCGGCGCGGCGGCGGTGGGGGCCGAGACGACGGGGGTCGGGTCCGACGCCCGGCGACGGACGGCGCAGGCGGCCGGGAACGCGACGAGAGCCGCCAGCAGGAGCGCGCGGGGCCTCATTTGCGCCGGCCTCCCGCCAAGGACTCGAGCAGATCGATCCACGCGTTGCGTCCCTTGAGCAGCTCGAGCTTGATGCCGAGGACGAGCACGTCGCCCTTCAGGCGCTCGCGCCAGTCCTCAGGCAGGCGGGCGAAGTCCTTGGCCGTCGTGACGAGCGGCAGCCCTCCGCGCAGGTCCTCGATGGACTGGATCTCACGGCTCGTGTACGGGTGATGGTCCGGGTAACGCCACGACTGGGACACCTTCGCGCCGAGGCCTTCGAGCGTGGTCTCGAAGGAGAGCGGATCGCCGATGCCGGACAGCGCCACGACGGCTTTATCCTTGATGCGCGTCAGCGGAAGCTTGGCCTCGCTCTTCACCTCCAGGAGATGGTCGGCCTTGTGCGCGGACTCGACGACCGCCACGCCGGGATGGAGCGTTTCGATGTCCTCGCGCAGGCGCGTGAGCTCGACGGCGGTCACGCGGTCGGCGTGGGTGATGAGAACCATGCCCGCGCGCCGCAGCGCCGAGAGCGGCTCGCGCAGGTCGCCGAGCGGAAGCAGACGGCGCCCGCCGAACGGATCGCGGGCGTTCATGAGCACGACGTCGAGGTCGCGGTGCAGGCCCAGGTGCTGGAAGCCGTCGTCGAGGATCAGCACTCGGCTGCCGTACATCTCGACGGCGATCGCGCCGGCCTTGGCCCGGTCCGGGCAGACGAGGACGGGGACGTTCTGGCCCCGCAACGACTGGTGGATCATCCACGGCTCGTCGCCGCAGTCGCGCCAATCCATGGCGCGACCGTCGATCAGGACGCTGACTTCGCTCCGGGGCGCCCGGCGCCCGTAGCCGCGCGACAGGATCGCGACCTCGTGGCCGCGCTTGCGCAGGGTCTCCGCAGCGAGGAGGACGGCCGGGGTCTTGCCGGTGCCGCCGACGGTCAGGTTGCCGATGCAGACGACCTTCGCCTTGACGCGCTTGCGCCTGAGCACGCCCGCGGCGTAGAGGCCTCCGCGCGCCAGCACGCCCGCGCCGTACGCCCAGGATGCGGCGCCCAGCAGCGCGCGTCCGCCGAGCGAGCGCCTCATTTTCTCGCGACGCTTGGCCCAGGTCACTTCGCCTCCTTCGGAGCCGAAATGTTTAAGAGCTGCTCGACGGCCGGAAGAACGCGCTCCGCGGGGAGCTGGCGCATGCACTCGAGATTGTAGGGGCAGTCGTTGGAGCGGCAGCCGATGCAGTGCAGCTCATCGAGCCGGACGAAGCGGTGGTCGGGATGCACGGGCGTCCATGACGCGGGATCGGAGGAGCCGTGGATCGTGACCGTGGGCACTCCGAGAGCGAGGGCCACGTGCTTGGGGCCGGCGCAATTGCCCACGACCACGCGGCAGGAGGCGAGTTCGGCCGCCAGCTCGGAGATCGAGCGCGTCTCTGCGATCGCGCGGGCGCCCTCGCCGATGCCGCGTACGACCTCGTCGGCCAGGTCCTTCTCTCCGGGGCCCCAGAATATTTTGAGGGAGCAGCCGTGCTTCTCACGCAGCAGGCGGCCCAGGCGCGCGTAGGAAGGCGCGGGCCACCGGCGGGTCTCCTTGCGCGAGGGGGGGACGAGGCCCACGACGTTGTCGAGCGTCTTCGGGCGCGGCGCCAGCACGAGGCGGGGGAGCGCCGGCGCGTCCTCGGGCGCGACGCCGAGCGGAGCGAGCCAGCGGACCTTCTCGAGCGCGGCGTAGCAGGCCGCCGGCGACTGCAGCATCTTGACGTTGTACGCCCAGCGGCGCGCGACGTGCGCGGGGCCGGCCTTGACCTTCGCCCCCGACAGCGCCGTCAGCAAAGCCGTGCGCGGATTGGCGAGGAAGTCGATCACCCAGTCGTAGCGGCGGGCGCGGATCTTCAGCGCCCATCGAAGGGCGGAGCGCGCGCCGTCCGCGTCGTACACGAGCGTCTCGCTGATCGCCGGGTGGCCGGCCACGGCCTCCGCGCCCGGAGCCTCGACCAGGAAGTCGAGCTTGGCGTCGGGGTATTTCTTCCTCAGGGCTTCCAGGGCGGGCGTCGTCAGGATCACGTCGCCGAGGCGGCGCAATTGTATAACGAGGATCGACCGGGGAGCGGCGAGGTCCATCAGAAGCGGGCCTTGCCTCGCGTCATGTTTAGGTGGAAGTCGAACATGTTGTCGTCGCCCCGGATGAGCAGGCGCTTGACCGCTTCCTGCTCGCGCCCCCAGGGGAGCGTCGAGATCCCCTGCTTGACGGAGAAGTCGAAGCGGTAGCCGGCGTCGAGCGCGGCGCGGCGGACGTCGGGCTTGTAGGCGCCGGAGCCGTACGGATAGGCGAAGCCGACCATCTCGGTCCCGAGCTTTTCCTCCAGGCGCTTCTTGCTCTCGGTCAGCTCCCATTTCACCTCGTCAAGCGGAAGCTCGGCGAGGTTGCGGTGGCGCATCGTGTGGGAGCCGAACTCGACCAGGCCGGAGTCCTGCATCTCCTTGATCTGGGCCCAGGTCAGCATCTTGAGCCACGGCTCGGTCTTGGGGTCGTGCCAGCCGTTGTGATGCTCCATCGTCTCGTAGACGAGGAAGATGCAGCCCTTCATGCCGAACTCCTTGAGCAGGGGGAAGGCCTGATCGTAGTTGTTCATGTACCCGTCGTCGAAGGTGATCATGACGGGCTTCTCGGGCAGGGCCTTGATCCCCTTCTCGGCGTCGCGCCAATCCCGGAAGTCGATCGCGGTGTAGCCGTTGTCCTTGAGGTACTGGAGCTGCTTGCGGAAGTCCGCGGTCGTGACCCAGAGCTTCTTGAGCTCGGAGCCGGGGGGATAGTCGCCGATCTTGTGGTACATCAGGACGGGCATGCCGCCGGTCACGGCGGGGCGCCACCAATTCCAACGGGCGCTGAGGCCCGCGGCGGCCACGGCTCCGACGGCGGCGAGGGCTGCGATCATCGAATTTTCTCCTCCTGCATGCGCTTCAGTTTCCCATATTTTAGACGGCTATGGTAGGCCGCCAGACGGGCCCACGTCAGGCCCGGGCCGCCGTCGAGAATGCCGAGTTTCAGGATGAGCCGCGAGAAAAGCTCCCACGGGTAGATCAAATGGTGAAGCGCGGTGAAGCGCTTGCCGGCGTCAAAGCGTTTCTGGGCGGCGAGGTCGGTGTAGCGCTCGAGCTTGGACATGTAATCGGCTACGTCCTGATAGGGCTCGTGGATGATTTTGTGGTGGAACTTCGCGACGAGGCCGTCCACGTCGAGGCTTTCGTGGAGGGCGCCGCCGGTGAACTTCGCCTTGGTGCGGCGGAAGAGACGGATGTGGGATTCGCTGCCGAGGCCGCCCCAGCGCATTTCGCGGCCGAGGAATCTTACGGCAAACGGGATGTCAACGGCAACGAATGGGGGATTTCCTGAGAGAGCGCGTATTATTTCGTCGGCCAAATCTTTGGTGACCCTTTCGTCCGGATCGATCCATAAACACCAGTCGCCTTCGGCGGCGTTTAAACTGGCTTGGCGCATTTTTGCGTAGTCGTCGAATTTTCGGCGGCTGGTTTTGGCGTTATGCCGCTTCGCGACATTTTCCGTATCGTCGGTCGTGTCGTCCGAGATCACGACGATGATCTCGCTGACGAGCCCCTTAAGAGAATCCAAACACCCCGGGAGGTCGCGCTCTTCGTTCTTCGCGATCAGGATAGCGCTAAGAGAGGGAGTCATAGATCTTCTCCATCTCATTGGCCATGCGGGTCAAACCGAAGCGGCTGACGCGCCCGCGGCCTTCGGCCGCGAGGCGCCCGCGCAGAACGGCGTCGTCGATCAAACGGATCAGATTTTTCGCCATCCCTTCGGGATGGCGTGGAGCGACCAAAAGACCGGTTTCGCCGTCGGTCACCACTTCCGGAATGCCGCCCGCGGTCGTGGCGGCGATGGGGATGCCGCAGGCGGCGGCCTCGATCAAGACCGAGCCCATCCCTTCGCCCCACGACGATTGCACGTAAATATCCAAAGCCTTGAGCACCGGCACCGGATCTTCACGATGGCCCATTAAAATCACTCGCCCCAACATGCCCATGCGCTTGATGCTCGCGAACAGCTGTTCTTCCTCGGGGCCGCGGCCGGCGATCAGAAACTTCGCCTTCGGCCGCTGGAGCAGAACGATCAACGCCGCGGCGAGAAGGGAATCGTGATCTTTGTGAGGGACCAAGGCGGCGAGATTTCCGATGAGAAGGTCGTCTTTGCCAAAGCCGAACTCGTCGGCGAGCGCCTTGCGGCAGGACTCGCGTTCCTCGGACGAGGGAGGGGCATAACGGGCCGCGGGCACGCCGGCCCATTTCGACTCCTCCGCCGTGACGGGGAGCCCGTCCGGGACGACGGCCAGCTTCGACTCAGGCGTGCCGGCTTTTTTCATGATCTCGGAGATCGCGCCCGACACGCAGACCACCTTGCCCGCCGACCCGTACTTCAGGCGCGCGCTGAGAGGGCTCACCGGAAAGTCCACGCGGCGGTGAGATACGGCGGGCACGCCCGCCCAGGAAGCCCATGCCGCCGTGCCGGCGGCATGGCCCGTATGCCCATGAATGATCGCCCCTGCGGCGCGAGCCTTGAGGGCGATCGTTAAACCGGTGCCGCTTAAAGTTTCAAATCCCTGCCGGCGCGCTTCCGCCTCGAGCTCATCGCCGGCGCGCGCGCAAACGACGCTGTCGCGGCCGCGGGCGCGCAAGGACGCCGCGAGGTAGAGGAGCTGGCGCTCCCCGCCGCGGAAGCCCGGCTCGCCGTCAAGATGGAAGATGGGGCGTGACATGGTCGTAAACGTTTTGGGTGGCGGCGCAGAATTCTTCGAGGCCGAACTCTTTTTCCCACCGCTCGCGCGCGGCGCGGCCCAGCCGCTCGGCCGTCTTGGGATAGAGCAGCAGGGAGGAGAGCGCCTCGGCGAGCGCCGCGGGGTCGCCCGGCGGCACGAGCAGGCCCGTGACGCCGTCCTCGACGATGTCAGGGAGGCCGCCGACCTTGGAGGCGATCACCGCCCGTCCCGCGGCCATCCACTCGAGCGCGGCGCGCGACACCGCCTCCGAGCCGAGCGAGGGAACCACGCCGATGCGGCAGCCGGCCATGAACGCCCACTTGTCGTCGACGCGGCCGGGGAACTCGACGAGGCTCTCGAGCCCGGCGGGCTTGAGCTGCCAGCGCAGCCGCTCGAGCAGGCGGCCCTCGCCGGCGCAGCGGGCGCGCAGGCCGGGGAGCGCGGACTTCACCCGAGCGACCGCATCGAGAAGCGTCTCGTGGCCCTTGACCTTGTCGAAGCGAGCGAGCACGCCGGCGACGGGGGCCTCGGGCAGCCCGGACGCCCGCTCGGGGCCGGCGATGCCCTGTGCCACGCGCGCGACCTTCGCGCCGGGGAAGGCGGCCTTCAGCGCCTCCTCGAGAGATTTATTGACGGCGATGAAGGCGCTCGTGCGCCCGGCGGCGAGACGCGCGAGCGCCCCGGACTTCGGCATGCGCGCGTCGCCGCGCGTGCGCACGACGGCGTAGGGCCTCTTGAAGGCCAGCATCAACGCCGTCGTATGCGCGGACCCGGTATGGGCGTTGATTACGGCCGGCGCGAAGGCGTCCGCCTCGCGGCGCTGGGAGTTCCAGGAGAGAAGGCCGGCGACGCCGCCTTCCCAGCCGCGCACCGCGAGCCCGAGGCGACGCGCTTCGGTCAGAATGGGAGAGTCGGCGCGGCCCCAGAATTCGACGCGGTGCCCGGCGCGGACCTGCTCGGCGGCGAGCGTCGTCGCGTAATGGGCCATGCCCGAATCCCAGGGCTCGTCTTCGATGTGGAGAATGTTCACGCGGGAACCTTCAGAGCGTCGCGGCAGGCCGCGTGCACCTGGTCGACGGTGAGCAGCCGCATGCAAAGGAAGTGTCCCTCGGGACATTCGCGGGCGCCATGCAGGCCGCAGGGCCGGCAGGCGAGGTCCGCCTCGACGACACGGTGCCCCGGGCCGTAAGGGAAGAAGCCGAGCTCACGCGTGGTCGCGCCGAAGATTGCCACGACCGGCACGCCCGCCGCCGCGGCGAGATGCATCGGTCCCGAGTCGTTGGTCACGAACACCGAGAGGCGGCCCATCAGCGCCTTGAGCTCCTCGAGGTCGGTTTTTCCGACGAGATCGAGCGCACCGCAGTCCCGGGCGACGCGCGCGCCCAGCGCCTTGTCATCGGGCCCGCCGACGAGTACGGGGGTGAAGCCGTCGGCCTTGAGGCGGCCGCACAGCTCGGCGAAGCGCTCGGGAAGCCAGCGCTTGGTCGCCCACGCGGAGCCCGGGTGGATTCCGGCGAGCGGGCCGGCGGGGAGGAGGGCGGCGAGCTTGGCGCTCATCGCGGGCGGCGCCACATAGCGGGATTCGCCGGACGAAGGCGCGGCTCCGGCGCCGAGAGGCAGGGTCAGGGAGAGGTTTCGCTCCAGATCGTGCATGAGCCAGGAGAACGGGACGGCATCGGTGAGCAGGAAGCGGCCCGCGCTCGAGTCGAAGCCCAAGCGGCGGGGGATCTTCGCGAGCCACGCGATCAGAGCGGAACGGAAGGAGCGGTGGGGGATCACGGCGAGGTCGAAGCCGCGTGAGGAGAGCTCGGCGGAGATCTTCCAGGGACCGGTCAAGCCGCCGTGCCGGCCGCGTTTCTCGTCGAGCAGGACCTCGTCGACCCAGGGAGAACCGCGGAATATGTCGGCGGTCTTGGGAAGAGTCAGCACCGTGACGGAGGCGCCGGGAAGGATCTCCTTGAGGCGTCTCAGAAGGGGCACGGTCAGCAGGCTGTCGCCGAGGAAGGCCGACTGCATGACCAGAACTTTCTTGGCTCCGCGGGTGGCGCCCTCGGCGCCGTAGTCCGCGGAGCTGAGCACGCTGGGGGCGCGCGGCACGCCCCAGGCGGCGAGCGCCTCGTGATAGCGATCGACCGTGTGGCGCTGGAGAGCGGGCGTCGAGACGCGCAGGGCCACGAACAGCCGGCGGGCCAGGGCGTTCTTGCGGTAGGCCGCCGTGTTCGGCACCCGCGCCAGGGTGCGAATCAGGAACGAGCGAAGGTTTCCGTGCAGGTCGAGGAGATGGGTGAAGCCGCGGGATCTGATCAAGGCCAGGGCGTCCGCGATGCCGGTGAATGGCACGACCTCGTCCACGCCCGGGTGACCCCTGAGGGCGGCGGCGAACTGAGGCTTGACGAGGACCGTGACCCGGCAGGCGGGCCAATGGGCTTTAAGGGACTTGTATACCGGCCCGGTCAAAACGACGTCACCGAGGCTGGAAAGCCGTATAACGAGGATTTTTGGCGACAACCGTGATTATATCATTTCGTCCGGCGGGGCGCCCCGTGATTGAAGAAAATTTATATCGAATTTATCGACAGAATCTTCAACGAGCGCGCCGTCGCCCCACGCAGGCCGTCGACGACTTTGCGCGCCGCCTCGCCGGCCGCGCGCGCGGCCGCCTCATCCTTCGCGAATTCGGTCAGCCTCTCCGCGAGCTCGGCCGCGTCGGAAACCCGCCGGCCGCCGCCGCCGTGGGCGGCCAGGAGCGAGGCCGGCCTTTCGATATGGGCGGTATGGGGGCCGAACAGCACCGGCACGCCCGCCGAGGCGGGCTCAAGAAGGTTGTGGCCGCCGACCTTCACCAGGGTCCCGCCGACGAAGGCCGCGCGGGCGAGAGGATAAAACGAGGGGAGCACGCCCATCTCATCGAGCAGCAGCGCGTCGCGCCCGCTTTGCGGGGCGTCGCTGAAGCGCGAGAGCTTGAGCCCGGCATGCGCGAGCAGGTCGGCGGCGTCGGCGGCGCGCTCGAGGTGGCGCGGAGCGAGCACCAGGCGCAGGCGCGGCACGGCCCGGCGCGCCGCCAGATAGGCGGCGAGCACCATCTCCTCCTCGAAGGGGTGGGTGCTGCCGGCGACGAACAGGGGATCGCCCTCCCAGCCCTGCGCCGCGACCCGGGCGCGTGAGGCCTCGTTCGCAGACGGCGCCGGGGCGGCGTCGTACTTGGCGTTGCCCGTGACGCTCACGCGCTCGCGCGGCACGCCGAGCGCGACGAAGCGAACGGCGTCATCCTCGCTCTGCGCACCGACGAAGCTCAAGGACCGAACGGCCGGCGCGAGGAGCCCCGACAGCGGAAGATAGCGTGAGAAGCTCCGCTCGGTGAGGCGCGCGTTCACCAGGACGGGGGAGAGGCCCGCGCGCGCCGCCAGGATCAAAGTCGTGGGCCACAGCTCGGTTTCGGCAAGCACCAAGCGGCGCGGAGAGAGGGCCTTCATAAACCGGGCGACGAAGGGCCAGGCGTCCAACGGCGCGAGCTGCGCCCAGGCGACGTTCTTCAAGGCGAGCGCCGCGTCGCGGCCGGAGCGCGTCGTCGTGGTGAGCACGATCGCAGGAGCTCCTTGCTTGTACAGTTCGTCGATAAGCGGCGCGAGGCCGCCGACCTCTCCGGCAGAGGCGGCATGGAACCACCAGATCTCGCGGCCGTGGAGACGATCGAGCGCCGTGTCGCGGATCGAGCCGAAGCGCTCGGGGAGCTCCTCGGCGAGGCCCTCGAGGCGGCCGCGCTTGGGAGAAAGAAGGAACGCAAGGACGACCCCGAGCCCCGCGAGCGGCGCGAGCAGGGCTTCCAGGACGAGGATCAGCAGGCTCATCGGACCAGCCGGTCGGCCTCGTCGGTGAGCGCGTCCATCGCGGCCTTGAGCTCGGCCGCCTTGACGGCGAGGTCGTCGCCGGCGGCGACCCGCAGCGGTTCGCCGTAGATTACGACCGAGCGCCCGAACGGCAGCGGAAACTGGAAGCGGTCCCACGCTTTGGCGATCTCGAGCTTGTGGGACAGGGCGTTGGCGATCGGCACGATGGGCATGCCCGACAGCTGCGCGACGCGCACCGCGCCTTCCTTCACCTCGCGCGCCGGGCCCCTCGGTCCGTCGGGCGTGATGCCCACGTCGCGGCCGGAGCGGAGAATTTCGACCATCTCGCGCGCCGCGGCGGCGCCGCCGCGGGAAGATGAGCCTCGGACCGCGTCGATGCGGGACAGCTCCATCGTCTTCGCGATCATCTCGCCGTCGTTCGACTTGCTCACCAGCACCGCGGCCTCGGCGTCGCGGTGAGACCAGGTGAAGAACACCTGGCGCTGATGCCAGAAGGCGTAGATGAAGCGCTCGCCGGACGCATGCACCTTCTTGGGGATGTCGCCGCGCAGCACGCGCTGGCGCGTGGTCCAGCCGACGAACGTCACATAGGAGTAGACGATGTAGGGGACGAGCTTCCGGAGCACTATTTGCGGCCCTTGGCCTTCGACTTCGCGAGCCATGACTGGCTGACGGCGAGGGAGGCGGAGGGGGACAGGCGGCCATCGGCGAGCGTCACGCCGAGCTTGGTGCCGGCGTCGAGCTTGCGCAACGCCGCCTCGAGCGCCTCGGACTGCGACAGCGGATTGAGGGGGGACAGCTCGCAGTTGTCCTTCTCGGCCTCGTCGGCGATCAAGGTGGACGCGAAGCGGATCGCCTCGTCGAGGGCGTGCTCCTCGAGCAGGGGCCAGAGCTTCTCGGGGATGTCCGTTTCCTTCGCGCGCAGCGGCCCGAAGCCATCGCCGAGGCTCGCCAGGATCAGGCTGTAGGCCAGGCCCGGCATCGGCGAGAGCAAGGCGGCGTCCGCGTCGGGATGGCCGAAGGTGTCGAAGACGACCCCCGGAGAGAGCGACTTCGCGGCCCGCTCCAGGAACTTGGCGAGCGGAAGCTCTCCCAGGCCCGCGGCCTCGAGGTCGAGGCGCGCCTTCCGGGACCGCTGCTTGACGACGTGCGGCCGCAGCGTGAGCTTGAATCCCTTGATCTTTCTCACCGGCGGCGCGGGCCTCCGTGGGGGCGCGCGGCGGCGGCCTCGGGCGGAGAGGAGCGGCGGCGGCCCTTCTGGAACTGGTACAGCAGAGGCATCGAGACCGCGATCGTCGAGTAGGTCCCGCAGACGGAGCCGACGAGCATCGCGAACGCGAAGTTATGGATGACGCTGCCGCCGAACAGGAACAGCGAGAGCACCACCGCGAAGACCATGCCGTTCGTGACGATGGTGCGGGACAGCATGATGTTGATGCTGTCGTTGATTAGCACGCCGAAGTCGTCTACGCGGCGATGCTGCATCGTGTCGCGCATGCGGTCATAAATCACGATCGTGTCGTTGATCGAGTAGCCGGCGATCGTCAGCAGCGCCGCGACGATGACGAGATCCACCTCGAGCTGAAGCGCGGCGAATATGCCGGCGGTGATCAGCACGTCGTGGGCGATCGCGGCGACGCCGGCCGCGCCCCAGAGCGGGTTGTCGAAGCGAAAGGCGACATAGCCGATGATCGCGAGCAGCGCGAGGGTGATCGCGGTCAGGGCCTGGCGCTTGAGGTGCCGGCCGACCGACGGCCCGACGAACTCCTTTCGGTCGACGCGCAGGCCCGGCCCGGCGGCGGCCTTGAACTTATCGACGAAGGTCTCCACGATCGAGACGTCCATCGACTCAGCACCCTTCAAGAACAGGGCGAACTCCTTGCGGCCGCCGAAGCTCTGCGCCTGGGCGCCCGGGTAGCCGGCCTTCTCGAGATCGGCGCGGACGAGCGCCAAGTCGCGCTCCTCGGGGTAGGAGACCTGCACAAGCGTGCCGCCCGTGAAGTCGATGCCGTAGTTGAAGCCTTTCGTCGCGATGGCGAAAAGGCTCGCGGCGCACAGCGTGCCGGAGATCGCGAAGAAGACGGTGCGCTTGCCGATCCAGTCGAAGGTGATCTTGGTCATATGATCCTCAGGCCGCCGCTTCGGCGTCTCCGCCGAGCATCCAGGCCTCGTAAAGCATCCGCGTCATGACGGTGGCGGTGAACATGCTGATGATGTTGCCGGCCGTCAGCGTCACGGCGAAGCCCTTGATCGGGCCCGTGCCGAACTGGAACAGCAGCGCCGACGCGATGAGCAGGGTCAGGTTCGAGTCGATGATGGCGCTCGCGGACTGGTCGTAGCCCGCCGCGACGGCGAGCTTCATCGGCTTGCCCTTCGCGCGCTCCTCCTTGATGCGTTCCAGGATGAGCACGTTCGCGTCGACGGCCATCGCGATGTTCAGCGCCAAACCGGCGATGCCCGGCAAGGTCAAGGTCGCCTTGAGATAGGCCATCGTCGCGAACAGGAAGAAGAGGTTGGCGACGATCGAGAGGTTGGCGATCATGCCGCCCGCGCGGTAGTAGATCGCGAAAAAGAGCAGGATGATGGCCACGCCGACGCCGGCGCTCTTGAAGCCCTTCCTGATCGAGTCCTCGCCGAGCGACGGCCCGACGGTGCGCTCCTCGATGATGCGCACGGGCGCGGGCAGCGCGCCGGCGCGCAGGACGATCGCCAGGGACTTGGCGTCCTCGGAGGTGAACTGCCCCTCGATGATGCCGGAGCCTCCCGAGATGCGGCCCTTGATGAGGGGCGCGGAGAAGACCGTGTCGTCGAGCACGATGGCCATGTTCTTGCCGATGTTGGCGGCCGTGAGCGCCGTGAACTTCGCGGCGGCCTCGGGCTTGAACTTGAACGCCACGACAGGGAGTCCGTACTCGCCGCCGGTTTCGACCTTGGCGGATTCGAGTAGGGCGCCCGTGAGGGGAACCTCCTTCGACAGGAGGTACATGGCGCTCTCCTTGCCTTTGAAGAGCTCGAGCCCGGCCGGGACGAGCTTCGCCGCGGCGGAGGACGCCCTCACGCCGTCGAATGGGTTGCCCAGCTCGAGGATCTTGTTCATCGCGGTGCGGGAGCGCTCGGAGTCGTCGACCATGCGGAACTGAAGCAGCGCCGTCTTGCCGACGAGCTCCTTGGCCTGGGCCGAGTTCGAGATGCCGGGCAGCTGGACGACGATCCAGCGGGCGCCCTGGCGGGCGATGAGAGGTTCAGCGACGCCGAACTGGTCGATGCGGTTGCGGAGAATCTCGATGGCCTGCTGCATGGCCTCGGCGAGGGGGATCTTGGGATCGAGCTTATCGATGTCGAGCTCCATGACCATGTGGGTGCCGCCCTTGAGATCCAGGCCGAGGTTGACGAGCCACTTCGGACGCTCGCGCAGGGCTTCGAGCTTGGTTCGCTCGTCGGAATCAAGCTGGTACCAGTTGATCGTGGGAAAAAGCAGGAAGAACGAGGCGACGATCAGGGCGAGGAGGCCCAGCCACTTGGTCTGTGTCTTGGTCATGTTGATTCCTTATCCGCCCTATTTGACGAGGACGCCGGTTTTGGCGTCGTTCACGACGCGTGAGACCGCCGAGCGCGCCACCGTCAGTTTCACCGTCTGGGAGAACTGGACTTCGAGATCGTCGCCCTTGAAGCCGGTGATGGTGCCGTACAGCCCGCCCGCGGTCAGAATCTTGTCGCCGGTCTTGAGATCCTTGAGCATCTGCTCATGCTCCTTCTGCTGCTTCTGCTGCGGCCGGATGAGCAGGAAGTAGAAAATCACGAAGATCGCGATAATGGGAGCTAGGTTCAGGATCGGGTTCGGGGCGGGAGGCATTGTTTCTCCTTATAGCTGGGCGAAATCCTAGCAATTTTCACGCCACACGGACACAATACGACGCATACACGAGGCTTATATCGGCCGGGCCGGGGACATCATCTCCTCGGGGACGGGCGGGATTGACCCGCCCTCGGGGGCCCGTCCGCAACCGCGACTGGCCCCTTGTTGCGGCGGACCCCACGCCCCTCGGAGACGATGTCCCCGGCCCGATCATATGAGTCTCGCTTAACCGAGGCGAACCGGTTGCGCGTTGCGCTGAGGCCCGGCGGCAAGGTCATCCCCCCGACGCGGCGTAGGGTCCGCCGCAACTAGGGGTTTTTAGAGTTGCGGACGGACCCCCGAGCGAGGTCGATCCGAGCGTCCCGGAGGGGGGATGACCTTGCCGACGGGCCGTCAGGAGAAAAGCGCGCCCGGTTTCCGCGAGAGGAAACCGGGCGCTTTAATGTGCGAAGGTCGGGGCTTAGGCGGCGGCGAAGTACTCCTTGGACTTGATGGGGTCGGCCTTCATGGTCTTCTTGCCCTCGTGCCAGCCGGCGGGACAGACCTCTCCGGTTTTCTCGACCTGCTGGAAGGCTTTGAGGACGCGCAAGGTCTCCTCCACGGAGCGGCCGACGGCCAGGTCGTGCACCACGGAGTAGGCAACCTTGCCCTTGGGGTTGATCAGGAAGAGGCCGCGCAGGGCGATGGCGTCGTTGACGAGCACGCCGTAAGACTTGGCGATGCTCTTGGTGATGTCCGCGAGCAGGGGGTACTTGATCTCGCCCAGGCCGCCTTCCTTACGGGGGAGGTTCGTCCACGCGAGGTGCGAGAACTGGCTGTCCACGGAGCAGCCCAGGATCTCGCAGCCCAGCTTCTTGAACTCGGCGGCGTGATCGGAGAAGGCCGTGATCTCGGTGGGGCAGACGAAGGTGAAGTCGAGAGGATAGAAGAACAGCGCGACCCACTTGCCCTTGTAGTCCGCCAGCTGGATTTCCTTGAAGCCTTTTCCGACGAGCGCCTGAGCCTTGAAGTCGGGCGCGTCCTTCTGCACGAGAGTATCGGCCATGGTCATGTCTCCTATTTTTTTGAGGCCTTCGCGCATTTCGCGCAAAGGCCGTGAAAATGAACGGAATGCCCGGATATCTGGAACCCCGACGCGCTCGGCGCCGGCAGGGCGTCGAGGCGCGGGTCAAACAAGTCCTCGATCTTGCCGCAGGACTTGCACACGGCGTGGTGATGCGTCGCGACGATCGCGTCGTACCGCGCCTGCGCGGTGGGGGAATCCACGCGCGCGACCATGCCCATATCGTGGAGGGTCTGGAGCGTCTTGTAGACGGTGGCCAGGGACAGGCTCGGAAACGATTTCTTCAGCGATTCGTACAGCGATTCCGCGCTCGGATGGTCATGCCGGCCCGACAGCTCCTCGTAAACGGCCAGGCGCTGATGGGTCAAGGGCACCTTCTTCGCTTTGAAGAGCGTGCGGACTTCGTCTCGATCCTTCATCATGTCAGCTTACGAAACTGCGGAGCATCCAGGCCATCTTTTCGTGGGTCTTCAAGAGGCCCGTGAGGAAGTCCGCGGTGCCCTGGTCGCCCAGGTTCGCGCACTCGTCGAGGTCCGCGCGGAGATGCTTAATCATCGCGGTATGGTCGGCGAGCAGGGCGGAGACCATCTCGTCCTCGTTGTGGTCCTTGCTGAGAGCCTCGGCCAGACGGGTTCGGAGGAGGAACTCCTTGAGGGAGCCGAGGGAGCGGCCGCCGAGCGCGCGGGCGCGTTCCGCGGTCTCGTCTACGACGCCGTCGAGCGTCTGATACTGCTCCTCGAAGAATTTGTGCATGGCGCTGAAGTGGAAGCCCGTGACATTCCAATGGAAGTTGCGGGTCTTGGTGTTGAGGACGAACTCGTCGGCGAGCGTCCGGTCGAGGATCCCGAGGATCGCGAGCCTGGCGACTTCCTTGAGCCCGAGGTCGATCTTCGATTCGGTCTTGGACGGCTTCTGCGGGGTGATGGTGGTCATGTACGCCTCCTTGCGTCTTAATCTTGTTTGATAGTTTTTATCGTATGCTAAAGAATAGCATGAGAGACCCGGCCTGTCAAGGGCAATCTCGCAACGGCTTGTCCAAACACCAAAAAGAAAGCCGCCCGCCCCGTGAGGGACGAGCGGCTTGTTTTCCCGACGACGCCCTTTAGATGAAGAGGGGGGCGAGGACGAGGGTGATCGTGGCCAGGAGCTTGATAAGGACGTGCAGCGAGGGGCCCGCGGTGTCCTTGAAGGGGTCGCCCACGGTGTCGCCGACGACGGCGGCCTTGTGCGCGTCCGACTTCTTGCCGCCGTGCGTGCCCATCTCGATGTACTTCTTGGCGTTGTCCCAGGCGCCGCCGGCGTTGTTGAAGAACAGAGCCATGAGGATGCCCGTGATCGTGCCGACCATCAGGAAGGCCGCGACGGCCTCGGCCGCGATGGTCTTCTGCGACTCGGTGATGAAGAAGCGCATGAACAGGCCGACGGCGACCGGCGCGCCCACGGCGAGGAGGCCGGGAGCCACCATGGCCTTCAGCGCGCCGAGCGTGACGATGTCCACGCACTGGCCGTAGTCCGGCTCCTCGGTGCCCTTCATGATGCCGGGCTTTTCCTTGAACTGGCGACGGACCTCGGCGATGACGGTCTGCGCGCAGGTGCCGACCGCGCGGATCGCCATCGCGGAGAAGAGGAACACAAGCATGGCGCCGATCATCGCCGCGACGAACACCTCGGGCTTGGACAGGTCCACGCCGATGCGCACGCCGGTGTAATTAAATATTTCATCGAGATATGCAGAGAAGAGCAGGAACGCCGCGAGCGCCGCCGACCCGATCGCGTAGCCCTTCGTGAGCGCCTTCGTCGTGTTGCCGACCGCGTCGAGGCGGTCGGTCTTCTTGCGGATTTCCTCGGGCTGGTGGGACATCTCGACGATGCCGCCCGCGTTGTCCGTGATCGGGCCGAAGGTGTCCATCGCGAGGATGTACGCGGCGGTCCCGAGCATGCCCATCGTGGCGACCGCGGTGCCGAACAGGCCGCCGGTGAGGCCGGCCGCCGGTCCGAGCGCCAAGGCGCCGAGCTTGAAGGAAGACAGGATCGCGACCGAGATGACGATCACGGGCACGGCCGTGCACTCGAGGCCGACCGCGATGCCCGCGATGATGTTGGTCGCCGGTCCGGTCTTGGAGGCGTCCGCGATCTCAAGCACGGGGCGATACTTGTACTCGGTGTAGTACTGCGTGATGTAGACGAACGCCTGCGCGGTCAGGATGCCGATGAAGCCGCAGGCGGTGTAGTAGATCCACGCGTTCGGCGCGGACTCGGAGCGGAGCATCCACCACGCGGCCCCGGCGAAGCCGAGGGCGGAGAGGAAGGAGGTCAGGTAATAGCCGATGTTGAGCGCGTCCATCGGGTCTTCATGCTCCTCGCACTGCACGACGAGCACGCCGAAGATCGACGCCAAGATGCCGAGCGCGCGGGCGACGAGGGGGAACACGACGCCCTTCCAACCGAAGTAGGGGATGAGGCCGACGCCGAGGATCATGGCGCCGATGTTCTCGGCGGCCGTGGACTCGAAGAGGTCGGCGCCGCGGCCGGCGCAGTCTCCGACGTTGTCGCCGACGAGGTCGGCGATGACGGCGGGGTTGCGGGGGTCGTCTTCGGGGATGCCGACCTCGACCTTGCCGACGAGGTCCGCGCCGACGTCGGCGGCCTTGGTGTAGATGCCGCCGCCGAGCTGGGCGAAGAGCGCCACGAACGAGGCGCCGAAGCCGTAGCCGACGATCATGAACGGAATCTTCTCGTACGGGTAGCCGAGGACCTTGAGAATGGCGAACAGGCCGCCGACGCCGATGAGCGACATGGCGCAGACGAACAGGCCGGCCACCGCGCCGCCGCGAAGCGCGATGCGCAGCGCATCATTAAGGGAAGTTCGGGCCGCCGCGGCGGTCCGAATGTTGGTGCGAATCGAGACCCACATCCCGACGTAGCCCGCGATGAGCGAGCAGGCCGCGCCGGCGACGAAGGACGCCGTCGTGCAGAGCGCGAGGGCCATGGGGAGCGCCGGATCGTGCTCGTTGTGCTTGCGCACGAAGGCGTAGAGGACGAAGATCACGACCGCGAGGACCGCGGACAGGGAGACGATCGTGTAGTTCTGGCGGCGGAGGTAGGCTTCGGCTCCGGCCTTGATGGCGTCGGAGATCTTGCGCATCGCGTCGGTTCCGGTGTCCTTAGCCATGACCCAGTTGATGAGCCAGAAGGCGACGGCGAGCGCGATCAAGGAAATTCCCATGACGATCACGAACGGGAATTTCATGCTTTGAATAAATTCCATTCAAGTCCTCCGCGGATTGGTTTGGGGCGGCAGGGATTATACGGCAAAGCCCGAGGGAGAGTCAAGAAACCGTCACAAAGCTTCTACTAATAAGGCGAGCCGCTCGACGAGCGGAGCGTCCCGGCGCGGATCCAGGCGCGAGGCCAGCCAAATCGCCATGTTCCGGCGCGCCTGCAGCAGATAGACCTCCTGCGTCCAAGGACGGGCGTCCCGGCGGAGAAACGACGCGGTCTCGGGAGCGTCCAAAAAGCGCCGCGCGTCCGCGGCGGGGTCGGAGGCGGCAGGCGAAGCTTCGACGCGCACGAGCGCGCCTTGCGGAGCGCTGCGCGGGAAGTCGCGAAGCACGGCGCCGAGGGTCGTGGGCTCCGCGAGCACGGCGCGGCCGGGGTTCAACTTTTGCCAGCGGGCCCAGTCGACGCCGGCGCCCGGCGGGACGACGACCCCGGGGTAGGCCTTCTCGAAGCGCCGCCAGTACGGAGGGAACGCGAACATCGTGGGGCACAGAAAAACGCGCGAGCCGGCTTCGCGCCGAACCAGCTCGAGCTCGAGCGCCGCGAAGATCGTGTCGTCGCCGCCGAGGACGATGAAATCTCCCGGCGCGGAGTCGCGGATCATGGCCCGCACATGATCGAGCAGGGGGTCCTTCCGGGCCAAGGACAAAGGCCGAAGAAGAAGCGGGCCCAGGATCACGGCGGCGAGCAACGCGAGGACCAAGGGCCGGCGGACGCGGCGGGCGAGAGCCTCCGCGCCGAAGCCGGCCAGCGCGAACACGGCGATCAGAGGAAGGAGGTGGAAGCGCGCCGCAACGGCGCGCGCGTACTCCGGGTCGACGGCCGGCAGCTGCTGGCTGCTGAAGATAAGAAACACGCCGGCTGACGAGGCCAGCCAGGCGCCCCAGGCCGCGAGGTCGCGCCGGGCCTCCTTCCACAGCGCGGCCGCGCCGAGGGCGGCCAAGGACAGGGCGACGGGCCCGCCGTGGGTCCATAATGAGGAGAGGAGCCAGCCCGCGTGCTCCGCGAACCGGGAGAGGTCGAAGGGCGCGGAGCCCAGCAGCGGCGCTCCGCCCGCCATCCGCAGCGGCCCGCCTAGGCGCGCGCGCGTGAACAGCGGCCACAGGTCCCGCCAGCCGGCGACCTCGAACAGATTGTAGGCGGGCGCGGCGACCGCCAGGCGCGCGCCGAGCAGGAGGTAAGGCCCGGCGAGGCCGAGTGACGCCAGAGCCACCGCCGCGAAGGCGAGCCGCGGCGACGGCCGGCGCGCCGCGAGCCAGATCGCGTAAGCCGGGACGAGAAACACGAAGGTCGGGTGATGCGAGAGCCCGAGGCCGAAGAGGAAGGAGAACGCCAGAAGGGCGCGCGGATGCGCGCCGCGCGACCAGCTCAAGGCGGAGATCGCCGCCGACAGCGCGAGCAGATGATTAAGCGAACGAACCTCGGCGACCAAGCTGTAGTACCAGAATAAGGGGGAGAGCGCCATGAGCGCCGCTCCGGTCAGCGCCGCCTCGCGGCGCGCGCCGGCGCGGCGCAGCGCGGTGAACAAGGCCGCCGCGGCGCCCGCCGCGAAGAGCCCGGAGAGGCCGTTGACCGCGGCGGAGGGCTCCGCCCACGGAAGCCGCGACCACAGCCAGCCCATGGCGGTCTGCAAGGGATAGCCGGGCGGATGCGGCACGGCCCACAGCAGGGCGGACAAGACGTGCTGGGGGCTGTCGCCCATGCCGTAGGAATGGGAGCGCCCGAGCCAGAACAGCGCCGCGAAGCCCGCGAAGACGACCGCGCTCACTTCGGCGTCTTCTCCGCGTAGCGCTCACGGAACTCGCCACGCGCGTCGGCGAAGCGGCCGGCGCGGATCGCCGCACGGATGGCGATCGTGGTCTGTTCCATGAAATGGAGGTTGTGATACGAGAGGAGGCGGTAGGCCGCGAGCTCCTTGCAGCGCAGGAGGTGGCCGAGGTAGGCCTTCGTGTAGCGCGCGCAAACGAAGCAGGAGCACTCCGGGTCGAGCGGAGTGAAGTCGCGGCGGAATCGGGAGTTCGTCACGTTGAACTTTCCGCTCGACGCCATCACGTGCCCCGTGCGCGCGACGCGCGTCGGGTAGACGCAGTCCATCATATCCACGCCGCAGGCGATGGAGTCCCACAGGTCGAGCGGGGTGCCCACGCCCATCAGGTAGCGGGGCCGCTCCTCGCGCAGGAGCGCGGTCGTCTCGGTCAGCATGCTCCAGGTCGTGGGCTTGTCCTCGCCGACCATGAAGCCTCCGATCGAGATCCCGTCGGCGGGCGACGCGTTGTGATGCTCGGCCGAGCGCTTGCGCAGCGCGGGATGAAGGCCGCCCTGGAAGAGAGGGAAGAACAGGCAGTTGGAGCCGGCGGCGCGAGCGGCGGCGACCGCCGGAACCGAGCGGTCATGCCATTTCAGGGTGCGCTCGAGAGCCTGGGCCGCCTCAGCCTCCGAGCACGGGTATGGAGGACATTCGTCGAGCGTGGTCCACGCGTCAGAGCCGAGGCCCGCCTGCACCGCGATAACCGACTCAGGCGTGAGCCGGTGCTTAGAGCCGTCCAGATGCGAGCGGAAGGTCACCCCCTCGTCGTCGATCTCGCGCAGATCGGAGAGGCTCAGCACCTGGAAGCCGCCGGAGTCCGTGAGGATGAACCCGTCGTAGTCCATGAACTTATGGAGTCCGCCCGCGGCCTTCACCGTTTCGACGCCGGGTCGAAGGTACAGGTGATAGGAGTTGGCGAGGATCGCGTTCGCGCCGAGGCGCCGCATGTCGTCGGAATCGAGCGCCTTGACGCTCGCCTGCGTGCCGACGGGCATGAACACCGGGGTCTCGACCCGCCCGTGGGGCGTGTCGAGCCACCCCGCCCGGGCCAGCCCGTCCTTCGCGTCGATCGTAAACGTCACGCCGGGAGTTTACCTTTTACGCGGCCGAGTTCGGCCTCTCCCTGCTCGAGCAGCTCCGCGAGGGGGGGACCATCGCGGCGCTCCGCCGCCTCCTCGACCCGGCGCGCGAGCTCGCACAGGCCTCGCGCGCCGACGGCCGCGCAGGCGCCCTTGAGGGCGTGAGCCTCGCGGCCGGCGGCCGCGAGGTCGCCCGCCGCGAGCGCCTCACGCGCCGCGGCCAGCCGCGCGGCCGCGTCTTCCAGAAATTCGGCGGGCGCGCGACCGTCGGAAAGTTCACGAAAGGCTGCGAACGCCCGCTCATCGAGCGGAAGGTCCCAGCGCTCGAGAGCCTCATTGAGCGACTCCAGGGTCGCGGGCTTCGCCAGAAAGTCGTCCATCCCGGACTCGAGGCAGCGACGACGGTCCTCCTCGGAGGCGTTCGCCGTCAGCGCCACGATCGGGACGCGGCAACGGCCGGCCTCGCGGCGCCTGATCTCGGCCGTCGTCTCCAGGCCGCAGAGCCCCGGCATCTGGCAGTCCATGAACACCAGCCCGTACTCCCCGTTCTGAAGGGAAGCCAGGCCGTCCAGCCCGCTCGCGGCGGCGTCGACCGTGCAGCCGAGGCGGGCAAGCTGACGGACGAGAAGGCGGCGGTTGACCGTATTATCCTCGACGACAAGCACGCGCAAGCGGTCGCGCGGCCGCAAAGGGGGGAGCGACGGCGGGCTCGCGTGCCCCGCGGGCGTCTCGGCGGCGGCCGCGCGCTCGAGGATGACCTTGAGCCAGAACCGGGACCCTCGGTCGGGCTCGCTCTCGAAACCGAATTCGCCGCCCATCAGCTCGGCGAGATTCTTACTGATGGCGAGGCCGAGGCCGGTGCCGCCGTAGCGGCGCGTCGTCGAGCTGTCCGCCTGCGAGAAGGGGGTGAACAGGCGCTTGCCCTGCTCGCTGGTGATGCCGATGCCGGTGTCGCGCACCGAGAACTCGAGCTCGACGCGCTGCTCACCGGCCGGACGGACCTGCAGCCGTACCGTGATCTCGCCGGATTCCGTGAACTTCACCGCGTTCGAGAGCATGTTCAAGAGAATCTGCCGCAGGCGCGCGGAGTCGCCGAACACGCTCAGGCCGGCGGCCTCGGAGAGGTCCACGCTCAGGCGAAGCTTCTTCTCGGCGGCCGAAGGCGCGACCAGCGCGACCGAGTCGGCGAGAACGCCCGCGGGCATCAGGCGGGCGAGCTCCACCGTCATGCGGTCCGCCTCGATCTTGGAGAAGTCGAGGACGTCGTCGATGAGGTCGAGAAGGTTTTGCGCCGCGTGCGAGAGCGTCTCGACGCTCTCCTGCTGCCCGGAATCGAGCTGAGTGCCGCGCAGCAGGCCCACCGATCCGACGACGGCGTTGAGCGGCGTGCGCAGCTCGTGGCTCACGTTGGCCATGAACTGCCCCTTCACGCGCTCGGCCTCCATGAACGGCGTGAGGTCGCGGAAGGTGAGCGTGCGCCCGACCACCGCGCCCTCCAGCTGGTACGGCCGGGAGATGCGCTCGTAGACGCGGCCGTCCTTGAACCTCAGGACGTCTCGACGCTCCTCGAGCTCGTGTTTCTCGTACTTGCGGCTGGATAAGTCTCGGAATCCTTGGGCGTCGACCAGCTGCGGAGCGAGCATCTCGACGATCTGCTTCGTGTCCGCCGTGCGCACGATCTCCTCGCTCAAGCCCCACATCCCGAGGAACCGGCGGTTGTAGGTCACAATCCGCATGTCCGCGCCCGCGACCATGATGCCGTCGGCGCTCGCCTCGAGCGTCGCGTGAGCGATCGCGAGGGACTCCTCGAGCCGATCGCGCGAGACGACCGTCCGGGACAGGGTCGCGCTCATATCGTTGAACGCGCCCGCGAGCTCGCCGAGCTCGTCGGACGAGCCGGTCGGGACCTGGACGGAGTAGACGCCGGCGGCGACCTTGCGCGTCGCCTCCGAGACCGCGCTCAGGCGGACCAATAGCACCCGAAGCAGCATCAGCGTGCCGGCGAGCGCCAGCGCGCAGAACGCCAGCACGAGCACGCTCACGTACACCCCGGCGCGGCGCGCCGATTCGAGCGTCGCATCGAGCGGCAGCGACAGCAGCAAGGTGCCGACCCGGGTCCGATCCTTGCCCGAGAGAAGGAAGTCATCCTCGACGCGCCAGACCGGAAGCCCCAGAAAGAGCCTCGGGCGGCCGTCCTCTACGACCTCCTCGACGAGGGCCGCGGAAGCGGCGAGCGCCCGCCGTGCCGCCGCGTCTTCGCGCCGGCGGCCTTTCTCGAGCACGTTCGTGTGCGCGAGAATGACGCCGTCGGGCGAGAGGACGGCGGCGTAGGCCGCGCCGGAGAAGGCCTGCATCGCCTGTACGTGAGGAAGCAGCAGAGCCTCGCGTCCCGTGGCGGCCGCCTGCGCGATGCGGGCCGCGGCGTCCTCCGCCTGCGGCAGGACCCGCCGGGCCGCCTCGCGAATCATAATCGATTCCGTCGCGCGCTGCGCGACGACCGCCAGCAGCGATCCGCCAAGCAGCGCGGCGGGCAGTGCGATGGCGAGCGTCTTCTGCTGCAGCCTCACGGAAGAACCTTGTCCGCAGACCTGAAATCGGAGTCGAGCCCGGCCGCGCGGGCCGCCGCGACGTTCACCGTCACTCTAACGGTCCCGGACCGCACGAATTCGGGCTCCGCACGGCCGTCGAGGCGGGCGCGCAGGGACTCCGCCGCGGCGCGTCCCATGTCGCGGAAGCTCACGGCGATCGTGGCGGCGGCGCCCCGCTCGGCGAGGCCCTCGGTCGGAGCGAGAAAGGGAATCTTTCGGGCCGCGGCGTACTCACGAAGGATTGAGAAGCTCTCCGTGTTGATCAAGGCCGGGTCGGGCATCAGCCACAGCGCGTCGGCGTCGTCCGCCTGCTCCCGAAGGAACGAAGGGAGGCTCGACGGAGGGGAGACGCGCGCCAAATGAACGACGACGCCGCGCTCGACCCCCGCCTTGCGCAACGCCTCTGCGTCGACGCGGGAAGAGTCGGAGGACCAGAGCACCCTCAGGACCTTGAGCCTCGGGATCAGCGCTCGCACACGCGCCAGGAGCACCCCTGGGTCGCCCAGCAGCGAAACATGGGTCACCGCATCCCCTTCCTCCGCCGCGATTGAGGGAGCCAGGCAGGCGACGACAACCGCGTCCTTCGTCCAGGCGCGGGCGGCCGCACGGCTGCCGAAGACCACGTACGCCTTCGCGCCCGGCGGCGCGGCCTCGCCGGCGGAGACGACCGCCACGCTCCCGCCCCATACCTCAAGGAAGCCCTCGAGGGCTTGGCGATAATGCCCCGAATCAGACGAGAGGATCGCCGTCGCCTCCGCGGCGCCGGCACGGCCGGGGAAGGAGAGGGCGAGCAAGAGGAGAACAGCCCTCATGGCCCGAACCTCTTGGCAACGCCGCCCTCGAAACGCCGCGGCACGGCCGTGCCGTCGGCCCACTCGACGCGGTACGGCTGGAGAAGGTCCATGCCGGCGAGGAACAGCTCCCAATCCGGTCGCGGCGTCCAGGACAGGCGCGCGTCGAAGCGGAAGGAACGCGCGACCGCGAGCCGAGTCCCGCGCGTCGAGGAATTCGCGTCGTAGGCGTCCTTGTAGCCGAGGAGGGCGGACGCGCCGAAGCCCCGCCCCAGCAGCGCCCGGCCGCCGACGTTGAACTTGTGCACCGGCGTACCGCGGCGGAGGTCGGTGCGGAAAAAGTCGGTCGGGCCCTTGTCATCCTGGATTTTCTCGAACGAGTAGTTCGCGAAGACCGCGCCGCCGGCGGCGAAGGCGTACTCCTCGGACAGCTCGACGCCGCGTGCCGTCGCGCGGTTGCGGTTGTCGTAGCTGACGACGAGAGGCGCGCCCGCGCTCTGAATAAAAGGAAAATTCCGGTCTTTGATCTCCATGAAATAGACGGCGACCTCGGACTTCAGGGCGCCGTCCAACGCCCTGCTGGCCCAGCCCGCCTCCCAGGAGGCCAGCTGCTGGGGCGCGAGGTCGGGGTTGCCGACCAGGTGCAAGGGCGCGGCCAGCCGGTAGTTCGCGTATTTATTGAACAGCGGCGGCATCGTGTGCGCTCGCGAATAGGAAAGCCGCAGGATGTGGTCCTCGGCCGGGGAGTAGAGCGCCGCGCCTTGCCAGGAGGGCTGCAGGTCTCCCACCTGGGAGTTCTCGAGCGAAAGACCGGCGACCGCCGTCAGCCTGTCGGTCAGCCCGGCAGAATGGTGCATGAACCCGCGCATGATCTCGTTCTGCTGCGCCGGGCGCCCGGCGAAGGACTGGTCCGAGTATGCGCCCGTCAGGCGCCAGCTGGCGCCGAAGACGGAGTTCACGCGCTCGCCGCCCCAATCGGAGCGATGAAGAAGCTCCGCGTCGTATTGATACGTGCGCACGCGAATGGTGCCGACGAAGAGCGGATGCGCGGCGACGAGCAGCTCCGAGTGCGATAGGACGGCTTCGACCGTCCCTGCCGCATCCAGCTTGCGCTCGGCGCGAATGAGCTGGAAGTCCTCCTCGCGCGTCGCGCGCTGGCCTCCATCCGACCCGGGGATGCCCTGCGTCTGGCGCGAAACGCCGCCCATGAATTCGAACACGGTCTCCGGATTCGGAGCCAGCGTGCCGCGGAGGTTCAACTTGTTCGAGTGCAGGAAGTCGTTGGCGTCGCCGACGCCGTTCGACGCGGGATTGCCCTGGACCTGCGTCAATTCGTGGCTGAGGCTCAGGCCGCCGAGGCGCCCGCCGCCCTCGGCGCTCTCGGCGCTTGCGCGCATGCGGCTGCCGCCGCGCGCGGAGAGGCTTCCCGACGGGGCGGCCGCGGGCTTCCGGGTGATGATGTTGATGACGCCGAGCGCGGCGTTCGAGCCGTAAAGAGCGGCGTTGGGGCCGCGGATGATTTCCACACGCTCAATGTCCTGCATCTGGACGGGCAGGCTCGCCCAATAGACTCCGCCGAGAAAGGGGGAGTACGCCGAGCGGCCGTCGATGAGCACCTGCATCTCCGCGACGAAGTCCCGCGAGAAGCCGCGGGCGGAGACGACCGCGCGGTTGCCGTCGGAGGAGCGCCCGTCGTTAACGTCCATGCCGGCGCGGAAGCGCAGAATGTCGGCGATGTTCGAGTAGCCGTAGGCCTTGATCTCCTCGGCCGTGATGATGTCGACGGCCACGGGCGCCCGCCACGCAGGCTCAGGGCGGCGCGAGGCGGTGTAGATCTTCGCTTCTTCGCGGAAGAAGTCGAAGGCGTCGTCTTCGGCGAAAGCCGGGGCCGCGGCGATCGCCAGGAAAAGCAGCGCCCTCACAGCCCGAATCTCTTCGTCACTCCGCCCTCAAATCGTCTGGGGGAGGCGGTGCCGTCGGCGGTCTCGACCCGATACGGCTGGAGCAGGTCCGTTCCGGCGAAGAACAGCTCCCAGTCGGGGCGAGGCGCCCAGGACACGCGCCCATCGAGCCGGAAAGAGCGGGGGATCTCGCGACGGGTGCCGCGCGTCGAGGAATTAGCGATGTACGCGTCCTTATATCCGAGCAGGACGGCGGCGCCGAAGCCTTTACCGAGGAGCGCCCGGCCTCCGAGGTTGACCTTGTGCTCCGGGGTGCCGCGGCGCGCCTCCGTGCCGACGGCGTCAATCCCTTTGTCGTCCTGTATTTTTTCAAAGGTGTAGTTGGCGAAAACCGCCCGGCCGGGAGCGAATCCATACTCCTCCGACAACTCGACGCCGCGGGCAGTGGCCCGGTTTCGATTGTCGTAGCCGATGTCGCGCGGCGGGCCGGGATTGGCGACGAATTGAAAAATGCGGTCCTGAATCTGCATGTAATAGAGCGTCACCATGGACTTCAGGGCCCCGCCCGCGCTCCGGCAGTTCCATCCCGCCTCCCAGGAGGACAGGTGCTGGGGCGAGATTTCGTCATGGCCTACGAATCTCGTCGTGCCCAAGGTGAAGTCGACGCTCTTATTGACTAAGGCGGGCATCGTCGGAGCGTGCGCGTACGACAGCCGCAAGGTCTGGTCGCCGCGCAGAGAGAAAATCGCCGCTGCCTGCCAGGCGGGCTGCAGGCCCGCCAACCTGGAGTCCTCGAGCGACACGCCCGCGGCCGCGGTCAAGCGTTCGGTCAGCCGGACCGATTGGTGGGTGAACCCGCGCACGATCCGGTTCTGCTGGGCGGGACGCCCGGAGAAGATCTGGTCGGAGTAGGCCCCCGACAGGCGCCAGCTCCCTCCGGCGACGGACTCAACCGCATCCTCGGCCCAGCTCAGACGATGCAGCAGCTCGGCTTCGTACTGATAAATGCGGACATTCACGGGCCTGGTGAAAAAGCGATCCCGGTCGAGGCTCAGCTCCGAGCGCGAAACACCCGCCTCGAAGACGCCGGCCGACTCGGTCTCCCTCGCGGCGCGCAGGTGCTGGTAGTTCTTCTCGTGGCGGACACGCGAGTCGACGGCGAAGCCGGGCACGCCCAAGGTCTGCCACGCCCCGCCGCCCATGAACTCGATCTCGGTCTTCGGCTCCGGCTTAAGAAGCGCCCGCAGGTTGAGCCTGTTCGAATGCAGAAAATCGTTGGCGTCGCCGGCTCCGTTCGGGACGGGATTGCCCTGCGTCTGCTCGAAGGCATGGCTCACGCGCACGGCGCCGAGGCGCCCGCCCGCCTCCGCCGACTCGGAATTCGAATGGCCGCGATTGCCGCCGGAGGCCGACAGCCGCCCCGACGCCTTGCTCTCCGGCTTGCGGGTTATGATGCTGACGACACCGAGCGCCGCGTTCGAGCCGTACAGGGCCGCGTTGGGGCCGCGCACGATCTCGATGCGCTCGATGTCCTGGATCTGGACAGGCAGGCTATCCCAATAAACGCCGCCGAGCAGGGGCGAAAAGACGGAACGGCCGTCGACGAGAACCTGCATCTCCGAGACGAAATCGCGCGTGAAGCCGCGGGCGGAAACGATCGCGCGGTTTCCGTCGGCCGCGCGGCCAGCGACGACGTCCATGCCGGCACGGTAGCGCAGGATATCCGCGAGATTGCGGTAGCCGTACGCCCGGATCTCCTCGGCCGTGACGACGTCTACGGCCACGGGCGCGCGCCAGGCGGACTCGGGGCGGCGCGAAGCGATATAGATCTTCGATTCCTCGCGGAAGAAATCGAAGGCGTCATTCTGAGCGCGCGCCGGAGACACCGCGAGCGCGGAAAGGAAAACCGCATAAAAACTTGTAATTTTACGCACTTCGACTATTCTATCAAAGTCGCGTCGCCGAATGAATAGAGGCGGTATGACAAGGAGACCGCCTCGCGGTAGGCGGCGAGCAGCCTCTCGCGTCCGGCGAACGCGCTCGCCAGCAGAAGCGGCGTCGAGCGCGGAAGATGGAAATTCGTGATCAGGGCGTCGATCCCGCGAAACTCGTAACCGGGCGTGATGTACAGCGCGCTCTCGCCTCGTCCCGGGCCGAAGCCCTCCGCGCGCGCGGCGAGCGTTTCCAGCGTGCGTGTGGTGGTCGTGCCGACCGAGACGACGCGCCCGCCGCGCGCCCTGGCCGCCTTGATGATCTCCGCCTCGGCGGGCTCGACCTCATAGGACTCGGCCAGCATGACGTGCTTCGACGCGTCCTCGCTCGTGATGGGGCGGAAGGTGCCGCGGCCGACATGCAAGGTGACGTAGGCCACCTTCACGCCAGCGGCCCTGAGCGTTTCCAGGAGCTCGGGCGTAAAATGCATGCCCGCGGTGGGCGCGGCGATCGAGCCGTCGTCGCGCGCGTAGACGGTCTGGTAGCGCGCCGCGTCGGCGCGCGAGGGCATGCGCTTCTTGGCGATGTAAGGGGGAAGGGGCGGAAGCCCGTGCTCGGCCAGGTACGGGCGAAGATCCGCCGTCGCGAACACGAGGCGGTATTCGCCTTCCTCGGTCAGCCCGTCGACCGTCGCCGTCATGCCGCCGGGGAACTCGAGTGTGCGTCCCGATTTGAAGCCGGAGGCGAGCGCGGCCCAGGTGTTCGGGGATAATTCGCGGGTCAGGAGCAGATCGGCCTTGCCGCCCGTCGATTTCCGGCCGAACAGACGGCAGGGCAGGACCTTGGTGCGATTGACGACGAGGCAGTCGCCGGGCCTGAGGAAGCGGGGGAGCTCGCGGAACACCGTGTGCTCGATGATCCCGCTCTCGCGGTTGAGGACCATCAGCCGCGCCGAATCGCGCGGCTCGGCCGCGGAAGAGGCTATCAGCGACTCCGGATAGTCGTAGTCGAAGTCGGAGAGCGCCAGGCTCACTCGTCGACCTCCGAGAGCTCCGAGCCCGGGAAATAGAACCTGAGAATCTGGTCGTAGTTACGCCCCTTCTCGGCCTGCAGGCGCGCGCCCCACTGGCACAGGCCGACCCCGTGGCCGGAGCCGCCGCCGATGAACTCGACGCCCTTGCGGAGCATGTTCACGCTGCGAATCCGCACGCTCTTCATCTCGCCCGCGCCGAGGGAGCCGCGCAGCTCCGCGGCCTTCACCACGACGCTCTCCCCGCCGCCGCGGACGAGAAAGGTCCGCACGTAGCCCGCCGCGTCGCGCGCGCCGATGCGCAGGCTCTTGAGCGGGCCGTTGAGCATGCGCCGCTCCGAGATCGCCGCCGTCAGGTCCGCCCAGGCGAAGTACGCGATCCATTTCATGTGCGGAGAGGCCGCGCACCACGGATCGCGCACGCCCTTGAGCGGGCGGGGAATCTCCTCTGTGCCGCCCCAGGCCGCGCCCGCGTCGGTGGTAGCGCCCCCGCAGCAGGCGTGATAGTACACGCGCAGAAGCTTGCCATTCCAGCCGAGAACCTCTCCCCGCGTCTGGCGCACGGCCGCGCGCACGTTCTCGTTGACGGCGGACAGCCCCTTGTACACCTGCGAGCGGGTGTCGGCGGTCAGGTCGAAGCCGTCCTTGCGGAACTTTCCCATGTTCGCATAGGTGAAGGTGCGCGCGACGACGGCCTGCGCCTTCAACGCCTCGAGCGGCCAGTTCGGGTCCATCTCGTGGGGCAGGACGCCCTCGAGGTACTCCTCGATCGACGCCTCCTCGACGATGGTCAAGGTCTGGCCGGGATCGAGCCTCAGGATCAGCGCCCCGCGATAGAGGTTCGCTCCGACGCGGATGCGCGCTCCCTCATGGGGCACGAGGCGCGTCTCGGACTTCAGGCGCAGGTCGGCCAGCTTCAGGCCCCCTTCAAGAGGCCGCAAGGTCAGCTCGCCCTTCCACTCGAGCGGCTTGGCCTTGGCGCCGGGCTGGGAGATCGTCACCTTGCCCTCGGGGACCAGCTTGGCGGAGCCCGCCTGACGCACGATCGCGATCTGCACGGTTGCGGCTTCGGCCGAGGCGACGGCCGCGAGGAGCAGGACCGCCGGGAAGATCACAGCAGGTCGAGCGCGCGGCGCGGGGCCTTGAGGCCGAGATGCGCGTACGCCTTCGGCGTGGCCGTGCGGCCGCGCGGCGTGCGGGCGAGGAAGCCCGCCTGGATGAGGAAGGGCTCGACGACGTCGGTGACCGTGTCGAGCTCCTCGCTGACCGCGATCGCCAGGTTCTCGACGCCGACGGGGCCGCCGTCGAACTTCTCGATCACGGCCCGAAGCAGGCGCCGGTCCATCGGGTCCAGGCCTTCGGCGTCCACCTCGAGCTTGGACAGCGCGTGGCGGGCGACCTCCCCGTCGATCTTGCCGCCGCCGTCCACCTGCGCGAAGTCGCGCACGCGTCTCAACAATCTGTTGGCGATACGCGGGGTGCCGCGGCACCTGCGCGCGATCTCATCCGCTCCGTCCTGATCGGTTTTGATGCCGAGCAATCCGGCGGATCGCAGGACGATGCGGCGCAATTCCTCGGGACCGTAAAAACCGAGCTGAGCGACGATCCCGAAACGGTCCCGGAGGGGCCCCGTCAACAACCCTGATCGCGTGGTGGCGCCCACGAGCGTAAATCTCGGCACGGCCAATTTCAACGTCGAGGACGCGGGCCCCTTCCCCGTCGAGATGAAGAAGGTGTAGTCCTCCATCACCGGATACAGCGCCTCCTCGACCACGGCGTTCAGGCGGTGGATCTCGTCGATGAAGAAGACGTCTCCCTCGGAGATGTCGGTCAGCAAGGCGGCGAGGTCGCCCACGCGCACCAGGATCGGGCCCGACGCGGTGCGAAGGTTGACGCCCATCTCGCGCGCCAGAATATTCGCGAGCGTGGTCTTGCCGAGGCCGGGAGGGGCGTAGAACAGGCAGTGATCGAGCGGCTCGCCTCGCTGCTTGGCGGCCTTGATGAAGACCTTGAGGTTCTCCTTCAGCGAGTCCTGGCCGATGAATTCCTCGAGCGTCTTGGGGCGCAGAGCGCGGTCCGCGCCTTCCTCGGCGGGCAGAACGGACGGAGTGAGAAGCTCGTCGGGCTTGGCCATTAAAGCCTCTTGAGCGCCTGACGCACGAGCTGCTCGGTCGGGATATCCTTGCCGGAGTGTTCCTCGGCCAGGGCCTGCAGCGCGACGCGCGCGTCGGCGAACTTGTAGCCCAGAGCCTCGAGCGCGTTGAGCGCCTGGCTCCAGGAGCCCGAGGACGGCATCGCGGCGCCGGCCGCGGCCAGGTGCGGCGCGCCGGCGACGCGAACCTCGTCGATCTTGCCCTTGAGGGCGTCGACGATCTTGGTCGCGGTCTTCTTCGTGAAGCCGAACACCGCGCACAGAAGCTTCTCGTCGCGGTCCATCACGGCGCGGCGGAAATCGGGGAGGGACTTCGAGGCCTTGTCGAGATACTCGAGCGCCTTCTTGGCGCCCGTGCCGGGGATCTCGTCGCGAAAGGCGCAGAACATCGCCTTCTCCGGCGCGGTGAGAAAACCGTACAGCGTTTCGCCGCCGCCGTACATCGCGTAGGAGGAGACGATGAAAAGCAGGGTCTCGCCACCGGGCGCGGGCAGGCGCGATGCGGTCGCGGAGGTGACGTTGATCTCATGGCCGACGCCGGAGACCTCGAGCACGACGGACTCAAGATCCTTCGTAAGAACGAGGCCCCGGAGCGAGGCGATCATTTCTTGCCTCCCCAGGAGTCGAGCACACGAAGGCCCTTGCCTCGGCCCGCCCGCAGGTGGCACAGCGCGATCGCGGCTGCGTCGGCGACGTCGTTGGGGCGCAGCTTGTCGGCGAGGCCGAGAGCCTTCTGCACGACGGTCTGCATCTGCGCCTTCTCGGCGCGGCCCGACCCGGTGAGCGAAAGCTTGACTGTCTTCGGGTTGTACTCGGTGACGCCGCGGCCCGACTGCGCGATCGCGAGCAAGGCGACGCCGCGCGCCTGCAAGGTCGCGCGCACGGTGTTGGCGATCGTGGTGAAGAACATCTCCTCGATCGCGCACGACTCGATCTTATGGCCGAGCAAGACGGCCTCGAGTTCGGCGTGGATCGCCTTGAGGCGCTCGCCCAGCTCGACGCCGGGGGAGGTGCGGATGACTCCGGACGCCACGAGCCGGGGGGAGGAGGGCTGGCCGTCGAGGACGGCCCACCCCGTCTCATGAAGCCCCGGATCGATGCCGAGAATCATTACGCGGCCGAGGCCATCTTCTCCATCACGGCGTCGGAGATGTCGAAGTTGGCGTACACGTTCTTGACGTCGTCCAGCGCCTCGAGCAGCTCGATGAGCTTGAGCACCTGCGGCGCGTGCTTCTCGTCGACGGAAACGAGGTTGTCGGGAATCATCGTGGCCTCGGCCGTCTCGATCGCGTACTTCTTGGCGGCCAAGCCGTCCTTCACCTTGATCAGGTCGTTCGGGGCGGTGTACACCTCGATGATGTCCCCGTCCACCTTGATGTCCTCGGCGCCGAGGTCGAGCGCGTCGCCCATGAGCGCGTCCTCAGACGCGCCCTTGACCGTGATCAGGCCCTTGGCCTTGAACATCCAGGCGACCGAGTTCGGCGCGCCGAACGAGCCTCCGTTCTTTGAGAGAATCGTGTGGAGGTCGGTGCGCGTGCGGTTGCGGGAATCCGAGGTGCACTCGATGAGCATGGCGACGCCGCCCGGGCCGTAGCCCTCGTAGGAGAGCTCCTCGAAGACCGCGCCTTCGATCTCTCCGGTGCCGCGCTGGATGGCGCGCTTGATCGTGTCGTTGGGCATCGAGAGGGCGCGCGCGTCCTCAATCGTCTTGCGCAGGCGCGGGTTCGCGGTAGGGTCGCCGCCGCCGAGCTTGGCCGCGATGGTGAGCTCGCGAGAGAGCTTCGTCCACGCCTTGCCGCGTTTGGCGTCCGCCGCGCCCTTCTTGTGCTTGATGTTCGCCCAGTGTGAATGCCCGCCCATGGCTGGTTCCTCCGTGTGAAATCGTCGATAAATGATACCAAAACCGACGACTGTGTCAGGCATCCAAATTCGTTGAATTCCACTAGGTCCTTGGGCCCTATAGAAAAGGGGCCCCTCGACCCCTGTGGGCTGCTTCGCAACCCCGCATACTAAGGGCATGAGACTCATGCCTTCTCATCACCGCGCGATCGCCTCGTTCCTGGCCCTGACGATGGCCGCCCTCTCGGGCGGGCCCGTGTGGGCGCAGACCGCGCGGGTGACGGTCGGGACTTCCGCCGGCATGACGGTCGTTCCCGTTCTGCCTCAGACCGGCCTCGGCGCTCCGGCCCTCATGGCCCCCTCGCTCCTGGCGCCGTCTCTCTCCGCCTTGACGCCTCTTCCGGCTCCGTCTGTGATTCCCGCGGCTCTCGCGGCGCAGACCGCTCCGGCGCTCGCCAAGCCCGTCGCAGCGCCTCCGGTCGCGGTCAAAGCCGCGGCCGCCGCGGCGCAGAACGGGTCTTATGCGGCGCTGCGCGCGATGCAGCTGCCCGCCGCGTCGGGCGGGGAGAAGAAGGGGGCCGAGCAGAGCGCCGCCGAGGCCGCCAAGAATTTTGACGGACAGGACGTCGCCGCGGCGATGGCCCCGGTCGAGGCCCAGCCCGGCCGCATTCGGACCGTCCTCGCGAAGTCGCGCGCCGCGCTCAAGGGCTTCGGCACGGACGTCAAAGGCATGGCGACGGGCGACAAGGAGCTCGAGCCCCTGCTCGGCGACGCGAAGCCCTCGATGCGCAAGGCGCAGATTCTCCTGGTCTTCGACGCGGTGCTCTCGATCGGCATGGCCTTCATCGTCGGCCCGCTGCTCGACACCGCCGCGATCGCGGCCAAGACCGGCCTCGCCGCGCACATGGTCCCGCTCGCGGTCCTCTCCGGCGCCCTGATCCTGTCCTCGCTCGCCTACGCTTGGGTCGAGCGCGGCCACGCCGTGCAGACCCGCCTCGCCGGCCTGCGCTCGACGCGCGAATACCGCGCGGCCCTGCAGCGCAGCCTGCTCAATCAGGAGATGGACTTCCACCTGGCGCAAGGCTCGGGCAAGCTCGCCGGACGCCTGCTCAACGATCCGAACTACCTGTCGAACAAGAACGTGGACACGCGCCTCTCCCTGCTCCACTACGCCCTGCACTTCACCTTCGGCGTCGGCATGATGCTGTACACGAGCCCCGCGCTCAGCGCCGGCGCCCTGGCCATCATTCCGGCGCTCGGCTGGCTTTCGAGCCGCTTCGGCGACAAGATCGGAGAGATCGCCAAGGCCGCCCTCGAGCAGAAGGCCGACATGCTCAAGCAGTCCCAGGAAAGCATCGCCCAGGTCGAGACGGTGAAGACCTTCGGCGCTCGAGATCAGGAGCTTGAGCGCTACGGCCGGATGGCCGACGGGGCGGCGGACCTCGGAGAGAAGGAGGCGCGCCTGACGGCCAAGTACGGCCTGGTCGCCAACGGCCTGACCGAGTTCTTCACCAAGCACCTGATCTACATCCTCGGAGGCGTGGCGCTCGCCGCGGCCTGGGGGCTCTCCTTCGGACAGATCGCCCAGCTGGCGCTGTTCGCCGGCTTCGCCAAGTACGCCTTCACGGGCCTCACGAGCCTTTACATGCGCTACAAGCGCAACGCCAAGGCGTCCGAGTCGGTGCGCGAGCTGCTGATGCGCCAGCCTGCCATCGTCGACGCCCCCGACGCCGTCAAGCTTCCCGCCGGGCCCGGCGCGGTGTCCTTCAAGGGCGTGCGCTTCGCCTATCCCTCGCGCCAGGCCGAGCCGGTGCTCAAGGGCGTGGATTTCACGATCAATTCCGGCCAGACCGTCGCCTTCGTCGGCGAGACCGGCTCCGGCAAGAGCACGATCACGCGCCTCCTCCTGCGCATGTGGGACGCCAACGAAGGAGAGATCGCCATCGACGGGAAGAACATCCGCGGCGTGACGCGCGAAAGCCTCCTGTCGCGCTTCGCCGTCGTGCCCCAGGAGACCCGCCTTTTCAACGGCACCTTGCGCGAGAACATGATGTACGGCTCCGAGGACGCGACCGCCGAACAGGTCGATGCCGCGATTCGCAAGGCGGGCGCCTCCTTCGCCCTCGACGCCGCGCGCTTCCCGCAGGGCCTGGAGACGCCGGTCGCCGAAGGCGGAGGGCGGCTGTCCGGCGGCGAGCGCCAGCGCGTGGCCATCGTGCGCGCGATCCTGCGCAATCCCTCGATCCTGATCCTCGATGAGGCCACCTCCGCGCTCGACAACAAGACCGAGCGCGAGGTGCAGTCCGCGCTCGACAGCCTCACGACCGGCGAGGGCGGGCGCAAGCCGACGACGATCGTCATCGCCCACCGCCTGTCGACGATACGCCGCGCCGACGCGATCAACGTTCTCGAGAAGGGTGAGATCGTCGAGAGCGGCACGCACGACGAGCTCATCGCCTTAGGCGGCCGCTACGCCCGCCTCTGGAAAGAGGGCGGATACGATGCACAGGCCGCGGAGACGAAGCTCGTCGAAGAACAGGCGGCCGCCGCTCCCGAGGAGAAGGCCGAAGCCGCCGCCGAGCCCGAGGGAACGCCCGCGAAGATTTCCCTGTGGGCGAAGATCAAGGCCGGCGCGGCGCAGCTCGCCGAGTACGTCCGTGGCGACGCCGAGGTCCGCCCCTTCCTGCCCGTTCGCGCCTTGGCCGGCCTCGCCGCCTTGCTCCTGACCGAGTACGCGCTCTGGATCGGCGGCTCGCATTACCTGGGCAAGTTCCTCGACGGCGCCGCCGCCGTGACCGGCGCCGCCGGCATCGGCGCGGGGCTGTGGCCGCTCGCCGCGATTTCCGTCGGCGCGCTCGTGCTCGCGATCCTCGCGCAGTACCGCTACGCGGTGAAGATGGGCGTGCTGCGCGTGCGCGCGCTCGCCTCGGTGCGCAAGGCCCTCATGGGCCGGCTGCACTCGAAGGGGATGGACTTCCACATTAAGAACGACTCCGCCGGGCTCGCCAGCCGCCTGAGCGAGGACGCCGACGCGCTGATCAAGAAGAACCTCGACTCTCGCGTGCCGCTCGCGGGCAACATCGTTTCGCTCGTGCTCGCCACGGGCCTGCTTCTCGCCGCCAACCCGGTCGCGGGCGCGGTCGTTTTCGTGATGCTCCCGATCCTGGGCGTCATCAACGGCTGGTTCGGCCAGAAGCGCGAGAAGCTGTACGCGACCTTCAGCCTGCGCCGCGCCGAGCTCGGCCGTCAGGGCCAGGAGCCTCTCGAGCTGATCCAGTCGGTGAAGACCTTCGGCCGAGAGGACCTCGAGAACGGCAAGTATCGGGCGAAAGCCCAGGCGCTCGTTGAAATCGGCGAGGAGGACGCCCGCGTCGGCGGCACCGCGCACATGCTCTCGAGCGCGCTGACCGATTTCTTCACCAAGCAGCTGATCTACATCGTCGGCGCGCTCGCGGTCGCGGCCTCGATGGGCCTGTCGATCGGCGCGATCGTCGTGATGACCTTCTACGCCGCGGCCATCAAGAGCGCGTTCGACGGCATCTCCACGCGCTGGCTCGAGTACAAGACCGCGCGCGGCGAGACCGGCGTGGTCCGCGAGTGGTTAGCGGAGAAATCGCCCCAGGCGATTTCCCCGGCCCTGCCGCCCGGCGCCGGCGAGATCTCCTTTGAGAACGTCTCCTTCCGCTACACCGCCGACGGCAAGGGCGGCGGGATCGAGGGCCTCAACCTGCGCATCAAGCCCGGCGAGACCGTCGCGTTCGTCGGCGAGTCCGGCTCCGGAAAGAGCACCTTGCTCAAGCTGCTCCAAAACCTGTGGACCCCGCAAAGCGGTGCGGTCAAGATCGACGGTGTGCCCGTCGCCACGGCGGGGGAGAATGCGCTCTCGGCGGCCATCGCCAAGGTCCCGCAGGAGACGCGCCTGTTCGACGACTCCCTGCGCTACAACCTGACCTACGGCAGCCCGAACGCGACCGAGGCGGACCTGCAGGCCGCGATCGCAGCCGCGAAGGCCGACTTCGTCAACGACGCCGCCGCCTTTCCGCAGGGCCTCGACACACGCGTCGGGGAGGGGGGAGCCTCGCTGTCCGGCGGCCAGCGCCAGCGCGTGGCGATCGTCCGCGCCCTGCTCAAAAAGCCCCGCATCCTCCTGCTCGATGAGGCCACCTCGGCCCTCGACAAGAAGACCGAGCGCGAGATCCAGGAGACGCTCGACAACCTGACCTCCTCCTCGGACGGCAGAAAGCCGACGACGCTCGTCGTCGCGCACAACCTGACCACGATCTCCGGCGCCGACCGAATCGTGGTCCTGGCGAGCGGCAAGATCGTCGAGACCGGCACCCACGTTGAGCTCCTGGCGAAAGGCGGCGTCTACGCCCGCCTCTGGCAGTCCCAGTCCGCCGCCCGCTAGCCCCTGGCGAGGGGGGATAGAATGTCCTAAACTTCCGGGAGTGGGCCTGTAGCTCAACGGATAGAGTACTTGGCTTCGAACCAAGTGATCCGGGTTCGATTCCTGGCGGGCCCACCAGATTTAACCGAAACTGCCCCCGCGTTGAAATATTACCGTAACGCTTCCCTGATAACATCTTGGGGCATGCTCCTCCTCGCCGCCAGCTCGGCGCTATTGCCCCTATCCGCCTCCGCGGCTAAGCCGGCCGTCTCCAAATCCACGGCGGCGGTGCGCGCCGAGCTCGGCCGTGCGGCCGTCGCCCTCCTCTCGGAGTCAGCCTCCGACCCAGACCCGGAGACGCGTACGGCTGTCGCGACGGCCTGGGGGCAGCTCGCCAACCGCGCCGCGATCCCGTTTCTTAAGCGCGCGCTGACCGACGCCAACCCCGACGTGCGGATCGCCGCCGCGGCGAGCCTATACCGCCTGGGCGAGGTGGACGGCCTGACCAATCTCATCGACGAGACGAAGACCGCTGGGGGCGCCACGCCGACGACCCCCGCGCAGGAGCTGCGCCGCATGGCGCGCGACGCGGCGCGGGCTCGGGCGGTCATCAAGCTCGGAGAGATCGCCGGCGAGAACTCACGCGCGGCGCTCAATTCCGCTCACCAAGATCCCGCCGGCGAGGTCCGCGACGCGGCCGCCATCGCCCTGGCCCGGCTTGGCGACGCCGGCGCCGCGGCGCCGTTTCTGAGCGCCATCGCCGATGCCGACGAGTCCGTGCGCGCCTCCGCCGCGCGCTCGCTCGGGATGATCGGCCGGGAGGGACGCGACATCCTCGGCAAGCTGGCCGCCTCCGACGCCTCGATGTCCGTGCGCGCCGAGGCCTGCGGCGCGCTCGGGTCGTTCGCAGACTCTGAATCGGCGGCCCTGCTCGCCGCGGCGCTCAAGGACAAGAGCGGCCGCGTGCGTCTGGCCGCCGCGCGCGCGCTGGCCCGCCGCGCCGAGCCCGCGTCCACGGCCGCGTTGAAGGCCCTGCTTGAGGTCGCGCCGCAGCCCGAGCTCGCGCTGACCGCGCAGGCGGGGCTGGCCGAGCGCGGGGAGGAGATCGACACCGGCCTCGCGGATCTCACGCTCGGCCAAGGCGACCCGGAGCTCAAGTCGCTCGCCGTGCGCGTCCTGGCCGCCGCGCGCCGGCCCGAGGCGCTCGAGCTGCTCGCCAAGGCCATGCGCCAGGACGCGGCAAGCCGCATCCGCGTCGAGGCCGCCGCCGCGATCGTCGTGCGCCTGCGCCGGATCGAGGGGCCGCGTTGAGAATCGCCCTCGCCGCCTTCCTGCTGCTTGCCGCGGCGCTTCCGGCCCGCGCCGTGCGGCCCACCGCCAAGGCGAAAGAGGAAGCCAAGCGCTTCGGCGCAAACAAGCTCGAGCGGCAGGCCCGCCGCGCGCCGCGCGCCGGCGTGCAGAATGAATTCTCCCGGTTCAACTCTCGCAACGAGGGCCGCTGGAAGCTGCGCTTCGATCCGAGGACCGGCGCGCCCCAGGCCCTCAGCGAGGGCCGCACCGCTCCGCGCTCGGGCCCGCCGGGCGCCGTTTCGCGCCAGTTCCTGATCGAACAGCGCGACCTGCTCGGCGTGGACCCGAGCGCCCTGCAGATCGAGAAGGAGACCAAGGGCGACGGACATCGCCACGTTCTCTACCGGCAGTTCCACCGCGGCGTCCCGGTCGAGTTCGCGAGCGTCAAGGTCCACCTGGACGACGCCGGCTCGGTCATCGGCGTCAACTCAACCTATGAGCCAGACCTGAACCTCAACCTGACGCCCGAGATCGGCGCCGCCGAGGCCGTCCGCTCCGCCGAGGCCGACTCGCGCGGCACCGCCGACGGTGCCCCCGTCCTCGTGCTCCTCCCGGTCGAGGCCACCGGCCGGACCCACCTCGCCTGGAAGGTGAAGATCCGCGCCCCGCAGGCCGCCTGGCGCTATTACGTCGACGCGCGCACCGGGCAGACCCTGTTCCGCTACAACAACCTGCGCTTCCAGGTCTGCCTGACCTCGGGAGTGGTGCAGGGCTCCGTTTTCGACATCAACCCTTCCACCACGCCGGCCATTAACCGCCCGATCAACAACCAGTGGGTGTACATCGACGCCGGCGCCGTCTCGACGCGCGCGCTCACCGGCGGCAGCGCGGTGTACGGCCATGGCTTCTTCTGCGGCGACCGGCAGGGGAAGGTCAGCATGGGCCTGCAGGGACCGTACGTCAACGCGGCCAACTTCCGCGGCCCGAGCATGCATTACGACAACGGCAACGGGGTGTGGCAGACCCTCGCGTCCCCGGTCTCCTCCCCGCACCCCTATCCCAATTCCACGACCCAGATCTCAACGATCAACCTGACGCTCGCCGCGCCGAATGCGGTCAAATTCCTGCCCGTGTTCAGCACCTTCAAGGTCGGAGAGTTCACGGGAGAGGACACCTCGGACACCGCCGGAGGGGGCATCTCCGACGACGACCAGCTCACGATCACCGACGCCAACGGAGACGCCGTCGCGAGCTACATCGGCAACCGCGGCGCCTTCCGGGGCACCGCCGTCGCGGGCCGCGTCATGCGCCTGGTGCTCAAATCCAACGAGAGCGGGCAGCAGGACGGCTACGACGTTTCGCTGTCGAGCTACCTGACCCTGACTTCTCCGGGCACGTACGGGCTGCCTAATACCTCGAGCCACGTCTGGACGTCCGCGGACGCGCCGATCGGCCTGCGCGGCGAGCTCAACTTGTTCTACCACCTCAACTTGATGCACGACTACATGTTCGGAGACGTCAACCGTTCGAGCGCGGCGCCGGTCTCCCGCCCGGTGGTCGCGATGGCGCACGTCGGCCCCAACATGGCCAACGCCTTCTACAATCCCGACTACGACAACCTGATGTTCGGCGACATCAACACCATCACGCCCGAGGACGCCTTCACCGACGACGCGACCGTGACCCATCACGAGTACGTCCATTATCTCGTCGAGAAGATCTGGTCCATCCAGAACTTCGGGCAGGCCGGCGCGATCTCCGAAGCCATCGCAGACTATTTCGCGGGCAGCTCGCTCAACACCCCGGCGATCGGGGCCCACGTCGTCGGCGCCCTCGGAGGGACCGGCTCGCTGCGCGACCTCGATTGCACCGTGCCCGGCATCCCGTGCCGCGTCCTGAGCAGCGTGTCATGGAACGGGGCGATCCACGACGACAGCATCTTCCTGTCCCAGGCGCTCTGGGACATCCGCGCCGAACGCATCGCCGCGATGGGCCACGCGACCGGCCGCTCCTGCGCCGACGGCCTCGTTTTCCAGTCCTTGCTCTTCTTCCCGGAGAGCTTCGGAGAGTTCTACGACGCGATCAGGCGAGTCAACGCCGAAGGCCGCGTCGCCGCCTGCGGCGGCGCGGGAGCGGCCACGGCGATCATCACCACGGCCTTCGGAAACCACGGCCTGATTATCGGCGCCGGCGACGCGTTGGAACAAAACGACGGCTTCGAGACCGCGACCGACGTGAGCACCCGTTCCGCGATCTCGGCGACGCTGTTTCCGACCAGCGACAACGACTTCTACTCGTTCGGCGCGGGGGCGGGGCTCGTCAAGATCACCCTGAGCCTGCCCGCCTCGGGCGGCTTTTTCAAGGGCTATCAGATGAAGCTCTTCGACCGCTCGCACCGCCTCGTCGCGAGCGCCGCCCCGCCCTTCGACGGCTTCAACACGATCGACGGTTTCTGTGAGACGTTCGACTGCAGCACGACTCAGTCCGCCGTCACGCTCCAATACAACAATCCCGGGGGCGGTCAGCTGTACCTTCAAATCGTCGGGGGGGACACCCTCAGCGGCTCCGGGAGCGGAGTGCAGTCCTCGACGCCATACGCCCTCCTTTTCGAATACCCGAAGGGCTCGGCGCTGACCGGCTCGATCGTCAGCGCGAGCTTCGACAACGACACGATCAGCTTCGACGTCAACGTGACGACCTTCGTGAGCAACCAGGACTGGCGGTTTTCCTCGGCGCAGCTGCGCGACCACGCGTTCGGCATCCTGAGCAACACCCAGCTCAACCAGCCGCCGGTGGCCGGAGACTTCCTGACCTTCGTGTCCTCCTCGAACGCCTCCGGCCACATCCTCGGCTCCGTCAGGCTGGCGCCGGGCTTCGCCGCGCGCTACCCGGCCTCGGGAACGGTCTACCTCGAGGTCTTCGGCTACAACGTGCGCGGCAGCACCTCGTCGCTCGGCATGTCCAATCCGCTTAACCTGACCGCGTCCATGGCCGAGCTGACCGCCTACAATAACGTCTTCAACCCGGCTCGCGGCCAGAAAGCGACGATCAAATACGCGACGACCGCGAACGGGCGCATCGTCATCAAGCTTTACACCGTGACCGGAACGTTCGTCGCGACGCTGCTCGACGCCGATATGCCCGCGGGCCGGGGCAGCATGGACTGGGACGGGCGAAACGTTTCCGGATCCGTCGTCGCCAGCGGGGTCTACCTGCTGCACATCGAAGCGCCCGGAATCAGCAAGACCCAGAAGATCGCCATCATCAAATGACGAGCCGACTCCTCGCCGTCCTGGCGCTGCTGTTCGTCGCGGGCCGAGGCTACGGCGCCGGAGGCCCCGGCACGACCGCCGTCCCGGTGCTGCAGATTCCCATGTCCGCGCGCGCCGCCGGAATGGGAACCTCCTTCACGGCCGTCGCCAGCGACGCCTCCGCCCTCTTCTACAATCCCGCCGGGCTCGCCCGCCTCAACGCCCACGAGGTCAATTTCAGCTTCGCCTCGGGGCAGGGCGAGACCTCGATCCAGAATTTCGCCTACGCCGGCCCCACGCCTTTCACCGGCATCTCCGGCAACGGCTACACGAGCGCCGGCGCGAACCTCCTCTACTCCAAAAGCGGAGACATCGAGATAAACCGCCTCAACGCGAACGGCTCTCTCGGCTCATCGGAAAGCGTCAGCGCCGGCTCGGACCTGGTCCTTTCGGGCGGCTACGCCGAGCGGGTCGGCATGACCCCGCTCGAGCTGCGCGACGCCACCTATCAGATCGACCATTACATGGGCGTGGCGGGCAAGTACGTCCGCTCGACGATCGTCAGCCAGACCGGCAGCGCCATGGCGCTCGACGCCGGCTATCTGGTGCACTCGCCCGAAGCCGGCTGGAGCTTCGGCGCCTCGGCGCTCAATGTCGGAGGAAAGATCAAGTACGCCGACGAGAAGGAGCCCCTGCCCATGACCTTCCGCGGCGGCTTCGCCTGGCAGGGCGGCACGCCCTCCGTCCACAACGTGATCGCCTCGCTCGACGGGGATTACCTCATGGACGAGCGCGAGTGGCACGCGAACATGGGCGTCGAGTACTTCTGGGTGAAGACCTACGGCGCGCGCATCGGCTATCAGTTCCACCGCGACGACGCGGGCCTGACGATGGGCTTCGGGCTGCGCTGGAAAGGCCGCTTCCTGATCGACTACGCCTGGGGCCTGGGGAAGTCCCTGAGCGACCAGCACCGGATCACGCTTTCCTACCGCTTCGGCGGCGTGCCGCCGTCCCAGCGCGGCCGCCAGCGCCGTCCGTTCATCGAGTCCGTGCCCGAGCGCGACCAGCTGCGCGGCATCGAGGACCGCCAGCCTCAGTTCTCCGAGCCGGCGCCTCGCCCCCGCGCGATCCCGCGCGAAAAGGCGACCGGCGTCCCCGGCTGGATCTACTAGAACGCCGGACTGAGCCCAAAATAGGCTCGGCCGCCCCGCAAGGGACGGCCGAGAACTAAAGCGCGAGAACGAGCCCGCGCATGGCCTTAGGCGCGCTGTTCTTCCGAGCGCTTGCGCATGGAGCCGTTGAGCACCTTCTTGCGCAGACGGATGCTCACGGGCGTCACCTCGAGGAGCTCGTCGTCGTCGATGAACTCCAGCGCCTGCTCGAGCGAGAGGATCTTCGGGGGCTCGAGCTGGACGGCGTCGTCCGTCGCCTTGGAGCGCATGTTCGACATCGCCTTCGCCTTGGTCGGGTTGACCATCATGTCCGACGCGCGGGAGTTCGTGCCGACGATCATGCCTTCGTAGACTTCGACGCCGGGTCCGAGGAAGAAGTCCGAGCGTTCCTGGAGGCCCGACAGCGCGTAGCCCGTGGTCGTGCCCTGGGCCATCGAGATCAGCACGCCGTTGATGCGGGGCGGCGGCTCGTTGCCCTTCTTGCCGTAGCCGTTGAAGCTGTGGTGCATCATGCCCGTACCCTTCGTCATGGCCATGAGCTCGGTCTTAAAGCCCATGAGGCCGCGCGAGCTGATCGCGTACTCGAGGCGGGTGCGGTTGGCGCCTTCGGGCGCCATGTTCTGCAGCTGGCCCAGACGCCGGCCCAGGGACTCGATGATCGAGCCCTGGTACTGCGTCGGCGCGTCGATGACGAGGTTCTCCATCGGCTCGCTCATGACCCCGTCGATCTCGCGGAAGATCACGTGCGGGCGAGACACGGCGAGCTCGAAGCCCTCGCGGCGCATCGTCTCGATGAGGATCGAGAGGTGAAGCTCGCCGCGGCCGGCGACCTTGAAGTTGCCCTCGCCGGGCAGCTGCTCGATCTTCAGTCCCACGTTGATCTGCTGCTCCTTGAGGAGACGCTCGCGCAGGTGGCGCGAGGTGACGAGCTTGCCTTCACGGCCCGAGAAGGGGGAGTTGTTGATCGTAAACTCCATCGACAGGGTCGGCTCGTCGATGTCGAGCGGCGGCAGCGCGATCGGGTTGGCGACGTCGGAGACGGTGTCTCCGACGTTGATGGTCTCCAAACCGGCGACGGCGACGATGTCGCCGGCCTTCGCGTTGTCGACGTCCTTGCGCTTGAGGCCCTGGTACATCTGGAGCATCGTGACCTTGCCGGGGATGATCTTGCCGTCCTCGCCCTTGATCAGCACGACGGTCTCGTTCTTGGCGATCTTGCCGTTCTGCATGCGGCCGATGCCGATCTTGCCGAGGTAGGCGCTGTGGTCGAGCATCGTGATCAGCATCTGCAGGGGCTTGGTCTCGTCGACCTGCGGGCCGGGGACGGAATTAATGATGGTATCGAGCAGCGGCTTCATGTCCGGAGCGCTCGTCACCATCTCGTGGCTCGACCAGCCGGACTTGCCGGCGGCGTACACGACCGCGAACTCCATCTGGGGCTCGGTCGCGCCCAGGTCGATGAACAGGTCGAACACCTTGTTGAGGGCCACCTGCGGCTGGATGTGCGGGCGGTCCATCTTGTTGATGACGACGATGGGGTGCAGGCCCAAGGCCAGGGCCTTGCGCAGCACGAAGCGGGTCTGGGGCATCGGGCCCTCGACCGCGTCGACGATGAGAAGGGCGCCGTCGACCATCTTGAGAATGCGTTCCACCTCGGAGCCGAAGTCGGCGTGGCCGGGGGTGTCGACGATGTTGATCGTCTTGTCGCCGTAGTGGATCGAGGTGTTCTTCGCCAGAATGGTGATGCCGCGCTCGCGCTCGAGGTCGTTGCTGTCGAGGACCTGCTCCTGGGCGGCGTCGGCCTTGACGTTGAATTCGCCGGAAGCCTTTAAGAGGGCGTCGACGAGCGTGGTTTTGCCATGGTCGACGTGGGCGATGATGGCGATGTTGCGGACGTCTTCTCTGCGGGGTGAGGTCATGTCTTTTTATCCTTTACGGCTCGGCGCGCTGGCCGTACTTTTTCGGATTCTTGATCTCGGCGTCCTTGACGACCGAGTGCGGGATGATGATGTAGCGGTCCTCGTCGAGCTTGAGCACGACGTTCTGCCAGGTGATGTCGACGACCGTGCCGGTGTGCTCGCCGATCGAGATATTCTCGTCGCCGATCGAGAACGGCTTGAGCTTGAACACCACGATGGCGTTGAAGATCGCGGTGCCGTAATCGATGACGGCGATCGAGGCGAGCGCGCCGCCGAGCGACAGCGTCTTCATGACCCAAATCCACGAGACGCCGACGGCGTTGAGCAGGAACGAGCCGCCGACGATCCAGGTCGCGACGGTCGTGCCGAGCTTCGCGACGGTGACGACGGCCGGGTTCCAGCTGTAGCGCTCGCCGAGGCGGCCGATCGAGCGCGAGAGCGTGTTCGCGATCGAGCTGGCCAGGAACGCGACGAGGCCGGCCTTGATGTAAGGCAGCGCCAGCGCGACCCAGGTCAGGGATTTGGCCGCGGCTAGGCCGCCGAGCAGCGGGAAGAACGCGAGCGCTGCGATCGAGGCGGCCGAGAATACGATCGGCTTCCACAGCGTAGGGGCGGCCGCATCGCGCAGCGCGCGGAACAGGCCGTGCGGAAGGGCCGGCTTGCGCAGCTTCAGGCGCAGAGCCTTAGTCTGATAAGTGCCGTACAGGGTCACCGCCGCCGCGGCGAGCGAGGCGTGCGTGCGAAGGACATCGCGGCCGTCCTCGCCGGTCAGGACGACATAGCGCAGCGTCAGGTCGCGAACGACGGCGGTGGTCTTGCCGACGGTGATCTTGTCGCCGATCGTGTAAGGGCGCGAGAGGAGGAAGTGCACGCCATGGAACAGGTTTCCGGCGACGTCTTTTACGGCGAGCGAGATGGCGAGGGCCATCGCGGCGCCGCCGACGCCGAAGGTCTCCGCGAGGACGGTGCCGGAGATGCCTGCGAGAGAGAGGCCGAGGGCGGCGGCGCCGCCCCAGACGGCGAGGGAGGAGACGAAGCGCCAGGTGGCGATGGTGTTCTTTTCCCAGGAGCGCTTGACGGCGATTTTGTCGAGGATCCAGCGGACGCCGCGGGTCAAGGCGTAGGCCCCGCCGATGAGAGCCGCGCCTTCGACATAGGGGACGAGGGTGGAGGCCCATGCGGGAATCGAGAGGGAGGCGGCGGCGGAGGCTGGGGCGAGAACGGCGGCGCCGCGGAGCAGCATGGAGGAGCGCTTAGGAGCAGGGGAAGCGGAGACGGGGACGGAATCGTCGATGGAGCCTTTCGCGTCGGAGCCGTCGAAGAAGTTCGCGCCTTCGGCTCGGACGGCAACGGCATCAACGTAAGGGGACTCGTCACTACGGGCCGGCGCGACGGACCGCATGCCGGCTAACGCCTGGGGTTGAACGGCGACGGCGTTGACGGCAACGGATTGCACGACAACGGATTTCACGACAACGGATTGGGGAGCCGCGACGACGAGCGCATTATTAGGTAGAAGGGACGGAGTTAACGACAGCGACGGGGTTAAACCCAGCGAAGCCGAAGGCATGAGCGAGGGGCTGGAGCTTGCGCCGCCAAGAGACGGCACTAGCGCGGCGCTGAACGGAACTTTGGAAACCCCGGCGGCGGCAGAACGGATTTGGGCGGCGCTGGGGGAGACCAACGAAACGCACAGGATGATCGCGAAGATGGGCTTTAAAATCATGAGTTAATTATATCAACCACAGAGAAATACGGCTTAAGGCTAAGGTCCCAGACTTCCCCGGCATAGGTCCTACCTATAAAATTAGCGGGGCGCGCGCCTCGCGGCGCGCGCCCCGCAATGAAAGCCGCCCGAGATGTCGTACAAGGGTGAGGGGTGGCGGCTTTCACGTACATATTAGCATATAATCTGACCATGAACCATTACCGCGCGCTGCGCCGCAGCCTCGCCAAGCGTCTCTCGGGTCACGGCATCGTTCACCTCCAAGGCGGCAAACCGATCCCCCGGAATTTCGACGTCGATTACACCTTTCGCCAGAACTCCGATTTTCTCTACGTGACCGGCGTCGAGGAGCCGGGCTGCCATCTCGTGCTCGACGGCGCGCGCGAGGTCCTGCTCGTGCCCCGCGTCGACGCCCATCACCGCGTCTGGGAGGGGCACGTTCCCGGGCCCGCCGAGGCGAAGAAGCTCTTCGGCGTCGACAAGGTCATGTATGCCGACGAGCTCAAGAAGGTCCTGCGCGGCCGCCGTCCCGTGGCGCCGGCGGTGCTGCGCGACGCGCTCGATGAGCTGCGCGCGGTCAAGACCGAGGGCGAGCTCGCGCTGATGCGCCGCGCCAACGCCGTCAGCGGCGCGGCCCACCAGGCCGTGATGAAGGCGGTCCGCCCCGGCATGCGCGAGTACGAGCTGCAGGCGGTCTTCGACGCCGCCTGCCTCAAGGAAGGACTTAAGCACTTGGCTTACCCTTCGATAGTCGCCGCGGGCGTCAACAGCGCGGTCCTCCACTACCGCAAGAACAACGCCCCGCTGGTCTCCGGCGACCTGTTCCTGATCGACGCGGGCGCCGAGCTCGGCGGCTACGCCGCCGACATCACCCGCACCTACCCGGTCAACGGCAAGTTCACGCGCCGCCAGCGCGACGTGTACTCGGTCGTGCTCGAGGCGCAGAAGGCGTGCATCGCCAAGGCGCGCCCCGGCGTCAACTCCGCCGAGCTGCACGTGTACTCGATGCGCGTGATCGCCGAGGGCCTCAAGTCGCTCGGCTTTCTCAAGGGCGACACGGACGGCCTGCTCGAGAGCGGCGCGGTGCGCCTGTTCTACCCGCACGGCCTCACGCACATGCTCGGCCTCGACGTGCACGACGTCACCGGCGGAAAGAAGCGCATCCTGCCCAATCCCGAGAAGATCCCGGTCCGCTTCGTAGCCAAGCTCGAGCCCGGCTTCGTCATCACGATGGAGCCCGGCGTCTACTTCATCGAGGCGCTGCTCATGGACCCGGCCCTGCGCAAGAAGCACAAGGGCTCCGTGAACTTCGCCAAGGCCGAGTCGTTCCTCGATTTCGGCGGCATCCGCATCGAGGACGACATCGTGATCCGCGACGGCGCGGCCGAGAACCTGACCAATGTGCCCAAGGAGATCGAGGCCGTCGAGGCCGCCTGTGCGCGCTGAGCTGGCCCTCGCCCTGCTGCTCGCGGTCCCCGCGGCGCGGGCGGGCGACCTCGGCTCCGAGGTGACGTTCGCCAATAAGCGCGGCGCGACGTTCTCCGTCTATGCCGGCCTAGGCCCCGGCCCCGTGTTCGACAGCGGCCTCAGCGACGCGCCCGCCGGCGACTGGGATACCGTGATCATCCAGGGCGTCATGCCCGACCCGTCCGTCCGCTTCCTGGCGACGCGCCCCGGGGGCACGCCGGGCTGGGTCGAGCTCAAAACCAAGCGCTTTGCGAACGGCCGCTTCTGGGCCAAGGGCCGATTTAAAAAGGGCGCGGGCGGGGTGCGCCTGCGCGCGCTCGACAACGGCGTCCGCATCGACCACGAGGTGACGGTTTACGGCGTCGAGGTGTTCGAGGACGCGCCCGACCACTCGTCGACGCTCCCGCCCCCGGCGCGCGGCCCGATGGACCCCGGCGCGACGCCGCCCCTGGTGCACGGCCGCGCCCAGTGGGGGGCCCAGCCGCCGACCCACCCGTTGTCGCCCGACCCGCTGCCCTGGCGCCTCACCTTGCATCACACCGACGGCCGCTACACCGCGAGCTTGGCGGAGAGCCTCGAAGAGACGCGCTTCATCCAGGACTTTCATCAGAACGGGCGGCAGTGGAGCGACATCGCCTATCACTATGTCGTAGACCCCCTCGGGAACATCCTCGAGGCAAGGCCGCTGGAAACCTTGGGGGCGCACACTCTCAACAACAACGAGGGCAACGTCGGCATCGTCCTGCTCGGCACCTATCACGCGCCCAAGAACAACCGGCTGACCCCCGCGCAGTTCGCCGCCGTCGCCGAGCTCGGACGATTTCTCGTCAAGCGCTTCGGCATCGACCCCGCGGCGCTGAAGGGCCACCGCGACTACAAGAAGACCGATTGCCCGGGGGACCTCGCGTATCCGAAGCTGCCGGACCTGCGCCTCGCGTTCGGGGCCCAGCCGCCCGCGCCGCCCGCCGCGCGTAAAAAGCCCGTCGTTTCGCTGCCCGCCGTCGCGGCCGCCCCCGATTGGGATCAGCGCGCCAGGAACAGCGCGGCCAGCCCCAGCGCGACGCGGTAGGCCGCGTAAGGCTTCAGCCCGCCTTTCGGAAGGAAGCGGATGAAGGCGCCGACGGCCAGAAAGCCCACGGCGGCCGACACCGCCAAGCCGAGCCAGAAAGGCCCGGTCAGGTCCGCCGCGCCGAGATGGCGCAGCTTGAGCGCCGCCGCCCCCGCGACGATGGGCGTCGCCATCAGGAAGGAGAGTTCCGCCGCCTCGGCCCGCCCCAGGCCGAGCAGCAGCGCGGCGCTCATCGTCGCGCCGGAGCGCGAGATGCCCGGCATCAAGGCCAGGGCCTGCGCACAGCCCACGAGGAGCACGGTGCGCGAGCCCGCCTCGCGCCAGGAGCCGGCGGCATTCTCGCCCCGGCGGTCGGCCCAGACCATGATGCCGCTGAACGCGATGAGGCACAGCGCGATGCGCCGGGGATCGCGAAAGAGGTCCTCGGCCGCGCTCTCAAGCAGCAGGCCCGCGACGACGGCCGGCACGGTCGCCAGCGCCAGCAAGGCGAGCGTGCGCGCCTCCGGGCCTTTCGGATCGCGAAGGACGCCGGTCGCCAGACTCAGCCATATCTTGCGGTAGTAGATCAGCACGGCCAGCAAGGTCCCCAGGTGCAGGGCCACGTCGAAGGTCAGGCCGGGATCGGTGAAGGAGAAGAAGCGCGGGGCGAGCGCCAGATGCGCGGAGCTTGAAACCGGCAGGAACTCGGTCAGGCCCTGGATCGCGCCGAGCAGCGCGGACTGCGCGTAGGTCATCCGAGGCTCACTCTTCGGAGGCTCTCGGCACCAGCGCCATGTCGCGGCGCACGGGCTTGCCGACGGTGCCGATCCAGGGGAGGCTGCGCGCGCCGGCCTGAAGCAGGAACTTGCGCTGCTCCAGGTCGGCCTTGCGCACCGAACTCGTCGAATCCAATTCGTCGATGTGCTTGCCCGAATAATCGTCGTGAAGAATGCGCAGGGAGTAGCCCTTTTCAGGGCCCGGCTTCATCGTCGCGCGATAGCGCCCGCCCGCCGACGTTTCGATCGACGCGACCTCGTTGTCCTCCGCGTCGACGAACACCAGCCTCACGCCGAACACGCCCTGCGTCGAGATCAGGTCGTAGACCGTGCCTTCGAACACCCACTGCGGTCCCGCTGGCTTCTTCGGGACGACGACGGGCGCCGCAGGCTTGGGCTTGGGAGGGGCGATCGCGACGGGCTGCTGCCGCGGAATTTGAGCGAAGGTCGCCGTCGGACGTTCAGGCTGCGACTTCGGCGGGACGGCCGGGGCCGGCGTCGGCGCCGGCGCCGGCCTCGGGGCTTCCACCACCGGAGCCGGCGGTTCGACCGGCTTGCTCAGCGCGGGCGCGGGAAGGGCGGTCGGCGCGGGGGCTTCGCTCTCGATGATCGGGGCCGGCTGGCGGGGCATCGGTGGATTAGCCGGAGCGGGCTCCGCCGGCGCAGGCTCTATCGGCGCGTTGTGATTCTGCGTGACGCCGGCGTCGCCGGCCGCGCGTTTTCCGAAAGGGGAGGAGCCCGGCACGCGCGCGGAGGAACCCTGGGGCTCGGAGCGAAGCGTCACGAAGATCACTCCGATGCTCAGCAGGCCGATAGCGGCACCGGCCACCGCCGCGAGGTAAACCGGCGTCCGATTCTCCTTGGGCGCGTCCGCGCGCTTTGTCGCGTCGGTTTTCGTCGCATCGGACTTCGGCGCGGCTGAGGACGCTTTCGACGCGACGGGCTCGGCGCGCTTCGACTCCGGCTCAACGACTATTTCCTTGGTCGAGCTGGGAAGAAACAGCGCCGGAGACTCGGCGTCTTCCTCATCCGCAACCGCCTCTACGGTCTTTTTCGGCGGCGCCTCCTTCTTCGGCGGCGCCTCCTTCTTCGGCGGCTCGACGGGCTTCAGGTCGAGTTCCTTCTTCAAAGGCGCTTCCGTTCCGAGCGGCTCGACGTCCAGCGGCTCGGGCGCAGGAATCCTGGCCTCGGGAATTTTAGCCTCCGGCGCCGGCGGCGGAGAGGAGAACAAGCTGTCGCCCGGCTTGGGACCCAGGTTGCGAGCGACGGGAAGGGCGAATGGATTTTCATCCGCCGCCGCGGGCTCGCCGGGCTCGACCTTGGGCAGGCGCGCCATGCCCAGGCCGGCCGCCGGAATCTGAGCGCCGCCGCCTCGAGCGGCGGGGAGGGACAGCCCCCCGGAGGGGGGCGGCGCCGGCTTGGGCTTATCCGCCGGAAGCTCGGCCTTCTTGGGGGGCTCGGATTTCTTATCCGCCTTTTTATTGGCGACGAAATCCCAGCCGCAAGCCTGGCACTGCCGGGCTTCGTCGGGAGCGGGAGCGCCGCAACTTGGGCAACGGGAGATCATCTTGGACCGCCGCGAACGACGGCACAACGATTCTACCTATTTAGACGCCGTACGTTCCGTCACGGCGCCGGCGCGTCATGCCGAGGAGGTAGGGAAGCTCCGAATGGTAGATCAAGTAGCCGATGGCCAGGGCGGCGGCGCCGCGCAGGCCGAGGGCGAGCATCTTCTGCCAGTCCTCCTTCTCCGCGGGGCGGTCCGTCGGAAGCTCATATTTGTGGCGCGCGGGCGCCATATAGGTGTAGCTGAAGTCCTCTTCCTCCGGCCGGGCGCCGGGAGCGACGGCGCGGGCCGGAGCGATCCCTCCGCCCGACGTCCTCGCGACGGGCGTCTCCGCCTCGGGAGCGGCGGCGGGGGCGGACAGCGCTGCGCGACCCGCGAGCCGGGGG